>Ga0079992_133409_pt1 | contig 427759 bp, 361 predicted proteins | sample FaiFalFF_MnMetaG_3_FD_69197 | JGI IMG/M metagenome (GOLD analysis project Ga0079992, IMG submission 69197) | Freshwater microbial communities from Yellowstone National Park, Wyoming, USA - Fairy Falls B (FF_Mn_B) MetaG (SPADES assembly) (version 2) | ecosystem: Environmental > Aquatic >...
AGTGATGGGTGAAGTGTTTAAATGAGAATTTTTTTCCTTTATCCCCTCTCCTCTTGCAGGAGAGGGTTAGGGTGAGGAGTGCTGTTAAATTTTATATTTTTTATTCCCCCTTCAAAAAAATCAAAAAACTCTTGACAATGAAGTTTGATTTTTTTATCTTTCCTGTGAGAACTGGAAGAAGTGGCTTTGCGCTTCGTTTGATTTTTTAGTTTGAGCGATTGTTAAGACGAGGGTTGAAAGTTGGGAAAGAAAGTAAAAACAAAAATAAATTGGAGGAAAAAGCCATGAAGAGAATTTTATTTCTTTTGGGGATTGTTGTTTTGTTTGTTAGTTCAACGGGATTGGGGCAGGTATTGTTGATTGAACACTTCCCTTACGCAAATACTGATGAATTTACAAGTGGTGGATGGACAATACATAGTGGAACAACTGATATGGTAATTAAATCGGGTAGCCTAGGTTATCCTGGTTATATGGTTGGAGAGGGAAACAGGATTGAATTGTCAGAAAGTAGATCCGCTGACAGGGGTAAAGATCTAGATCAGTTGTATAGTGATGGGGCAATTTATTGTTCTTTTTTACTTTATGTTACCGGGACTCCAAGTGGCAGTGGGACTTATTTTTTACATTTTTTTCAAGGAACCAGCGGTACTACTTTTGGTGGTACTGTATGGATTAGACAAAGTGGTTCTGGTTTCCAGCTTGGCGTCAATGTAAGAACAACTGCAGCCAATACCCAGTGGGCGACTGCAACTTTGAATTATAACCAAACTTATTTAGTTGTTGTAAAATATGAATTTGTGAGTGGTTCAGGTAATGATGTTGCAAAGCTATGGATTAATCCCGATCTTTCTGGACCAGAGCCCACCCCTGATGCTGTACATGTTAATACTGGTGGTACTGATTTGTCAAATATTGGCAGAGTTGCTTTAAGACAATCATTTTCAAGTGGGAACGGAATGGGAACTTTAGAAATAGATGAAATAAGGGTAGGTAGATCCTGGGGTGATGCTCCGCTTCCAGTCCAAGTTGCAAGTGTTTTGGCTGATGTGAGCGGTAGGGATGTGAAAATAAAGATAAAGACACAAACGGAGCCTGATGACTTCCTCGGATTTAATGTCTATCGCAGTAAAGATGGTGAAAACTTCGTTATGGTTGGTTCGTATGAGAGCGTTTCAAGTTTGAGAGCCAAGGGTAATATGGCTTACGGCGGTGAATATGAGTTTGTGGATAGGGGATTGAACTCTGGAAGGTATCAATACAAGATAGAGGCGGTTGGAAAGAACGAAAAGAAATTTGTCGGTGATGTGATAAGTGTTGAGGTAGAGGTTCCGAAGGGATATGCTTTGCATCAGAATTATCCGAATCCGTTTAATCCAGTGACGGTGATAGAGTTTGAGATACCTGAGGCGGGATATGTTTTGATAGAGCTTTACAATAGCGTGGGTCAGAAGGTGAGGGATATATTTGCTGGGGAGTTGCCAGCTGGGTATCATAGGGTTAGGTTTGATGCAAGTGGTTTGTCAAGTGGTGTCTATTTCTACAGGATGAGCGCTGGTAAGTTCAATGCTGTGAGGAAGATGGTGATAATGAAGTGATGAGTTGAGTTTTTCGGTTTTATTTAAATCCTCCCCTTTGCGGGGAGGATTTTTTATTTTTTCAAGTATCGGCGAAGCTGTCAAAAAATTATTGCACACAGAAAAGGAATTTAACTGCACCCCTCACTTTTGTTCTCTCCCGCAAGGGGAGAGAAGGAAGGAAAGAAAATGATTTTAACGGCACCTTTCACTTTAATTATTTCTCATTGGGAGAGAAAGGGAAAGAAAGTTAAAAAAATTTCTTCAAGGGCTTCCTCCCCATTGACGGGGGAGGATTGAGGTGGGGGTGAAAAAATTAACGGCACCCCTCACTTTTATTCTCTCCCGCGAGGGGAGAGAAGAGATTTTATTTAATCAAAAGCATCTTTTTTGTTTGAATTGATTTTGGGGCTTTTAAAGTATAGAAATAGACACCGCTTGGTAAGTCGTTTGCGTCGAAATTAACCTTGTATTTTCCGGGTTCAAGATTTTGATCAATCAGTGTTTTAACTTCACGACCGAGGATATCATAAACCGCAAGCTTGACATGGGACTTCTCCGGGATTTCAAATGTAATAATCGTCGTTGAGTTAAACGGGTTTGGATAATTCTGATGTAATGCGAAGTTTTGCGGGATCGGTTCTTTTTCAAAATTAGCAGTTGTTATCTTACCGCCACGCTGTAAGTCGTCAAAATAAATTTCACCTTCTAAATCCGCTCCACGAGTTTGTCTTAAAACAATGCTGTGGAATTGTTTGTTCGTCCCTGGGACGGATGAAATCGGATATGATATAAATTTCCATCCATACCAATTTACAGGTCCGAGGTTTACGATGTAATTGTCGGGATTATAAAACCAAAATTCAAGTTGGTTACCGCTCAAGTCACCATAAATCCACAGACCGATATTTCCATCAGCGTCTGTGACATTTGGTTTTGAAGAGTTGTAAACCCTTACGACGCCCCCACTTTCACCGGTGAATTTATATGTTAACTTACCTGAATAGCTCCCGTTCATTTTCTTTTCGTTCGTTATCAAGAAATCGGTTGCGGTTGGATTAATTCCTGTGGTGCTTCCACTTTGGGTTGGTTTCCACCAAGGACCCATCGTTTCAAATGAATCAATCACACTGCCTTGTTTGAATACGCCCGGTTCTGTTTTAAATGTGAAAACATAGTCCGAACTTGTCGCATTGCCAAATAAATCTTTCAAGCCAGCAAGGAACTTGACTTTATAAATTTTATCGTTTGAAAGTGTGCTTGCTGGTTTAAATGTCACTATGCTCTTGTCGTTTTTAATGATATGTTTCCCACTTGTTATTGAAACAACTTGATCGTTTTCATCAAGAAGCCGAACTCTACCAGCTAAACTTGCGCTTTCAATGATTTCGTTGAAGACGAATTTCATCTCTGCGAAAACGCTTATATTATCACCTTCCGGGAATCCCTTTTCAACGACTGGCGGATAGATGTCGGGCTCTGTTGTCGTAAATTGAAGTATAAATGGAGTGCTGAGTTTTCCTCCGTATAAACTTTTTGCCCCAGTGTCAATTTTTATCGTGTAGGTTGTTGAAAATTCCCAAAACTTGTTCGGTTTAATCTCAAGGGTTTTGTTGTCAGAACTCCATATGAAAGTCACGGTATCATTCGGGGTTATTGATAATTTTGATTGAACGGAGGACTTATCCATGGGAAGCGAAAAAGTTATGAAAATGGATTTATAAGCGATAAAATTGGTAGCGCCTGATTGAGGTGTTGAAGTAATCGTTGGCGGAGTGGAGTCACCGCGTATCAATTTGAGGTAATGATTCCAATCCCAACCTGGTCCCGGGTCGGTGTGATTATTACAGGAAGTCGGATAAGTTGATACAGGGTCATAGGTAGCAAAGTCCCATTCTTGGCGAACTATTGGCCATTGTGGTTGTTGCCAGAAATTATGACCTATGATATGGTTGCTGTCAACGGGAACAGCCCATCTATTGACCATATTTCTGACAAGTTTTGACGATTCAAGATACATCACGGGCGTAAACCATACTCTTGGATTTTCAATATAACCTTCGTGTTCAATCCCGAGTGTGAAGCTATTCCAGCATCTTGCGTGCCATGCTTTATCTTTTTCTCTGACTAGTTGAACGATATAACCATCGGAGCTTCTTATTACATAGTGAGCGCTTGCGTTTGATTGTGGGTTTTTAAGCCAGGAGACAGAGCCAGCGAAACTTCCCTGCGTCACATGGATTACAATCCTCGTTGTGTAAGGTCTGTTTGCGGTGTAGTTTGGGCTTGGGTCCCAAACAGCTGGCGGATAATCTTCGGAATTTATCTCTTCTGGCTTTATTATTTTCAACCCCGCTTTTTCAAACAAGTCCTTCGGGAAGATTGACATATCAATTTCTTTTTTCTCAATGTTTATCCCGAAACCATCAAATCCAGTTGACAAAACTTTGTAGACATCATATGCGAAAATTTGAGCGATCTCCGGCTGGGGTATACCGCTAAATTTTGCGACTATGTCCTTGTAATCTTCAATTCTTTGAATTTTATCCCTTTTAAATCCAACTTCTGAAGCCATCTTTGAAATTAAAGCTGCTCCAGCTCTTATGTTCTGGTATGCGTCTCTTTTTACAATCTCAACCGGGAGATTTATCAACTTCGCTCCTTCTTTTAAGCTATGCCCGAACCATTCATCATCCCGCAAGCCCATAATTCCATAAACCGGGGGTTGACCATTGCAGGGTGGAGCGAACTCTTCCGGTTCTATGTGAGTCCATCGCGTGTTTACAAATGCTATCGCCTCAAGCAATTCAGCTGGAACATTGAACTCTTCAGAGGCGAGTTTGAAATAATTTTTAATCTCTTGGGGAGTTTGAGATAAGGCGATGTTAAATATCAAAACCAGTGTGATTATGAATTTCTTCATCATAAATTCGTCAAGTTTTTGGATTGAAAGATTGACTTTTCAAAGGTAAAATAGCAACTGGACATAATGCAAGTCAAGGAATTTTTGAGTAGAAATTGGGTTTTTTAAAAATTGCCTTATTCTTTCGGGGTGAAAAGCTCTGTTGCCTTTTCAAGCTCGGCTGGTTTCCCAAGCGCTAAGACCAAGTCACCTGGCTTTAAAATGAAACTTGCATTCGGGTTAAGATGAATTTCATCATCTCGCTTTACGGCTATAATCGTTGCTCCAGTTTTAGCTCTGAAATTAAGCTCAGCGATGGATTTTCCAGCGGAAATTGAGTTTTCTTCAACCAAGTAAGTAGCCAGATTAGAAGATAGGTGATGAAATTTCCCTTTGATGAGTTTTGACAAGTTATCCCCGACCGAAACATTAAGCAAAGGAATGTAACTGCTTTCGCGCAATTTAGATATGTATTCCTTTGTGACATTTAACGGCACATTGAAAAAGCTAAGGACGCGGGTTGAGATTTGAATTGAAGTTTCAAATTCCTCAGGGATTACTTCGTCTGCACCGAGTTTTTTTAATTCTTCAATTTCAGATACATATCTTGTTCTGACGATGATGTAAATATCGGGATTTATCCTGCGAGCCAAAGTGACAATCCTTCTCGTTGAAATAGGGTCTGAAATGGCTATGACTATGAGTTTTGCTTTGTCTACCCCGGCGATTTTTAAAACATCAACGCTTGTCGCGTCCCCGAGAAAAATCGGTTCGCCTTGTTTTTTCATTTCTTTTACTGTGATTGGGTTAAGCTCAAGGATGACATATGGTATATTTAAGTCCTTTAGAATTTTAGCGACATTTCTCCCATTTATTCCAAAGCCGACTATTACGACATGTGAATCAAGTTTCGTTGTCCTTTCAAACTCGTTCGTTTTCGTCTTTGCAGTTTGGGTAAATTTGATGGGTATTTTCTCAGCTATTTTATGGGTGTTCAAAAGAATTATCGGTGAGAAAAGCATAGTGATAATTGAAGTGGAGATGAAGAAGTTAAAAAATGTTTGGTTGACTATATTATATTGTTGAGCGATTGAAAGTAAGACAAAGGAAAACTCACTTATTTGCGCCAGTGCGAGTGCTGAAATTAAAGATACCCTTGTATTTCCACCAGCGAGACGAATTGACAAAAAACTTGCTATGACTTTCAGAAAAATTACAGCAATTGAAGTTAGGATGATTAAAACGAAATTGTCTATGAAAAATTTTGTGTCAAAAAGCATTCCAATTGAAATGAAGAATATAGCCATGAAGCTTTCTCTAAAAGGTATAGCATCGGCTGTAACTTGGTGTGCGTATTCTGACTCAGAGATCAGAAGCCCAGCGATGAAAGCACCAAGAGCGAGGGAGAAGCCAATTTCCGAAATTAAAAGGGCAACACTGAAGCATAGGAATAAAACCGAGACAATGAACAAATCCCTTATCCTTGACTTAACAATTTGAAACAATAGCCAGGGAATAAATTTTCTTGAGCTCCAAATCGCAAGCGAGATAACGACAAGCGAGATGAAAATTTTCTCAAGTAGAAGATTAAATTGTATTTTACCGCTACTTAAGGAAGGCAATAACCCAACCATTAAGATTGCGAACAAGTCCTGAAAAATTAGTATCCCAATTGTTATTCGTCCGTGTGGGGTATCAACCTCGCCTTTGTCGGAGAGATGTTTTAAAACGATCGCTGTGCTACTTAAAGATATTAACATTCCTGTAAGTAGTGCTTGACCGAGGTTTAAAAAGATTGAGGCGAATATTGTGCTCAAAACGATAGTTAGAAAAACCTGTAGCCAACTTGCGAACAATAGAAATCGGCGCATTTCAAAAAGTTTGGTCGGGGAAAGTTCAATCCCCAAAACAAATAAAAGCAAAATTATACCTATCTGAGCAAACAACTCAACCAGTTCAATGTTCCTGACAAGACCTATACCAAATGGTCCGATTACTAAACCAGATATTAAAAAACCGATCACAGGGGGCATTTTCATCTTGTGCAGTACATAAACAATGACAGTTGATGTGCCCAATATAATTATTGCGAAGGTTTTAAGAAATTCAACGGGGTTCATCTTTTACAAAATTCAATTTTTTAAGCAGGTCTTCACCTGTGAGAAGCTTGTACGCTTCAAGATATTTTTCGCTTGTCTTTTTTATAACCTCTTCAGGTAGCTCCGGGGCGGGTGGGGTCTTATCCCAATTTAAGGATTCAAGGTAATCACGAACATATTGTTTATCAAAGGATGGTTGCGGTCTGCCGGGTTTGTATTCGGAAAGTGGCCAAAAGCGAGATGAATCGGGTGTCAAGACCTCATCAATTAAAATTAACTCGCCGTTTTCATCAATCCCAAATTCAAATTTCGTGTCGGCGATTATTATCCCTCTTTCTCGGGCGTATTTTTCCGCTTTCGTGTAAATTTCCAAGCTGAGGTCGCGAATTTTTTCAGCAAGTTCTCGACCGATCAAATCAACGACTTTTTCAAAACTTATATTTTCATCGTGACCCGTTTCCGCCTTCGTTGAAGGAGTGAAAATTGGCTCATCAAGTTTGTCAGATTCATTAAGCCCGTCGGGAAGTTTAATCCCACATACGCTTCTACTTGTTTTGTATTCCTTCCACGCTGAGCCGGAGATATAACCCCTTACGATACATTCAACCGGCAATGGCTTCGCTTTTTTCACCAACATTGAACGATGTATAACCTGCTCGTAATTTCTTTTGAAGACATCGGGAAATTCATTTATATCAGCACTTATGAAATGGCTTTTTATCGTTTCTTTCAAGAAGTTGAACCAGAAGATTGAAATCTGAGTCAGAACATAACCCTTATACGGTATCGGGTTGGGCAAGACGACATCAAAAGCGGAGATTCTATCTGTTGCGACGATGAGGAGATTTCCATTTATTTCGTAAATGTCGCGGACTTTCCCGCGTTTTAATAACTTTGCCCCTGGGATGTTAGTTTGAGTGATCGGTTGCATATTTTTTAGCTTTTTTTGTTTTAGAAGTGAATGTAATGTTTCAAGAGCAATTGGAAAATCGGCGGAAAGCCAAATAAGCCGATCGCCTTCATTGTAAATGTAATGCGCCTGTCCCATACCAAAAGCCAATGCTATCTTTCTACCTTCAACATCTATTTGCCCATGGTAGATAAACGGTGTGTTTTGATGGATTATTTTGATGAGCATATCGGAGAATTTTTCACGCGCCGTGGTTGGATTTTTGAACTTTGAAATGTAAAGCGTTGCGCTAAGTGTGTCAAGGGAATAAAATCCGATTTCATTTTCATCGCCTGCCACATTCCCACTCTCGTGCATTTGATTTATGAATTCTTTCGCTTTTTCTCCCGAAAGATATTTTTCAAGTTTCAATTTACCGAGGGAAGTCGGTATCATGCTCGGTTTTTGTGAACAGGATATGACGAAGATTAGAAATGAAATTACGAGTTTTCGCATTTTTAGTGCCAAGTTAATTTTTCATCAAACTCATCAACCGTTGGATTTCGTCTCTTAATTCAGCTGCTCTTTCAAATTCAAGGTCTTTCGCTGCTTTTATCATCTCTCGTTTTAATTGTTCAATCAGTTCCTCTTTCTGTTTCTGTGTCATAAATTTCAAACCGATGTCGGTCACAATTGAAATTTTTGTCCTTTCTTTGACTTCATATTTTGGTTTCACATCTGCTACGATTGTCGTTGCGAGTATATCTTCAATTGTTTTGTAAACGGTTTGTGGTTTTATCCCGTGCTTTTCGTTGTATTCCATTTGAATTTTCCTTCTCCGGTTTGTCTCGTCAATCATCTTTTGCATTGATTTTGTTATTCTGTCTGCGTATAGAATCACCTTTCCGTTTACATTTCTTGCAGTTCTTCCAGCGATTTGGATGAGTGATTTTTCCGAGCGAAGGAATCCTTCTTTATCAGCGTCAAGTATTGCAACGAGTGAAACCTCCGGTAGGTCAAGCCCCTCTCTTAAAAGGTTTACTCCGACGAGGACATCAAAGTCGCCAAGTCGCAGGTCTCTTAAAATTTCAACCCTTTCAAGTGCGTCAATGTCCGAGTGAATATATCTTACTTTTATCCCGATGCCTTGAAGGAATTCAGCGAGGTCTTCCGCCATTTGTTTGGTTAAAGTTGTGACTAAAACTCTTTCTTTTCTTTTTACTCTTTCCCTTATTTCAGAGATCAAATCGTCAATTTGATTTTTTGTCGGCTTTACAACGACTTCGGGGTCAAGTAGTCCTGTTGGTCTTATTATTTGTTCAACGACGACGCCCTTGCATTTTTCAAGTTCATAATCGCCCGGGGTTGCGCTTACAAAGATAACCTGATTTATAAGCGATTCAAACTCCTCAAACTTCAAAGGTCTATTATCAAGCGCTGATGGCAACCTGAATCCGTGTTCAATCAATGTCTCTTTCCTTGACCTATCACCGTTATACATCCCGCGGATTTGCGGTATCGTTACATGTGATTCATCAATTATCATCAAATAATCTTTGGGGAAATAATCAATCAAGGTGTAGGGTCTTTCGCCGGGTTTTCTTCCTGTTAAATGCCTTGAGTAATTTTCAATGCCTTTGCAATATCCAATTTCCCGCATCATTTCAATGTCAAACCTTGTCCTGCTTTCAAGTCGTTGCGCCTCAAGGAACTTACCTTGAGCCCTGAGTTCAGCAAGTCGCTGTTCAAGTTCCTCTTCTATGCTTTTTATCGCCCTTTCAAGCGTTGGTCTATCTATTATGAAATACTTTGCCGGGTAAATTACAACTTCATCAGTTCTCGCAATTACTTTGCCAGTTAATTTGTCAATGTATGATATCCTCTCAATTACATCGTCAAAAAATTCAATTCTTATCGCCTCTTCATTTTCGTAAGCGGGTAAAATTTCAACGACATCGCCTCTGACCCTGAATGTCCCGCGCGTAAATTCAAAATCGTTCCTCGCATAATGTATGTCCATAAGCTTGTAAAGAAGGGAATTTCTGTCTATCCTTTCCCCAGTTCTTATAGTTACAATTTGTCTGACATAATCTTCGGGTGAACCGATGTTGTATATGCAACTGACGGATGCGACAATTATAACATCTCTTCTTCCTTCAAGTAAAACACTTGTTGCCTTGAGGCGTAATCTGTCAATTTCATCATTTATCGCAGCATCTTTTTCAATATATGTGTCTGTTTCAGGGATATATGCCTCGGGCTGGTAATAGTCGTAGTAACTTATGAAAAACTCAACTGCGTTTTCCGGGAAGAAACTTTTAAACTCACCGTAGAGTTGAGCAGCGAGCGTTTTATTATGGGAGATTACAAGCGTGGGTTTATTGACATTCGCTATAACATGCGCCAATGTAAATGTTTTACCGCTCCCGGTGACGCCAAGCAATGTTTGATATTTTTCACCGCGCAGGATTCCCTCGGTTAGTTCTTTTATCGCTTTCGGTTGGTCACCTGTGGGCTTATATTTTGAGACAAGTTTAAACTTTTCCATCGCTTATCGTTCTTTGTACTTCTTGATCAGTTTTTGAATCGTTTCAATCTTTTCGCTCCTTGTCATTTTAGAAAAATCGTAGATTACATTTCTACCAGAAATTTCAGCAATCGCACCGATCACTCCACCAACAACGAGTCCAATCCCAGCCCCCGCAACTAAGACAATAAAACCAGCATAGAACTCTACAGCTACAAATACAAGTTCTAAAAGATCTTTATTTTCTGTGTCAACACTTAGTAATGCTATGATTCCTGGAATAGCGCCCACAACTAATCCAATCCCAGCGCCTGTTAGAAAATATTTCCAAAATTTTGATTTTCTTGCAATGATAATTTTGTTGATATCGTCAATGCCGACATTTAAAATCTCGCCTTTATATAGAAAAGCCAAAGTATCGGAAAATACAATTTCAATCGGCTTGATCGGAACAAACTTCTGACCATCTCTTAATTCAATTATTAAACTATCGCTTTGCGCCTCTGCTTGTTTTAGTGGGAACAGAGCGAAAAGAACTAAAAATAAAAATTTGCGCATGGCTTTTCCTCTTTTTTTTTCTCAAATTTAAGCACCGAAGCAAAATAAATCAAGCGTTTGACTTTCTCAATGATTGTGGTTACATTAAGAACAACGGTTTCAAAAGTTGAGGAGGTTTAATGGATGTGGGTTTTAATTTTTTCAATCTTGGTGATAAATTTTTTATGCGCACAGGAAAAACTGACGGTTAAAAGGATTGTCTTCATCGGCAATGAAAAGACGAAGTCGGAGATTATAGCAAGGGAATTGACTTTTGATGTTGGCTCTAAAATTGATACGAGCGATTTGGCTTATAGCGAAAATAGAGTTTACGGGACGGGGCTTTTCAACAGAGTTAAAATTTGGGCTGAGAGGGACTCAAGCGACTCCTCCATCGTTTATGTCTGGGTCAATGAAAGATGGTATATATGGCCATTTCCAATTTTGGGGTGGAAGGATAGGGATTTGAAGAAATTGTTTTACGGCGCTGGTTTAATCCATACAAATTTTAGGGGGAGAAATGAGAAGTTGATTTTTAGTTTTGCGCTTGGTTATGACCCCTGGATTGAAGCAGAGTATTTAAATCCTTGGGTTTTGGGAAGTAAGAATTTGTTTTATTCAGTTGAAGTTTTTTATCAAAGGGTCAAAAATAGAAGCAAAATCCTTGAAGAGGAATTCGGCTCTTTCTATGAAAGACATCTTTCCTTTGCTTTGACATTTGGCAAAAGATATGGGCTTTATAAAAGGTTTTGGGGGAATATCGGTTTCAGGGAGGTTTCAACCACAGGGGAAGTTCCTTATACAAAGACATTATCTCCGTCGGGGAAAGATCAAATGTTTGTCTTCGGGGGCGGATTTAAATACGATACAAGAGATATACCGATTTATCCAAGCCGTGGTTTTCTGGTGAGCGTTGGATATAAGCTCAATCGTCTCGTTAACTTTGATCGTTTTTTCCTCCAAGGCGGTTTGGAATTTCAAGGTTTTAAAAAAATTGGAATTGGATTGATTGCTGGTAGATTTTTCATTTTAAATTCATTTGGCAGGGAAATTCCAATTTATTCGCACTTTTACTTCGGATATAACGAGCGGATTAGGGGCTATTTTAACGATGTTTTTGAAGGGGAGAATATATTTGCTGGGACGATTGAATATCGCATTCCGTTTATAAAGCAAAGATTTTTCAAGTGGGATAAAGCACCGCTTGAGGAGTTCTCAATTTTGAGATTTGGGGTTGATTTTGTGTTGTTCGGTGATGTTGGGAAGACCTGGTTTAACGGTGAAAGTGCTTTGAAATTGAAGTATTTGGGCGGTTATGGAGTTGGGCTTAACTTTATTTTGCCTTACGATTTGATTTTAAGCGTTGGAATTGCAAGAAATGACATTGGACGGGCTCAGTTTTTCGTTGATTTTAGGGGCGGTTTTTAATAAAATGGGTGGGATTTTGAGGGGGTTTAGAATTTGCTTTATTTGTGAAAATTTTTAAAATTTGATTGGTTTTTTAAAAGTAAAAAGGAGGTAGAGGTAAGGTTGAACAAGAGGCGACTGCTTTCTGGGAAACCGATAAATCGCAAGCCAATTGAACCTGATATAAGGGTTACTAAACTTGTTGATGAGTATTTTCAGGCTTATAACGCTGGAAGATTAAGGGAAGCGTGCCAGTTGTTCGTTGAAAAAATGCTTGCCGATGATGTGACGGTTGGTATGAGTTTAACGGGTGCTCTTACCCCGGCTGGACTTGGCGGAAGTTGCGTTGTTCCATTGATAAAAGCTGGGTTTGTTGATTGGATTGTTTCAACAGGGGCAAATTTGTATCACGACATTCATTTTTCAATCGGGCATAACCTGCACCGTGGGACGCCGTTTGTTGATGATAGAATTTTGAAAAGGGAAGGGGTGATAAGGATTTACGATATTTTGTTTGATTATGAGGTTTTGCTCTCAACGGATGCTTTTATAAGAGAGGTTTTGAAAGGACCAGAATTTCAAAAGGAAATGGGAACAGCTGAATTTCATTATTTGCTTGGGAAATATGTTTATGAGCGCGAAAGGGTCCTCGGGATTAAAAATATGAGCATTCTTTCAGCAGCATATAAATATGGAGTCCCCGTTTATGTATCTTCGCCCGGGGATAGTTCCATTGGTATGAATTTAGCTGGGTTGGTTTTGAACGGTTATAAAATAAAGATAGACATTGCAAGGGATGTCAATGAAACAGCAGCGATAGTTTATGGAGCGAAAGCGTCTGGTGGTAAAAGTGCTGTTTTGATTTTCGGCGGTGGCTCACCGAAGAATTTCTTGCTTCAAACCGAGCCACAAATACAGGAAGTTCTCGGAATAGATGAAAAAGGTCATGATTATTTCTTGCAGATAACCGATGCAAGACCTGACACTGGGGGTCTTTCTGGGGCAACGCCATCAGAAGCGGTAAGTTGGGGCAAGGTTGACCCTGAAAAATTACCCGATGCCGTTGTTTGTTATACCGATTCAACCATTGCAATGCCGATACTTGTCTCCTACGCTCTTGCCAAGAGAAAACCGAGGAAGCAAAAGAATTTATATCATAGATTGTCAGAACTAGTTGAAAACCTCAAGAAGGCACATTTAAAAGCTGTCGCAAAAGGGAGGGTTAAAGTATAAATCCCAATTTAAAAACTAAACCATAGGAGGTAAAAATGCACTACAGATTTCAGCAACTGCAAGAATTTGTCAGCTCCCTTGAGGATGATTTTAGGAAGTTTTATGAAAAGGGGGTTATGTCTGCCGGGACGAGGCTGAGAAAGAAGATGCAGGAATTGCGTAAGCTCGCCCAAGAAATAAGGGTTGAGATACAACAGATTAAGCAAGAGAAGAAGTCAGCTAAGAAGGAGGAGAAAGAAGAGAAGGCGGAGGAATAAGATGCGTATGGGGCGCTTTTGCGCCCCGCTTTTAAATAAGCGTTATGTTAGTTATCTCCGGCGGGCAGTTTATTCTTATCGGTATCACAGTTACACCAACTCCACGGGTGACATATAAATGTGAATCACCAAGTTTATAGTGCCCTGATACAAATCTTGACACAAGCGAAGCAGGCGCTATGTAAATGTCATCAATCTTCGTAAAGACAATTTGCCCACCATGTGTATGACCTGAAACAGTGAGCTGAATTTGGTATCGTGCAAACTTTGGAAAATCGTATGGTTTATGTGATAAAAGGATTTTAAATCTTTCTCGCTCAACATTTTTTAACGCTCTATCAAGGTCAGCCCCGTAGCGAAGGTCATCAATCCCAACGATATAGAAATGCTCACCGTTTATATTTATCTTTTCACTTTGGTTTCTTAGGACCCTGAAGCCAATACTTTCAATGGCTTTGGCTATTTTATCTTGTCCTCTTCTGAAAAATTCGTGATTTCCCAGAGTTGCGAAAATGCCATATTTTGCTTTGATATCTTTAAATGCTTCTATTAGGGGGTAAATTTCCTCCGGGTCTGAAGTTACGAAATCGCCAGGCATGAGGACTAAGTCGGGATTTAAATTGTTTAAAATGTCTGCTAATTTTTCCATTTCTTCCCTTGTCATAAATACACCCGAGTGTATATCGCTTATAAGCGCAATATTTAAACCTTTTAATGGCTCGGGTAGATTTTTTATTTTGATTTTTACCCTTTCAACTTTCGGTTCATCTTTACTTTCACCGCCAAGCATAAAAGCCGGGATTCCGAGAAGCGACGCCTTGAGGAATTCTCTTCGGTTCAATTTCATTTCGCGATTTTCTTTTTAAATTGCAAGGAAAAATTTGAAACCTTTTTCTGGAAATTTCAAAATCTTCCCATCGTAATTTTGCAGTTCAACAAACCATTTGACGATTGAAAATTTTCTAAATGGGGGAAATCTCGCTATAAAGTTTTCGCCATCGCCAAAAATTGGAGACGGAAACCAATTCCCGAATTTAAAGAAATACATCACTGCCTTTTTAAATGAAGCGTTTTCAATTTTTAGATTTAACTCAAACATTTTCACTCTTCCTTGCCTTACCTTTTTGATTTTAGCGTTAAGTATTATTGGTTCGGAATCGTTGTCAATTTTTTCAATGTTTACGGGTTCTTCAAAGAATTTAAACTTTTTCGTCACAAATCCGTTCCCATCGCCTTTGAATTTCCCCCATTTTGAGTTTTTGCCTTTCGTCGGAATTATACAAACTTTGCCGTCCATTGTGCAAATTACAAGTTCAATTAGCCCGTCTTTGTCAATATCAATTGCAGTTGGTGTTGCGACGATTGAGGTTCCAACCTTTTTGATAAACTCCGGAATTAGTTCGCCTTTGTCATTTAAAACCCAAATGTTGCCATTATAATCGCAAGCGATTATTTCCTGAACACCATCACCATTTACATCGCATATGACAGGCGATGCCCAGAAAGTTGATTTAAATTTTATTGGGAAATTTGCTTTTAAAGAAAGATTTGGCTTGAAGATATAAACCCCATCCGCAAGGGAAATTATTTCAGCGAAGCCATCTTCATCAATGTCACAAATTGCCGGTGAAGAAACAGTGAAACTCCCCAAGGGTTTTGATCCAATTACCTCACCCGATTCATTAATTATGAAAATTGAACTTGAAACGCATATTATTTCAAATTTATCATCTCCATTTAAATCGCAAACAGCGGGCGATGACCATATGAAATTTGAAAGTGGGGTTTGCCATTTTGTTGTTAAGTTTGAGCCGTCAACTCTGTAAATGTTCTCGTCCCATGAACCAATCACGATGTCAAAGGTGAATTCATCTCTGGGGAACAAAGTTGGTGAGGACGAAACGAAGCCATTTGTTTTAAAGGTTTTAACATCTATTATTTCTGCCTCTTCGTTTATCTTTAAAGTATAAAGGTTGCAATCATCCGAACCGAATATCACCTCGTCAAATCCGTCAGCGTCAATATCTTTTATCAGGGGTGAGCTAAACACATCCCCATTCGTTTTAAACGAAAACGGTTTTATTTGAGCATCAAGCGGGAAGAAGTGAAGCTCATCGTCATCCGAGCCGGCGACTATAAATTTAATTCCATTTTTTGATGTGTAAATTTCTGGAGTTGAAGCAAATGGTGCTCGGGCTTGAAATGTCTTGATAAGATTAAAGTTAAGCGTCTCAAAGATGTAGATTTTATCCGCCGTGATTATAAGTTCATCTATTCCGTCTGAGTTTACATCAAATACAACTGGGCTTGCGGTTATCGGATAATCTATATCAATTTTTATTTCACTTTTCATCTCCGTCTGAAAATGAAAATCGTTTGTTCGCCGAAGTACTTGAATGGGAAAAGTCCATTGAGTGCGTTTTCAATTTTATCAAGGATTTTGAAAACTTTTTCAGGTAATCTGTCTTTTGGTTTGAGATATGGCGGTGGAAGGAGAAATGGGAAAGCGATGCATTTTTCAAGTTTAAAATATGGATTTGCCATTTTCTTGATTTTAAAAACTGAGTAGAAATTCGCCTTGGCATTATATTCTTTTCCATCAACAGAGATATAACCCCATCCCTTCAACCTCTTTTTAAGATAGTTCGTTATCCCAAGTGCAAAGAAGAGGAAATCACCCCAATACCATCGGTTTATAATTGAAGCGATGAAATACGCATTGGGTTTTAGAATTGTGTGAAGTTTTTTGAAAAATTCCCCTATGTCTGTTACGCAGTTTAAAACGCCAAATGAAGAATAAGCCCCATCAAATTGAATTTTGAAAGAGTCAATATATTCGGCTGGTAAATTTACATATCTTGCTTTATCTCCGATTTTTTCATACGCCTTTTTCAACATCTGAAAAGACAAATCAGTCAATGTGAGTTTGCAACCGTATTTTATCATCTCAATTGATTCAGTTCCCGTTCCACAACCGATTTCAATTAAATTTTGTCCTGGCTTGAAAAAAGTTTGAAGTGTTTTTATGCTTCTTCCACGAAGATATTTATCAAAGTCGGCTTTCTTTTCATCGTAAATTTCAGCGTAAAAATCCCAGAATGACTCATTTATTTTTAACTCGTCCATTTCATCTTCCCTCAGCTGGTTGAAATCTAACGATGTCGGATGTTTGAACTTGGGCAAGGAGATTTACAATTGTTTTAGTTATTCCAAGTTCAATTTTGTTTTTCGTTATTTCAAAAATCGTCGCTTTTTTACCTGCTTTAAACCAGGCGTCTTTCCATTCCCTGTTGAACCATCTCACAACCCAGCGATAAAAAGTTGTATTGTATTTTTCTCGCTTGAACAAAAGTTTGTTCTCAGCTGTGTAATCCCAATCAAGCATCCATTCCTGGGATTCAAACATCAATCTATCTCTAACTTGTTCGTAAAATTTTGTCCCGGGCAATGGATAAGCTATCGTTGTGCTAAATTCATCTGGCAGGGTTTCCCTTAGAAGTTTGACGGAAAGTTTAAGGTCTTCAATTTCCTCGCCCGGGTATCCGACCATCATAAAGAAGTATGTTTTGATCCCGAGTTTTTTGCAAAGTTCGGATGCTTTGTAAATTTGTTCAACGGTGATTCCCTTTTCCATTGCGTCAAGGACTTTTTGTGAGCCGGATTCAGCGCCGAAATAAATTTTCTCACATCCCATATCTTTCAATGCTTTCAGCATATCTTCCGAGGCGAGGTTTACCCTCGTCAAGCATTCAAAAGGTATAATTGCATTTCTCTTTATAACTTCTTGACTCCATTTTAAAACCCAATTTTTCTGAACCCCAGTTATATCGTCAACAACTCTGATGAAATCGGGAGAGAAGACATTCTTTAGAAGTTTCATTTCTTCGGCGCTATTTTCCGGGGTTCTTATTCTGTATTTTCTTCCGAAAACAGCTTTTTGACACCAAGCGCAATGGTAGGGACATCCTCTGCTATTTATAATTGTTAAAGACCAATAGCCATGTGCTTTCTTCCACGCCCTTCTGTAATCATCCATATCAACGAGGTCTCTTGCAGGGAATGGGAGTGAGTCAAGGTTTTGAATTAAAGGTCTCGGTGGGGTTGAGATAATTTTTCTGTTTTCATCCCTTAATCTCAGCCCAGGGATTTCTCTTAAATCGTTATATCCTTCGTTTTTCAAGAGGAAGTTTGCAAGTTCAAGCATCGTTATCTCCCCTTCATCAAAGACAACGATATCAACCGGGAATTCACCATCGGAAGTTTTATATAAAAGGTATCTTTCTGGCAACGCAGTTGGGTCTGGACCGCCAAGTATTACCTTTGCACCGTAGCGATGAGCGATTTCAGCGAGTATTAAAGCATTCCTGCGAATCGTTATTAAAGAGGTGATGCCGACTATTTTCGGCTTTTTTAACTTGATGTAATTTTCAAAATCGCTGAAATCCCTTCTAAAAGTGCAATCAAAGAGCTCAACTTCGTATCCGTTTCCCCTCAAGACGCTTGCGATATACATCAACCCGAGCGGGAAGTACGGTGTCATTATCTTTTTCTCAACGGGGTCCTTTTCAATGAAAAGCGGATGGACCAGTGCAATATCTATCGCCATTTAATTTTTCCCATATTTTATATTTAACCGAAGAAAACCTCAGCTATTTCAAAAAGTTCAATTTCAACCTTTTTCAAACCACCAACAACTTCGCTGAGTTCAACTTCTGTTATGTTGTTTCCCTGAATTGATGTCATAAAGCCGTATTTTTTCTCGTTGATCAGTTCAACTGCTTTAACTCCAAATCTTGTTGCAAGTATTCTATCAAATGCGGTTGGTGAACCACCTCTTTGAATATGTCCGAGGATTGTCGCTCTTGCTTCCATGCCGGTTCTTTTCTCAATTTGATCAGCGACGAGGTTACCGATACCACCAAGGCGAACATGTCCGAACTCATCAACCCTAAGGTCTTGCACTATAAGCGTGCCATCTTTATCAACTTGCGGTTCAACTTTAAATTTTGCACCCTCAGCTACTACAACTATGCTGAAATTTTTCCCTCTTGCATGTCTTCTTTCAATTATTTGACAGACCTGATCAATGTCAAACGGTTTTTCAGGGATTAGAATCACATCCGCGCCACCTGCCAATCCTGAATACAGGGCTATCCATCCTGTGTGTCTTCCCATGACTTCAACGACTGCGACACGATTGTGGCTTTCAGCTGTGGTGTGAATTCTGTCAATTGCTTCCATTGCTATATTGACGGCAGTGTCAAAACCAATGGAATAATCCGTCCCGCGCACATCGTTATCAATTGTTTTGGGGATTCCGACGACATTTACGCCTGCTTTATATAGTTTGTAAGCAACGCTTAATGTATCTTCACCGCCGATGGCAACGAGTGCGTCAATCCCTGCTTTTTCAAGATTTTCAAGTATTGACTTTTCACCGTCGGGATGTTTGTAAGGATTTGTTCTTGATGTTCCAAGTATTGTTCCACCGCGAGGGAGGATTCCGGAGATGTTATTTAAATCAAGCGGGAAAACATCAAGTTTCATTAAACCTTTCCAGCCGTATTTTATCCCGATGGTTTCATACCCCGATGCAAGCGCCTTTCTTACAACCGATCTTATTGCAGCGTTTAACCCTGGACAGTCACCTCCACCAGTTAAAACCCCAATTCTCATCGGATTACACCTCCTTTAGATTATTTCTTTTATTTTTTTCTCAAGCTTCGGTAGTTCATCTGGTTCAGTAACCCTTATAACTTGATTACCTTCCCTGTCAAACAAAATTATCATCGGCACATTGAAAACGAGATAAGTTTCTGAAGTTTTGTAATCTTTGACAGCGTTAAAAGTAAGAACTTTGAGGCTTCCGCTGTATTCGTTTTTTATTTTTTCAACCGCAGAGTCCATCTTTCTGCAACGATGGTTATCAACCCAAAAATACATAATCGTTGGCTTACCATTTATAAACTCCGGAAGCAATTTCTTTTTCCTTTGCAACAAGTCAAAAGTGAACCACAAAACAACGATGATTATAAGAGCAAAAATTGAGACAGCTACTAAACTCATCAAGTTTTCCTAAACCTTGACGATTTGTTTTCAAAAAACATTAACCAGAGAAATAAAGATTTCGTTTCCAAAGAAAGTTATTGAACGCTTGGGACAAAGTCAAGAGTTTAAATTGAAAAACTTGACTTTTGCAAAAAATATGTTTATATTGCCTTTGGATGTTAAAAAATAAGGACGGTTGCTTATAGCGACTTCGTTAAAGGTTTTATCTCTTTGAATTAGTATGTCAAATGTAAAGCAAAAACCAAGTGAATACGATATGCGAACAAACGACGCCTTTAACGCAAGTTCGCTTGGCAACCGTCCTTTTTTATTTCTTTTTCTAATTTTCATAAGTCAATTAACCTCTGCTCAATATCTTCGGGATTTTTCAATCGTTTCACAATCGTCTGACGAAATTGTGATTGAATATACGCCTCATCTTTTAAACATAGATACGACGCTTTCATCTGAAGGGATGCTTCTGTCATTCCAGATTTTAAACTCAAGCATAGCCGACTACACCCCCGGTAAACCACAAATCCCTGTTCGGATTTTCCCAATTGCGCTTAAATCAAAAATTGGAAATTCACTCAACTTAATTGAGACCTCGTATGTGGAGTATGAGGGCGTGAAATTAAAACCAAACCCGATATTGATTAAGGATTCAATTTCTTATGCGAAAATTTATTCTTTTGATGAAGTTTATCGCTCGTTTGAGTTTATACCTGGTGAAATAGTTCAGCTTGGGGAAATTGGTGTTGCAAGGAATTACATTGTCTCGCAGATAAAAGTTTATCCGATTCAATATAACCCTGGAATTGGAAAGGTGAGGTTTTACACGAAGATAAAATTTGTGTTGAGATATGGACAGGGTGAAAATATGTTTTCAAGCGCAGATAAATTTGATTTGAAAATTGCGCAAACTTTCGTCAATTATGAATTTGCGAAAAATTGGAAAATTGAAGCGCTTCGCTTATCTAAACCAAGTGAAAGCCATCTTGCAACTGGGGATTGGTATAAAATTCCGATCAGGGATGAGGGGATTTACAAGATAACTTACCAAGACCTTAGGAATGCTGGTATAAACCCTGATAACATTGATCCGAGGACGATAAAAATTTTTAACAACGGTGGATATCAACTCCCGGAAGATGTTCGGGAACAAAGACCTGATGGATTGATTGAAAACGCAATTTTAGTTTATGGCGAGGATGATGGAAGGTTTGATCAAGGTGATTATATAATTTTTTACGCTCGCGGGACATCCGGTTGGAACTACAATCCGGAGACGAAGGAATTCACTCACTATGTTAACGATTATACCGATGAAAATTATTACTTTCTCACATTTGGGGGTCAGCGCGGTAAAAGAATGCGTATCGTTCAATCGTTAAACATCGCTTCACCATTTAGACCAAGTTATACAGTTGGTCTTATCTTTAAAGACGAGCAGAAGATAAATTTAACGGAGTCGGGGCGGGATTGGTTTATGGCTTCGGTTGAAGCAAGAGAAGGTTTCAATATGTTAAGTTATGTCACTAAGCTTGATGAACTCATCCCAGGGGGGCAGATAAAATATAGAATTCAAGTCGCTTCAAGGTCTGCTGGACCAAATTGGTTTATCATCAAGGAAGGGGATTATGAGCTTGGTAGAATTGACCTTGGTACTGTTATACTTGAGGGGCTTGGCTCTTTAATTGATTTCTATGCTGTTAAGTCAGGACCAAGAACTTTTACATATTCTGGAAATCTGCCGGATTCAAGAAGCAACCTGAAATTTTATTTTAACTGGATGGGTCAAGCTGTGGCTGGGTATATTGATTGGTTTGAGATAATTTATCCGAGAAGTTTTAAAGCCGTGAACGATTTCATTTCTTTTTATTCCTATGACACGACCGCCATCGTTGAGTATAAAGTTTATGGGTTTTCGTCAAATGATGTCAGGGTTTTTGATGTAAGCGATTTTAAAGATGTCAAGTTGATTTCAGGGAATATAAATGCGGGTGAATTTGTATTTCAAATTTCGCAACAAAGTGGTGATATAAAGCGGTTCATTGGGGTTGGAAACAATGGATATAAAAATGTCACACGAATTGAGAAGGTGAAGAATACGAATTTAAGGGGCGAAGTTGAAGGTGCCGATTGGCTTGTTATAGCTCATCCGGACTTTATCCCGCAAGCGAAAAAACTTGCCGAACACAGGGCAAGGAAGGACTCGCTTAAAACACTTGTGGTTGATGTGACGGATGTATACAACGAATTTTCTTGTGGTATGTTTGACCCTGTTGCGATAAGGGATTTTTTAAAATTTGCTTTTGAAAGGTGGAATAGAAAACCATTTTATGTACTTTTGTTTGGAGATGGGGATTATGATTATAGAAATGTTGAAATTTCGGATAAAAATTGGATTCCTCCTTACGAAAGCCGAGAAGGTCTGCAACAAATTTTAACCTATACATCTGATGATTTTTATGTTCTTTTGACACCCGATGTTTATGTTGATATGGCAATAGGTCGCTTGCCTGTTCAAAAACAAGATGAGGCGGAAGCGGTAGTGAATAAAATTATCCAGTATGAAACTGGAAAAGATTTTGGAAACTGGAGAAACATCGTTTTGTTTGCTGCTGATGATGGTATGGTCTCTGGCAGTGATTATGACGGGACAATTCATACATATCAAAGCGAAACCCTCTCAAATTATTATACCCCGGAATTTGTTGATAAAAGGAAACTCTATCTTGTCGCTTATCCGACGGTTTATACTTCCGTCGGTCGTAGAAAGCCAGACGCTGCGAGGGCACTTGTTGATTATATAAATCGTGGTTGCGTCATCGTTAACTGGATAGGTCATGGGAATCCTTTCGTTTGGGCGCATGAAAGGGTTTTTGAGTTCGGTTATACAATTCAGAATTTGAGAAATGGAAACAGAACACCTTTTATAGTTGCAGCGACATGTGATTTTGCAAGGTTTGATAATCCGAAAACGCGGAGTTCTGCTGAGGTTTTATTGCTTTTGAAAGATGCTGGTGCCATTGGCGTGCTTTCATCTACTCGTCTTGTCTATTCTGGCGATAACGCTGTCTTCAATTATAAATTTTTCGCTGAGTTGTTCAAACAAACTGATGAGTATAAAACATCAACGCTTGGAGAGGCGGTTTTCAGAGTTAAACAGGTTCAGACATCGCTCAATGATAGAAAATTTATCTTGCTTGGCGACCCGGCAACACGACTTGCAATTCCAAGATATTCTGCGGAGATTGACTCAATAAATGGATTGAGCCCAAGACAGCAAACGGTTCAACTAAAAGCTCTTGGCAAAGTTAAATTCGCTGGTGGTTCGTTTAAAAACAATCAAGTTAAAATTGAGTTGTCCGGAAAAGTTGAACTTATAGTTTTTGATGCGCAGAAAAATTTAAGTTACACTGACGAAATGGGAACAAGGTTTAACTTCATAGATCAAGGGAATTTGCTTTTCAAAGGCGAGTATACGCTTGACAGAGGGCGTTTCTATGGGGAATTCATCATCCCGAAAGATATTTCATTTTCAAATTCAAAGTCAAAAATTTTGGCTTATTATTATGGAGATGGTGTAGATGGCATCGGATATACAACAAATGTAATCATCAATGGCATAGATTCAAACTTTACAATTGACAGAGTTGGTCCAGAAATTGAAGTTTATTTGAACAATAAAAGTTTTAGGTCTGGTGATGTTGTTGCGAATGAACCGACGCTAATCGTTGAAATTTCAGATGAAAGCGGGATTAACATTTCAACTTCTGCGATAGGACATAGAATTGAGGCATTTATTGATGACAATCCGACGGGAATTGACTTGACGGAGTTTTACAAATCAGAACTTGACGATTATAAAAAGGGGAAGGTGATTTACAAACTCCCAAAGTTATCGCCCGGGAAACATAGTTTAAAAGTCAGGGCTTGGGATGTTTTTAATAACTCATCTGTCAAGGAGATAAAGTTTAATGTCGTTGAAGGTGTTGATTTCGCTATTTTCAATGTGTTTAACTATCCAAATCCATTTTCCGAAAAAACATATTTTACTTTTCAAAGGGTTGGGACTGAGGAGGAAACGCCAGTTGATGTTGAGATAAAGGTTTATACTTTGAGCGGTAAACTTATAAGTAGAATTGAAAGGTTTGGGCTTACTGGAAATTTCATCGCTATTGAATGGGATGGGCGCGATATGGATGGAGATGAAATCGCAAACGGGGTGTACATTTATAAAGTCGTTGTGAAGACATTTGACGGTTCAAAGAGAGCTGAATCAATTGGGAAGCTTGTTGTGATGCGATAAAATTTGTTTTTTGTCCAAATTTGTTATATTTAAAACAAAAGGAGGAGAGTCGCTGAAATAGTTTTACGGCTTTTGTAAAACAAAAAATCAAGGAGGTAAATAAAAATGTTAATCAGAGGCATCGTAAAGTCGCTCGTTTTATCAGCAATCTTTGCGTTTTCGCTTGTTGGAATATCTTATGCTCAAGGAGGAGATGCTGCAGTTCCATTTCTTTTAATAGCACCTGATTCAAGAGCTGGTGCAATGGGTGAAACTGGTGTAGCTTTGGCTGACAATGCAAATGCAATTTTCTGGAATCCAGCTGGTCTTGCTTTTCAAAAGGGAACTGAGATAAGCTTTACACATGCGAAATGGCTTCCTCAATTCAGTTCAGACCTTTCGTATGAGTATTTAACTGCGAAACATCACATTGAAGCGATAGATGCAACAGTTGGTGCTAACATAACCTTTTTCAATCTCGGTTCGTTTGAGCGAAGAGATGAGAACAATACATATCTTGGGACATTTAAAGCATTTGAGTATGCTGTTGCTGTTGGTTATGCTATGAAGGTTGCGAGTAATTTGGGCTTGGGTTTGAACTTGCGTTTTATTCATAGTCAACTTGCCCCATTTGGCACTGCGGAAGAACAGGGTAGGGGTGTCGCAAATGGCGTGAGCTTTGATATAGGAGTTCTTTTCAGTGAGCAGGTTTTCGGAAGACGAGTTGGAGTTGGTTTAAATCTTTCAAATCTTGGTCCGATGATTCACTATATTGATAAAGAACAAGCTGATCCATTGCCAACACATCTTAGATTTGGTTTTGCCTTTGATGTAATTCAGACGAAGTACAATGATTTTACAGTGGCGGTTGACTTTGGAAGGGTTCTCGTAAGGAGATACCCGGGTACGGGGAGAAAACCTGACCCACTTCCAAAATCGTTGATAACAGCGTGGAATGAAGAAGCAAGTTTGAGAAAGGTGACAACTGGAGTCGGGTTTGAGTATTGGTATGGAAGCCCCAGGCTTATCGCATTAAGAGCTGGCTATTTCTATGAAGACCCAAGAGCTGGGGGAAGAAAATTCGCAACATTTGGGGCGGGGATAAGATATAGTATAGTTGGCGTTGATTTTAGCTATATTTCAACATTTGAGGCAAATCACCCGCTTGCCAACACATTGAGGTTTTCAATTTTGTTAAATTTCGGAGAGAAAGAATAAGATAATCACCTGTGATTTAAAAATGCGCTTCATTTCGTTGGGCATTTTAACTTTAATTTTGAGTTTTTGTTTGTTTTCCCAACCCCAGCGTGCGTATAAAGTTCTTGCTGTTATGGTTGAATTTCAAACAGATGACGACCCGTTGACAACTGGAAATGGTAAGTTTGATTTGAGTTTTCCGAACAAGAAAATCATTGACCCGCCACCTCACGATAAAAGATATTTTGAGGCGCATCTTCAGTTTTTGAAGAATTATTTCGCGAAGTTCTCAATTGATGTTGATTATGAAATCGTTGATACCGTCTTCACCTTGTCAAAACAAATGCGATATTATTCACCACCTCAAGATTCAGGGTTTGACCGTCTCTTGTGGCTTGTTTATGAGACATGGACAATTGTTAAAAATTCAGGCGTGAGGACGAATTTACCGCTTACTTCTTATGATTGCTATGTAATTTTCCACGCTGGGGTTGGCAGAGACATAAATTTATCCGCTGAGTACGGATATAATCCAACTCCATACGACATCCCATCAGTTTTTATTAACACTGATTCAATTGTTTCATTTTTGCGGAAGAATGGTATTGGTGATGATTTTGGGATTAAAAATTCAATCATTCTACCGGAGACGGAATCAAGGGTTGTTTCAACTTTGACAGGTGAAAATCTTTTACAACTTGGTTTAAATGGTCTTCTTGTCTCAAACTTTGCAAGTTTTCTTGGTTTGCCTGATTTATTTGATACCGTGACTGGGCGTTCAAGAATTGGCAGGTTTGGTTTGATGGACGGAGCGGGAATTTTTTCATACCGTGGGGTTTTACCACCTTCGCCATCAGCTTGGGAAAAGGTTAAACTTGGTATATGTACCCCAATTGAGATCACCTTGCAAAAAGACACAACCTTAACGATTTACGCGTTTCAAAGCGATCCGAGCCGTTCTGTTTTTAAAATCACGATAAATAAAAAGGAATACTTTCTGCTTGAAAATAGAAATCGCGACGCTTTCTCAGACGGAGCGAGGTTGAAATTTCTCTGGCGCGATTCAACTGGTGAAAGGATTATTGAGAGGGTTTTCACAAGTGAACAGCGTGGGTTTAATTATTTTGAAGTTGATTCAATTTATGGCGTCTTGATTGATGTTGACGAGCCCGACTGGGCTTTGCCCGGGTCTGGAATTTTAATATGGTATATTGACGAGAATGTGATTGAAGAAAAAATTAAAACCAACTCAATAAACAATGATGTGAAACGCCTTGGTGTTAAACTTGTGGAAGCAGATGGTCCACAGGTTATTTACGGAGATGAGATCGGCTGGGAGTTTGATATGTGGTTTTTGGGGAATTCAGCTCCTCTTTACAAAAATGAGTTTTCAATCCGCTCTTATCCTTGGAATCCAACGAATAGTCGTTCAAATTTTAATTTTAAAATTTACGATTTCAGCGCTCCGTCACCAGTGATGACTTTCAAAGTTGGTTTAAACGATACAATTTTAAATCCGATGCCTTCTTTTCCGAAACAGGTTGAAGGTTTAACATTGAATTCTTCAATTACGACTGCAAATATTGACCACGACCCGAAAAACGAAATCATTTTAAATTCTTCAATTGGAATTTACGCTTTTAATCCTTCGGGAACGAGTTTAACTCTGAACCCTGATGGGAGGTATTCAAGAATTGGAGGCGATTTCCCTTGCGCTGTCTTTGATGTTGATGGGGACGGGAAAAAGGATATTATCGGAATAAGTGGTAATAAAGTTGTCGTGTTTAAGACATTTGATTCAAATCTTGATGGTTTTGCCGATAGCGTTTGGGTCTTTGAAAATGGAAGTAAAATTTCAACACCACCAGCGATTTTCCGCAATGAAATTATCTTTGGGGATAGCTCTGGATATCTTAACTTTTTAAGAAGGGATGGGACTTTGGAGAAGAAGGTTAAAATTTCCGATGAGCCGGTTATCTCTCTTATCGCAAGTGATTCAATGTGGGTTGCTACTTCAAGGACGAAGGTAAAAACCGAGAGCAGGGACTGGAAGTTTAATGTTAATTTTGTCGCTTCAACTGGAATTGATCTTAAAGGGAACGGAGCTATTGAAATTGTAATAGCGATAGGCGAGGATGGAGATATAGCAATAGTTAACACTCAAAGTGGTGATTTTAAGATGATGAAATTGCCTTTTAAGTCAAAGGTAAGCACAGCCCCGGCACTTGCTGATTTGAATGCCGATGGTTATCCTGATGTAATAATCACCGTTGGAGATGAGATTTGGGCGTTGAATTATCTTGGTTCTGTCCTTATGAATTTCCCGATAAAAGTTAGAGATGCTATTTCGGTTTCTGCGCCGGTTGTTGTTGATTTTTACGGCGACAGTTTGCCTGAGATAATCGTTGGGACAAAAACAGGGCTTATTTATGCATTTGATGTTTACGGTAAAATCATTTCAGGTTTTCCTGTCTCTGTTAGCTCATCGGTTGTTGGTTCGCCAGCGGTTTTCTATGAGAGCAATCTTGTTCATCTTTTCATCGCAAGTGCTGATGGTTATCTTTACGGTTGGGCGATAAGACCAAGTTCAATACCGGCAAAAGTTTTCTGGGGTGGTTATCTTCGGGATGAAAAACATTCAAATTATTTCTCTAAGTCCGCTTTTGTTGAACCGTTGCCACGGGCTGAAATACTTGATAAAAATGAAGTTTACAACTGGCCAAATCCGGTCTTGGGTGATTATGCATTTATTCGTGTGAAGACATTTTATGATTCAAAGGTGAATATAAAAATTTTTGACCTCGCGGGTTTTAAAGTTGATGAGTTTGATATAATGACCTCGGCAAATTTTGAAACAGATGTAAAATGGGATGTAAGTAAAGTTCAAGGTGGGGTTTATTATGCCCGAATTGAAGCGAACGCACAGGGCAGAAGCGATGTTAAGATAATAAAGATAGCCATCGTGAAATGAGATCTTTTTGTTTATTTTTTTTAATCTTCGCCGTTGCCTTCTCCCAAGATGACGAGTTTATTCATCCAGAGCTTGATTGGTTGACGATTGAGACAGAACATTTCCTTGTTCACTATCATTCGGGGGCAGAAAGAACCGCAAAAGTCGTGGCAAAAATAGCAGAGGAGATTTACGAGCCGATAACATCCCTTTACAATTACAAGCCAGGGCGAAAGATCAACTTCATCATAAAAGATTACGATGATTATTCAAATGGCGTCACATATTTTTATGACGATAGGATTGAAATCTGGGCAAGCGCTCTTGACTTTGAACTTCGCGGTTCGCATAACTGGCTTAGGGATGTTGTGACGCATGAATTTACACATATGATTCAAATGCAAGTCGCGATGAAATTCGGTAAAAGAGTCCCAGCGATTTATCTTCAATGGCTTGGATATGAACGGGAAAATAGACCAGATGTCCTTTACGGGTTTCCGAACATCATTATCTCTTACCCAATTTCAGGTGTTAATGTCCCCGCCTGGTTCGCTGAGGGAACTGCCCAATTTAACCATCCGAATTTAAATTATGATTACTGGGATACGCACAGGGATATGATTTTGAGAATGCAGGTTATAGACAATAAGCTTTTATCTTGGGAGGAGTTGAATTCTTTTGGGAAAACAAGCTTGGGGAATGAGTCGGTATATAACTCCGGTTTCTCGCTCGTTGAATTCATAGTCAAAAATTACGGCGTTGATAAACTTAATGAAATATCAAGGGAATTGAAATCGCCTTGGTGTCTTACGATTGATCAGGCGATAAAGAAAGCGCTTGGACTTGATGGTGAGCAACTTTACAATATGTGGAGGGATTATCTCAAAGGGAAATATCAAAGGCAAATTGAAAGCATAGGCGAAAGGGTTGATGGTGAGATCATTTGTGAAACCGGCTTCGGTAATTTTTATCCAAAATTCTCACCCGATGGAGAAAAGATTGCGTACATCTCAAACAAAGAAAACGATTACTTTTTTGTTTCTGCTCTTTATCTTCTTGAACTTAAAACGAGAAAAGAATTAAAAATCGCCGATGCGGTTAGCTCTTCAATATCTTGGTCTGCCGATGGTAAAAAAATTTTTTATTCAAAAAGGACGAGGAAAAACAAAAACTGGCAAAATCTTTATGATGTGTTTTTTTATGATTTTGAATTGAAAAAAGAGACGAGATTAACCTATGGCTTGAGGGCGAAAAATCCAGCTGTTTCTCCAGATGGTAAATATCTTGCATTTGTCTTTTATGAAGATGGAACTGCAAACATAGGGATTGCGGAACTTTCAGGTTCAAATCGGATAGATAAATTTAAAAATTTGACGAATTTTAAAAACGGGGAACAAATATATAACCTGTCGTTTTCACCAGATGGTAAGAAAATCGTTTTTGATTATCTTTTGAAGGACAACCGCGACATTGGGATTATTGATGTTGAAACTCAAACTTTTCAAAGCCCGATCGCAACGCAACATGATGAAAGAAATCCAATCTTTTCAACTGATGGGAGCAAAATTTATTTTTCCTCGGATAGAAATGGCGTGTTCAATATCTATGAGTTTGACATCGCAACTGGTGAGATTATGCAGCTGACGAATGTCTATGGCGGTGCTTTTATGCCCGATGTCTATGGAGATAAACTCGTTTATTCAACTTATACATCTGACGGATTTAAAATAGCATATATCAACGGTTTCAAACGGTTTAAGCCAAGAAATGGTGTTAATTTTCTTGCGATGGGCGATGGAATTATAGAACAGATGCAAATTTCAAAGTCAAACGATTATAACGATGCAGATTTGCCGAAGTTTGAGAGCAAGGAGTATAGCAATGTTTATACCCCGATCTCTTTCTATCCTGTGATTCGGCTTGACAATTATAACAAGCATGACAAAGGAATTGACCAATTGAAAATTGGGTTTTACGCTCATTCAACGGATGTGCTCGGGAAATATAGTTTGTTCGGTGGAGGACTTATTAACCGAAAACTTGAAAGAGACCTTTTCATGATTTTTGAGTTTAGCGATAGAATCCCGATACTTTATCAACTTGGTCTAAAGCCGAAATTTTCGCTTGAAGCATACAATATAACAAGAAGAACAAAATTTAATCTTGAACTTGGCTTGAATTTAATCCCCGTTGATATAATTTATCACCTGACCGAGGTTGATTTATCGTTTCATTGGAGGATTTTTTTGCAGAACTTAAATTTGAAAACTGGTTTCACTTTTTCAAGATATTCAGCCGAGATAAAAAGCTTTATGATACCAGAGACGAAGATGCTCGTCCCATCATCAGATGATGTTTATTTTATCGGTAGGGTTTTCTATCTTGGTTTGACATTTAGGGATATCTTGCCGAGGAGCAATTCGGATATAAATCCAATCGGTAGAAAAGTGATTTTGCGATTGAATTACGAGTTGAATAAATTAAATCCCGATGGAACTTATGAGCTCAAGGATGGATTCCTTGTCCCTGTTTACAAGGATTTTAACTTTTGGCGAGTTGAATTGGGATGGAATGAGTATTTAAAGTTGCCATTTAAAAATCACGCGCTCGGTTTAATTTTGAAATATGGAAGCATAATTGGTAAGCCGGTGAATGAATTTTTTGATTTTTATATCGGTGGTTTAATAGGGATGCGCGGTTATTCTTTTTATTCTTTCGGCGGAAATGAGGTATTGATGTTAAGGTCTGTTTATAGATTCCCGATTTATGAGAGATTGTCGTTTCAGTTTTTGCAGTTCGGGATAAATAGAGTTTACGCTGGCGTTTTCTTTGATTTTGGAAATGCTTGGAACGAAAAGTTTAACTTGGATGATTTCAGAAAAGATGCCGGGATTGAATTGAGAATTGATGGAACTTCTTTTTATGTTTTTCCGATGAAGCTATTTTTTAGCGTCGCTTATGGGTTTGATAAATTTGAAAGGGTTATAAATAAAGAAAGGTTCAATTATGGTCGCGAATTTAGATTTTACTTTGGGCTTGTGTTTGAGTTTGACTCGCTTGAATAAGTTTATACGATTCTTTATCTCTATTTTGATTTTATCCACCGCTTTGAAAGCACAAGATATTCCAGTGAGGACGGGTGATATATCGCTTGATTTTTCAAGCGCGAAAGTCGTTGAGAGGGAAAAGTACTCTGTGTTAAAAGCGGGCTTGATGTCTGGTTTAATCCCCGGTAGCGGTCAAATATATACAGGCAGTTATTTAAAGTCGGCTTTATTTTTCGTAGCTGAAATCGCTTCGTGGTCCGCTTATTTTGTATATTCAAAGAAAGGTGATGAGCAAACGAGGAAATTTAAGCAATATGCGGATGAGAATTGGAGCGTTGTTCGTTATGCTATGTGGATGAACGAATGGATGGGTAAATATGGAACACCTGATGCACCGATAGTACAAATAGATCAAAATGAAAGTTTGAAGCCGTGGCAAAGGGTTGATTGGTCAAAGTTGAATGAGGCGGAAAGATATATAAGTCGTCGTTCGGGCGGTTTCTCACATACTCTGCCTTATTATGGTGAACAGCAATATTATGAGTTGATCGGTAAATACCATCAGTATGCTCCTGGATGGAATGATTTTGATAGTGGATTTGTCCCCGAAGATGTTCGTCTTTTACAGCCGACGGAAATGTTTAAGTTTTATTCACTTGAAAGGGGCAGAGCGAACGATTTTTATTCAATCGCTTCAACTTCTCTTTTCATTGTTGTGGCAAATCATGTTTTAAGTGCGATTGATGCTGTTGTAGATGCTGCGGTTAAAAATAAAAAGATAAAGACGAAGACAGAACTTGGTTATGATTTCAATTTTGGTTTAAGGGCGAATTTAAAATTAAGCGTTGATTTTTAAATTATGTCGGTTGCTCTTCTATTTTTTGATGGCATTGGAATTGGAGAAAACAATCCCGAAATAAATCCATTTGCAAGATACAGGTCAAAATTTTTTCGCGCTTTTAATGATGGTGGCGATTATACCGCTGAATATGGCGGGATAATAATTCCGACGGATGCAACTTTGAATGTTTCCGGTCTTCCACAAAGTGCCACGGGTCAGACGGTGATTTTCACAGGGGTTAATGCTCCGAAAATAATGAACGGTCACATAAATGGACTGCCAACACCAACGCTCAGGCAAATTCTTCTTTCAGAGAGCATCTTTTTGAAGTTGAAAAATCTCGGTAAAAAAGCAACCTTCGCAAACGCTTATTCCAAACATTATTTTGAACTTCGCGGTGAGAAACTTTCAGCGACAACTTACGCGGTTATGGCTTCTGATATACCATTCAGATGGTATGACATAGAGCTTCAGGAGGGAAAGGCAGTACCAGCGGATTTAACTGGTGAATTTTTGAAAAGGTTTTACCCAGACATAAAGGTTATCACCCCCGAGGAATCTGGGAAAATCCTCGCTGGGCTCCTTGAAGAGTATGATTTCGTCTTGTATGAATTTCCTTTTACAGATGAAGCCGGTCACGAGCAGAACTTTGAAGTTGCAATTAAGTATATTGACAGGATTGAGCGATTCCTTGATTCTTTACTTTCAAAGGTTGACCTTGGGAGGCATTTGATAATTTTGACAAGTGACCATGGAAATCTTGAGGATTTGTCCGTTAAGACGCATACGATGAACAGAGTCCCGACGATAATTTGGGGCAAGGGTCGGGAGAAACTCGCCAAAAGAATAAGTTCGCTTCTTGATATAACGCCGGCGATAATTGAATTTTTTGAGGGAGAGGTTTAAAAGGGTGGGAAAGTTGCAATTTATCGTGACAATGTATATTTTAATTTTGAACTTTTTTATGCGATTTTTGTTAATAATTTTGAGCCAAAAATGAGAATTCAAAGAAATGCTTGTGTTTCAGGATAAATATCAGGCGAAGTTGAAAAAGCTACTTGAGGTATGTGAAAAGAACCTGAGAAGTTTTAACCCGGACCTTATAACCAAGGCATTTTGGTTCAGTTACAATGCGCACAAGGATAATTACAGGGCTTCGGGGGAGCCATATTTTAATCATCCTTATGAAGTTGCAATGATAGTAGCAAGCGAGATACCGCTTGATGATATATCTGTTGCAAGCGCTTTGCTTCACGATATAGTTGAGGATACGAATTTTACGCTTGAGGATATACAAGCGGAATTTGGTGAAAAAATAGCAAGGATTGTTGACGGTCTGACCAAAATAACGGGGATTTTTGAAAGCGATAATCGTGGGATAATTGAGGCGGAGAATTATCGTAAACTTTTGCTCGCTCTTTCTACCGATGTCAGAGTAATACTTGTGAAGTTTGCTGATCGCCTTCATAATATGAGGACGCTTGAGTATCTTCCAGAGCACAAGCGAAAGAGAATAGCCCAGGAGACGCTTGAGATTTACGCTCCTCTTGCGCATAGGTTCGGGCTTGCACAGATAAAATGGGAGCTTGAGGATTTGGCATTCAAGTATTTAAATCCTGAAGCTTATGAGGACATAGCAAGGAGAGTTGCTCAAACTCGTAAGCAGAGAGAGGAGTACATAAAAGAATTTGCGAAACCGATAGAGAAAGCGCTTGCAGAGAGGGGTTTTAAATTTGAAATAAGCGGTCGCCCGAAACATCTTTACAGCATCTATAACAAGATGGTTAAAAGAGGTAAAGCGTTTGAGGAAATATACGACTTGTTTGCGGTCAGAATTATACTTGACACTGAGGATAAAAATGACTGCTGGACGGTTTATGGCATCGTCACCGATATTTACAGAGCTGTTCCTGAAAGATTCAAGGATTATATCACTAACCCAAAGTCAAATGGATATCGTTCAATTCATACAACGGTTATAGGTCCTGGGGGAAAGATGGTTGAGGTTCAGATAAGGACTCGTGCTATGCATGAAATAGCTGAAAAAGGACTTGCTGCTCACTGGAAATATAAAGAAAACATAACTGAAACAGACAAACAGTTTGAAGAATGGGTTAAGTGGGTTCGCGATGTACTTGAAAATCAGACCGATATGACGCAGTTTATTGAGGATTTAAAGCTCAATCTATTTCAAGATGAAATTTATGTTTTCACGCCTAAGGGTGATTTGAAGGTTTTGCCAAGAGGGGCGACCCCGGTTGATTTTGCTTTTGAAATTCATACCGAGATAGGACTACGCTGTATCGGTGCGAAAGTCAACGGTAGAATAGTCCCGCTTGATTATAAACTTAAAACGGGCGATCAAGTTGAGATAATCACTGGTAAACATCGCTCACCGAGCAAAGATTGGGAGAAGTTCGTCGTCACATCAAAAGCGAAAGCGCAAATCAGAAAATGGATAAATGAAGAGAAAAGACGACTCATTGATGTCGGTAAAGAAATTTGGGACAAGAAGGTAAAAAGGGCAAAATTACACATAAATGACGATGAACTTCTTAAAATAGTTCGTGAACTTTACAAGTTTGACAACTTATCAAAGTTTTATCTTGCGATAGCTGAAGATGAGATTGATGTTCCCGAGCTTATAAAGAAAATAGAGGAGAGGCAAAAGCACAAAGATATAGTTCCAAAACAAGTAGAGGAGAGAAAGGAAAGCGTTGTAGAGGAGATTATCAAACCGCTTAAGGTCATAGCGATTGACGGTGGATCAAATTTCCTTTATATATTTGCGAAATGTTGTAATCCTGTCCCGGGAGATGAAATCGTTGGTTTCGTTACGAGAGGTGAAGGTATAAAGATTCATTGTAAGGATTGCGTAAATGTCTCTAAGTTGAAGGAGAAAGACGAAGATAGATTTGTTGATGTCGTTTGGTCAAAGGCGCTTGATGGTATGTCGTTCCCTGCTGGAATTGTGATTGAAGGTGAGGATAGACCCGGAATGCTTAAGGAGATCACAACCGTTATCTCCGGCTATCAAAACACGAATATAAGAATGGCTAATGTTCAAAGTGATGGACCCATTTTCCATGGATTGATAACGGTTGAAGTCAAAGACCTTGAACATTTGAATGTCTTGATGGACAAATTGAGAAGAATAAATGGAGTTTACAGTGTCTCAAGATATCAGGAGAGATGAAATAAAGGGGAGGATAATGGGGATTGATTTTGGGAGCAAGAGAATAGGAATTTCAATAAGTGACCCAACGCTGACCATTGCTTATGGTTTGTCTGTTCTTGAAAACAATGGGGAAGTTTTTGATAAAATAAGTGAAATTTGTCGGCAATATGATATCGCTTTGATTGTGGTTGGTTTACCTTTGAAGTTGAACGGTAAGCACAGCTCAAAGACGGAGGAAGTTCTGAAGTTTGTTGAAGAGTTGGAAAGTAAGTTAAAAGTGAAGGTTGTTCAGTGGGATGAGCGTTTCACTACAAAAATTGCGCAAATGTCAAAGTTAGAAATGAATATGAAAAAGAAGGACAGACAAAGAAAAGGCACGGATGACTTGATCGCTTCAACTTTGATTTTGCAAAGTTATCTTGATTATTTGAAAAATAAAGAAGCCATGGCGAGTTGAGAAAAGGGGTTAAAATTTTGCTTCTTTCTTTGGTTTTCATTTCGTTCGTTTATCTTGTTTATGAATTCATTAAGATTGACAAAAAAATTGACCGACTGAGATTTGAAAATCCCAAAATCACATCCCTTATGGAGCAAAGAATTGAAGAAGCGAAAAGAAAGGGGAGAAACTACAAAATAAATCAAATTTGGGTTCCAATATCAAGGATTTCGCCTTATCTAATTGATGCTGTTATCGTCTCGGAGGATGCGAGCTTTTTCTCTCACGGTGGGGTTGACTGGTATGAGGTTAAAGAATCCATAAAGAAAAATTTGGAACATGGGAGAATCTCTCGGGGAGCAAGCACTATAACGATGCAAGTTGCTAAAAATCTTTTCCTTTCAACTTCCCGTAATCCATTTAGAAAGTTGGTTGAGGTTTTAATTGCATTCAGGATTGAGCAAAAGCTCTCAAAGAGAAGGATACTTGAAATTTATCTTAACATAATTGAGCTCGGTGATGGAATTTTCGGCGTTGAGTCGGCTTCAAGAAAATACTTCGGCAAGTCCGCTTTGGAGTTGACGCTTGAAGAATCTGCTCGTCTTGCTGCTGTTATTCCGAGCCCTTTAAAGTATAATCCAAATTCAAATAAGAGATTTGTTACTTGGAGGGCGAATTTGATTATGAACAGGTTGTTGGCAAGGGAAAAAATAAAGTTTGGGATTTCAAATGAATCTGGAGCAATTGAATAACCTCATATTTGAGGGGGAGGGGTTAACTGTTGAATTCAAACGGAAGGTTTCCTCTCCCGAAAAGATAGCGCGTGCCATGATCGCTTTTGCTAACACGCACGGTGGTGTTTTGATTTTTGGAATTGATGATGATGGAAGTGTAGTTGGCGTTGATAGTGAAAAAGAGGAAATTGACTTGATTTTTCAAGCTGCAAGACAACATTGTTATCCACCCATTGAACCGAAAATTGAAATTTTTGAGCTTAACGGTAAAGATGTAATAGTTGCGACGATTGAGCAAAGCCAGGATAAACCTCACCGTCTTGTCAGCTCAAATGGTGATGCTGGAAAAGTTTTCATTCGGCTTGGCTCACAAAATGTAGTTGCGAGCGAAGAGATGATCAAATTGATGAAACTTGAAAACGATAATCAACCTCTTCGCATCGTAATCGGAGAAAAGGAGAGGCGTCTTTTGAATTATCTTGATAATTTCAAAAAGATAACAGTGAAAGAATTTAGCAAGCTCGTCAAAATAAGCGAAGATGAAGCATCGGATATACTCGTTAATCTTGTTAGGGTTGGGATTTTGAAAATCAACATCACCGGCGGAGATGATTATTTTACGCTTGTTTGATGACTTTCCCTGTAAATTTTCACAAGCTCAAAGACAGCGATTCCATAAGCAACCGCGACATTTAAAGAGTGTTTTATTCCAAATTGTGGGATTTCAATTGAAAGGTCACACATTGAAAGTACTTCTTCAGTAATCCCCGTTATCTCATTCCCAACGATCAGGCACAACGGAAAATCCTCGGGTTTTATCTCATAATATGGTATGCTTTCATCTGTTATTTCAAGGGCAACTATCTTCACATTTTCCAATTTTAGAAGTTTTATCGGCTCAATCGGGTTTTTATGATATTCCCAAGGTACGCTTTCAATTGCTCCAAGTGCTGTTTTTTCAATGTCCTTCCGCGGAGGGTGAGGAGTGTATCCCGTCAGGAAAAGTTTTTTTATAAGCGCAGCATCGCTTGTTCTGAAGATTGAACCAACATTGTAAACGCTTCTCACATTATCAAGCAAAACATAAATTGGGTGTCTTTCAATTTTTTTCAACTCGTCAAGTGTATGCCTTTTCTTTTCAATCTCAAAAGCTGTCAACTTGCGCATAAGGATTTGGGAATTTTAATTTCTTCAAATTTTGTTAAAGTAAATAAAAAACATTTCCGAAAAAGGAAGTAGAAAACAAAAAGCAAATTGAGATGGTTTTCATCGGCGAAACAGTGAACAATCGGCTTGTTATTTTCGGGAACGAGAAAGAGAAATACTTTTATATAGAATTCACCGGAAATCTTGAATCCCCAAAGATTGAAAAGTATAACCTTAACAAAGAAGTTTTGCTTGCTCTTCTTGAGAGAAATCTTGACAGATACAGTCAAAAGGGATTGAACATCGTTTTTGAAAAAATGGATGAGTCGTCAGATTAATTTTTGGGCAATCCTCCCGTCTTTTCAAGGTAATCGTCAAAAGACATTTTCATATAGTAGTCGTCTCCGATAAATGTCAATATTTTCATAAAGACATCAGCGGGGAAATAACCTGGCACGGCTGTTATCGGTTGCATATCCTCACGGATGAAAATAGTCGTTGGGAAACCTTCAACTCCGAAGATATACGCAAGTTCGGTCTCGCTATACTCGCGACCCTCAAAAATATGCTTCTTTTCTGATTCAGCGTTGAGCTTTACAAGGATGAATTTAGAAGCAAGGTAATTTTTAACCGTTGAATTTGAATAAACCTCCTCATCCATCTTTTTACACCATTGACACCAATCGGTATATACATCTATCAAAACCTTTTTGTTTTCGGCTTTTGCTATTTTTAGACCCTCGGAAAAAGAATACCATTTCAATTCTTTACTCTCTTGAATACTCAATGTCAAACCTGTGAAAAGCGATGCGATGATCAAGATGCTTAAAATTCGCATTTTAGTTTCCTTTTAAGTTTTAAAAAATCCTTCAAAATATATCAAAATGGAAGATAAAAGGCAAAGTATCGGAGAAAACAGCATCAAGAAATTTTAGAGCGCTCTGATCGCCTTCAATTTTCCCAATGTTATAAAGAGAGCTTGGCTTTGCGAAAGATGAAAGAACTTGGGCAAATGTTTTTATGTCCATTCTAAACTTTGCTGACTGTGTGCTTAACTTTTGTATTGAAACAATTTTATCTTGAACAGAAATTTTAAATGTGATATTGTTTTCCGGGAGAATTTCGTCTTTTATTGATATTGTTGTTTCGCCATCAGGTGCATGAGCGAATGTTAAGAGTTTTAACGCTTCTTCAAGATTTATGATTCTCATCATAAATGTTGAACAAATTGAGGCGACGGATTTATACTCAAAGAATGGTCTTTTGAAATCTATCTCTCGTGGTTCAATCAAAACATTAAATAATGGTTCATCTGGCGGGGCGAGATATTTGATCTTGACGACTTGTTCTGCAAGAGATGCAAGGAAGCCCCACAAACCGCGATAAGCTTCTGGGGTTAGAGCAATAAGTTCTTTTATCTCTATCTCAACTTGATTTTTCTCGTTTTTCTTCATCTCAAAACACAAATAACCTTTTACTTCGCCATCATCATAAACATAGGGATTTGGGAAGTTTGGGAAAATGACGCGGGTCCAAAAGGCATCGTTTCTGTGAAGGGCAAAGTTTATTGATTTTATTCTTTCAGCGTAAACCTTTTTAATTTTCTCCCTTTCGGAAGTTTTCATTCTCTTTACATTTATTCTCTCGTCAAACATCGTTATGTTTGATGGTTCAATTTCATAAAGCAATGTCATACCGATATATTCCCAGCCGTATTTTCTGTAGAACCTATGTTGAAATGGATACAAAATTGAAAAAGGATAATTCGCCGAAAACATTCTTTTTATGGCGTCTTTTAACATCATATCGGCGATCCCTCTCCTTCTATATTCAGGGAGAACAGCCACAGCTGATATTCCGCCAGCGTCAACGAACTTTCCTTTAAATGATATTTTCAAAGGCATTATCTTTGTGCAGGCAATTACTTCATTGCTATCTTCAACGACTATTATATCTTTGTAGTTGTATCTTGGGTTGTCAATTATGTTTTCCCTCAAGCCGTGATAGTCAGCTATTAAAAATGAAGTTGAAATTATGTGAGCGATATCGTCAATGTCAATTGATTTTGCCTGCCGAATTCTCATGTGTTTCATTTGCGGTAATTTTATTGCGGAGAATTTTTAACAAAGCATTTAAAACATCTTGGACTTCTATTCCACCTTCAAAATTGCATATATGCGGGTCGCCTGGGCATTTTGTTTTGCAATAATTTTCGGGTGGCAAGATTATCTCGCTTTCATTTCCTATCGGACCCCAAAGCTTTGGAGAACAAGCAGGAAGCGGGCAAAACAAGGCGACAACTGGGACTTTAAGTGCTGAAGCAATGTGCATGCTTCCAGTGCTTGGCGTTATAAGGACATCAAACCTTGATATGTAAAGTATCAAATCCCTCAATGAATTGTTCTGTAAAATGTAAATTTTTTCCGAAACAAAGTTTTTGAATTTATTTAAAATCATGGGGTCGTTAAAGGAATTAATGTAAATTTTCGCATTGGGAAATCTGTGAATTATTTTTTCCGTCAGCTCAACATATTTATCAACTTCCCAATTCGGCGCAGATTTTCCACTTACTGGGTTGATTCCGATGATAATTTCCCCTTCATCTTTCGGGACAAAAGATTTTGCTTTTTCCCTCTCCTCGTCCGTCAGGAAAATCTCAAGTTCAAGGTTATCGGATTTCACCCCAATTTTTCGCCCAAGGTCAAGTGTATAGTCAGCTTCATGTCTGAGTGGGATGTATTTGTTTCGGCTGACATGCTTCATCAATGTTATAACTCCGTAAAATCTTATCCCGACATTTATTCTCGTTTTAATTCCAGCGAAGAATGTCATCCATGCATGTCTTTGTGTCGGGAGTAAATGAAGAGCTATGTTAAATTTATATTTTCTCAATTTTTTGACCTGCCTCCAAAAACCGCGCCATCCTCTGTCTTTTCCTTCGTAATCATCAATTATGATTTCGTCTATGTTGGGGTTGTTTATTAAAATATCTTTCGTGTAAGGTCTAACCATTACAGCGATGAATGCGTCTGGAAAAGTTTTTCTAAGTTCACGCAGTAGAGGCGTTGCTAAAACTACATCACCAATTCTATCTGGACGGATGACGAGAATTCGTTTCTGTTTCATTTTATTCCTTCCTCTTCAAGGATTTTTTGTAGCATTTGGGCATTTTTAGGGGCGCTACCACGATGACAATTGTTGAAAAAAATGTATAATGTCTCAACTTTATCGTTTAAATCTTTAATTCTTGGAATCCATTCCCTTAATTCACTTTCGGTGTAAAAATAGTCATATCTCTCTCCGACTCCTCCTTCCCACCAGTTTTTTTCGTTGCGTCCGTGAAATCTAATATAACCGATTTTTTCGCTTGTAGCTATGCTTTGAGGTGGTATTAATCCTTTAAGACGAGGTTCATCAACGCAGACATAAGGAATATCATTTTGTTTTAAAAATTCATAAACGGAGTTTTTAACCCAACTTATGTGCCTAAATTCCACGATCAATGGGATTTCCCCAGCGAATTTTTTCGTCTCAAGTATATATTCTCTGTTTTCTGGCGTATCTTTAAATGAGTATGGGAATTGGGCGAGGAAACCTTTTAATTTCCCCGATCTGATAAGTGGTTCAGTGGATTTCAAAAGGAATTCCATCGCTTCGCGGTTTCCTTCGCGCTCGTGGGTTGTTTGTTTGTGAACCTTGACGATAAAATGAAAGTCAGGCGGTGTTTTCCTGTCAAGATGATAAAATACGCTTGCGCTTGGGATTCTATAATAAGTTGAGTTAATTTCAACAGCATTGAAAAATTTTTTATAGTAATCAAGCATCCGACCGTCTTCAATATCCTCCGGGTAAAATGTCCCACGCCAATCCTGAAAGCTATATCCAGATGTTCCGATTAAAATCATACGAATTAAAGTTTTATTTCACGGAGATATCTTCGTGCGCCAAGTTTGCTCCAGCTTCAATCGCTTTGAGATTTATCTCTGCTATCGCTTTCTTTTGTGTCAAAGTCACAGCTTTTTTCAACGCTTCAATCGGGAATAAGTCAGTTCTTGCAAGAAATGTCGCAATAGATAGTATCGTAATTGAAAACCTATCAATCGCATTTGCTGTTTTTCTAAATGGATAAACCTCAATTTTTGCCTTGGTCTGCGGGAGCAGATTTACAAGTTGTTCATCAACCATAATAGTTGAGTTTTCATCCATCCCTTGAATTAATCTTTTCACTTTGCTTATACCTTCCGGGGCGATCGCTATTAAATAGTCCGGTTTGTCTATTCCTGTGTAGAGGATTTCTTTTTTATCAAATATTATCTCAGAAACGGAATGACCTGTCATTATCGTTATGGGATAATCGTCTTTTTGCGTCGCATAAAGCCCCGATAAAATTGCGGAAGAACCGAAAACTGTGGCGCTTGATTTCACTTTTTGACCAGCTGCTCCAGCGATTACTATCCCTGTTTTTTGGGTTAAGTTATTTGTGAATTCAGTTTCAAGGGAAAATCGCTTTGATTCCTTTATCTGTTGATTGGAATAAGTTTCTTTACATGCTTCAATATACTCTGGTCTTTCTAACTTATGGACGACACCGGTTTTAAAGCCATATGTTTCCAAAAGTTTCATCATTTTTTCCTTATTGAGGTCATTTCTTGGGACATAGTAAGCGGTGCAATACTCCCAAACATCAACGACGGCAAAACCTTTAAAAGCGATCGCCTCAGCTATTACATCTGATAGATTTCTATCAAAGATCGTCATCCTTGCTGCGAAGCCACCATTTACAGCTTGAACCAATGAACACGCATCAAGTGGATATTCTATGTTCCCAAGGTAAGTTGTTGCAGTTTTGCCACCAAATGGTGTTGTTACTGAATGTTCACCCCCTGTCATTCCGAAGTTGAAATTGTTAAAAATTATGACGGTTATATCAATGTTTCTTCTTGCTGCGTTTATAAAATGAGTTCCACCGATTCCAAGCCCGCCATCTCCCATGAGGACTATCACAGTTAGCTCCGGGTTTGCCATCTTTAAACCGCAGGCATAGGTTATTGACCTGCCGTGAAGACCGTGAAAAGCATTTACATTGAAATATTGATCGGACAAACCAACACAACCTATATCGGTGACAAGAACCGTTTTCTTTGGGTCAAGGTTGAGCTTTGCCATGGCTTTATCAAGTTGTGGTAAAATTTGCGAATGCCCGCAACCAGGACAAAATGGAAGTTCAACTTCTTTCATATAAACAGCATTTTTTATTACAGCCATTTTCAAGTAGATGATTTTGTTTTTATTTTATTGCGAAACTCAAAATCGCCCAAATCGCCGTTATCATCAATGTTGAAAAAGCAACGAATAAACCGATCATCCATTTTATAAGACTTACCCTCACTGAATCCATCTTTTCCAACATCTCGGTCCTGAGGCTTTCAATTCTTCCGATCATCTCTGTTTTAATTCCCTCAATTCTTCCTATCATCTCCGTCCTGACACCTTCAATTCTTTCAATCATTTCCGTCTTATCTTTTTCTGTTTTTTCATACAAAGCCAGCAATCGCTTGTCAATTTCGCCAAATTTTTGGTCAATCTCGTTAAACTTCTCCCTGATTATTTCGTAAATGAACATCTCAATTTTTGTGACCCTCTGCTCAAGGTTTTCTATTGTAGCCATTTCAAGCTCTCATTTACTTTTATAAATCTCGTTTAAAATTTTCTGCGGATTTATCAATGTCGTGTCCATTTGATTTATCCGAACGATCTCAACTTTTGATTTGTCAACGATTCTCTCAATTTCAAGGACATATTGACCGTTGTTCATCTCAGGGAAGATTATTTTTTTGATATTTTTCGTCGCCTTTTTAATCTCACTCTCAGGGACAGGCCAAAGTAAATTTATAATCAGGTGCGATACCCTATAGCCATCTTCACGAGCTCGCTCAACCGCTTCAATTGCGCTTCTTGCGGTAATTCCGTATGAAACTACAAGCGTTTCCGCTCCTTCTTGCTCGTCAAACCTCACAGCATGAGGGAAGTATTTTTTGACTTTTTCTTCATTTATCTTTTTATCAAGGTGTTCCATCATCTTTTGAATTTTCTCCGGAACGGTCAACAAATTCCCATATTCATCGTGCGTAGATGTTGTGTATCTTACGATGTGTTTTCCGCCAAATGGAGAGAAGAGAGGGACATCGTCAATGTTCTCAAAGTAATATGGTTTGTAATCCGGCGCGTCTTCAGGGAGATATTTACGATCAATAATTTCGGGTTTTTCAACCTTTGACCAATCTACCCTCGTTCGCGTCATTGAAAGTTCTTTACTTGAGACAAGGAAAACCGGGACTCTGAAAATTTCAGCGAGATTAAAAGCGTAAATAGTGAAGGTGTAACATTCTTCAACTGTCGTCGGAGATATAGCAATTATCGGATAGCCACCTGAAGTTCCCCATCTGATGAATTGAATATCGCCCTGTCCATCTTTTGTGGCTGAGCCGGTTGCCGGACCTTGTCGCTGGACATCAACTATCACGAGTGGAGTTTCGCCCATTATCGCAAGCCCTATATTTTCGCTGTAAAGTGAAATCCCAGGACCGCTTGTCGCTGTCATAGCTTTTTTCCCAGCCATTGAGGCGCCAATGCAAAAACCAATTGAAGCAATTTCATCCTCGGCCTGAATTGCGAAGCCACCAACCTTGGGAAGTTCTTGCATCATACCAAGTAAAATTGGGGTTGCCGGAGTAATCGGATAGCCAGCAAAAAACTTACACCCGGCATCAATTGCGCCTTTTACAATTGCTTCGTTCCCGTCAATGAATTCAATCATTTTTTAAATACTGGTTTTGTTTTGCTTGCACTTTAAATTATCGCTTTAACTTTAAAATAAAAAATTCACCGAATTTAAACCCTTCGGTCAAGAACCTCTCTGACCTTTATCGCTATCGTCTCGTATGAATATGGCTTTTGTATCAGGTCAAATCCTTCAACATTCACATTTAACCCGTTCAAACTATATCCGGTTGCAAAAATTATCTTAACGCCCGGTTTAATTTTTACGATTTCCTTCATCGCATCATAACCGCTTAAAATCGGCATGACAATATCAAGCAGGACAAGGTCTATTTCTTCTGATTTTTCTCTGAAAATTTCTACCGCTTCAAGTCCATTTCCCGCAGTGTAAACTTTATATCCAAGACCGGTTAATATGTCATAGACAGTTGCCCTTAATTTTTCCTCGTCTTCAGCGACAAGAATTGTTTCGTTCCCGCCCTTTATTTCAATTTTTTCTTCCATCTTTGTCTGTTCCTCAAGTTCTTCTTCGCCTGCTATCGGCAGGTAAACTCTAAATGTAGTCCCTTGCCCAACTTCGCTATAAACATTGATGAAACCGTTATGAGCTTTGACAATCCCATAAACTATTGAAAGACCAAGTCCCGTTCCCCCTTGTTTCGTCGTGAAAAATGGCTCAAAAATTTTATCAATTATGCTTTTGTCAATTCCAACGCCAGTATCTGTCACAGATAAAACGACATACTCACCTGGTTTGGCTTCAATGTTAAATTTGCAGTACTCTTCGTCAATTACCCTATGGTATGTTTCAACTATAATCTTGCCCGCATCTGGTATGGCTTCTTGGGCGTTTAGGATTAGATTCAAAAGCAGTTGATTTATAAGGGCTGGATCGGCTTTTACATTTGGAAGTTTCGGTGCGAGGATGAGTTCCAACTGTATATTTTCACGCAAAGCTTTTAGCATAACTTTGGCGAAATCATTGACCACAGTGTTTAAATCAATTAACTTCATTTCAGTTGGTTGTTCACGGCTGAATATCAAAAACTTCTTCGTGAAATCAGCAGTTTTCCTTATCGTCCCTTCAACCTCGTTTAATTTTTCTTTTGCCTTCTCAATGTCTTGTGTCAAGAGACGCCTTGCAAGCTGTGTGTTCCCGAGTATAACTGTCAAAGCGTTGTTTATATCGTGCGCAAGTTGAGCTGATAACTTCCCAAGCGCTTCCATCTTTTGTGAATGTATAAGCTGTTGTTCAAGCGTCTTAACCCTTGTAACATCTCGCAATATCCCTTGATAAGCAACGATGTTTCCATTCTCGTCATATATCGGTGTTGCTGTGTCATAAACGATAAGTTTTTTCCCATCCTTCGTCTTCAAATGTAGCTCATAATCCTTCACATATCCCTGCTTTTCAATCGTTTCAAGATTTTTCATTCTGTCCTCGGGATTTTGATAAAGTTCGGTCGTTATATCAACTTTTAAAATTTCTTCCTTTGATGAATAGCCGAAGAGCTCAACGAATGCTTGATTGACATCAAGGAGTTTCCCCTCAGGTGTGGAGATGTAAATTGGGTCTTTTGAGTCCTCAAAAAGCTTCCTGTATCTCTGCTCTGATTCCCTCAAAAATTTTTCCGCTTCACTCCTTTGAATTGCTATCCCGAGTATATCTGCAAATGTTTTTATTGCGTCAATTTCCGAGATTTCCCATTTTCTTTCATTTTCACAGTCGTTGATGCTGACAAAACCCCACCACTTGCCACCGACGAAAATCGGCGCCACCGCTATGGATTTTACCCCGAGTATGCTCAAGAAAAGATATTCCCGAAATGGCATATCTTTGACGACACCATATATCAACCCATGGTTTCCAAGCACATTGACCCATCTGTCAAAGCCCGCCAATTTATATGATATGTTTTGAAGTTGCACATCTTCAACTTTTCTCATCAAATCCGACGAATACCATTTGAAAGCCAATCCAGTTGTCAAATCCGTATCTTGTTGATTCTTAAAAATGAAAACAGAGCTCACTTCAAGCGCCTTTCCAATTTCACCAAGCAAATTATCTATTTCGCTTTCCCAATTTATCGTTTTCAATAAAACACCAGCGGAGTAATTTATCGCCTTTAAAACCTGCTCTCGCTTCAAAAGTTTTTGTTCTGCTTCTTTTATCTGAGAAATGTCAAATATAATTCCAAATGTTTTTATCGCTTTGCCTTTTTCATCTCGCGTTATGTATGCATAATCAAGACAGTACTTGACTTTCCCGTCTCGGGTTTTAATTCTGTATTCGGCTTCAAATACAGGCAAATTCCCTTCCAATGCGTCTTTGATTTTTAGAGTTAACGCCCCTATATCGTCGGGATGTATGAAATCACGCCAATGGTATTTTCCGAGATTTATCTCATCTTTACCTACGCCGAAAATTGTTTCAACATCTCCTTCCCAAGTTGTCTTGTCTTTTTCAATATCCCATTCATATGTCACTTCCTTCGTCGCTGTAATAATTTTTTCAAACTTGCTTTTCCAGTTTAAAAGGTCAATTTCAGTTAATTTTTTCCACAAAGCGAGCGAGATTTGAATTGCAACCGTCTGCGCCAAACTTATCTCATCGTATGTGAATTCGTGAGGTTGGTTATAGTAAAGCATAAACTTGCCGAACAATTTCCCCTCATACACAAGCGGGACGAAAGCTATCGCTTCTATTCCCTCGGTCAAGATTATCTTCTTTAAATTTTCATCCAGTGTTTTGTCCTCCCTGACATTTGCAATTAAAATTGGTTGTGGGTTTGGTTCTTCTGGTTTCCAAGGTGAATGACCTTCAACTGCTTTTCTGTAATTTTCTGATAGACCAATCCAAGCTTTAAATCTCATCACACCATCTGGGTCAATAGTTAAAATAGCTGCTCTGTCAACTTTTAAAATTTTCACGATTTCAGACACCACCTGGCGATAAAACTCTTCAATTGTTTCGGCTCTAAAAATTAAATTTGTCAAATTGTAAAGCGATTCAACCGCTAAAAGTTGTTTCGTTAGCTTATCCTCAATCCTTTTTCTTTCTTTAACCTCGGTTATCAACTTTTTAGCCGGTAGATGTACAAGCGATGCAAAGAGCATAAAGGTTAATATATACGATGCGAGCAGGACAATTTGAACGACTTCGGGAATTGAAAGAGTAAAAGGCGTTGTGTATTTTATCCCAAACTTTTCAAGTAGGAATAAAGTTGAAACTGCTATTGAACTTACAACCGCAAGCAGAAAAGCCCTTGCGCTTCCAGTTGTGATGCCGTTGAATACAATGACTATAAGGTAGAGGAAACCGGAAAAGATAAAAGTTATCCCGCCAGCGAAATATACAGCGATGCTGATAACGATTATATCAATTAAATTTGTCGCAAGTAGAAGTTTATCTTTCGCCTTGAACAATTTTCTCAAAAATTTGAACGGTTGGTTTATCAGCGCCTCAAAAATTGCAAGGGCGATGTAAACATTAACGGGCAAGCCAAGCTTGAAAACCCTATCAAGAATGATGAAAGTTACAGCGATTGATATTGAAGCGATCGCTCTTGCTTTAACTGAGTAATCACATACAAAATCGGAAAACTCATTGAGTTTTGGTGGGGGTTGTTTCATCGCTCTTTTAAATTTATTTTTTAATCGCATTTACCTTTCGTGAAATAGTCAAAAATGATTTTTGAGATTTCAGCTATTGCAAGATGACCTTTATTGTCAACTGCGTATGATACCTCAGATAACTGGTCGCAGAAAATTGCAACTGCATATGTTGTGCATTGTGAATAGACAATCCCGATGTCAGCTTTCATTCTATCAATTGAGCCGGTTTTATTCGCCACGACAACTTTTTCAGGAAGGTATCTTTTCATCATTTCATAATCTTGGTTGTTTTTCATTATGTTGATTATCTCCGCGGAAGATGACGGGTTTACGATTTTACCGTTTGCGAGCATTTCAAGAAGTTTTACCATGTCGTTTGGAGTGGTATAGCCGACGCCAAATTTTAAAGCTTCTGGTGTGTTCTTTTTTGTCTTGAAGGACATCAACTTGTTTAAAATTTTCGTGTTTTCAAGCCCAAGTGATTTCATCCTTGAATTTACCGCTTCAAGCTTTGCGTCGTGTTCATCAGCAAAACAATCAAGAACGAGGTTTGTCGCTGTGTTATCGCTTAAAATTATCATTAAGACGGCAACATCAATTAATTTTAATTTCGCCCCATCATAGAAGTACTGTAATACACCTGAACCACCGTACTTGAGGGAATCGTCAAGATATACCAATGTGTCTTTCTTTAGTTTCCCTTCATCAAATTTATAGAAGAGTTCAACGAGGATTGGAACTTTAATGACGCTTGCTGTTGGGAAGAGGGAATCGGCGTTTATCTGTATCGTCTCACCTGTTACGAAGTTTTTGGCGCTCAACCCAAGACGACCAACCCCGTACTTTTTTGCAACTCTTTGAATTTTTGAAACTACTTCACCTTGCGTGATTGTTAATTTTGATGATGAGCAGGAAATGAAAAGAATCGCTGTGAAGAAAAGTAAGACCCGTTTCATTTGCGTGCGCTTTTTCTTGAAAGTTAATTTTTTTGTTTAAATTAATCAAGATTTTTCGTGTCAAAATCAATTGGGCGTTTTAAAATGGTTGAAGCGATTTTCGTCTCTCATGGGTCGCCGACATTACTCGTAGAAGATGGCGAATATGTTGAACTTCTCAAAAAACTCGGTCGTGAATACAAAAATAAAGGTATAGATTTGATCATGGTCTCATCACCGCATTGGATTTCACATGAAGATTTTTATGTTCAGGTTTCGCCAAAGCCACCGTGCATTCAGGATTATTACGGTTTTTCGGATGAACTTTATCAGTTCAAGTATGAGGTTGAGAATGACCTTGATTTTGCGCTCAAACTTGTTGAAGAAAGCAAAAAGCGTAATTTCCATGTTGAGGCGACGCTTAATTGGGGGCTTGACCATGGGGCTTGGGTTCCGCTTTACTTTATGTTTCCGGAGCGAGATATACCAGTTGTTCCAATTTCAACTTCTGCTGGGCAATTGCCCGAGGCACATTTCAGATGGGGAAAATTTATCAGGGAGTTTGCGGAAAGTTTTGGGAGAAAAGTTTTATTCATCGGGACTGGTTCAACGACACATCGCCTTGATATGATAAGATGGGGGATGAAAACAGAACTTGTTTATCCGCCGGGTGAAAAATTTGATAGACATTTGCTTGAACTAATCAGAACGGGTAAATATGACGAAGTTTTGCGTTTGCCTGGAAAGGAAATTTTTTACAGTGCGATGCCGGAAGGCGGGCTTTTGACTCTATTTTTGACGCTTGGTGTTGCAGGTGAAGGTACGAGAGGGGAAATTTTATATTACGGCGGTTGGGCTTATGGAGTGAGTATGACAGCGATTAAATTTTTAAAAAATTAATGGTGGTGAAAAATGAAAATTCAAATTGAATTTTTTCACGATGTCCTGTGCGCTTGGTGCTTTGCAATTTCACCGAGGGTTCGTCGTCTAGCGCAGGAAAATCCAGATGTTGAGATAATTCATCGTTCATTTGCGCTTGCGCCAAATCCTGACGCAATAGTTCAAATTTTCGGCTCAAAGGAAAACGGTAAACGGGAGATTTTAAATCATTGGCGAATGGCTAACGAAAACGATGATGAACACAGGATAAATGCCGACCTTATGGAGCAGAGGGAGTTTGATTACCCTTATTCAATCCCCGGGCTTTTGTCCTGCAAAGCAGCTGAATTACAGGGAGGACAGGAAGCGCATTGGAAGATGTTTGATAGAATCCAAAGAGCGCATTTAGTTGAGTGTTTGAATATCGGAGATTTCAATGTTTTGAAAAAATGTGCCGAAGATGTTGGGCTTGATGTTGAACAATGGGAGAAGGATTTTAATTCTGAGGAGGTTTTTCAAAATCTTGCCTATGACATTGAACTTGCAAGGCATTACGGTATAAATGGAGTTCCAACGCTTGTTGCAAATAAAAGATGGGGAATTGTTGGGGCTCATAAGTATGAAACACTTGAGAAATGGCTTAACAAAGTAAGAAATGAACTTGAAAAACAAACAAACGGAGGTTAAAATGACGAAGAAAATTTATGTTTTGTTTTTATCTCTTCTTTTCTTCGGTGGTTTAAGTGCGCAAACTTTAAAAGTTGGTGATAAAGCCCCCGATTTTAAACTTCCATATGCGACAAAAGATACGATTGTTTTTGAAGGCGTTTGTCTTTCGGACTTGATAGGGAAAAGGAACATAATCCTTGCGTTTTACCCAGCCGATTGGAGCGGTGGATGTACAACGCAAATGTGCACCTTTCGGGATAATTTCGCCGATCTCTCAAAACTTGACGCTGAAGTCCTCGGTATAAGCGGTGATTATGTCTTTTCTCATCGTGAATGGGCAAAACATCTTAACTTGCCATTTAAACTATTAAGCGATCACAAACACGAAGTTGCAAAACTCTATAACTCTTACGATGAAAATTCGGGTTTTAATAAGCGAACTGTTTTCGTCATTGATAAGTCGGGCAAGATTGCTTACATAAATTGGAAATATAATGTCAGAGACCAATCGCATTTTGAGGAGTTGAAGAAGGTTCTTTCCGAGTTAAGGTAGTTCTTTTGTATTTTACCTCTTCAAGAAATAGTCCACAACCCGGTGCGTGCATTATCTCAACTTGGTTAAATTTTTCAAATAGCATTTTTTTAAATGTTTCAATCTCAATTCTTCCTCTTGCCACATCAATCATAGCGCCGACAAGTCCTCTGACCATTCCGTAGAGGAATCTGTCGGCGGTTATTTTGAATATGAATTTATCGTTTTCACTTTCCCACTTTGCTTCTTTGACATCGCAGATGAAATTTTTCGTATTTGAACCTTTTTTAGAGAACACCTCAAAATCGTGTTTTCCTTGGATTAAATTCGCACACTCTTGAAGTTTTTCAAAGTCAATTTTGTATTTGACAAACCAAATGTAATTTCTTCCTATCGCAACCTTTTTCGTCGTTATGAAGTATCTGTATGTTTTTTCAAGAGCGCTGTATCTTGAGTGAAAACTTTGTGGGACATCTTCGGCTGAAATTATTGTGATGTCATCGGGGAGAATTGAATTTAGGGCTTTTTTTAAGTTTTCGGTTGGTATTTTTGAGTTGGTTTTAAAATTAGCGACTTGACCGCGGGCGTGAACCCCGGCGTCAGTTCGGCTTGCCCCTATCAAATTTACATCTTCACCAGTGATTTCTTTTATCGCTTTTTTGATCTCGCCTTGAACGCTTCTACCGTTAAGTTGAATTTGCCAGCCGACGAAATTAGTCCCATCGTATTCAATCAAAAGTTTTATGTTTCGCATAAGGCAGAAGATTTATTTTTAAAGTTTGCAAATGGGTGTTTTCTTGAATAAATTTAAAAAGTAATTTCACAAAATTTGATTTCAAAGATGGATACCCTTGCAAGTGTTGAAAAGCAAAAAGCAGCGATAAGTTCAGTAATCGCTGCGATCTTTCTTACACTTTTTAAATTAATTGTTGGTTTGACGACCGGAAGCTTGGGAATATTATCTGAAGCTGCTCATAGCGGTCTTGATCTTGTCGCAGCTGCTTTGACTTACTTTGCTGTCAAGATAGCGGATAAACCAGCTGATAGGGAGCATACCTACGGACACGGGAAGTTTGAGAATCTATCAGCTCTTTTTGAGACGCTTCTTCTCATTGTGACATGTGGATGGATTATTTACGAAGCGGTGAATAGAATTTTTTTCCACGAGGTTCATATAGAAGTTAACTTTTGGAGCTTCGCTGTCATAGTTACTGCGATAATAGTTGATTATTCAAGGTCAAGAATCCTTTTCAAAGCTGCAAAAAAGTACAACAGTCAGGCGCTTGAAGCTGATGCTTTACATTTTAGCACCGATATTTTAAGCTCTGGCGTTGTTATAATTGGTTTAATCGGTGCTGGTTTTGGTTTCCACAAAGCGGATGCTTTTGCTGCTCTCGTTGTCTCTGGTATAGTGATGTGGATAAGCTTTCGCCTCGGGAAAAGGACAATTGACATGCTCACGGATAGAATTCCAGATGTTGGATTGGTTGATAAAGTGAGAGAAGAGGTCTTAAAGATTGACGGTGTTGTAAACTGCAGAAACATACGAATAAGACAGGCGGGCTCAAAATCATTCATTGATATGGTCGTTGATATAAAAAGAACTATACCTTTTGAACAAGCACATCAGATAATGAATGTGATTGAGGAGAGGATAAAAAAGATGATGCCAAATGTTGATATAGTCATTCACGCTGAACCGATTGAAACCGATGACGAAACGGTGATTGACAAAATTAGGATGATACTTGTGCATTCTGGAATGTCGGCGCATAACATTGAGGTTCAAAAGGTGAAGGATAGATATTTCGTTGATCTACATCTTGAATGTAAAGAAAAGCAAACACTTGAAGAGGCACACGAGATCGCCAATCAGATTGAAGAAGCAATTAAAAATAAAATTGAAAATGTTGAGAGGATTTCAATCCATATTGATGAAGAAAGCGATATGATAAAGGAAACGAAAATCGTTAATGACAGGTGCGAGGATATGGTTCAGCGGATTATTTCAATTGCGAAATCACACAAGGGCGTAGTTGATTGTAAGGATATAACCGTGATGGAAATTGACGGTAAATATAAAGTCACGATGAATTGCCTCCTTGATAAGTCGCTAACCCTTTCCGAAGCGCATGAGATCGCAACGACGATTGAAAATCAAATTTATCTTGATATAAAGGAAGTTTCAAAGGTCATAGTTCATGCCGAGCCAGAAAATAAAACTTGAAGAGCGATGAAAAAAATCAAACCGATGTGGGTTTTCAAGTCCTATAAAGATTACAAGATTTGGAAGATTTTCCCGACAAGGTATGATAAAATTCTTTGCGAGCTTAGGGATTTAACCAAGAGGATTACAAGTTTTGTTTGTCTTTCAATTTATGATGGCGATAAAATTTGGGAAAAATCCGACTTTGAAGAGCCGTGGTGGATTCAAGTTGCAGATGTTGATGAGGATATTTTCTTCCTTTGCGAGTTTAAAAGACCCGATTTGCCGGTTCAAGGTAAAACTTATGCTGTTAGTTCATCAAGCGGGGAAGTTTTATGGGAAGATGACAAATTTGACTTTATGTTCGCTTTGAATGGGAGAGTTTATGGCGTTAGAAATTTAATTGACAGCAGATTTTATTTTGTGGTTGATGCAAGAACTGGCGAGATTTTAGAAACATATGGTGATGAAAAAGCTGAAGAGATAAACGAATTGAGAAACGAGAAAATCAAAAGTATGGAATTCATTGAAACATCAATATCATTTGATGAGTATCATCCTGATTATGAAACAGCGAAGGGATTAGTTGATTCTTTTGTAAGTGATGGAGACCCAAGATTTCCCCCCGAGGTTTTGATAAAGGAGAACATTTCACTGATAAATTATCACATTGCACATGGGGTTAAATCAGGTCCAGAGAGGTTCAAAAATGTTTTGAAGATAGTTGAAATTAACACTGGGAAACTTCTCTATCACGATGTCCTTTATGATGATTTGTCTTTCTTCATGCCTGATGCTTTCTTTTGCAAGGATGACTTTGTTTTCTATGTCAGAGAACAAATTGAACTTATAGCAATAAAATTGCCACATCAAATATGAAAGTCATTACGGAAAGAATAACCGTTTCTACCCGTGGTTTTAACGATATAATTGACATAACAGATGAAGTTGAAGCTGTGGTCAAGAAACATCAAGTTAAGAATGGTAATGTGACGGTTTTTGTCTCAGGTTCAACCGCTGGGGTGACTACCATTGAATATGAACCTGGTCTTTTAAAAGACCTTCCTGAGGCATTTGAAAGGATAGCTCCAATGGGAAAGCGGTATCATCATGACTCACGCTGGGGAGATGATAATGGTTACGCTCATGTGAGGGCTTCAATTCTTGGAGCATCTTTAACAGTTCCATTTTCCGAGGGTAAGTTACTTCTTGGCACTTGGCAACAAATTGTAGTTGTTGATTTTGACAATCGCCCGAGGACAAGAAATTTGATTATTCAAATAATCGGTGAATAAATATGGATGGTAATTTCACAGATATTTCAACGATCGGTGAGTTCGGGTTAATCGCGAGGTTAAGTCAGATAGTTCAACCTTATCGTGATACTTTGATCGTAAAAGGAATTGGTGATGACGCTGCTGTTTATATCCCAGCGGATGGAAAGGTTCAAGTCGTGACAACGGACGCACTAATTGAGGGGGTTCATTTTGACTTGACATATGTTTCAATGAGAAATCTTGGGTGGAAATCAATGGCTGTTAATTTAAGTGACCTTTGTGCTATGCTTGCTATCCCGAGATATGCTTTGATTACTATCGCCATCCCGAGGAAAATTTCGGTTGAGATGGTTGAGGATTTTTATTTAGGCGTGAAGTCGGCTTCAAATGAATTTAATTTCGCTGTAATTGGAGGGGATACAACCACGACCTTCGGAAATATGGCTATTTCTGTGACGATGATAGGTGAGGCGGAAAAAGATTTTATCCCGTATCGTAGCGGTGCAAAAGTCGGTGATTATATCTGCGTAACAGGAAAACCAGGTTTATCGTATGCAGGATTGAAGATACTTATACGCGAAAAGAAAAGATTTCTTGAGTCGGAAGATAAGGAAAATTTCAAACCAAATTTTGAGCCATTTTTGAAAGCAATTGAAAAACATCTTAAACCTATCCCGAGATTTGATGTCGTCAATAAAATGATAAATGAAAAAGTGAAAGTAAATGCGATGATTGATATAAGCGATGGTTTGTCTTCAGATTTGTTGCATATATGTCGGCAGAGTGGCGTTGGAGCTGAAATTTACGAGACAAGTTTGCCGATTGATGATATGGTGAAAAAGGTTGCGGATGAATTCGGAGAAGATTATTTGAATTACGCTCTTTATGGTGGCGAGGACTATGAACTTTTATTTACCGTTTCCGAGTCGGAGTTAAAGAAACTTGATGCTCTTGCTGATGATGTGAAAGTGATCGGAAGGATACTTGATCGTGACCAGGGGATAAAGTTGATAAGGTCAGATAATAGCCAAAGAGACCTTGAAGCTGGGGGATGGGACCATTTTAAAATAAAGTCGCAAAGTTTATGAAGAAATTTCTCATCCTGATTTTTTTCTGGTCGTTTCTTTTTGCTTATGAAGGTGAAGAAAAGTATTGGATTGTCTTCAAAGATAAAGGTATTTATGAGAATGTTTCGCTTGCAAAGGGAAGCATTGTTTATGAAAGATTAAAGGGCTCAATTTCAAGAAGGGCTTTTGAAAGAAGGTTGAAAGTCGTTAAAGATGAATCAAAGGTTTTTGATTATTATGACCTCCCGGTTTATGAGGAATATGTCAATAGAATTAAGTCGCTCGGTATAAAGATAAATGTGATTTCAAAGTGGCTCAATGCTGTGAGCGCATTTCTTGATAGCGAAAAAATTAATACGGTTAAATCCTTGCCCTTTGTGGCATCGGTAAGTCCAGTTGCAAAAAGTGTTAAGACATATGCTGAAGTTTATGACTATGGACCCTCAGAAAGGCAGATAAGGTTATCGGGGGTTAAAAAGTTACACGAGATGAACATCATCGGGAAGGATGTTATCGTTGGGGTTATGGATACAGGTTTCAGGTTATCTCATGAGTCGCTTGTGAATGTTGATGTTTTAGCTGAGTATGATTTTATATTTAACGATTCAACGACGGCAAATTCACCTCAAGATTCACCAAATCAGGATTTTCATGGAACGCTTGTTTTATCAGTTCTTGGAGGAAAGAAAGAGGGCAAAATTTATGGCGTCGCACCAGGGGCTAAATTTGTACTTGCTAAAACAGAAGATGTTAGAAGCGAGACGCCAGCCGAAGAGGATAACTGGGTCCGGGCTATTGAATGGATGGATTCACTTGGGGTTGATGTCGTTTCAAGTTCCCTTGGTTACATAGATTGGTATACTTACAAAGATATGGATGGAAACACGGCAAAAATAACAAAAGCAGCTGACATCGCATTTCAAAAGGGAATTGTTGTTGTTAATTCCGCCGGAAACGAGAGAAACACTGCGTGGAAATATATCGTTGCTCCCGCGGACGGAAAATATGTGATTGCTGTTGGTGCTGTTGATTCAACTGGAAATATCGCTTCTTTCAGTTCAATGGGACCAACTTATGATGGGAGGATAAAGCCCGATGTTTGCGCTCTCGGTGTTTCTGTTTTCGGTGCTTCAAATGGTTCATCCTCAAGTTATGTTTATGCTTCCGGGACATCTCTTTCTTGTCCGATTGTATCTGGAATCGCTGCTTTAATTTTATCAACTCATCCCGAACTTAACTCTTTTGAAGTAAGAGATGCGATAAGAAACACCGCAAGTAGAGCGAATAACCCAGATAATGACTACGGTTGGGGCGTTGTTGATGGTCTTTCATCTGCTTTGTATCACGGACCAATTTTGAGCAATTTCCCGGAAATAAAAGAAAATGTAAATGGTTATGAGATATCCGTTTATGCTATGTCCAAAAGCGGGATAAAGGAGATTTTTATAATGGCAAACAATCAAAAAGTTCCGATGTACCCCGTTTCCGAAAATAAATTCGCTGGCGTGTTAAGTTCGCTACCGTCTCAATTTTCAATTTTTGTCGTTGACAATCAAAATAAAAGCAACTTCTTGACGACATATCTTGACTCAAAACCGCCTGACAAATTTTATCTTTCGCAGAACTTTCCCAACCCGTTTAACTCCCAAACGATTTTTCTTCTTGATGTACCTGAGCCAGCTCAGGTAGAAATTTCAATTTATAATATCCTCGGTCAAAAGGTTAGAACGCTTGAAAATAGATTTTTTTCGCAACCCGTCAGGGGTTACAGGATAGCTTGGGATGGGAAAGATGAAGAGGGAAGAAATTTGCCAAGTGGTGTTTATTTTTGCCGACTTGAGTCGCAGAAATTTAAAACTGTCCGAAAGGTTGTTTTGATGAGATGAGGGGAGAAAACTCAGAAATAAAATTTTTGGGTCTTGGGCAGATATTACTTGCCTCTTTTCTCGTCTTCGTTCTCCTCGCTGTGACGCTAATTAAAAAGGTTTGGTCTTGGGCACCTTTTGACTTTATATCAGGAATTTTGTCGGTTGCCCTTCTGATAACATTTATGTTAATCGTTCAACCGTTTGCGAAGAAGTTTGAGGGAAATCCAGTTGAAGCTTTAAAGTTCATCAGCGCTTTTTTATTCTCACTCATCTTGATTTCGTTTGTGTTCAAAAACCTGATCAATGTCACAAAACAAGATAACATCGTTGTCCCATCGCTTTACAGCGATGTTGTAATGACTAACCTGTTCAGCGTTATTTACATTTTTTTAGTTGCTGTCATTTTTTCAATTTTTATGAAGGTTTTGTTCCTTGGCAGAGGAAGAGAAGTTAAAGTTAAATTCATTTTAACGCTTGCCTTTTTCGCCATTTATCTGTCTTTTACCGATTTATTTGAATCGCTCAGCAAAATGTTAAGAGCAGTTGTCTTTGAGCCAGGAATTGCGATGATTATCCAATTCTTTTTATTTATGTGGATTTCCATCAGGATTCCATGGGTGATAAGTTTGAGAAAGCGTGAGAAATACCTCGTCTTATTGTTCTCTTCACTTACATTTATCTTTGTCATATTTCACGGTAGCCCCCTGATAACTGGCGGAGGTGCTGAGGCGTTGCGTTTTTATTCACCGCTACTTTTCTCGTTCGCTCATTATTATTTTGACACATTTATAGGGGTTTATTCTTTTTTTGTTTTCGTAAGCACAATTTTTCACCTTCCAACAACTGAAATTTACGAGCGGAAAGTTGCAGAGCTTTCAACTTTGCAAAACATCGGCAAACTCGTCGCACAAATGCTTGACATCAGGGAGTTTTCTGAGACAGCTTTGAAAATCGCTATGGAGATTACAAATTCAAAATCAGCTTTGATTGAAATTAAACTTGCTGAAAACGAAATAATTCACAGAGGTATAGGAACTGATACGGAAAAGCTGAAAGAGATAACAGCGGATAAAAATCTTGATAAACATCTCGTCGTTAATTTTGATGATGGGGATGTTTTAATTGCGCCTCTTATCGCTCATGGGAAAACCTCCGGTTATTTATCTTTGATGAAAAAGGAAGGTGGATTTGACGCTGATACTCTAAACCTTGCGCTTGCTTTTGCAGATCAAATCGCTATAGGCGTTGAGAATTATAAGCTTGTCATGGAATCAATTGAAAAAGAGAGATTGCTGAGGGAGTTTGAACTTGCAAGGCAGATTCAGAAGAAGCTTCTCCCTGGGGTTCTTCCGAGGTCAAATAAGTTTGAGATGTCAGCGTTATCTTCGCCCGCTTTTGAAGTAGGCGGTGATTATTACGACTTCGTTATTCACAAAGATGGAAACTTGTCTTTTATCGTTGCAGATGTTTCTGGCAAAGGAGTTTCAGCAGCTTTTTATATGGCTGAGATAAAAGGGATTTTTCAGTCAATTTCAAAAATTTACAAGAATCCGACCGAGTTTTTGCTTGCGTTTAACGATGCAGTATATGGTCATGTTGATAAAAAGTTTTTCATAACTTTGATTTACGCTTACTTTGATGTGAAAAACGGTTCAATTCAAATTGCAAGGGCAGGACATCTTCCCCCGATATTTGTCAGAGGAAAGAAAGTTGAATTTCTTAAACCACCAGGACCTGGAATTGGACTTATGGAGACGAAGATGTTTGAAAGGTATATAAAACCAGTTAAATTAAAACTTGAAAAGGACGACTTGCTTATTTTTTATAGCGATGGTGTTATTGAGGCGATGAATAAAAGTTGGGAGGAGTTTGGCTATAACAGGTTCGCTGATTTTGTTTTGAAAATTTCAGAAAAAGAGACGGACAAAATAACAAGGTTGATCTTTGAAGAAATTGAGAAATATCGGGAAGGGGAGCAAACCTTTGCGGATGATTTGACGATTTTGGCAATCAAGTGGAAAAAATAATTGAGGGAGAAATGGGAAAGAGAGAAAAAAATTTTGATGTTCTTGTAAGCGATAAGAATTCAATCAAGATTTTAAAGTTGAAAGGTTATCTTGATGCCTACACCTCGCTACAGCTTGAGGAGTTGTTAAGGAAGTTTATTGATTCTGGAAATTTTAAATTCGTTGTGAATATGAGGGATTTGTCTTACATAAGCAGTGCTGGTTTTGGGGTATTTATGGCTTTTGTTGATGAGACGAGGAAAAATAGAGGCGATATAAAATTTTCTTGCCTTTCGGAAAAAATTGATGAGATATTTGAACTTCTCGGTTTCAAGCATATATTTGAAGTTTATAAAAGTGATGAAGAGGCGATAAAATCCTTTGAGAAAGTAGGGAGCAGTGATGTCAAGAAAAAAAGAAAATAAAAAGCTCAGGATAAAAAGTCAGCTTGAGAACCTACGCAAGGTTCGTGAGTTTGTAAGAAAGATTGCATTAGGATTTGGGTTTGATGAGATTGAGACGGAGAAAATTGTCCTTGCGGTTGATGAGGTTTGCACAAACTCAATCAAACACTCGTATAAAAATAACCCTGATGGTGAGATAACAATTGAGGTTAAGGAAAACAAGAATAAATTTGTGGTTGTCATCTCATATGGTGGTTTGCCATTTGACCCGTCAAAGGTGAAAATTGAATCGCCAATTGAAAAATTCAAACGAACAGGGAAGGTTAAAAGAGGTAAGTTGGGTATGTTTATAGTTCATAGCTTTATGGATGAGGTTAAATATGAGAGCAATAAAAGTGGGAATGTCGTTATCTTAACAAAGTTCTTGAGGAAGAATGAAGGGTGAAAAAGAGGCGATTTTTACGCTTGAATCAATTTTCAACTTGGGGAAGGCATTGAGCGTTGCGAAAGGAGTTGAAGAGGTTTTTAAAGTTTCCATCCTTTCTTTAATGGGGAAGTTGAAAATGAACAAAGCCGTTGGCTTCTTGATAGATAAAAATGAATTGAAGCTGATTTACTCTTGCTGTTCGGAAGATATAGTGAGTGCGAAAATTGATTTACGATTTATCCCGAGGGATTTAACGAAATTAAGCGATAGTGTGATTAGAAAGTTGGGTCGCGATTTGAAAAGTTTAATCAGAAAAAATCATCTTGAATATCTCATCCCTGTGACTTGGACTTACAAGGGCGGTGTTGAAAACCTTGGTTTGATTTTTCTTGGAGGGAGAAGGAAGCTCACTGATAAAGAGATTGATTATGTTAATTTTGTTGTGAACTTTACGGCTATTTCACTTAAGGTTATGCTTTCAATTACTTCTTTGAAGAAAAATGTCTTCACATTGACTATGCTGAACGAATTTATGCAGGGGGTCTTCTTAAAAAATGATGAAAACGAGATTTTCAATTTACTTGCCTTGACTTTGATCGGGCATTTTAAGGTCAGCGGAATTATGATCGTGAAGTTTGACGGGAGGGCGCGCATCATTTTTTCATATCCGCAAAAGCGAAGTGAATCAAGGTTTATGAGAAAAATTTCAAAATTGAAAAGCGAAAAAAGCTCAACGATTTTCTTGTGCGAAAGCAAGTTGGGCAAATTCGCTTTATTTTTAGATCAAGGTAACGATGTTAAAAAAGTGTTTGGCGAAGATGAAAAGAATTTGATTAAAACATTTTTCACAGTGGCTATGAGCGCTGTTGAAAACTTGAAGATGTTAAATTTACGGCGCGATGTTGAACTTGCCTTTGAGATTCAAAAAAATTTATTGCCTAAGGAACTCCCTCAAAATTCAAAACTTGAATTGGGAGCTTTGTTTTTGCCCTCAAGGGTTGTTAGCGGAGATTATTATGATGTGATTAAGCTTAACGATGATGAGATTTTGCTTGTGATAGCCGATGTTTGTGGTAAAGGTTTATCTGCTTCACTTCTTATGTCAAACCTACAGGCTTTGTTTCACAGTTTTATACTTTTCACAAGTGACCTTGTTAAAGTCGTTGGTCTTCTAAACAGGATGATATTAGCAAATACATCTTCAGAGCAGTTTATAACATTTTTCATCTGTAAGGTTGATTTGAAAAATTTTGTCCTTGAGTATGTGAATGCGGGTCATAACCCACCGATTTTGTTCTCAAATTCCAGCTTCACATTGCTTGATGAGGGAGGTCTAGTTCTTGGAGTTATTGAAAGTGAATATAAACTTGGAAAGATTGAACTTAAAAGGGGCGACCTTTTATTTCTTTACACTGATGGAGTAACGGAAGCGATAAATGTTAAGGGCGAGGAGCTCGGAGTTGAGAAACTCATTGAATTTATAAAAGGACATCATAACTTATCAGCGGTTGAGGTGATCAATTCGGTTAGAGAAATGATTTCGTCTTTTTCTCGTGGGGTTGAACAAAGCGATGATATAACAGTGCTCGTTCTAAAGATAAAGTGAATTATTTTTTGAAAATGATTTGATAAATTTTGTCATCCCCTGGCTGTGGATTTCCACGCCCGTCTCTATTGCTTGTGAGAACATAGAGATTGCCGTCTGGTCCGACGACGACATCTCTCAACCTGCCATATTTACCCCTCCTTTTATCAAAGGCGAACCATCTTTCAATCCTTGTAACTTTGTAGCTCTTTCCCGACCTTTGCAGTTTTATCCTTATTAAAGCTTCGCTTCTCAAAGTTGCGACGAAAAGGTCACCTTTATAAAAGGTTATCCCAGAAGGTGGGGTTGCATCTTTCCATACAACAATTGGGTCAATGAATTCCTTTTCACCCGGGGCGCCTATAACTTTTGGCCAGCCGTAGTTTCCGCCTTTTACAATTACATTTATTTCATCGTGCCCAAAACGACCATATTCACCAGATGGTCCATGCTCTGACTCAAATAAATCTCCCGTTTCTGGGTGCCAAGCAAGACCTTGGGGGTTTCTATGCCCATATGAGTAAATTGGTGAATTTGGGAAAGGATTATCAGGCGGAATTTCACCATCGGGTGTGAGGCGAAGGATTTTCCCATTTAGAGAATTTAGGTCTTGTGCAAGTTCACCTTTGAAGATTTCACCAGTTGTTATGTAAAGCATTTTGTCTGGACCGAACTTTATTCTGCCACCATTGTGAAATCTTGCACCAAGAATGCTATCAATTATAACTTTATCAAAGACACCCTTTCTTCCTTCATCTTTGATTCTTATAACCCTGTTGAAAATTTTGCCATCGCTTTCGTATGTATACATAGCGTAAATATATGGTTTATTCGGGAAATCGGGATGAACAGCAAGCCCCATCAAACCACCCTCACCAATATGCTTAACATTTAATATCATGTATGGCTCTGTGGCAAGTTTTCCATTTTCAATCAAGCGAATTCTTCCTGGTCTTTCGCTTACAAGAGCTCTTCCGTCGGGTAAAAAGACAAGCGACCATGGGATTTCAAGGTCTTGGACCCAAACTTTAACTTCAACTTTATCTCCATCAGGTAGGTATATATCCTCAACTTCCTGTGGTTTTTGCCCGACGATTTGGAAACAGGAGGTGAAAAGTATTAGCGCAAACCCAAATGGTAAAATTTTTGCCCGCATTTTTTTACTTTTTTCAAAATTTTAAAAAATCAAAAGGAAAAAGTCAATGTTAAGTTCGTGTGATTTCGCTCACTTTATTTTTGCTGATGAAGATTTTATTTTTGTATTGAAAATTTCAAAAAAAATTTGGAGGACGCCATGAGGATGAAAATTTTAATCTTGACTTTTTTGATTTTTCTGTTTGCCTCTTGCAAAAAGGAAGATACAGTAACTTCACCGCCGACATTGGTGCAAGATTTAATTCCCCTCACTGTGGGTAATTACTGGATTTATAAAGGTGTTGTCCTTGATGTTAATGGAAATCCAGATTCAACAGCGGGCGTATGGAAGGACTCAAGCGTTGTGAGCGCTCAAAGAATCGTTGCAGATAAACAAGCGTATGAGATGACTTGGTATAGAAATGCGCAACCATCCGGTTTAATATATGTCGCAAAGGATGGGGATAAGTATTATGTTTATTTCCCAACAAGTCCATTACCATCCTTAGATTCGCTAGCTAACAGATGGTTTTTGTGGATTGACCCCGCAAGCCAAGGTTGGAATGTATTCAATCAACAGGTGAAATTCGTGCTTGATTCCGCAAGTGGATTTACTGTAACTGGTAATTTAAATGTAGTCGCTTCAAAGGGCGCGAATGAAACGATAGTCATAACGGCAAAAAATCAAACAGTTCAAGCAGAACAATTTATCTGGGATGTTAATTTAAGCGGTAAGATTGATCAACTCCCAGGGTCAAATGTTACAGCTTCACTTAAATGGCGCTGGTATTTTTCACGAGGTGTTGGCTTGGTTAAATATCAAACTGATCCGATGACGGTAAGAATTGTTGTTCCTTTGGTTGCAGATACGACGATGAAATTTTGGGGCGAGCGCAATTTGATAGTTAATTACAAATTGATGCAACCAACTGCTAATGTAGTTACGATGCGAAATGTTGAGCCGAGGTCTGATACATTTATTTTCAAAAAGTCATTTGCGCCATATCTCAACGCAGTTAATAAGGTCGTCAATCGTTAAATGTATAATTTATTTGCGAGGATATACTCTTCAACTGCTGGAGGGACGAGGTATTTAATTGATTTTCCGTGTCTAATTCTTTTTCTGATAGTTGATGCGGAAATTTCTATGTTAGGTATGGTTATAAATGTGGCGAACTTTGAAAATTCAGTTTGAGGGATGACAAAGCCGGGGCGGTTAAAAACGATTAGATTGACTTTTTGAACTATTTCATCTGGCTTTCTCCAAGTTTGGAATTCGGCGAATTGATCAGCACCTATCAAAAGATAAAATTTTTCCTCGGGAAAATTTGAAACGAAGTAATTAACCGTGTCAATTGTGTATGAGACACCGCCCCGGTTTATTTCAATATCGGAGACCTCAAAGAATTTATTTCCAGTTATTGCGAGTTTTACCATCTCAAATCTATGTTCTGGGCTTGCAATTTGGGAGAGATATTCGTTGTTTTGTTTGTGGGGTGGGATTGAACAAGGTATGAATATGATTTTGTCAAGCCCAACCTCTTCACGAATGAATTCAGCAACTATTAAATGCCCGTAATGTGGTGGGTTAAATGTCCCGCCAAAAATTCCGATCTTCATCAATCCAACAACGGTATTTTTCTTTTCTTCAATATGTTTAAAATCACAAGCTTTGTCCTTTTGAACTCCTCATTTTTTGATGAGCTGACAATGTTAAGGTAGATTTGTTTTAGCGATTTTAAATCGGTCGCGTATTCTATTCTCCTAAGAGGAACAAATAAGACATCAAGTTGACTTGCTGATTTAAGGATGTCAAGTTCATCGTTTTCATTTTCAACCATTGATAAAAATTTCTCGTGAAGTTTTTTTAAACCAACCAAACGATTCGGATTGTCCTTGTAAATTGAAGTAACGATCACATCATATTTGTGTGTTAAAACTTCGTAAGCGTTGTTTATCCATGGAAGTGGATAAAATAAACTCGTTATTTTAACAAGCGTCACGAGTTTACAATCTTCTTTGAAAGCCCTATCAATACTTTCAATATATACACCGCTTTCCTTTTCAATGATTGAGACCTTAACTCTAAGTGGGAAAACCGGCACAAGGATATCGCATGTCTCGTAGTCGGGGAAATAGACATAAACCTTTGTATTTCTGCTTTTTTCAGCATAATAATTTGAGGTGTCGTGAAGTATCGCTTTGTAAATTTCAATCTTTTCTTCTTCAGTTAAATCATCTGCGCCATGTATTTCGTTTAGCTTTGTTGGTAAGATTATGAGAGCTTTTTCAGTTTGAAACATCGGTTTGTTCTATATTTGTTTTAGCCCATTGACATTACCGCTTCAACAAGACGAGTTGGGTTTTGGCTTGTGATGATGATTTTGTTGAAGTTCGTAAGTTTTGAAAGAAGAGAATTTGAGCTTTTCTCATTTAGTTCTATCTCAACTGCTCCCTTTCCCCAGAAGATGTAAGCAATTGTCCTACCGATGACCTTAATCCCGTATTGCATTTTTGAAAAGCCATCAATCGCTCGGACTTGTTTTATCTCTGATTTTTTAATCTCTCTTTTTATCAGCTTAAAAAAGCCAACTTGGATGAGGATTTTATCCCATCGGACGATAATCGTCAGTTTTCCAATCAGACCGATCACCAAGAGCTCAGAGATGAGAGCAAGGACGACGACGAGAAATATTATATCTGAATTTTTTATTTCATCAGGATTTTTCAGGGCGAAGATGAGAAAAATCGGAAGCCAACCGATGAAGATAAGATAAAACCAGATCGGTGGATTTTGTTCCTCTTTGTAAATTATCCCTGAATAAATCATCTATTTGGCTCGTTTAAATTTTTAAAAATCTCATAGCGGTTGAAAGGTCTTTGTCTCCACGACCTGAAAGGTTTACAATTATAATTTCGTCTTTTTTCATTTCAGGTGCAATTTTAATCGCATGGGCAACTGCATGGGCGCTTTCAAGAGCTGGTATTATACCTTCAGTTTTTGAAAGAAGGCGGAAAGCTTCAAGCGCTTCCTCATCGGTTGCTATAGTGTATTCAACAAGACCTGCGTCTTTAAGATATGAATGCTCTGGACCAACACCGGGGTAATCAAGCCCAGCTGAGATTGAGTGGGTGTTGAGGATTTGTCCATCTTCATCTTGGAGAAGGTATTGCATTGCCCCGTGAAGGACGCCGGGTCTTCCTGCGTTCAGGGTTGCTGCGTGTAATCCAGTTTCAATCCCTTTTCCACCTGCTTCAACTCCGATCAACTTGACATCGGGGACATTCTCAATGAACGGGTAGAAAATCCCAATTGAATTGCTCCCACCGCCGACACATGCGATTATAACATCTGGAAGTCGCCCCTCCATCTCAATTATTTGTCTTTTCGTCTCTTTTCCGATGACCGTTTGGAAGTCCCTCACTATCATAGGGTAGGGGTGCATTCCTACAACGGAGCCAATGATGTAAAATGTATTTTTCACATTTGTAACCCAGTCCCTTATCGCCTCGTTTATCGCATCTTTGAGCGTTTTGCTCCCTGTTGAAACGCATCTTACTTCAGCACCGAGGAGTTTCATTCTAAAGACATTCATCTCTTGTCTTTTCATATCTTCCTCGCCCATGTATATCACGCATTCAAAATTGAACATAGCGCAAACAGTAGCAACCGCAACGCCGTGTTGTCCGGCGCCTGTCTCGGCGATTATTCTTCGTTTTCCCATCCTTTTTGCTATCAGAGCTTGTCCGATTGTGTTGTTTATTTTGTGTGCACCGGTGTGGCAAAGGTCTTCACGCTTTAGATAAATTTTCGCCCCACCAAGATATTTGCTTAATCTCTCAGCAAAATATAACGGCGTCGGTCTCCCAACATAATGCTTGAGATAATAATCAAGCTCTCTTTGAAAACTTTCGTCGTTTTTTAGCTTCATATACCACATCTCAAGCTCTTCAACAGCTGGGATGAGCGTCTCGGGGATGAATTTACCTCCGTAATTTCCAAAGTATCCTCTTGAGTCAGGTAGATTTAATTTCATATCTTAACACTTTTTGCGTTTTTGATAAATAGCTTGACCTTGTCGTGGTTTTTCTTCCCGGGGAAGTCCTCAACCCCGCTTGACACATCAACACCGTATGGTTTAACTATTGTAATCGCCTCTTTGACATTTTCAGGATTCAAACCACCAGCTAAAATTATTTTACCGAACTTATCTAAACCAATCGCATTTTCCCAGTTAAATTTTTTGCCAGTGCCACCGTAAAGTCCATCAGTATATGAATCAAGATGGATGTAATCAACTTTGAAACCGCTCAACTCATCTGAGGAAAAAGAATCGGTGACTTTAAATGATTTCATAACGGGTATGAAATTTTTAAGTTCAAGACACATTTGAATTGTTTCGTCTCCGCTTAATTGGACAAGGTCAATCATTGTGATTTCAATTATCTCTTTTATTCTCTCAATGTTCTCATTTACGAAGACGCCCACACAAGTTGCAAACGATGAGACCTCGCGGATGATTTCCGCTGCTTTTTCTGGCTCAATATATCTTTTGCTCTTGGGATAAAAAACAAATCCAAGCATATCTGCGCCAGATTCAACAGCGTTTATCGCGTCATCAAAATTTGTGATACCACAAATTTTTACAATTACAGACATAGAAGTTCTTTCATTTTTTTGTTTTTGTCCGTTGCTCGCATCAGTGTCTCGCCGATGAGGATTGCATCAAACCCAGCATCACTTATTTTTAATACCTCATCTCTCGTTTTGATACCGCTTTCACTTACCTTTATGACATCTTCGGGAAGGTATTTTGACATCTCAAGTGATATGTTTATTTCGGTTTGGAAAGTCGCTAGATCGCGGTTGTTTATTCCTATGATTTTTGGGTATGGAGATATCTTCAATGCTCTGGCAAGGTCGTGTTTGTCGTAAACCTCAACCAATACATCAAGCCCGAGTTCGTTTGCAAGCCAAATGTAATCTTCAAGTTGAACATCATCAATTATTCTGACAATTAAAAGGATTGCGTCCGCGCCAAGATATTTTGATTCATAAATTTGATACTCATCAATGATGAAGTCCTTTCTTAAAACTGGGATTTTAACAGCATTTTTCACCTGCGGAAGGTATTGTTTTCGCCCCTTGAAAAATTCAAAGTCGGTTAGAACTGATATGGCATTTGCTCCAGATGTCTCATAATCTTTCGCTATTGAAATGGGGTTAAAATTATCATCCGATAAATTTCCAGCGCTCGGTGATGATTTTTTAATCTCTGCTATAATTTTTATCTCACCATTTCGTTTTATCGCCTCTGCAAAATTTCTCTTTTCATATTTTGATGAAGAAGATATTTTGATCAGGTCTTTTAACGGCAAGTTTTCTTTCGCTTTATTAACTTCGTAAATTTTTCTTTCAACGATCTTCTCAATGAAGTTCACTTTTCTTTCTCCCTTGTGATTTTTAATTCGGTTACCTTTTGCTTCGTTCTCTTGGTGACCTCAAAGACAAGGTTTTTGTATCTAATTCTTTCGTTTTCGTTTGGGATTTTCCCTGCGATTTTTGATACGAAACCGCCAATGCTTTCATAGTCAGTTCCCTCGGGTATGTCTTCGCCAAATTTTTTATTAAAGTCACTTATCAACATCCCGGCGTCGGCTATTATTGAACCATCTTTTAAAACCTCGTAGTTCTTTTCAACTTTATCATATTCATCGTGTATTTCACCGACGATTTCCTCAAGTATATCTTCAAGCGTTACAATTCCCTTGAAAGCCCCGTATTCATCAACTACAATAGCCATATGTATTTTATTTTTTTGCAACTCCCTCAAAAGTTCGCTTATATTTTTCGTCTCTGGGACGAAATACGCTGGTCTTAACAAATCATAAAGCACAAATAAATTCGGCTCTTCAATATAATTGATCAAGTCCTTTGCGTAGACGATTCCGATTATGTTGTCAATGTTATCTTTGTAAACAGGAAGTCGGGAATATCCCTCATTTAAAACAACTTTTATGACTTTTTCTCTCGGTGCGTTTATGTCAAGCGCTACAACCCTTGTCCTCGGAACCATAATCTCACGAACCGTTTTGTCTTTGAACTCAAGGACATTTTTTAACATTTGGTTTTCATCCAATATCTCACCTTGTCCGGATGTGCTGAGGAGAAATTCAAATTTTCGCTTTGCAAGATTTAAATCCAATTCAACAATTTTTTTGACAAAGCTTTCATGGAATAAAAAGGAGAACCTAAACGACATGGATAAAAGATAGAGAAAGGGTTCAAAGGTTCGCAAGATCAAAATTGGATTTTCGGTTGAAAATTTTTTAAGAATTTGATGGAGCGAAACTGCAAAAATTGAGAAGATCGCTACGACGATTAAAGATAAAATTTCCTCATTTGCACTTAACATCAAAATTATCAATCCAAGCGAGAAGAGAAAAAATTTTAAAATGAGGGAGCCAAAGGTAAAGTGGAGCGGGTTTCTTTTAAATTTTTCTATTTTGTTAATCGTTTTTTGTTTCAACCTGTTTTCATCTTCAAGAGATATCACAGCGTGTTCAACGGATGAGATTATGATTCCAATTGTGATAAATGCTATTGAGATTAAGAGCATAATTTACGATTTCTTGAAGCTATTTGTTATGCGGACAAGTTCTTCAAGTTTTTTCTTTGCTTTTCCCGAATCTATCGCCTCTTGAGCTATTTTTATCCCATCTTGAATTGAATCGGCAAGACCAGCGATATAAACAGCAGCTCCGGAGTTTAAAAGTACCACATATCTTTGCGGTCCTTTTTCGCCGTCAAAAATTTTCTTGATTATTTCTGCGTTTGTTTTCGCATCAGCGCCGAGGATGAGATTTAAATCCCATTTTTTGAATCCGAATTCCTCGGGATTTATCTCATAGGTTTTAACTTCGCCATTTTTCAATTCGCTTATTTTTGTGTGTCCCGAGATAGAAATTTCATCAATGCCACCGGCGCCGTGTACAACAAGTGCGTGCTTTTTTCCGAGCTCTTTTAAAACAAGCGCTATTTTTTCCGTAAGCGATTCAGAAAATACGCCGATTATTTGTCTTTTTGCTTGAGCAGGGTTAGTTAAAGGTCCAAGTATGTTGAAAATTGTCCTTATTCCAAGCGCTTGCCTTACTGGTCCGGCGTATTTCATTGCGGTGTGATATAGCGGGGCGTAGATGAAAGCAATGCCTATTTCTTCAAGGCATTTTTTTGCTTCTTGTGGGGAAAGTTCAATATTTACGCCAAGTTCCTTTAAGACATCAGCGCTTCCGCATTTGCTTGAGACAGCTCTGTTTCCGTGTTTTGCAACCTTTGCGCCACAGGCGCTTGCAACTATCGCCGATGCAGTGGAAATGTTAAATGTTCCAACCTCATCCCCCCCAGTCCCACATGTATCAATTAAATTTTCATCGTTAAAATCAATTTTTATTGCTTTCTCAACCATTGCCTTTGCACAGCCAGCTATCTCGTGAGGTGTCTCCCCTTTCATGCGCAATCCAACAAGGAAACCCGCAATTTGCGCTTGGTCTGCTTCCCCCGACATTATTTGTTTCATCGTAAAATAGGACTCTTCAAAAGTTAAATCCTCGCCGTTAACAATCTTGGCTATGGCATTCTTTATCATTAGAGAATCTTTTTTGCAGAAAATTTAAACTCCAAAACGGAAAATATCAAATTTACTCGTATCTTAACGCTTCTACCGGGTTGAGGTTTGCTGCTTTTCTTGCGGGATAAAAACCGAAGAAAATCCCAACACCAGCTGAAAATCCAAATGCAAGGAGAATCGCTCCAACTGAGATGAAAACAGGCCAACCAGCAAAGCCAGAGATTATCTTTGAAAGAAACACACCCAAAATTATACCGAAAATTCCGCCTGTAACAGTTAAAACAACAGCTTCAAGTAAAAACTGGAAAAGTATATCTCTTTTCCTTGCCCCAACTGAAATTCTTATACCGATTTCCCTTGTCCTTTCCGTCACAGAGACGAGCATAATGTTCATCACACCGATACCACCGACTATTAAAGAAACCGAGGCGATGCTTCCAAGCAAAATGGTCATAATCCTTGAGGTCTCTTGTGCAGCTGAGGCGATTTCGGTTTGTGTTCTAACGGTAAAATCGTCTTCTTGCCAGGGTTGAATTTTATGTTTCTCCCTTAACACTTGGGTGACTTGTTGTTGCGCAACCGGGATTAAACTTTGATTTACGGCTGAAACAAGGATTGATCCGATGAAGAAAAATCTTGAAAGTCGCGACATTACGGTTGTGTATGGCGCAACAATTATATCATCCTGATCTTGTCCCATGACATTTTGACCTTTCGGTTCAAGCAGGCCAACAACTTTAACAGGGACATCCCTTATTCTGATAATTTTTCCGATCGGGTCCTCTTCGCCGAAAAGTGCATTTTTAACCGTTTGACCTATAACGCATACCTTTGCTCCCGCTTTCACATCCTGTTCGGTAAAATAATTTCCAGCCGAAAGTCCCCAAGCCCTTATTTGGAAATAATCCGTATTCACCCCGTAAATCCCTGTACGCCAATTGTTGTTTCCGTAGATAACTTGACTCATCGTTCTGACGATAGGGGTTGCGAATGCAACCGCATCGCATTGGGTTTTTATCGCTTCAACATCTTCTATAGTTAATCTGCTTGTGAATCCAGCTTCCATCCTCACTCTTCCTGTTTGCGTTTGTGCTCCAGGGAAAACGACGAGGACATTTGTCCCAAGCGACTCAATTTGCTTTTGGACGGAATACTGAGCTCCTTGACCAACAGCGACCATGGCTATTACCGCTGCAACACCTATTATTATCCCAAGAATCGTCAAGAAAGAACGCATTGGGTTACTTTTTATTGAGTGATATGCCGAAAGGATTGTATCTTCAATGTTCATGGCTCACACACATTTGTTTTTTAATTTAGATGAAAAAATCGGGTTAAAGGTTTCAAAGTGATGACCAAAAAATTTTGCCGTTGTTTATAATACCGAGGGGTTTGCCTTTCAATTTCCAGCCGATGAAAGGGGAATTTTTTGATTTTGATTTGAATTTTCTTTCGTCCACAATCCATTCCAAATTCGGGTCAAGCAAAGTTAAATTTGCCATTTCACCTTCAGCTATTTTTACTGGTTCAAGACCAAGGATTTTTCTTGGGTTGATGCTTAAAAGCTCAATCATTTTACGAATTGTGATTATCCCTTTATTTACGAATTCGCTTAAAATTAACCCAACAGTTGTTTCAAGCCCTATAATACCAAATGGTGCAGAAGCAAAGTCGGCTTCCTTTTCCTCAGGTGCATGCGGGGCATGGTCACTTGCGATTGCATCTATTGTTCCATCTTTCAAAGCTTCAATCAATGCTCCAACATCATTTCTGCTTTTGAGCGGAGGGTTAACTTTTAGATTTGTGTCATAGTTTGACTTCCAAATATCTTCATCAGTTAATAGTAAATGATGGGGCGTGACCTCAGCTGTGATGTTTAAACCAGCGTCTTTGAATTTTTTCAGAAGTTCAACTGAGCCACGACTGCTTATATGTGCTATGTGATATTTCGCTTTCTTTATCTTCGGCATAAGATAACTTAACAATCTCAAGTCACGATATAGAATTATCTCTTCGCTTATGTCGGGGTATGGGGTCAAACCTAAAATTGTTGACCAATATCCTTCATTGGCAAGTCCATTTCCGCTGAGGGTTTTATCTTCGCAATGCTGGATTATGGTTTTGTCAAACATGCTGATATATTCAAATGCTTTTCTCATAACGCTTGAATTTTGGACGCAGTTTCCATCATCGGAGAAAGCAATTGCGCCAGCTTCAACAAGTTCCGCAATGGGTGCAAGTTCCAATCCTTCAATTCTTTTTGTTATCGCTCCGATGGGATAGACATCAACTATTCCACCGAGCGCTTCTTTAGATTTTCTCTTGACATATTCAATTACGCTTGGGTCATCTGCTGTTGGATTTGTATTCGGCATACAGCAAAGAGCTGTAAAGCCACCATTCGCACCAGCTTCAATCCCCGTTTCAATTGTTTCTTTATGTTCAAAGCCGGGCTCACGCAAATGAACATGCATGTCAATAAATCCAGGCGAAATTATTTTTCCAGTGAAATCGTAAACTTGAAAATTTTCTCCTTCTTCAATTTGACCAATTTTTTCAATTTTCCCATCAATTATTAAAATGTCTGCGATCTCATCAAGGTTTTGGGCTGGGTTTATAATGCGTGCGTTTTTGAAGAGTATTTTCATCTTACAGGAGGAATTTTATTTTTTAATTTCCCATCGTCCCAAGTAGGTAAAGAATCGCCATCCTCACAGCTACTCCGTTTGTTACTTGCTCGAGTATGACGGAATGTTCACTGTCGGCTACATCTGAAGATAACTCAACTCCGCGATTTATCGGTCCTGGGTGCATTATTAGGATTGGTTTCGTTGCTTTTTCAAGCTTTTTCCGAGTTATGCCGAAGTATTTGTGGTATTCTTGAAGTGATGGTATGAAGGCGGAGTTCTGTCTTTCAAGTTGAAGTCGCAAGACATTTAAAACATCAACTTTTGGAATCACATCTTCAATGTTATGATAAATTTCAACACCGAGATTTTCAATGTCTTTCGGTATAAGCGTTTCTGGACCACATACGGAGACATTTGCACCAAGAGTTTTAAGCCCGAATATGTTTGACCTTGCGACACGGCTGTGGAGTATATCTCCAACGATGCAAACATTTATGCCTTGAACTTTACCGAGTTTCTCTCTTATCGTGAATATGTCAAGTAAAGCTTGAGTTGGGTGTTCGTGAGTCCCATCGCCAGCGTTTATAACATTCGCATCAATTATCTTCGCGAGAAAGTGCGCAGCTCCCGAGGATGAATGTCTTATGACGACCATGTCAATTTTCATAGCTTCAATGTTTTTAATTGTGTCTTTGAAAGTTTCACCTTTCGCTATACTGCTTCCTGCGGTTGTGAAATTGACGACATCGGCTGATAATCTTCGCTCTGCGAGTTCAAATGAAATCCTCGTTCTTGTTGAACTCTCAAAAAATAAGTTTACGATGGTTTTACCTTGCAGGGTTGGGACTTTTTTAATGGGTCTTTCAAGGACTTCTTTAAATGAGACCGCTGTATTGAGAATGAGTTCAATATCTTCCTTAGGCATACCTTCAAGACCCAGAAGATGGCGACTTTTAAGAGGCATAGTTTTTCCAAATTTTGTTTATAATAAACAAAAAAGCCGAAACCAAACGGTTTCGGCTTAATCGTGTTCAATTAAAAGGACGGAGTCCTCTCCGTCCACTTCCCGCAGGTTTACTTTTATCTCTTCGTTTAGGTTAGTTTTGATTTTTCTGCCGACGAAATCGGGTTGAATTGGAAGTTCTCTATTGCCACGGTCAATTAAAACGGCAAGTTGAACTGTTTTTGGTCTTCCGAAATCAATTAACTCGTCAAGTGCTGCTCTTACGGTTCTACCTGTAAATAGCACATCGTCAACAAGTATTATGTCTTTGTCGTCAATTGTGAAGTTTATTTCTGTTGTTTTAACTTCCGGTTGCCTCAATTTCAATCGGACATCGTCTCTGTAGAATGTTATATCAAGAACGCCGACGGGAATTTGTGTTTTTTCAATTTTTGAGATTTTCTCCGCCAGTCGTTTAGCTAAAAATTCACCCCTTGTCCTTATTCCAACGATGGCGATGTTTTTGGTGCCTTTGTTTCTTTCTATTATTTCGTGAGCCAGGCGGTTTAGTGTTCTTTCAATGTCGTTTTCGTCCATGATTTTTTCCTTCACCCGCATCTGCTGTCTCCGTAAAAATTTTTGTAAAGATAAAAAGTTGCGCATAAAAAATCAAACTCTCAAAAAGTCGTTGATTTTTTCCATCGCTTGAGTTATATTAAGGTAAAGTTGAAGCCGAAAAATTAATTATGGAGGTAGAAATTGGACCTTTTTGACAAATGTTATGCATTCAAAAGGCACGAAGAAGTTAAAGCGATGGGGCTTTATCCTTACTTTCAGCCGATTTATGAGAACTACGGTCCGATTGTTAAGATGGACGGTCGGGAGATAGTTATGGCTGGCTCAAACAATTACCTCGGTTTGACTACAGACCCACGCGTTAAAGAAGCAGCAATTGAAGCGATTAAAAAATATGGAACGGGATGTTCCGGGTCAAGGTATTTAAATGGGACGCTTGACATTCACATCAAGCTTGAAGAGCAACTTGCTGAATTTGTCGGAAAGGAAGCAGCGCTTCTTTTCAGCACCGGTTTTCAGACAAATCAGGGGGCTATAGTTCCTTTGATTGGAAAAGATGAATATGTCATATCAGACAAAGATAATCACGCAAGCATAGTTCAAGGGACTTTGATTTCAAAAGGTCTATGGGGGAGCGATGTTTTGGTCAGATATAGGCACAACGATATGCAGCACCTTGAAGAAGTCATCTTAAAGCTTCCGCTTGAAGCTGGTAAATTGATAGTTACCGATGGGGTTTTCAGCATGAGCGGAAACATTGTTAATTTACCAGAACTTGTAAGGATAGCTCGCAAGTATAATGCAAGGATAATGCTTGACGATGCTCACGGGCTTGGGGTTCTTGGAAAAGGCGGGCGCGGAACCGCAAATCATTTCGGGCTTGATGATGAAGTTGATATTATAATGGGAACTTTCAGTAAGAGCTTTGCCTCCTTGGGCGGTTTCATAGCAGGTGAAAAACCAGTGATAGATTACATTAAACATCATTCCCCGGCTTTAATTTTCAGTGCGAGTATGACACCAGCACAAGTTGCTGCTGTTTTGAAAGCGCTTGAAATAATAAAATCCGAACCAGAAAGAATTGAACGACTTCATTACAATGCAAATAGAGTAAGGCGTGAATTAAAGAACCTCGGTTTTAGAGTACTTGACGGGCAGACACCGATAGTCCCAGTCGTCATAGGTGACGATCTATTGACATTTAAATTCTGGAGATTACTTTTTGACAATGGGGTTTTCGTCAATGCTGTTATAAGCCCGGCGGTCCCTCAGGGAATGCAACTTTTAAGATTGAGCTTTATGGCAACGCATGAGGATAAGCACCTTGACATAGTAATTGAAAAATTTGAGAAGGTTGGGAAGGAACTCGCTTTGATTGATTAAAAAATAAAAAGGTGAAAAAATGGGGATTGAAATACGCCGGGCTTTAGCCCGGAAGGATATGAAAACATTTATCAAATTTCCCTACCAACTCTACAAAAACCATCCGCAATGGGTCCCGCCTCTTCTAATTGAACAAAAAGACCTCGTTGATGTCAATAAAAATCCGTTTTATAAGCATAGCGAGGCGGAATTTTTCCTTGCTTACAAAAATGGTCAAGTCGTCGGAAGAATCGCTGCAATTTTAAATCACAACCATAATGAATTTCATAACGAAAATATCGGCTTCTTTGGATTTTTTGAGAGCGTAAATGATAAAGATGTATCTTCGCGACTTTTTGAAACGGTTGAAAAATGGGCGATTGAGAAAGGTCTTGATGAAATAAGAGGTCCTGTAAATCCATCAACGAATGATTCCTGTGGGATTTTAATTGAAGGGTTTGACAAACCTCCTTGTGTTATGATGCCTTATAATTACGAGTATTACCCTGAACTTTGCGAAAGTTACGGGTTTGAGAAAGCGAAGGATTTATATTCTTATTACATTTCACAAGAGATGCTAACGCCAAAAGTCATGCAAAAGCTTGAAAGGGGAGTTGAACTTGTCCTGAAGAGAAGAAATGCGAAAATACGACAAGTTGATTTGAAAAATTTTGATGAAGAGGTCAAAAAAGTTAAAGAAGTTTACAACAACGCATGGAGCAAAAATTGGGGCTTTGTCCCTTTGACAGATGATGAGATAAATCATATAGCGAAAGGTTTAAAACAGATAGTTGTCCCGGAGATCGCTCTTTTTGCAGAGGTTGACAACAGACCGATTGGCTTTTCGCTTTCAATTCCAGATATAAATCAAGCGCTCAAGCATCTCAATGGAAGGTTGTTTCCTTTTGGAATTTTCAAGTTGATGAGGTATATGAAAAAAATTACGATGATACGTGTTTTGATAATGGGGTTAATTCACGAATACCGTTTTTCTGGCATTGATGCAGCGTTTTACTACTACACGATCAAAAATGGAATCGCTCTTGGCTACACATCTGCTGAACTTGGTTGGGTTCTTGAAGATAATGAACCGATGAAAAGAGTCGCCGAAAACCTCGGCTCAGTAGCATACAAAAAATATCGTATATACACAAAAAAACTTAAGTAAAGCCATGCCACTACCAAAAGTAGAAAAAATTTGGATGAACGGAAAATTCGTTGATTGGGACGACGCAAAAATCCATGTCCTGTCCCATGTCATTCATTATGGAACAAGTTGGTTTGAGGGGATAAGATGTTATAACACGAAGAAAGGTTCTGCTGTTTTCCGCCTCAGGGAACATCTGAGGCGACTTTATGACTCGGTGAAAATTTACAGAGCTGAAATCCCCTACACTCTTGAAGAACTTGAAAAGGCGGTCATTGAAACGATCAAAATTAACAAGCTAAAAGCATGTTACATTCGTCCGATTGTTTTTCGCGGTTATTATGAGCTTGGTGTTAATCCTTTGAATTGCCCAATTGATGTCGTCATTGCTGTGTGGGAGTGGGGTAAATATCTTGGTGAAGAGGCGATAAAAAACGGAGTTGATGTTAGGGTTTCAAGCTGGCGTAGACCTGCACCTGATACACTGCCGATGATGGCGAAAGTTGGGGCTAATTATATGAATTCTCAGCTTATAAGAATGGAAGCAGTTGTTGATGGTTATGCAGAAGGAATTGCGCTTGATTATCACGGGTTTGTAAGTGAGGGAAGCGGTGAAAATGTCTTCATAGTTAAAGATGGAATAATTTACACTCCTTTCATTTCTACCGGGATATTGCCTGGAATAACCCGTCTTTCTGTGATTCAGATAGCGAAGGACCTTGGTTTTGAAGTTAAAGAGGCATTAATACCCAGGGAAATGCTTTACATCGCTGATGAAATTTTTATGACGGGCACGGCAACCGAAATAACCCCTGTTGTGAGCGTTGATAGAATTAAAATCGGATGTGGAAAGCCAGGTGAGGTGACAAAAGCGATTCAAGGGGTTTTCTTTGACATCGTTGAAAACGGTAATGATAAATACGGGTGGCTAACATGGGTAGAGTGAAGGAGCTGCCCCGCGAGGATTCGAACCTCGATTACCTGATCCAGAGTCAGGCGTGTTGCCAGTTACACCACGGGGCAGTGTCGTTAAAAATATAATCAAAAAGGTTTAAATTTTCAAGAATTAAATTTATGATGCACTCTTCAAGCACAGTTATCTTGCAAAAATTGCAAGCATAAAATAGACCTCGCTTTATCTTCCCAGTTCAATTATCATCAAGACGGCGAACAAAATTGAGTAAATCGTCTCAATCCAACCAAGCCGTTTGAACTTGACTTTTCTTTCAAGTAAGAGAGTTCCCATTATTGAATGGATTATAACGGGCAAAAAAGATGCAAATATCAAAGGACCAATTGAGCCCTTGATCAAGAGGGTTGCAAGAAGGATTAAAATTGTAATGTGATATGCTATGTTATATCTTCCTATGAAAAGTTTCTCCGAGAGTGAAAATTTATCTTTTTTCGTTGCGAGGGCGGAAATTTTCATCCTGACATAGATTATTCCGCTTCCAAAGAAAATCAAATTCAACAGATAAAGCTGTAACATTGTTAAATCAAAATTCCCCACTTGAACATAATAAGCTGATGGTGCTGTAAGAACGAGTAAGGACATAGCGAAGATTTGCCCGCCTTGCGTTTTATCAAGGTTTCTTTTTGAAAGGATAAGTTGCACTGCAAATCCAAGCAAGCCGATAAGCCCGAAAATTAGAAGTCCGTAGAGTTTGAAGTAAAAGATCAAAATGAATGAGGGAATTAGAGCAAATGGAGAAAATAAAAAGAGCGATTTTATAGCGTCCTTGAGATTTTCAGTTGAGATTTTCAATTTTGATTTTGCTATCATTGTTGCTGGATGGTAAGATAGAAAAATTGATAGTACAGAGATAAGGAAAAGTGCAGTTTTTATATCAAAGCCACCGCCGATTTTCGCGCCTATGACAAATGGAACTACTAAGATCGCCCAAGAGCCATGTTCCTTTGGGAAAATTATCATGGCTTGTAATTAAATTTTGTTTGCAAATGCGACGATGTTTTTTGAACTTTTGGCATCAAATGGGTCTTTCATCAGATTTCCAAAGATTTCAACATTTTTAAAACCAACCATGTTAAGCTTTCGGCAAAGTTCTTCGCTTTTTATTGGCTTTATCCGAGTTGTGATGAGTTTGTGTGAATAGTTTTCAAATTTGTTGATGACAAGAACATTGAATTTCAAAAAGTCCCTTCTTATTTCAAATACCTTCAAACTTAGTGAGCCGATAATAGTCGGTTCAAAATCATAAAACCGTATGAAAATTTTATCCTTCGTGTCGCGGATGTTTATGATTCTTTCCTCGTTCTGGATGATTTTGTCGTAGTTTAAAATTTGAACTATTAACAGCCCGCCTTTTTTCAGTGCGTTGTGGAAATTTCTCAGCGCAAGCAAAAGGTCTCTTTCGTTTAAGAGGTGAGGCAAGGTGTTTCCAAGGCAAATGACGAGGTCAAATTCATCTTTGAATTTGTCTTTCATCCGGAGAAAATCAAGCGTTTCAAATTTTGCTGTTGAGCCGAAATTTTTTGCAAGTTCCTCCGCTTTAGCGATCATCCTCTCAGAGATGTCAATGCCGACGACATCAACGCCAAGTTTTGATAGAATTATTGAGTGAATTCCTACACCGCAACCCGCATCAAGGCACTTTTTGACATTTTTTTCAAGGGTAATTTTTTCAAAAACTTTAATTTCGCTTTCAATTCTGCTTGAAAGTTCAATCATATCAGCATATTCAGATGATAATTCGTCGTAAAATTCCGATGCTGTTTTGACATTTTCTTTTGCTTCAAATCCACCGTTCTGGGTCAAGGTAATTTTCTTTTTTCTTGAAAAATCGTTTGCTTTTTAATATATTTGAAACGAAAGTAATTTTAAAAATTAATTTGCGATGTCAAACATGTCAAAGTTAAGGTCAATTTTAGTTTTGTCGGTTTTCGCTCTTGTTTTAATTTACATATCGGTAACTGGCTTCCAGTGTGCAAGCGCTGAAGTCACTGGGGCTAAGGTTTACATGCAAAGGCAGGATTGGGTTAATGCAGAGAAGCAGTTATTGAAGGAGGTTGAAAACAATCCCAAAAATGATGAAGCATGGTTTTTGCTTGGATATGTCAGGGGTGAGCAAAAAAATTACAAAGGGATGCTTGAAGCGTTCAATAAGTCGCTTGAAATCTCAAATAGGTTTGAAAAAGACATAGCAAACTTTAAATTGAAATACTGGGTTGATAACTTCAATGCTGGGGTTGTTTATTTTGGGAGATTTCAAAACAATCGCGATTCCGTTCAGTATATTGAGAAAGCGATTGAGGCGTTCAAGACCGCAACGATGATCATCCCAGATAGCGCTTCCGCTTATAAGAATCTCGCTTATAGTTACCTTTCAAAGGAAGATATCTCATCCGCAGTTGAACCATTGCAAAAGGCAGTTGAACTTTCAAAGGAAAAGGATATTGATGCAATGAAGATGTTGGGGAAGATTTATTATGATTATGCATATCGTCATACGATTAAATTTGAAGACCCTGAAAACAGGAAGAGCATAAGCGTTGGGGTTAATGCAGATGTTGTGAGGTCGGCGTTAGGTAATCCCGATGTTGTGAATGTAATTAAGCAAGAACAGCCTCAGCCGAAAGGGAAAAGACCAACGCGGACAGCACCGCCACAGCCAAAAGTTGAAAAATGGATCTATCAAAAATACGGGCTTACAATTGAACTTGAAAACGATGTCGTTAAGTCAATTACTTACGCTGGACAAACATATCAAGAGGGAAGCGTATCTGTGGTTTTGGATTCAACCGAATTCTATGCTGCAAGGGAATGGTATGACAAGGCAATAGACATGTTTAACAAGGTTAGAAATCTTGATCCAAGCGATGAAGAGACGCTTGCGTTTCTTTCAAACGCTTATATAAACGCTGGGAGAAGCGATGAGGCGCTTGAGGCATTTCGTTCATCAGTTGAAGCTCACCCCGAGAACAAGTACTTCCATTATAACTATGGTGTTTTGTTGCTCAGGGCGGAAAGATTTGAGGAGGCGATAAAAGAATTTAAATCAGCAGTTGAAATTGATCCGAATTATAAAGAGGCAATTTATAACCTTGGTGCTTCATATGTCAATTGGGGGGTCAAATTAAAACAACAATCAGAGGACCTTGCATTAAAGCAAAATCTTGAAGAGCAGAGAAAATATGAAGACATGGCGAAGGAAAAATTCAGACAGGCACTGCCTTATCTTGAGAGATTAACGGAGCTTGATCCGAACGATGTTTTCATTTGGGATTTAATTGGAAAGATTTATGCGAATCTTGGAGATGTTGAGAAAGCAGAAGCAGCTTTTAAGAAAGCAGATGAGTTGAGGAATAAGAAATGAAAATCTTTGGGCGGGTGATTTTTTCGCCCGCCCAATTTTTATAAAAAATGTGGGGTTGAAAATGGGATTTTCAACTGATGCAATCCATTGGGGACAAAAACCAGATAAAGAATCGTTCTCGGTCATACCGCCGATATATCTTGCTACAACCTACGCCCGTAAATTTGATGAAGGCGCTCCCTTTGTTTATTCTCGGACGCAAAATCCGAACAGGAAAATGCTTGAAGAAAACATCGCTAAACTTGAAAATGGGAAATACGGTTTCGCTTTTTCATCAGGTGTCGCTGCTGTGACGGCGGTTATGCAACTTCTTAAACCAGGAGATCATGTCATCACAACGAAGAACATTTACGGGGGGACATTGAGAGTTTTTAAAGAGATGCAAAAGTGGGGGATAAAATTTTCATTTGTTGATATGACACAGGTTGAAAATGTTGAACGAGAACTTAGAAGCGAGACGCGGTTGATTTTCGCCGAGACCCCTTCAAATCCTTTCCTTTATCTTACTGATTTGAAAAAATTGGCTGAGATTCGCGACGCATTTAATAAGGAAATTTTGATCGCGGTTGATAACACTTTCATGACGCCTTATTTACAAAGACCTCTTGAGCTTGGTTGCGATTTAGTCATACATAGCAGTACGAAATTTTTAAACGGACATAGTGATGTCGTCGGTGGTATTGTTGTGACGAACCGAGATGAGCTTCAAAAACCGCTTTGGTATATACAGCGTGCTTTTGGTGCTGTGCCAAGCCCGTTTGATTGCTGGCTTCTTTTAAGGTCAATTAAAACGCTAGCTGTCAGAATTAAACAACACTGTTCAAATGCTAAAAGGATAGCGATTTTCCTTTCAGTTCATCCCAAAGTTAAGAGGGTCTTTTACCCTGGGCTACCTTCTCATCCGCAATATGAGCTCGCACAAAAACAGATGAAAGATTTCGGCGGTGTTATAACGATAGACCTTGGTTCAAGACATAATGTCAAAAAATTTGTTGAAAATTTGAAAATTTTTACACTTGCTGAATCGCTTGGGGGAGTTGAAAGTTTAGTCAATCATTCCTGGAGCATGAGCCATTCATCAGTCCCAGATGAAGAAAAAAGAGAGCTTGGACTTACGGAGGGAATAGTGAGATTGTCCGTTGGAATTGAGGATGTTGAGGATTTGATATCTGACCTTGAACAAGCGCTTGAAAAAATTTGAAACATTAATTCAAACCATTCCGTCAAACCATTCAAAAAATAAATTTCAGGCAAAACTATGAGGAGATTTTTTATCATTTCACTTGTGCTTTTATTTTCAATTTCCGCTTTTTCTCAAAGACCGAGGTTTTATTACAAGTCACCAACCCCGCCACCGGAACATTTCACCAGAGATAGAACTTACGATGTCATACACATCAAGCTTGAATTAAATCTTGATGAGAGACAAAAAACGGTTGACGGCAAGGTTACGACAAAATTTGCGCCCTTGCGACCCAATTTAAACGAATTTGTTCTTGACGCTGCTGAGATGAAAATAAAGAGAGTTTATTTACCCGATGGAAGAGAATTAAGGTTTTACTTTGATACGCTCGCACAGAAGTTGAAAATTTATCTTGACAGATCGTATTCGTTCAAGGACACCCTCTCTGTGATTGTTGAATATTTCGTTTCAAATCCACGCAAAGGTCTGTATTTCATCCAGCCGGATTCAGCTTATCCGGATAAGCCGTATCAAATATGGTCGCAAGGGGAGCCCGAGGATAATCATTATTGGTTCCCGTGTTATGATTTCCCGAACGATAAAGCGACGAGCGAGCTAATAGCGACGGTGAAGAAAAATTTCGTTGTGATTTCAAACGGAAAACTTTTATCGGTAAGTGACGACGCTAAAAAAGGTTTAAGGACATATCACTGGTATATGGATAAACCACATTCAAGTTATTTGATTTCAATTGTTGTTGGTGAGTATGTTAAGCTTCAGGATTACTATCTTGACATTCCGCTTGAATACTATGTGTATAAATCAAACGCAAAGTACGCCAAACTTTCATTTGAAAAGACGCCCGATATAATGAAGTTTTTTTCTGAGAAAATCGGCTACAAGTACCCTTATAACAAATACGCACAAACGATAGTTGAGGACTTTGTTTACGGTGGGATGGAGAACATCACTGCGACGACTTTGACAAGCTCAACGATACACGATGAAAGAGCTCATCTTGATGTATCAAGCGATGGACTTGTGGCGCATGAATTGGCTCATCAATGGTGGGGTAACCTTTTAACCTGCAGAAGCTGGGAACATGCTTGGTTGAACGAGGGCTTTGCTACTTATTTCACCGCACTTTATTTTGAATACGCCAAGGGAAAGGATGAATTTCAATTTAATGTTTACAATATGCAAAGAAGCGCAAGATTTGCTGATATGACGGATAAAAAGCCGACCGTTTGGAACAGATATTTTGACCCGACAGATGTTTTCGGACCGCACATTTATCAGCGTGGTGGCGCGATTCTTAACATGTTAAGATTTGTCCTTGGAGATGAACTTTTTTGGAAAGCGATAAATTACTATGCACATAAATATGCTTTTCAAAATGTTGAGACGAACGATTTTAAAATCGCAATTGAAGAGGCGACTGGATATAACTTGAAATGGTTCTTTGACCAGTGGCTTTATAAAGCTGGATATCCCATCTTTGAGGTCAAGTATTCATATGATGATTCAAAGAAACTCCTCAAACTTGAAGTTGAGCAAATTCAACCGGGCGATTCTTTAACCCCAGAAGTTTTTAAAACACCGGTTGATGTTGAGATAGCAACGAAAAGTGAGAGGAAAACTTTTAGGATTTTCATTGACAAAAGGAAAGAAACTTTTGAATTTGAAGTCAGCGATAAACCGTTGATGGTTATTTTTGACAAGGGGAATTGGATTTTGAAGGAGTTATACTTTGACAAATCAAAAGATGAATTGATTTATCAAGCGCAAAATGCGAGCGAGATGATAGACCGTCTTGTTGCGGTGCAGGAACTTGGGAAAATGTCAAGCGACCCCGATGTAGTTGAGCTTATGAAGAAGATAAGCAGAAGCAATGAGTTTTACGCCGTAAGGCAAGAAGCGATAAATAATCTTGGAAAGTTAAAAGATGAAGGTGTGGCGAAATTTTTAATTGAACTTTATAAAGATGAAGGCGATTCAAAAATTAGGAGAAGTATAGTTGATGCTTTGAAAAATTTCAAGTTTAACTTCGTCGTAAGTTTTTTAAACGATGTCGTGAAAGGTGAAAAGAGTTATTATGTGATTGCGTCTGCAATTAATTCTCTTGTGACTGTTGATTCGGTAAATGGAATGAGGTATATAAAGAATGGGCTTGGGATGGACTCTCATCAAGAGGTTATAAGGACTACCGCTTTGAGAAGGTTAAGTGATATGAAGAATACGAAGTTTGAAAAAGAGGCGGTTGACATTTTAAAAAGATACTCAATGCGTGGGAATCATCCGTCGGTTCGCATAACAGCGATTTCAACGCTTTCTCTTTTCGCTGATAAAGATCCCCGGATAAAGGATTTTATTTTCGGGATGGTGAACACGCCTGAATTTTTTGTTAGGATGGTGGTTTATAATGTCCTTGGTGATATCGGAGATGAGAAGACGCTTGAATATCTTAAGGTTGCTCAGAAACGGGAGGTGGACGGTCGGATGCTTCAAGCGATTTGGGATTCAATAGCGAGGTTGGAAAACAAGCTCAATAAGTAAGCGAAGCGGAGGGTGAGGGACTCGAACCCCCAAGGGCGCGAAGCCCAGCGGTTTTCAAGACCGCCGCCTTACCAATTAGGCTAACCCTCCGATTTTCTGTTATAAATATATCAAAATCGGGGTTCAAAATCAAGTTTTTGTTCTTTCGTTAAATTTTTGTAATTTTAAGGCGAATTTTCACAAGGAAAAACAAAAAGCGGAGGAAAAGTTGAAGCGTACTTATCAACCGCACAATACCAGAAGGAGGAGAACTCATGGATTTAGAGCAAGGATGAAAACGAAAAGCGGTAGGAAAATTCTCGCCAGAAGAAGGGCAAAAGGAAGATGGAAATTAACCGTTAGTGATGAGCGATAAAAAGTTCGGGCTTTCAAAGAAAGAAATAATAAAAAAATCGGCTGAGATAACTCAGATAATTAAAAATTCAAATTCAGTGGCGGGTAACTTAATTAAAATTTATTTCCGTTTCAGTCCAGCTCGCGATGTCGTTTCAAGGGTTGCATTTGCTGTCTCGCGAAAAGTTAAAAAAGCTGTTTTGAGAAATAGGGCAAAAAGATTGCTTCGTGAGGTCTATCGGCTGAACAAACATCGGCTGATAGACCTTCTTTCTTTGAGAAATATGGCTATTGATATGGTTTTAATTTTTATCGGCGAAGCGGAGATGTTGAAAAGGTTAAAGTATGCTGATTTTGAAAGTGATTTTCTGCCTTTGATTGAAAAAATTTTGAAGTATAACGAATGAAGTTTGAATTTGGCGCAAAATTAGCGATTTACCTTGTGAAGTTTTATAAATTTTTCATTTCACCGCTTTTTCCCCCGAGTTGTAGGTTTTATCCGTCTTGTTCTGATTATTCCATTCAGGCATTTTCAAAGTATGGCTTTTTAAAAGGGCTTTGGCTCACAATGAAAAGAATTGTAAGATGCAATCCCTTCAATCCAGGTGGAATTGATGAAGTTCCATAATTAAAAACAAAAATTTTGACCCTATGGATAGAAATGCGCTTTTGGGGATGATTTTAATCACGCTTGTCCTTTTAGTTTGGATGTGGTATAATGCGCCGAAAGTTCCTCAACAACCGCAAAAGGAAATTGATACGCTCAAATCACAGATAAAGAATTCAAACATAGCCGAGGCGCAACCAAGAAAGGATACGCTTGGTATTTATTTCTCGCATCTTGTTAAGGGGGAAGAGAAGAAGATACTTGTTGAAACGGATTTTTATACTTGTGTGATTTCGTCAAAGGGAGCACTTATTGAGAAATTTGAACTAAAAAGATTTAAAACTTGGAGCGGTCATCCTGTTCAACTTGTTGAGATGGAAAAGGGAGGCGACTTGTCGGTTGTTTTTATGACAACGGATGGGAAAATAATCAACACGAGAGGTCTTTACTTTGATACGAAAGCGAAAAACTGGGAAAATTTGATTTTGAAGGAAAAGGGGGAGAAAAAGGAAATTGAGTTTGTGTTGAACATAAACGATACGAGTAAGATTTTGAAGCGATTTATATTTGAAAACGGGAAGTATTCCTTTGACACGGAAGTTGAGCTCATAAACATGGAGAAAATAATCGCTAATTTTGAATATCAACTTGTTTGGGAGAATGGGATAAAGTTGACTGAGGAGAACAGCGTTGAAGAGTCATATTTTGCCAATGCTTGGGCGAAAGTTGGTGATGTTTATGAGAACATTGACGCAAGCAAGTTCGGTGAGAGGGTTTCTCGCTCTTATTCTGGTGTAACTCGTTGGGTTGGGACGCATAACAAGTATTTTGCAGTCGCTTTGATTTCAAATGATATCGCAGATGGCGCATATCTTGAAGGTTGGAGGGTTCCGTTGCCAAATAATGGAGTGAAAGAGAATTATCTCATCGCTTTGAAAGTTCCTTTTAGGGGTGAAAAATATCAAAAAAATTATTTTACAGTTTACATCGGACCGCTTGACTACACGATTTTGAAATCATATGGCATAGGTCTTGAGGAAATGATAAGTTTAGGTTTGAAGTGGTTGATAAGACCTATCGCTGAGTTCGTTCTTCTTCCATTGTTCAGGTTTTTGCACCTTTTTATACCAAACTATGGCGTTGTGATAATAATTTTCTCAATTTTGATAAAGATACTTCTAACTCCATTGACAATGACACAGATGAAATCAGTGAAAAAGATGCAAGCGATAGCGCCAATTTTAAAGGAACTCCAGGAGAAATATAAAGATAATCCGCAGAAGCTGAATCAAGAAGTGATAAAAGTTTATCGTGAATATGGTGTTAATCCGTTTAGCGGTTGTTGGCCTTTGCTTCTTCAATTGCCAATTCTTTACGCTTTGTTCTCACTTTTCAGGGTTACAATTGAATTGAGACAAGCTGGGTTCATCCTTTGGATAAAGGATTTATCCGTCCCGGATACAATTATCAAGCTCCCATTTTATATCCCAATATTCGGCGTCCATCAAATAAGCGGGCTCGCACTTTTGATGGCTATTACTATGTTCATCCAGCAATGGATGTTTTCAACAACCGCAGATCAAAGGCAGAAGGTGACGGCAACTATTATGACCGTTCTGTTCTTTCTTATTTTCAATAATTTGCCTTCCGGTTTGAATCTTTACTATTTCACATTCAATGTCCTTTCAATAGCACATCAATGGTATATAAACAAATACACGAAGGTTGATCTAAAGCCATCTCAGGATAAAAAGCGACTTTTCAAAGGTGGTGTTTTTAAGAAATTTGATATTCCGACAATGAGTGAACTAACAGGGAAGAAAAAGAGGAAAGGAAGATGAAGTGGCTTTTAATTTTGATCTTTAGCGGGGTGGCGTTTGCTCAGTTTTTACCTGAGGATACTCTTCTTGTTGATGTTCAGAAGATAAATCCGAGGATAAAGGTTGAGATAAGGTATGCAACGGAAAATAATTTCACGGGTAAAAAGCTTTATAGTGTTGGTAAGTGTTTTTTGAGAAAATTTGTCGCCGTTAAGCTTGACTCTGTCCAGAAAGAGCTTGAAAATTACGGGCTTGGTATAAAAGTTTGGGATTGTTACAGACCTCTTTCGGTTCAGAAAATTTTATGGTCAATCGTCCCAGATGAAAGATATGTTGCAAACCCAAGTAAAGGTTCAAGACATAATCGTGGTTGCGCCGTGGATTTAACACTTGTTGATTCGCTTGGGAACGAGCTACCAATGCCAACTGGATACGATGATTTCACTGAAAAAGCACATAGAAATTACTTCAATTTGCCAGATACATTGATAAAGAACAGGATGATACTTGAAAATGTAATGAGAAAATATGGCTTTATTCCGCTCCCGACGGAATGGTGGCATTTTGATTGTGAGGGATGGGAAAATTTTTCAATTCTTGATATCCCGTTTGAAGAGATTAAATGAAAAAGCCCCGCATAGCGCGGGGCTTTATTTTATGTACCAGCGCTGTAATCTTTTATATACTTTTTCTGTTCATTCGTCAGTTTATCAATTTTGATACCCATAGTTTTCAATTTCAATTCCGCTATCTCTTCATCTTGTTCAGGGGGTATATCGTACACTTTAGGTTCAAGTTTCTTCCCCTTTTTGAACATTTCAACGAGGCGAAGTTGAGCCATAAATTGATTTGCAAATGACATGTCCATAACCTCTGATGGGTGACCTTCCGCAGCTACGAGATTTACAAGTCGCCCCTTTGCCAAGACGAAAATTCTTCGTCCATCTTTCAAGAGATATTCTTCAACATGATTTCTTATTTCCCTTACACTTTTTGCCATCTTCTTCAAATGAACAAGGTTTATTTCAACATCATAGTGTCCAGTGTTGCATACAATAGCGCCGTCTTTCATGACTTTGAAATGTTCTTCAGTGATAACATCTTTTACGCCGGTAGCGGTGATGAAAACATCACCGATTTTCGCAGCTTCTTTCATTGGCATAACGGTAAAGCCATCAAGTACCGCTTTTAAAGCAGCTATTGGTCTAACTTCGGTGACTATGACATTTGCGCCAAGTCCTCTTGCCCTCATTGCGACACCTTTACCACAATGACCATAACCTGCGACAACAACATTTTTACCCGCTATTAAAATGCTCGTTGCTCTTAAAATGCCGTCAAGGGTTGATTGTCCGGTTCCGTAGACATTATCAAAATCCCATTTTGTTTCCGCGTCATTTACAGCGATTATCGGATATTTCAAAGCTCCAGCTTCAGCCATTGCTCTTAATCTTTTCACGCCCGTTGTAGTTTCTTCAGTTCCACCAATTATATCTGGTATAAGCTCTGGGTGTTTGCTGTGAATTGTGAAAATAAGGTCAGCGCCATCGTCAAGTGTTAAGTTCGGTTTTATGTGAAGCGTTTGTTCTATCGCCCAATAAAATTCATCAACGCTCATACCGTTCCATGCGAAAATTGATATTCCTTGTTTTGCAAGAGCTGCTGCTATTGTGTCTTGCGTTGAAAGAGGATTACAACCGCTCCAGCTAACCTCAGCACCGCATTCAACAAATGTCTTGATCAAAACAGCTGTCTCCTTAGTGACATGAAGACATCCAGCGATTCTAAATCCTTTGAATGGTTTTGTCTTTTTGTACTTTTCTCTTAAAGCCATTAAAACAGGCATCCTACTTTCAGCCCAGCTTATTTGCTTAAATCCCTCATCGGCAAGTTTGAGGTCTCTGACTTTATAAACGCCTTTAAGTTCGTCCATTTAGAAAATTTCCTTTTGTTTTTGAATTTATTTCAAGAGCTCTTTGAACATTGGGACATAATCAAGTTTTTCCCAAGTGAATTCGGGTTCATTTCTTCCGAAATGTCCGTATACAGCAGTTTTGCAATAGATCGGTCTTTGAAGTTTCAATCTGTCAATGATTCCTCTTGGTGAAAGGTCAAAGTTTTTCAAAATGAAGTCGGCGATAATTTCATCGGGCACTTTCCCGGTTCCCTTTGTATCAACATATATAGCCACGGGTTTCCTAACTCCAATTGCATAGGCAACTTGAATTAAACATTCATCAGCAAGCCCTGCTGCGACGATGTTTTTGGCGATATGTCTCATCTCATATGCTGCGCTTCTATCAACCTTTGTTGGGTCTTTCCCCGAGAAGCAACCCCCACCATGTGGTGCTTTACCTCCATAAGTGTCAACTATTATCTTCCTTCCGGTTAAACCAGTATCTCCATGCGGTCCTCCTATCACAAACGAACCAGTTGGATTTATATGATATTTTGTCCTTTTGTCAAGATATTCCTCCGGAATTACATCCTTTATCACGAATTCCTTTAAGTCCTCAGCGATATCTTTCCGAGTTAATTTTTTGCCCTTGTATATTTCATCGTGTTGAACCGAGAAAACTATTGTATCAACGCGGACTGGTTTTCCCGTGTTGTCATATTCAATTGTAACTTGACATTTCCCATCGGGGCGAAGATATGGCATAAGGTCTGTTTTCTTCCTGACATATGCGAGTCGTTTCATAAGTTTATGCGCAAACATTATCGGCATTGGCATCAACTCGGGTGTCTCTTTGCAAGCGTAACCGAACATCATCCCTTGATCGCCAGCGCCACCTTTGTCAACGCCTTTCGCTATGTCAGGGGATTGCGATTTAACAGTGACTATAACACCACAAGAGCGATAATCAAATTGATATTCCGATTTGTCGTAGCCAATATCTTTTATGACATTTCTTGCGATCTCATCAAAATCAATTTTAGCTCTTACATCTTCGGGCGCTTTTATTTCCCCACCTATTACTACAAGTCCCGTTGTTACAAATACCTCACAGGCTACCCTTGCTTCGGGATAATATGTCAAGAAAGCATCAAGAACTGCATCGGATATTTGATCGCAAATCTTATCCGGATGCCCTTCAGCGACCGATTCAGAGGTGAATAGCCTTCCCATTTATCCTCCTTTTTTAGTTTTGTTTTAGTAAAATTCAATTTCAGATGAATCCCCGAGGTTGACTTTTTTGTAATCCCCTTTGACAATAGCCCCGCTTCCTACGATTGATGAATCAAGCAATGCGTTATAAATTTTTGCATCATCACCTATGATTGAATTTCTAATTATTGAAGATGAAATTTCAGCACCATCTGAAATGGTTGTGTATGGACCTATGATTGAATTTTCAATTTTGCTCGTCGGCGAGATATAGACAGGTGGGATGACGAGGACATTTTCAAATCGTCCTAATTTTTTCAGGTTGGTTCCATTTCTTTCAAGTAGAAAACGATTTGTTTGTAAAAGTGTCTCTGGCTTTCCGCAATCATACCATCCATCAATTTCAAAAGTTATTATCTTCTCGCCTTTGTTGATCATTATCTGAAGTGCGTCTGTGAGCTGATATTCGCCCCTTGTTTTAATTTCTGACTTTATTACCTCTTCAAGTGATTCTTTCAGGAGTTTCGGATTTTTTATCAGGTATATGCCGACAATTGCGAGATTGCTTTCGGGTTGACTTGGTTTTTCAACGAGTTTTTTCACGAATTTATCACCGTCAAGCATAACGACGCCGAACCTCCTCGGGTCTTCAACAGGTTTTATCCCAAGCGTGGTGAATTCACTTTTCAAAAACTTTGAAAGATCAAAGTCAAAAATAGTATCTCCAAGTATTATCAAAATCTCATCTTCGTTTTCAAAATATCTACTTGCAAGATATATTGCATGCCCGAGACCGAGCGGTTCATCTTGCTCAACGAAATTAAATTTTACCTCAGGGTAATTTAACTCAACATAATTTTTGATTTTCTCCCCAAGATAACCGATGACGAGGGAGATCTCTTTTATTGAATTTGCAACGAGCATGTCAATTATATGTCCGAGAATCGGTTTACTGGCGACATTTAACAAAACTTTCGGTTGCGTATAAGTATGGGGACGCAATCTCGTCCCAACTCCAGCAACTGGAATAACTGCTTTCATTGTTAAGAACCCATTTTTTTAAATTGCCGATTTAATATAACAAAATCATCGTTTATTTTCAATTGCAAAAGCGTTTTTTATGTGTTCAACTATTTCATCAACTGTGTCAATAATTTTGACTAAACCTGCACCATCTATTGAACCCTCGTTTAAAAGTTGTTTAGAAATGGTTTGAACTATCGGCGTCCAAAAGTTAACGGCAATTATCGGTTTGCGCTGGGTGAAATTTTTATTCATAAGCTCCCACACAAGGGAAAGTTCAACCAAAGTTCCCGTTCCACCGCGAAGTACAACATACGCATCGCCCTTCTCAATCAAAATCCTCAACCTCTCAAACAGGTCCCTCGCTTTGATCTCTTCGTCAATCCATTTGTTGGCTTTTGCGTTTAAAGTTGCAATAGTGACGCCAATGGTCTTGGCTCCAGCGTCCTTTGCGCCTCTTGCCGTTGCTTCCATAGTTCCGCCATAGCCACCATTACATATTGCAAAGCCGATTTTCCCGAGCTGAAAACCGAGTTCCCTTGCAAATTCATATTCTTCATCCCCTTCAACTGGTTTTGAACTGCCAAATATCGTGATGACTTTTTCAATCATATTGCGAAGCGGATTTATTTTTTCAAAAGGTATATAAAAAATGGCGCTCCAAAAAGAGCAGTAATTGAACCGACCGGGAGTTCATTCGGATACAAAACAATCCTTGCGATTGTGTCAGCGATTAGCAAAGTTATCGCACCAGTGAAAAACGATGTTGGGATGAGTAGCCGATAGTCAACGCTGAAGATTTTGCGACATATGTGTGGAACAACAAGACCGATAAAGCCGATGATGCCCGTTATTGAAACAATGACCGCAGTTAAAATTGAGGCAATGAAATAAAAAATTTTTTTCGTCCTTTCAGCATCTATTCCAAGTTGAGATGCTATTTCATCACCAGTTGCAATTAAATTTAAGCGATAGGAGCTGAAAAAAGTTAGTAAGGTGAAAATTAAAACCACTATGGAGATTAAAACTGATTGTTTCAGGTTTACATTTGATAAATTTCCAAGCAACCAGAAGATGAAATTTTTCAACGATTCGCCCGATAAAGTGATGATAATTAAGATCAGCGCTGAAAAGAAAGCACCTATCATTATTCCGCTTAAAAGCATCGTGTTTATATCAATGGTTCCTCTTCTTTTGCCGAGCATGTAAACAACTATTATCACAACGGTTGAACCAAGTAGCGCGGTAATTGGAGTTAAGACGAAGGAAAAAGTACCGATTAGCGCAATTGAAATGATAGCTCCAAATGCTGAACCGCTTGATATTCCGAGGATATATGGCTCGGCGAGAGGATTTCTTAACATCGCCTGTAAAATAGCTCCTGCGACAGCAAGTCCTCCACCCGCAAAAATTGCAGTCAAAGCCCTTGGAAATCTAATTTGATAGATTATAACCTTGTCAATTTCATTGGCTTCTCCATTCAAAACTTTAATGATTGTCCCGATGTCAAGCGTTGGTGAATGGTTTGTGCTTCCAATTGAAGTTGAGATGAATAGTGTTATGAAAAGGGATGGAAGAAGAAATGTTATGTAGAGTAGCAATTTTTTTGTTTTCAATTCGTAAGAATCATTTAGTTTTCGGTTCCAAATATCCTATCGCCAGCGTCGCCAAGTCCTGGAAGTATAAATCCCTTTGAGTTTAGTTGTCTATCAAGCACTGCTATGTAAATTTGAACATCGGGGTGTTCATTTGTGAGTTTGTTAATTCCTTCTGGAGCTGCTATCAAGCTTACAACTTTGATTTTGTTTGCGCCTCTTTCTTTTAGATAAGAGACAGCTGCGCAGATGCTTCCGCCCGTTGCAAGCATAGGGTCAAGTATGATGACTATGCTTTTGTCAAGGTTTTTTGGAAATTTGAAATAATAATCAACCGGTTTGAGCGTCTCTTCATCTCTGTATAGTCCAATGTGTCCGACTCTCGCTTCGGGGAAGAGTTCAAGGAAAGCATCAACCATTCCAAGTCCAGCTCTTAAAATTGGGACGATGACTATTTCATCTTTTAGAGTGTGACCTTGGGTTGTTTCAAGCGGTGTTTCAACTTCTTTAGGCAAAAGGTCAAGGTCTTTTGTCACCTCAAAAGCCATAAGCGTTGTTAATCTTTTTAAGATCGTTCTGAAGGATGAACTTGGTGTGTTTCTGTCCCTTAAAAATGTAAGATCGCGTTTTATTAGGGGGTGGTTAACTACGAAAAGATTTCCGCCCATTTTTCAGTTTGTGATTTTTATTTTAAAATAAAAATTTGCGGTTGAAAAAGCAATTTAGCAAGTTGAATGTTAATTTTGAATTGAGTATATTTTCCGTGAATTACAAAAAAATTACAGGAGGAAACATGCGAGAAGTTGTAATAGCAAGCGCCTGTCGCACGCCTATAGGTTCATTTAATGGTTCATTAAGTTCTCTCCCAGCACCTAAACTTGGGGCAGTTGTGATTGATGAAGCTTTGAAAAGGGCGAATGTTCCCAAGGAAATGGTTGATGAAGTTATAATGGGATGTGTTTTGACTGCTGGTGTAGGTCAAGCCCCAGCAAGACAGGCTGCAATTTTTGCGGGATTACCGACGAAAGTTGAGTGTATGACAATTAACAAAGTTTGTGGCTCTGGGCTAAAAGCAGTTATGTTGGCAACGCAGGCGATTAAACTTGGAGATGCAGATATAATAGTGGCTGGAGGGATGGAAAGCATGTCAAACGCTCCGTATATACTTGACAAAGCGAGAATCGGCTACAGAATGGGACATGGGCAATTGATTGATTCTATGATAAAGGATGGGCTCTGGGATGTTTATAATGATTTTCATATGGGGAACGCCGGGGAACTTTGCGCTAGAGAGTGTAACATATCAAGACAAGAACAAGATGAATTTGCTGTGTTAAGTTATAAGCGAGCTCTTGAAGCAATTGAAAAAGGTTATTTCAAAGAGGAGATAGTCCCGGTAAAAGTTCCACAACCGAAAGGTGGGGAAGTCATCGTTGATGAAGACGAGGAGCCAAAGCGTGTGAATTTTGAGAAGATACCTCAATTAAAACCGGCTTTTGACCCAAATGGTACGATCACACCTGCAAATGCTTCAAAGATAAACGATGGCGCCTCAGCTCTTGTTTTAATGTCAAAGGAAAAGGCAGAAGAGCTTGGAGTTAAACCACTTGCTCGTATCGTTGCCTATTCATCAGCAGCAAAAGACCCTGCTTGGTTTACAACGGCACCAGTTGACGCAATTGAAAAAGTGTTGAAGAAAGCCGGGATGAGGAAAGAAGATATTGGTTTGTTTGAGGTGAATGAAGCGTTTGCCGTGGTTGCGCTTGCAACATCAAAACTTGGCGGAATACCGATAGAAAAAATGAACATACACGGTGGAGCTGTTGCCCTTGGACACCCGATCGGAGCAAGTGGCGCAAGAATTTTAACTACGCTTTTATATGCAATGAAGAGAAAAAATGCAAAATTTGGTCTTGCAGCTATTTGTATAGGTGGCGGTGAAGCAAGTGCAGTCATAGTTGAAAAAATTTAACCAAGAACGATGAATAAGAAAAAACTGCAAACAATACCTCGCACAAAAGATGAAGCAATCGCTGAAGCGAAAAGATATCTGAAAAACGCAAAGGAGATTCTATCAAAGGTTAAAATTGAATATGATAGATATACCGATCCAAAACTTGTCAGTGAAGCTGCGGGCGTTGCTTATCTTGCTGCGCTTAAAGCCATAGACGGATATTTGCTTGGTAAAGGAATTTCACCAGAAAAATTACCTGCTTCAATTGAAGAGTATTTTTCTGTGATTTCAAAAATTCCGAAAAATGGAAAATTAAAGGCGCATTTAAGTACAGCGTATGAAAACCTTCACATTTTCGCTTATTATCGTGGTGGCGTAAGCGTTGATATGATTAAAGCTGGGATTAAAAGCGTGGAAGAGATAATAAAAATGCTTGGGTAAATAAATTAAAAACAAAAATTTGGAGCACTTAACCATGGAGATCAAGAAAGTCACAGTCGTTGGGGCGGGGACAATGGGAAGCGGAATTGCTCATGTTCTTTCACAAAATGGATATCTTGTAAATTTGATTGATATCAACAAGAATGTTCTTGAAAGGGCTATCAATGTCATACGGCAAAATATGGACAGACAAATTAAAAAGGGCTTGATGACAGAGGAGGAAAGGGAACAGGCAATAGCGAGGATCAGTACTTTTACTTCTCTTGAGAGCGGAGCAAAAGATGCCGACTTTGTGATTGAAGCTGCTACCGAAAATGTCAAGATAAAGAAAGACATTTTCAAAACACTTGATTTGACCTGTAAACCTGAAGCAGTGCTTGCGACGAACACATCTTCTATTTCAATTACTGAAATTGCCTCAGCTACAAATCGCCCAGATAAAGTCATAGGGATGCACTTTTTTAACCCTGTTCCTGTGATGAAACTTGTTGAGATAATCCGCGGTCATGATACTTCCGATGAGACATTTAGAATTACAAAGGAACTTGCCGAAAAGCTCGGCAAGGTTACAGTTGAGGTAAAGGATTATCCGGGGTTCGTTTCAAATCGTATTTTGATGCCGATGATAAATGAAGCGATTTACTGCTTGATGGAGGGCGTTGCGTCAGCAGAAGACATTGACACAGTGATGAAACTCGGGATGAACCATCCGATGGGACCACTTGCACTTGCTGATTTAATCGGACTTGATGTCTGTCTTTCAATTATGAATGTCTTATATGAGGGATTTGGAGACCCAAAGTATAGACCGTGCCCATTGTTGAAGAAAATGGTCGCAGCGGGTTATCTTGGTAGAAAATCGGGAAAGGGATTTTACGATTATACTCAACAACAAAATAACAAAACACAGCAATGAACTTCCAATTCACGGAGGAACAATTGATGATCAAAGAGACCGCGAGAAAATTCGCGGTTGAGGAACTTGCGCCAAAAGCGTCAGAGCGGGATGAAAAAGAGGAATTCCCGCACGAAGAGGTTAAAAAGCTAGCTGAACTTGGTTTCATGGGAATGATGGTCTCGGAAGCATACGGAGGAGCTGGACTTGACACTATAAGTTATGTACTTGCGATGGAAGAAATATCAAAGGTTGACGCATCTGTTGGGGTTATAATGTCGGTTAATAATTCGCTGGTATGTTGGCCAATTGAAACCTATGGGACTGAGGAGCAAAAATTAAAATACCTTCCGCGACTTGCTCGGGGTGAATTGCTCGGAGCTTTTTGTCTTTCTGAACCAGAAGCCGGAAGCGATGCCTCAAATCAAAGAACAACAGCTGTAAGAGATGGCGATTTCTACATTCTGAACGGGACGAAAAATTTTATAACTAACGGCGTCTATGCTAATATACTCATCGTATTTGCACAAACGGATAAGGAAAAGGGTTCAAAAGGAATTTCGGCGTTCATAGTTGAGAAGGATTTTCCAGGGGTTATTGTTGCTAAAAAAGAGAAAAAGCTTGGGATAAGAAGTTCGGACACTGCGCAAATAGTTTTTGAGGACTGTAAAGTTCCTGCTGTTAATCGGCTTGGTGAAGAAGGGATGGGATTTAAAATAGCTATGACTACATTAAACGGTGGGAGGATAGGCATAGCTGCTCAAGCCCTTGGGATAGCGCAAGCGTCACTTGAAGCGTCAATTAAATATGCTAAAGAGAGGAAAACTTTTGGGAAGTTTTTGGCTGAGCATCAGGCGATACAGTTTAAAATTGCTGATATGGCTACGAAGATTGAAGCAGCTCGTTTGCTGACGCTTCTTGCAGCGTGGAAAAAGGACAGAGGCGAAAGATATGTTAAAGAGGCATCAATGGCGAAACTTTTCGCATCGCAAGTTGCGGTTGAGGCATCGCTTGAGGCGGTTCAAATTTACGGAGGATATGGGTATATAAAAGATTTCCCAGTTGAAAGATACCTGAGGGATTCAAAAATCACAGAAATTTACGAAGGGACTTCAGAGATTCAGAGGATAATAATTGCGAGAGAGCTTCTTGAGATGAAAATTTGACTTCTCAGGTGGCGCGCTTTTGCGCGCCTTGTAAAATTTTTTCAACCCGATCAAAAATAATCATGGGAATCTCATCACGATTTGCGATCGTCAATTTTATCAACTCCACATCTTGATGTGATTTTATTTTATCAATGATTTCATCGCCTTTCTCTTTTATCGTTCCCACAAGAATTTTATCCGAATCAAGCAAGGAAAAAACCTTTTGGACAAATGTTTTTGAATAACATTCCATCTTCCCGATTTCATCAATTACTATTACCTCAGCGTCGGTGTCAATTGAGGGTATCGCTATGTTTTCAATGTCTTTTATATTGACACCGTATTTCCCAACTTTGTAAGGCGATTTTAGATTTATGTCGGCAAGAACTCCAACTTTACCATCAAGTGTTAAAATTTTAAACCCGGTTCTTTTCCTAGAAGCATCTCTTATCTCCTCGGTGAAAAAACCGGAAATTTTAAGTTTCCCCTTCGCCAAGTCAACAAATTTTTTTATCGCTGTCGTTTTCCCCGTTCCAGGTGGTGAAGTTATAAGGATTTTTTTCTTCATAAAGTCGTTCTGTTTTCAATTGCTCTTACTATCGTTGCAGTATCCGCATATTCAAGCGCTGTTCCTATGGGCAAACCACGAGCTATTCTTGACACTTTAACTCCGAATGGTTTTATCAAGTTCGCAACATACATTGATGTTGTTTCGCCTTCTACACTTGGATTTAAAGCGATTATAACCTCGTTAATTCCGCCAGATGATATCCGTGAGATGAGCTCTTTTATCTTCAGATCTTCTGGACCGATGCTTTCAAGTGGGTTAATGACTCCACCAAGGACATGGTAAACGCCGTTGTATTCATTTGTTTTTTCAATGGCAAGCACATCCATTGCTTCTTCAACCACGCAGATGGTTGATTTATCCCTTTTAGGATTTGAGCATATAGGACAAGGATCGGTTTCGGTTATGTTGAAACAAATTGAACAATATTTTATTTTCTCTTTTACATCAATTATCGCTTTTACAAGTTTTTCAACCTCTTCCTTCGGTTGTTTCAAAATGAACATCGCGATTCTTTGCGCTGTTTTACGCCCAATCCCGGGGAACTTTGTGAGTTCTTCAATCAAATTTTCTAAGCTTTCAGATGTGTAAAGCATATCTTGAAAGGCGAGTTTATTTCAAGCTTTAAACCCAGGGAAGTTAAATGGAAGTCCCGGAATCCCGGGCAGAAGCCCACTTGTGACCTTTGCAATTTCTTCACTTATCATTTTATCCGCACTTTGAAGTGCTTTATTTACCGCAGCAACGAGAAGGTCCTCAAGCATTTCTATATCATCTGGATTAACAACTTCTCTTTCAATTTCAATTTTTACAACCTCTCTCTTGCCATTAACCGTTACCTTCACCATTCCACCGCCCGCTTCTTCTGTGACAGTTTTATTTTCTAACTCCGCTTGAACCCTCTCAAGCTCCTCTTGGACTTTTTCAATTTGCTTAAAGATTGATTTTAAATCCGGCTTCATCGCTTTTTTCCTTGTTTTTATATAAATTAAGCACTAAATAATTTCAAAGCAAAAACGGAAAAACTTTTGCCAGTTTTAAAATTTGCAAGTTAAAATTTAGTTGTTTAGATTGTTTTTGAAAGAAATTTTGTCAAGTGAAATGTATAACTATAGAAGACAAATAGAGGAAAGCGACAGAGCGGTAAACATAGTAGCAAATTTCTGGTTAAATTCCGAGCCGATATTTTTTGAAAGTTTGCGTGGCAGGGTCGTTTTGCTTCTATTTTTCAATTACGCAAGTCGCGAATGGATTGAGCTTAGTGCTTTTTTGAAAGAATGGGAGAGAAGATATTTTGATAAGGGGTTTTTTATGCTTGGGGTTCATGTGCCGAAGTTTCCTTTTGAAGCGAATGTTGAAAATGTAAGTCGCGAGTTGAAACGGCTTGGGATAAATTTTCCAATCGCAGTTGACAATGATTGGATTAATTTGAGTAGATATAAAGTTCGTGAACTGCCAACGATTATCCTCATAAATCGCGACGGGTTGATTTCGTATACACATATTGGAACAAGGCGACTTTGGGAGGTTGAATTCAATATTCAATCGCTTCTTATAAAAGCAGGTTATCGCGGTGATTTCCCCTTGCCAATTGGATCAAGATATGAATTTGATGAATCGGTTTTTTACAAAGTTATACCTGAAATTTACACAAGTTACTCCGGTGGCTCGCTTGGGAATCCAGAAGGTTTTGCCCCTGAAGGGGTTATAAAGTATGAAGACCCAGAAATTTACATCAACGGTAAATTTTATTTGTCGGGCGAATGGTATAACGGGAAACACTTTTTCAAACATCAACCGGTTGAGACATCGCTTGGAGTTATCATATTGCCTTACATTGGAACGAATGTTGGAATGGTTGCTGAATCAACAAGTGGCGAAGAAATAAATTTAATCGTAACGCAAGATGGAGAACCGTTAAGTGATGAAAATCGTGGGGAGGATGTTTTTGTTGAATGTGGACAAAGTTATGTTCGCATTTGTGAGCCGAGGTATTATGAGATAGTCAATAATTTTGACTACGGGGAGCACATTTTAAAATTATTCGTCGTATCCGAGAGCTTCGCAATTTATAAGTTTTCAATATCAGCATTTAGAACAAACCGTGAACCTGTGGGATATGGCGGATAGGATAAAAAAGTCAGAGATTAAAAACTTTTTGATTGAATTTTCTCGTAGAAATCAATTTAAACCTATGGTGGTTGAAAAAGGGAGTGGAAGGAAAAAAGAAAGGATTTTTGAGGATGTTTATTTTCTCGGGTTTCATTGTAGGATGGAGATAGGGAGTGGGGATAAAATTTATTTATTCAGGGCAACCAAAGATTATCAATATATTGGTGAGATTGTTTTTGAGGTTGAAAATCCGAAGAGCGTTTTATTTGACAGAGACGGGGAAATTGACAGCGTTACTATAACGGCGGAGGGAGGAAAATTTATAGTCAAGGTTTTTGGTCGTCAGAATGAAGAGATGCGTCGCGAGACGATTGCGAAGGTTGCTTATTTTATATGGCAGAGAAAGGGTGGAATCGGAAGCCAAGAGCTTGAGAATTGGGCTGAAGCGGAAAGGATTGTTCAGGATTGGGAGAGGATTTTCACCGACGGCTTTATCAGGGTTTAATTTGACATTGACGAATTAATTTATTATATTGAACCTAACTTTTTGCGCTCAGGAACAAGTGAAAATAGCGAGAGCAACCACCTGAGTTAAATTAGTTCCTGGGCGTTTTAAGGGGTCGGTTGCTTGAGCAGTTAAACTTAAGGAGGTAGTAGTAAGATGTCACGCGGTAAGGTGAAGTGGTTCAACAACAAGAAGGGCTACGGATTTATCGAGGCAGAGGATGGACGTGAAGTTTTCGTCCATTACTCCGAGATCAAATCCGATAAGCGCTTCAAAACCCTGGAAGAGGGTTCAGTTGTGGAATTTGAGATTGTTGATGGACCCAAAGGACCCAAGGCAGTTAATGTCGTTGTCGTGTGAGGCAGACATAACTGGATGAGGTGAGCATATTAAACCCCAATTGTTCTGTTCTTTTGAACAGTCAATTGGGGTTTTTTAGTTTTAACTTAAATAAAACCGGAGCTTAAACGATGAGATTCACAAAAAGGGATGCCGAAAGGGTCGGGGAAGTTTTAAAGGTGAAGCCAAAATCACAAAAAAATTCCTTCCTTTTCAATGTTGGCAAAACCTCGCTTGAAATTTTTCCGAAGATAAAAATAGGGAAAAAAAGCGGGACATTGGTTTCTGTTTACACTCCTTATTCACACCTTCAACTGCATTTTTGCACTGGATATGTAGCAAGCGATTTACTTGGTGAGGTTACTTTCATAGGCGAACACGACGGGATGGTATCTGGACTTATAATTGAAGCAAATGGCGCCTGTTCTTTTTATGCTAATCTTGACAAGGAAATTTTATCTGGCGACTTTACTAAACTTGAACCTCAAGTTATGATCCCCGGAATAGCACTTTCACTGGGCGAACTTTTAATTGAAAAGAAGACAAAGAAATAATTTTGATGAAAATCAACATAATTAACGAGCAAAAGAAAGTTAAATTGCCGATTCAAAAACTTAGAAAGTTGATAAAGCAAGTTGTTAGTGAGGAATCGCTTGGATTTACCCAGATTAATTTTATTTATGTCGGTGATGATTTTATACAGCGTATAAACAAGCAGTTTCTAAATCACGATTATCCGACGGATGTCCTTGCGTTTGATCTATCCGATGAAATTGAAGCTTTGGATAAAATCGCTGAAATTTACATAAGCTTAGATAGAGCTTTTGAGCAGGCAAAGAGCTACAAAGTTAATTTTGAAAACGAGGTTGCTCGGCTTACAACACATGGGCTTTTACATCTTGCTGGATATAAGGATGATACAAAGAGTGCAAAGATAAATATGAGAAGGCGGGAAAATTATTATTTGAGAAAATTCGGATTTTGATCTATCTCTTTTTTATTTTGTCGGGGACAATCCATGCGTATTTAAATCCCTTCTCAATAAAAAAATTACGCAATGAGCTTGCCTCTTGTAAATGTTCAAAATCCCCAACTCTAACTTTATAATTTGGCGGGTCATAAATCACATAAACCTGCGCTTGAATCCCAGCTGTTGTTAAAATTGATTGAATGTAATTCTTAACTGAATTTGCACTGTCAAGCTGGTCTGTGACGAGGATTTGAACCCTGTATCCCGCTATTAGTTCGCTTGCTTCATCTGTTAAGAATTTCCTTGGGAAGACAAGTTCCTTGATGTCGTATATTTCAGGGTTGAACTGTCTCTCGTAGTAAATAAGTGAATCTTTATTCTGCGCACAGAGTGAAGTTATAAAAAATACCAGAGCAAGGGCAAATTTCATCTCATCTTGAGGTTTTATTTGATTTCAAAAGCATCTGTGAATTCAGATTTTATCTCGTTTATCGTTTCAATATCTTTTCTATTCAAAATTGCGAAAACCTTGAAAATTTTATCTGCTTTTTCAATCTCGGCGCTAATTTTAAATTTCGTCTCAACATACTCCTTTACTTTAACAGCATTTTCATATTTTGAATAAACGCCGATTTGAAGTTTTATCAAAGAATCAACTACGGCGGGTTTGCGTGGTTGTGAATTTTGGAGTTTTCGGGATGTTATAAATGCATCGGGAAAACTTTGAGCCACTGTTTGTAGAATTTTGTTCGCCTCTGTTGAATCGGTGAGACCATCGGTTAGAACTTTGTAAAACCCGAGCGTTGAGTCAAACGCTACATATGCATTTAATGTTGGGTAGAGCGATTTGAATTTTTTTAGTTGTTCAACCGCTGAGTTTTCCGTTACGAACGCACCAACTTGTATGAAATAGCTTTCGCTTTCGGGGATTTTATCTGTTTTTGTTTCAATCGTCATTGGTACTTTTTGCTCGGATATTATAGGTTCAGGTTTAATTTGTTCTGGCTTTTCCTCTTTTGGTTTTGGGATTTCGGGTTTGGTTTCTTGGATTGTTTCTTTCGGTTTTTCGGCTACACTTTGAAAGGGGACTGCCATAATTGGAATGACTATCGGTACGAGTATAATTTGCTGGGACTGAGGTTGCTTCGTTCGTTTTGGTATCGTTACGGTATCGGCATCGGTTTCGTAAGTGGGCTCAGTGAATAATTTTCTCGGTTCATTTAGCGTTAATGTTGTGTCTTGTTTTTCCTTTGATTGTGAATTTTCAGGTTTAATTTCAACTTTACTTCCAGCGCAGGACAAAAGTAAGAATGGCAGAATCAAAAACAGAAAATTCTTCATTTTAACTTTTTATTTTTTTTTAATAGTTTGAATGTGTTTTATCTTTTGCACCGGTGACAATTTTCACGCTTGCACTTGCTCCGATTCTATCAGCTCCACTTCTTATCATTTGAAGTGCCTCTTCGTAGCTTCTGATCCCACCACTTGCTTTAACTCCCATTGCAGTGCCGACAACCCTTCTCATCAAGGCGACATCACCGGCAGTTGCACCACCTTTGCTAAATCCAGTTGATGTCTTGACGAAGTCAGCGTTCGCTCTCTTTGCAAGAAGACACGCTTTAACTTTTTCTTCATCAGTCAAAAGCGCGGTTTCCAAAATCACCTTGACCAGGACATTGTTTCTGTGGGCGACATTTACAACAGCTCTGATATCTTGCTCAACATACTCATAATAACCGCCTTTGAGCATTCCTATGTTCATAACCATGTCAACCTCTTCTGCGCCATCTTCAATTGCTTTCTCCGTTTCAAAAACCTTTGTCTCAGTTCTATTTGCACCAAGGGGAAACCCGATAACGGTGCATACTTTTACCTTTCTACCTTTTAAAATTTCTGATGCAAGGCGCACATAGCATGGATTTACACATACACTTGCAAATTGATATTGTATTGCCTCAAGACATAATTTTTCAATGTCTTTTGGGGTTGCCTCGGGTTTTAAAAGAGTATGATCAATCATTCTTGCTATATTTCCATCAATTTGTCCCTGTTCCGTGACTCCAAGTGTTGCGCTTATCCTTTCAGCACCGTTTGAAATTATATTTTCTACCGCTTCTTTTTTATGAACAACGCAGTAACCACACCCTGCACATGGTTCCCTTGGGTCACATACACCCCCGGGAATTTCAGTCCCCGGATGTGCTTTCTTAACCTCAAGTAAAAGCTCCTCAATTATCCTTTCAAGATAATCCCTGTCCATACGAGTTTGGTTTGTTTTTTCAAAGTTATGAAAACGAATTTAATTATTCAATAAGATAAGCGTAATTTTGACGCAACTTTTCAATTGTCAATTTGAAGTTCTCATATTTTTGTCTTTCCTTTTCAACAATTTCCTTCGGTGCCCTTGAGATGAAGTTTTCATCGTTTAACTTTCTCTCAACATCGGCGAGCATTGATTCGTATCTTTGTATTTCTTTTTCAAGACGCTTCCTTTCAACTTCAAAGTCAATCAATCCTTCAAGCGGTATAAAAATCTCGGTTCCATGAACTACAGCGCTTGCTGAAAATTTCGGTCTTTTTAATTTTGAGCCAACTTTTACATTTTCAACCTTTGCCAATCGTTTTAAGTAAGGTAAAAAGTCATTCAAGAGTTCTTGTTTGTTCTCATCCTCAATAGAGATGATGACATCACAATACTTTGAATGCGGGACATTCATCTCTGCACGAATCGCCCTTATTGAAGTTATCAAGTCCTGAATGAACTTCATATTTTGTGTTATCCGTTCGTCAATCCATTTTTCATCTGGCTCAGGGTAAGGTTGAATCATTATGCTATCGGCTTCGCTTCTTTTGCGGAGTTTTTGCCATATCTCCTCTGTTATAAACGGCATAAAAGGATGGAGCAATTTTAACGCTTCCTCAAAGATGTAGACGGTGCGAGATAAAACAGCAATTTTTTCATCTTCTGATTCCGGCGAGTAGATTCTATCTTTTACAATTTCAAGATACCAATCACAGAAATCATGCCATAGGAAATCGTAAATCGTTCTGGTTGCGTCGTTTATCCTGTATGTTTCAAGGGCACGGTTTAATTCAACGATCGTCTTGTTCAATCTGCTTAAAATCCACCTATCGGCAAGGTCAAGTTTTTCAAATTTTAATTCATCTTTTATTTCAACATTTTTCAAATTCATCAAGATGAATCTTCCAGCGTTCCAAATTTTGTTAGCGAAGTTTCTCCCAATTTCACATTTCTTCGTGGAGAAAAGTATATCTTGACCAAGAGGTGCAAGGTATACAATCGTGAACCTGAGGGCATCTGCTCCATATTCTTTTATCACATCAAGAGGGTCGGGTGAATTTCCAAGCGATTTTGACATCTTTCTGCCAAACTCATCCCTGATTATGCTTGTGAAATAAACTTCTTTAAATGGAATTTCACCCATAAATTCAAGCCCAGCCATTATCATACGAGCGACCCAGAAGAAAATTATATCCGGACCTGTAACAAGTAAATCAGTCGGGTAAAAATACCTTAAGTCGGGGTTATCTTTTGGCCAGTCAAGCGTTGAAAATGGCCATAGCCAAGAACTAAACCAAGTGTCAAGGACATCTTCATCTTGGTGAATTTTCGTACTTCCGCACTTTTTGCAAACTTTCGGTTCCTCTCTTTCAACCATGATTTCACCGCATTCATCGCAGTAATAAACCGGTATCCTGTGACCCCACCATATTTGCCTTGAGATGCACCAGTCGCGGACATTCCTCATCCAGTGTTCATAAACTTTGACCCATCTTTCGGGATAAAATTTTATTTTCCCATCAAGGACGACTTGAAGTGCTTTTTCAGCAAGAGGTTTCATCTTTACAAACCATTGATCGGACAAATACGGCTCTATCACGGTGTCGCATCTATAACATCTACCCACGGCGTGGCTATAGTCCTCAACTTTGAGAAGGTAACCGTTGGCTTCAAGGTCTTTAACAACTTCTTTCCTTGCTTCAAACCTGTCAAGTCCTCTGTATTTTTCCGGGGCATTTTCGTTGATTTTTGCGTATGTATCCATTATGATTACAAATTCAAGATTGTGCTTGGTTGCCAGAAGATAATCGTTGGGGTCATGGGCTGGGGTGACTTTAACGGCGCCAGTGCCAAATTCCATATCAACAATTTCATCCGAAATAATGGGCAATCTTCTACCGACAAGTGGAAGGATTGCGAATTTACCGATCAAATGTTTATATCTTTCATCTTTTGGATTTACAGCGACAGCGGTATCACCAAGCATCGTTTCAGGTCTAGTTGTTGCAACCGTGATAAATTCGTTTGAATTTTCAATCGGGTACTTTATATACCAAAGTTTTCCATTTTGTTCTTTGTGTTCAACTTCGTCATCGGCAAGCGCTGTGTGACATCTGGGGCACCAATTGACGATGTATTTACCACGATAAATCAGCCCTTTTTCATATAACCTGATGAACACCTCTTTAACGGCATTTGAAAGACCTTCATCCATTGTGAATCTTTCCCTTTTCCAGTCGCAAGAGACACCGAGCTTCTTAAGTTGTTTTATTATCGTGTTCCCGTATTCTTCTTTCCATTTCCAAACCCTCTCAAGGAATTTCTCTCTTCCGAGGTCCTCTCTGCGTAGACCCTCTTTTGCGAGTGCTTTTTCAACCACATTTTGTGTTGCTATTCCAGCGTGGTCAGTCCCCGGAATCCAACATGCTTCATAACCTTGCATCCTCTTCCAACGGATGTAAATGTCTTGAATCGTGTTATTTAAAACATGTCCAAGGGTTAACATCCCGGTTATATTCGGCGGGGGCATGACTATTGTATATGGTTTTTTCTCTGGGTTAACCTTAGCATAAAAGTAACCATTATTTAACCAATACTCATACCATTTGTCTTCAACCTCGTGTGGGTTATATGCCTTTGCTAACTCCTCCATCTACGCAATTAATTTTGTTTTTAAATTTTGTCTCTATTTTGACAGAATTAAACTCAGCGATGTCGTCAATTTTAAAATGTCGTTGTTTGCTTTTTTAAGCCGAAGCGCAAGGACGCTTGCTATGTTTTTAAATAAAGGGTATCCTATGCTTGTTTGATATTGGCTCTTTCAAGTATTGATTCCTGAGTGAAGTCGCCTCGGACGAATTTTATCTCTATGTTTTTATATGTGTTCACGAGAGTTTCAATCCTCTCGGCTGGAAGATTGTTGAGAAGAACTATTTTTATGTTTCTTTTCTCACCGAGTTGGTTCAGGGCTTTTATCAACCTTTCTTTGTTCCAACCGCAAATTATTATGTGATCTGTCATTTCCACTTTTTCAAGACCTTCTCTTTCTTTTATCTTTTTCGCAACGAGGATTGAGGAAACGGTTGCAGTGAACATTGAAACAAGGGTTACACCTGTGAACATGACTAAAAAGCCGATGATTTTGCCAAGTGTTGTCTCTGGAATTTTATCGCCATAGCCAACCGTTGTGATTGTGACGATCGCCCACCACAATCCGTCAAAAATGCTTGAAAATTGATGATTTTGGGAACTTTCAACAAGATAAATTGAAAGTGAAGCGATGAATAAAACAAGCAAAATTAAAAAAGCAACCCTTAAAAGTTCATGATTCCAGATTATTTTTAGAATCTGCACCAATGGAGAAAATCAGCCGTTTTGTTTATTCAAAATTAATGACTTTGTTTAAAAGTTTCAAGTTTTAATCAGGCGAATCTTATTGCTTCAACTGGTTGAATTCGTGAGGCGATCATTGACGGGATTAAACTTGCAAAAAAGCATAGAGTTAGGGTTGCTATTGAGACGACGGCAAAATTCCACGGCTCAAGTAAAATCGGCACCGAATTCATAAAATAGATGTCTTCGGGGAGGGAAAGCGGTTTGTAATTTAATTGAATTGAACAAAGTATGTAAGCAAGGATATTTCCCAGAAATGTGCCAATTATACCGATGAACATGCCCTGGTAGATGAAAATTTTCATTATGCTTTTTGAATCAGCACCCATTGATTTCAATATACCAATTTCTTTCGTCTTTTCAATAACCATCATCAAGAGCGTTCCAATTATATTGAACACAGCGACAATTATTATCAAACCGAGAACGATTGGAACTGGCTTTTTTTGTAGCTCAAGCCATGCGAAAAGGTTTCTATACATTTGATACATCGTCCTTGCGTAGTATGGATAGCCAAGAACATCCTGAATTAAAATGGCAGTTTGATCAATCAAATCAACATTTTCAAGCATAACATCAAAACCACTTACTTTATTTCCAAGATCAAGCAGATATTGTGCGTGCTCAAGCCGAACATAAACGAATATATCGTCATACTCAGCCATTCCTGTTTCGTAAATTCCAGCGACTTTAAATTGTTCAATTTTTGGTGTCAAGGAATATGGATTGTTTGTGTCAATAGCTAAGATTACGACTTTATCCCCAAGTTCAACACCAATTTTATTTGCGAGTTTTTTGCCTATTATGATTTTTGCATTTCCATCGCTTTCGTCAAAATCATATTTTCCGTCAATTATGCTTCTTTTAATTATTGAAAAATCGTATTCTGGAAGTATCCCCTTCAAATAGACGCCCTCTATCGCATAATTTGATCTTATCATCGCTTCTCTTCCTGCAAATGGTGAAACCGATTTAACATTTGGAATTTTTTTCAGTTTTTCAAAGCTCATCCAATCGTCTTTTTGAAAATACTTGACATCAAATTTTGATATTTGGATGTGCGAGGTGAAGCCGATGACTTTTTCTTTCAGCTCTTTTTCAAAGCCGTTTGAGATTGATAGCGCTATGATGAGAGATGATGTTCCGAGCATTATCCCAATTATTGCGATCAAAGTTATAAACGAGATAAACCCTGTGAATCGGGTTGATTTTATATATCTTTTTGCTATGAAAATTTCAAAGGGCATTGAACGGGTTTTTTGTGAAAATTTAAGTTGAAGCATTTACAAATACAATTTTGATTTTTGCGATGCAGTTTTTATATTTATAACGGAAAAAGGCGACGTACCCAAGTGGCTAAGGGGGCGGTCTGCAAAACCGCTATTCCTGGGTTCGAATCCCAGCGTCGCCTCAAAATTTTTTAAAAAAATAGCAAAAAATGCGATGGCGAACATTTGCGCAATTTGTGGTAAAAAACCAATCACAGGACATAGGATAAGCCACGCTCATAATCTTTCAAAAAGGAGATGGTTGCCAAATCTGCAAAAAGTCAGAGCTGTAATTGACGGCGAGGTCAAAAGGATAAAAGTTTGCACGACCTGCTTAAAACTTGGTCGTGTTCAAAAACCAGCTTGATTTAACGCCGACCTCTCGGTCGGCTTTTTTATGTTGATTGAGATATTCATACTTTTATTGATAGCAGTCGGGTTTTATATCTCACTTTACTTCACACTTGTCTATTTCGGTTTTACAAACCCTCGGAAATTTCCTATACCTGATATTTGCAAGCTCTCCGAGCACACCTGTCAAAAAATTATTTACACAAGATATGCGCACTTACTCGGGTTGCCAAATTTTATCTATGGAATTTTCTACTATGTGGTTTCGTTTGTTCTTGTTATTTCAGACCCAAATAGTTATATTAGAATTGCGTTTATTCTAATCGCTTGGTTTGTCGTTGGCTTTGGAGTTTATTTGATTTATGTGTTGATCAGGGTTCTCAAAGTTAATTGTGTCCTTTGTTTCATAAGTCATGGTTTGAATTTTTTACTTGCGATTTCATTCACAATAAGGGAGTTTCTACAATGAAAAAAGTTGGCTTAATTTACCACGAAGATTATTTAAAGCACGATACTGGCTCGGGTCATCCAGAAAGGAAAGAGAGGTTAATTGCAATAGTTGAACATTTAAAGAAGTCGGACATTAAAGATATGATAAACTGGTTTTCGCCGGAATTAAGAAAGGATGTTGAAAAGTGGATTTTGAAGGTTCATTCGCCAAGGCACTTTGAGTTTGTCAAAAGCAGTATTCTTGCGGGGATTAGATTACTTGATTTTGGAGATACTTATGTAAGTAAAGATTCGTTTGATGTCGCTTTGCTTGCTGTTTCTGGGGTTATTGATGGGGTTGATAAAATTTTTGGTGCGGGTTTTGACAAGGTTTTTTGCGCTGTAAGACCACCCGGACATCACGCCGAAAGTGACAAGGTTATGGGTTTTTGTTTATTTAACAATGTAGCAATTGCAGCAAGATATGCCCAGGAAGTTTTTAAAGTTGGGAAAGTGGCAATAATTGATTGGGATGTGCATCATGGCAACGGGACTCAAGAAATTTTTTATGATGACCCGACTGTTTTTTACATCAGTTTGCATCAATATCCATTTTATCCAGGAACTGGTTCAAGCGATGAAAAGGGAACGGGGAAAGGTTATGGCTTCACCTTGAACTTCCCCATGCCAGCTGGCTCAGATGATGAAGATTATCTAAAAGTTTTCGGCGAGGAAATTGTGCCAGCGCTTGAAAAATTTCAGCCGGAGTTTATAATTATTTCAGCTGGATTTGATGCGCATCGCGATGACCCACTCGCTGGGATGAATTTAACTGAGGAAGCGTTTCATAAGATGACAAAGTTGACTAATGAGGTCGCGAGAAAGTTTTCAAATTCAAAGATTCTCTCTGTTCTTGAAGGTGGTTATAACCTTAAAGCACTTGCTTTGTCGGTTGAATCCCACTTGAAAGGGCTTCTTGAAATGTGATTTCAGGCACACTTTATTGTTTCACTTTTTCATTAAATTGAGGTGGAAAATCAAAACAAATTAGGTAGAGAAATGAAAAGAAAAATTTTGCTCCTATTTGGTATCCCATTTTTTATTTTTTTAAGCGGTTGTTTTGAAAAACCATCCGAGCCAGTTTTACCAACCTGGGATGTTGATTTAACAGTTCCGATACTTGATAAAACTTTCACGCTCGGTGAGCTCGTTGAAAAAGATACAACTTATTTGAAAGTTGGAGCTGGAAACCAAATTTACTATTCAACATCAGAAAAACTTGATGCTACCAAAATTGGGGATAATTTAAAAATATCGGATATTTCAACTTCCGCATCAACTAAACTTGGAAATTTTGAGATAAAAAATCCGGGGACAATAAGCGCCAGCATAAAAGCGTATGATATTTTCCCGAGTATACCCTCAAATCTGCCCCCTGGAAATTACATAGTTCCATCAAACGCTCCGGGTCAGACAGTTACAACGAATTTCACCGCCTTTGATAATTTTCAGCAGGTTACTATTGATAGTGGGGTTATCAAGGTGACTGTAAATAATGGTTTGCCTGTGCCATTGCAATTTCCAAATGGTCTTGCAATTTATAATAGCAACGATTTGACAACGCCAATTTTAACATTGTTTGAAAACACTACCATAAATGCGAATTCCGAACTTACTGCAACAGCTGACCTTGCTGGTAAAACTTTGCTGGCAAATTTATCGCTTAAGGTTACTGTTCTTTCACCCGGAAGCGGGGGACAGCAGGTTTATCTTGATGTAAATCAAATGTTTGTCACTGTTTCAGCGTCGCTTGAAAACTTAAGTATCGCATCGGCGAGCGCAAAAATTCCAAGTCAAACAGAACCAGTCGTAATTTCAGATAGCTTTGTTCTTGAACCGAACGAGCCGCAACCGGACTTAATCAATGAAGTTAATTTCAAAAGCGGTTCAATGAAAATTAAAGTTGTAAATGGCATTGACCTTGGGCTTAACGGTTCTATAACACTTTACAATTTTGTTCGTAAATCGGATAATACTCCGCTTCAGATACCGCTTAATATCGGACGTAAAAACTCAGCATCAAATACATTGACATTTAATCTTAACCTTGCAGATTATAAACTCGTTGGAAACTTGACAAATACCGTTGATTATAAAGTTGAAGTGAGAACTGAGGACACGGGAAATGAATATAGAACGGTGAGCAAAAATGATGGGCTTAGCGCCGAGATAACATTGCAGAACATTGTGATTGAATCAATTTCAGGAAAGGCGAAACCAAGAGAGATAAGCTTTGAGGAGCAGAAAATTGATTTGGCTGGGCTTAAAGATTACAGGGAAAAGTTCAAAGGAAGTATAAAATTTGATGATATTCAGGTTGAGATAAATTTGGTTAAAACGGCACAGTTTACTTTTGATCTGAACTTGAAGATAAAGGGTGTGAATACGAGGACTGGCAAAGTTGATTCAATAGAGATTCCTCTGGCTCAGAGAAGATTTTCGGGGTCAACTCATAGGATAGTTTTAAACAAAAGCAACAGTAACATTGTTAATTTCATAAATTCATTTGCAAGCCAGGAGCTACCCGAATATCTTATCGTCAGTGGGAGTGTTTTCTTAAATCCGAATTATGAAGTTGGACGAGTATCGTCTTCTGATTCGGTTTATGGTTCCGTTTCGGTAAGCTTCCCGGCGAGTGTTGGGATTTCAAATGCTGTGTTTGAAGATACTTCTGAAGTAAATGAACTTTCGGATGAAGCAAAGAAGGAGATTGACAAGACAAATTATGGTAAGTTATTTGTTGAGATTGAAAATGGGCTTGGCGTTGATGTCAGATTTAGGGCTAAGATACTTGGAGTTACCATGGATTCGCTTCTTTCAATTCCGAAGGATAATGATTTTATGATTAATCCAGCGCCTGTTGGGAGTGACGGATTTTCAACTGGGACGACGAGATATGTAAATGTGATTGAGCTTAACAGGGATGAAATTCAGAAGTTTAAAGATATGAAATTTGTTCGCTCGTTTATTTCAATCGCTACAGCGAATAACGGTGGAATTGTTAAGTTTAGAACCACCGATTCTTTAAAAGTTAAAATTTACGGCAGAGTAAATTACAGGGTTGAAATTTCAAACAAATAAAAAGGGAAATAAAAAATGAGGTTTATAGCGCTCGTTTTATCGGCGGTTTTAGTTTTTTCAGTTGCATCTGGGGGAGACGAAAAGTCAAATGTTCGTGGTCTCGGGATGGCTGGGGCTACGACGGTGACAAGCCGGACGATAGATGCTATAGGTGTAAATCCAGCGCTTCTTGCTTATATGGGAATTTCAGGCAAGGCGGAGTTCACCGGGCGGGTGGTTGATTCAGAAACTAAGCAACCTATCCCGGGGGCTTTGATCAGCGTTAGAAACTTGAACTTGAGCACAAGGGCAAATTTTAGCGGTGAATTCTCAATTAAAAATATCCCAGTTGGAAATTACACAATTGTCGTCAGTCAAAAAGGATATGAGACACTGCTTATATCCGATTTCAAAGTCAGCGGTCCTTCTTCAATTAAGGGGACGATTCAGCTAACGCGAAAAGAGACGAAAGAGGAAAGGGTTATTGATTTCAAAAACGCTGGATTTGAAATTAAGGAGCAAAAACCGCTCATATACAATGATAATAGCAGTTTTACATTAAGTTTATTGCCTCAAATTGGCGTCGGTGTTGGGATGAATTTTTTGAGTTACAAACTTTACCTTGATTATTTCACAGGGGTTGATAGTGCTGGCAAAAAAGTTGGCAGATATTTGACGAATGCGGATAAGCAGAAAATCCTTGATTCATTTTTGGAAAATCCCGGGACTTTGATGACGCAAGCGGATGTTAAGGTTTTAAGCTTGGCTTTCAGCATTAAGGGAGTTGGCTTCGGGCTCGGAGTTAGGGAGAGAGGAATTGCTAAATTTCTCGTTCCAAGGGAATTTTTGGAGTTTCCGCTTTACGGTAATAAACCAGGTTCAGTTTATTCTTTTGATGTCGGAATTAACGGTGCTTGGATAAGGGAATATTCAGTTTCGTTTGGCACTAAACTTCCGATTAATTTAATTGCGGTTAAGAATATAAATTTTGGCGCTGGTGTTAAGTATATTCAGGGATTTGGTTATATCGGGACAGATAAACTTAATCTGACAATTGAGACGGGCGACTCATCTCGTGCTTATGAGATCACTGCGAAGATGAACGGTTTGATAAAAAGAGCCGGGGTTGATTTTCTTGACAGGGAAAAGAATGCGAAATTTACTCCTTTTCCAACGCCTGTTGGAACTGGGATCGGTTTTGACATAGGAGCAAGTGCTGAAGTTTTAGGGATTTTCGCCCTCGGTATAAGCGTAACTGACATTGGAAGCGTGAACTGGACTAAAAATGCAGTTATTACCTCAGGTGATACAAGTTTTAAATTCACAGGATATACAACGCAGGAAAAGCTTGATAGTTTGAAACAGAGTTTTGAGAACTATGTTAAAAGTCCAAACAGGAAAAAGTACGAAAGCTTCACAACAGGTCTTCCAACGGCAATTAGGTTTGGGATTGCAACTGACTTAAAGACCCTGATTCCGTTTTTCCCTGGAATGATGTTGGTTTCTGCCGATTATTACCAACCTATAGGGAACGAGCAAATTTCAATTAATAAGCCGAGGTTGGGGCTTGGGATTGAATGGCGTGTGATAAAATTTTTGCCTTTGAGAGCTGGTGTCACAGTTGGTGGGATTGAAGGGTTTGCGCTTTCTGCTGGTACGGGGATTAACTTGTCGTTTATGGAGTTAAATGTAGCAACAGGGCATTTGAATGAGGTGTTGAAAGGTGGGGATTTTAGATTTTTCTCGGTTGCGACTGAGTTGAGATTGAAGTTTTAATGCATGCATTTAATTTTCAAATTAAAAGGCGAGCTGTTCGGCTCGCCTTTTTTGTTTTTGGCTTGATTTTAAGTGTGAAAGTTTGTATTTTTTAATAAATTAAAACCTCAAAAAGGGTAAATCTATTGTTGAAGAAGCAAATGAGCAAACAACAAGGTGCGGAGAAAGAGGAGGTAGTAGAGCAGGAATTAGAAATAGTAGAGGAAGCCGTTTCAACATTAAAAGAGACGGGGAAAAAAGCTCCTGATATAAAAGGTATCCCAACGGGGATTGAGGGTCTTGATGATTTGTTTTTTACGACGGTTTTTGAAAATGGGAAAGCTAAGTTAATCCCGCTTGGTGGGATACCGCAATATTCCGTTTTTAACATAACTGGGATATCCGATACGGGGAAGAGTTTAATGGCTGAACAATTCGCTATAAAACAAGCTTCGCTTGGTAATTCTGTTGCTTTTATAACGGTTGAATCCCCGGCACATTTCGTCGCATCCTCAATGAAGATGAGAGCTTTAGCTATGGGTGTTGATGAAAAAAGTGTTGATGAGAATATCGTTTTTATTGATGCTGCTTCTTTTAGTAAATTGAGGGAAGATATACCGACATTGCTTAACACTCTCGCATATGCGATAAAGAAATACAAGATCAAATTTACCGTCATTGATTCGGTTACCGGGCTTTATGAAGCGAAGGAGATGATAGCAAGGGTTATTGTGAGGCAACTTTTTAATTTTATGAAGAAGTGGTATCAAACAGCTATTTTTGTCTCTCAGAAAAGGTCGGGTCAAGAGGAACTTTCAGCTGAAGCAGCTGGCGGGTTTGCAATTCCGCATATTGTTGATGGGACGATTGTTTTGTCAAAAGTTTTGATAAACAGTCAATATACCGAGAAAATTTACAAGCGACCGATAGGTGAGATAGTTCGGCTCTTTAGAATTGATGGTTGCAGGATGTCTGGACATAGCACAGATACATATCTTCTTGAGATAAGTGAAAGCGGTCTTGTAAAAATCGGACCATCTTTAAAGGAAATAGCAAACAAAAAGTGAGGACATTTAAAAATGCCAATCATAAAAGAGGAAGAGGTTTTACAGTTAGAAGAGCAAGTTGACGAACTTGTTTTGAAAGTTTTTTTGAAAGCGCTTGACATAGTTGGAGGTCCGAGGAAATTAATTTTATACAGGCATTTGACATGGGTTCCAAGTTTGATTGAGGCTTGCTATGCGGTTGTATTGAAGGAAAAATTTTTCAAGACGGAATCGGAAATAGCAAGCATCCTTGGTTTGACAAAGCAAACTGTTAGAAATATATTGACAGCGAAGACAGAGGGAATAAGGGAAAATATTGAGACCGAACTTAAGAAAAAGACGATAAAAACGCATGTAGCTGGTGCTCTTGCAAAATTGGCTTTTAAAGATATAAATCAAAACGCTTAGTTTTATGGACAAGACAGAATTGAGAGTTCTTTTGGTTGAGGACGATTCAAGCATTGCTGGTTTAATCAAGTATTACATGAAAAGTTATAGGAATTATTTTTTTAACATTGACTGGGTTGATTCAGCCGAAAAAGGAATAGAAAAGTTGTCAAATGCCGGTGATTATGATATTGTGATACTTGATTATTATCTCCCAGGGCTAAATGGGGTTGAGGCGCTTAAAATTCTGAAGGCGCGCGGGATAAGTATTCCAGTTGTGTTCTTGACGGGGGCAAAGGAAAATGAAATCGCTTCAGAAGTTTTAAAACTCGGTGCGGTTGATTATTATGTTAAGGAAGATATAATCGGACCGATACTCCCGGTTTTGATAGTTAATATCGTTGAGAGGGAGAATTTAAAGAAGGAAATTGAAAAAGACAGAGATGAAAGCTCCCAAAGGATTGAAGCAATTCAAGAGCTGGTTATAACAGTTTCCCATGAGATAAACAACCCGCTTGCAGCTATAAAACTTGCTGCGAACATCTTACTCAAAAAAGAACTTCCGGTGGATATAAAGACATACATCAAGATCATAAAAGAAAATGTTGACAGGATTGAGCAGACAATTTTAAAGTTAAGGGAACTTAGAAGCGAGCAAATCGTCCCATATGTTGGAAGGTTGCGAATGTTTGATTTATCTTCCGGAGGTGAAAAAAAGGAAGGTGGATAAATGCCTGATGGAAGCGTTAAACCAAAAATACTCGTTGTAGATGATGAGGAATACCTATGTGAGCTTTTAAAGGAAGAACTTCTTTCTACGAAGATGTTTGAAGTTGATATAGCAAATGATGGAGCTCAGGCGATAAATAAAATTCAGAGTGGGCTCTATGACCTTGTTTTGCTTGATATAAAAATGCCGAGGATTTCGGGGATTGAAGTTTTAAAATTCATAAAGGAATTTTCTCCGGATACCGAGGTTATTATGATAACAGCGCATGGAGATATAAAACTTGCGGTTGAGACGATAAAGCTTGGCGCCTTTGATTTTATAACGAAGCCATATAATTTTGATGAGCTTCTTGTTTCAATTCAAAATGCTCTTGAGCGGAGGAATTTGAAACTTCAAAACAGGTTGATGAAAAAAGAGATTTCGCGCCTCATCCACGATGATGAAGTTATTGGGCAAAGCAAAATTTTCAGAGATGTGCTTGACATTGTCGCTAAAGTTGCTGGGACTGATGCAACTGTTTTGATTTATGGAGAGAGCGGAACCGGGAAAGAAGTCATAGCGCGCCTTATCCATAAAAATAGCCCAAGGCGTGATAAGCCATTCGTTGCGATAAATTGCGCTGCGATTCCCGACACTTTGATTGAATCGGAATTATTTGGACACGAGAAAGGAGCTTTTACGGATGCTTATACTTCAAAACCTGGACTTGTTGAGATTGCAAATGGAGGGACATTGTTCCTTGATGAAGTTGGGGATTTGAGTCAATATGTTCAACCGAAACTTTTGAGGTTTATTGAAACTGGTGAGTTTAGAAGAGTCGGTGGAAATAACATTCTTAAAGTTGATGTTAGAATAATCTCTGCCACTAACAAGGATTTGAATGAGGAGGTACGTAAAGGGAATTTCAGAGAGGACTTGCTTTACAGGTTAAATGTTGTTACGATTCGGCTTCCTGCATTAAGGGAAAGAAAGGAAGATATACCTCTTTTTGTTGATTATTTTTTAAAGAAGAAAACGCTTGGGCGGAAAAAAATGAGTCCAGAAGCGATGAAGATATTGATTGATTACGATTGGCCTGGGAATATACGCGAGCTTGAAAATGTCGTGGAAAGAGCTGCTATCCTTGCGAAAGATGATTTGATAAAGCCGGAGGACTTAGCTATAAAGCCGGAATTGAAGGAAGATTATTATGCAAAGCTTGCGAAAAAGCCCGTTAATTCGCTTTCTCTTGCTGAACTTGAGAAGATTCATATTGAAAATGTTCTTAAGGCAAATAATTGGAACAAATCAAAGACCGCTGAAATACTTGGAATTAGTTTAAAAACACTTTACCTTAAGTTAAAGCGGTATGGGATAACTGAACCGTTTTAATCATTTAAAACAAAAATTTTGGGAGAAATGATGGAGATGGAAATGGAGAGGGAAAATACGCAACCAATTGAGACCCAAGAGGGGGAGGGCAAACCGAAGTTAATAGCTGGGAGACAGCCAGTTATTGAAGCGCTTAAATCACAAAGCGTTATGATTGAGAAAATTTACATCCTTCACGGGATAAGGGGGAGTCAAATTGACAAGATAAGAAATTTGGCGCGCAAAAAGGGCGTGCCAGTCGTTGATTTAAACAAGCAAAGATTTCGCGAATTGGCAAGCGACATAGCCACGCAGGGCGTTATCGCAATGATATCTGAGGCAAAATATATAAGCGTTGATGATATTTTGAACATCTCAAAGGAAAGAGGAGAAGCGCCATTTATTTTAATCCTTGACGAGATCGTTGATCCGCAAAATTTTGGAGCACTTGTTAGAACTGCTGAATGTGCCGGGGTTCATGGAGTTATAACTACAAAGCATCACACGGCGATTATAAATTCAACGGTGGCAAGGGCTTCAGCTGGGGCGGTAGCTCACATTGGAATAGCGAAAGTTACAAATCTTGCACAAACGCTTGACGAACTTAAAGAAAAAGGGATTTGGATAGTTGGAGCAGATGCAAACGCTGTGAAATATTACTATGAAGTTGATTACACAATGCCAGTAGCTATCGTCATAGGAAATGAAGGAAAAGGTTTAAGATTTCTGACCAAGCAGAAATGTGATTTTCTCGTTAAGATTCCAATGTATGGGAAAGTTGAATCGTTGAATGCCTCAGTTGCAGGTGCTTTGATTATGTATGAGGTTGTAAGAGCGAGGGAGTTGAAAAAGAAAAAAATTATAAATCCGTATATTTTAAACGAACCAATCCCGGAATTTCTCTCTCCTATGGCTGAGCAACAAAAATTGATCAGCGAGCAAATTGAAAAAGAGGAGAATTCCGAAACCAAGAAGAAAAAGAAAACGAAGAAACAGCAGAAGTGAATTTTGAGATTCAAGAAAGAATTTTGAAGCTTGCGGATAAATTTTTACCAAGGATTGTCAGCATAAGGAGAAAGATACATCAATATCCCGAACTTGCTTTTGAGGAATATAGGACTTCCAAACTTGTTTCAAAGGTTTTAAGTTTGCTTGGTTTTAAGGTTATAACAGGTATAGCGAAAACAGGAGTTGTTGGTATCCTTGAGGGGAGAGGGAATGGAAAAGGGAATTATGAAGTTGTTGCTTTGCGTGCAGATATGGACGCTCTTCCAATTCAAGAGCAAACTGGTTTGCCATTTTCTTCAAAAATTCCCGGTAAGATGCATGCTTGCGGGCACGATTCACATACTGCAATGCTTCTCGGAGCTGGTATGATCTTAAAACAGTTGCAAGAACATTTCAATGGTATTGTGAAATTTATCTTTCAGCCAAGCGAGGAGAAAAACCCGGGCGGTGCAAGCTTGATGATAAAAGAAGGTGTGTTAGAATCCCCGGATGTTGAAATTATCTTTGGTTTACATGTTCGTCCAGACGCTGAGCCCGGGACCGTTTTCATTAAAGAAGGACCGCTTATGGCTTCCTCTGATGAGATATATCTCAAGATCAAAGGTCGCGGTGGGCATGGCGCTCGTCCTCATTATACAGTTGACCCAATTGTGATCGCTTCGGAAGTTATACTTTCACTTCAAAAAATTGCAAGTAGATTTTTTGATCCAATTGAACCAAGGGTTTTAACGATTGGTTCAATTCACGCTGGCTCAGCAACGAATATAATTCCCGATGAAGTTTTAATCTCGGGTACTTTGAGAACAATGAACGAGGATTGGAGAAGAAAAGCCTGGTCAATGATTGAACAAGTTGTAAAGGGTATAACTTCCGCTTACGGGGCTGACTATGAGCTCAAGATTAGCAAAGGTTATCCCGTTCTTGTCAATCATAAAGAGGCGACGGAATTCGCGAGAAAAAGGGCTATTGAATTGCTCGGGGAAAAGAAAGTTTTTGAGGCAAGACCTGTCATGGGGGCTGAGGATTTTGCCTATTATCTTCAAAAAGTCCCTGGTTGTTTTATCTGGCTTGGCGCTGGAAGTAAAAACTTAAAATATGACATCCACAGTTCAAAGTTTACGATAAATGAAAATGCGATGAAATTCGGTGCTTCCATTCTCGCTTATCTTGCCTTTTGTGCTCTTTCAAATAAAGTTAAGTCATAGAGTTGCTCGCTGGGGAAGAGCCGAGGTTTAAAAAGTTTTCCGATGCGATTGATAAATTGATGTTTATCATCGCTGGCTCTGTCATCGCAACGCTTTTAATTGAATATGGCTTTTACATTGACGACATCGTGAGAAGAATTATCCATCAGTTTAATTCTTTCGCTGTTTTTTATTTTGTTTTCTTCAACCTGTCAAAGCTTGTAATAAGTGAAAAGCCGTTAAGTTACATGCGCAGGAAATGGATTGAATTTGTTTTGACTTTTTTGATTTTGGTTCAAACTTTCGGCTTTTTGATTTACATCCGTCAACCATATAAAGTTGATGTTTTGACCTTGACGAGAATTTACATCGCTTCTGTGCAGGTTTATCTGGCGCTTGATATTTGGTTCAAAGTGATAAGGTATAGTCAGAAGTTGGTTCAAAAGTCGGTGCACCCAGCGAGATTGTTTATGTTGAGTTTTTTGATTTTGATTTTTCTCGGGACACTTCTACTTCTTTTGCCAAAAGCGACATACAAGGGTATATCTTTAATAGATGCACTTTTCACAGCTACGAGTGCTGTTTGCGTTACAGGTTTGACTGTTGTTGACACGGGGTCATACTTCACTGCGTTAGGTCAATTCATCATAATGCTTTTGATTCAAGTTGGCGGGCTTGGGGTAATGACATTTACGACATTTTTTATAACCATTCTCGGTGGTATAAGTTTGAGGGAAAGAGTTTTGCTAAGCGAGATTTTCAATGAGAAAAGTTTAGCGAAGATATCTTCAACGATCACGAGGATTTTACTTTTGACATTTACGATTGAGTTTATAGGAGCGATTGCTCTTTTTAATTTTTTGCCCGATTCACTTTTTAAAAACAAGTCGGATAAAATTTTTCATTCGGTGTTTCACTCAATCTCAGCGTTTTGTAACGCTGGCTTTTCAACCTTTTCAAATAATTTAATCGCCATTAAATATAACGCACCCGCCATTTTGACGATCGCATTTCTGTTTATAGCTGGAGGGCTTGGTTTTATAGTTTTAACCGAGTATACTGAAAAACCAATTTTAAGGTTGTTGCGCAGTGTGAAATTTTTCAGGGAGAGAATCCAACCTCAAAGTGTGACTTTAAGTTTGCATTCAAAACTTGCCCTTTCAACGACTTTTATTTTGATAATCTTTGGGACATTTTCTTTTTTCGTACTTGAATTTAACAACACTTTGAAAGGCGAGTCATTTTTTTATAAGGTTCTTCATTCGTTTTTTCAAGCAGTGACGCCGAGGACAGCCGGATTTAATACTCTGGATATATCTCAAATTTCAGTTGCGACTTCTCTTTTGATAATATTTCTTATGTGGGTTGGTGCTTCCCCAGGGTCAACTGGTGGAGGTATAAAGACGACATCATTTGCTTTGATAATCTTAAAGATAATTTCAATAATAAACGGTAGAGGGAAGGTGGAGATTTTTAAAAAGCAGGTTCACGAGGAGACGGTGATGAGGGCTTTTGTGTCAGCTATTTTTTCAATTTTGATTTTATCAGTAGCGACATTCTTTTTAACTTTGATTGAGACGGGAAAGAGTTTGATTGACTTGCTTTTTGAAGTTGTTTCAGCTTTTGGGACTGTTGGGTTGAGTCGTGGGGTGACATCAAATTTGACAAATGTTGGAAAGTTGATTATCATTATGATGATGTTTATCGGAAGAGTTGGAGTTTTGACTGTTTCTTTCGCTTTGTTCGGTAGGATTGAGAGGAGAAATTATGAGTTTCAGAAAGAAAACATACTCGTGACATAAATGAAAAAGGTCGCAGTTATTGGGCTTGGTAATTTCGGGAAAAGCCTGGCTGAAAATCTCGCTGAGGGAGGCGCTGAAGTCCTTGCAGTTGATATAAGCGAGGAAAAAATCAACGAATTAAATCACCCTAACATAACCGCTGTTAAATTTGACAGCACAGATGTCAGAGAACTTGAAAGGTTCGGAATTAAAGATATGGATGCGGTTGTTGTAACGATTGGTGAAAATTTTGAAGCGTTACTTTTGACTTGTATGTTGTTAAAAGAAATAGGTGTCAAACGAATAATCGCCCGCGCAAACGAAAGAATCCATAAGAAAATTTTAAAAAGCGTTGGTATAAGGGAGGAGGATATAATCTCGCCTGAAGAGGAGGTTGCAAGGCATCTTGCGAAAATTATTTTGCGTGAAAGTTTGCTTGAATTTTTTGAAATTGAGAAAGATTATGAAATCGTTCGCCTTAAAGCTCCCTCTGAATTTATCGGTAAGTCGCTCAGGGAAATTGAGCTTAGAAAAAATTTCAATCTTCTTCTCGTCACAATAATTCGGGATAAGAAACCGATAGGTGTTCCTGATCCAGATGAAAAAATTGAGGATGGAGATGAACTTCTCATATTCGGCAGGGACAAAGATATTAAAAAGATAAGTTGATTAAGGTTATGTTTAAAATTACCGTTCAGAAAAATTTTTCGGCTTCGCATATAATCAGGGATTACCCCGGTGAATGTGGGCGATTGCATGGTCATAATTGGAAAGTTAAGGTGGTTGTAAAGACGGAGAAACTTGATCGTTATGGGATGGCTATTGACTTTAAAGAGATTTCGGAAATTTTAAATGATATAATTGAGAAGGTTGACCATTACCATTTGAATGACATTCCACCTTTTGATAAGGAGCAACCAACCGCAGAGAACATCGCAAAATTTTTCTATGATGAGATGAAGCGAAGATTATCGGAAAGGGAAGGAATTGAGGTTGATTTTGTTGAGATTTGGGAGACGGAAAAATACTCAGCCATTTATCAAGAGCTATGAAGAAGGGAGAGAACATATTGACGGTGAATGAGATATTTTTCAGTATTCAAGGCGAATCAAGCTGGATGGGTATGCCGTGCGTGTTTGTAAGGTTGACATATTGTGATCTTAGATGTGTTTGGTGTGACACTGAATATGCTTTTTATGAGGGTGTTGATATGACAATTGACGAGGTGATTGAGAAGGTTAAATCGTATAATTGTGGTCTTGTGGAAATAACCGGTGGAGAGCCACTTCTTCAGGAGAATTCGCTTGAATTGATGAAAAGGTTATGCGATGAAAAATTTACAGTGCTTCTTGAGACGGGCGGACATAGAGATATAAGCGTTGTTGACCCGAGAGTTCATATAATAATGGATGTGAAATGCCCCGGGAGCAAGATGAGCCATAAAAATCGCTGGGAAAATATATCATATTTAACGAAGAAAGACGAGGTCAAATTCGTGATAAAAGATAGAGTTGATTATGAGTGGGCGAAGGGAGTTGTGAATAAGTATAATCTTTTTGAGAGAGTTAGAGCGGTCTTGTTTTCGCCGGTTTTTGGTGAGATTGAACCATCTACACTTGCTGGGTGGATACTTGAGGATAAAATCCCAGTTCGCTTCCAGATTCAACTACACAAATACATTTGGTCGCCAGAGGCAAGGGGCGTTTAAATTAAAATTTGTGAAACTATACCTCCGACTGTAAATGCAATTATCCAGCTTGAGAGCCAGATTATCAATCCTTCAAATGTTCCTCTTTCTTTAAGCATTACCATAAGCGAGGCAATGCAGGGTACGAAAAGAGTTATCGTGACAAGTCCAACGACTGTTTGCATTGGCGTTAGAGAAAGTGAGTAAAAACCAGCTGCTCCAAAGTCCCTTCGGACGATTCCCATTATAAAAGCTCGCGATGCTTCCGCTGGAAGTTGAAGCCAATTAACAGTCAATGGTGAAAGAAACTGTATCCACTTATCAAGCAATCCCGTTACTTGTAGCAGACCAACGACGAAAGCTCCTACAAAGAACCACATACCAGCTTCTTTTATGAAATAGAAGGTTCGCATCCAAGTTTTTTTAGCGAGGTTTTCAATTCTTGGTATTCTCATAGGAGGCAGGTCAATTAGTAAAGGCGTTGCTCCGCCTGGTAAAATTTTATTAAGTGTAAGCCCAACGATCAAAAAAACGAGAAACATGGTCATAGCATAGATAACCGTCGCTTTAAATCCGGCTCTCATTAAAAGTGTCGTTATAACGGCAAGTTGAGCTGAACATGGGATTGTAATTTGCAAAATCGCCGTCATTATCCTTTTCTCGCGAGTTGTGGTGAGAAGTCGCGTCGTTATAGTTGCCATAGTGACGCATCCAAAACCAAGTATCATCGGTATAATTGCTTTCCCATTTAGCCCGATGTAGTTCATCAATTTGTCAACGAATGTTACAAGTCGTGGTAAATAACCACTATCTTCAAGAATTGAAAGCATAAGATAAAATCCTATCACAAGTGGAAGAAGTAGAAAAAGAAGATATCTAACCGTCATCGTCAAGACGCCGAATTCACCGAAGAAAATGACCAAAATGGGGTTTTTAAATTCAAACTCATATTCAACATTTTTACCAGTTGCAAATTCCCTCATTTGATTTAAGGTTGTTTCCGACCCCCTCGTTCCATTTTCAAATGTGAAAGTTCTTGTGTCAATTATATTATCGTTCTCGTCAAGTATGTTAACTTTGATTGAAACAGGGAAATATCTCGCTACGAATTTTCTGACATTGTATTCGTAGATTTTTTTGCCTATTTCATTTTCAGTAAAGTTTACGATGTCCTGAGCGATCAACTTGCCCACAAGGATATAGGCGAGGTAAAGTATAACGATGAAAAATGCCAGCCCGAAAATCGGATGAATCGCTATTCTTCCAAAAAAGTTTGAAATCCTCCCGCTTATCGTGTCTATGTTTGTGACTTCTGCTACAATTTGATTTGCTTTGTTCCTTCGTTCAATGTAAATTTTTTCCCGCTCATCTTCAATGTATAACTCTCCGTTGAATTTCGCCCTATATTTATTTATCGTTTCCGGGTCACCTTCAAGTATTAAAAGAGCTTCTATTTCTGTGACCTTAAGCTCATTGGCTATTTTTTTTATCTTTTCAGCAAGTTTTTTATCCCTGTTTCCGATCGTTGCTTTTTCTATCGCCTCGGTTATCTCCTTGAAACCCTTATGCTTGATCGCTATCGTTGGAATTACGGGGACACCGAGAATTTTTGAAAGTTGCTCAACATTTATTTTGATTCTTTTCTTTTCGGCTTCATCCATCATGTTCAATGCGACGACAACCGGTTTGCCGGAGTCAATGAGTTGTAGCGTTAAAAACAAATCCCTCTCAAGATTGACGGCGTCAACTATGTTAAGTATTACATCGGCATCAATTATTATATTTTTGGCTATTCTTTCCTCGTCATTAAATGAAGATAAACCGTAAATTCCGGGTGTGTCATAGACGATGAAATTTTTATATCTTCCCTTTAGGATTTCAACCGTTGTTCCAGGGTAATTTGAAACCTCAACATATAAACCCGTGAGATAATTAAAGAAAATTGATTTGCCAACATTGGGATTTCCGACGAGGACAAGTTTTTTGGGTTTGCTTTCAATTTTAGTTTCTATTTTGTCATTGGTTTGATGTGTATGCATTTTCAGTTTATATTTTTTTGACGAAAATCTTTTTCGCTATATCGCTTCCAACTGCGATTTCAAGCGTTCTTTTGGATATGACAACGGTCCCACCGGGTAATTTGTGTGCGCATTTTATCCTTGTTCCTTCGGTTATGCCGAGGCGTACGAATTGCGTTTTTATATTTCCTTGCGGTAATTCAACGATTTCTAATTCATAGCCCGGTTTTGCGTCCGTTAATCTCATCAGCTCATCTTTTCCTTTTCTGAGCATTTTGCACAGAGTCCATAAATTTGGTGGGTGTGCCTTAATGGTTTAAACTTATACTTTTTACAAATCTCGTCTTGAAGTTTCTCAATTTCTTCGCTTGTAAACTCAATCATCGCCCCACAATTTATGCAAATAAGATGGTCATGGTGTGTCCTTCCTATAGCTCTTTCATAAATATAAGTGTTCCCGACTTTGTGTCTTGATACAACGCCGAGTTCAAGAAGAATGTCAAGTGTATTATATACGGTTGCTCTTGAAATTTTTTTGCCTTGATTTTTCATCTGGATAAATAAATCCTCGGCGCCGAAGTGACCATCTATTTCAAAGATCGCATTGAGCACTTCATATCTTTGCTCGGTTGAACGCAAATTGACCCTTTTAAGATAGTTTGCGAAGTCGCGCTTTGCCTTTTCAATCAGTTTTGCGCTCGCCATATACTTCGTGGTTGTTTTTTAAATTTAATCTAAATAAAGATATATCTTTTTGAGTTCAAAAGCAAATTTTGAAAGCCATCCCCACCTGTTTTTTGCAAGACAGATTATTTATTGTTAAATTTTTGAAGGTTAAAAAAGAGAACAAGTTTATGCCTGAATTTAGACAAAATAGGGCAACTAAAAATTGGGTCATAGTCGCAACTGAAAGGGCTAAAAGACCACATGATTTTTTGATTCACGAAGAGTTGGCAACGCTTCCGGAGTTTGACCCAAAATGTCCGTTTTGTCCAGGTAATGAAGAAATGACACCACCAGAGATTTATAGAATCGCATGTGACGGTAAATGGAGTGTGCGCGTTGTGCCGAATAAATTTTCAGCTCTTGTCCCAGATGTTGAATTAAGAAGGGAGGTGAAGTTCCAATTTTTCAGAAAGGTGGCTGGTTACGGTTTTCATTATGTGATAATTGAAACGCCAATCCATAACTTGACCATAGCGACGATGAGCGAAGAACAAGTTTGCGAAATCTTCAAGACATATTTAAAACTTTACAGAGATTTGATGTCAAACCCGAATATAAATGTTGCGATTATCTTTAGAAACAACGGTAAAAGAGCGGGGACATCGCTTGAGCATCCCCATTCTCAACTTATAGCAAGTCCGATTGTCCCGACACATATAAGGCATCTACTTGAAGAGGCAACGCGATATTACGACGACCATGGAAGTTGTGTTTTTTGCGATATGATTTCAATAGAAGAATATGCAGGGGAGCGTGTGGTTTATAGAGATGATGACTTCCTCGTAATTGAACCATTCGCCTCAATTTCACCTTTTGAGACATGGATTTTGCCGAGAAAACATAATGCTTGTTTTGGGAATATAAGCGAGGAAGAAGCTTGCCGTACAGCCAAGGTCGTTCGGCTTGTTTTGAAACAGCTTTATGATAAGCTTAACAATCCTGACTACAACTATGTCATTCATTCGTCCCCTTTTAAAGATGCAAATGAGGAGTTTTATCATTGGTATGTTCAAATTTTGCCTCGGCTTACAATCCCAGCGGGATTTGAGCTTGGCTCGGGGATTTACATAACAACGGCGCTACCTGAGGAAACAGCGAAATTTTTAAAAATAAATCAAGGTGAAAATTAATGCGTCTTCAAGCGTGTCCGCATTGTGGTAAATTTGGGACATTGCATCGTTCAAGGTCAAGAAATTTTAAAGAGCGTTTGGTTAAGTTTTTCCTCCCATATAAAATTTATAGGTGTAGCGAATGTGGTTGGCGTGGTTATATTTACATTGGGTTAACGGAGAAATTTTTTGGGAAAACCGAAGGAAGAAAGAAAATCGCTAAGTGGAAGATTTATTCTTTTGTTATTTTGATTTTGATCCTCGTTGGGTTGACATATCGTTATTTTGATAAAATCGGGACTAAGCTTGCACCGATAGTGAAAGAAATACTTCAACGGGTGGAGTGATAGATATGGAAGTTAGCGCGAAATCACTTAGGAATTTGGCGGTTGAACTTGGTTTAACTGAAGAAGAATATGGCAGGATAATTGAACTTATTGGGAGAGAGCCGACATTTGAAGAGCTTGGGATGTTTAGTGTTATGTGGAGTGAGCATTGCAGTTATAAAAATTCAATTTTAGTTTTGAAAACTTTGCCAAGAAGTGGTCCCAGGTTGCTTGTCTCCGCAGGGGAGGAAAACGCTGGGCTTGTGGATATCGGAGATGGGCTTGCGGTTGCTTTTAAAATTGAATCGCATAATCATCCATCCGCAATTGAACCTTATCAAGGAGCTGCTACCGGCGTTGGCGGAATTTTGAGGGATATTTTCACAATGGGGGCGAGACCGATCGCAATACTTGATTCGCTTAGGTTTGGGGAGCTGTCAAATCCCCGCGTTAAATATCTTTTCAATGGCGTCGTTCGTGGAATCGCTGACTATGGGAACAGCTTCGGTTGCCCAACCGTTGGGGGTGAGGTTTACTTTGAGAAATGTTATAATCAAAATCCCCTTGTGAATGCAATGGCAGTTGGAATTGTGAGAAAAGATGAAATTGTCCGAGCTGTAGCAAAAGGTGAGGGGAATCCGGTTTTGATCGTGGGCTCAAGGACTGGTAGAGATGGAATTCACGGGGCTACATTTGCTTCCGAAGAGATAACCGAGGAATCAGAGGCAAAAAGACCCTCGGTTCAAGTTGGAGACCCATTTACGGAAAAACTTTTACTTGAAGCTACACTTGAAGCGATAAAGACAGGTCATGTCGTTGGGATTCAAGATATGGGCGCAGCTGGAATAACTTGTTCAACAAGTGAGATGAGCGCACGAGGGAGAAGTGGCATGGAAATTGACCTTGACCTTGTCCCAACGCGCGAGAAAGGGATGAGCGCATATGAAATTTTGCTTTCCGAATCGCAGGAAAGAATGCTTATGGTTGTTGAAAAAGGGTTTGAGGATGAGATAATAAAAATTTTCAAAAAGTGGGACTTAAATGCCGTTGTGATTGGACATGTAACATCGGATGGATTTTTAAGAGTTAAAAAAGATGGTCAAGTTGTGGTAAATATACCAGCTGATTCGCTTGTAGTTGGTGGAGGCGCACCTGTTTATCAAAGGGAAGCAAAGGAACCGGAATATCTTAAAGTGGTCAGGAAATTTACCCCAAAGGAAATTCAACAACCGAAAGATTTGAATGAGGTCTTTTTAAAAATGCTTTCTTCGCCTAATATAGCGAGCAAGGAATGGGTTTATGAGCAGTATGACACTATGGTGCAGACGAATACAATCGTTTTGCCCGGTGGGGATGCAGCTGTTGTTAGAATTAAAGGCACAAATAAAGCGCTTGCTTTGAAGACGGATTGCAATTCAAGATATGTTTATTTGAATCCCTATCGCGGGGCGATGATAGCAGTAGCTGAAGCGGGAAGAAATGTTGTTTGCGTTGGAGCTGAGCCGATCGCTATTACGAATTGTTTAAATTTTGGAAACCCATACAAACCTGAGGTATTCTGGCAGTTTAAAGAGGCAGTTCGTGGTATGGGTGATGCTTGTAGAGCTCTCGGGACGCCAGTAACTGGTGGAAATGTAAGTTTTTATAATGAAAGTCCCAATGGTCCAGTTTATCCAACTCCAGTAATAGGGATGCTTGGCTTGATTGAGGATTTAAAATTTATTACTACAGCGAGTTTTAAAGCCCCGGGTGATGTAATAGTCCTTCTCGGTAAGAATACAGATGAAATCGGCGGAAGTGAATATCTGGCTTGGATACATGGGAAGGTTTTGGGTGATGCTCCATTTATTAACCTTGAACTTGAGAGAAGGATTCAGCAGGTTTGTCTTGAAGGAATTCGGCTTGGTCTTGTTAAGTCAGCTCACGATGTTTCAGATGGCGGTATTGCCATTGCGCTTGCTGAATGTTGTATCCTTGATAAGGAAAATATGTTTGGTTGTAAAGTTGAAATTAAAGATGAAATTCGCCCGGACTTTTTGCTTTTTGGAGAGGGTCAATCAAGGATAATTGTAACGCTGGAGGAGAAAAAACTTGACGCTTTTGAAAAAATTTGTCAAGAAAGGGGAATACCTTATTCAATTATCGGTTCAGTGACGAAAGAGTGGGAATTTAAAATTAACGATTGGATTGACTTAAAAATTGAAGAGATCGCCGATGTTTATTATAACTCGTTGAGAAAGATTATGGAGATGGTTTAGAAGGTTTGTGGGCCCTGGAGGACTCGAACCTCCGACCCGCTGATTATGAGTCAGCTGCTCTGACCAACTGAGCTAAGGGCCCAAATTCCGCTATTAATTTAAAAAATTGGAACAAAAAAGTCAAGATTTTTGAGAAATGGAGAGAATGCGGTCAATTGAATGGGTGGGTGATAAAGTTAAAATCATTGATCAGACGAAATTGCCGATGAAAGTTGAGTTTATAGAAACGGACGATTATAAAGTCGTTGCTGAGGCGATAAAAAGTTTAAAAGTTCGGGGTGCACCCGCTATTGGAATCGCTGCAGGGTTTGGGATTTACCTTGGTATAAAGTTTTACGATGAAAATAATAAAGATAAATTTAAATTGACTTTTGAAAAGATATGCGATGAGTTTGCCTCAACGAGACCGACCGCTGTTAACTTGTTCTGGGCGATTGAGAGGATGAAGAAAGTTTTTTATCAGAATTTGCACCTTGAGATTGATCAGATAAAGAGAAAACTTTTGGATGAGGCGTTGAGAATTCAAAATGACGACATTCAAATGTGCAAGGCGATAGGTCTAAATGGTTCAAAGCTTATTCCTGAGAAGGCGAATATCTTGACACATTGCAACACCGGATGGCTTGCAACAGGGGATTATGGAACTGCGCTCGGGGTGATTTACACCGCTTTTGAACAAGGAAAGAAAATAAAGGTTTATGTTGATGAGACAAGACCTCTCCTTCAAGGTGCTCGGCTTACAACTTGGGAACTTATGCAAAGGGGAATTGAGACGGTTTTAATTACGGACAATATGGCTGCTTTTTTAATGAAACAAGGTGAGGTTGATTGTGTCATTGTTGGTGCCGATAGGATTGCATTAAATGGTGATACCGCAAATAAAATCGGGACATATAACCTTGCCATAGTGGCTAATTATCATGGCGTTCCCTTTTATGTTGCTGCTCCTACTTCGTCAATTGATTTTAACATAAACACAGGCGATGAGATACCAATTGAGTTTAGAAGTGGCGATGAAATAACAGAAATTATGGGAAAGAGAATAGCGCCAGAGGGTGTGAAAACATTTTCGCCAGCTTTTGATGTGACCCCAGGAAATCTTATAACAGCGATAATAACGGAAATTGATGTTTTTTATCCGCCGTTTAAGGAAAGTTTAATTAAAATCAAGGAGATGTTGAAAAAGGAGGATTGAATGCTTACAAAGACGGAGGCAATTGTGTTGAAAGCGATCAAATACAGAGAGACGAGCAAAATCGTAACCTTATACACTAAAAAATTTGGAAAGTTGAATGTCATCGCAAAAGGAGCTATGTTGACGACAAGTAAATTTGGTGCATCGCTTGAGCCGATGTCTTATATTCTCGCGATACTTTATAAGAAAGAGACGAGGGAACTTCAATTTTTGTCACAAGCTGATGTTGTTAAGTCATTTCTTGAACTTTACAAAAACTATAACAAGATGACGATAGGTCTTGCTATTTGCGAGATGGTTTATAGGGTCATAAAATTTGAGGAGGAAAATCCAAGGATATTTAAGCTTCTCGTTGACACGCTTGAGAATTTAAACAACGCTGATAAGAATGAAATAAATTTGCTTTGGTATTTTCTTATCCATTTGGTTGATGTTTTAGGGTTCGGGTTAAATTTCAAGAATTGTTTAAATTGTGGAGAAAAATTCGGGATGAAGAATTTATCGCAGAAAGTCGTTTTTTATCCTGTTAAAGGTGGGTTTTTATGTTCAAAGTGTGGAGCTGGTGCGAGTGAGAATTTTTATTCGGTTGGAACTTTCAAAAGTTTAGCTTGGCTTAGCAGGGCAAAGATTGATTCGGTAACAAGTTTGAAGATAGATCGTAATATAAATAGTGAAATTCAGAAGTTGCTCTTTGATCATCTGCGTGAGCATGTTGAGGAGTCGTTGAATTTGAAATCGCTTGAGATTTACAATAAACTGAAACAAAGTTGAGTTTTCGCCTGTTATATTTTATTGAATTGATCAAAAAACAAAAACTTTCAGGAGGCAAGTAAAAAATGACGAAAAAGCAGGTAGCTGGAGCCATAGCACTTGTCCTTGCTGGCTTTTTATTTGGCGTTATCTTGATGTCAGGATTCAATGCTATTAAAACAACGGTTGCCCTTGATTCACCCATCATTGGATCACAGGATAAACCTTTAGGTACAAAATTTGACCCACTTTCAACGCAAGATGCCTTCGTTCAAGTAGCAAAGGAAGTTATTCCAACGGTTGTTTCAATTAAAGTTGTAGCGAAAAGTGAGTCAAAAAAAGCACCGTTTAATTTTTTCCATTTCTTTGGTCCCGATTTTGAATTTAAAATCCCAGAGCCAAGTCCTCAAGAGGGTATGGGTTCTGGTGTGATAATCACAAAGGATGGATATATACTGACGAATAATCATGTTGTAGAAGGCGGTGAGAAAGGGAGTATAACTGTAACCCTTTATGATGGAAGGGAGTTCAAAGGTAAATTGATCGGGAGAGATAAGTTGACCGACCTTGCTGTTGTTAAGATTGAGGCAAATGATTTACCTGTTGCACGACTTGGGAATTCGGATGATGTTCAAGTTGGGCAATGGGTTTTGGCGGTTGGGAATCCGCTTGGATTTAACTTAACAGTCACTGCTGGGATTGTTAGCGCATTGAGTAGAAATCTTGGGATAATCAGGGAGACATATGGGGTTGAAAATTTCATTCAAACAGATGCTGCGATAAATCCCGGAAACAGCGGTGGTCCACTTGTCAACCTTAGGGGTGAGGTTATAGGGATAAATACGGCGATCGCATCAAGGACTGGGTATTATCAAGGTTATGGCTTTGCTATACCGATTAATCTTGCGAAAAAAGTAGCCGAGGATATCATAAAATATGGCAAAGTTAGACGTGGGGTATTGGGTGTTCAGATAACACAAATTGATGAGGCAACCGCAAGGGGATTTGGTCTTGATAAACCGAAAGGAATCCTTGTTCAAGATGTGATTTCTGGAGGCGCAGCTGAAGAAGCAGGGATTAAAGCTGGAGATATAATACTTGAATGCGATGGGAAGGAAGTTAACAGACCTGGTGAACTTCAAGAGATAATCGCAAGAAAGAGCCCAGGTGATAAGGTCAAGTTGAAGATTTATAGAGAAGGTAAAATTTTTGAAGTGACAGCGACATTGAAACCAAGAAAAGAGGATGAAGAGGTTGCAAAGCTTGAAGATAAGGAACCACCAGTTAAAGAAGTTGAACCTGGGGTTTTAAATCTTGAAAAACTTGGACTCACTGTGGCAAATCTTGACGATCAAGCGAGGGCTAAGTATAAAGTTAAAAATGGCGTGATAATTACTCGCGTTGAGCCGTATTCAGAGGCGTATGATAAAAACATAAGAGAAAATGATATAATCATTGAAGCAGATAGAAAACCGGTGAGGAATGTTGATGACTTTAAGAAAATCGTTCAGAGCCATAAATCTGGTGATGTTATCCTTTTGAGGATAAGGTCAAGCAATGGTCAAAATAGATATGTTGGTTTGAACATTCCGTAATGGATGTGAGGGCGTGCAAATGCACGCCCTTTTTATTTTATCCTTTGATATTTCCGATCGGTCTTAAAGCAGCGACTTTTCGTGAAATTCCAGCCCTATCAACTGCTTCAACGACATCGGAAATGTTTTTATAAGCAGCGCCTGCTTCCTCAACCAGTCCTGATTTTGACGCTGCTCTTACATAAATTCCGCGTTCCTCCATTTGCTTTATCAATTGGTTGTAATTTATCTCTTTCTTCGCCTTATGCCTGCTCATAGTCCTTCCGCTTCCGTGACAAGTTGAACCAAATGTCTCTTCCATTGCTCTTTTAGTCCCAACGAGAAGATATGAACCCGTTTCCATTGAACCACCGATAATTACGGGTTGACCAATGTCGCGGTAAATCTCGGCAAGTTCGCTATGTCCTGGACCAAAAGATCGGGTTGAGCCCTTTCTATGAACGAGAACTTTTTTAATTTTTCCGTCTATTTCATATTCCTCGGCTTTTGCTATGTTGTGTGCTACATCGTAGACGAGGTGCATTCCGAGTTCTTCTGGTGATTTTTTGAAAACTTTTTCAAATGCTTCTCTGACCCTGTGTAGAATTACTTGTCGGTTTGCAAACGCCATATTTGCTGCACAGAGCATGGCTGAGTAATAATCTTTTCCCTCTGGTGAATCAATCGGAGCGCAAGCAAGTTCCTTATCAAGAAGCGGTATTCCATATTTTTTCATCGCATCAAGGAAAACTTTTAAGTAATCTGTTGCGATTTGATGACCGAAACCACGCGAACCACAATGTATCATCACAACGATTTGTCCTTCCTGTTCAATCCCGAAAGCTTCGGCTACATTTTGGTCAAAGATTCTATCAACCACTTGAATTTCAAGGTAATGGTTTCCAGAGCCAAGTGTCCCAAGTTGATCAATCCCTCTTTCTCTTGCTTTTTTACTTACCTTTGATGGGTCTGCTCCTTTGATTGCACCGTGTTCTTCAATCCTTTCAAGGTCTTCTTTCCAACCATATCCATGTTCAACACACCAGCGTGCCCCCTTGACCATCACCTCATCAAATTGAGAATTTGAAAGTTTGACAAATCCAGTTGCTCCAACGCCAGTTGGAACTGTTTGAAAGAGTAAATCAACGAGTTCTTTCAATTTTGGCTTTACTTCTTCAATTGTTAAGTTAGTTCTGACAAGTCGCATCCCGCAGTTGATGTCAAATCCGATTCCACCTGGTGATATAACTCCATCTTCAAAATCAAACGCAGCAACTCCACCTATTGGGAATCCATAGCCCCAATGTCCATCTGGCATACAAAGGGCGTATTTTTGAATGCCCGGAAGACAAGCGACATTTGTAACTTGTTCAAAGACGCCTTCATCCATTGAATCAAGAAGTTCTTTTGTGGCGTAGATACGAGCTGGAACTTTCATTCCTTTTTTATATGTCTGAGGTATTTCCCAAATTACCTCTGAAATTCTTTTTATCTCTTTTGGTGCTGGCATCTTTCAAGAGGGTGTTTTGTTTTTGAAGCGTAGATAATTTACGAAAAAAATAGGTTAAGCCAAAGTGTTAAATGGGTTTGCTTTACATTTCTTTTTCCCCCGAACTATGGCAAACGATGCAAGGTTTTTTCCAGTTGAAGTTTTCAAAATCAAAGACGAGCGCATAAGTTAAACCTTTATCACTCCAAGAAAGGATATTTAAACCATCCCGTGTATCAAGGTAGAAATTTAATTCCTTGAATATGAACTTATTCTTTCCATGCGGGGTTGCGCTCCTTGAAGGAGCGACGAGCAAAGTCATCGGTCGGTTATCCATCTCGTAGGAAACAAGAGCAGCGTAATCGTTGTTAAGTGCAACAAGACGAGCGCCCTTGATTTTATATGGTTGCTTTGTCGGGTCAGGATAGCGAGGAAGACGAAAATTGAAATTTAATTTGCCCGAAAACCAGTTTGATATTTCCGTCTCTGAAGATGTTTCAATTTCAAGTGGCAATTGACCACGGATTTGTCTTATGTGATTTTCAATGGCAATTTCCGTGAAATCAGTTCGGGAAGAATAGAGAAAAGTCAAATAAATACCGATGCCAACCGAAAGGGCTATAATAGCGAATAAAATTGCAAATTTTGAGAAACTTTTTCTTTGCGGTTTGAAATCCTCAATCTGTGAAATCAATTCTTTTTTGAAATCCGAAAAATCAAACTTCACTTCGTCTTTCAAGATTTTGATTGAATCAACAAAGTCCCGTTGTTGCTTCAAAAGTTTTGAACATTCTGTGCACTTGTTTATATGCTGTTTAAATTGTTCAAGTTCTTCTCCCACCAACTCTCCATCAAGGTAGAGATTTATCCATATTTTTATCGTTTTATGATCTATCATTTTCTTTTTTCTCGTAAATTTTTACAAAGTTTTCTTTGAGTTTTTCTCTTGCTCTGTTCAACCGTGACATCACAGTTCCAAGCGGACAGCCAAGTATTTTTGAAATTTCGCTATAAGAAAAATCCTCAAAATATCTGAGGATTAAAATCTCCCTGTAAACATCTGGCAAATTTTCAAGGGCTTTGAGCAAAGCTTGACGCATTTCATTATTTATTAACAATTCCTCTGAATTTATATTCCAATCGTCGCTTTTATTTTCAATCGCATCGTCAACTTGAATGGGGGAAATTTGTTGTCTCTTCTTTTGGTTTAGCCATATGTTTCGCATAATAGTGAAAAGCCATGCCCTCACATTTGAGTTTTCGTCAAGCGTGTTTAAATTCTTTAGCGCTCTGTAACATGTCTCCTGCACCAGGTCCTTTGCATCCTCCTCATTTCCTGTCATGATCAAGGCGTATCTCAAAAGTGAATCAAGCGCATCAATTATTTCCTTTTTTGCCTTTTCAAACACGAGTTCGTATTGATGAGTTTTACAACAATAAAATAATTAAAAGATTGGAAGAGAGCAAATTGCGAGCTAGCAAAAACATTGAATTTGCTTATTTGCCTTTTAAAAATTAAATTTTACATTCAAAAACAAAAAGGAGAAACTCAATGATGTTACAATTTGAAGAAGTAAAGCAGGTGATAAATAGATCAAATAACTTCGTCATAACGACGCATGTCAACCCTGATGGGGATGGGCTTGGATGTGAGACCGCACTTTTGTGGTTCCTTAGAAAACTTGGCAAGAGCGCAGTTGTGATAAATGTGAGTGAAACCCCGGATAACTATAAATTTCTTGATTTTGGGAATGAATTCATCGTTTTCAGTGAAAGCGATAAGGAGAGCGTTGAAAAGATTTTAAATGCCGATGCGATTTTCATATGCGATATGAATCAGTCGCATAGGTTGAAAGCGATGGAAAGTTATGTAATTCAAAGCAAAGCGAAGAAGATAATAATTGACCATCATCTTGAGACGCAGAATTTTGCTGATTATTATCTGGTTGATGTAGAGGCGCCAGCAAGTGGGGAAATAGTTTATAGGTTGATAAAACTTTTTGATGAAGTTAAAATTGATGAAAAGATAGCGATTGGGATTTACACCGCTATAATGACGGACACGGGTTCGTTTAGATTTCCAAGAACGGATTCTGAAACACATCGCATAGTTGCTGAACTTCTTGATGTTGGTGTTGATCCGACATTTATTTATGAAAAAGTTTATGAGCAAAGCTCCATAGGTAGGATTAAACTTCTTGGGCGTTGTCTTTCTGAACTTGAAACAAGATATGAAGGGCGTCTTGGTTTTATAGTTGTAACACAGAAGATGTTAAATGATTACGGTGTTAAGGAGTGGGAAACGGATGGGTTTGTTCAAACGATTCTTTCTGTAAAGGGGATTAAAATAGCGATTTTTGTCCTTGAGTTGAAAGATGGTGTTAAGTTGAGTTTCAGGTCAAAGGGTGATATTCCGATAAATGAACTTGCAAAGGAATTCGGTGGTAACGGGCATAAAAATGCAGCTGGGGCTCGGCTTTATAATGTAACCGTTGGAGAAATTTTGCCGAAAATTTTGGAAAGTGCGGAAAAATTTGCTTATCTTGAAGAAAAACAAATTGAGGTTACAAAATGAAGGTCTCTTTTACAAAAGCTAATTTTAACACGATAAAAGCCGACTCGGTAATCTTATTTACCTTTTCCGATGAAAAACTTTTAAATACAACGGCTGAAAAGCTTGATAAATTTCTCGGTGGACAGCTTAAAACAGCGATTTCAGCGGGAGATTTTAAAGGAAAGGAGAAGGAAGTTCTTGTTATGTATCCGCTTGATTCAAATTTTAAGGGGCGTCGCATCATACTTGCTGGTCTTGGAGAAAGGGAAAAGATAACGCTTGAGAAAATAAGGCGCTCTTGCGCTGTTGCGTCAAAGAAAGCACAAAGTTTAAAATCGGAAACGATAGCGATAGAATTTCCGGATTTTTCACTTTTAAAGGATAAAATTAACGAGCCATTAAGTTATGTAGCACAGTCAATCGTTGAGGGTTCAGTTCTTGCACTTTATAAATTTGATAAATACCTGACCGACGAGGAGAGGAAAAATAAGAAAGTTAAAGAGGTGATTTTATTTTCACAGGATGATTCAAAAGAGATAAAAGAAGGCGTCAGGGTTGCTGATATAATTTGTAGTGCTGTTTATTTCGCAAGGGACCTCGCAAATGCGCCAGCGAACGAAATTTATCCTGAAACGCTTGCAAAAAAGGCGCTTGAATCGGGTAGAAAGTACGGGTATAAGGTTAAAGTTCTCGGTAAGGAGCAGATTCAAAAACTTGGAATGGGTGGGTTGCTTGGTGTTAACTCTGGAAGTGCGAGACCTCCAAGGTTCATAATTATGGAATACAACGGTAATCCAAGAAGCAACGAAAGATATGTCCTTGTTGGGAAAGGGATAACTTTTGACAGCGGTGGGATTTCGCTTAAACCGGCACAAGGCATGGATGAAATGAAAATGGATATGTCGGGTGCTGCAGCTGTTATAGCAACTATGGAAGCCATCGCAAGATTAAAGTTAGCTGTTAATGTAGTTGGGCTTGTCCCGGCGACTGAAAATATGCCAAGTGGTTCGGCTTATAAACCAGGGGATATTTTGAGGACTTATTCTGGAAAAACAATTGAGGTTGACAACACGGATGCCGAAGGGAGAATTATACTTGCCGATGCGCTTGGTTACGCCCAAAGATATAAGCCAACGGCAATAATTGACCTTGCGACTTTAACTGGGGCTTGTGTTGTTGCACTTGGTTACTTTGCGACTGGAATGTTCGGAAATGATGAGCAACTTATGGAAGAGATTAAAAAGGCGGGTGAGAAAACATATGAAAGAGTTTGGCAATTGCCGACTTGGGAAGAATATGACCAATTGATAAAAAGCGATGTGGCTGATGTAAAAAACACCGGTGGTAGATGGGCTGGGGCTATAACTGCTGCGAAGTTCCTTGAGAAATTCGTTGGAAATTACCCATGGGTTCATCTTGATATTGCTGGAACGGCGATGCTTGATAAGGAATATGATTATCAACCAAAGGGCGGTTCTGGAGTCGGAGTTAGATTGCTCGTTGAATTTTTCAGGAACAAAGCGAAGAAGAAATAAGTTTTTTCATTTAGAAAAGAAAATCGCATTGAAGAATGAGCGATTGTAATTGTAGAAACAAAATTGCAAATCCTTTTGGATTTAACATAGATGGCGTCAATTTTATCAAAAATTGGGAACACTCCGCTTTTAAAGATAAAGAAACTTGCCTCGCATTTAAAACATGTCTCAATTTATGCAAAGGCGGAGTGGTTCAATCCCGGGGGTTCGGTTAAGGACCGACCCGCTTTTTATATGATAATGGATGGCATAAAAAGTGGGCTTTTAACCAAGGATAAAATAATCATTGACGCAACGAGTGGCAATACCGGAATTGCCTATGCGATGATTGGATCGGTTCTTGGTTACAGGGTTAAACTTGCAATTCCCAAAAATGCAAGTGTTGAGCGGATAAGGATTTTAAAAGCTTATGGGGCTGAAATTATTTTCACCGATCCGCTTGAGGGAACAGATGGGGCTCAAAAAGTTGTCAAGGAAATTGTTTCAAAGGAGCCAGAGAGATATTTCTATCCAGATCAATACAACAATGATGCGAATTGGCGTTCGCATTATGAGACGACAGCGGTTGAGATAATAAGACAAACAAGGGGGAAGATAACGCATTTCGTCGCTGGGCTTGGGACGACGGGGACTTTTGTCGGGACGGCGAGAAGGTTAAAAGAGTTCAACCCACAAATTAAAGCGGTCGGCGTTCAACCCGATTCACCTTTCCACGGAATAGAAGGTTTAAAGCATCTTCCAACTGCTATAGTTCCTGGAATTTTTGACCCAAACATCCTTGATGAATTGATAGAGGTTTCAACTGAGGACGCTTATGAGATGGTTTTACGGCTTGCTCGTGAGGAGGGCTTACTTGTTGGTGTTTCATCCGGGGCTGTTATGTCGGCTTGTTTAAAACTAGCTCAAAAGATTGAAAAAGGCGTCATAGTGACCGTTTTCCCGGATTCCGGGGTGAAGTATTTGAGTGAGAGTTTTTGGGAAAATAAAAATTTGGACAAAGTTGAATGGTTAAAGTATCAGCTGAAATAATTGAGCTGGTGAAAAAGCACGGTGAGGAAACATACCCCGAGGAATGTTGTGGTGTTTTAATTGGGAAATTTAATCAAGATGTGAAAGAGGTTTTTGAAGTTTTGAGGATTGAAAATTCAAAAGAGAGCGAGAGGAATCGTAGATTTTTGATAACGCCGGAAAATTATCTTATGGCTGAAAGATATTCAAAGGGGAAAAATCTTGACATTGTTGGTTTCTATCATTCACATCCCGATCATCCAGCCAAACCTTCCGACTACGATAGGGAACACGCCTTGCCGTTTCTTTCATATTTTATCGTCTCGGTTGAGAATGGGATTGCAAAAGAAATTAACAGTTGGGTTTTGAAAGAAGACAGAAGTGGGTTTGAATTTGAGGAAATTGAGATCAAAAACAAAATTTGAATTCAAAGATGAAAGTTAAAGTTATGATCCCCACGCCTTTGAGACCATACACTGAAAATAGAGATTCGGTTGAAGTTGAAGGCAACACAGTAGGTGAATTGCTTAATGCTCTCACTCAAAAATATCCGCAGTTGAAACGACATCTTTTCTCAGAAGATGGAAATTTGAGAAGTTTTGTTAACATCTATGTCAACGATGAAGATATAAGATATCTTGATGGAGGAAATACAGGTGTCAAAGACGGTGATGTTGTGAGTATAGTTCCAGCGATAGCTGGGGGAAATTAAAATAAACATGGAGGTGATTGAGATGACCAATGCAGGTGTTGTTGAATTGAATCGTGAGGAATTTCTTAGGTACGGTCGTCATCTTATAATCCCTGAGGTTGGGCTTGAAGGTCAAAGGAAGTTAAAGTCGGCGAGTGTTTTAATAATTGGCGCAGGAGGTCTTGGCTCACCACTGGCTTTTTATTTGACAGCTGCTGGCGTTGGTAGGATTGGAATAGTTGATTTTGATGTCGTTGATTTGTCTAATCTTCAAAGACAAATACTTCATACTACGAAGGATGTTGGTAGGTCAAAGCTTGAATCTGCACGTGAAAAACTTGAATCTTTAAATCCAAATGTCAAGATAGAGACCTATGAAATGCGTCTCACCAGCGAGAACGCCCTTGATTTGATAAAAGAATATGATATTGTTGTTGACGGGACGGATAATTTCCCTACGCGTTATCTTGTCAACGATGCCTGTGTTTTTTTGAAGAAGCCGAATGTTTATGGGAGTATTTTCAGATTTGAGGGTCAAGTATCGGTTTTTTATGCTGATAAAGGACCTTGCTATCGCTGTCTTTATAAAGAACCTCCACCGCCTGGACTTGTCCCAAGTTGTGCTGAAGGTGGAGTGCTTGGGGTTTTGCCTGGAATCATAGGGACAATCCAAGCCCTTGAGACGATAAAATTAATCCTCGGTATCGGTGAGCCGTTGATTGGGAAACTTTTGCTTTTTGATGCGCTTAAGATGAAATTTAGAGAGCTTAAACTAAGGAAGGATCCAGAGTGCCCGGTTTGTGGGGAAAATCCAACGGTTAAAGAGTTGATTGATTATGAGGCATTTTGCGGGATAACCCCGGAGCAAATTTTACATCAATCGGGGCTTGAAATAACGCCAGAGGAATTGAAAGAAAAACTTGAAAATGGGGAGGATATTATTTTGATTGATGTTCGTGAGCCAGTTGAATATGAGATAAATAGAATTGAAGGTAGCAAGTTAATTCCACTTTCAAAGTTACCTGAAAAAGTCAACGAACTTGATCAAACGCGTGAAATAGTTCTTTATTGTAAAATGGGTGGGAGAAGCGCTCGGGCGGTTCAACTTTTAAGAGAACTTGGTTTCACGAGAGTTAAGAACCTTGCCGGGGGTATTGACGCATGGATTGAAAAGATTGATCCGACTATGCCACGGTATTAATAAAAGGCACGCCCGAAGGCGTGCCTTTTTAGCTTTCATTCAATTGAAAATTCAAACTGGGGAAATTTTGAAATTTTCAGACGAAGATCACCTTTTAATGTTGTTGAGTCAAAGCTTAACTTAACAGGGAAGTAGGGATTAATTTTATCCGGGTTTAATTTCAATTTTATATCGCCAGTTAAAACGGATTTCGCACCTGTCACTTCAACTGGTGCCCCGAAAGCATTAACCTTATTTCCGTTCTGGTCAAAGATTGTAAAGTCGTTTAAAATTGATAAATCCAAGCCGTTTGCATTTTCCCCGGACTTAAACAGAAGCTCAACCTCAACAAATTTTCTCGCAGTGTCAAACCCAGAGTAAACAACATTCTTATTTGCTTTCACAACTTTAATTTCCCAACCATCGGCAAATACCCATTCATCCGTTCTGACTATCGGTTTTTTATTTGGCTCAATTCCAAGCAGATATTTATTAAACCAATCAAGGCAACGGTAAAATTCGTCAATTCTATGATTTGGTTCTCTAAAGCCGTGACCCTCGCGCGGATACCTTACAAATTCAACCGTTTTTCCAAGATGTTTCAACGCTTGGTGCATTTCTTTTGAATTGCTTATAAATGTGTTCGGGTCCTCGTCACCGTGCAAAATTAAAACTGGCGTCTTTATATTTTTAACATAGTAGAAAGGCGAGCGTTCAAGATAAATTTTGAGGTTGTTCCAATAGTAATCACCGAGGTAGTTTGGCTCCCAGCTTGGGAGATATGAGTTGCTGTAATCGGTTATCAAGTTGAAAATTCCAAACATTGAAACAGCAGCTTTGAACCTGTCTGTCTGCGTGATAGCCCAGTTTGTCATGTAACCGCCGTAACTTCCGCCGAAAATGCCAAGTTTGTTTTCATCGGCGATTTTAAGCTCTTTAATTATGTAATCAATTCCAGTCATAATGTCTTTAAAGTCGCCCCCACCGAGGTCCTTAAAGTTTGAAATGCCAAATTTATTTGAATACCCTGAGCTTCCTCTGAAATTCGGAGCAAAAACAATGTAACCTTCATTAGCCCAGACCTGGAAATTATAATACTGTCGGAGTGTGTTTTGAATTCTTCCATAAGGACCACCGTGAACGGCAACAAGCATCGGATATTTCTTCCCTTGCTCAAAATTGACTGGTTTGACGAGAATCCCTTCAATTACCCAACCGTCAAAACTTTTCCATTTTATAACCGTTTGTTCTCCAAATGTGAAATTTGTAAGTTGCGGGTTTAAGTCGGTTAATTTTTTGAGTTCCCCATCTTTAAAAATGTAAATGTCAGGCGCACTTGTTTTATCTTCAATCAAAAATGCGATTGTTTTATCTCCATTTGAAATTGATATATCGTTGAAAACCTTTTCACCGCCAAGGAATTCCTTTATGCTACCATCCTTGGTTGAAATTGTGTAAATGTGAGTATAAACACCGCTTGCTGTCCTTGCATAAATTTTTTCCGCCTCAGATTTTGAAAACTCGTAGCTTACAATTCCTGTGTCAAACGATTCAGTTAAATTTTTTATTTGACCTGTTGTTGGGTCAACAATGAAAAGTTTCTCTTGTGAATATGTGAACTTTGGGTCAAGATTTGCGATAAAGGCGATCAACTTGCCATCAGGTGACCATTTAGGTTGCCTTTCGCCACCAGGTCTTTTCGTCAACTGTCTTGATTTTCCTGTTTCAATTTCAAATATCCAAAGGTCAAACTTTGGTCCATCGTCTATATCGCCGGTGTAATTTGTGTTGTAAACGACAAGTTTTCCATCTGGAGATACATCAAATTGATCAACACCATAATCCCCGATGAAGACCCTTTTTTCTTTCTTCGTTTCAACATTCACAAGGTAAAATTCCTTGCGATATTTTTCTTTATCAACGACGGTTGCATCAAATTTCAACTTTTTGTCTTTTTCCTTTTTCTCTTTCTCTGGCTTCGGAAGGGTTTCTTGGGTCAAATAAAGGATGTTCTTCCCATCGGGCATCCATTGATAACTTATAACTCCTTCTGGGGCATTTGTAAGCTTAAACGCCTCTCCGCCGTCAACCGGCAAAAGCCATATTTGCGTCTTTGTCTCTTTTTGATCGTCAGCGGTTTTCCTATTTGATAAGAAAGCGATGAACTTCCCATCAGGTGAAAATTTTGGCGATGACTCATTTTCCTTTGAAAAAGTCATTTGTCTAACTTTACCATCCGCGGTTGAAACCATATAGATATCCGTCTTAAAAGTGCTCTCTTCAAAATCGGCTTTTGATAATGTGAAAACGACATATCTTCCATCGGGCGAAATATCAATTTGAGATGGGGTTTGAATTGAAAGCAAATCTTTGATCGTAAATTTTTTCTTTTGCTCTTGGGCAAAGATAACAGTGATTGAGAGTGTGAAGACCAGGAGAAGATTTAAAATTTTACGCATTTTTTCCTCCTTCGGTTTGTTTTGTTTTTTCTTCATATTCGGCGATGATTTTGTCTTTTATCTTCATAAGGTATTCAAAAGCTGCATCGTGTTCGTTTGGGATAATACCCTCAAGGATTGCCTCTTCAATTGCTTTCTTCAAGCGACCGACAAGTGGTCCTGGTTTTAGACCGAGTGCTTGCATTATCTCGTTTCCATCAACAGGTGATTTAAAAGCCCTTAATCTGTCTTTTTCCTCAACCTCTTTAATTTTTTTAACTACGATATCATAGTTTCTGGAGTATTCCTCAACGAGTTTTGGATTTCTTGTTGTTATATCTGCTCTGCAAAGTTTTATCAAATCGTCAAGGTCTTCTCCGGCTTGAACGATCAATCTTCTTATCGCAGAATCCGTTACGCTTTCATCAACCAAAGCCATTGGGCGAAGATGTAGTCGGACGAGTTTCTCAACATATTTTGATTTTTCAATCGGCAATTTTAACCTACGGAAGATTTGCCGAACCATCTTCGCACCAAGGACATCGTGTCCATAAAAAGTCCAACCAACGCCTTCCTTGAACGCCTTAGTTTTGGGTTTGGCTATATCGTGAAATAAACCCGCAAGCCGAAGCCAAACATCATCGGTAACCTTAGCAAGGTTATCAACAACTTGACAGGTGTGTTGAAACACATCTTTGTGGTGATAGTCCGTCCTTTGCTCCGTCCTTTCAAGTTCTGCAACCTCAGGTAAAATGATTTTCATTAAACCTGTCTCCTGGAGCAATTTTAATCCAATTGAGGGTCTTTTCGCTTGCATGATCTTCAAAAATTCATCCGTTATCCTCTCCTGTGAAACGATCTCAATTCGTTCTTTCATCTTTTTTATCGCTTCAAAGGTTCGTTCTTCTATCTTGAATTCAAGTTGCGTTGCAAATCTGATAGCTCTTAACATCCTGAGCGGGTCATCGTCAAATGTCCTCTCCGGGTCAAGTGGTGTTTTAATGATTTTATCAACAAGGTCTTGTCTTCCGTTAAATGGGTCAATTATTTTTCCGAAATCATCTTTATTTATTGAGATTGCTATAGCATTTATCGTGAAATCTCGCCTTGCGAGGTCGTCGTCAAGTGTTCCGTCTTCAACGATCGGTTTTCTTGAGTCCCTTCGGTAACTTTCCTTTCTTGCGCCGACGAATTCAATTTTTCTATCCTCAAGCATTATCATTGCGGTTCTAAAATTTTCATAAACAGTCACCTTTTTGCCGAATTTTTTCCCAACTATCTTTGCAAATTTCGTCCCTTCACCGATAACGAGAAAATCAACATCTTTCACCTCTTTTCCCAAAAGAAGGTCCCTGACATAACCCCCGACAACATAAACTTCAAAATTGTTCTCGTCGGCGATCTTTCCGATTGTTTTGACAATTTCATCATTTATTTGAATTTTTTGGGCGAAAATATCCAGCATCTTCGGAACTTAAATTTTGTTTTAAATTGTGTCATCAAGTGACATTTTGCTTCGCACGATTTCCTGTTGTTTTTCTATCTCATCTATAATTTTGAACGCTACTTCAAGGGCACGTCTGCCATCCTCGGCTGAAACAACAGGGGCTTTATCGTACAGAATTGATTCAATAAATGAGACGAGCTCAGCTTCTATTGGGTTGATGTTTTTGACGCTTGGTTGCTCGTAGATGATTTTTTTCGGTTTCGTTCCAAGCTCAATTTTCCCAAGTAAAAAAGTCGGCTTGACTTCTTCTTCATCCCCAACTATGCGAAATATCTCCGATATCCCCTGCATAAAGTCAATTGAAATATAAGCGTTGCGCTGAAAGATTCTCATCTTCCTTTCATTTTTCCTTGAAATTCTACTTGCTGTTAAGTTAGCGATGCAACCGTTTTCAAATTCAATCCTCGCATTAGCTATATCTATTGAATCGGATATCACAGCCACACCGCTTGCTTTGATCTCTTTTATCTTGCTTTTCACAAGATTTAAGACAATATCAATGTCGTGAATCATCAAGTCAAGAATTACAGCAACATCAGCCCCTCTTCCTTTGAATTGAGCGAGACGATGCACTTCAATAAACACGGGTTGAAGTTCGTAGTTTTCAAGCGAGAGCAAAGCTGGGTTAAATCTTTCAACATGCCCAACTTGAACCTTTAAATTTTTCTCATTTGAAACCTTTATTATCTCTTCCGCTCCTTCAATTTTGTCCGTTATCGGCTTTTCTATAAATGTGTGAATTCCTTTGGACAAGCATTGAATTGCAATTTGATGGTGAGTTGTCGTCGGTGTTGCAATTACAACCGCTTTTACATTGTTGAGCAAATCGTCAAGCGTTTTAAAACTTTTAACGCCAACTTCTCTTGCTATCTCATCCGCCCTTTGTTGATTTATATCGTATACGCCAACAAAATTTGCTTTATCTATCTTTGATAAAATCCTTGCGTGTATGCTTCCAAGATAACCAACACCTATAACCCCGATATCAACTTTATCCATAGGTTTAGCCCTCAATTTTTTTAAATCCAATTATCCTATCAAAACCACCGAAGTTTGGATCACGATAATAGACGACGATTTGATATAAATTTCCCGTTTTCCAATCGTTACCCTCAAGTTCAATCCAATCAAGAACGACAACATCATTTTTGGCTTTGTCAAAATAACCGATGACATATTGGTAATCATAAATACCGCGCTTTAACCATTTTTTGACGAAGTAATAATTTCTCAAAGCGTCATATTTTAGCATATCGTCAATTGTAGGTTTCCAATTATTGAAACAACCGACGATGTAAATGTCTCCTTTTAATTTCTTTCCCGCCTCCGGATCAATCTCAAGCCGAAACATCACCTCAAGATATTCTGAATACATGCCTTCATCAACAATCATACACCCGCCGTTCATATCTTGTCCACCCTGCCAGAATTTTCGGATTTTGTCAATTCCACTAATTGGAATCACAGGTTGTCCGTTTGGATAAATTTTTTCGCTTCTTAAATCAATTTGTCTGTATTCATTCCCGGGTAAAATGTTCCAAATTTTGAAAATCCTTGAATTTGCTGGAAAACCACTGACGAAAGAATAGTTTTTCCTCTCGTTGAAATCAATGCGATATGGATAGTGAATTTTCCAGTTCTCATAAATATCAACAGTCGTGATGTAGTGCCAGTTTAATGAGTCAGGGATTTCAACTTCAATGTCAATTTCATTGACATAGTTTCTAAAATTTGCTTCCTCACCGAGCAAGACCTTGTTCAGTTTCACATCTATATTTGTAAGTTGATCAACGACTATGAATCTGCCAGTTGCATAAACTATTGAATCGGCTCTTTTATCGTAGATTTCAAAGATGTAATTCCCGGAGTAGGGGAATTGCACTATGTTGTCGTTGTCGGGGAAGATGTTTTTAAAGTGGAAATTATACTCACGAATTCCTTTTTCAGCAGTGATGTAATTTAGAAAAAGAGTTTTACTATGAAAGAAACTTTGGACAAATACATTTTCCGTTTTGCGCCAATTTCTATCACAATGATAGAAACGAATTCCAAGGTCTGGAACTTTTTTATATTTAACATCAAATTCAATCACGATGTAATCATTTGCAGTGTTTGGCTCGCCATTCCATAGCGTGTCATATCTTACGATTATCGGCGGGTATATCTCGCCTTCGTAGCTGTAAGCTCTCAATCCTTTTATCTCAATTTTGTCCTGCGCTATTGAAAAGTTAAACAAGAGAGGACATAATATCAAAAGAAGCCGAAGCATATCACTTGTTTTCTTCATTTTTAAAAATTAAATCGTTGAGGACTTCTTTAAGTTCGTCAATTGAATGTACTATGATGTCTGGTTGCATTTCTAACACTTTCTCCTTCGTAAGCGAGTCCCAGAGCGCTGAGATGACTTTGACATTCGCTTCTCTTCCCGCTTTTACATCGCTTGTGGCATCTCCGATGAGAATTGCTTCGTCAGGGGAGAGATTTAAAATTTCAAGTATCTTCTTTATCCCTTCGCCAGATGGTTTATGTTGCTTGACATCGTCGCCGGTGACAACAATGTCAAAAAATTTTTCAAGGTCAAGCTTTCTCAAAGTTATTGATGTCGTGATTCTCCCTTTTCCGGTGAATATCGCGAGTTTTAAACCAGCGTTTTTCAAAAATGATAGCAAATTCCTTATGCCTTTATATTCCTTCGCTTTATGATGATTTGCCTCGTAGTAAGAGTAAAATTCTTGGGTGGCTACCTTGACGAGTTCTTCTATTTTGGATTTGTCATTGCCATATAATTCAAGAAGTTTCTTTATACCTCCTTCCTCTGGCGGACCGAAAAATTCACTTGCTATCTCCTGGGGTGTGAAAGTTTTGCCTGTGTATTTTTTTGAGATGTAATTGAATGTCTCAAAAATTAATTCATTTGTTTGTGCAATTGTCCCGTCAAGGTCAAAAATTACGCATTTGATTTTCAATCTTGATTAAAAATTTGTTTTTCAAACGGTTGTTTTTGTAACGCCTTTATGTCTCAATATAGCTCCAATGCCTTCTTGGTTCAATTCCTTAGAGAAAAATATCGGATAAATTTCAGCGTTTATCTCGCTTGCAACATCAACTATTTTTAAAACTATATTTTGAGTCCTCAATAAATTAACACCGCATCTCGGGCACTTGTCATCTTTTAGCGCAAGGTAATTGCAAGAAGGGCAGTATTTCCCAGAGTATGAGAAATCAAGGTTGAAAATTAACTTGTTTATGTTTGCCTCGTTTAAAGCCCTTATCGTGTCTTTAATGCCAAGCACAGCCATTTCAGATGTCTTGGAGCGCGCATGTGTTTTAAGCTGGTCAATGGTTTTTTCTTCATCTTCAATCAGCAATTTTGTTTCAAGTTCAAGCGATTTCCTCAGGATGTCGCTTTCTTTTGCATCTATGGGAAGGTTAAAAGAACCGCGGTAAATTTTTTTGAGATATGGATGAAGTTGTTCAGTGAATTGGTTTATATCCTCCTGTTTCCCTCCGATAAAGAGAATGTCAAATTTTTCCGATTGATAAATTTCAAGTAGTTTATCGCTGATTTTTTTGTAGTGTTCAACTATTTTGTTCTCCATGTATTCCGTTGCTCTTGACTCGTCAAATCCGTGATAGCCGGCGATTTTTATTTTCTTCGGTGTCTCGTCATATATTTCGCTGTTTAAAATGATCTCGTTGCCGAGAATTGTAAAAATCCTCGCTTTTCTATGGTCAAATATAGTTGTGCAAATTTTGTGCGTTCTTGACATTATCAAAAGCAAAGGTCGGATGTAAGGGGATTTGTCAATCGTGAATAAGTTTGGTGGGGAAACATTCAGCTCATAAACCTGCCAAAAGTTTTCCTTTGAACAGGAGAATATAGCCAAACCTTTGTATTTTACGATGTCAAGGTTTTGGGATATGTAGTTTTCCATCTTTTTTATATCTTCAAGCACATCTTTAAATTCTTTTTCGTCTCCAAACTCACTTTTTTTCTCTTTGACGAGGTCTTTGAAGATGACCTCAATTTGCTTTTTTGAAAATTTGCTCCCATCGGTGTTAAGATAAAGGGAGGAGACAAAGCAATTTTGGGGTTTGTAATTTTTCAGTTCTTTTAGCTGTTTTTCCGATTTGATCATCATATGCATTCCCCTTTTTTAATTTTTTTGTTTAATCCCATCTTCTCCGTGCGAAAACAAACGAAAGCAAAAACCCAGCGACAAATCCGCCGATGTGAGCCCACCAGGCAACACCTCCAGTTGTTGCGTAAGTTGCTGCGCCAAGCGAAGCGATGCCGTTGAAAAATTGAAGTATGAACCAAAAACCAAGAAATATAAACGCTGATACCTCAATTAAATCAAAGAAAAAGAAAATCGGGATCAGTGTTATAACCCTTGAATGAGGGAACAAAATGAAGTAGGCGCCAAGAACTCCAGAAATCGCACCGCTTGCGCCAACCGTTGGAATTTCCGAGTGCGGATTTGTGTAGACATGAGCTAACGCTGCGAATATCCCACAAAGGAGATAAAACACCAGGAACTTAAAATGTCCCATCCTATCTTCAACATTGTCCCCGAAGACCCAAAGATAAAGCATGTTTCCAATCAAATGCATCCACCCACCGTGCAAGAACATTGAAGTGACAAATGGGAAATATACCAATAAAAATGGAGCACCGGCTTCTTTTAATTCAAAATAAGTCGCAGGGACGACACCAAAGATGTCAAAGAATTCCGAAAGTCCCTCGCCAAGCGAAAGTTCAAAGAGGAAGACCAAAACATTTACAATTATCAAACTTACCGTCACGATCGGATATGTTCTTGATGGTATTGTATCTTTAAGCGGAATCAACTTCTGCCTCCTTTAATTTTTTTGACATTTTATAAGCGAGGTTTAGAAGTGATATCGGATGCATAACCTTTATGTTTTTGCCCGATTTTTTTAAGCCGTATTCAATTTGTGCGTGACAACCTGGATTTGCTGTGAGGACAATTTCAGCGCCAGTTTTAAGTATGTTTTCAATTTTTCTATCTAAAAACTTCATTGAATCGTCAAATCTCAAAATGTTGTAAATTCCAGCGCTACCACAACACCAGTTTGATTCGTTCAGTTCAACGAAATTTATCCCATCAATTGATTTTATTATTTCCCTTGGTTGCAAAGTTATTTTTTGAGAGTGTGCAAGATGACAAGCGTCGTGATAAGTCACTTTGAAATTCAATTCAGCATTTGGCTTTTTGAATCCGATTTCATAAAGGAACTCGTTTATATCTTTTGTCAATCTACTTATATTTTCGGCTTTTTCTTTTAAAATTTTATCATCGCTGAAAATTTCCCCGTATTCTTTCATAAACGCCCCGCAACCTGCTGAATTTATGACGATAGCGTCAAGTTCATATTTTGAGAATTCAATTATGTTTCTCCTTGCGAGTTTTTTCGCTGTTTCAATATCGCCATAATGCGCCATAATAGAGCCACAACAAACTTGACCTTTCGGAATGTAAACCTCGCAGTCGTTTTCAAGCAAGACCTCAATCGTGTCAATATTGACATTTGAATACATCACATTCATAAAACAGCCCGTTAGAAAACCGACCTTGTATTTTGCTTTTCCTTTTGGTGTTATCACTTCTGGCAGAATTTCATCAGAAAATTCATCTGAAATTTTCGGTGCGAGCTCTTCAATTTGGCGCAACCTCTCGGGTAAAAGATTGTGAAGTAATGGTTTGAATTTCTTTTGATAAAGTTTTAAAGCCCTTGCGAAAAATTTAAATGTAGAGTTTGAGGCAAAAATGAATTTGAATGCGAGTTTTTTCCATAGCGCTTGCTTGTCTTTGCCAGAGAGGAAAATTTTAATCCTAGCTGACTCAACTATTTTACCATATTTAACACCGGCTGGGCAAATGGTTTGGCAAGCTTGACAGTCAAGACAAAAATACATCTCTTCAACGAAATCGTCAGTGATGGGTAAATTTCCATCTTCAATTTCTTTAACGAGGCGTATTCTTCCCCTTGGCGATGATTTTTCATTTAATGTCAAGTTATATGTCGGACAGACCGGAAGACACATTCCGCAGTGCATACATTGGATTATAAGTTCTGATGGAATTTTTATATCAAGCATAAAATTTCCCTTTTTATTTCAGACCCATAGACCGCTGTATTTTTCAATTTCTTCCCTTGATGTAGGAAGGCGACCTTCACATTTTGGTTTGAAGTCAAAGATTTTCCCCGGATTTAGAATTCCCTTTGGGTCAAGGACTTCTTTTATTTTCCGCATGAAATCAATCGTGGCTGAATTGAATTGTTTCGGTAGAAATTTCTTTTTGGCAAGTCCAACGCCGTGTTCGCCAGTGATCGTTCCGCCAAGTTTTAAAGCGTAGTCAAAAATCTCATCAAATGCCATCTCAACCCTCTTCATCTCATCCCGATCCCTTTCGTCAGTTAAAGCAGTTGGATGTAAATTCCCATCCCCGGCGTGCCCGAAATTTCCTATGATTATATCATACTTTTTCGCTATTTCTTGGACTTTCTCAACCATTAAGGGGACACAACTTCTTGGGACAGTTGCATCTTCAAGTATAGTTGTCGGTTTAACCCTTGCAAGTGCAGCAAAAGCTGAGCGTCTTGCTGTCTTGAGTTTAAGTGCATCGCTTTCTGTCTTGGCTACTTTGAAATCCGTTGAACCGTTTTCTTTGCAAATTTTTTCTATCTTTTCTGCTTCATCTTCAACTTGTGCGGGGTGACCGTCAACCTCAATTAAAAGTAATGCTCCGGCTTCAGTTGGGAGACCAAGATGAGCGTAATCTTCAACGCATTTTATCGTCGTGTTGTCAAGGAATTCAAGTGTTGCGGGTGTTATGTGGTTTGCGATAATTGATGAGACGGTTTTACCAGCGTCTTTTATTGAGTTAAAAAATGCGAGCATAGTTTTTGATGCCTGTGGCTTTGGGATGAGTTTGAGTAAAATTTTCGTGAAGACCGCAAGCGTCCCCTCCGAACCGATCAGGACATCTCTGAGATTGTACCCTGCGACATCTTTGACATTTTTCCCACCGACATTTATTATTTCGCCCGTTGGCAAAACGGCTTCAATACCGAGGACATAATTTTTTGTCACGCCGTATTTGAGTCCCCTCAAACCACCAGCGTTTTCAGCTACATTCCCGCCAATTGTTGATATAGTCATACTCCCGGGGTCAGGTGGATAAAAAAGCCCTAATTTCTCAACCTCTTGATGAAGTTGAGCGGTTATTACACCAGGTTCAACCAATGCTGTTAGATTTTCAGTGTCAATTTCTATTATCTTCCTCCATCTGTTCATTAGAAGAATTACTGAATTCGGCAAGGGAATAACCCCACCGCTTAACCCGGTTCCTGAACCTCTTGGGATGACGACAAAGTTTTCCTCGTTTGCAAGTTTTAAAATTTCTGAAACTTGTTCTACACTTTCAGGGATTACGATTGCATCTGGTAAGCTTGAAAATGTTAGGGTTGCATCGTATGAATAAGCAATCCGATTTTCAATTGATGTCAAGACCCTCTCTTTACCAACTATCTCCTCAAGGCGATGAATGACTTTTGTGTCCATTGTCCTTTCCATTTTTTTCTACACTTTAAAGATAATCAAGCGAAATTGAAATGTCAAGTTGAATTTTCGGCTTGATAAATTTTCCTTTTCGTCGTATATTTCAATTGAACATAAAAATTTACTCATCGTTATATGCGTAAAATCATTCTGCTTGCTTTTTTAATTACGATTTTAGCAAATGCGCAAGACACAACTACAACTTTTGCAACTCTGATCGTTGAGACAGAGCCAAAGGAAGCAATTGTCATAATTAATGGAAAAGTTTACGGACTTACACCGGCGAATTTTAAACTGCCATTTGGGAGCTATCAAATTAAATTGGTGAAAGAGGGGTATTATGAGACGAGTTTTGAAATTGATGTTCAAAGAAGTGAGGTCATAGTGAAGAAATTTAAACTTGAAGAGACGCCAGAAACGAAAGCTGTTAGGGAGTATAGGAAAAAGTTGCTATGGAAGGGCAATTTAACTTATCTTGGTTCAACTTTGACAATTGCATCAATTGGCATTGCGGTTGCACTTCATATAAAGTCAGAGAGCATCTATGAGAAGTATCGTGCTTCGGTTGAGATTGAGAAGATTAGAAATTATAGAGAGGAATATTACAAGGTCATAAGGCAGAGGAACATAGCAATCGGTGCGAGTGCTTTGTTTGCAGGGCTTACGCTTTACAACACATTGAGAAATGTTGATGAGATAAAAATTTTACCTATGAATTTGAGCGATGGTTACGGTGTTCGCCTTGAAATAAATTTGCAAAGTTTTTATGAAAATTAAATTTGTGATTTTTTTGGTGTTTTTTTCTTTTTCATCCTGCGTTAGAAATTTGGATAATCCAGTTGATCCCGAAAGTAGCGCATATGAGCCACCGTCGGTGACAATTTTACAGCCAGGTGAAGGGGATACAATGAAGACAACGGCGGTTCTCGTTTTATGGGAAGGGAATAACCCGAGGGCGAATGAATTCAGATATAGATTGGTTGATTATTCCGATTGGACCGATTGGGTAACATATAACAGTGCGCTTTTTGATTACCTTGACGATGTAAACTATAGGTTTGAGATTGAGGTGAGATATAAGTCCCAAAGCGATATAAAGAAATTCATCAGAAATTTTAGCGTTGATGCGATAAAGGGTCCGACTTTGAAATTTTACAGGTTGAGAAATGTTGTTAGTATTGATAGTCAATTTACAGTTGGTGTTTGGGTTGAAGATGTTAGCCGATTGAAGAGAGTGAAATTTAAAATTGATTTTGACAATGTTAGAATTTCACTTTTGTCGGTTGATAGGGGAAGGTATGTGAGTGAAAAAGGATTTGATCAAAGCGTTGAATTTAACGCATCAACAAATGAAGTGAGTACGGAGTTTTCCGGTGGAATCAGTGGTAGTGGTGAGGTTATCAAGTTGAAATTTAAGGGTAAGGACAAAGGGATAAGTTATCTTGAAATTAAAGAAATTGAGCTAAGAGACGAAAACGGCGAACTAATAAATCCCACTCAAACGGAAAGAGCTTTAGTTGAAATAAAATAAAAATTTGGTCCGTGATATGAAGCCGAGAAAATTCGTTCGTCAATTAACTGATGAGGAAAGGCAGAAGCTTTTAAATACACTTTCCAACGAGGGACTTTTTTATCCATCAATTTATCGCAAGGTAAAAGCTGTCTTGTTAAGTGAACAGGGCAAAACTGTGCAAGAAATCGCCGAGGAGTTGGGTGTAACTGAGCCGGCTGTGACATACATTCTTAGAAATTTTGAAAGGGAGGGAATTGATGAATTTCTTAGCAAAAGGGGAGGGCGCAAGGAAAGAATTACTAACGAGCAGAAGGAGACAATCCTCCGCCTTGTGCAAGAATTTACGCCTCAGGAATTTGGATTAAAAAAGAAATACTGGACATACGATGGTGTTGCACGGGTTATGAAAAAGGTTTATAATGTCAAGATGTCGTATAACACCGTAAGGAAGATTTTGCTTGACAGAGATATTGACTTGAAAATGTTGAGATACAAAGGGGAAGATGAAACTTCCAAGTTAATTGAGTCCGTCCTTAAGAGATTATATGGTGATTTAAAGTGAAATTTGAAGTATAATTGATTAAGTCAATCCCCAGATGTTTCTGTCAAGGGACCTGTATTGAATTGCTTCGCTTAGATGTTCTGGTTTTATGTTTTCGCTTCCTGCAAGGTCGGCGATTGTCCTCGCAACTTTTAAAATTTTATCATAAGCGCGAGCAGATAGACCGAGCTTCGTTATGGCGTTTTTAAGTAAGCTCTCTCCGTCGGGGTCAATCTTACAAAACTCACGAATTTCCCTCGTTTGCATATCGGCATTTTTAAAGAGATTTTTCCTACCCTTGAATCTTTTAAGTTGAATTTCCCTTGCTTTTATAACCCTTTCCCTTATTTGTGCCGAAGTTTCGCCTGTTGATTTCCCGACAAGTTCCGTATACTTCACAGCTGGCACTTCAATGTGAATATCAATTCTATCAAGCAATGGTCCGGAGATTTTGCCCATGTATTTTTGAATTTGTGCCGGGGTACAGGTGCACTGTTGGTATGGATTTCCGAGGTTGCCGCATGGACACGGATTCATAGCGCATACAAGCATAAAATTTGCAGGATATTCAACTGTCATTTTTGTTCTACTGATTGTGACCTTTTTATCTTCAAGCGGTTGTCTTAGTACCTCAAGGACATTTCTGTTGAACTCTGGTAATTCATCAAGGAATAAAACGCCGTGATGAGCAAGGGATATTTCTCCGGGGCGTGGTATTGTCCCGCCTCCGACAAGGGCTGAGTCGGATATTGTATGATGTGGAGCTCTAAACGGTCGTGTTGCGACAAGCGCTGTATTTGGAGGTAAAATGCCCGCTACGGAATGAATTTTAGTTGTCTCAAGCGCTTCTTCAAGCGTCATTGGTGGAAGTATCGTAGGGAGACGTTTTGCAAGCATCGTTTTCCCACTTCCAGGCGGACCAATCATAATAAGATTATGACCGCCAGCTGCAGCGACCTCAAGAGCTCTTTTTACATTTTCCTGTCCCTTTACATCTGAGAAATCAATTGTGTATTTGCTTTCTTGATTGAAAATTTCATTGATGTCAACTTTAAAAGGGTTTAAAATTTGATGTTCTGAATTTAGAAAATTTACGACCTCGGTTAACGAGCTCATTGGGTAAACTTCTATATCTGATACGATCGCTGCTTCTTTTGCGTTTTCTTTCGGTAGAATTATCCCTTTCAAGCCATTATTTCTTGCGCTCATCGCAATTGGTAGTGCGCCGTGAATCGGTCTCAATGTTCCGTCAAGTGCAAGCTCACCCAAAATTATAAATTTATCAAGGACATCGCTTCGGATTTGATCCGTGGCTGAAAGTATGCCTATTGCAATCGGCAGGTCAAATTGTGACCCTTCTTTTTTTATGTCAGCTGGGGCAAGGTTTACGGTTATCTTTTTATTTGGAAATTTAAACCCGGAGTTTTTAATCGCTGCGTTGACCCTTTCGCGACTTTCCTTAACAGAGCTATCCGGTAGACCTACGATCGCAAATGCAAATAAACCAGTTTCAATATGTGTTTCAACCTTCACTACAAAAGCTTCTATCCCATAAGTTGAGGCACTTAAAACTTGGGAAAGCATTTTTCAAAGGAATTTATTTTTAAAATGGTTTGTCAGGTGGTTTAACATCAACTGGCTCAACAAGAGACCTTCCAATTTCAAGTCGTTCAAACTTTGCTGATTTTTTCAGGAAGCTCAAACGCACCTCGCCGATCGGTCCATTTCTTTGCTTGCTTATGATTATTTCAGCTGTCCCTTCTGTCGGCATGTTGTCCTCATAGTATTGTATTCCGTAATATTCGGGTCGGTGGACGAACATAACGACATCCGCATCTTGTTCAAGTGAACCGCTTTCACGCAGGTCCGAGAGCATCGGTCTTTTATCAGCACGGTCTTCAACGGCTCTTCTAAGTTGTGATAAAGCGATGACGGGGACTTCAAGTTCTTTCGCCAACGACTTCAAAGATCGGGAAATCATCGCTATTTCTCTTTCTCTTGTTTCAGCTTTACCACCTTGCATAAGTTGTAGATAATCAACGATTATGAGTCCAATGTCGTATTCAGCTTTAAGGCGTCTTGCTTTGGCTCTAAGTTCAAGTGTGCTCAAAGCTGGTGTGTCGTCAATAAAAATTGGTGCTTCGCTTATCCTCCCAACGACATTTGAAATTTTTTGCCAATCATCGCCCGATAATTTCCCGGTTCTTAAAGCGTGCATGTCAACATTTGCCTCTGCACAAAGCAATCTTAAAGCTACCTGTTCAATTGACATTTCAAGCGAGAAGAAAGCCACTGGGACTTTGCCTTCAACAGCTGCGTTCCTTGCAATTGTCAAGGCGAAAGCCGTCTTTCCCATTGAAGGTCGCCCCGCAATTATGATAAGGTCCGACTTTTGAAGACCACCGGTTAAAGCATCCAACTCAGGGAAGCCAGTTGTTACCCCGGTCAACAACCGTTTCGTCCTGTTTATCTCCTCGTATTTTTCAAGGACGAACTTTATAGCCGATTTTATGTCCTCAACCCCGGACTTAAATTTTTCTGAAGATATCTCAAGGAGTTTTCTCTCTGCGAAGTCAAGCAATTCAAAAGCATCGGCATCTTCTCTAAAAGCTGCGTTTGAGAGAAGGTTTGTCATTCTAATTAGCTCGCGCAGGATGTATTTGTCGTGAACTATTTGTGCGTATTCTTCAACTTTCGCCGATGTCGCAACCGCATTTGATAACTCCGCAAGGTAAGTAGCCCCACCGACATTTTCAAGAAGTCCCTCTTTTTTCAGCTCTTGCGTCAGAATGTAAAGGTCAACGCCTCTTCCGGATTCAAAAAGTTCAATTATGGCTTTGAAAATTATTTTGTGCTCTTCCTTGTAAAAATGCTCTGGCTTTAAAATTTCAACAACCGTTGGAATGCAATCGGGGTCAATTATCATTGAACCAAGGACTGCTGTTTCAATTTCAACTGCTTGCGGTATTACTTTCGGAACAACTTCTTTTTGTTCCGGGACTTGAATTGTTTTGTAATCCTTGAGAATTTTATCAAGTGGAAGTTCCTGCCTCATTCCTTTTTCAATTGACATGGCAAAACCAAACTTTTATTTTTGATATAAAATTTCGCGCGCTTTTCGTAGGTCTTCAATTAAAGGTCTTTTCCATTGTTGATTTCTCAAAGCAGCAGCTGGGTGATATGTTGCGATCATTTTAATCCCTTTCCATTCGTACACCTGTCCTCTCAGTGAGCTCAATGTCGCATTTGTTTTAAGAAGCATTTGGGCTGGGAATCGCCCGAGTGAAACGATAAGTTTTGGCTTTATTATTTCAAGTTGTTTTATAAGATAAGGACCGCAAGCTTCAATTTCCGACGGTTGAGGGTCGCGATTTCCGGGTGGGCGACATTTCAAAACATTGCAAATGTAAACCTCATCCCTTCTGAAGCCAACCGAAGCAAGCAGATGATTTAGAAGTTGCCCAGCTCTTCCGACAAAAGGTTCACCTTGGAGGTCTTCTTCAGCCCCGGGCGCTTCCCCAATGAAGACGATCTCTGATTTTGAATTTCCCACACCGAAGACGAAATTCGTTCTCGTTTTTCCAAGCGGGCACTTCACACAATTTTTTATCTTTGATTCAAGTTCATCAAGCGTCTTTGAATTTATCCAAGTCGGGTCAACGCCGTATTCTTTTTCATTAACTTGTTGAATTTTTCCCTCACCTTCACTTTCGCTCTTTGGCAGTGTTACCTCGTCGCCAAACAAACTTTCCTGTTGCTGAAGATATCTCTTTGCGTCGTTGAGTATTTTTTTTATCTCTTCTTTCATTTTTCCCAATTTTTTAATTTGGCTGAAACTATGTCAAGTATCTTATTGGCGACTTCATATTTTGACATTTTCGGTAACTCAAAAATTTCACCTTCTTTTGAGATTATCGTCACGATGTTTGTATCATAGCCGAATCCAGAACCCTCTCCAAGTGTGTTAAGAACTATGAGATCAAGGTTTTTTTGTTCAAGCTTTTGCTTTGCGTTTTCAATTGCGTTTTCCGTCTCAAGCGCAAATCCGACGAGTATTTGACCTTTTTTATGCTCTCCAAGATATTTAAGAATATCTTTCGTCTTTTTCAACTTTAATTCAACGAAGTCCCCTTTTATGTCCTCTTTTTTCAACTTCCTTTCAAATTTTTGAACGGGGGAATAATCCGCAACTGCAGAAGCCATTATAACGACATCAACTTCATCGTAAAATCTCACAACTTCATTGAACATCTCATCAGAAGTGACGACATCTATCCTCTTTACATTTTTCGGTGTCTCAAGAGATGTCGGTCCTGATATAAGAATGACATCAGCTCCTCTTTGTGAAGATGCCTTTGCTACCGCAAAACCCATTTTCCCAGTTGACCAATTCCCAATGAAACGCACCGGGTCAATTGGTTCGTATGTAGGTCCAGCGGTGACGAGGATTTTTTTCCCTTTCAGATCAAATTTAAAGCCGAGGAGAAAATCTCGGACAAATTCAATTATCTTTTCTGGTTCAGCCATTCGTCCAATGCCGACAAGTCCACTTGCGAGTTCTCCTTCTTCCGGCTCAATTATCAAAAAGCCGTATTCTTTGAGTTTTTTTATGTTTTGCTGTGTGATTTCATTAAGGTACATATCAACATCCATTGCGGGTGCAATTATTACAGGACATCTTACCGCAAGGACAAGCGAAGTAAGGAAGTTATCACCAATGCCGTGTGCTATTTTTGCGATCGTGTTTGCTGTGGCTGGAGCTATTAGCATTAGGTCAGCCCATAGAGCAAGTTCAATGTGCCTCGTTCCTATATTTGTTCCTTCAGATGTAGTTTTTGGGAACATATCAACAATGACTTCGTTCCCGGACAAGGTTGAAAATGTAAGCGGAGTTACAAACTCTGTAGCTGAGCGTGTCATTACAACTTTTACATCGGCGCCGAGTTTTTTCAAACCCCGTACGACATAGCAAGTTTTGTAAGCGGAGATTCCACCGGTGACTCCAACGATTATTTTCTTTCCCTCAAGCATCTATTTGAAAGTTTGATTTTTATTTGGCAAATTTTTATGTGCCCATTTGAGTTCTCGGTCAGTTTGAATTTTAGTAAAAAAAATTTTAAAAACAAAGCCGTTTTTGAAATGCAAGACCTTGAGATAGTTTTTCTGAACTTCCGCGATGGTGAAAGCGCCACTCTTGATGAGTTGTTAAGTGGAAGGATAAAATTAAATAAAATCACGGATAAGGATGTAAGAAAAGTTTTTGAACCGTTTGGAATAAAACCTTGGGGAGCTCAAAGGTTGTGGGCGAGAAGATTTCTAAGGGGTGAAAGTTTCGCAATGCTTGCTCCAACTGGAAGTGGTAAAACAACCGCTACAATTGCTCTTTCCCTCCTTAAAAAGTCGCTTATTCTATTGCCTAATTCAACCCTTGCGTTCCAAGTATGGGAAAAAATCCAGAGGGTTTCAACAGATAAAAAAATAGTTCAGATACATTCGCTTTCCAAAAAACCATCTCTTGATGAGATAGAAAATGCAGATGTAATAATCACGACCTCAATGTCGCTTGTTAAAAATAAAAAAATTTTTGAGTCGGTTCGAGTTGAATCTGTGTTTGTTGATGATGTTGATGGGTTTCTTCGTCGTTCGCAGGCAATTGATATTGTCTTGAAAATCCTTGGTATAACCGATGAACAGATTGAATTAGCAAGGAAAATGGTGACAAAAAAAGTTGATGAGGAAGAGGACTTAGCTGAAATTTACTCAAAGGTCAGAGTCAAAGATAAACAAATAGTTGTTTCAGGGGCGACGCAGAGCGCACGGAGAACTTTGAGGGTTAAAATTTTAAGGGAACTTTTCGGGTTTGACATTGGGCAGTCATATTCTTTTACGAGGAATATAATTGATTCCTACCTTTTACCCAAAGTGGACCCGAAGGAACATCTCGTTGAGTTGATAAAGAAGCTTGGCAAAGGTGCAATTGTTTATGTTAGAGGTAGTGAAAAAGCGGAGGAGATTGCTGAGTTCTTGAATCAAAATGGGATAAAGGCAAGCGCTTATGTTAAGGCGTCTAAAAGAATTTTTCAGGCGTTTGAAAAAGGTGAGTTAGATGTCTTTGTTGGAACATCTTCAAGGCGTTCATCCCTTGTTCGTGGAATTGACCTTCCGACATCGTTAAGGTACACGATTTTTTTTGAAGTGCCGAGGATTTCAATCACAATTGATAGAGAAAGTTTCACACCGAGAAAAATGATGATGGTCATAAGCCACATCGCAAGATTTCTTGAAGGTGAGAAAAGGCAGAAAGCGATTGATTTGATTGAAAACCTCTCAAGGATAGTTGATTTGAGCCCGACAAACCTTGAAAAGATAAGAAAAGAGGGCTTTGATCCCAGCTCAAAAGAAGTTTCCGACTTTATGAGGTTTGCTTACAATGTCATGGTTGAATCGCTTGAGTTTTTCAAAGAAGCTTCAACAGACCCGATTGTGATTGAAAATACGGGGATTTCGGGTAATTCGCTTGTAACACCTGATTCATTTGCATATATTCAAGCATCTGGAAGGACGAGCAGGTTAACAATAGGTGGTTTGACAAAAGGGTTATCAATTTTAATTGTTGATGATCAGAAAGCGTTTGAGCTTATGAGGGAACAGCTTGAACCACTTGATGTTAACTTTGTAAATGTTGAAGAGCTTGACATTGAAAAGATAATTGAAGAGATAAATTTAACTCGTGAACTCAAAGTTGGGGTTGATATTGAATTCAATTCCCGCCTTTTGATAGTTGAGTCCCCAACGAAGTCAAGGACGATAAGTTATTTCTTCGGCAAGCCATTGAGAAGCAGGGTTGATGGGGTTCAGGTTTTTGAGGTTATGTCATCAAATATGCTTTTGCTTGTGACTGCATCAAGAGGGCATGTTACAGACCTTGCGATAAGACAACCAAGTTTTGGAGCGAAACTTGTTGATTCAAAGCTTGAAGTAAAGTTTGAAATTACGAGACCGGAGGTAATTTCCTCCCTTCAGAAATTAGCTGAAAATGTTGATGAAGTTTTAATCGCTACTGACCCTGACGCAGAGGGGGAAAAAATAGCTTGGGATTTGAGGTGTTTGATTTATCCTTTTAATCAAAACATAAAAAGATTGCGTTGGCACGAGATAACTAAAAGGGCAATAGTTGAGGGGATTAATAATCCGGAAGAGTTTGACTTGAATTTGCTTAAGGCGCAGATATTGCGAAAAGTTGAAGATGCCTGGATTGGGCTTGGGCTTTCGCAGATTGTTCAGAGGAGGTTCAACCGTGACGATTTAAGTGCTGGCAGAGTTCAAACGCCGGTTTTAGGTTGGGTTTGTGAAAGGACGAAGGAAAGCAAGAAAAAGGTTGCTCAAGTAAATGTCTGGCTTGAAAATAATTTGAAGTTGACTTTTACGACAACGCCCGATGAATCCGAGAGGGTTAAAGAATTTGGGATTGTTGAGATTTTTGATGTAAAAGAGGAAATAGTTGAACAAAATCCATTGCCACCGTATACGACTGATTCATTGCTTCAGGATGGAATTCACACTTTGAATTTGACAGCTGGAGAGGTGATGTCAATTGCTCAGGAACTTTTTGAAAGTGGTTTAATAACATATCACAGGACTGACTCAACGAGAGTTAGCAATTTCGGTATAAACTTGGCGAGGCAATATCTTGAGAGGCAGAATTTATCCGGTTATTTCAAACCAAGGACATGGGGCGGGGAAGAAGGAGCGCACGAATGTATTAGACCGACAAGGGCTTTAAGCTCGTTTGAACTTGAGACAGACATTGATGCAAAACTTTTGCTTTTACAGACAAGGTTAAGCAAAAAGCATATAAAAATTTACGACCTCATTTTCAAGCGTTTCATGGCAAGTCAAATGTCGCCAGTTAAAATTAAGGTTTACAACTTCAAAGCGAAATTCGGGGATTTGGTCTCTGACTTTCAATTTAATGGTCAGGTAGTTGAGAATGGTTTCAATTTAATTTCACCTTTGAAGACATTCGGAGAAATTTCCCCGGGCGGATATAAAGTTTCGCAAGTTCAGGTTCGTCTCGTCAGTGAGAAACCGCTTTACACGGAGGCGAATTTAATCCAACTTATGCGTGAAAAGAAAATTGGACGCCCAAGCACTTACGCACCCACAGTTCAAAAGCTTAAAGATAGGGGCTATGTTCAAAGTTTCAACGGGCGACTTGCCGGGACGAAGCTTGGTTTCAATGTTTTTAACTTTTTGATTTCCAAGTATGAGCCATTGATAAGCGAGGAAAGAACGCGCATAGTACTTGAAGCGGTTGATAAGATTGAAAGTGGTGAAGAGAACTTCATTGATAAGGTAATTGAGTTTAGAAGAGAAGTTGAAAATTTCCTGAAGGTCAGATGATCTTAAATTTTGGCTTTCTTTTTCATCGTTAAAATCTCTTCGGCGAGTTTATATACCTGTTCAACTGTTATATCGTTTATTTCGCCAGTTTTTGAGTAAATGAAAAATTTGTTTTTCCCAAGCGGTGCCCATTGGTAAGGGCTTGTTGGACCAAAAAGAGATATCACAGGTGTTTTAGTTGCCCCGGCGACATGCATTATTCCGGTGTCATTTGTTATGAAAAGTTCAATTGAGTCAATGACTGCAATTACCCTCTTTATCCTTTCGTTTTTAAGCAGAAGGTATTTAATTTTGCCGTTAATATGAGTTAACATTTCTTTTACAGGTGTTTCATCCATAGGACCAGCGGTTATGAGTGTCAAAGCGTTAAATTTTTCAGAGAGTTTGATCGCAAGTTGGGCGAAGTTTTTCGCCGACCATCTATTTTTTACTTTCCCAGCCCCAGGATGATAGCCGATAACACAGTTGAATTTTTCCCTTTCCCTTAAAAATTCTTCCGCAAATTTTTTATCCCCTTCAAAATATGGTATGACGACAGAAAGATCGTCAGTGTCAATCCCAAATGGTCTCACGATGTCAAGGTTTCTCTCGGTTTGATGTTTTTTCTCTTCTTTTCTCCAGTCAAGGATGATTTGATAATTGAAGAGAAATGATGTGATGTTTTCTTTGCCGTCAATTGATTTGGGTCCTATTCTTATCTTTGCCTTTGAGAGATAAGCTATGAAGTTGCTCGTTGATGAAATTGAGACAGTTGATGGGACTATAGCGATGTCAAAGTTTGATCTTATTTTTTTAATAAATTGAAGAAAATTGGGAGGGGATTTTAAAAATTTGACCTTATCAAAGTTTAAAACCTCGTCAACGAATGGATTGTGTTGAACCACTTCGTAATTTATTGGGCTTGCGACGAGTGTAATTTTGGACCCCGGAAATTTTTCCCTTAAAGCTCTTAAAAGAGGTACTGCGCAGAGCATATCCCCGAGTTGATTATGCTGTCTTACAACGAGAATTTTATCAACCCGACCAAAATCAAAATTTAATTTATCGGACTTATCTAATATCGTTGCGGGTTCTTTTTTGAAGAAAATTTTAAGCGTTGAGATGAAAAAATTTTTAAATGTTCTGCTTTTAAAAGGGTCAATTTTTCTGAAAAAGTTGGCGACTTTCGTCATCTTCTCACTTTATCTCTTCGTAATCGGTATCCTTTAATTGATCTATTTTCCTTTTTTTGAGCTCTGCTTCAAGTTCATCAACTTTTCTTTTGTATTGTGCGAGGAGTTTAAGGAATTTGTATGCGATATACAGAAGCAATATGAGAATTAGAAATCTCAGCATAGATTTTTCACCTGGATTTTCTTGCTGGGTTATAGTATTCAAAGTAAGATTTTCTCGGGCTTAGAATTTCTGAGACGAGCTCTTCAAAATCTTCTTTATTATTAACGAAGTCAATATCGGTTGAATTTATAACAAGAACCGGGGATTTTCTGTATTGGTTGAAGAAGAATTCATTATATGCTTCTGATAGTTCTCGGATGTAATCTTCGCTTATATTTTGCTCGTAGGGTCGTCCGCGCTTTTTTATGTTTTGCATAAGGCGTTCAACGCTTGATTGAAGGTATATGACGAGGTCGGGCGTGGGGATGTTTTTCTCAAGCATTGAAACGAGCATTTCATATAGTTTTAATTCATCTCCCTTTAAGTTGATGTGGGCGAAAATTTTGTCTTTGTCAAAGATATAATCAGTTATCAAGTATTCATGAAACAGGTCTCTTTGTAGGAGTTCCATTTGTTGCTTATATCTACTGAGCAGGAAGAATATTTGTGTTTGAAATGCGTATCTTTCCCTGTTTTGATAGAATTTTTCAAGGAAAGGGTTTTCGTAGTATTGTTCAAGGACTACTTTTGCGTTAAGGCGTTCGCCAAGGAGTTTGGCAAGCGATGTTTTGCCAGCGCCGATTACACCTTCAATTGCGATATATTTAACTTCTTTCACATCCGGCTCAACTATGTTTTTTATATTTATTATTTGGGGTATGTGTATCACACGGGTTGTGTCTTTGCATTCAATTAGTAACTCGGATACGCTTTTTTGAAATATGGGGTGAAATGCCTCCGGGGCAATTTCGCTTAAAGGGATAAGGACAAATCTTCGGTTATGTAAGTCAGGATGTGGAATTTGAAGCTCGGGCGTTGAAATTGAGATTTCGTCATAAAGCAAAATATCAATATCTATTTCCCTTTCAGCCCATCTTTCGCGAGCTATTCTTCCAATTTTTGTCTCAATAAGTTTGCATCTTTTGAATAACTCCATCGGATTAAGCTCTGTTGAAATTTCTATGACGAGGTTGATGAACCAGGGTTGATTTTTTCGTCCATAGGGTTCGGTCTCATAAAGTGAGGAGATTTTTGTGATTTTTGTCTTTGGGAGTTTTGAGATCAGATTCAGTGCTTTTTTCAGGTAAGAAATTCTATCGCCTATATTTGAGCCAAGCCCGATGTAAGCAGTTGGCATTTTTATTAATCTCTTTTCATTTCAAGTTCAACCTCAACGCAATCAACGACGCCTCCAACAGGTGGTGAAGGTTTGCGAACTCTTACGATGACTTTTTGTATTTTTTCAAATTTTTCAATCAAACCCTGTGCTATCTTTGAAGCTAATGCTTCAATCAAGTAAAATTTTTTCTCAGTTATCAATGACTTCAAAAAGTTATAAACTTGTTCATAGTCAATTGTGTTTTTAAGGGAGTCACTTTTAACTGCTTCTGAGATGTCGCAGTGAATTTCAATATCAACTTCAAATCTTCCGCCAGAGTTTTGCTCTGAGGTGTGGACTCCGTGATACCCGTAGAAAATTGCGTTTTTAATTCGGATGATTCCTGTTGAATTCATCCTTAACTTTTCCTTTGGTGAAAATTTTTGTCAAATATATTAAATAAAATTTGCAATTTCAAACCTTTGGATTTAATTTAGATGTGGAAGAAATAAAATGAGATAGAATTTTATGAGGGCACAAAGCAAGCGGAAGAGAGAGTTGACATCTGAGATTAGGGAGGAGTTAAGTAAGCTTGTGGACGATAGAATCAAGAGTGTCGCAATTACAAGGGCGGATTTTAACGAGATGAGAGATGTTATCAAGGAGTTGACCAATGCTATTTCCAAGCTGATTGAATTCCAGAGCAAGACAGAACAAAACATATCTGAACTTACAAAGGCGCAGAGGAGAACGGAGGAAAGTTTGAATGGGTTGACTATAAAGGTTGAAGAGTTGACCGATCGTTTAAACAAGTTGACGGAGAGAGTTGAACAGCTTGCTGAAGCACAGAGGAAGACGGAGGAGAGATTGAATGAGTTAACTGAGCGAGTGAATCAGCTTGCTGAAGCACAAAGGAAAACAGAGGAAAGGTTGAATGAGTTGACCGAACGATTGAATAACCTAACAGCGAGGGTGGATCAGCTTGCAGAGGCGCAGAGGAGGACGGAGAAGAGGTTGAACGAGTTAACTGAGCGAGTGAACCAGCTTGCAGAGGCGCAGAGGAGGACGGAGGAGCGTTTAAATGAGTTTGAGAGGAGGACGGAGGAAAATTTTGTTAGGGTGTGGGAGGCGATAAATCGCCTTACAGAGGCGCAAGAAAAGACAGAGGAGAGATTGAACGAATTAGCCGAGCGAGTGAACCAGCTTGCAGAGGCGCAGAGGAGGACGGAGGAGCGTTTAAATGAGTTTGAGAGGAGAACTGAGGAGAATTTCGCTAGGGTTTGGGAGGCGATAAATCGTCTTACAGAGGCACAGGCAAAGATGGAGGAGAGATTGAACGAATTAACCGAGCGAGTGAATCAGCTTGCTGAAGCACAAAGGAGGACGGAGGAAAGGTTGAATGAGTTAACTGAACGATTGAATAACCTAACAGCGAGGGTGGATCAGCTTGCAGAGGCACAGAGGAGGACGGAGGAGAGATTGAATGAGTTAGCCGAGCGAGTGAACCAGCTTGCCAAGGAACATCAAAGGACAAGGGAAATACTTGCAGGTTTGTCTGATACCGTTGGCTATGGGCTTGAGGATAAGATTATGCTTTACATGTATGATTTCGCTCGGGATGAATTTGGGGTTGAGGTTGAAGTAATTGAAAGGAGGAACATTGTTTACCCAGATGGGAGATATGATGAAATTAACATTTATGTTGAAGGTTTTAGAAATGGGGCAAAGGTTTATATCGTCGGTGAATGTAAGTCAAGACCGAGCAAGCGCGAAGTTGATAAGTTGATTGAAAAGGTTGAAAGAGTGCGCGAATTTTTAGGTGGTGAGGTTTATGCCTTTATAGTCGGTTATACATTTGCACCTGATGTTGAAGAATACATAAAGGAAATGTATCCTTGGTTGAAGATGATGAGAAGTTTTGAGTTTGATTTAAGATATGGGAGAAAGGTTTAGTTTAACAAATTTTTCCGATTTTCTATGTCCACGCCTTTGATGAGACAATACAGGAAAATAAAAGCGCAATATCCCGACGCTATAGTTTTGTTTAGGATGGGTGATTTTTATGAGACATTTGAAGAAGACGCTAAAATAGCTGCTCGCGTCCTTGGGATTGCCTTGACTAAAAGGGCAAATGGCGCAGCTGCTGATGTTCCACTTGCTGGTTTCCCACACCATGCGCTTGATACATATTTACACAAACTTGTAAGGGCAGGATATAAAGTTGCAATTTGTGAGCAACTTGAGGACCCTAAACTTGCAAAAGGAATTGTCAAAAGAGATGTCGTTGAAGTTATAACCCCAGGTGTTGCCCTTACCGATAAGCTTCTTGACAATCGTTCAAATAATTTCGTTTGCGCAATTTATTTTAAAGATGAGAAAGTTGGGCTCGCTTTCGCAGATATTTCAACCGGGGAATTTTATGCAAGTGAGGTCTCGATAAATGAACTTCGCAATTTCCTTGACACTATATCACCAAGCGAGATTTTGTTCTGCAAAACTCAAAAAGATAAAGTTGAACAAGCTATCGGAGACATTCAAATTAAACCAGCGCTTACCAAACTTGAAGATTGGGTTTTTAAATATGACTATGCGTTTGAGACATTAACTAATCATTTTCAGACGCAATCGTTAAAGGGTTTCGGGATAGATGATATTGAACTCGGTGTTATATGTGCCGGTGCAGTCATGCATTATCTTCAAGAGACACAAAAGACAAGGTTAATTCACATAAAGAAAATTTCTCGTTATGACACTGGCGATTATATGTTGCTTGATTCAGCGACGAAAAGAAATCTTGAAATTGCAGTTTCATATCTTGGAGAAACGACATATGGAACTCTTTTCTCTGTCATAGATAAGACGCAAACACCTATGGGGGCACGGCTTTTGAAGAAGTGGGTTTTAAGACCTTTGAAAAAGATTGAACCGATAAGAAAACGGCTTGAAGCGGTAAAAGAACTTTATGAAAATTCAAACTTAAGGAAAAATCTATTTGAAATCCTTGGCGAAATTGGAGATGTTGAGAGGTTAATTTCAAGAATTGCGATAAGGTCGCATATCCCAGGGACGACGGGAAGGGCTAATCCAAAGGATTTGATAAATTTAAAGGAGTCGTTGAAGAAGATACCGAAGATAAAATCGCTTCTTTCAAATTCAGGCTCTGAGACGCTTCAAAAAATTCACAAGCTTTTAAATCCTCTGCAAGAAGTTGTTGATTTGATTGAAAACGCAATTGTTGATGACCCACCGTCAACTGTTTCCGACGGTGGTGTGATAAGGGATGGATATAATGCTGAGCTGGATGAGTTAAGATTTATAGCCAGGTCAAGTAAGGAGTTCATCGCTAATCTTCAACAGAAGGAAAGAGAAAGGACGGGGATACCGAGTTTAAAGATTGACTATAATTCTGTTTTTGGTTATTACATTGAGATTACGAAGGCACATCTTGATAAGATCCCAGAGGATTACATCCGAAAACAAACGCTTGTAAATGCAGAGAGATTTATAACGCCTGAATTGAAAGAATACGAGGAGAAAATATTCACCGCCGAGGAGAAAATTTCCGCATTGGAGACGGAAATTTTCAATCAAATAAGGGAGAAGGTATCCGGGTATACGGAGGAAATTCAGAAGAACGCACAATTGATAGCGATGCTGGATTGTTTCGTTTCACTTGCTGAGGTTGCAGTTGAAAATAATTATACTTGTCCAATAGTTGATGAAAGCGATGTAATTGAGATTAAGGGCGGGCGTCATCCCGTTGTTGAAAAAATTTTGCCCGTTGGAGAAAAATTTATCCCAAATGATGTCCTCCTTGATAACGGGGAGAATCAGATTTTGATAATCACCGGTCCGAACATGTCTGGCAAAAGTGTTTTTTTGAGGCAGGTTGGCTTGATAGTTTTGCTCGCTCAAATTGGGAGTTTCGTCCCAGCAGATTATGCAAGAGTTGGGATTGTAGATAGGATTTTCACAAGGGTTGGGGCTTCTGATAACATTGCAGGTGGGGAAAGCACATTTTTGGTTGAGATGCATGAGATGGCGAATATACTTAACAATGCTACGCCGAAAAGTTTAATTCTTCTTGATGAAGTGGGACGAGGGACAAGCACATTTGATGGGATATCAATAGCTTGGGCTATAACTGAATATATCCACGAGAACATCAAAGCGAAGACGATCTTCGCAACGCATTATCATGAGTTGAACGAGCTTGCGGAGCTTTTCCCAAGGATAAAGAACTTTAAAGCTGAGGTCAAAGAACTTGGTGATAAGATAATTTTCCTCCACAAGGTAGTCCCTGGTTATGCAGACCATAGCTACGGGATTGAAGTTGCAAAGATGGCTGGTCTTCCCGAGGAGGTAACCGAGAGGGCAAAGGAGATTTTGATCAACCTTGAACAGAAGGAATTAACACCGCAGGGAAAGGGGAAGAGAAAAATTTCAAAGGAAATTTTAAAGGAGAAATTTCAGATAAGTTTATTTGAAATGAGCGATAGCAAGTTGAGGGAGGAAATTTTAAACCTTGACATTGATAACATGACCCCTGTTCAGGCATTGATGAAGTTACACGAGTTGAAGGGGAAGATAAAGAGGGGAGAGATATAAGTTTGGCTTGTTTCTATATTTGATGTTCTGTTTCACATATTAAGACAGCAAAAATTTTAACTATTGATAATGCACCTGCCTTTTTTTATCTTGCGTTAGAACAAAATTGGTGAGTTTTATGCGTGGAACTCCAATTAACAGCTCGATTGAGAAAGCATTTAAAATCCTTTCGGTTTTCGCACAAAATGGAAAAGTTGAATTGGGGGTGGGGGAGATAAGCAGGATTTTGAAAATGCACAAAAGCACAGTCCATAGATTCCTTCATTCAATGGAGAAAATCGGGGTTGTTGAAAAAAACGACGAGACGGGGAAATATAAGCTCGGCTTGAAGCTGTATGAACTTGGCAACAGTATTTCTTTGAAAAAGATGATGGTTGATAGGGCGAGAATCTATCTTGAGGACCTTCATTGGTATTTGAACGAGACGGTTCATTTTGCGACGCTTAAAAACGGAGAGGTCGTCTATCTTGACAAAATAATAGCGGACAGAACTTTTGTGATAATCTCCGAGGTCGGCAAGAGGTTACCGGCTCATTGTACAGGGTTAGGAAAGGCTATGCTTGCTTTTTTACCAAAGGAGGATGTTGAAAGGATTATCCGTGAGAAGGGCTTGAAGAAATTTACAAAGAACACGATAACAAGCAAGAAAAAACTTTTTGAGGAACTCAAAATTATCAGAGAGCGTGGTTATGCAATTGATAACGAAGAGATTGAAGATGGGCTAAGATGTATTGCTGCGCCGATTTTCAATGCTGAAGGAAATGTGATAGCTGCTGTTAGCATTTCTGGACCTTCAAGTAGGATAAATGAGACGACATATGATGAGTATTCAAAGTATGTAGTGAAGACGGCAAAATTAATTTCTGGGGAATTAAAAAACATAGATTGGAGGTTTCTCTAATGGCTGAGGCAATTGTAGAAAGGGGCGATGTTATAAACAAGGTGATTGAATTGAAAAATTTCATAGGTGGGAGGTTTGTTGATTCAGTCAGCGGGAAAAAATTTGAAAGTAGGTATCCCGCGACAAATGAGATAATAGCTACTGTCCCGGAAAGCGGGCGTGAAGATGTTGAAATGGCTGTTGAGTCCGCAGTGAAAGCTTTTAAAGTTTGGAGCAAGATGCCCGTAAAGGAAAGGAGCAAGTATTTAATGAGGATTTCGGAACTTATTATGGAGAAACTTGATGAGCTTGCATACCTTGAGTCAATAGATGTTGGTAAGCCGATTCGCCTTGCTCGCAGTATGGAGATACCGAGGGCATCGTATAATTTTTCTTTCTTTGCTGAGTTTGCTAAGTATGTTCATACGGAATTTTATGAGACGGATGATAGAGGTGCTATAAATTATGTTTTGAGGCGACCTGTTGGGGTTGCGGGGTTGATAACGCCATGGAATTTGCCACTCCTTTTGACGACTTGGAAAGTTGCCCCTTGTCTTGCTGCTGGAAATACCTGTATAATAAAACCGTCGGAATTGACGCCAATTACCGCAACTAAACTTGCAGAGATAGCAGCTGAGGCAGGTCTTCCAGATGGGGTTTTAAATGTAGTCCATGGGTTTGGACCTAATTCAGCCGGTGAGTTTATTGTAAGTCACCCGAAAGTTAAATTGATTTCGCTTACTGGGGAGACGACAACTGGTCAAGCGATCATGAGAACGGCTTCACAGCACTTGAAGAAGCTTTCATTTGAGCTTGGTGGGAAGAATCCAAATATAATTTTTGCGGACGCTGATTTGGAGCAGGCGCTTGATGTGACGATACAATCAAGCTTTTCTAACCAAGGCGAGGTTTGCCTTTGCGGGTCAAGGATTTATGTTGAGAGGAAAATCTACGATGAATTTGTTGATAAACTTGTTGAAAGGGCGAAAAAAGTTAAAGTTGGCGATCCACTTGACCCCGAAACGGATATGGGGGCTTTGATAAGCGAAGAACATCTTCATAAAGTCCGCACCTACCTTGAAATCGCAGAAGCGGATGGAGGAAAAATTTTAACAGGTGGAAAAACACCGGAGAACCTTCCAGAAAAGTTTAAATCAGGAAATTGGCTTGAACCAACCGTGATAGTTGGGTTAAATGATAATTGTAGAGTTATAAAAGAAGAAATTTTCGGTCCGGTTGTGACGGTTTCTCCTTTTGATACGGAGGAAGAGGTGATTGAAAGGGCAAACAATACACATTACGGTTTGAGTGCAACTATCTGGACGAGGGATTTGACAAGAGCTCATAGGGTTGCCGGTCAAATTGAAGCTGGAGTTATATGGATTAACACATGGTTTTTACGCGATTTGAGGACGCCATTTGGAGGGATGAAGATGAGCGGGATCGGAAGAGAAGGCGGAATTTATAGTTTTGAGTTTTACACTGAGTTGAAAAATGTCTGCATCAAATTGTAATAAAAAGGTTTTATCAATGGCTGATTTTATTGAAATCTTCGCCGATGAACTTTATCAAGCGGAGGTAAATCGCAATCCGATTGAACCATTGACATCAAGGAATGGTAGTTTAACGGTTGAAGATGCTTATAAAATTCAGTTGAAAAATGTTGAGAGGAAAATAAAAAAGGGCTGGAGGATAAAGGGAAAGAAAATCGGGATTACAAGTTTGGCAGTTCAAAGGATGTTAAATGTAAATCAGCCGGATTTCGGTTATCTGTTTGATACAATGTATGTTGAAGATGGCGGAGTTATAAAGATTGATACTTTGATCCAACCGAGGGTTGAGGGTGAAATTGCATTTGTAATGGAGAAGGATTTAAAAGGTCCTGGTGTAACTGAGGCGGATGTTTTGAGGGCGACAGCTTTTGTTGTTCCATCAATTGAAATAGTTGATAGCAGAATAAGGGATTGGAAGATAAAAATTCAGGATACGATAGCTGACAATGCTTCATCTGGTTTGTTTGTTGTCGGAGGGAAGAAGACGCTTGTTGATAACCTTGATTTTAGATGTCTTGGGATGATACTTGAGCGAAATGGTGATGTTGTCGTATCTGGGGCTGGAGCTGCTTCGTTGGGGAATCCTGTTAAAGCGATTGCATGGCTTGCGAATAAACTTTCTGAATTTGGTGAGTATTTGAGAGCTGGGGAGATAGTTCTTTCTGGAGCGCTTGCTCAACTTGTTGTGCCGAAAATAGGTGATTTTTTCAAGGTCACAATTCAAAAACTCGGCAGTGTAAGTGTAAAGTTTGAATAAAAGGAGTTTTTATAGATGAATCAAAATATGTATGTCCGCTTCACAAGGTTTTTGGATAACTTTGTTGAGTTCAGGTTGTCATTTTATCCGGATTGGCTTGAATCGGGAGAGTTGGTGATGCCGTATCACATTTTTGAAGATTTCAGGGTTAGAAATAAAATTGAACTTGTCGCTGATACGGAGGAGGATAGGAAGAAGATAGATGAATATCTCAAGCATCTTGTACGGTTGAAGATAAAAAGCCCTGATGAAATTGACCTTGATGAGTATTTCCCAACATAATTTTAAGGTTTAAAAATGTCCACTGAAAAAAACGGTAAAGTTAAGTGTGTGATAGTTGGCAGTGGGAACATAGGGACTGATTTGATGATAAAAATTTTGAGGTATTCAAAGAATCTTGAACTTGTGATGATGGTTGGTATAGACCCGAACTCGGATGGGCTTGCAAGAGCCAAGCGTTTGGGGATAGAGACGACTTATGAGGGTATAGATGGTTTTTTGAAGAGGAAGGATTTGGTTGATCAGGTTGATATAATTTTTGAGGCGACGAGCGCCAAGGCACATCTTCAGAACGCACCGATTTATCGCGAGCTTGGCAAGGTTGCGATTGATTTGACACCAGCAGCTATTGGTCCTTATGTAGTCCCTCCGGTAAATTTGGGCGCTCATCTTGACAAGTTAAATGTTAACTTGATAACCTGCGGAGGGCAAGCGACGATTCCTATGGTTTATGCTGTGTCAAGAGTTGTTCCAGTTCATTACGCTGAGATTGTCTCATCAGTTGCGAGTAAAAGCGCTGGTCCAGGGACGAGACAGAACATAGATGAATTTACTCAGACGACAGCTAAAGGGCTTGTTGTGATAGGTGGAGCAAGGAAGGGGAAAGCGATAATAATTTTAAACCCAGCAGAGCCCCCGATAATAATGAGAAATACAGTTTATACGATAACGGATGAATGTGACCCTGATGAAGTGGCTCAATCAATTTATTCTATGGTTGATGAAGTTAAGAAATATGTCCCGGGATATAATTTGAAATCAGAGCCGATATTTGACCCGCTTGATAAATATCCGATAAGAATTCCGGGATATGGTGAATTTAAGAAGGGTTATAAGGTGACGATTTTGCTTGAGATAGAAGGGGCTGGACATTATTTGCCTAAATACGCTGGGAATCTTGATATAATGACATCAGCTGCTTTGAGAGTTGGGGAGCTTTTCGCAGAGAAAATTTTAAGCGAAAAAACACTCGCAAAATAAAAACGGATATAAAAATGTCAGATAGAAAAATCATCATAAACGATGTCACATTGAGAGATGGCATGCACGCACTTTCGCATCAGTACGAGATAGAGGATATGGTTCAAATAGCAAAAGCGCTTGATGAAGCTGGGGTTGATATAATTGAGGTTACCCATGGGGATGGGCTTGCGGGCAATGCGATAAATTACGGCTTTTCAAAATATGAGGAGGAAAGATACATTTCATCTGTCGCTGAGGTTCTAAAACGAGCTAAACTTGATGTCCTTCTGCTTCCTGGAATTGGAACGATTGAAGACCTTGAAAAAGTGATTGACCTTGGTGTGAGCGTTGTAAGAGTGGCAACACATTGCACAGAAGCTGACATCGCAATTCAACACATTGAATATTCAAAAAATAGAGGGATGGATGTAGTCGGTTTTTTGATGATGGCTCACATGATAGCACCTTCTGAACTTGTAAAGCAGGCGAAGATAATGGAAGGGGCTGGGGCAGATTGTGTTTATGTTGTTGATTCCGCAGGGGCTATGTTACCGCAAGATGTTGCAGACAGGGTGAAGGCATTGAAGGATAATTTAAATTGTCAAGTTGGTTTTCACGCTCATCACAATTTATCGCTTGGGGTTGCGAACTCGCTTTCCGCCGTTCAAAATGGAGCTGATAGAATTGATGCATCGCTTTGTGGCTTGGGAGCAGGAGCTGGGAATGCACCACTTGAAGTTTTAATAGCAGTGTTTGATAGAGCAGGGATTAAAACAAATTGTGACCTTTATAAACTTATGGACGCAGCTGAGGAACTTGTAAGACCGATGATGAAAAGAAAATGTGTTGAAGTTGTGATTGATAGAGATGCCCTTTCACTTGGATATGCTGGCGTCTATTCATCATTTTTGTTGCACGCAAAAAGAGCAAGTAAAAGGTTCGGCGTTGATACAAGGGATATTTTGCTTGAACTTGGAAGAAGAAAGATGGTCGGAGGACAAGAGGATATGATAGTTGATGTCGCTGTTGAACTTGCGAAAAAGAAAGGCAAAGAGGTTGAAGTTGGATAAAAAATTAAAAATTTTACAGATGTGCCAGCAAAGGTTAAAAATAATTCACTTGTCAAGTTAAGGCGAATAGCACAATATCTTAATGAATGTGAACTTGAAAGAAGGGAAGCCGAGCAAATTGTCAAGACCTACCCAGAGATTACGGTTGATGATGCTTATCTAATTCAAAAGGAGCTTGTTAAGTTAAAAATTTCAAGGGGGAATAAGCTCATAGGTTATAAACTCGCCTTCACCACTCGCACAAAGCAAAGGTCTATGGGAATTTCAACGGTTGGTTTCGGTTATTTATTTGATTATATGAAAATTGATGATGGGGGTGAATTGAATTTAAATGAGGTCATTCATCCGAAAGCGGAGGCTGAAATTGCGTTTGTGATCGGTGAGGATCTTGAAGGTGATGTTTCGCCTTACGAGGTGATTGAAGCGACTAAATATGTTGCACCTGCGATTGAGTTTGTTGATTCAAGGTATAAGGACTTTAAGTTTGAACTGATAGATGTGATCGCTGATAACTTTTCAGCTTCAAGGTTTGCAATTGGGGCAGATGTAAAAAGACCAAGTGAAGTTGATTTACGATTGTCTAGCGTGATTTTTGAAAGGAACGGCTTGCCCGAAAAGACGGGCGCATTGGGAGCTGTGCTTGGAAATCCAGCAATAGCTGTATCCCAACTTGTTAAGTTTTTGTCTCGTAAAGGAGAAAAAGTCAAAGCTGGAAGCGTGGTCTTAACCGGAAGCATAACCGAGGCGATTGATGTCCATGAGGGCGATTTCATAAGGGTTTCAATATGTGGAGTTGGTGAGGTTTCAACATTTGTTGTAAGAAAATAAAAAGGAATGATATATGCCAGTGATAATAATCAATATGCTTGAAGGGAGAAGCGTGGAGAAAAAGAGGAAGCTTTTAATAAAGGTAACTGATGCAGTTGTTGAGGCGCTTGAGGTTGAACCGGAAAGCGTTCGCATTATAATTAACGAGATACCGAAGGAAAACTTCGCAGTTGCTGGCTTGCCAATTGAGGAATTTAAGGAATTGAAGCGTGGCAACTCAGTCAAAGTTAAATAATAAATCAAAACAAAAAACGGAGGTACTACAATGGCGACGCAATATGAAATAAAGCAGAAGGTGATTGAGCCGAAAAGGCAAGCGTTTGACTATCTGATGAAAAGATATGGAAATCAACCAGCTTCAAGATATATTGAAGCGACCGTTGACATTCAGCAAAGGGAAAATTTCCATTACAGACCGACTTGGAGACAAGGGGTTGAGATATTTGACAAGAATTATTCCGAGTTGAAATTGACAGATTATTATGCTTTTCTTGACCCGAGGCAGTATTACTATTACACTTACAATGCGACAAGGGCGAAGAATTACGAGGCGGTTGAAAAGTATTTTGAATTTTGTGGGGAAAGAGGACTTCTTGAAAATGTTGATGAGAGTTGGTTGAAGGTGTTTAATAGGTATTTCGTTCCTTTCAGGCATCTTGAATATGCAGGGTGGATTTTACTTGTCGGGGTTGCAAGATTTGGCTACGGGACATCATTGACGCAGTGTGCAGAGTTCAACGCTTGTGATAAGTATGGAAATGCACAATTGATAACGAGGATTGCTTTTGAACTTCCAGAACCAGATGGTGATATTTTTGAAAACGCAAAGAAGACATGGCTTGAAGATAAGATTTGGCAACCTTTGCGCGAATATGTTGAGCGTTTGCTGACAGTTCAGGATTGGGGAGAAGTTTTGATCGGACAAAATCTCGCGCTTGATGTTTTCGTTCAGCCATTGATACATATTGAACTTGACAAACTCGCGAATGAAAATGGCGTAAGCGTCTTTTCTTTCTTCAGCAAGTATTTGTATGACATTTATAAGGACAATATGAAATGGACGGAGGAATTTTTCAAAGTGGCATTAAGCGACCAGAATTATGGAGATGCGAACAAGAAATTTGTTGAGTCAAAATTAAATCAATATGCAAGCGCGGTTTCAAAGGCAATTGATGCATTTGCTGATGTATTCAATATGCCGAAGAAGAAAGGCGACTTTAAGACAGCGAAGGAGAGAATTTTGAACGGTGCGAATGAAATTTACGCTCGGCTTGGATTAAATGTAAAAATCAAAAATTAATAAGGAGGGAAAAATGACAGCGGTAGAAACAAAAAGGGAAAGGTTTGTCGCTGTTGAAATTCAGAAAAATGAAGAGGGCTGGAATGTCTTACAAGCGATTTTAAAGGATAACCCCGGGGCAAAAATTGATGATTTCCCTGGGTATTACAAGATCAAACATCCGGAGAAACTTCTTATAAGGCGTGAAACGGTTGAAAAAATTATGGGCAGACCCTGGGACACGCAGGAGTTCAATCTCGTGATAATCTCTTACGCTGGAAATTTTGCTGAGTGGGACGATGAGAAAATTCTCATCCAATGGGATACACACATGTAAAAATTAAAAAACAAAGGAGGTACAACTGTTATGGCAAAAAAGAAATTAACACTGGCTCAAAAGTATCATATCTACACAAGGGGGCTTGATTGGGAGCCAACTTATGTGAGCAAGAAAGATATCTACCCTTACGCTGAATACGAGGGGATAAAGATCAAGGACTGGAACAAATGGGAAGACCCTTTCAGGATGACGGTTGATGCTTATTGGAAGTTTCAAGCTGAAAAGGATAGGCGCTTTTATGCGATACTTGATGGTTTCATTCAAAATCAAGGGCATTTGACTCTTTCCGATGCGAGGTATCTTAATTCAATTAAGCTTTTCATCCAGGGCGTTACACCACTTGAGTATATGGCGCATCGTGGTTTTGCATTTGTCGCAAGACACCTTCCAGGTGCGGGACCAAGAACTGCTGGATTTTTCCAATCAATGGATGAGTTGAGGCACACGCAAATTGAGGTTCACGCAGGGAGTAACTTCAACAGATATTATGATGGTTTTCATTCAATGACGCATATGCACGATAGGGTTTGGTATCTTAGCGTTCCAAAGTCATATTTTGATGATGCTGTCACCGCAGGACCATTTGAGTATATAACTGCGATTTCATTTTCGTTTGAATATGCATTGACAAATCTTCTCTTTGTGCCGTTTATGTCAGGGGCTGCTTACAATGGAGATACACCGACGATGACATTTGGCTTCAGCGCTCAGTCGGATGAGTCAAGGCACATGACGCTTGGTTTACAGGTTGTAAAGTTTTTGCTTGAACAACATGAGGATAATGTTCCGATAATTCAAGCGTGGATTGACAAATGGTGGTGGCGTGGATACAGATTGACAACCCTCGTAGCTGCGATGATGGATTATATGTTGCCAAAGAGAGTTATGTCGTGGAAAGAGTCATTTGAACTTTACATTGAAGACCAGATACTTGAAGGTTTGTTCCGTGACCTTGAAAAATACGGTATAAGACCACCGCTTCATATGGAGCAATCAATAAAGGAGAAAGAATTCCTTTCACACGATGTCTATTGGATATTGTTTGGCTTTACATACGCAGCAGCCTTCCACACTTGGATACCGACGGAGGCGGAAATGGAATGGCTCGCGGAGAAATATCCAAGGACATTCAACCAGTATTATCGTCCGCTTTTTGAGAAAGCAAAAGAGGTAAAGACACCTCTTCCGGGCGGAAGATTTTATTATCTTGGTTTGCCACAGCTTTGCCAGGTGTGTCAAATACCGATGGCCTTTTGCGACCCGGACGATCCAAAGAATGTCGTCCAAAGACATGTTGAATACAAAGGCGAGGTTTATCATTTCTGCTCAGATGGTTGCAAGTGGATTTTTGAGCGTGAGCCAGAGAAATACATACAATCGTGGTTGCCAGTTCATGAAATTTACAAAGGAAATTGCTTTGCTGAGCCACCGAAAGGACCAGATGATGTCGTCCCACAGGTCCTCAGATGGTATAACATTCAAACGGATAATTTTGATTACTTCGTGAGCGAAGATTACAAGAACTGGAAAGAATGGCACAAAGATATGGCAACTGTTGTAGTTTGAAAACTAAACCCGCACCGGTTTTCGGTGCGGGTTTAAAAATTTTTAAAACCAAAAGGAGGTTTAAAAATGGCATTTGGAGAAGTAAAAGCGCTTTACAAATATGAATTTGAACCAAGAGATAGAGCAGAGGTTTTCGGAGATGATTTAATCGTCTATGCGTATTGGATTGACAATAGGTTTTTCTGCTCGGCTTCTGCGTGGCGTGTTCCAAAAAATATGAAGTGGAAGGATTTTGTGAATCATATCTCGTCTTTATACGGGCTTGACCCGGATTATAAAAATGTCAAGAAATGGGAATGGTATCATTTTGATGAAAAATTCAACCCGCAAGATGACAAAACCCTCGTTGAGCTTGGTCTGAGGCATAAGTCAATAGTCAAATTCAAACCAGCGTAAAATAAAAATCTTTCTTGAGATGAAATACAAAGTTAAGATAGAACCGCTTGGCGTTGAACTAAATGTTGATGAAGCGCAGACAATACTTGATGCTTGCTTGAGAAATGGCGTATGGGTTCCACATGCTTGTACGCACGGCACCTGCGCAACTTGTAAATCAAGGATAGTAGAGGGAGAGGTTGATTATGGGCTTGCGTCAAATTTTGCACTCATGGACTTTGAAAGAGAACAAGGATATGTCCTTTTGTGCACCGCAAAGCCAAAAACCGACCTTGTAATTGAGGCGGATGTTGAAGTGGAAGAGGGAGTTGAGTTTTATCCAGTTAAAGATTTTATTGGGAGGGTGGCAAAAATTGAAGATTGCGCGGTTGACACAAGGCGTTTGATAATTTCAATTGAAGGTAATAGGATAAATTTTCTCGCCGGGCAATATATCCAGCTTGATATTCCGGGGACAGGGCAAAATAGGGCTTTTTCAATCGCCTCTGCACCGGAAGTTGAAGGGAACTCAGAAATTGAACTTCAAATACGGAGGGTGCCCGGCGGGCTTGCTTCAAAATATGTGTTTGAGGATTTGAACGAAGGGGAACTTGTTAAGTTCGCGGGACCGTTTGGTAGATTTTTCTTGAGGAAAAATTATGAAAACCCAATTCTTTTCCTCGCTGGCGGGACTGGGCTTGCCCCGATCAAATCAATGATAATTGATGCTTTGAGGTCAGGACTAAAGCAAGAGATGTATCTATTTCACGGCTCAAGGTCAAAGTCCCATATTTATGATTTTGAATTTTTCAAAGGCATAGAAGCGGAATATAAAAATTTCCACTACATCCCTTCGGTTGACAATCAAGAAGAGGGCTGGAACGAGGAAGTTGGCTTTGTTCATGAGGTGCTTGCGCGAAAATTTCAAAAGTTTGAGGGATTTAAAGCATATATCTCTGGACCACCACCAATGGTTGACGCATGTGTTAAGACATTGATGCGAGGAAGGTTGTTTTCGGAGGATATTTATGTTGAAAGATTTTTCACCGAGAAAGATAGAGTTATCGGCGGTTCAAAAGTTGGTATAGTTTCAAAAATTTAAAAAAGGGTTCTATGCTTGATTTAAGCGAGATAAAAGAACTTGAGGTTGGCGAATATGAAATAATCGGCGGTTTGAGGACCCATTTTCATAGGGGTGGAAAAGGGAAACCTGTTCTATTCATTCACGGAAGTGGTCCGGGGGTTTCAGCGTGGGCAAATTGGAGGTTGACATTGCCTTATTTCATTGAAAATGGATTTGAGGTATTTGCCCCAGATGTGGTTGGCTTCGGGTACACTGAAAGACCCGAAAATTTTGAATACACGCATAAGAGCAGGGTTAAACATTTGGTTGACTTTATAGAACACTTTGACCTTAAAGAACTTAACATTGTAGGTAATTCAATGGGCGGTGCTCTGGCTTTAGCTCTTGCGCTTGAAATTCAGGATAGGATAAGGAAAATTGTCATAATGGGAAGCGTTGGGGTGAAGTTCCCGATAACCGAGGGGCTTGAATTTATATGGGGATATAAACCGAGCATTGAAAATATGAGAAAGGTGATATGGTATCTTTCAAGCAACCCCGAACTTGTTGGGGATGAGCTTGTGAGATTGAGATATTCCGCGTCTATCCAATCGGGATTTCAGGAGACATACGAGAAGATGTTTTATCCGCCGTATCAAAAGCATCTTGATGAAATGGATGTTGAAGATAAACTTGAGATGATAAACATCCCCGTTCTTATTTTGCATGGAAAACTTGACAAAGTCATACCATGGCAAATAAGCGTGAGGATTTTTGAGAAATTGCCCAAAGCAGAACTTCACATTTTCGGTGATACTGGGCATTGGATAATGATAGAGAAAAAAGATGAATTCAACGAGCTTGTAAAAAATTTTTTGGCGAGGGATTAATGGAAGGAATAAAACAAAAATATGTGTTAACTTCTGAAATAGCAAGGGAAATCGTAAATAAAGCAGAGGAAAAGGCAAAAGAGCTTGGAGTTAGAGTTTGCATTGCCGTCGTTGATGATGGAGGAAATCTTCTTGAGTTCAGGCGAATGACTGGCGCTCCGATATTGAGCATTGAAATATCATTGAACAAGGCATATACTTCAGTTGCGTTTGGTGTTCCAACTGGGAAATGGTACGAGATGATAAAGGATGAGCCAGCACTTTTACACGGTATAGTTCACACATCTCGGCTTGTGATATTTGCAGGTGGATTGCCGATAAAATTTAACGGTGATATAATCGGAGGCATTGGAGTAAGTGGGGCTACATCACAGCAAGACGAAGAAATTGCAAAATATGCGATTTCAATCATTGAAAATCAAAGTTGAAAAGTTTTATGTTGAATAGCGTTTTCAAAATTCGCCTGCTTCCAAACGATATTACATTCACTTGCAGAGAGGGTGAGACGATATTAAGCGCAGCTTTGAGAAACAATGTAAAACTTCCACATGGTTGCACAAGAGGTGGTTGTGGGATTTGTAAAATAAAAGTTAAAGGGAAAGTTGATTTCGGGCTTGTTTCAAAAAATAAGTTATCGGATGAGGAAAAGGAAAATGGATTTTGTCTTTCTTGTAGAGCTATTCCACTTGAAGATGTTGAAATATCTTTAATTGACGGCTCACCGCTTGAAGAGGAGTTTGATTACAGAAGATATTTTAATCTCATTTTCGGGACAAAAACAGCGCTTTAAACCAAAAACAAAATTAGGGAGGTAAGCTATGCCGTTCAGAATATCTCGTCTCGGCTATGTTGAAGTCAAGGTTCTAAACCTTGACGATGCCCTTGATTTCTACACAAATGTCCTCGGCTTGATCCAAGTTGAAAAACTCGGTAAGCAAGCGTATTTGAAGACATGGGATGAACAGCTTGCTTATTCTGTGATTTTAACTGAGTCAGATTCAGCTGGACTTGTGAGGGCTGGATTTAGAACGGTTGACCCTGAGGATGTTGATTACTTTGAGAAAAAGCTCAAACAATATGAGGTTCCTTATCAGGTCATTCCGGAGGATTACAAGCGAGGGAAGGCAATTAGATTTACAATTCCATCGGGGCATACATTTGAAATCTACTATGATATTGAAATCCCTGGGAATCTTCTCCCGAAGGAAAGCCCCGACCCCTGGCCAAGGAATTTGAAGTACGATGCGATAAATCCACCGAAGATTGACCATATGCTTATAACTGCCCCCGATCCCACGAAAACGATTAAATTCTGTGAAGAGGTGCTTGAATTCAGAGCCACTGAATATATTGTCAATGGCGAGGGTCAACCAGTTGCTGCTTGGCTTTACCAAGCTAGACAACAACCCCACGATTTGGCTATAATTCCGGGAAGAGAGAAGGGAATGCATCATTTCGCTTTTCATATTTCAAGCGCTCAAGACATCTATCACGCAGCTGACATCATGGTCATGAACGATGTGAAGATTGATTGGGGTCCGGGAAGGCATGGAATTACACGCGGTGCTGGAATTTATTTCTTTGATCCTTTCGGGAATAGAATTGAAACATTTGGAGGTTACACCGCTTACCTATTTGATCCAGGTGCAAAACCGATCATTTGGACCGAAGAGACAATGGGTAAAGGTGTCTTCTATTACGAGCGTAAACTTGTTGAGACATTCTTAACGGTTTATACTTGATCTTTTAAGCGGGGCTTTTAAAGCCCCGCCTTTTTTACTCAACTTGATTTACATTCCATGTCTTATCAACCCACAGCCCTATAACTTCAACTTCGTATCCCCAATTTGAAATTACCTCAATGCATTTTTTGATGTTTTCAATATGTATTTTTTCATCAACTGGATTTCCAGCGCAATCGTAGTGCCCTGCAATTGCCACGAGTCGTGAAGAATGCGCTATGATTGAAATTCCGACATTTTTCTTTACTAATTCAATTATTTCCTTTTCCCCACCAGCTAAAACGCCATCAGCTCCAGGGATGGTTATAAGGTCTACAAAATCAACATCATATTTTCGCCTCAGGAATTCTATCACTGGGAGTTGAGTCCTTCCGTCAATGCAATTGATGCAAGTTACAAACTTTGGCATTTTTATTTTCAATTTAAAAAAGCGTATGGAAATCTCAAAACTTGACTTTTACAAAGGCGATTATTAAATTTCGACCAAAAGAACAAATTGGTCGAAAAATCGGTATGGTTGATATTGAGAAAGCGAGGGAGGAAATAGTTGAAATTGCCCGTGGTATCTTCGCCAAGTTCGGTTTCAGGAAGACAAGTATGGATGAGATTGCAAAAGCGGTGAAGAAGGCGAAAAGTTCGCTTTATTATTACTTTCAGAACAAGGAGGAGGTATTTCAAGCTGTTATTGAGCGAGAGGCAAGTGTTTTGAAGGGGAAAATTTCAAAGGCGCTTGAAGGGGTGAAAGATCCGCAGGAAAAGCTCAGGGCTTATGTCATCACAAGGATGAAGGCGATGAAGCAACTTGCAAACTTTTATAGTGCTTTGAGCGATGAATATCTTGAGAATTTCAAATTCATTGAAAAGTTCAGGGAAAAGTATGACGAGGAGGAATTCAATGCGATTGCTGAAATTTTAAAAGAGGGGATAGAGAGGAAAATTTTTAAAATCAAGGACATTGAGATGACAACACTTGCGATTTTGATTGCGTTGAAGGGGTTTGAGACATGGATTTTTAAAGGCAATGTCAAATGGAGCGAAAGCGACCTTGATAATTTGCTTGATGTTCTTTTTTACGGCATAGTTAAAAAATAAATCGGGTATAGAGATGAAAAAATTTTCTGAGTTTGTAATTAAGTTCAGGGTGATTTTCATTTTATTGACTTTGGCTTTGACACTTTTCTTCGTTTATTCAATGAAAAATCTAAAAATTAATCCAGACCTCGTCTCTTACTTGCCGGAAAGCGATGAGGCGGTAAAACTTTCAAAATACATCGGGAATAAATACGGAGGTAATTTAACCGCTGTTATAGCAATTGAATCAGATGATGTCTTTAAACCGGAAGTTTTGACGGAAATTTACGCATTGACGGAAAGTTTAAAATATGTTGATGGTGTTTCCTATGTGACGAGTTTGACGAACATAATTGATATAAAAGGCGGTGAGGAGGGAATTGAAATTGGGAAATTGATTGACGGGAATACAATTCCAAGGACGACGGAGGAATCGGAGAATTTGAAAAGGTATGTTTTGTCAAAGGACATTTACAAAAACATCGTTTCAAGGGATGGGCGTGTGGCTTTGATTTTGTGCAAGTTAATGGAAGGTGTAGATAAAATAAAAGTTGCAAGGGATATCAAAAAAGTAGTTGAAAGCTCAAACATAAAATCAAAGGTTTATTATGGTGGCTTGCCATTTCAGATGATTGATATGAATGATTTGATTTTAAATGACCTGAATACCTTAACACCGCTTGTAGCTTTTGTTATACTTGTCGTGCTTTTTTTGAGTTTTAGAAGTTTAAAAGGTGTTATCTTGCCTTTTTTATCGGTTGGTTTGAGCTCTGTTTGGACTCTCGGATTAATGGCGATTTTGAATGTTCCTTTAACAATTATTTCAAACTCAATCCCAGTTATACTCACAGCTGTTGGAAGCGCCTACGGGATTCATGTCATAAACAAGTACAGGGAAGGTTCGTGGCTAATAGATCCAGTAGAAAGGTCTGTTACGACGCTTTCTGAAGTTGGTTTGGCTGTGGTACTTGCAGGCGTGACGACAATTGCAGGGTTTATTTCTTTTATTTTCCGTTCATACTTAATCATGATAAGAGAATTTGGGGTTTTCTCGGCTCTTGGAGTTCTTTTTGCGCTCGTTGTTTCAATAACCTTCATCCCATCAGTTCTTTCATTTTTCAATGTTGGGAAGACAGATAAAGTTGATAAAGTTAAGGTCTCAAAGAAGTGGGCAAACTTTGTCGTCAATTTGATTTCAAGGTTAAGACATCCGATCATCGCTTTTAATTTGGTTTTAATCCTTGTAAGCATCGTTGGCGTGATCAAGATAAATCGTGAAGTGAACATCCTTGATTATTTCAAGCCAGAGGCACAGATCAGGAAAACGGAGGAAATGCTTAAGAAAAATTTTGGCGGTTCCTTGCCTTTGTATGTCGTCGTAAAGGGGGATATACAAGACCCGAATGTTTTAAAGAAGATGAAAGAGGTTGAAAATTTTCTTGAAAGTTTCGGGGATGTCCACAACCCTTTGTCAATAGTAGATGTAATTGAAGAGATGAATTTTGTCATGGGTGAAGGTAGAAATGTCCCAGACACAAGGGAGAAAGTTTCAAATCTTTTCTTTTTAATTGAAGGGGAGGAAATTTTTTCTCAGCTTGTTTCACCTGAAAAAGATGAGGCGATAATTCAAGCAAATGTAACTTATGTTAATTCAAATCGCATTTCCGAAATCGTAAATGGTTTGGAGAATTACTTCGGTAAGATAAACGGTTTTGATTTTAGCGTCAAACAAACTGGTATGCCTTTGATCTACAAACATCTTGATGATGCGATAATAAAAAGCCAAATTCAAAGTTTAATCTTTGCGTTGATTTTTGTCTTTGTGATTATATCGTTTCAGTTGAGTTCAATCGTCGGTGGCTTATTGGGGATTGTTCCAGTTTCGTTGACCATACTCGTGGTTTATGGATTTATGGGTTATGCTGGGATTCCGCTTGATATTGCGACTGTTTTGATCGCAAGTGTTTCAATAGGGATGGGCATTGATTATGCGATTCACTTCTTCAATAGATTGAAGATGGAAATAAAGGAGGGTGTATCAATTGAACAAGGTCTTTCAAGGGTTTTAGGAACAACCGGTGTTGCTATTTTGATAAATGCTTTATCTGTTTCGCTTGGTTTTATTGTTCTCGTTTTTTCAAGTGTGGTACCTTTGCAGAGGTTTGGCGTTATGATTCTTTTGACGATGGTTTTATCTGCGGGCGCAACATTGGTTTTATTACCCGCGATTATTTTGACATTTAAGCCGAGATTCTTGGTCAAATCGCTTGAAATAAAATTAAAGGAGGAGGTTATGCAATGAAAAACAGCATTTTCATTTTGTTTTTCGCTTTAAATTATGCTTTTGCGCAGTTAACAGCCGATGAAATTTTAAAAAAGGTTGATGAGGTCAGTTATGCCCCAAAGGATCAATTTTTCAAGGCGAAGGTTACCTTGATAGATAAAAATGGAAAGGAAAGTCATCGTGTCGCATTGATGTATCAGAAGGGGACGAATAAGAGATTTGTTAAGTTCACAGACCCGGCAGATATTCGTGGCATAGGTTTTTTGTCTCTTCCCGGTGATGTCAATTATGTTTATCTTCCGGCTTTTAAGAAAAGCAGAAGGATCGCCTCGCACATAAAGAATCAAAATTTCGCTGGCACCGATTTCACTTACGAAGATATGGAAGCGTTGACTTATACAGAGAAGTGGAAACCGGAAATTTTGAGAAAGGAGGAAAGATACTATGTTTTGAAATTGACACCGCGTGAGGGAAGGGAAAGCGATTATTCAAAACTTGTGATGTATGTGAAGACAGATAATTTCTATCCTGAAAAAATTGAGTATTATGACAAAGGCGGTAACTTGTTCAAGATAATGACGAGGAAAAGAATTGAAAAGGTTGGCAATTATTGGATAGCGTTTGAGACGGAGATGAAAGATGTTAAGAAAAATCATACGACTTTGCTTGTCCTTGAAGATGTGAAACTTGACACGAATTTAAGCGATGACATTTTCAGTTTAAGAAACTTGGAAAGATAGATGAAAGCGCTTTTAATTTTGATATTTTTGCTATTTCATCCAGGCGATGGCGGACGCGAAGAGTTCAAGTTTAGTGATGAATATCTTGAGTATGATGTCTATTGGAAGTTTCTCAACCTCGGGAAGATAAAATTATGGACGAAGATTGAGGGTGATAGCATTTATTCAAAAATTCACATTGAGTCGAACCCCTATATTTTCTTTGTGAGCGTAAATTACACATTTGAGAGTAAGTTTCACAAGGACTTTCTCGTTGATTCGTGGTTGTCGGTATATGAGGTGAAGAACGGAACACCATTGAAAACGAATTTTAGAAGGGAGAATGATTTGATAAGCGCAAGACAATTTGATATGAGAAACGAAAGTTTGATCGGTCAGAAGTCAATTGTTTATCCCGATAGGTATTATCATGGGATAACTGCTTTTTTTGCGGTGCGTAAGCTTTGCGGTTCTGGCATGGTTGTTTACTTGCCTTTGCTTTTCGCTACGGAGGAGAAACTTGAACGCCCGCCGTTTATCATCAAGGTTGAGAAGGTTAAATTTGATTTTTTAGATGAAGGAGAAAGTGTGAAAATTTCCGCTTTAAATTCCCAGATAAAGACGATTAAGTTCAGCGGTTATGCGCCGTTTGTAAGCAAAGAATTGGCTGGGATAACGGGTGAATTTAGCGGATGGCTTTCGGATGACTGGGCGAGGGTGCCGATTATGGCGACTTTTAACACTTTTCTCGGCGTCGTTCGGCTTGAACTTTCAAAATGGGAAAAACAGGACTGGAATCCACCTGTTAAGTAATTTAAAATAAAATTTTTGAAGGAAATATGACAAGAAAAATTTTCTTCCTGTTCGTTTTGACTTTGAACATAGCGATTACACAAAATTTAAAAATAGGTGGTTATGTTCAATTTGATGACAGGGTGAGAATAAAGGACAAAATCTTAAGTTGGGAGGAATATCGCCTTGATTTAACAGGGCAAGTTGAATTTGAGAAGGTGAATTTTTATTCAGAGGTCTGGTTTAGAAATTTCGGCTCAACGAATGTTAAGAAATTATTTGAACTTTCAGATAAAAATAAGGTTGCTCCAATTGATGTTGATATTCGCGAGGCGTATGTTGATTTTAAAGGATTTATCTTTGACAACCTTGATTTAAGGATCGGGAGGCAAAGAATCGCTTGGGGGACTGCGGATAAACTTAATCCAACGGATAATCTGAATCCCGATGACCTTGAGGACATTTGGGACTATGGGAGACATCTTGGATCAAATGCGATTAAATTGTCTTACTATTTGGGTAGTTTTACATTTACAGGTGTCTTCATCTCAGAATTTGTCCCTGCGGTTTTACCTCGTGGAGATTTGATGCTTCTTTTTGCTGATGATTTTTATTCTAACTTTTCAGGTGAGATTGATTTTGGTTCAATCGGTGACCGCGTCATCGTGAAAAAACCAGATGCAACATTGAAAGATGGTTCAAAGTTTGGTTTTAAAATCGCAAAGAGGGACTTGTTTGGATTTGATGTTTCGCTAAGCTATGTATACGGCAGGGATGATATACCGATCGTTAAGAAAATTTATTTTCAAAGTTATCTTTTAAATCCAGCAACTCCGGATTCTGTCATTTTGGAGTTCCCGAGGATGAGGGTTTTGGGGTTTGATTTAACTGGTGAAGCAGCTGGAGTTGGTGTTTGGGCAGAAGCGGGGATTTTTTATCCGGAGAAGGTTGATATGGAAGTTTTTGAATATGGTTATATGCAACCGGGTGTATTTGGGCGTATAAATGTGCTTGACAAGAAAAGTTATACGAGGTTTGTTTTGGGATTGGATTATACGACAAGTTATGGAATGTATTTGAATTTGCAGTATTTGCATGGGTTTTTGCATGAGAGGGGAAGGGAGAATTTGAAAAATTATTTCACATTTAATTTTGAGAAGAGATATATGAATGACAAGGTTAAGTTCAATTTTTTGAGCGGTGGGGTTGAGTTTAAGAGGTTGAAAGGTGATTATGCGATCATATATAACCCGCAGTTGAGTTTTACACCGGTTGATAATTTTGAATTTTCAGTTGGTGGGAGATTTATAGAGTCGCGCGGAAAGACGACATTTGGGAAATTGAAAGACAGGGATGAGGTTTATGTGAAGGTGAAATATAGTTTTTAAGTTTTATGTGAAAAAGTTAAATTTAAAACAAAAAGGAGATTGAAAATGCCGAATGTAAAGATAAAAGCGAGTGAAAATGGACCCTATGTTGTTGAAATAAATGATGGTAAATTTGAAGTTGAGCGTGGTTCAAATGTTGAGGTGATTGAGAAGAAGACGATCGCGCTTTGTAGATGCGGTCAATCGGGAAATAAGCCATTTTGCGATGGGACGCATAGAAAAGTTGGTTTTAATGCTGATGAGGTTAAGATAAAAATTGTTTAACTTCAACCCTCACTCTAACTTTCTCCCGCAAGGGGAGAGGGGTATTAAGGGAAGAATGTGATCTGCGTCACAGAAGTTTTGTGAAGGAATTGTGAAAATGAAGTAGAAATGGAATTTTTAAAGGCACATGCTTGGCGAGGTTTTATTAGATTTCTTTAATTTTTATGCGTTTGCTCTTGACATTTGGTGTTAATTTTGTTATATTTTCGTTGAGATTCTTCTCCCTTTTTGAGGGAGATTTTGGAAACGGCAATTATAAAATTAAAAATAATTCGTGGAGGTCGCCATGAGAAAATTATATTTAACTTTCTGTCTTCTCTTTCTTGTAAGTGGGCTTGTTTTCGCCCAAACTGATCAATTAACGATCGGATGGAATACATCAAGCATTGAAGTTGACGCTAGTGTTTCAGGACAACAAGTTTTTGTAGTTTTAAAATGGGAAGATAACGCTTCTCCAACTCAGGGGATATGGAGCTTCCAGGTTGATATAACAAGTACAACTATAACAATTGACCCAGGTATTGTTGCTCTATACGGAAGTTTGTCATCTAATTTCTACATATCAAAAAGTTCAATAACCAATGGCGTCAGGGTGTTAGTTTTTGGTAAAACCCCCAGCAGAATGTTCCCCCCAGGTTACAATGCAGCTGTTTTGACTCTTACACTTCCATCCCTTTCAGCTGGGAGTTATTCAATTACTTTAAGGAACCCTTCAGCCGTTAAGAGGAATTATCCTGGTGGTGCGAGCCCAACCTCGCAGACGGTGACGCTTAGCCCAGATGAAATAGATATCACAGCTTCAACTTTTACTCCGCCATCGTCGTCACCGACATTTACAGGTACAGGTTATACAACGCCACGAAAATATGGAGATATTAATTGGGACACATATGTCAATATTGCAGATGTAACAGGGCTTGCGGATGTTCTTGTAGGGAATTATGGAAATGTTAATGTTTATGACCCAGAAAATAATTGGTATGGTACCCCTGCTACTTATAGATATTTTTATGAAACAACACAAGGGGAATCACCAATTGTCTATAATAATGTGGACATAGATAACAACGATAGAACAGCAGCTGATGTCAATGGTGGGGATGGAACGCTTGATCTTATGGACCTTGCGACATTGGAGGATGCGGTGATAAGTGGTGTTTGGCCAAGCTATGCGATTAGTGCTATTGCAGGTTTGCCAGCTGGGAAGATAAACGGTGGTCCTGGCATTGGTTCTGGGATACTGGCGAAGGTTGAAGGTAGTGAGGCAAGGTTTGAGAAAGTTGCGACGGATGTATTTGTTAAGTTTGAGGTGTTTAACTCCGGGCAGAAGGGAAGTAAAATCAGAGTTACGGTTGATAACAATAGTGCGGAATTGAGGGGATTGCAAATTGAATTGGCTTCATCGGTGCTTCCAGGGAAGCTTGATGTTTGGAGTTTGCCTGATGCGAGCGGTTTGAAAGTCGCCTGGAAGAGAAATGAATTCAATAAAATCGTCATCATAGTTTATGCAGATGGTGGAAAGGTTATGAAGTCGGGAAGTGCATCTTATGTGACGATTGTTGTCCCGAATGTAACCCGTGAGCAGATTTTGGGCGCTGAGCCGAAGGTTATAGCAAGTATTAAGAACATCTCTTATGATGTCAATTATGATGTCACCGAGGCAAGTGGAATTGTCCCGTTGAACTATATGTTGTATCAAAACTATCCGAATCCGTTCAACCCCGGGACGAAGATAGAGTTTGAGGTTCCGGAGTATTCAAATGTTAAGTTGATAATTTGGAACTCGCTCGGACAGAAGGTGAAGGAGATTTATTCAGGTGCAGTTGACCCGAACAGGTATAGTGTATACTGGGATGGTAAGGATGAAAATGGATTGTCCGTTGCATCAGGAATTTACTTCGTCACGATGTATGCTCGCTCGCTTGAGGAACAAGGCAGAGAGTTCACTATGACGAGGAAGATGATATTGATGAAGTAAAAGTTTGATTTGGTGCTGTTTCAGAGGGGGTAGGTGTGATTTTCACCTATCCCCTTTTTTGTTTAAATTTTGAGTAAAAAGTTAAAAGAGGTGATTGATGATGTGGAAAAGAATGTTTTTTGTTGTCATTGTTTTTTTGATTTTTCAATTTGGGGTTTTGAATTCACAGGAGAAGAAGTTTCAAAATGTTGAGGTTAAAAAAGATACGAGCGTAGTTGAAAAGGGGAAAGTTAAGAAGCCGGGTTTTCCTTTGTCAACTGGGGCTGGGTTTTTGATCAGCGATGACCCTTCTGCAACGCCGGACGCTTCAGCTATTCTTGATGTTAAGGTTACTGGGGCGACGAAGAAAGGGGTTTTGATACCGAGGATGACAGCTTCAGAGAGGTTAAGTATAAGTTCGCCTGCTGTTGGGCTTCTTGTTTATCAGACAGATGGGACGCCTGGGTTTTATTATTGGGATGGTTCTGTCTGGCAAAGGTTAAGTTTGTCAGGTGAGGGTGCTCTTCCGAGTGGGTCAACGGGGCAGACATTAAGGCATGATGGGACAAGTTGGGTTGCGAGCAGTTTGATATACAATGATGGAACAAGGGTTGGAATTGGGACGACATCTCCGACGGGAGCGAAATTGCATATTTTGGGTTCATCGGGGGAACCGAGCTTGCGTTTAACGGGAAGCACTGGGTTTGAAGCTGGTGTTTTCTTTGAAAACACAACAAGTGGAAGCGGGAGGACTTATTCAATTTATTCAACAAATGCAGGCGTTTTAACAATTGGTGATGAGACCGCAAGTCAAGTCAGGATTGCGATTGATCCTACTGGGAAAGTTGGTATAGGAACGGCTTCGCCTTCTTATACATTAGATGTGAGTGGTAGTGCAAGGGTGAGTGATCTTGCAACTGGTGGATTACCGCAAGTTGTTTTTTCAAATAACGATGGTTCTCTTTCAACGAGTGGAGCGGGGACAAATGGGCAGGTTTTAACTTGGACATCTACTGGACCAGCGTGGTCCATACCCGAGATGGATGTTGCCTCAACAATTTGGGGTGCGATAGGAGCAACAGCAGCGAAGCCAACTAATACAGCAATTTTAATATCCCCAATTTATATACCAGCGAGAATAACGGTTAATCAAATTAGGTTGAGGGTGACAACTGCATTGGGAGCTGCTGGTGATGTCGGGGTTTATGATGCAAATGGTAATCTTGTTTTGAATGGTGGAGCTAATTCTTTGACTACAACAGCTGGCGTTAAAATCATCGTTCCTCAGCAAGTAAACCGAACTCTTAATCCGGGTCAGTATTATGTTGCAATTACATGGAATTCAACGACTGGTGTCATTGCAGGAGTAAACCTTGGAGTTGCAAATGCAATGTATAGGACTGGATACATAAGTACTGGGGGTGGGACTGTTTTACCAGCAACTATAGATCTGAATGCAATTACTCCATGGTTGTATATTTTTTATGTCTCGTTGAACAGGTAAAATCTCACAACAGATTTTTTTATAAACTATGAGATACTTGCGTTTTTTGATATTTTTCGCATTGGTTTCGGTTTTATATTTGCACTCACAAGATGTTGTTGTGATGTCAGGGACTTATGTTAGTGCGGGTTCGGGTGTTGTTGTGAAAATGGGGAGTTTGACTGTTAATTCAGGGGCGACGGTTGAGATCGGTTCAGGGGCGAAGTTTCAACTTTTTTCCGACCTTACGAATTCGGGGACGATCAATTGCGATGTAAATTCAGATTTTGAATTTATCGGTGGGTTTCAGGTGATAACTGGAAGTGTTAATTTTGGAAATTTAATTAAATCTGGCGGTGGTTCAATAATTTTAAATAGTCCGATAAGCGTATCGGGTGTGTTATCGCTTCAATCGGGGAAAATTTACCTTGGCGGGAATGATTTGACAGTTTTAGGTTCAATCGGAACTTATTCCTCTGTTAATTCCATCGTTCAAAATGGGACTGGGAGATTAATCCGAAGCGTAAGTGGAACTGGTGATTTTGTTTTTCCTTTGAGCGTTCCTGTTGGAAGTAGTGAATATTATCGTGGTGTTAAGATAACATTTACAACGGCGCCATCTTCGCCAGGGAATTTGAGTGTTTATTTTAATGCTTCTAATCCGGGGACGAATGGTTTGCCTTTAAATGACGGAGCGATTCAAATTGTCAGCGCTTGGTCGGGTGGATATTGGGTTGTTGAGCCGTTGGGTGGATTGAGTGGAGGGATTTATGATATTGAGGTTGAGGCGCACGGTTTCAGTGGTACAAGTGACCCGACGAGGTTGAGAGTTTTGAAAAGGACAAGTGGTGGTGCTTGGGTGCTTCAAGGGACGCATGTTGCAGGTGGCGGAACGCCAAGTGAGGTGATTGTGCGAAGAAGCGGTTTGAGTGGATTCTCCGAGTTTGGAATTGGTGGGACACCTTTTGATTTCATCTCAGCTCAACTTTTGGTTGGTTTTACCGTAAGCGATATTTATGTTGAAACTGGCGCAACTGGAAACATTGCTTACATACGACTTGATTGGAATGATGGAAACCTCGGAAAAACCCATGGCGTTTGGGGCTGGAGTTTTGATGTTACAAGTTCAATTGTCTCAATCACCGATGTAACGCTTGCACCTTCAATATCAACTGGTTTTTCAATCAATAAAACATCTATTCCGAATGGGAAAAGGGTTGAAATTTATGGAAACACACCGAGCGTTATTTTAAAAGACCAAGGGAATTCACCCGGTCAATACATCGTTGCCCGTGTTCATTTTAATTCACCGAGTTCGGATGGTGATTATCCAAACGCGATAAATTTGACAAATAACACCGTTTCAAACGCGGTTATAAGGGATGCGTCTTTGCTTAATCCGAGTAGTATGCCAGCTGGTGATGGGATTGTAAGTTTAAATGTTCATTCTTCAAGTTTGTTTATTGAGCAACCTCCAAGTTTTCTGCCTAGTGGTTATTCTGATAGAAGGAAATACGGTGACATAAATTGGGATGGAAGTATAGACATCGCTGATGTAACTGGACTTGCAGATGTTGTAATTGAAAATTGGTCAGCGGTGACTGTGAAAGACCCTTATGGAGATAGACCTTTTTACGAGGGGAATGGTTATAATGGGACGGATGCTGATAATTCCGATAGAACCGCAAGTGATGTTGAGACAGGAAATGGTGTAATTGATCAAATGGACCTTGCAACTTTGCAGGATGCGGTGATAAATGCGACTTGGCCAAGTTATGCAATTACAGCAATAGCTGGGAAACCAGCGTTTAAATTTTACGGTGATGGCGATACAGTTAAAGGTTTTGCGACTTTGAAAAAGATTAACGATGGAATTTTGCATGTTGATTTTGAAATTTTTAACCCAGGGGATAAAGGTTCTATCATAAGGGTTAGATTGAGCAATTCTGTTGAGGTGAAGGGTGTGCAGATTTCTTTGAAGGTTAAAGCATTGCCAAATTTTGAGCGTTTGAAATTTGATGTGACTCCTCTTTTGACCGTGAGTGGTTTTAAAGTTGCATTTGGTAAAAATGAACTGGGTTATCTTGTGATTTTAATTTATTCCGATGTCGGCAAGTTGATCAAAAGAGGCGATAAGCAAGGGATAGTTACGATATCAATTCCTGGTATGGATGTTGAAAAGTTGTGGGCGCTTCAGCCGGATGTCAAGTTAAGCGTTGGAAACCTCTCATATAACGCAAGCGTTGATGTGAGGGGCGCAAGTTATGTTGAGATTCCGAAGAGTTATATGCTTTATCAAAATTATCCGAATCCGTTCAACCCCGGGACGAAAATAGAGTTTGATGTACCGGAGTTTTCAAATGTTAAGTTGATAATTTGGAATTCACTTGGTCAGAAGGTGAGGGAGCTTGTAAATGGTCAAGTTGATCCAGCAAGACATGTTGTTTATTGGGATGGGAAAGATGAAAGCGGTGTGCCTGTTTCATCTGGGATTTATTTTGCGACGATGTATGCCCGTTCAATTGAAGAGCAGGGTAAAGAGTTCACCATGACGAGGAAGATGATACTTTTGAAGTGATAAAAGTTGCGATTTTTTATTTCGTTTGCTAAATTTTTAGGGAGTAGCTTTAGATGGCTACTCCCTTTTTATTTAAAAAGGTGGTTTCTTCTGGAAAATTGGAACAACAAAAGAAGAACATTAAACGCTTATGGAATTTGAGGAATTTTACAAAGGACCTCGTGGGATAGCGGTGAAAATTTTGAACAGGATAGAGAGAACAGATTCATATCTTGATAAACTTCTTGATGTTGAGTTAAGATCCGACGAGTTAAATGATTTGGACAAAAGATTTTTGACTGAGTTAACTCACGGTGTCGTTCGGTGGAAGACACGACTTGATTTTATAATTGAGCAGTTTTGCAAGAACAAATTTGCGATGCAGGACCCGAACATAAGAAATGCAATGAGAGTTGCATTATATCAAATTTTATTTTTGAGCAAAATTCCCCACGCAGCTGCTGTTAATGAAGCGGTTGAATTCGTGAAAAAAATCCGTGGTCAAAAAGCTGCAAATCTTGTAAATGCAGTTTTGAGGAACATAATAAGGAATTTGAATAAACTTCCCACCCCTGATCACGAAACAGACCCTGTTCAATATCTTTCAATTATGTATTCGCATCCTTCTTGGATGGTTAAACGCTGGGTTGACAGATACGGTTTATATGAGACGGAGCAGTTGCTTTCGGCAAATAATGAACGACCGACGATCGTCGTCCGTGCGAATACTTTGAAGACCACTGCGGATGAACTTGTAAAACTTTTTGAAGAGCGAAATATCAGAAACACTCGTTCAAAATATCTTGAAAACTTCATAAAGGTCGGTCATCTCTCCGGAATTTACAATCTTGACCTTTTTGAAAAAGGATATTTCTCCGTCCAAGATGAAAGTTCCGGTTTGGTTGTTAAGTTGCTTGACCCTAAGCCCGGGGAAACCGTGATTGACCTTTGTTCAGCGCCCGGTGGGAAAACAACTTTTATAGGTGAATTGATGAAAAATCAAGGGAAGATAATAGCGGTTGATAAATATGAACACAGGTTAAATCTTGTCAAGCAGAGTTGCGAGCGACTTGGGGTTGAAAATGTTGAATTCATACCGAAAGATGCTCTTGAAGTGGATGTTGAACCGGCAGATAAAGTCCTTGTTGATGCGCCTTGCTCGGGTTTGGGAGTGATACAGAAAAAGCCAGACATAAAATGGCAAAGGGAACTTTCCGATATAAGGAATCTTGCGAAAACGCAAATTGAATTGCTTGAGAAAGCGAGTAAACTTGTCAAAAACGGCGGGGTGATTGTTTATAGCACTTGCACAATTGAACCAGAGGAAAATATTGAAGTTGTTAAGGAGTTTTTAAGCAGGCATCCCGAGTTCAAAATTGATGATGCGAGAAATTATCTTCCTTCCGACATTGTAAATGGAGAGGGTTGCATGGAGACATATCCTCATAAACACGACATGGACGGCGGTTTTGCCGTTAGATTAATCAAAGTTGGATGAAAAATTTATGGTAAAATCAAAATCAACTGGCTTTGTTTTAGTTGACGGGGAGACATTGACACCTGAAAATGTGTTTAATGTTGCGGTAAATTTCGCTGAGGTTAAGTTAAGTCGTGATGCGATTTTAAGGATGGAAAAATCAAGAAAGTTAGTTGAGAAATGGGTTGAAAGTGGGGAGACGATTTATGGGGTTACGACTGGTTTTGGTGATTTTGCAATGGTGAGAATTGAAAAAGATAAGATTGAGAAGCTTCAAAGGAATTTAATATACAGTCATTCAGCGGGGGCGGGAGAGCCATTGCCTCCAGAGATTGTGAGAGCGATGATGCTTTTGAGGGCAAATGCTTTGGCAAAGGGTTATTCGGGGGTTAGACCTGAAATAGTTGATTTCTTATTGAAACTTTTAAACAATGGGATTATGCCAATAGTACCGTCGCAGGGTTCGGTCGGTTCAAGTGGTGACCTTGTTCAACTTGCTCACTTAGTCCTTGCTATGATGGGAGAAGGGGAGGTTTGGGTTGGGAAATCAATAAATGTTGACGAACTTAAAAAATTTCCATCTCGTTCAGCATTGAAAAAATTTGGGTTGAAACCATTAAAGTTATCCGCAAAGGAAGGGCTCGCACTTATCAATGGAACACAAATGATGACAGCTTATGCATGTTTAATTGTGAAACAGGCAAAGGAATTGTGTAAAATAGCTGACATCGCAGCTTCTTTAAGCATTGAAGCGCTTAAAGGGACTGATAGAGCTTTTGACGAGAGGATTCATAAATTAAGACCTTATCAGGGACAGCAAAAAGTAGCAAGGAACATATTGCGCATGATGCGTAATAGCGAGATACGACTCTCCCATTTGTATGATGATCCGAGGGTTCAAGATGCTTATTCGTTAAGGTGTGTTCCTCAAATTCACGGTGCTTCAAGAGATGCGATTGATTATGTTTACAACATCGTCTCAATTGAGATTAACTCCGCAACCGATAACCCTTTGATTTTTCTAGAAGATGGGGAACATCTTGAAGGTGGGAATTTCCACGGACAGCCGATAGCCCTTGCGATGGATTTTATAGCAATTGCTCTTTCTGAATTAGCAAATGTCTCTGAAAGAAGAATTGAACGACTTGTGAATTCTCAGTTAAGCGGGTTGCCGAAATTTTTGACGAAGATCGGGGGGTTAAATTCCGGGCTTATGATAGCTCAATATACAGCTGCTTCCCTTGTTTCCGAAAATAAAGTTTTGTCCCATCCAGCAAGTGTTGATTCAATACCAACATCTGCAAATCAAGAAGACCATAATAGCATGGGCTCTATATCTGCGCAAAAAGCGTATAGAGTTTTAAAAAATGTTCAAACAGTTCTTGCAATTGAGATAATGTGTGCGGTTCAAGGGATTGATTTCGCAAGGGTAGATGAAAAAACTGGTAAGATAATGAAATGTGGTGTTGGGACACAGGCGGTTTATGAATTTGTAAGGAAACATATAAAACATCTTGATGAGGATCGGATACTTCACAAAGACATTGTAAAAGCACTTGAGCTTGTAAAAAGCGGTGAAATTATAAAAGTCGCTGAAGAAGCGATTGGAGAAAAACTTGAGTGATATAAAATGGCTGATAAAAAAGCGACATTGACGCTTGAATCGGATATAAGATATTTGAAAGGCATCGGGGAAAAAAGGTCGCTTGCTTTGAAGGATGTCGGGATTGAGAAATTGATTGATCTTCTTTATTATGCGCCGATAAAATACATTGACAGAAGCACTGTTATAACAGTTGCTGACTTGAAAAGAAATTGGTGGAAATTTTCTGGGGCTCAAGGAGCGGTCACATTTATAGGTAGAGTTGTTGATAAGAGGACATTGGTTGCTTCTTCGGGAAGGGAGATTTTTGAATTGACAATTGATGATGGGACGGGCAAAATTAGCTGTTCGTGGTTCAATAAGATAGAATACTTCAAGCGTCAGTTTGAGTTTGGTGATTTCGTCGCTGTCTTCGGAAAACCAACCATTTTCAAAGGAAAAATAAATCTAATTCATCCAGAATTTGATTTCCTGACGGAATCTGATAGCGTAAATATACACACGGGTAGAATCGTCCCGGTTTATCCATCCACTTCAAAGTTGAAGTCGCTTGGGCTGAACACTTTAAAACTTCGCGAACTTATAAGCAGTGTTATAAACGATTACATTGATTATGTTGAAGAGAACCTCCCTCAAAAGATAATTTTGAAGTATGACCTCGTTCCGTTGAAATTTGCTTTGAAATCAATTCACTTTCCCGATTCCCGTCAGGATTTGGAGGTTTCCTTGAAAAGGTTGAAGTTTGAGGAGTTATTTTTCCTTCAACTTTTACTTGCGCGCAAGCATTATGAACTTAAACACTTTGAAAAAGGAATTTCATTTACGAGAATAGGAGAGCTTGTTCACAGGTTCAGCCAAATTTTGCCTTTTCAACTCACCAACGCACAGCGTCGTGTCATCCGTGAGATATGGAGGGATATGAAATCTGACAGACCTATGAATCGTCTTTTACAAGGTGATGTTGGAAGTGGGAAGACGGTTGTTGCTTTAATTGCTATGTTGATAGCTGCTGACAACGGCTATCAAAGTGCGTTTATGGCACCAACGGAAATTTTAGCAGAACAACATTATGCGACTTTTTTGAGCTTGTTAAATTCCCTCCCAGTTAAAATTCGCCTTTTGACCGGTAGCATTAAACCAAAAGAAAAGAAAGAAATCCTTTCGGAGATTCAAAGTGGGGAAGCGCAAATTGTAATTGGGACTCACGCATTAATACAAGAAGGAGTAAATTTCAAAAACCTCGGGCTTGTCGTAATTGATGAACAGCACAGGTTTGGCGTTATGCAAAGGGCAACTTTGATTGAGAAAGGTTATAATCCCGATGTTCTGATCATGACAGCAACTCCTATCCCGAGGACGCTTGCTCTTACCGTTTACGGTGACCTTGATGTCTCTGTCATAGATGAAATGCCGAAAGGTCGCAGAAAAATTAAAACCGAGATAATCCCTGACGATGAAAAGGGGAAGCTGTATGAATTCATCAGAGCGAAAATTAAAGAAGGACACCAAGCATATATTGTTTATCCCTTGATAGACGAGTCGGAAAAGCTTGACCTTGAGTCAGCGATAAAAAATTATATCTACCTTAAAAATGAGGTGTTCCCTGAGTTTAAAGTCGGTTTAATTCACGGTAAAATGCCCGGGACGGAAAGAGGGGAAATAATGAGTGATTTCAGAGATGGGAAAATCCAGATTCTCGTAGCAACGACGGTGATAGAGGTTGGAATTGATGTTCCAAATGCGACTATAATGGTGATAGAAAACGCTGAAAGATTTGGGCTTTCTCAACTTCATCAATTGCGCGGGAGAATAGGGAGAGGCGAAAAGCAATCATATTGTTTTTTGGTTGTTAAGTCAAGTTTATTAAAAAGCGAAACGCTTTTTGATTTTGAGGAAAGTAAAGCAATTGAAAGAGTTAAAATAATCGCTTCAACGCTTGATGGTTTTAAAATTGCTGAAAAGGACCTTGAACTGCGTGGACCCGGTGAATTTTTCGGAACAAGGCAAAGCGGTTTTATGAAATTCAAATTCGCAAATATCGCAACCGATCAGAAGATACTTGAAATCGCCCGGAAAGAGGCGTTTGAGATCATAAAAGAAGACCCGGACTTGATGAAACCAGAACATTATTGTTTAAGGGAGGAACTTGTAAAGAGATATTCAAATAGCGTAGACCTTGCAAAGGTAAGTTAAAAAATAAAATGAGGCATAAATGGAAGACGAAATCAAGGAAATTTTAACCTCTTACAAAACAATAGCTATTGTCGGCATCTCAAATAAACCGGATAGAGATAGCTATATCGTTGCTGAATATCTTCTCAATCAAGGATATAAAATCATCCCGGTTAATCCAAACATTGATACTGTCCTTGGTTTAAAGGCATATCCTGATTTGATCAGCATCCCTGAAGATATAGAAATCGTTGATATTTTTAGAAGACCGGAATTCGTTGACGAGATAGTTGATCAAGCGATTGAAAAGAGGGCGAAAGTTGTGTGGATGCAACTTGGCGTTATAAATGAATCAGCAGCGGAAAAAGCGAGAAAGGCGGGGTTGAAGGTCGTTATGAATAAGTGTATAAAGGTTGAGCATATATATAGGTTCGGGAATTTTTAATAAACCGGGATTTTTAAAATTTGTCCGACTTTGATGCTTTTCCCTTCAAGCTTATTTAGCTCAATTATATCTTCAACCGTCGTGTTATATTTTTTTGCGATGGTTTCAAGTGTTTCGCCTTTTTTCACCCTATGATTTATTGTTTTTTCAGGCACAACGATAATTTCGCCATTTTGGAGGACAACCCTTGAGCTTTTGTATTTGTATTGAGATAGATCAAGTTGTTGAGGTTGGGCATTTGATGGGAGGGCTATTAAAAATTCACCTTCGGGAAGGGATGACTTCAAAATCCACGGGTTTAAGTATTTGAGCGTTTTATAATTCGTCCCTTGAAGTTTTGCCCAAACGGCGAGATTTTGAATTGGACCTCTTACGCTTACATATTTTACATCTGGGGGTTTGAAAAGTTTCGTCGTGTCAATTATGAAGCCATATCTTTTCGCATTTGATATTAACTCTTTAATAGCAGCAACTCTGAAAATAAACCTTGCTGTTTCCCTATTCAGATGAAGGTCAAAATAGTTGTCAACCCATTGAAATTGTAAAGCATCTTTTATCCTTGCCTCCCCAGCGTTATAAGCAGCAAGCGCCAATGTCCAACTGTTAAATTTATTGTAGAGGTCTTGAAGGTAGGAAAGAGCAGCATCGGTTGATTTTTGGATGTTAAGTCGCTCGTCTATATAGTCGTCAATTCGCAAGCCGTATTTTCTTGCAGTCCCAGGCATAAGCTGCCACAATCCAGCTGCTCCTTTGCTTGAATATGCGTTTTCTATCAAGCGACTTTCAGCGATTGCTAAAAATTTTAAATCGCTTGGCAATCCCCTTTCCTTGATTTTGCTTTCAATAAAAGGCATATATTTACCGCATCTCTTCAGGTCAAGTATAAGTTGATTCTCGTCAAATTCAAGGTAAAATTCCCTCTCAAACCTTTCCCTCACATCAGGTATTTCAAGAGGTATCCTTTCCCCGCAAATAAACACGATGTCAGGTGGATGAGTTACAGCAAGATGGTTTACGATTGTGACTTCGTTTCTGTTTGATGTATTCCAACTAAAATTTTTTGTGGCGATGAAAAGCGCAAAGATAAAAATCCCGATTGAAAAAACATGTAATATCCTATTCATTGCGTCTCAGTAGCGTTAATTTTAAAGAGTTAATCCTTGTTCTCGTAGCGTTTAAAATTGTAATCTTGAAATTGTTGATTATGAATTCCTCACCAGCGGTTGGAATCCTGCCTATGTTATTTATCACAAATCCCGCGATGGTTTCATAATCGCCTTTTGGAATGTTAAGGTTAAATTCCTCGTTTAGATGGTCAATCTCCGCAGAACCGTTTAATATAAAAGTATTCGCATCAACTTTTTGAACTAATTTCCTGCTGACATCAAATTCGTCTTCTATTTCGCCGACGAGCTCCTCAATCACATCTTCAAGCGTTATCAAGCCAGAAACACCGCCGAATTCATCAACCACAATTGATATGCTCGTATTTTTTTGTTTGAAGTCATTCAAAAGTTCAATACATCTTTTCTTCTCCGGGACGAAAAACGGCTCTGTTAAAATTTCATCTATGTTTCGTGGGTTTTTAAATATGTCTTTCACATAAATTATGCCAATGATGTTATCAATCACGCCATCATAAACTGGAAGTCGTGAATGTCCCGACTTTGAGAATATTTCAATTATTTCTCTCATTGGCATATTTTTTTCAACCGCTACGATTTCAGTCCTTGGGCGCATTGCTTCTTCAACTGTCATATTTTCAAGTTTAAAGACGCTTGAAAAAGGTATATCAATTTTAAGATCTCTTCCGAGTTCGGTCTCCTTTATGAGTATTTCAAAGTCGGATTTGCTGAAGAAATTTTCAATTGTTTCTGATTTTATCTTGAAAATTTTTAAGAGCTTTTCCGAGGCAAATCCTAAAATTTTTATCGCCGGTAAAAATATAAAATAAAACAACTTCAAAGGAAGTGATGCAAATAACACAAGAGCGTCAGCCGATTCCCGCCCAATGCTTTTTGGAATTGACTCCCCAAAAATTAGGATAAGCAAAGTAATCAAAATTAAAATCGTGAAGTCATTCATATTCACAGTTGTCTTGAGGATGAAAGTTAAAATTGAGCTAAGTGCGATATTTACGAAGTTATTTCCTATTAAAATCGTAATGAGGAATTTTTCCGGTTTTTTTGTGAAGTCGTATGCGATTCTTGCAAAAAGAGAGGAATTGGACCTTATTTCAAGTTTTATTTTATTTGCGCTTATAAAGGCCATTTCACTTGCGGAGAAAAAGGAGGAAAGAAACAATAGGATAAATGCAAGCCAAAGTTCCATTGTTTTGAGCTATTATTTTTAAATAAAAAGGCACAGAGTTATGAAACCCTGTGCCTTTTGAAATTGCGGGAAATTTTTTATCAACGGGATTATTTTTTCAACTTGAACCTGATCGGAATCATGACGCGGACTTTTACAGGTTTACCGCGTTGCTTTCCTGGTTTAAACTTTGCCTTCATTACAGCAGCAACAGCTGCCTCATCACACCCAGCACCAATTCCCTTGACCACATCCGCTCTTACTACATTTCCATTTTCGTCTACGAATGCCATGACATAAACAGTTCCTTCAACCCCAGCTCTTATAGCTATTTCTGGATACACGACATTTCTTTGAATTGATTCAAGACCACCGATTATCTCAGGCATTTCCTCAACTACGACGAAGAACTGCTCTTCAAAAGGAATTTCTTCTTCCTTCTTTCTAAGTTCCTCCTTTGGAGGAGGTGGAGCAAATTCTTTTGTTATATCAAGCTCTGAGCTTATGTCAATATCAACATCGCTTAATGCTTCATCGCTTGGGGCTTCAATTGGGATTGGTGGTCTTGGTGGTGGCGGTGGTCTGTTCTCCTGTCTGGTTTGCGGGATTTCCTCCGGTTTGATCACTTCCTGCTCAACTGTTAAAATTTTTTTCCCACGACCGATGTCTTTAGGGAAGAATCTGAACGCAACTATCGTCACAAGCAAAGCAATCACAAGCCCAAGCTCAACCCATTTCCGCCACCTCAATCGCAGATCAGCTTCTGGCTTTTTAATGACAGGCATTTTTAATTTTACCTCCGAAAATTTTTTATTTTGCTGATTAAAGATAAAAAGTTTAATACAAAATTTCAAGTTTTTCTCTACAAATTAAAACACTTGAAGTTGAATTTTGTTTCCAAATAAGTGGAGCCGACGGGATTTGAACCCGTGACCTCCAGAGTGCGATTCTGGCGCTCTCCCATCTGAGCTACGGCCCCAAATTTTTCACTTAAAATATAGCCAAGATGTGTTAAAAAAACAAATTTTTTAATCGCCAGGATATTCCTTCGCTTTTTCCTCACCGCGCAAAACCCTCAAGACCCCAAGCGCAAGAGCTCTCATTTCGTCCTCCCCAGTGATTACGATAATCGGAGCGATAAATGAAACTCTTTCACTGATCCAGTTAACAAGCATTCTTGAATTTGCCAAACCACCGGTTAAAACTATCGCATCAACATTTCCCTTCAAAACCGTTGCCATTGCCCCTATTTCTTTAGCGATTTGGTATGCCATTGCCTCGTAAACCTCTTTTGCGTAAATGTCCCCGTTTTCAATTCTTTTCTCAACTTCTCCAGCGTCATTTGTTCCAAGATAAGCAACAAGCCCACCCTTCCCCATGACCATTTTTCTTATTTCACTTTCGGTAAATTTACCGGAAAAGCACAAAGTTATAAAAGGTTGAAGTGGAAGACCTCCGGTTCTTTCTGGGGAAAATGGTCCATCACTACTTGCATCGTTTGCGTCAATGATTTTTCCAGCTTTGACTGGACAAACTGAAATGCCACCACCAAGGTGAGCGATTACGAAATTTGAATCCTCAAGCTTTTTCCCAATCTTTTGACAAGCAACTCGCGCCGTTGCGTGAATGTTGAGAGCGTGTGATAAACTGCGTCTTTGAATAAGTGGATGCCCCGAATATCTGGCTAATGGTTCAAATTCGTCAACTGAGACGGGGTCAACGATGTAAGCATCAATTCCACCAAGTTTGGCTATCTCATATGCAAGCGCACAACCAAGATTTGATGGATGTTCACCTTGAAAATTATTCCTTGCATCATTTAACATCTCCTCGTTCACTTTATATGTTCCTCCTTTCACGGGTTTTAAAAGTCCCCCTATTCCTGCAACAGCTGAAAAGTCCGACGGTTTTAAATTTCTTTCTCTTAAAAATTCAAGCACTATATTTAACCTGAAATCAAATTGTTCCCAAAGCGTTTTAAATTTTAAAAGTTCCTCCGGTGAATGTCTTATTGTTTTTGATTCAACTTGTTCCTCGTCCTCAAAAATTGCTACCTTTGTTGAGGTTGAACCTGGGTTGATTACAAGGATTTTCATATCTATTGAAAACTTGTGTTATAGATTTTTCGTTGTTAATTTAAAAACCAAAAAGAGACATTTTCAAAAATTGCTTATCAACAGAAGGTATAAAATCCTGGAGAAAATTGGCGATGGAGCTGTCGGGGAAGTTTTTAAAGCTTACGATACTCTGCTTGATAAAGATGTGGCGATTAAAATATCAAAGCGAAATCCACTTGCCGAGGAGAAATTGATCAATGAGTTTAAAATCACTTCACAGTTTGAGCATCCAAATATAATTTCAACGCTTGACTTCGGGACGGTGAGGTTTTGCGAAGATGAAAATGTAAACGGTAGAAAATTTATAGCGCTTGAATATTGCGATGTCACAAACATATTGAAATTTTTATCAACAGCTGATACGAATAAGAAATTTGAAGTAATTTATCAAATTTGCCATGCTTTAAATGTCATACACAGGGCTGGTTATGTCCATCGTGACCTCAAACCCGAAAACATAATTTATAATTCAAGAACTGACCAAGTTAAAATCACCGACCTTGGATTTGCCATTATTTACGAGAAGATAAACCCAAATGAAGCACCAATTGGGACATTGTTTTATATGGCTCCCGAAGTTTTGAACGCCGAAGTTTACGACCATAGAGCCGACATCTATTCCCTTGGAATTTTGATATATCAAATTTTAAACGGTTCTTTACCATTTGAGTTTAAAGAACCAATTGAAATTGTAAAGTGGCATCTTTCTAAAAAGAGAATTAACCTTCCGGGCTTTGGTGTTGAAGTTGAGAATCTTTTGAACTCAATGCTTGATCCTGACCCATCAAAAAGACCTGAGAGCATTTCAAGTGTTATGCGATCTTTGATAAATTTATTTCCTGAAAAACGATGGGAGATCAATTTCAAGGTAAGAAAACCATTTGGGAAGGAAGAGGTACTTTCAAGAATAATAGGTAAACTTGATAAAGTTAAAAGTTCAAGTTCGGAGTCAAATGTGATTTTAATTTTTGGAGCTGACGGGCTTGGGAAAACAAGTTTGATTAGATATGCAAATGTAGAGGCGAAGGCAATGGGATATGAGACGCTGTTAATAAATGAAATACGACCACAAAAAATTTTAAACTTTATTTCACGCTCACCTTTGATAGTTAACCTCACGCCAGAGTTGAGAATTGGGTTTGAGAAATTTAAAGATGTGGTTGATGTAACTTCGCATAATTTGATTGAATTTGCTCAATTTTTGAGGGAGTTAATTTTAAATGCCTCGGTTTATTTCCCTGTGGCTGTTTTCATTGATGAGATTGACATTGGAAATTCTTTTAATGAGATTTTTTTGAAGTCGTTTCTCATTCCAAGTGAATTTTCGGGTAGAAAAGTTGCGGTTTTCATTTCGGGCAGGGATGAAAATTTTTTTGGTTTACTTGTTCCAAATGCTGAAAAAATATACCTTCGCCCATTTAATGTTGATGAAATAAAAGAATATGTAAAGGTAAATTTTGACATTGAAGAGAATTTGGTGCGTGAATTTGCCGAAGCCCTCGCTGAGTATTCTGGAGGAATATCAGCTGTGGTGGAGATTTTGTCAAATTATCTTTCTCAAAAAATTGGTGGTGGGGTTGATGCTCTGGGGCAATTATCAAGCTTGGAACTTGATGAAATTATAAGCCGTGTTGAGCATCTGTCCCAAATTCAAAGGCAAATACTTGACATTTTATCCCTTGAAGAAGGACCAGTTGAGGTTAAGATATTAAATGAATTTTTCTGCGCTGATATACATCACGAGCTAAAGCAGCTTCAAATGTCTGGCTTTGTTAAGCTTGAAAACGATAGGGTTTCAATAGCTTATAAAACATTGAGGGAACATGTGTTAAGAGGGATTGATGAGCCGAGCAGACGAAGAATTCATATGAATTATGCTGTGATTTATTTAAATCAAAAGGAATGGAAGAAGGATGCAGAGAAAGTTTTGTTTCACTTTGCTATGGCAAGAGATAGTGAGGGGGTGGAAAGGTTTGCAGAAATTGGAATTGAAAATCTTGTTTCAAGGGGTGACTTTAAGAAGGCAATCGGTCTTTGTGAACTTGTTTTTGATTTATTGCCTGATTATTTAAAACCATCGTTTAAATTAAAACTTGCAGAACTTAACATTAAAGTTGGAAATTTCAAATCCGCTCTATCTCTCCTTGAAGATGTTTATGAAGTTAGCGCTCTTGAATTGAAGTCGGATGCATATTTTCATCTTGGGGACACAGAATCGGCGTTTTTGATTTTGAAACAGGGGATGAGAATTTCTGATAGCGTTTATGATAGGATGAGGATTGCGGTGAAAATGTCGCAAATTTTAGCAATAAGTGGTGATGTTGAAATCGCTTTTTCAATTTTGAACGCTTATGCCGATGATAAAATTTTAAAATTTGTTTCAAAAACGAAATTGATCGGCGATTTTTATGCTGGTCTCGGGATAATACATCAAATGATGGGAAATCTTGATAAAGCTAAGGGTTGTTTTGAGATAAGCGTTGAGAGTAGGATTAAGAAAGGGGATAAGTTAAAGATAATCGCTGGGTACAATAACTTGGCGAATTTTTATAGTATAATTGGGAAGTATGATGAAGCGATAAATTTTTGGAAAAGGGCTATAGAAATTTCTGAAACGGTTGGGAACTTAACACAAACCGCTCACATTTACAACAACATCGGTATAAGCCACTTCAAGCGTAGAAATTATCAATCGGCGATTGAGAGTTATCAAAAAGCGATGGCAATTTACAGAACGATCGGGGATATCCCGGGGATGGCAAATGTCCTCGGGAACATGGGCGAAGTGTTGATAGAGGAATATAAGCTCGGTGAGGCGTACAATAACTTGATTGAGGCGGAAAAGCTTTATGAGAAAACGGGGGATAGAAGTGGTGTTTGCGAGATAAAGCGTTTGCTCTTCCTGGTGTTTCTTTATGTGGGGGACGCAAAGCGAGCGAGGGAAGCTTTTAAATGGATTGATGAAAATTGTGAAGGAATCCAATCTAACATTAGAGATTACTTTAATGCATTGGTTTTAATGAAAGAGGGTAATTTCAAATTAGCAGAGGAAATTCTTTTTAAGATGTTAGAGGATAAGACAGTTAAAGAGGATTTTGAGCTTAACTTGAAAATTTTAATTTCACTTCTCAAATTAAACTATGTATCAGGAAAAATAAATAACCTGGGTAAAGTTTTGGATTCCGTTGAAAGTTTTGTTGAGTTTGTTGAAGACCGTTATACAAAATCTTTGGTATTCTTTTTAGTTTCACTTGCTTTAGATGACAAGTCAGCTTCTTTTAAAAGTTTGAACAAAGCTTTGTATGAGCTTGGAGATGAATTCAGCGAGTTTGCTTGGAAAATTTATCTTGAAATGGCGCATTATTACAAAAGCAGAGGGGTTGAGATTAAGTATTTGAATTACCTTGAAAAAGCACTGAAGAATTTTAACGATCTGATTGTGAGGATTAGTGATGCGAATTTCATTAAATCCTATGTCAACGATGCCGAGAATGAAAAATTTTATAAGGTATTAAGAAGTTTAACCGTTTAAAAATGGATGAGAGATTTAAAATATCGCTTATCAGCACGAGTCGTTCTGCGCTTGAAGATGTGAAGAAATTTATACCAGTTGAGGAGGGTTATTTTGTTGTCAGTTTGGTTACATCTTACAATTCGCTTAAACGTTTATCTGTGCAGAAGCCAGAGCTTGTCGTCTGTGTGATTGCAAACCGTGGGGATGAGATTTTGCTTGAAACGGCGATAGATATGTTTGGGAGTAAAAATCTCGCTTGTGTTGATTATGTGAAGTCGTATAATTTAACTGTTAAACTTTTGAAGTCGGGGGTTATTTCTTATTTCACGATGCCGGAGGAAAGCGTTGCCTTTTCTGATTTCGTAAAGGGTAAAGCGGAAGAGTGGAAAAAAGAAATTGAAGCAGAGAAATTTCTTAGCATCAGGAGAGAGCAATTTGATTTTGGGAAATTCATTGGAAGTTCTGAAAAAGTGCGTGAAATAATTGAGCTTGTGAAGAAAGCGATTGAGCACAAGGATTTAACAATTCTCATCACAGGGGAAACGGGCACTGGGAAAACACTGCTTGCAAGGATAATACATCAAAACACTTATTCAGAGATAAGACCTTTCGTTGAGATAAACTGTGCTTCAATCCCGCCGACTTTGCTTGAATCGGAACTTTTCGGGCATGAGAAAGGAGCTTTCACTGATGCTAAGGAAAGAAAGATCGGTTTATTTGAAATAGCAAACGGTGGAACTATTTTCCTTGATGAAATTGGTGACCTTGATTTAAATTTGCAAGGGAAAATTTTGAAGGTTATAGAGGAAAAGACATTTCGTCGTATCGGTGGCGTAGAGACGATAAAGTTTGAAGGTAGGATAATAACTGCTACGAATCAAAACCTTGAACTTCTTGTAAGGGAAAATAAGTTTAGAAGGGATTTGTATTACCGTTTGATGCTTTTCCCGATCCATCTTCCGCCTCTTCGTGAGCGGGGTGATGATATATTTATTCTCGCTGAACATTTTATAAATGAGTTCAATTTCCTTTATCGTAAAAATCTACCAAAGGTGAAGGGGATTTCACCAGAAGCGAAGTTGCTTTTGAAAAAATATCACTGGCCTGGGAATGTTCGTCAGTTAAGATATGCAATTGAGAAAGCGGTAATTTTGACGGGGAATGAGTATTTAGTGCCTGATGATTTTAAATTTTTGTTTGAAAAGCCGGAGAAAACAAGAGGGGCTCATCTCGTTGAGGGGGATAGTTCAAATATTTACATTTCCACACCTCTTGAGTCAGCAAGCTTAAACAATGTTGAGAAAGAACTTATAAGATCGGTGCTTGAGAAAGTAGATTGGAACAAGTCGCGAGCTTCAAGAATACTTGGGATATCCCGACCGCGACTTGACAGATTAATCCAGAAGTATAGAATAATTCGTTGATATATTTTGTTGCTGGTGTAACAAATCGTTGCAACAAGCCATTACAGTTTAACCGAGTTTTTATTTTCAGGGGGTAAGCGAACTTAAAATTTGATTAAATTTTAGTCATTTTTTGTAATTCCGCATAAAAAAATTTTTTGGCACGGTATTTGAAATTATTTGAGGTAGAAGATTTTCGCTCTTTAAATGAAATTGTCAAGTTTGCGGTCTTGAAGATCAGATGAATGTTTTCAAAGTTTGCCCGTTTAAAAGATAGCTAAGTTTTATGAGTTGGATAATTTATGTATTGCGCTGATTTAATTTAGGTTTATATCAAAAACCTCTGTTCTTTAAAATATCGCTTTAAATAGGATTGGGGGCGATAGTTGAATGGTGTGAAATATTGTATGATGTATGGTGAGTTTTTGAAATTTGCGAAGTTAAATTGGAAAGATTATAGTCAAGTTAGTTATGCTTTGAATATGATTTATTGAAGCAATGTAAATTACGCTGAAAAGTGAATTTGCGATTTGGTCTATGATTAAGTTTCTTAATACTTCAAAAAACTAAATGTCAAACTAAAAAATGGAGGTAGCCATGAAGCGTCTTATTTCCTCTCTTGGCGTCATCATTATCGTTGTTAGCTTGGCATTTTTCTTAACAAGTTGCGCCGATAACCCGGTAGGGCTTTCAAGTGGGAAGCCAAGCGTTCTTAACAAAGGGGAACAGCCGAAACTCTTGAAGTGGAACGATGCGTTTAAGCAAGAACTTCTGGCGAAGAAAGGTTTTGATGGTAAATGGGTTTTCCCAGATAAGGATGCTGTGGTCGGAGGGAAGAAGACATATAACAATTCGGTTTACATACCAGCTGGTGCAGTTAGTGAGCGAACTTATGTTACGGTTGAGGTTCTTGACAGGGAATATGCCGTTGTTGAATTCAATCCAAGCATGACATTTAATACAAGTGTTACGATTACGCTTTCATATGCCGAGGTTGATCTTGGTAATTTGTCGCCATATGATTTGAAACCGGTTTGGTATAACCCTGAAACCGGGGCTTGGGAATATGTTGATAGCCCTGTGACAGTTGATACGAAGAAGCAGACATTGAGCTTCCAGACGAATCATTTCTCAAGATATGCTTGGTCTTGGTAATGTTAAGGGAAAAACCTTGATAACAAGGAGGTAAAAAATATGAAGCGCGTTAAATCAAATTTTTACGATAAAGTTATAGCCGTCGCCCGCAGATATTGCGGGGACGACTTCCTTAAAAAATTTACCGAGATAGTAAAAGAGCGGGAAGAAAATCTCGCTCTTGATTTAAAGGAAGCGAAAGGAAAGTTTGAAGTAAGCTCTGAAGTGCAAGAGTCAATTATTGATGAGATTAAGTTTGATACTTTGTTAAGTTTGTCTGGAGCGATGCTTGAGCAGTTCAAGTTCATTCAGATGTGTTTTGATATCGGTGATATATGCATGACTTATGGAGAGTTTGATAAAGCAGAGAGTTGTTTTCTACTTGTTATAAAAAGGTCTGGAAAGGGTCGTGAATTTGATGAGGTTAGAGCCAAGGCGTATGTTAAACTTGGAGAGGTTAAGACGAAGCAAAATGAGATAAACGATGCGATTTCAGCATTAAGGCAAGGGTTGAAAATTTATAAGAAGCTTCGCAATGTTGATGGGATTTCAACTTGTGAAAACGGGCTTGGGATCGCCTTCTTTGAAAGTGGACGCTATGATTACGGGTTGACTTATTTTAACCAGGCGCTAAAGAAAGCAGAGAAAAGCAAGAACGAGGAACTGATCGCTGGTTTGCATATCAACCTTGGTATAATTGAAAGTATGCGTGGTAATTGGGATAAGGCGATTTCCCATTTTCGTCAGGCATTGCCACGGCTTGAGAAAAGAGGAGACGCCCTGCGCCTTGCGCAGACATATCATAATATTGGAGTGACGCTGATTCACAAAGGTGAGTATGACGCTGCGATAAAAGAGTTTGAGAGAAGTATTGAGATAGCTCAAAGAGTTGAAGATAGCTATATGTTAGCTTTGGCGTATCTTGGCAAGGCAGACGCATATGTTAGGATAAAAGATTTACCTCTTGCTACTGCTTACGCAACGATGGCTCTTGATACATTTTATAAAATTGGAGACAGGCAAAGTATCGCCGATGCGTACAGGATTTTGGGAATCGTTCAACTTGAACATGGAAACTTGCATCTTGCTGAGAGCTACTTCATGACCGCAATTGATTTGAACCTTGAGTTCAAAAACTGGCTTAACCTTGGTGAGACATATTATGAGTTAAGTCAGCTATATAAGAAACAATCTCAAATTGACAAGGCGCGCGAATCGTTGTCGTCCTCGCTTAAGTACTTTAAGAAGATCAAAGTTAAATCTTACATAGCTCGGATACAGGCGGAGCTTGAGCAATTGAAGTGAATTAATCAGCCCTGGCGGTTTCCGCCGGGGCGTTTTTAAAAACAAAAATCGTTTAATCAAATGCCATTTGATAGCGTTGACATATTTGAAGAGGTGAGGCGGAAGATCAGCGATGTCAAAAAGAGAATTGAAGAGCTTGAGGGGGAAAAGCATAGGAATCTTGAGATAATTTTTAGCGTTGTCAAGGCGATTAACTCATCTTTAATACTTGAGGAAGTGTTGAAAATTGTCCTTGACAATTTAATTTCACTTTCAAAGGCAGATAAAGGATGTCTTTTCCTTGTCAATGGGGGAGAAAGTTTAAGGTGCGCGCTTGCGAGAAATTCAAGAGGTGAAACAATTGATGAAAATGAGATTTCCTATAGTAAAACGATCGTCAATGATGTTTATTTAAGTGGTGAGCCGATCGTAATTGAAGATGTTCTTAATTACAGTGAATTTAGCAAAAAAGAAAGCATTGTCGCTTTAAATTTAAAGACGATCATTTGTGTTCCTTTGAGCATTGACTCTGAAATCATAGGTGTCGTTTATGTTGATAGCAGTAGGGTCTCGCAGATAAATAAAAACGAGATATTACAGCTTTTTGAGATTTTAGCTGGTCACGCTGCTATTGCCATACGAAATGCTAAACTATATGAGAAACTGTCAAAAGCATACGCTGATTTGCAGTCGGCAAACGAAGCGATGATAAAAGCCGAAAGGATGGCAACGAGAGGAGCTCTTGCCTCAGAGATCGCACACGAGCTTTCAAATTACTTAACGATAATTTCAATTAACGCAAAGCTCATATCAAGGGAGTTGGCGAAATTTTCAATTGATGAAAAGCTTAATAACTCTGTCAATTCCCTTCTTTCTGGAATAAACAAGATGAAGTATTTCATCCGTGGTCTTTTGGATAGCGCAGAGATGAAGCCGAATAAGAAGTTGACGGACATAAATTCCGTCATTGTTGAAACAATACAATTCATTCAACCACTTTCAAGGTATTCAAATGTAAAATTCGTTGAAGAGCTTGACCCTGAATTACCTCTTGTTAATGTTGATCCATTCCAACTTCAGCAACTTTTGATAAACCTTTACAAGAACGCAGCTGATGCTCGCAGTGATGCAACTATTATAACAAGGACATATTTTGACAGGGAATTTAATCGGGTTCAAATAAGGGTTGCTGATAATGGACCTGGGATACCCGCAGAGGTTAGAGAGAAGCTTTTCAGTATAAATTTGACTACTAAACCGGACGGACACGGTTATGGATTGATGATCTGCAAGAAAATAATTGAAAATCATAATGGTAAGATTGAATTAATAAGCGAAGTTGGGATGGGGACGGAGTTTATAATTTCAATTCCTGTTGAATGAAAAAATAGGGGATGAACAAAAATGGCGCTCGGGGACATTGGGGGCATGCATTGCCCCCAGTTTTATTTTATTTGGGTGAGATTAAAGTTTGAAATTTGATAGATCTTTGCATCTTTGACCCTTTCAATGAGGGAATAGTTATGTGTTGCCATGATTATTGATGTCCCGCGAAGGTTAATTTTTTTCAGAAGTTCAATTATTTCAATTGATGTGTCAGGGTCAAGATTTCCCGTTGGTTCATCTGCGAGGATCAGGAAGGGTTCATTGGCGATGGCTCTTGCTATTGCAACTCTTTGTTGTTCACCACCTGAGAGTTCTTCTGGCATGTTGTTCTTTTTGTGGCTTAATCCAACCTCAGCCAGTGCTGTCAAAACTTTTTTATTTACTTCCTTTTTCTTTGCCCCAGTCACATGCAAAGCAAGAGCGACATTCTCAAAAACATTTCTATCTTCAAGCAATTTAAAATCTTGAAACACAATCCCAAGTCGTCTTCTCAAATACGGTATATGTTTCCTTTTTATCTTTGAGGAGTCAAACTTACCGACGATTACTTTCCCACGGTTTGGGAAAATATCCATATAAATTAACCTCAAAAGTGTGCTTTTACCTGAACCAGTTGGACCAGCTATGAAGACAAATTCACCCTCATTTACTTTAAAGTTTAAGTCCTTGAAAACGAGGTTATCTCCGAACCAAACGGATACATTTTGAAATTCAACCATCTCAAACTTTAACTTTCTTTAATATGAAATGAACTCTTTCTGACCACTCGTTTCCCTCGGAGAATGTGAAGTTTTTGTATCGTGCAACTACTTCAAAAAGTCCTGTCTTTTTTACGGCGTCTTCTATTTCAGAAATCTTATAAATTCTTTGGATGTGTTTCTCAAAGAATTTCTCTCCGTCCTTTTCAATCTCAAATTCATTTATATGGGTCCTCTCGTCCCGAAGAAAATAACTTCGCCTGACGAATTTATAATCACCGCATTTTCCTTTTGTGTTCATCGCTATTGCATTTTGTATTGAGTTGTATTCGGTTGAAATGTCAAAAATGAAAATACCATCCTCGTCAAGCAAAGACCATACATTTGAAAATAGATTTAAAATTTTTCCAATTTCCGTGAGATAATTGATGCTGTCGTAAAGACATAAAACTGATCCATATTTTTTGTCTGTTTTAAACTCAGACATGTCAGCGATGTATAAGTTTACATCTTCGTTTTTAATTTTTTCCCTCGCCTTTTGAATCATCTTCTCAGATATATCAACCCCATCAACTTTGAAACCGAACTTTGTTAGAAGTGAAATCATCGTCCCGGTTCCACAAGCGAGTTCAAGTATGTGTGTTGTTTTCGGGTTGAATTTTTTTATGAGTTTAAGTATATATTTTGCCCATTTTTTGTAAGGGACATCTTTCATTATGCAGTCATAAATCTCAGCCAGGATAGAATAAGGTTGAGTTTGAATCATTTTATCAAAATTAAATCTTTTTGAGGCGTGCTTAAAAATTCCGCTCCATTCTCTGTTACAAGGACATCTTCTTCAATGCCAATTCTTAAATATCCGTTTCTGTCTTTACTGAATAAGTAAACGGATGGTTCTAATGCGTAGACCTGATTCGGTAAAAGACGATAGAAAATCTTCTTTCCGTATCTGTCTTTCCAGTTTGGACCGAGGATTGGACCGATTTCATGGGTTGAATATCCTATAACATGACCTGCAGCGTGTGGATATTCTTCATATCCAGCGGATGTGATAATTGTTCTTGAAGCGCTGTCAACCTCAAAACCCGTTGCTCCCGGCTTAATTTTCCCGAAAGCGGATTCAATTGCTTTGACATTTGTTTCCCACATCTTTTTTATAAAATCGGGTGGTTCTGTTTCATCCTTGCGGAGGATGTAGGCGGTTCTTTGGATATCGGTGCAGTAACCGCTCAGATTTATTCCGAAATCAATAGTAACGAGGTCTCCTCTTTGTATTACATAGTCGCTTGGTTCAGAATGACCTCTTGTGATGCCAGCATTAACGCTTGGGCAACTTTCAGCTTCCCATGAGGGCTCCACATCGTAGCTTTTCATCAATTTTTTTATAAAGTTTGCTACATCTTTTTCGGTTGTTTTTCCCGGTATTATCACTTCGGGGGAGAGCGCCTTTGAAATTATCTCTTCGGTTATCTTTACGGCTTCTTTCATAATTTCAATTTCTTCCGGGAGGAGGCGACTTCTGTATGCGATGACGATATTTTCAGAGGATACAAATCTTGAGGTGTATTTCTCGCCAAGTGTATTTTTCAAATAATCAAACATACTTGCTGTCAGACCATCCGCAAGTGGGGAGTCGGATGAGATATTTACAGCGATTTTCTTAGGTTTTCTTTCTTCAACGATTTTCTTTAAATGTGGAGCAAGACCCTCTTTTTTGTATGAGATTATCGTATCATATATGCCCGATTTTTGAAGCGGATCGGTGTCATAGCTTGCGCAAATTGCGATTTTTTTGAGGAATGTGTCTTCGTTTATAAATATAAGCGCAGTTTTTGCAACCGCTTTATCCGCAGAAAAGTCCTTTGCCAGAGGGTCAACTGCATATTCTCTTGTTAAGATGAGCCACATATCAATTTCTTCTTCTTTCATCGCTTGAAGCGCGAATTTGTCAAGTTTCGCTTTTTTGATCTCAAAAAATTTTTCAGCTGGCATTCGTTTCACTTTTCTTGGTGTTTGCATCGGTGTTTCTCTGACGCAGGAACTTATATTTAGAAGGAATAGGAAAATTAAAGCAAGTATGAAGGGCATTTTTTCCTCTTTTTGATTTAAATTAGCAAATGCGTTAAAATTAATCAAGGATTAAATCGGCTGTGATAAGTTAGCATTTGAATTTGAAATTTGAAAATTTTATTTTTAATTAGTCACAAAAAAGTTGGAGTTTCGGTTATAGCTGAAGGGCTACGCTGTTAAACATAAAAATCCGAGCGTTGATGATGAAGTTAAGAGTTTGTGCTATTTTTGTATTTTTCTCTCTTATCATTTTCAATGAAAATCAGTTCTCGCGCTCGTTAATAGACACAACGAGTGTGAGTAAACTTGATACGGTCGGGGTTGATTCAACATTTGGAATTAAATTTTTAAACCGAACTTTTTTAGAGAAACCTTATGTTGAACTGAAACAGTTAAGTCAGCACCCGCTTCTTTTTGTTCCATCGGGATTTTTGAAAAGAGAGGTGCAAATTGATTCAACGGGGAAGTTTGTACGTATAAAGGAGAAAATCGCAGGCATTGACCGTCCAATTGAGCTTGTCATCCCGATTGAGAGATACATTCAACTTCGGCTTGAAGAGAGAAAAAGGAGTTCCTGGGTTGAGATTGCCCACAGATATGAAAAGCAAGAACAGCGTGATGATATTGAACGGCTTTTCAGCAATATAACGAACATTCAAATTCCGGTGCCTGCAAATCCGATATTAAGCATATTTGGACCCCCTGTGATAAACCTTCATATTTCGGGTGCGGTTGATATAACTGGGGCTTGGCGAAACGAGAAGACGGAGCAACTTATACTTTCACGACTTGGTAATGTGAGAAATGAACCTGATTTTTCGCAACAGGTCCAGATCAATGTCGGCGGGACGATAGGGGATAAACTTAACATAACAGCGGATTGGAACACGCAAAGGCAATTTGATTTTGAGAATCAGCTTAAAATTAAATACAAAGGATATGATGATGAGATAGTGCAAAGCGTAGAAGCGGGTAATGTTTCACTTCAAACGCCATCTTCACTTATAGGGAGCAGTCAAGCTTTGTTCGGGATAAAGGCAAACTTTCAGGTTGGACCTTTAAAATTAACTACGATAGCAAGTCAGAAAAAAGGTGAATCGCAAGAGCGCATTTTAACCGGTGGAGCCCAGTCGCAAGAGACAAAAATTTTTATGTATCAATATTCCCAAAGCCATTACTTCATTGATGAGAAATACATCCCGACATATGAGCCATATTATCAAAACAGTCCACCAGTGAGAATAGCTCCGAGTTTACAGGTTAAGGATATAGAGGTTTGGGTTTCGCAACTTGAAAGACCCGAGCCCGGGCTTACGCGTTTTGTTGTGGCTGATATAAACTTGCCCCCGATTGACAACAAGGCGTATTATGATAGTTTGAGAAGCAATGTTCTGCAAAGTGATCCGGGGAGAATTGAGGTTGGGCTTTTTAGAAAACTTGAAAAAGGAAGGGACTACACGATTAACCCGGATATAGGGGTTATATCACTTAACATCGCTCTGCAAGATAATCAAGCGATAGCTGTTGCTTATCGTGTTGAGGGACCAACTCAGATAGCTTCTGATGATACTGTTTATGGGGATTTTGTGAATTCTTTGGCTGATACTTCCGCCACTCTTGTTTTGAAACTTGTCAGACCAAGGTCGTTACAGCCGTCTTTTAAGAAAGCCTGGGAGCTCATGATAAAAAGTATTTATCCGCTCGGTGGCGCAAAGAATATAAAAAAAGAGGGTTTTGAATTAAAACTTTTATATCAAGCAAGCCCGGATCAAGAACCGCGAGAGGAAATTGAAGGGAAAAATCTTTTGCAGATTTTCGGCTTTGATAAATTTCACGAAGATGGTTCACCTGGACCTGACAATAAATTTGATTTTTCCGAGTTGACGATAAATCCAGGAAGAGGTGAATTAATTTTCCCATTTCTCAAGCCATTCAGCAAGAAGACATTAAAAGAGCTTTTCCCGGATAAAGATGACGATTTCATAAATTCAATTGCATATGATGACATTTATGATACAAATCAAGTTGCAGCAAGGAACAACACAGCGAAGTCGTCAAAGTTTTTCATCTCTGCTAAATTAACAAGCGATATTCAAGCGACATATAATCTTGGTTTTAATGTTGCCGAAGGTAGTGTTCAAGTTTATCTAAATGATAGGCGTTTGGTTGAGGGGGTTGATTACAGAGTTGATTATATACTTGGGCAATTGACAATTTTAAATCGCGATGCTTTGCTCCCCGGGGCAAATCTCAAGATAAGGTATGAAACGAACGATTTGTTTTCATTTGCTTCAAAGACGATACTTGGCGCGCGGGGCGACATTGACCTCGCTGAAAATACAAAACTTGGTTTCACACTTATGAATTACGCTCAGCAAAGTTTAAGTGACAAAGTTCGTCTTGGTGAAGAGCCGATAAGTAATACGATGCTTGGCTTTGACTTCTCAACGAGGTTTAACTCGGGGAAAATCTCTGAACTTTTTGACATTCTCCCGGGATATCAAAGGAAACAGGATGCTTCGTTTTCGCTTCGCGGTGAATCAGCTTTTATGTTTGCTGATCCGAACACAAGAAAAAGCACAATTGCAGGGGATGGCGCAGAAAGTATAGTTTACATAGACGATTTTGAGGGCTCAAAAAGGATAATACCTTTGAGTTTAATTTCAACGCATTGGCATTTTTCAAGCGCCCCGGCTTATATGCCTTTGCTTGGGGAGACGAAACCGGAAGAAATTCCAGATACTGTCAAAGTTCAAAGGAAGGGTTATCTTGCTTGGTTTAATATACCACAGTCGGTTCAAATTCAAGAGGTTTGGCCACAAAAAAGGGTGGCACAAGAACAGCAATTTATCACTCCCCTTGATATTCAATTTTTCCCAGACCGTCGCGGTCAATACAATTATACTGCAAAGTGGGATTCTATAAAAAATTTCCCGCTCCAAAATTGGGCTGGGATGATGAGAACTTTGCCGTATTTCTCAACTGACTTGACGACGGAAAATATAACTTACATTGAAATATGGTTTAAGATCGTCGGGAATCCGGGTCCAAACGCAAAGATGCTTATAAATCTTGGTCAGATTTCGGAAGATGTTATACCAAATAGACGACTTGACACGGAGGATAAAAATGGGAATTACCGGCTTGACCCCGGTGAAGATGTTGGACTTGATGGGATGAGTGATGAAGAGGAAAGGTTAAAATATCCGTATCTTGGTGATGATCCCAGTCAAGATAATTTTGAGTTTGGGAATCTTCTCAAAAGGAATGGAACGGAGCGGAATAAGGACCTTTATCCAGATATTGATCGGGAGGACTTAAACAATAACCACATACTTGACCTTGTGAATAATTATTTTGAGTATGAGATTCCGCTTGACACTTTGAATAATCCTTTCATCGCTGGTGGTGGTTCAAATGGATGGTATCAGCTTAAAATTCCACTATCGGCTTATACGAGGGTTGTTGGGAATCCAAGTTTCACTTTGATAGAGTTCGTTAGGGTTTGGTTTACTGGGTTTGAGCGTGAGAGTATGATAAGGATTGCTGACTTTAATCTTGTCGGGAATTATTGGGAAGAGCTTGTCAAGAACGATGATAAATTTAAAGTCACGGTTGTAAGCGTTGAAGATAATCCAAATTACACGCCACCTCCCGGGGTACAAAGACCAAGGGATAGGACAAGACCCGACCAACAAATAGAAGGAAACGAACAATCCCTTGCTTTTATAATAAGAGGTCTTCCTGACGATACTCTTCGTCTTGCGATGAGGAGGTTTCCGCAAAAGATTGATTTGTTCAATTATAAGGTTATGCGTCTTTTCGTCCACGGGGACAATAATTTTTACTTCCGCGACACAACTGATTACGCTGGTGAGATTTTCATCTGGATCGGGACTGATACATCAAATTATTATGAGTATCGCCAGCCCATTTGGTCAGATTGGGACATAAAGAACAACATTCAAATTGTTTTTGATCAATTGACAGCTTTGAAACAAACGAGGGATTCAGTAAATCAACCTGTTAAGAGAATTCCCGTTCCCGGGGGTCCACCTGGGGCGACATATTGGTTGAAGGGAAATCCTTCACTTACAAATGTGACTTTTATTGCCATTGGAGTTACTAATCCAAAGGGCAAGGGACCGGAAATTTTATCGGGCGATGTTTGGGTTAATGAATTGCGTCTTTTGAAGGCAAACGATGCGACAGGTTGGGCTTATAATTTGTCCGCACAGTTGAGTGTACCGGAGCTTTTAAATCTTAATTTTGGTGTGTCAAGAAAGAGTCCTGAGTTTAGAGGTTTAACAGATAGATTTGTCAATTCTTCAGCGCGAGTTCTTGCAACGAATTGGGCTTTTTCTGCAAATTTAAACCTTGAGAAAATTTTCCCATCCGCGATTGCTAACTCTGTTCGCATTCCCCTTTCTTATCAGCGCAGTGAAAATATCGCAATTCCAAAGTATATACCGGGCAAGGACATACTTGCGAAAGAAGCTGCAAATCGTTTAAGGCAAAGCGTCCTTGATGGTGGAGGAAGCGAAGAGGAAGCGAACAGAAAAGCTGATAGTTTGCTAACGGTGATTCAGCAAGTTATGGCTTCTGAGACATGGGCAGTTCCTACATTTAACTTTACAATCAATTCACAAAAATGGTATGTCAAAGATTTAATCAACAAGGTCAATTTGGGCTTTAACTTTAATAGAGCAATGTCAAGGGATATAAACACAGAGGTTAGCAAGCGATGGGCTTTTAATTTTCAGGCGAGTTATTCAACGGCGATAAAACCAATAAGGTTCAAGCCATTTAAATCAATTTTTGAAGGTGTGCCGATACTTGAAGCATACAAAGATTGGGAAATACAATTGACACCGTCAAATTTATCTGGGATGATGAGGTTTGATAGAAGCCAGGAAAATAGGAAGTTCAGGACGAAGACGACATTTGAGCCGACGGCAAGGTCATTCAATGCACAGCGTGGTTTTTCATTTGATTGGAGATTTTCAAATAACGGGCTTATAAACCCGTCGCTTAGATATTCTGTTGACATTGGTAGCAATCTTGTTCATCTTGAGACGGATTCGCTTGGGAGACAGAGGACGACGCGGGAAATTTTGGGCGATATTTTCTTCAAGGATGGTTTGATCAATTTTGGAAGGACGCAAAGTTTATCCCAACAGATTAGCATTGGGACAAATCCAAAAGTACCGCCAATTTTGGGAATTAACAAGTATTTAAATTTGAATTTAAGCTATTCTTCGGCTTATAGATGGCAAAACAACTTTCAACAGGGCTCGCTTGGTCGTGGGGCTGGATATTCTGCGAATTTAAACGCAGGGTTTTCAATCAGGTTGAAATCGCTTGCTGATTCTTGGTTTGGTGAAGAGACAAAATCACCGGGAAGAGGTCGTGGCGCACGAGTTCAGAAGGATACCTCTGAAAAAGTTAGTTCGTCTTTCAGTTTGAAAGATTTTTTGAAAATTTTGATTAAAACACCTTTTCTTGATTACGACAATGTTCAACTTAATTTCACTCAAACAAACACTGCGATGAACACGGGGCTTTATTCTGAAAGACCCGGGATGGGGAATTTGTTTTCTTGGCTTCCTTTCGTAAGTGATAAAATTGAATACGGACCTTCGCTTTTGTATCAACTTGGGCATGTCTCTGATCCAAATGGTGGTTTAAAATTTTCGCCTAAGAAGGGTTTTCCATTTTTCAGCTTTGAGCAAAGCCCAGGATTGAGAGCACCAAACGGAAATCTTGATGATAGCTACACGCAGACGAACAGGATTTCAATTACGACATCAAGACCGCTTTGGCAAGGCGCTTACCTTGATTTGAGTTGGAATATAAATTGGAGTTATCAAAGAAATCAAAGGATTGTAACCGATTCGCTTGGAAATCCAAGAATTACATCGTTTACAAGTTCTGCAACTTTGGGGCGTTCGTTTTTGATGATACCGCCCGTTTTCGTTTTCAGTGTTTTCAAAGGTGGAATTGGTTCGGTTGCGTCAAAATATGCTGAATTTAAAATTGATCCTACGGATAAGAGAAGCGAGGATGAAAAGTTAGCACAGGCGTTTGAGGAGGGGTTTGAGACATTGCCAATATTGAGTAAAATTTTCGGCGGATTTTTACCTCGTTTAAATTGGAGGTTTAGATGGGATGGGCTTGAGAAGTTTTCAATATTCAAGTCGTTTGCGACAAGGGTATCTCTTGAACATTCGTATACATCAAACTTTGAAAAGAGGTGGAGAAGTTTCATCGGTCAACCAATGGCTTTTGAATCGGAAAGGGCTGGGTATGATTTCAACCCTCTCGTTGGTTTGAACTTAACATTTAAACCACTTTGGAATGGGAACTTAACAGGCGGATTTAGATACAGCACATCAACTTATTATGACCTTAATTTCTCCGCTAAGGCGATAGTTGAGACATTCAGGCGCGAGGCCTCTTTCAATTTTAGTTATTCAAAGCGTGGTTTTAATTTGCCGATTTTCGGGCTTTCGCTCAAGAACGATGTTGATATAACGCTGACATATTCATCGTCAAAAAATTCAAGACAGACATATCAAGCAAGGAACTTAACAGAGGCGATACCCCTTGATGGCATTTTAAGGACGACGATGGAGTTTAGGTTCAGATATATGTTAAGCACAAGGGTTACCGGATCGTTATTTTATCGCTTGACGAAGTCAAGGTCTGATTCAAGGAGCACTTTCATACCTGGTTCAACGATAAATGAGGTTGGGATTGACCTTCACATTTCAATCGGGGCGTGAGGGCTTGACAAGAGCGAAAAAATTTTTTATATTTTGCGTGGAAAAAGTTTTGCTCTTTTCAAAATTTAAAGTGGAGGCAAATTATGATGAAAAGGTTAATTCTTTCATCGCTTTTGGCTCTGTTAGTTTTTGGTTTGGCTTTCGCTGGTGAAACGGGGAAGATAAGGGGAAAGGTCATTGATAAGGAAACGAAGGAACCACTTCCAGGTGTAAATGTCGTGGTTGTTGGGACTGCCTTTGGAGCAGCGACGGATTTGAAGGGTGAATATGTAATTGTCAATGTCCCTGTTGGGGTTTACGATGTGAGAGCATCATTTGTCGGTTATCGTGCGATGACAGTTAAAGGAGTGAGGGTTTTGCCTGATTTTACAACCGAGGTTAACTTTGAGCTTTCAAGCGAGGCAATCCAAGTTGAAGAGGTTGTCGTAACGGCTGAAAGGAAACTCATACAAAAGGATGCTACTTCAACCGTTACAGCGGTGACAGCGCAAGAGATACAATCAATACCTGTGAACTCATATCAAGATGTGATGACACTTGCACCAGGCGTGGTAGTGGCAAATAACGGTGGACTTGGAGGTGGAGATGATGGTATCCATGTCAGGGGCGGTAGGACAAGCGAGGTAAGTTATATCGTTGATGGAATAAGAGTTGATGACTTGCTCTATGGAGGTTCAGCTCTTGATGTATCTCGCCTTGGAATTGCCTCTGTTTCAATTCTTTCGGGTACATTTAACGCTGAATATGGGCAAGCACAATCTGCGGTCGTTAACATAGTCACCCAAGAAGGCGGTTCAAAATTTACAGGTGGTATAAGGGTTGGAACAGATCAGTTTGAAAAACTTGGTTGGAAGGATAATGACTGGGGGACTTTCAGAGGTGAGCTTTCTTTGAGCGGTCCAGTGATTCCAGGAAGTGACTTTGCGACATTTTTTGTGAGCGGGGATAGGAGCTTTACGAGGACTTACCTTAACAGATTTACAGGTCCAACTTATAAAACTCCAGGTGGTAGAGTTGTTCAAAACACATTTGAAAACCTTGGTTTCTTTGATAGCAGATTGAGAGGGAATGCGAAACTCACATTTAAGTTTTTTGAGAACTTGAAACTTCGCCTTGGTTATGCTATAACCGACAGGAAGAACAAGGGTTATGCCCATTCTTTCAAGTATCAGTATTTGATGAAGATGCGCGATCCAAATCTTCCGGAATTTCAAGCGACGAATTACAGGACGAGTACGCTTTACACGGCTCATCTAACGCATGCGTTAAGCGGAAACACATATTATGAGGTTAAATTCTCCCAGTTTAACACCAGGTATAAGTATTATGTTTATGAAGAGGAGCTAAAGGGTGACTTTTCAAGGATATTCAGTGCGGTTAGAGGTAACAATCTATTTGACTCAACTTCAAACTATGAATTTGGAGGTCCTTACAGGGTCACGCTTTGGCTTAAAGATGCGCTTAAAGTTGGTTTCCCGCTTTACAGGGATTATGTCATAAATGGCGACACGATAAAGAAAGGGACATATCTAACACCGCAACTTATTGAACGCTTCAGACAAGCTGGATACACGCAAGTTGATTTAATGGCAATTTCAATGGATGACTATGTTCAGCAGTATTTTGTTTTGACAAATACATTTTCAGCAAGTTTTGCAAGTCAGGTTGATAGATACAACTTTGTGAAGCTTGGATTTGAATATAAGCAATATGATTTGAACGATTGGTGGATAAACGGGGTGAATAGCTATTGGGACCATCTTGACACTTTGCAACCAGAGGAAACAAGGCATTATGAGACCGCTTATTATAGGTTTAGACCTGTTCAAGCAGCTGCTTACATTCAGGATAAAATTGAGATAGCCGACCTTATCATAAATGTTGGTATTCGTTTTGATTATCTTAATCCGAAAGCGCCCGATGTTTATAAGGTTATTGATTTGAAGGCGAGCGATCCTAATGCTGATATATCAAAGGTTGGAAATGTTAAGCCGAAGTGGCACATAAGCCCACGCCTTGGTTTCTCACATCCAATATCAGACAGAGCGAAAATTCACTTCGCATACGGTCAGTTCTATCAATATCCCGATATGTTCTTCCTTTACAGAAGATTCAACCAGAACAATCCGAATTATCCTTATCCAAACCTTGCGGAAGGATATGAACCGAGAATCGGGAATCCGAATTTGAAACCGGAGACAACTCACGCTTATGAAGTTGGCGCCGATGTAGTTTTAAGCGAAGACATCGTGATGAGTATAACTGCTTTTTATAAAGACACCTATGATTACATATCAACGAAGAGATTTTTCCGCGACCCGTATACTTACACGCAGATAGTTAATCTTGATTATGCGAATTCAAGGGGGATTGAGTTTGCGTTGAGAAAGAGGTTGAGCAACCATTATGCTTTCCAGATCAATTACACATATTCAAGAGCTGAGGGTAATGCCGATAATTGGGCTACTCACTTCTGGGAGGCGTATACTGCTTCAGTGACTGGTTATGTTCCGCCGAAGAGGACGACGACACTTGCCTGGGACCAACCGCATACGCTTTCATTTATCTTCAATCTCGTTTATGATACTTGGGGGTTGAACTTCATCGGGAACTTCGGAAGCGGTCTGCCATATACTCCAACCGATGCTCGTGGGACCTATCTAACGGGTGAGATTAACAGCGGAAGGATGCCTTGGACCGGGAATATAGATGTCAGGGCGTATAAGACATTTAAGCTTGGTTTTGTAAATGCGACGCTTTGGGCTGATATAACGAATTTGTTGAACAAGAAGAATGTTTTGGATGTCTTTGATGATTCCGGCAGACCGGATTACAGCACAAATCCTGCGATTTCACCAGAAAATCGTCACAGACCGCACTGGTACAGCGCTCCAAGACATGTTGAAGTTGGGATAGAGCTCAACTTTTAATTTTCAAGTTTTTCTTACTTAGCCCGCCATATTAAGTGGCGGGCGTTATGAATTTTTATTTACAAAATAAAATTCGGAGATGAAAAATGAAGAAGGTTATCGCTTTTATTCTCACTTTAACTTTAATCGGTATTTTTAGCGGGGTAATCGCGCAGGTAAAAGAGGACCCGAATTGGATGACAAAGGAAAAGTATTATAACACGGTTATCGCCCCGCAACGAGGTTTGAAACCTCTTTCAAAAGAACTCGGTCCGGGGGATAGAAAAAGGTCGGTTCTTGATGTTGGGAATGTTTGGGCGAGAATTTCAAATGCTGCAACGCTTGGTTACGACAGATGGGGGCTTTGCTGGGAGTTCCCGGCAAGAAGTGGCATTACATACAGATGGACGATGGCTCCTCTGGTTGGAGCAAAGAAGAAAAATCCAGATGGAAGCTATACTAAATTTTTCGCAAGCGGTACAAGAGGAGCAGCAAGGTTCAGCGAGGAAGAATATCAACCTTTGCCGGGTTTTGATGCTGGCTATGTTGATGAGAAAAATAACATAGGAATTGCGTTTAGCGATAAGCCACAGTCCTGGCCAAAGAAATGGCCATCGTTAAGCGATTTGCCAGCGCACGCAAGAAAAATTTCATACAATCAACCCAAAGTTGGTTCAACTGGTTTCCCTGGCGTCTTGGATGGAGAAGTCGTTGCCAAGAGAGAAGCTTATTTTGTCGTTACAGATAATGACCCGGAAGCCGGGAACAAACCAAAACCAATGGATATACGCCTTGATATTTGGGGATTACAATGGGATGACTTTCTCAATCAGGACTTCATAATTTTCAGATTCATAGTTACAAACATCGGAACTGATACATTGTATGATGTATATGTTGGAATTCACGATGACCCAGATTGCCCAGAGCAAGGCTCCTATGAATGGACGGATGACTTTGCAGCGTTTATTCCAGTTGGAACGGATGTTGAGGGTTATTCACCGAGTGAGGATTCATTGCTTTGGAACTTTACATATCTTTGGGATGGGGATGATAAAGTTGAGGGATTGATAGCTTCAAATGTTGGTTGGGTAGGGTTGAAGTTTCTTGAAACGCCGATCAACCCTGAAACAGGTAAGCCGATGGGGATAACCACATTCCAGGTCTTCCCTTACAGTGAAGCACCGCAAACAGAAACAGCTGAATATGATCAATTAGCAGCTGGAATTATGCCACCTCACAATGTAAATCCTCATCCGAAAGATTGGACGCAGACGCCAAATTCATATGGACCTGACATAACTTATGTAGTTGGTTCTGGACCTTTTAAACTTCCTCCAGGTGGACAACTTGCTTTCACATTCGCTTCAATCCATGCGAGAAATAAACGCGATTTATTTAAGAAAGCGATGCTTTGTCAATTGCTTTATAACAACAGCTACCGCTCTGCTGAACCTCCACCTGAACCATCAGTCAGAGCAGTCGCAGGAGATAGAATGGTTATACTTTACTGGGACGATCGCTCTGAAAAAGGTATTTATTACAAGCCCGATGGAACGATTGATCATATAAATGACAGATTAACAGGGAACAACGCATTTGAAGGATACAAAATTTATAAGAGCACGGATAGAGGACAAACCTGGGGAGAAGCGATAATTGATGCTTTCGGTCAATTTCAAGGATGGATTCCAATTGCAATTTATGATTTGAAAAATGGAATTCAAGGCGAATCCGAAACAAGAAGACATTTCAACCTCGGAAGCGACGCAGGGATTAGGCATTACTTCATTGACAGGAATGTTAACAATGGGTATGAATACTGGTATGCGGTCGTTGCTTATGACCACGATGATGGTCCTATACCACCGCTTGAAAATTCTATTAAAAGCTATCCAAAGGAAGGAACTAACACCGTTGCTGTTATACCAGGTAAACCACCCTCGGGTGTGACAGTTGGGAGTGCGGATAAAGAAGCTACCCATATCAGTGGAAATAGCGAAGTGAAAATCCCAATCACGGTTTTAGACCCAAGAGCTACAACTGGTAAAAAGTATAGATTGACCTTCAAGCAAGGGGATACTCCATTTAGTTTGCTTATGGATTTGAAAGATCAAGATGGGAATTATGTCGTCACAATAAGTAGGGACACAATCAAAAATTACCCGTATTTCTACGATCCAGCGCTTGACAATGCTTTGATGTTTGATGGATTATATTTGCCAGTACAAGACCTTCCGCCTGATGTTAATTGGAACAAAGTTGTGGATGGCGATAGCGTTCATATTTACGATGCATGGACTATTGATTTAACATTTGAAGGTGGGAACGCAGGTGCGACAATTGATTCTCTTTCAAGAGAGGCACTTTCATCTGACTATGAGATAAGAATTGTCAGTAATCCTGTGACATATCCCAAAGTTGGGTCTTCTTTGAACCCGATTGGAACCATTACAGCACCATTTGAGATTTGGAATATAACGACGAACACGAAAGTTAACGCTGCTATTCGTGATCGTGGTGCATCTGGATTTAACTGGGATGATTATGATAGAATTTTCATAATTAACAAACCATATCCTGAAAGTAATCCTGGAGCATTCAATGCTTCATCGCTGGCGGATATACCCTACAGAGTCAGGATTTATTCTGAAGCGGTTTCTGTCCCGCCTGGGGATAAAATTAAGATAGTGACGAACAAAATTTTGACAAAGAACGATGTTTATGAATTTAACACTGTGAAGCAAACAACGACGACGATGACCGCTTCTGACCTTGAAAAGATAAGGGTTGTCCCAAATCCGTATGTTGTAAGCTCACCTTATGAGACGGGTAAATATGGAGTTCAAAAGGAAGTTCAATTCCATCATTTACCGCCGAAAGCGATAATAAGAATTTACAATGTCGCTGGTGATCTTATAAGGGTTATAAATCACGAAGGTGGCTCAATAGCTCGCTGGAACTTGCAATCATACAACGAGCAAGAGGTAGCTTTTGGAGTTTATATCTATCACATTGAAGGATTTGACGAGACGGGAAGGAAGATTGGGGAGGTCGTTGGGAAGTTCGCTCTCATTAAGTGAGGAATTTGCTCGGGCATTTTGCCCGGGCTTTTAAAATTTGAACTTTAAAATAAAAATTTCGGAGGAAAAATGAGGTTTAAGATAATTTTTACCGCATTTATCCTTGCTGTTTTAACAGGGGTTGCTTTTGCACAGTTTGATAATGTCGGAACTTCAGCTGCTGCATTTCTTAAAATCCCAGTTGACCCACGCGGTTCTGCACTTGCAAGCGCTGTCGTCGCTAACGCAAACGATCCATCCGCAATGTATTGGAATCCGGCTGGTCTTTCACAGATGAGAAGAACTGAGATAATGTTTGCAAACACTGACTGGATCGCTGACTTAAATGTCGCATTTCTTGGGGTTGGCGTTCCGCTTGGAAATTTTGGAGCAATTGGCGTTGGTATAACTTACCTTTCAATGGGAGATATGCCCATTACCACTTGGCTTGACACGGAAGGAGCAAGTGGTCAAACATTTTCCGCATATGATGCCTGCTTTGCTGTTGGCTATGCAAGACGATTGACGGATAAATTCTCAATCGGATTAAGTGTGAAGTATGTAACCGAAAAGATTTCGCATTCAACCGCAAGCGCTTTCGCACTTGATATAGGAACGCTTTACGATACCGGTTTCCGCGGTCTTAAAATTGGAATGTCGTTTACAAACTTTGGGACGAAATTACGTCTTGAGGGAAGAGACCTTATCGTAAAAGTTGACCCATATCCAACCGCTGGATCAAATCCAAGTGATGTCATAGCGAATTTAAAAACGGAAGAGTGGTCGCTACCTTTGACATTTCAAATGGGCGCAACATTTAACTTGATTGAAAGTGAAAGCTTTAGATTTACTGTGAACGCTGATTATAGGGATGAAAGGGATTACAGAGCCCTTGGTCTCGTCGGTGGCGAGTTTGCCTTTAAGGAGATGTTTTTCGTCAGAGTTGGCGGGATGAAAAGGTATGCAGTTGATGAAACGCACGGGAAGTTCACTCTTAACGCTGGCGCAGGTGTAAGGGTTAACATACCTGGTTCAAATATCGGATTGAAGTTTGATTATTCATATTCAGACCTTTATAGATTAAAACAAGCCCACAGGATTTCTCTTGGAGTCGTGTTGTAAATTATTTGCATTTAAAACGGCTCAGCCACACTGGCTGAGCCCTCTTTTTATCCTTGAAAACTTTCCGTTCTTTCCTTCCGTCATAAAAATAAAAAATCCCAAAAACAATGAAAAAACTCATCGCTTTTTTGCTTTTCTTTGTTTTGAATCTGTCCTTTGGGGATGACTTTAAATTTTGGAAAGATGGAGTTTACAACCCCAAAATACCAACACCTAAGCAAATACTTGGGTATGAAATTGGCGATTTTATAACTGAACATTATGAAATGGAGCGTTATATTGACACGCTTGCAAAATCATCGGATAGGATAAAAGTTATCAGATATGGGCAATCATACGAGCGGAGAAATATGTATCTTCTCATCATAAGTTCGCCAGAAAACCTTGCCCGACTTGATGAGATAAGAGCAAACATAGAGAAGTTGACCGACCCAAGGGTTACAAATGAAACACAAGCGAAAAGGATAGCCGAGACGACACCGATAATTGTGTGGTTGAATTATTCAAACGATGGCGACGAAACAGCAGCTTTTGAAGCTGGGATTCAAGTTGCGTATCAACTTTGCGCTGGTGAAGATGAGACAACGAAAAAAATTTTGAAAGATGCGGTTGTCATAATAAATCTCCCTCATAATCCCGACAGTCATCAAAAAGCTGTTTCTTGGTTTAAGGCGACATTTGTAGGCAAATATGGCAATCCAGACCCTTACGCTTCTGAACACCGCGGTGATTGGCGTATGAAGACGAATTATAACCATTATTTGATTGACCTAAACCGAGACGCTTTCGCTTGTTCTCAGATAGAAACGCAAAATGTCGTTGAACAATTGCATTATTGGAATCCCCAGGTCTTTGCTGATCATCACGGTGAGACGAAAAATATGTTTTTTGTTCCTTACGCTCCGCCTGTAAATCAAAATCTTCCGCCGACGACAAAAAAATGGGCAAGGGTAATCGGGCTTAACATCGCACGGGGTTTTGACGATTACGGTTGGAGCTATTATACGGGTGAAGTTTTTGATTTGCATTATCCCGGATATTGGGATTCTTACCCAGCTCTTAATGGAGCAATAGGTATGACATTTGAAACGGATGCGGGCGGTAGAAAGGGATTTCAATATGAAAGGGAAGATGAAACCATTATAACTTTCAAAGATGGAATTCACCACCATTTCATCGCTTCAATGAAAACGCTTGAAGCTTCTGTAAATCACAGGGTAGATATCTTGTTTGACTTTTACAAATTCAGACAAACTGCGCTTGAAGAAGCAAGAAAAGAACAGTATAAACAATTCGTGATCGTTCCAGATAAAGACAGAGAGAAGACAGCAAGATTTATTGAATTGTGCCTCAGGCATAAGATTGAAGTTTACCAGGCATTGGAAAGTTTTACGAGTCCTTCAGCAAGGAGTTATTTTGACAAAAGCGCAAGGAAAATTACTTTCCCAAAGGGTTCGTTTATAATTCCGATGTATCAGCCACAGAAGCGACTTGTTAAAGCTCTCTTTGAACCCGACCCGCAGATGGAGGAAGAATTTTTGAAGCAAGCAAGATTTGCATACGAATACAACAAAAAGCTCGGGAAAAATGTGAGAAAATTGCCACTTGGTTTTTACGATGTCACAGCTTGGGCTTTGCCATTGGCTTGGGGGATTGATTGTTACTTAACGGAGGATGAAGCAAAAGTTAAGGTTGAAAAGATAACCCAAAAACCAAGTTTTAAATTTCAAATTCCAGCTGATACGCCCAGATACGCCTATGTTTTTAAATACGAAACCGATGCATCCGCAAAACTTCTTTCAAAACTTCTATCAAACGATTTCAAAGTCGCCGTCGCTTCAAGGTTTTTCTATTCCGAAGACGGGACTTATTTCCCAAGAGGAACTATCATAGTCAGGGTTGAGAGAAATAAACATGTTCAAGATTTTCATCAGAAAATTAAAAAATTCGCAAGCGAAGCAAATGTGGACTTATATTCAATCAACACCGCATATACGGAAAACGGCATTGACCTCGGTTCAAATTGGGTGATTGAGTTAAAAAAGCCGAAAATCGCGGTTTTAACCGAAGAACCGGTCAGCCAGAATTCATATGGCGCCATTTGGTTTATGCTTGATCAGATGTATGAATATAACTTTACACCGTTAAGATGGGATTATTTCTCAAGCGTTGACTTATATAGATACAATGTTTTAATCATTCCTGATGCAAGTGCGAATCAGCTGAAAAATTTACTCGGTGAAAGTGGGGTTAAGAAAATAAAAGAATGGGTTTCAAATGGCGGTGTTCTTGTTACTTTGAAAGGCGCTTCTGTCTTCCCGACTTTGAAAGGGGTTGAACTTTCAAGCGCTAAACTTCTCGGTGAGGGTAAATCAGACGAAGACGATGAATATGAGGAAGAGAAACCAAAAGCAGAAAAAGATACTTTGAGGGAAAAGGAGAAAAAACCAAGGGAAAGGGTTGAATTTACCCCTGGGGCAATTTTCAGGGTTAAACTTGATACAATGCATTATCTTTCTTTTGGCTATGGTGATGAAATCGCTGTGCTTGTTTATTCAAGTTTAATTTTTGAGAAATCAAAAGATGGGGCAAATCCGGGTATTTTCGCAGAAAAAGATGTTCGTTTGAGTGGTTTTGTCTGGGAAGATATGGAGAAAAAATTCCCAGGCAAAGCGTATTTAATTGAAGAACCGGTTGGTCGTGGAAAGGTTATTATGTTTGCGGATGACCCGAATTTCAGATTGTTCTGGTTGGGCTTGAACCGGCTATTTTTAAATTCAATTTTCCTTTCGCCAAGTTTTTGAAAAAATTTTTGCTTTGTTTTATATTTAATCAGGGTGGGTTTTCCCACCCTCAAAAATTAATTTAGGCGTAAAGTGAGATGTCAAACTTTGAAAATTTTCATCAGTTAAAATAAAACTCGCTTTAATCTCATGCCTATAATCGGGGAAAATAATGGGGCGTTGAAAAAACTGTCAAACTTAATGCGGGGGATTTTTTATGCGATTGAAAATCACCCTATCAGCTCAGCATTTCCCTTTAACAATACCCGCAAATTACAACCATCTTCTATATGCCGAGATAAAGAGCAAAATAAAAAAACATAGTGATATTTTCGCAGGGGATAAACGACTGATGCGACTTGGAATTTTAAAGGACAAATTCAGGATTTATACATTCTCATTCCTTCGCTTCAAAAATTTTATGATAACCGACGACGCAAAAATTAAGATAAACCAACCTGATGACTTCAACTTTTTTATCTCATCTCCAATTGACTCATTTATTGAGGGGATGGCGATTGCTTTTCTAAGAGACGGCGATTTTAAAGTCGGCGATGTGAATTTTATTGTGAAATCAATAAACAAAATTGACCTACCGAAATTTAACCCCGAAATGAAACTTCGTCTCCTTTCTCCAATTGCTGTCCTAAGGGGTAAAGCACCGGGAAAATTGTTTTTAACCCCCGATGACCCAAATTATTTTGATAGGATAAAGGAGGACCTGATTGTGAAGTTTAGCTTCCTTTATAATGAAAAGATAGAGATGGTGGATTTTGAGATGAAATTTGACGAGGAATATATTAAATCAAGAGGTGGGAAAATTTCAAAACTTATAAAGTTCGGCAGGTCAAACATAAAGTGTTTTCTTGCTCCTTTTGTAATCAAAACAGATCCAAGGTTGATAAAAGTTGGCTATGAGTGGGGATTTGGGCATAAAAATCATCTTGGCTTCGGGATGGCTGTCATTGAAGAAAGCAGTGTTCACTCGTAGTACGGTTCAATCTCTTTGCTCAAATACTTTATCACCATCGCAACGATTCCAATATCGTCAAGGAATCCAACGATCGGCGAAATATCCGGTATTGAATCAAGCGGAAGTATAAAGTAAAGTAGTGCAAACACAACAATTGCTTTTTTTATGAGCGGAATTTTGGGGTCTTTCATATATTTATACAGGGCTAACAAATCGCGCTTGAAGCCACTTTTCCCTTTAACGCTTGCGAGTTTTGACCAGAAGTTTTGCTCAACATATTTAATCTCTTTTTCGCTTATCTTTCCGTTTATGTAAACCGATGTGTCAGCGCCGACAATTTCGTTTAAATTTTCCCTCATAAAGTGAATAAATTTTTTTAACTTGCCACTGTCATTTCTTCAACGAGAAAGGTCGGTGAAGCGATATTCCCGTAAAAAATCAAATCATTTCCAATAAGTGAAATTTTCCTCAATATGTTTGACAGATTATCGGCAATTGTGATTTTATCAACCGCGAATGCAATTTCGCCGTTTTCAATCCAGAGACCACTCGCTCCCTTTGAAATGTTGCCGGATACGATGTCAACACCAAAACCAATCAATTTGGTAACAAGCAAGCCCTCTTTTACTTGTTTTATTATCTCTTCGGGGTCTTTATCTCCGGGTTTCAGGTAAAAGTTCAAGGGTGAAGGTGAAGGTATCGTGTTATATCTTCTGTGGGCGTTACCTGTTGGTACTTGACCGAGTTTTTTGGCTGTGATTGAATCAAGGAGAAATGTCTTTAAAACGCCGTTTTCAATTATTGCCTTTTCTTTGGTTTCAATCCCTTCGTCGTCAAATGGTTTTGAGCCTATTTTTTTGTCAAGGCATCCATCGTCAATTATAGTTACATTTTCCCCAGCAATCCTTTCACCAATTTTATCGGAAAGGAAACTCATCTTTTTAAAACTATTTTTCCCGTTCGTTGCGGTTGCGATATATGAAATTATCACCGGTCCAGTTGTTGGATCAAATATGACAGGATATTTCCCCGTTTTGATTTTTCTTGGATTGAGGAGTTTGATAGCTTTTTCGCTTGACTTTATAGCAACATTTTCTGGCGGTTCTAAATCATCAATAAATCGCCCAATTGAATTATAAAAACCCGTTTGACTATTTGAATTTTCAGTTGCAATGGTTGAACAGTAAATTTCAAAAATCGTTCCTTCATATTGACCTATAAATCCGTTGGAGTTCGCAATTGTTCGCCTTTGTATCAAGTTTCCAAATCCGGTTGATTCAACTTTTATTCTGCGATCGTGTGATTTTGCTTTTCTTTCAATTTCCTTCGCAATTTTAATCTTTTCTTCAATGCTTATTGAATAGATTGACGGGTCAAAAATTTTTATTTCCTTGGACTTAAAGTTGTCGTTTTCCGGGAGGGAATTTTCGGGTTCTGGGGTTGAATTTTGAGCAAGTGAAATCGCCTCTTCGGTTACTTTTTCAAGCGCGAAGTGTGAAAAGTCGGTTGTGTATGCAAATCCAATTTTTTTATCCTTAAAAACTCTTATCCCAAGCCCCTTTGTTATCGCATTTTTTATGGACTCTATTTCTTCGTCTTTTATCACAACGGAAAACTCTTCATCCATTGCGATGAAAACATCACATTCATCTGCGCCTTTTTGGATCGCCCTTGAAATTATTGACTTGGCAAGTTCTATCAAATCCATCTAATTTCGCCTTCTTCTTTTTTGTAAATTTAAAACATTTCAATAAAACTTTGAAATTTCTGACCAAAGCGTTAAATTTTAGAAAAATTCAGAAAAACAAATCTTGTAGGCAATGGCGAAAAAGAACGCTGAGACATCTCAGCAAACACAAATTATGGATAAGCTTGTATCACTATGTAAGAGAAGAGGTTTCATATTCCAATCAAGCGAGATTTACGGCGGTATAAATGCTTGTTGGGATTATGGACCTCTTGGGGTTGAGCTCAAGAATAACATAAAGCAGGCATGGTGGCGCGCGATGGTTTATGAAAGAGACGATATTGAGGGTCTTGACGCCTCAGTTCTTATGCATCCGAAAGTTTGGGAAGCATCCGGTCATGTTGAAAATTTCACCGACCCACTTGTTGATTGCAAATCCTGCAAATTGCGCTTTAGAGCTGACCAAATCCCGGAGGAGAATTTAAAACTGAAGAAATGTCCCGAATGCGGTGGGGAATTAACAGAACCGAGGAAATTTAACCTTATGTTTAAAACTTTTATGGGTCCTGTTGAAGATGAGGCGCACATAGTTTATTTAAGACCCGAAACCGCCCAGGGTATTTATGTTAATTTTGAAAATGTTTATGTCTCAATGAGAAGAAAGATACCTTTCGGGATAGCACAAATCGGAAAAGCTTTCAGAAACGAGATAACCCCGGGGAATTTTATTTTCAGGATGCGTGAGTTTGAACAAATGGAGATGCAATTTTTCGTCAGACCCGGAACTGATATGGAATGGTTTGAGATATGGAAGGAAGAAAGATATAAATGGTATTTGAGGATAGGGATAAAGCCAGAGAAGTTGCGTTTTCATAAACACGGTCCAGATGAACTTGCGCATTACGCATCTGCAGCTTATGACATCCAATTTGAATTTCCATTTGGTTGGCAGGAGCTTGAAGGGATTCATAACAGGACGGATTATGATTTGTCAAGACATCAGCAATATTCGGGAAAGGATTTGAGTTATTATGATGATGAGATAAAGCAAAAATATATCCCATACATAATTGAGACATCCGCGGGTTGTGATAGGACATTGCTTGCGGTTTTGGTGAATGCTTATGATGAGGAGGATACAGGCAAGGAGATAAGGACGGTTTTGCGGTTGCATCCTTTCCTTGCACCGATAAAAGCAGCAGTTTTACCCCTTGTCAATAGGGAAAATATGCCTGAAATTGCTTGGGAAATTTACAAGTCGTTGAAACCGCATTTTAAAGTTTTCTATGACGATAGCGGTTCAATTGGTAGAAGATACAGAAGGCAAGATGAGATTGGAACCCCATTTTGCTTCACGGTTGATTCCCAAACTCTACAAGACGGAACTGTGACTGTTCGCGATAGAGACACCATGAAGCAAGAACGAATTCATAAAAGTGAAGTTCTTGATTTCCTTAAAGAAAAAATAAAATTTTAAAAACCGATGCAAAAAACTATTTCAATAGCTGGAGGAACTGGTTTCATTGGAAGGCATTTATCAGAGGAACTTCTAAAAGACGGTTACAAAGTTTTAATCTCAAGCAGGAATCCAGATAGAGTACGGGATGAATTTAAAAATTTTGAAATTTTCAAATGGAATCCCTTAACCGAGGATTTCCCCGCTGAAATAATTGAAAGATCGGATGTGGTTTTAAATCTCATCGGTGAAAATATCTCCAAAAGATGGACGGAAGATGTGAAGAGAAAGTTGAGGGAATCGCGGATAATTTCAACTCGTAAAATAGTTAATTCATTTTCAAGGGTTGATTCTAAAGGAAAACTTTTTATCTCTGCTTCAGCGATTGGAATATACGGTAGCAAGCGCGATGAGTTATTGGATGAGAATTCATCTTTAGGGGATGATTTCCTCGCTCAGTTATGCAAAGATTGGGAAGCCGAGGCGAGAAAAGCGGAACAATACGGCGTCAGAGTCGCAATTTTAAGGATTGGAATTGTCCTTGGTAAAAACGGCGGATTTTTAGCAAGGTTATATCCTTTATTTAAGCTCGGTCTTGGTGGCAAAATTGGCGATGGAAGGGCTTGGATGTCGTGGATTCATATAGATGACCTTGCCCGTGTCGTAAAATTCGGGGTTGAAAATGAAAATTTCTCCGGCGTTTATAATGTCGTTTCCCCAAACCCAGTGACAAATGAGGAGTTCACCAAAATTTTCGCAAAAGTTCTTAAAAGACCGGCGATCTTACCCGTTCCAGTATTTGCTTTGAAAATTTTATTTGGAAAGGAATTGACGGAGATCGCATTGACCTCAAGTGTAAGAATTAAACCAGCCAGATTGCTTGAAGCGGGGTTTGAATTTAAATATCCTGAAATTGAACTTGCATTGAGGGACTTGTTTAAAAAATAAAAATTTCAAGTCAAATGTGGTGGAGAAAACATCACGCTGAATTTGGGCGTGGATTTAGAGGATTTTGGTTTGGATTTGGAATTCCACCGTTTGAAATTTTTTGGTCTGGATGTCGTCCGTACATCACGAAAGAAGAATATCTTGAAATGCTTGAAGATTATAAAAGACAACTTGAGGATGAACTTGAAGAGGTGAACAAGGAGATTGAACGCTTGAGAAAGGAAAGTTAGTCATGATTTTAATCCATAACGCCAAACAGCTCATCACAGTTGCATCCTTTGGGGAAAGTGTTAAGCGTGGTGAAAAGCAAGGGGAAATTTTTTTAATAGAAAATGGAAGCGTGCTTATAAAAGATGAGAAAATTGAATGGGTCGGGAGAGCCGTTGATTTTAATTTCGGTTTGTATGATGATGTTGAAATTTTTGATGCCACAGGTAAGGTCGTCATGCCTGGGTTTGTTGATTCCCACACGCATTTGGTATTTGCCGGGACAAGGGAAGACGAGTTCAATTTAAGGATTAAAGGATTTACTTATCAACAAATTGCTGAAATGGGTGGTGGAATCGTTAAGACCGTTAAGATGACACGCAAGGCGGATAAAAAACAACTTTTTGAAACGGCTAAAAATTATGCTGAAAAAGCGCTTTCATTTGGAACGACAACTATTGAAATAAAAAGTGGCTATGGTTTAAACCTTGACAATGAGGTTAAAATCCTTGAAGTCGTCAAAGAGCTGAATGAAAATCCTTTGTTAACTATTCCGACTTTTTTAGGAGCACATGCAATTCCGCCAGAGTTTAGGGATAAAAGAGAGGAGTATGTTAATTTTTTAATTGATAAAGCGATACCGTTAATCGCTTCAAAAAAACTTGCGAAGTTTTGCGATGTATTTTGCGAAAATGGTTATTTTACACCAAGTGAAGCCGAAGAAATACTTAACACCGGGAAAAAGTTTGGGCTTTTGCCGAAGATACACGCAGAGCAATTTTCAAATTATGGTGGTGTAAAAGTAGGTGTCAAAGTCGGTGCAGTTTCAATTGATCACCTTGAAAATATAAACGATGAGGATATTGAGCTTTTATCAAAGTCAAAGTCGGTAGCGATTTTGCTCCCTGGGGTTTCTTTCTTCTTAAATTATCGCTATCCTCCCGCAAGGAAATTAATTGACGCCGGTGTTCCCGTCGCCATTGCAACTGATTTTAATCCGGGTTCATGTCCAAGCTTGAATATGCAATTGATGTTGACAATTGCATGCACGCAAATGAAGATGACAATTGAAGAGGCAATAGTTGCTTCAACTTTGAATTCAGCTGGAGCGCTTGGAATTTCAAGAATAACAGGGAGCATTGAAGTAGGTAAAAGGGCTGACATTTCAGTTTTTGATGTCAGCGATTATAAAATGATACCCTACTTTTTCGGTGAAAATCATATCAAAGCCGTCTTCGTCGGGGGGAAGATTAAATTCCTCCGTGAAATGTGATATAGAGCACTTTGTATTTGGGTGGTTTTTGATTATATTTCAAGTGAATTTCAAACTTAAAGGGAGGTGATCATCATGCGTAAAAAAATTATTTTTTCACTGCTTATTTTATTTGCCACAATTTCATTTTCCCAACAATTTATCGTTCAAAGCTCAACCCCAGCCAATTGGGAATTTGGGGTTAAATCGCTTCTAGTGCTTTATGAAACAATTGATTTAAGAAAAATTTTCTCTAAATACGATTTTACTAACCCAATCGGTGTTCTTAATAAAAAAATAACGGGGGCGAAGATAGCTGGTTCTTTTCAAACAAATCAATTTACCGTAAGAGAAAAACTTGATACGGTGAAAGCAATTGCAAGAAATAGAGCAAGCGATGCAATACTTATAAATGTTGTTGCATTTGAATCTGATTCATTAGGCGATACAACATTTAATGGAAAATTTGAAATTGCGCAGTATGATTTTTATTCACCAAGTCAAAAATTAAGCGTTATAGTAATTGCAACACCGCTTGGTTTCTCGGAATTTTCAAGGCAAGATACTCTTTCTTATTTCGTTGAAGTTCCAGTAAACTTCATTGATAGTGATTCCATCTTCGCAATTTGTGAAGCAAATGGTGGAGCATCATTTAGAAGTAGGGTTCCTCATGTAGACCTATGGTATATATTAGGTAGAGCACCCATTCTTTTTTATTTATTAGGTATAGCTTCAGGCATTTCAGTTGATACAACGAAAGTATATTGGGCTGTTATCTATAGTTACGGAGATATTGAAGATCCCATTGAGAGTTTAGTGTTTTTGATTGATCCAGTGACAGGTGCGTTTGTTGGCAAACTTGGATTCTCACTTCGCTTTGTAACAGCTAAGGAAAAGTTGAGTTTAGTTGATTCATTAGCACGTGGCTATGCGAACGATTCAAAATTGATGTATGTATATCTTTTTGATTATGGAGTATTTGAAGATACATTAATTGATGGTAAAGGTAGAGCTTTAACTTATGGATATAAAAGCCCAACAAAAGGTAAGTTTTCCGTGCATTATTTACTTGGTTCAGCAGGGGTAGATACTTCAGGTTGGATTTTACCATTTGAGCTAAACAAACCTTTAACTGACATCGCTTCATATTTTGATAGCCCTGAAATTTTGCAACGTGCGGAGTTAAATGGTGGGCTGGCATTCAGAAGGGACTCGTTGGATAATTTGGAAAGTGTAACTTTATATCTTGGACAGGTTCCAATTCCAGAATTTTCAATAGACACAAGCCAGATTTATTGGGCTGTTGATTATACAGGAACGAAAATTGAAGGAGGTGTGCTTATTAGAAAAGAAAAATTGTTTTTCTTTAATCCAGCTACAGGTGCTCTCGTTGGGACAACAACTGTTATTACGAATGTCTCTCGTGATGAGATCGTTGGGATTCCATCAACATTCGCTTTGCATCAAAATTATCCGAATCCATTCAATCCATCAACAACAATATCATACGATTTGCCTGTTAGAGCAAGGGTTAAATTAGTCATTTACAATTTGCTTGGTCAGGAGGTCGCCACTTTGGTTAACGGTGAGCAGGAACCCGGTCGCTATAATGTCAAATTTGATGCAAGTGGTTTGCCAAGCGGTATTTACTTCTACCGTCTTGAGGCGGGCAAGTTCGTTGATGTGAAAAAGATGATTTTAGTAAAGTAATAAAATTTGGGGAGGGGACTAATAATCCTCTCCCTTTTTTCTTTTTTGCCTTCCTTAAGGTTGTCCTTCAATTGGCATATCTTGAAAATTTAAAAACCGATTTTTAATTTTACTTTAAATTTTCAATTTAATTAGCAAATCAAAAACAAAACGGAGGTTTTCTTTGATGTCGCTTGAAATTTGGGTTCCAATTGTCGGCTTTCTCGGTATTTTATACGCGCTCTATTTGTTTTCTTATGTTCTGAGACAGCCGACGGGTAACGAGAGAATGCAAATGATAGCTCGGCTTATTCAAAGAGGGGCATCGGCATTCCTCAAAAGGGAGTATTCAACTTTGGTTTTCTTTATTGTTGCTATATTTGTCATTTTGTGGGCTGTGATAAGAATTGAAACTGCAATTGCATTTGTCAGTGGTGCGTTGTGTTCAATGATCGCTGGATTTATCGGGATGACCTCGGCAACCCGTGCAAATGTAAGAACAGCACAAGCAGCTACGCAGGGTCAAAACAGGGCTCTTGTTGTCTCTTTTACTGGTGGAGCAGTTATGGGAATGACGGTTGCAAGTGTAGGGTTAATTGGTCTTGGTGTTTTTTATTTGCTTTTCAAGAATGACCCAACAGTTATAACTGGGTTTGGAATGGGAGCAAGTTCAATTGCTTTATTCGCAAGGGTTGGAGGCGGAATTTACACTAAAAGCGCCGATGTCGGAGCTGACCTCGTTGGTAAAATTGAAGCTGGAATCCCAGAGGATGACCCAAGAAATCCCGCTGTTATAGCGGATAATGTCGGTGATAATGTAGGTGATGTCGCTGGAATGGGAGCTGACCTTTTTGAATCTTATGTTGGCTCTGTTATAGCAACTATCGCAGTTGGGACAACAATGTCTTCAAATAAAGAAAATTTCATGCTACTTCCCCTTGCCATTGTAATGTTTGGGACAATAGCTTCTTTTCTTGCAACACTTTCAATAAGAGTTTTCCAGAACATTGACCCACAAAAAGCACTGCGATATTCAACATTTGTAGCTGAAGGTTTGCTTATCGTTATTTCATATTTTGTCGTGAAAAATCTCGTTGGTGATTTGAGATATTTCTGGCCAATTGTCTCCGGGGTGTTTGCAGGAATTGCTATAGGTCTTTTGAGTGAGTATTACACATCTGGTTCGCCAATTAAAACGATTGCACAATCTGCAACAACTGGTGCAGCTACGAACATAATCACAGGCATTGCTGTTGGTTTCAAAAGCACAACATATCCTGTGCTTGCGATAGCCCTTGCTATTTTCATATCATACATAACGGGCGGTGTCTATGGTATAGCGATTTCAGCGGTTGGTATGCTTGCGACGATAGGAATTACAATGTCGGTTGATGCGTATGGACCGATTGCAGATAATGCGGGTGGAATAGCTGAAATGTCTCACCTTGGACCTGAAGTAAGAAAAATAACAGATAAACTTGATGCTCTTGGAAACACAACTGCTGCAATTGGGAAGGGTTTCGCTATTGGTTCTGCTGCATTGACAGCGCTTGCGCTTTTTACAGCATATTCGCAAACGATTGGACTTAACAAAATTGATTTGATGCATGCTAACACAGTAATTGGACTTTTAATTGGTGCTGGGATGCCATTCTTATTTGCTGCTCTGACGATGGAGGCGGTTGGGAAAAGTGCATTTAAGATAGTTGAGGAGGTGAGAAGGCAGTTCAGGGAGATACCTGGGCTTCTTGAAGGCAAAGCTGAACCAGACACAGCTAAATGTGTTGATATAGCAACCGCTGGTGCATTAAAGGAAATGCTTTTGCCCGGGATTCTTGCTATAGTTGTTCCTATTCTCGTTGGGATTGTCCTTGGTCCTGAAGCGCTTGGAGGACTTTTAGCTGGAGCGATTGCATCAGGTGTGATGATCGCTTTGTTTATGGCGAATGGAGGTGGAGCTTGGGATAACGCAAAGAAATATATTGAAGCAGGAAACTTTGGCGGAAAAGGTTCGGATGCGCATAAAGCAGCTGTGGTCGGTGATACCGTTGGTGACCCGTTCAAAGATACAAGTGGTCCATCAATGAATATACTTATAAAATTGATGTCAATTGTTTCCCTTGTCTTTGGTGTGGCGCTTGCTAAATTCCATGAACAATTATTCTCCGCATTATTTAAGTGATTTTATAGGGGCGACATAAAGTCGCCCCCGTTTTAAAATTTTTCTATTCAAAATGGAAAAAATCACCGTCAAAATAACCCGACTCAGAGATAACAACGATTTACCCTTGCCATTTTATGCAACTGAAGGTTCAGCGGGCATGGACCTTTTCGCTGATGTGACGGAAGATGTAATTTTAAAACCTGGTGAGATAAAATTAATCCCAACGGGAATCGCAATAGAACTTCCCCCAGGATATGAAGCGCAAATAAGACCGAGAAGCGGGCTTGCTTTAAATCATGGAATAACTTTGCTAAATTCACCGGGCACAATTGATTCAGATTATCGCGGTGAAATAAAGTTGATCCTGATAAATCTCGGCAAAAATGACTTTGTGGTTAAGCGAGGTGACAGGATCGCTCAAATGGTTATATCCAAATATGTGAGAATTGAATGGGATGAGGTTAAAGAACTTAACACAACAAAAAGGGGCGCGGGTGGCTTCGGTCATACCGGAATATGACTATACCTATACTAACATATCATAAAGTTGATACAAAATTTGAATTCGGGATAACGAGGGTTTCCCCAAGTCAATTTGAAAGGCACATTAAATTTTTCAATGACCAGGGATATAAAGCGTTAACCGTTTCGGAAGCGAGAAATCTGAAAAGGGGCGAGGATAAGTTTATTTGTATTACCTTTGACGATGGATATGAAGATGTTTTTTTCTATGCCTTTCCGATTTTGAAAAAGTATAATTTTAAAGCAACTGTATTTGTCGTTTCAAATTTCGTCGGGAAGATGAACGATTGGGATTTTGGTTTTGGCATAAAATTCAAACATTTGAATTGGGAACAGATAAAAATTCTTTTTGATAACGGCTGGGAAATTGGGTCGCATTCCGCAAGTCATCGGGCTTTGACTTTTCTTAGTGATGAAGAAATAAAATTTGAAGTTGAATCATCAAAATATGAAATAGAAAAAAATCTCGGAGTTGTTGTTAAATCGTTTGCTCCGCCATTCAGTAGATATGATGAAAATGTAGTTCGCATAGCGCTTGATTGTGGATATGAAGGCGTTTACGCTTTGACAAACGGGAGAAAAATTGACGGAGTTTATCATAGGTTTGCGGTTTATACAATTGATTCTACAGCTTCTTTGAAGAGAAAATTAGAAGGGGCAAAATTTGAAAGGTTCAAGTTAAATTTGATAAATTCATTTTCTGAGTTCACGGTTTTAATAAACTTTGCTAAAAACAAAATTTTCCACAAGTGATGGAAGCACCTAAGATTGGGACTCTCTATCTCGTTGCCACCCCTATTGGAAATCCCGACGATATAACTTTTAGAGCCCTTAAAGTTTTGAAGGAAGCTGACTTGATAGTTTGCGAGGAACTTAAAGAAGGGAAAAAAATTTTATCAACTTATCAGATAGAGCCAAAGGAAATTGACACTTTAAATGAGCACAATGAAAGTTTGAAGGTTGAAAAAATTATAAACGACTTAAAATCGGGGAAAAATGTCGCATTGATCTCTGACGCAGGAACCCCAATTTTTTCCGACCCTGGGTCATTGCTTGTAAAACAAGCGATAAAGGAAGGTATAAAAATTGTCCCTGTTCCCGGGGCTTCGGCTTTGCTTCTTGCTCTCATCGTATCTGGATTTAACATTGAGAAATTTGTCTATTATGGTTGGCTATCTCAAAAAAGACGAAGAAGGCGTGAGGAATTGAGAAGGTTAAAGGGAGAGCAAAGAACCGTTGTGATATTTGAAACACCTTATAGGATAATCCCTGTGCTTGAGGATATCGGTGCTGTTCTCGGCGTTGATAGAAAAGTATGCGTTGCTTTTAACTTGACGATGCCCGATGAGGAAATAGTGAGAGGGAATGTCATTGAGGTGATGAATTATTTTATGGAGAAGAAAAAGAAAGGTGAATGTGTGATAGTTATAGCGGGGGCAGAAGAAAGCAAAAGAATAGAATTTTGAAAACAAAGAGTTGAAGGAAATGGATTTTTTAACAGTTGCGATTGAGTCGGCTAAAGAAGCTGGAAGGTTTTTGAAATTAAATCTTGGAAAGGTTAAAAACATTGAGAGTAAAAAAGAAGAAATAAATCTTGTCACTGAAATTGACAAGGGGTCTGAAAAGAAAATAATTGATTTTTTGAAAAGTAGATTCCCAAATCATAGCATTCTTGCTGAGGAAAGCGGGGAGACAAACCCGGGTTCGGATTTCAAGTGGATTATTGACCCGCTTGATGGGACTACGAACTATACACATTCATTTCCAGTGTTTTGTGTCTCAATTGCGCTTGAGTTTAAAGGTGAAGTGATATTAGGTGTTGTCTATGACCCAAACCTTGATGAGTTATTTTATGCAGAAAAGGGGAAAGGTGCTTTTTTAAATGGGAAGAGAATCTCAGTTTCTAAGACGGACAAATTGATAAAAAGTATGCTTGCAACAGGTTTCCCATACAATGTCAAAGAAAATCCAGACAATTGCATAGAACATTTTGTTAATTTCTTGATGGAGGCACAAGCGATAAGGCGACTTGGCTCAGCAGCGCTTGACCTTGTTTATGTGGCTTGCGGTCGGCTTGATGGTTTCTGGGAAGTAAATCTAAACCCGTGGGATACAGCTGCAGGTAAAATCATAGTTGAAGAGGCTGGTGGGAAAGTAACCGATTTTTATGGGAATGATTTCAACATTTACACCAAAGGGATCGTCGCAAGCAACGGCTTAATACACGAACAAATGCTGGAAGTTATAAAAAAGGGGCTTAAGACGAGATGAAGAAAAAAGAATATGTCGTCAGGTTCGGTGTATCAATGGAAAATGAACTTCTTGAAAAATTTGACCGTTTGATACAACAAAAAGGTTATACCAATAGGTCGGAAGCAATAAGGGATATGATCAGGGAAAAGTTTGTTGAAGAAGCAATTGAAAAAGATAAGGTTTGTTTTGGGATTTTCTCGTTCGTTTACAACCACAACAAGAGAGAACTTGAGGAGAAATTGACCGATATTCAACACGAGCATTTTGATAAAATAATTTCAACAACACATATTCACATTGACAGAGACCATTGTCTTGAAGTTGTTGTCATGAAAGGGCGAGCAAGCGAACTTAAGAAAATAGCAGACCTCGCCCTTAGTATAAAAGGAGTTGAACACGGGAAAATCGTCTTAACAGCAATTTGATTACTTTACCGTTTCTTTATCCTTTGATGAGACGGTGATTATCGTCTTAACATTGCCTCTTGGGTTCCAATCCCCAACAACCTCAAGAAATCTTGGCTTTAAAAGTTTCTCAAGGTCATCGTAAATTTTATTTGTAGCTGCTTCGTGAGATATATACTCGCTTCTGTATTTGTTAAGATAAAGCTTAAGTGAGCGAAGCTCCACGATATATTTATCGGGGATATAGGTTATCCTTATCGTTGCGAAATCAGGATATCCCGACCTTGGGCAGAGGCAAGTGAATTCAGGGAATGTTATTTCAATTTTGTAGTCCCTATCGGGATATGGATTTTCCCAGGTTTCAAGTTGTGCATTTAAGATCGCTTCTTCTCCGTATTTTAACTTTCTATCCTCCATAAACTTCCAGAAGTTTTTTTGAAAATTTACCTCTTTTAAAAATTTTATCAAAGTGTTATATTTACACTGCCAAGTCAAATAAAAAAGGTTTGTTTTTATGAAAATTAAAATTTTCCCCTTTGCGATTTCAATTCTTGTGTTTTTAAACCTACACTCGCAGACCCTTCACCCGCCAACGATTGAAAGATATTTGTTTAGCGCAACAACTGAAGGCGCCGATGGCGTAAGGTTCAATCCAGCGATCACAGGAATTAAACATCAAACAAATTTCAATTTTTATGTTTCAACTTTTAACAAGCCGTTATCAAAAAATTTTGACTTTGGATTTCTTCTTCAAAATAACAGAGCGGGGTTGGGTTTAAAGTCGGAAAAGTTTGGCGACTCTTCAATGACACTTCTTTCTTTTTCGTTCGGCTTTGGCAAAAGGAATTTCACTAGTGGATTTGGGATTGACTACATTAAAGTGAATGATGAACCTTTTAAAACATCATTTAACATTGGATTTCTTTCAAGACCATTTGAGTTCGTTGCATTTTCGTTCATTCTTCAAAACTTGACAGGAAGATATTTCAGAGCAACGCCTTTTGAAAGAAAATACATATTTGGGGCTGGACTTAGACCGACGGGCGATGATAGATTGACTTTGTCGGCGGATGTTTTTATAAATGACAAAGGTAAGTTAAAAAACTCAAATTACAAGTATGGCGCTGAATTTAAAGTTATTGATGGCTTGAAGATCAGCGCGTTGTTTGATAACTCAAAAATTTTCGCGAATGAAAAAGTTTTACTTTTCGGAATTACGATTAATTTTCAAAACGCTGGAGTTAAATTTTTCTCCAATGGCGATAAAATAAACTCCAAATTTACCATTTCAACCTTTTATTCAAGTGAGTATCTTCCAACTTCATTTTATCCTGTTAAAAGAATCGCTGAGGTGGAAATAAAAGGTGAAATTCCCGATTACAAAGAACAGCCCTCAATTTTTTCAAAGCCAAGGCGAAGTGTCCATGATATAGTTTCTGAAATTGAACGATCAGCAAAGGATAAAGACATAAATGGATTGATTTTAAAAATTTATCCTTTCTCCGGGGAGATAAAAATCTATGAGCTTGAAGCGATTACGCAGGAAATAGTTGATGCGGTTAAAAAAGTCAAAGGGGCAGGAAAACCTGTTGTTGCTTATCTGGGTGGTGAAAATGCAGGCGTAAATGAACTTTACCTCGCAAGTGTTGCAGATAAAATCGTCATCGCTCCCGAGTGTATGATAGTCGGGTATGGGGCGATTATAAATGTTGAACGGCTTAAAAGTTTTTTTGAAAAATTCGGAATTGAATGGGATGCAATGACTGCTGGAAAATTTAAATCAACATTTCACTCTTATTACACCGATTCAGCCACGACTGAGCAAGCGCAACTTATCAAATCCCTTGCTGAGGATATCCACAGGCAACTGATAGAACAGATTTCAAAAACAAGGGGAATTCAATTTACCGAAGATTTAATAAACGAAATTTCAAGCATTGTAACCCCGTCAAGAGCGAAAGAGCTCGGTATAGTTGACGAGATAGGTTTTTACGACGAAGCGAAAAAAATGGCAAATAAGCTTGCTAATAAGAGAGATGATGGAAAGGTGAATCTTGTAAAAGTCGGAGTGAGAAAGTATTGGGAAACATCCTGGAGTGAGATTCCGAAGATAGCTGTTATAGGTGTCCACGGTTCAATTTTAACTGGGGAAAGTCAACCGCCAATTCCATTTCCTTTTTTGAGCGAAAGGGTAACCGGTTCGGAAACTGTTGTTAAACAAATAAATCAAGCTGTAAGAGATAAAAGCGTTAAGGCGATAATTTTAAGAGTTAACAGTCCTGGTGGTTCAGCGCTTGCTTCAAACGAAATTTATACCGCTTTGAAAGAAGCAAGAAAGAAAAAGCCAGTTATAGTTTCCTTCGGTAATATCGCAGCAAGCGGTGGATATTATGTCTCGTGTAGCTCGGAGAAAATTTTTGCAAGCCCTGCTACACTGACAGGGAGCATCGGCGTGGTTTTCGCAAAACCGGTTATTTCAAAGCTTTATGACAATCTCAAAATCAAAGTTGAACAATACAAAGAAGGAGAACATTCTGATATGTTTTCTCCGTTGAGGCATTTGACGGATGTTGAAAAGAGAAAGGTTGAGGAGATGCTTCAGTATACATATCTTTCATTTAAGCAGAAGGTCGCTGAGAATAGAAATATGACGCTTGATGAGGTTGAAAATTTAGCTCAAGGCAAGGTTTATACTGGAACTCAGGCGCTCAAGTTAAAACTTGTAGATGAATTCGGTGGTTTAAGTCAAGCGATAGGATATGTGGAGGAAAAGTTAAAGCTGAAAAAATATGAGGTAAAATTTTACACAGTTCCTTCACTTTTCGGGTTTGAGCCAGGGATAGTTGAACAATTGATAAACTCTTTGTTTATAAAAAACGAATGAAACCGTTATGAAAAAGTTCATCGCCGTCGTTGGCTCAGGAAGCTGGGGGAAAAATCTTGTGAGAAATTTTCATGAGATTGGCGTTTTAAGAGCCGTTTGCGATATAAATGAGACAAATTTTGATGAACTTAGAGAGAAATATAGCGCAACTTATACCAATTCAATTGATGAAATTCTAAAGGACGATGAAATTAAAGCGGTTGCTATTGCAACGCCGTCGGAAACGCACTATGAACTTGCAAAGAAATTTTTATTATCGGGCAGAGATGTTTTTGTGGAGAAACCATTGGCGCTGAAAGTTGATGAAGCAGTTGAACTTGTGAAAATAGCCGAGGAAAAAAATTTAATTTTAATGGTTGATCATGTCCTTCAATATCATCCCGCTGTGCAGAAGCTTAAAGACCTAATAAAAAATGGGGAACTTGGCGAAATAAAATATATTTATTCAAACAGGTTAAATTTCGGAAAGTTTAGGCGTGAGGAAAATACACTTTGGAGTTTCGCTCCGCACGATGTCTCTTTAATACTTTCAATAGTGGGTGAATTGCCGGAAAAAGTTTCTTCCTTTGGTGAAAGTTATTTCATCACAGAAAATACTCAAGCAAATACAAGCGGTTTAAACAATGTATCAAAGATACCGTGTGATGTTACGGTTACTCACCTTGAATTTAAAAATGGAATCAGGGCTCATATCTTTGTCAGTTGGATTCATCCATACAAGGAGCAAAAACTCGTTGTCATAGGGACGAAGAAGATGGCTGTCTTTGATGATACAGAAAGGGAAAATAAACTTGTGCTTTATCCACACAAAGTTGAATGGATAAATTCTCTTCCTGTTGCTAAAAAAGCAGATGTAGAAGTCATTGACATACCTAAAGATGAACCTCTGAGAAATGCTTGTCTTCATTTCGTTGAATGTGTTAATTTAAGGAAAAAACCGTTGACGGATGGGACAGAGTCAATAAATGTTTTAAAGGTTCTTGAACTTGCGAGTGAGTCATTGAAAAATAATGGTGTTAAATTGAAAATGGGCTCAAATTACTTTGCTCATGAAACTGCTGTGATTGATCAACCTTGTGAAATTGGTGAAGGGACAAAGATTTGGCATTTCACGCATATTATGAGCGGAGCGAAGATCGGAAAAAATTGTGTCATAGGGCAGAACTGTTTCATTGGTGCAAGGGCTGTGATAGGCAATGGGGTAAAAATTCAAAATAATGTATCCGTTTACGATCTTGTGACGCTTGAGGATTATGTTTTCGTAGGTCCCTCGGCTGTTTTTACGAACGACATCAACCCAAGGGCTAAATATCCCAAAGGTGGCAAATGGATACCGACGCTTGTTCGTGAAGGTGCTACAATTGGAGCAAACGCGACGATACTTTGCGGTATAACTATTGGGCGATGGGCGATGATTGGGGCTGGCGCTGTCGTCACAAAAGATGTTCCCGATTATGCGATCGTCACCGGTGTCCCAGCGAAAGTAACCGGTTGGATTTGTGAGTGCGGGGAAAAAGTAAACTTTAAAAAGGGTAATGCGGTCTGCAAAAAGTGTGGAAGAAAGTATCAGAAAAAGGGTAATAAAGTAACGCAAATCAAAAATTAAACGCGGGGTCAATTTATGGAGATACTTGAAAGATCAAAGGACTTGAAACTTAACACGAAATTTGTGCGAAAGATTCTCGTTGATTTCATAAGAAAGGAAACAACGAGATTCGGTCTTAACAAAGCTGTTATCGGTGTCTCTGGCGGAGTTGACTCTGCTGTTTCCGCTTACCTTGCAACGGAGGCGCTTGGCAAGGAAAATGTCCTTGGAGTTATGATGCCTTACAAGACAAGTTCACGCGATAGCATTGAAGATGCACAACTTGTCATTTCAAATCTTGGAATAAAGAGCGAATTAATTGATATAACCCCGATGTGTGAGCCATATTTTGAAAGATTTCCTGATATGGATAACATCAGACGCGGGAATGTCATGGCGAGGATGAGAATGATAATTTTATATGACCTTTCAGCTCGTGAGAAAGCTCTCGTAATTGGGACAAGCAACAAAACTGAACTTCTTCTCGGTTATGGAACTCTCTATGGCGATATGGCAAGTGCTATAAATCCTCTCGGTGATTTGTATAAAACACAGGTTTGGCAACTGGCTGAGGAGCTTGGGGTTCCAAGAAAAATAATAGAGAAAAAACCAACCGCTGACCTTTGGGTTGGACAAACAGACGAGGATGAACTAGGTATTTCATATAAAGAGGTTGATAAACTGCTTTACTTTATGGTTGATGAAAGAAAGACGGATGAAGAGTTAATTGAACTTGGATTTGAAAGGGGATTAATTGAAAAGGTAAAACTTATGGTTCAGCGAAACCAGTTCAAAAGACGTCCGCCTATCATTGCGAAAATTTCATATAGAACAATAAATATTGATTTCAGATACGCCCGCGATTGGGGAAGTTGAACTTTGAACTTATCAACTTTAAAATGATCAATAATGATGACACAAAGAGAAGGAATTCCAAAGAGAGAAACGAAATAAATTTGACAACCGCAAAGAGCTTACCGAAGTATAAAATTAAAATCCCCGATATGTTGTCAATTAAAGACATTGAAAAAAGAAGAAATGTGAAGCTGAGGTTAAATTTTTCATTAACAAGATAGATGAAATGGGCTAATGTTAAAATGTAAATCGCCATCGGCAGGAAATGAAGCTGTGAGATTGAAATTGCACCTTGAATTGATTTTTGTTTTATGAGTTTTTGAGGATTACCCAGATAATAATCACTTGTTTGTGAAATTGAAAGACCGATCTTCTCTGAATAGACGAAAAGGTTTATCACAACGAAGATCAAATTTAAGATTGCGAAGATAAAGACGATATAGGCGATAAATTTTTTCCCGTTTCTGTTGTCAAGTTTTGGAAAGGTTATAATGATTATTAAAGTAACTAATATCACGAATTGGAAAATGGAAAACGCAAAAATTTTCAGCCATGCAAATTCTCGCCCAAGGGGTAAAATTAAAAGATCAATGAAAATGTAAATAATTCCAGAGACGCCGATGGAAGCGATGAGATATATTTTTGTTCTATCTTTCAGTTGTGAGTAAATTAACAGAGCTGAAAGACATAAAAATAAAATTCCAATGACGAATAAATTTATATGCGCTTCTTCAAGAACTTGGGCTAGTGAAATTTTCAATGGAAAATCCGGCTCACCGAAAAGAAAATTGCCGATCTTCTCAGCTGAAAATCCGAACTTGAGCCAAAAGTTAACAAAATTTCCAATCCAGAATAGGATAAGGAAAAGGATGAAAAAAGATAAAGCAAAACTAATCGGCTTTGGATTTTTTAAGTTTCCTGTCCAAAAGAATCTCATCTCACTTCACCAAAAATTACTTTCCAAAGCGCGATGACTTTTCTTGCATTGTCGGTTATCGCTTTTGCTGTTAGTGTTGCACCGGTCATGTTTGGGACATCTCGGCGCAAACGCAAAAGGTCTTTCCCAAGTGTTTTACCTTTCAGATATTTCAACCAGTTATCATCTGCTTTGTATTCGGGCGGTTCTTTAAAAGAGAGAATCTGAATTAATTCAATTTCGCCTCTTTCATTTAAAACATAAAGCACAACCTCTGGTAGAGTCCTGACGATATGAACATCTACGAAGCCGTAAAATTTGACTTGGTCATTAAATTTGACAAGGTAAAATGTAACAAGCTTGCTTTCAATTTCAACTCCCGAGAGTTCTTTAACTTTATTTTTTTGTGTTTCAGAAAGGACGATATTTTTTATCTCAATTTTGGAGCTGGGGTAAATTTCATTTAGAATCTTTTCTGGTTTCCCGATTTGAAAAAGCAGAAAAGTTAATAAAAGGATTGACATAGTGTTTAATTTTTTGTTTTAAAAAAACCCGCCTGGGAAATCCCAGGCGGATTAACCTCAAAATGGCTTACATTAGAATATGAATCCGAGCCCCAAGTTGAACTGATCAATTTTCCACTCATCTAATCCAGTTCCTTTCCCGACTTGTAAATTTGACTTCGTGTTGCGAATTTGATAGTCCATTTTCAAAACGACTTGAGGATGAGGTTTGAAGTCAATTCCAAACGTTAGAACGCTTCTGTTTTTAGATGGATCTACATCGCCTGTGAAGACATCACGATTTAAATCGTATCTTTCATATCTGATAAATGGGGAAAGGGAAACAATTGATTCCGGGTAAAGCAATGGGATGATATTATAACCTGCTTCAACATAAAAACCATAGACGAGTTTTGAGCGTGATTTTGAAGTGTAAACTGAATTTCCCGAAGCGCTACCAAGTGCATAAAGACCTTTGACCGATGCATTTCCAAGCTGATATTGCGCCTCAAGTAGCCACAATCTAAACAGTGCGCTTTCAGTTCCTTTTTGTTCAGCTCCAGCTTTATCGCTTCCCCCACCATAGTAGAAAGAAGTGCCTATGTTAAGATTCTTTACACCAGATAAATCAAATCTCAAAACACCCGCAAACTTATCAAAGTTAACAGTAGCGCCTCTTTGTCTTCCATCAGCGATCCAAGTTGTGATCAAATCAGTCCTTAATCCATTCATAATTCCAAGCTTGTAAGACAGCCCGTTGAGTATATCTCCATAAGCCATAATTCCAATTTCCCTCCAAACGGTTGGAATGATGAATCTTTCAACATCAGGTCTCAATGTTCCAAAAAAGACGGGCGGTTCGTGATATTCGTTCATCCTGCTTGAGGGGACAAGGAATAATCCGGTCCTGAGGTTAAATTTTGAACTCATTATGAAGTCAACATATAAGAATTCAACATAAACTTCTGGTTTTCTACTTCCGACATTTCCAATTCCAGCGTGTTCAATTTCAAGTTCTGAATTAACAAGTATATTTTCCGAAAATTTGTAGCCGATGTAAGGGATAAAACGCAGAACATCCCCTCTATCGGTTTTTGACCTATCAATGAAATTTTCATATGTTATTTCACCATATCCCGCTATTGAAAGACCTTTGGGGGTGTAATAAATTTTTGAAGCTGCTGGTCCGAGCCCAAAATATGATTTCAATTCAATCTCAGGCATTGCTACTTCAATGCGAAGCCGTCGGATTTCCTCTTTAATTGCTTCAATTTCCTGGCGCAATCTTTGTGTCTCTTCCGATTGAGCTTGAATTTGCGAAATTTCCATTTCAAGTTTTTTAATTTTCTCCTCAAGTTGTTTTATCTTTTCTTCCTGCGTTTGTGAGAATAAAACAATGGGAATTAAGACGAGGAAGATCAGTGTTAATTTTTTAATCATGTTTTTTCTCCGCTGTTTTGTTTGTTTTAAATATCAAGATTTCAAAAAGTTCCATAAACTTTTTGTTCATATAGATTGAGCCATCTTTGTACAAAATTAAAACGCCAACATCGGGATTATCTTCAATGAATTTTCTTCTCATTTTTTCCGGCATCGCGAAAATAGCTGTTGAAAAAGCATCAGCAAAACCAGCGTCTTCATGCGCAACTGTGACTTGAAGGACATCTTCCTCGGGTGTCACAATGTGTTTTCTCAAATAGTTTCCGGATGTAGATATACTGACATCTTTGAAGTTTACCATTTGAGCCAGCGATTTTCCATTTCTTGGGTCTTTTATCGCAATTGTTCTTTTATGCCCCCATATTTTCATATCACCACCAATTGAAATAAACCCTCTTTTAGTGTTAAGTTTTTCATATGCCTTTTCAATGGCAAATCCTTTCCCTATGCCACCTGGGTCAATCGCCATATTTTCCTCTTTCAGCATCACGCTATCTTCCTTAATTAGTATATTTTTAAAGTTGACAAGTTCCTTTGCCTTTATCTCGTCAATTTTACCCAATCTTTTGGCATTGATCGTCAGAGCCCCTATGGTTATATCAAAATAGCCAAAGCTTTTCTCAGAAACCTCAATGGCTTTTTTTATCATCTCTAAAGTTACATCAGAAACCTTTACAAATCTTTTCCCCGCGTTTGCATTTATCTTTGAGACATCCGATGAATCAATGTAATCGGAGAGTTTGACTTCAATATCGCGAAGGATTTCATAAGCTTTTTTGTTAAGTTCAGGGCTTGTCATTTCAATATAAGAGTATGTTCCCATCAAATAATAGCTTTTCCCCTGAGAAAGCGTTAGGTTCAACGACAAGAGAAGTAATGTTATGCAGAGTTTCAACATCGCTTCATTTAGTTTATTTAGATTTAATCTAAATCAAATATAATAAATCCGCTTTAAAAAGTCAAGTTAGAGATGTGCAGGATATAGGGTTAGACAAATGCTTTAAATGATGAACACTTTCTTGCTTTTAAATTATGATTTTGCTATATTTAGCATAGAATTGCCGAGGTGGCGGAATTGGTAGACGCGCACGTTTGAGGGGCGTGTGGGGAAACCCGTGCGGGTTCGAGTCCCGCCCTCGGCACTTAGCTTTGTGAAGTAATTTATAGCGGGGCGGTTTTGAAACCGCCCCTTTTTATTTTTACGGGGGACAAAAGTTGATATTCTCTCCAATTGTTTTTAAATTAAACAAAAACAAGGCAAACTTGTTTTTATGCCGAGAGCAAGCTACACAAACCCAGAAAAACTTGAAATTGATGTTGAAGTTGATCAACAATTAAGACCTTTAAAATTTGATGATTTCGTCGGGCAGGAAAAAATCGTCAATAATTTGAAGGTTTTCATACAAGCTGCTAAAATGAGGGAAGAACCCCTTGACCATGTGCTTTTGACTGGTCCTCCGGGGCTTGGTAAGACAACCCTTGCTTATATAATTGCGAATGAGCTTGGTGTTGGTATAAAGGTAACATCAGGTCCAGTAATTGAGAAGCCAGGTGACCTTGCTGGGATTTTGACAAGTTTGAACGATAGGGAAGTTCTTTTTATTGACGAGATACATCGTTTAAGTCCTGTTGTTGAGGAGTATCTTTATTCTGCGATGGAAGATTTTAAAATTGATATAGTTATTGATACGGGTCCAAATGCGAGGAGTGTTAAGTTAAATTTGCCAAGGTTTACGCTTGTGGGTGCAACCACAAGGGCTGGACTTTTAACTGCTCCATTGAGGGCAAGGTTCGGCATAAGCGCTCGGCTTGACTATTATACGCCCGATGAACTTTGTCAAATCATAAAACGATCAGCGAAGATTTTACAAATTCAGATAACCGAAGAAGGCGCTTATGAAATAGCCCGCAGGTCAAGGGGAACACCGAGGATCGCAAATAGATTGCTGAAAAGGTCAAGGGACTTCGCTCAAGCTGATAAAAATCTTGCTGAATATGGCGGAGTCATCACGAAGGAAGTCGCTGAATATGCGCTTAAAGCGCTTGATGTAGATGAGCACGGGCTTGATGATATGGATAAAAGAATTCTTTTAACGATAATAGAAAAATACAACGGCGGACCTGTCGGCATCGGAACTATAGCAGTTGCTGTAGGTGAGGAGGAAGGAACGATTGAAGAAGTTTATGAACCATATTTGATTCAAGAAGGATTTATCAAAAGAACTCCTCGTGGTAGAGTTGCAACGGAACTTGCTTACAGACATTTTGGCTATATAAAAACACGTTCGGAAAAACAGCCAGGTTTATTTGATAACTAAAACCGGAGAAATTTTAATGTCAAGGAAACAATACTTAATTCGCAGGACTTATATCGGTCGCATCCCGGAAGGGGCTGATCTGCTTGATTCAATTACCAAGATTTGTAAAGAGGAGGGTATAAAAATTGGAAAGATAACAGCCATAGGTGCTGTTAAGAAAGCGGTTGTTGCATATTACAATCAAACTGAAAAAAAATACTACAATCACGAATTTAACAAACCGATGGAAATTTTGAATTGCACTGGAAATGTGAGCTTGCTAAATGGTCAGCCGTTTGTGCATTGTCATATAACGCTTGCGGATGAAGAAGGAAAATGTTTCGGGGGACATTTGATGATAGGAACGGTTGTTTTCGCTTGTGAGATTTTTATAGAAGAATATGAAGGGGAAATTCTTGAAAGGGTTTTTGATGAAAGTTCGGGCTTATCGCTTTGGCATCCGGGGACAATTTTAATGGAGTGAAAAAAACAAAGTTAAAATACACATGCCAATTGATCTAACGCATAAGGATTTGCTCTCAATTCAGCAAGCGAGGGAGCTTGTTGCAAAGGCGAAGGAAGCTTTTCTTGAGTATAAAAATTATACTCAAGAACAAGTTGATAAAATTGTTCGTGCGATGTTTGAAGCTGGATATGAGGCATCGGAACGGCTTGCTCGTCTTGCGGTTGAGGAGACAGGGATAGGGAAGTGGGAGGATAAAAAGTTAAAGAATGAATTTGCGACGAAATTTACATATGAATCCATAAAAAACTTAAAGACGGTTGGCGTCATAAATTATGACAGGGAGAAAAGAGTTGTTGAGATTGCTGAGCCGATGGGTGTTATAGCAGCTTTAATTCCGACGACAAATCCAACTTCAACGGCGATGTTCAAGGCGTTAATTTCCGCCAAGACGAGAAATGCGCTTGTTGTAAGCCCTCATCCAAGAGCTGTTAAATGCACTTATGAAGCAATTCAAATAATGCAAAGCGCAGCTGAAAAAGCTGGAGCGCCGAGGAATTTATTTCAGTGTATGACCGAGGTGGCAATTGAAGGTACGATGGAGCTTTTGAAACATCGGGATGTTTCGTTAATTCTCGCAACGGGAAGCACGCAGATGGTCAAAATGGTTTACAGCATCGGTAAGCCAGCTTATGGTGTAGGTTCGGGTAATGTCCCAGCATTTATTGAAAGGACTGCGAATATAAAGAAGGCGGTTGCTGATATAGTTTTTGGGAAAACTTTTGATTATGGAACGCTTTGCTCAGCGGAAAACGCCGTTGTTTGTGATTCACCTATAAGGGAACAAGTTATTTACGAGTTTAAGAAAAAAGGCGCTTACTTTTGCAATCCGGATGAAAAGGCAAAACTTGAGAGGATAATTTTGACACCACAAGGAGGGATAAATCCTGAAATTGTTGGAAAGCCAGCTGCATATATTGCTCAAAAAGCGGGGTTTTCAGTCCCTGAGCAAACAAGCGTATTGATAGCTGAACTTGAAGGGGTTGGAAGACAGTATCCTCTTTCAGTTGAAAAGCTCTCGCCTATACTCGCTTTTTACACCGTTGATGGCTGGAGGGAGGGTTGCCATAGATGTATTGAGCTTCTTGAATTCGGTGGGCTTGGACATACTATGGTAATTCATTCAAGCGACCCAGATATAATTGTAAAATTTGCGCTTGAAAAACCAGCTTTCAGAGTTCTCGTTAATACTGTTGCTGCGCTTGGAGCTGTGGGTTATACCACAGGGCTTGATCCATCAATGACGCTTGGTCCCGGAACCCTGGGGCATTCTATCATTTCTGAAAATGTCACTGCTAAACATTTGATTCAGATAAAACGACTCGCATATGAACTTCTGCCACTTCACGATATTGAAGGGAATAGAATTAAAAGCTCGGATGCAAAAAGATTTTCCAGCGTCCCTGAAATTAAAAGGGATGTGAAAAACATAATTGAAGAGATTGAGGAAAGGATAAAGTTGAAGGCGGGCAATCCGCCGATGTGGACAAAGGAAAAAACTCTTGAAAGTGAGAAAAAAATTTACGGCTCTGGGATAAGTGAAGAAGATATAGAGAGAATCATTCGTGAATTCCAGTCGCAAATTTCTAAATGAGCATTATGAAATTGATGCGGGATTTTATTGAGAGGAAGCTTGATATTGAGTTCTATTTACAACCGACACTTAAAATAGCAAGAGAACTTCTCGGCAAAGTTATAGTAAGGAAGCTCGGGGATAAAATTCTTGCAGGGAAAATTGTTGAGACAGAGGCATATATTGGAGAAGATGACCCCGCAAGCCATGCTTTCGGTGGGCAAACGCAAAGGAATAAAATAATGTACCTTCAAGGCGGACACGCATATGTCTATTTCACTTATGGTATGCACTATTGTTTTAATGTTGTGACTGAAAGAGAGGGATTTCCATCCGCTGTTTTGATAAGGGCTGTTGAGCCAATTTACGGGATTGAATTGATGAAGAAATTTCGTGGTGTTGAAGACATATATAATCTCACGAATGGTCCAGCAAAATTTTGTCAGGCGTTTAAAATTGATAAAAGGTTCAATGGCGTTTCGTTGCTTGGGGATGAAATTTTCATCTCTCGTCCTTTGATGGAAGAGAAGTTTGAAGTTGGGAGAAGCGAAAGGATCGGGATAAAAAGCGGGCTTGACAAAAAGTGGAGATTTTTCATCAAGGATAATCCTTTTGTCTCAAAGGTGAAAATAAAGTTGAGGTGAAAAATGCCAAACAAAGTTTTATATGAAGCGAACATTAAAGGTAAAATAATCCGCATAGTTCACGGTGATATAACGGAGGAAGCTGTTGATGCTATAGTTAATGCAGCGAATGAGCACCTACAGCATGGCGGTGGCGTTGCAGGGGCGATAGTTAGAAAAGGTGGATATGAAATTCAGGAAGAAAGCAACAAAATTGGTTATGTTCCAACTGGAAGCGCAGCTATAACGGGGGCTGGGAAGTTGCCTGCAAAATTTGTCATCCACGCTGTCGGACCTATTTGGAGAGGTGGCACGAGTGGGGAAGATGAAAAGCTTGAAAGCGCCGTCGTCTCAAGTTTGAAAATCGCAGATGAAAGAAAATTGAAGTCAATCTCTTTTCCAGCGATAAGTGCCGGCATTTTCGGTTTCCCGAAGGAAAGATGCGCAAAAATTTTAATTGGCACAGTTGTTCGCTTTCTTGAAGAAAATCCCGACACAAGTGTTGAAGAAATAAGGTTCTGTCTTTTTGATGAACCAACTTTAAATGCCTTCGTTGAAGAATTTAAGTCCCGTTTTCAAAAGGGTTCTTAACAAATTAAAAGGATAAACGCCATGAAAAAGGACTTTACAATACTTGTAACTCGTGAAATTCCAAAGCAAGGACTTGATATTTTGAAGAAGAACTTTAAAAATGTGATTGTGAATACGAGGGATAGAAATTTAACACATAATGAACTTGTAAAGATGGTTCGTGGTGTTGACGCTGTCCTTTGTCTTTTGAGCGATAGAATTGACGCTGAGGTAATCTCAAACATGGACAGGTGTAAAGTAATATCAAATTATGCTGTCGGTTTCAATAATATTGATGTTGATGAGGCGACTAAGCGTGGAATTATCGTGACGAATACACCTGGTGTTCTTACAGATGCAACCGCTGATTTGACTTGGGCGTTGATTTTGGCTGTAACGAGGAGGATCGTTGAAGCGGACAAGTTTGTTCGTTGTGGGCGTTTTAAGGGATGGGCTCCAATGCTATTGCTTGGAACTGAACTTGCTGGGAAAACGCTTGGGATAATAGGCGCTGGTAGAATTGGAACCGCTGTTGGTTTGAGGGCAAAGGGATTTAAAATGAAAGTCCTTTACTTTAACACGCATAAAAATGAAATACTTGAAGAAGAAGTTGGGGCAAAAAAAGTTGGACTTGAAACATTGCTTAAGAATTCGGATATAATCACAATTCATGTCCCGTTGACTTCAAAGACGAGGCATTTGATCGGGGAGAGGGAAATAAATTTGATGAAAAAGGGAGCGTATCTTATTAACACCTCTCGTGGTGAGGTGGTTGATGAAATGGCTTTGATAAAAGCGTTAAAGAAAGGAAAACTTGCAGGGGCTGGACTTGATGTCTTTGAATTTGAGCCGAAAGTTCCAAAAGAGTTAATTGATCTTGAAAATGTTGTGTTAACTCCACATATAGGAAGTGCGACTGTTGAAGCGAGGACGAAAATGTCAATAGTTGCAGCTGAAAATATCGTGAAAGTTTTATCTGGGAAAGTCCCAGCGAATATCGTTAATCCGGAGGTCTTGGCAAAGTAAATTTAGAATTTGAAACCAAGCAAGTTAAGCACATAAAAGTAGATTGTTATGTAAAGCCAAGCGATAATGTCAAGAGCGAAGCCGGCTTTTAACATATCTTTTAATGTCACATATCTCATCCCGTAGACAAGGGCGTTTGATGGCGTTGCCACAGGAAGCATAAAAGCCATTGATGCTGCAATAGTTGCTGAAATTACAACAACCGTTGGCTCTACACCAAGACCAGTGCAAATTGAAATTAAAATTGGAACCATCATTGAAGTGACAGCTGTATTTGATGTGACCTCCGTGAGAAGATCCATAAAAATAACTACGATGAAGACGAGAAGATAAGTGGAAGGTTTGCCGAAGGTTTTAATAAATTCACTTGCTATGACATTTGCAAGTCCTGTTTTAAATAAGGCATCTGATAAAGCAATACCTCCACCAAACAAAAGCAAAGTTCCCCAATCCACATATTTTGAGTCCTTCCAATCCAGAATGAATTCCCTCTTGGAGAAATTTATCGGCAAGATGAATAGAGTTATACAGCCAAAAACCGCTATCAGATACTCGTCAAACCATTCAAGTTTTTCACCGATTACTGGTATAAAATTCCAGAATGGATTTGTCACCCATAGCAAAGCTGTGAAGATGAAAACCGAAAGTGTCAATTTTTCCGCTTTTGAAAGTTTGCCGAGTTTGTTTTTCTCTGAAACGAGCAACTCTTTTATCTCTTCGTTAAATTTGAAGTTGAATTTGAATGTGAGTTTTAACACAAGCCAGAGTATCGGCAAGGCGAAAATGACAAACGGGATTCCGAAGCTCATCCATTTGAGAAAGTTTATGTGTATAATTTTCTCCTTTGATAAGATTGAGACAGCTATTCCATTTGGCGGTGTTCCGATGATCGTGCCTATACCTCCAATTGATGAAGCGAAAGCAACACCGAGCATAATTGCCTTAGCATACTTTGATGTTTGATCAACATTTAGTTTGTTTAGAACCCCAAGCGCTATTGGTAGCATCATAGCGGTTGTCGCTGTGTTTGAAACCAACATTGATATGAAAGCTGAAGCGACGATCAAGCCGAACAAAATTTTCCCCGGGCTTTGTGCAATTTTACCTCGCGTCAAAATCCAAAGCGCAATTCTTCTGTCAAGCCCCCATTTTTGCATTGCGCCAGCTATTAAAAATCCAGCGAGAAATAGAAAAATTATCGGGTTAGCGTAATTCAAAAAGACATTCTTTCCATTTAATTCAATGAATTTCCCATCCTGAAAACCGTAAGTATGAAACAGAGGAAGTATAACGCCCGGCAAAAGTGATGTCACGGGGATTGGAACAGCTTCACTAATCCACCAAGTTATCATCAAAATGAGTAGGGCGAGGACAACTTTCATGCTATAAGCAAGTTTTAATACATCTGCGTTTGTCTCTGTTACTTGTAATTTAAGTTTTGCGTGTTCAGTAAATACTTGTGGTGTTGGAATAAGGATGATTAAAACGAAAAAAGTTAAGCCGAGAAAAAAGCCAAGGTTTCCTCTGACCCTTTCAAATTCCATATTTCAGCGAATTTATTTTTTAATAGATGAATTCTTGTATATCGTAAATCGTGACTTTGACGCCATATTGTGTTAAATTTTTAAGACCTTCTTTGATTCTGTTTATTTGCTCCGCTATTTCAAACTTGTTTAATGTCCTCGCTCCGATCTCGCGCATCAATTTGACATATTCGTTTGCTTCATCAAGTACGAGTGGGGATAGATAAATTATATCTCCTTTTGAAAGTGGCATTTTGAGGATTGTCTCAATGGTGTTTTTCACATGCGGTTCATAAAATTTATCGCCACCTGCGCCAGCGAGAACTATTATTCCGACATTTATACCTGCTTTTTTAATTGTTTCAACAACATCAACGCATTCATTAGGTGAGCCAGGTTTATTAAGATATTTGAAAAGTTCAGGATCGCCAGTTTCAAGTCCGATGTAAATTCTTTTAACTTGCAAGTTTTTCAACTCAACATATTCTTGGGGTTTTTTCTTTTCAGCGCCAAATATATCAAGGAATGAATATATACCGTCAAATGAAAATTCAAAGTTCGGATTTCTTTTGGCTATCGGAAATTCTTCGTGAAGTATCTTTAAAAGTTCAATCAAAAGTTTTTGTGGTATTATCAAAGCATTTGCGTCGCCAAGGAAAATTGATTTTCTCAAACCAATGGCTCTACCGAAAAATTCTTTTACCTTTTTTATATGCTCTTTAAATTCATCGGGTGATTTTATCCTGAATCTCCTGTCTTGATAGAAACTGCAAAATGTGCACTTGTTCCACGAACAACCTTCCGCGGGTTGAAGGACAAGCGAAAGGTATTGATCTGGTGGAAGGATGCTTATAGGTTTGTAAATTGAAAAAAATTTGATTGCGTCTTTTTGAAGAGCGTCGTAATCCCAGCGTAAAATATCCTCAAGTCGCCTTGTGATTTCGTCGTTTTGGTGGGTGAATTTTTTTATCCTTTCAACTCTTTCAATCACTTCGTTTATGATTTTCCTTTTTTCGTTCTCATCAACGAAAACTTTCACTTTAAATTTGTCTTCGTCAAAAAATTTTTTCATCATCCTGTTATCAAGTCCTCTTCTATAGCTTATGCCGTTGAAAAAACCGCCCATGAATTTCCCCTCGGCGTCAAAGTAATAAATGTATTGATGTTCCTCGGATATGGTGGTTGAGTATTTTTGCAGATTGAAATACACATTTCCAATCCCTGGGACGGAAGTTTTTAGAACATTTTCGCTGACTTTTTCCATGTGATAATTTGAATTTTTTGCACCGGCGTTTTTAACTTTACAAGGTAAATTTAAAAACAAAAAAATTTTTAGCAAATGTTATATCCGATAAAGATTGAAAGGGTTGGGGATAAGCTTAGATTTAGTTGGAATGATGGACATGAAGACATTTTCAGTTTAAGTTTTTTGCGAAGAATGTGCCCGTGCGCAACTTGTTCCGCAGAAAGGGAAAGTGGAAGAGATGCCGAGTTACCTTCATCGGCTTATGATATAAAAGAGGTAAATTTAGTTGGGAATTATGCGATACAAATAACTTGGGGGGATGGACATAACACGGGGATATATAGTTTTGATTATCTTCGCTTGTTAAAGGAAGAATAAAAAAGGGCGGTTTAAGAACCGCCCTTCGTTTTTAAATTTCGCGCTCAACGAGTTTTTTCTTCAGTTGCGAAATATGCCATGTGATATTGATTTCTTTCGGACAAGCTTGAACGCAATGGAAAATCGTATGACAGCGCCAAATCCCATCCGGTGTGTCAATTATATCAAGTCGTTCATCGGTTGCCTCATCACGCGAGTCAAATATAAACCTGTATGCTTTAAGAAGAGCAGCGGGTCCAAGATAGTTATCATTTGACCATGTTGATGGGCAACTTGTCGTACAGCAGGCGCAAAGAATGCATTTTGACGCTTCCATTATAAGTTCAACATCTTCCGGGCTTTGAATTCGTTCTCTTTCAGGCGGTGGTGTTTTTGTGATTAAATAAGGTTTAACAGCTTCATACTTTTTCCAAAAATCAGTGAAGTCAGTGACAAGGTCTTTAATTATGGGCATTCCAGGGAGTGGCTCAACGACAATTGGCTTTTTATATGTCTTATTTTTATCAGAATAACCGAGGTCTTGAAGCAATATTGAACAAGCAAGCATATTTTTACCATTAATTCTCATCCCGTCCGAGCCACATATTCCGTGAAGGCAAGAGCGTCTAAATGTCAACGTCCCGTCAATTTCATTTTTTATGTAATGAAGGACATCAACAACTCTATCTTTAGGGTCAGCTTCAACTTCATAGTCCTTATAGTAAGGTTCTTTGTCTGTTTCGGGGTTGAATCTGAAAATTCTGAATGTGACTTTCATTTTAGTCCCCTTATGATTTTTTTAGTATTTCCTTTCCATTGGTGGAATTTTCGTTATGACGACGGGTTTATATTTAATGATTGGTTCTTTTTCTTCGTTTTTGTATATGAGTGTATGTTTAAGCCAATTTTGATCATCGCGCTTGGGATAGTCCTCACGATAGTGAGCACCTCTGCTTTCGGTCCTATTTAAAGCGCTGTAAGCGATCGCCTCCGCTGTATCAAGCAAGTTCCCAAGCTCAATAGCTTCAATAAGGTCGGTGTTAAATCTCTTCCCCTTGTCGTCAATTTTAATCTCTTTATATCTTTCCTTCAACTCCTTGATTTTTTCTATCGCTTCCTTTATACTTTCACCAGTTCTGAAGACGGACACCTTATCCATCATAACTTCTTGAAGTTCCTTTCTAATCCTTGAGACGCGTTCTTTGCCGTTGCTATTGAGTATTTTTTCAATCGTTTTTCTCGTCCATTCGTCAGCATCTTTCGGTAGGGTGGGGAAGTCATGCTCTTTGATATATTCAGCCATTTTCTTACCTCCGCGACGACCGAAGACGATTATATCAAGTAGTGAATTTGTGCCGAGACGGTTTGCTCCGTGCACCGAGACGCAAGCGACTTCTCCAGCAGCGTAAAATCCTTCAATTTTCGTCCCTTTGTCATCAATTACAACTTCAGCATCAACATTTGTTGGAATTCCGCCCATTGCGTAGTGTGTTGTCGGTTGAACCGGGATTGGCTCTTTAACAGGGTCAACCCCGAGATAAATCCTTGCAAAGCCAGTTATCTCGGGAATTTTTTTGTTTATAATCTCTAGTCCGAGATGCGTTAAGTCAAGTAAAAGGTAATGTGTTCCGTCCGGTCCTTCTATACCACGACCTTCTCTTATCTCTGTATACATCGCCCTTGAAACCACATCTCTTGGCGCCAGGTCCTTTATCGTTGGAGCGTATCTTTCCATGAATCTTTCGCCGAGTTTATTCCTTAGAACTCCACCTTCACCTCTTGCAGCTTCTGATACAAGAATTCCCAAGCGCCAAAGCCCCGTTGGATGAAATTGAACGAATTCCATATCTTCAAGCGGGATTCCTCTCCGATATACAATTGCAAATCCATCGCCAGTCCCTACGACAGCGTTGGAAGTTATTCTATAGACCCTTCCATATCCGCCAGTGGCAAACATAACTGTTTTAGCGTGAAATATGTGTATCTCGCCCGTTGGGATTTCAATCGCTACAACTCCTCGGACTATGTTATCTTGGACGATCAAGTCGGTTACGAAAAATTCGGGGAAGAATTGGACTCCACGTTTGATGCAGTTTTCATAAAGCGTTTGAAGCATAACATGACCAGTCCTATCAGCTGAAAAGCAAGCTCTTTTTACCGGAATTCTTTCACCAAAGGGATTATTTTGGTCCTTTGGCTTTGTGTGACCACCGAATGGTCTTTGTCCGATGAGTCCTTTTTCATTTCTTGAAAACGGCATTCCCATGTGTTCAAGTTCAATTATAGCGCGTATCGCGTCCTGGCACATTATTTCAATTGCATCTTGATCCCCGAGGAAATCGCTCCCTTTAACTGTGTCAAAGAAATGATATTCCCAGGAGTCGTCTTCTTCGTTTCCAAGTGCTGCACACACTCCACCTTGAGCAGTTCCGGTATGTGACCTTGTAGGATAGACCTTTGTTAAAACAGCGCAAGAATAACCTTCGGGGATTTCAAGTGCTGCGCGAAGTCCCGCGCCCCCAGCGCCAACAATTACTGCATCATATTTATGAATCATTTTTTACACCTCTTGAAATTTTGTTTTAAAGTGCTTTATTGTTGTGGATAGTTCCAAAATGCTGTTATTACACCCAAAACCCAAAAAGCAATCCCAGATATAACTATGATGCCGTAAAGTGTAACAGCAACCCAATGTTTCATCTTGAAGTCCCTTAAAATAGACCATATCCCATTTAAACCATGCCATAAACCCAAGGTTATAAATGTCAAATAAAACATCTTCCAATACGCACTTGAAAATCTCATAACCGATTGTTCGTATGAGTGTCCAATTTCAGGTGAGTAGTGCATATAGACATAATGTCCGACCATTGCAAATATCAAAAATATACCTGTTATCCTCTGGAGCAACCACCCAATTGAACCGCTTTTTCTTGAGCCGTAGTATTTGAATGACATTTGAAAAACCTCCAATTTGTTTTAGGTTCTTAAATTCAACCAATTGGGCTGATTTTACCGGCAAATGCTTGATGTATTTCGTGGCTAAATATGAAATAGCCCATCGCAAGAAAAACGATGATTCCGATGATCATTAGATAAGCAAACGCTTTCTTATGATAGAACGCGCCTTTACCGAAGTCAACAAGTACAATCCTTATTCCATTGAGCGTGTGTGCGAGGACAAACGCAAAAAGTAGCCATTCAAGAAACTTAAAAATTGGCTTTTGAAACAAAGCCATTTTTGCGTCAAAAGCCTCTTTGCCTTCTGTTAAAGTTGATAGGGTGTAGATGTGAAGATAAATATAAGCGGTAAGGGCAATCCCTGAAATTCTGTGAATTATCCACGCCCAACCCCCTGATTCTTTTTTGTAGGAGGCGGCAAGCTTGAAATAACCTTCTTTCGTTTTTACGGGTTTCATGCAAGTGCTCCGTTAGTTTTGTTTGCTTCGTTCAAAATTTAAAAAAATAAAAAAACAATATCAAATCAACTGAAATTTTGAAAAGAAATCGCTTCGTCTTATCTTTAAAAGCAAAATTAACGCCATGATAATTATGCCGGAAAGGAAAAAAACTGCAAAAAGAGAAGAGCGCCTCATTTCAATTGTCATACCTTTGTTTAACGAAGTTGAGTCGCTTCCTGAACTTTATCAGCAAATAATTGATGTTGTAAAAGAAAACAAATACAGATACGAAATCATTTTCGTTGACGATGGTTCAGATGATGGTTCACTTGATGTGATTAAAAAAATCAAGCGAGGCGATAGAAATGTCAAATTTATAAGTTTCAGGAGAAATTACGGCAAATCAGCTGCGCTTGCGGTTGGTTTTGAACACGCAAGCGGTGATGTTATAATAACGATGGACGCTGACCTTCAAGATGACCCCCATGAAATACCGAACCTTTTGAAAAAACTTGACGAGGGCTTTGACCTTGTCTCAGGTTGGAAGAAAAAAAGATACGACCCGATAACGAAAACGATCCCTTCAAGGATTTTCAATTTCGTCGTCTCAACTTTAACTGGGATAAAAATTCACGATTTCAATTGCGGTTTAAAGGCGTATAGAAAAGAAGTTACTCAAGATATAAAAGTTTATGGGGAATTACACAGATATTTGCCTGTCCTTGCTCATTGGGCGGGTTATAAAATAGGCGAGATTGTTGTTCAACATCATCCGAGAAAGTATGGTAAAACGAAGTTCGGCATAAGCAGATTTATAAAAGGTTTTCTTGACCTCCTCACAGTTATGTTTACGACAAGATATTTCAAAAGACCATTGCACCTTTTTGGAAGCATTGGGATTTTCATCTTCGTCATCGGCTTTGGGATAACATTTTATCTTTCACTTTTAAAGTTGATTGAAAACATCACTTTAAGTAACCGACCACTTTTCATCCTTGGGGTTATGCTAACGATCGTCGGGATACAATTTATTTCAATTGGTCTTCTTGGCGAAATGATAACCCGCGCATATCAGCACATTGAGACATATTCAATCAAAGAGATTCAATTATAAATTTTAAGCGTAGATGAAGGTAATCATAATTGGAAGTGCTTATCCATACAGGGGCGGTATAGCACATTACACGGGGCTGTTGTACAAAGCGCTTTTGAAAAGGGGACATGTCGTTAAAGTCATAACTTTTAAAAGACAATATCCGAAAATCCTTTTCCCCGGGAAAACACAAATTGAATCAGGACAATTAACCGAGAAAATTGAAACATTACAGCTGATTGATTCTGTGAATCCTTTTAATTGGTTTCGTGTTGGTTTTAAAGTTGCTTTTGAAAAGCCAGACATCGTTATCTTTAAGTATTGGATGCCTTTCTTTGCGCCTTGTTTCGGGAGCATCGCTTTTATCATAAAAGTATTTTCCAAGGCGAAAATCCTCTTCGTCTGTCATAATATCATCCCTCACGAAAAAACGATCTTTGATACCGTTTTAACTAAGTTCGCTTTTCTTTTCGTTGATCATTTTATAGTCCAGTCAAGTGCGGTTGAATCCGATTTGTTGAAGATTAAACCTGGGGCGAGTTATAAAAAGGTTTATCATCCTGTATATGAAATTTTTGGAGCGCCGATTGAAAAGGTAAAAGCGAGGCAAGTCCTCGGTTTAAGACCTGATGATAAGGTTTTGCTTTTTTTCGGTTATATAAGGGAGTATAAAGGGCTTGACATCCTTTTGAGAGCGATGAAGTTCGTCCTTGCGAATTTTCAAGTTAAGCTTCTCGTCGTCGGCGAATTTTACGAAAAACCACAAAAGTATTATCAGATTGTTGAAGAGGAAGGAATCGCTGATTTCGTCATTTTCAGAGATGAATATGTCCCAAGTGAAGAAGTTGGGGTTTATTTTTCAGCAAGCGATGTCGTAGTTCTTCCTTATAAATCCGCAACCCAAAGCGGGATAGTTCAAATAGCTTATAACTTCAACAAACCAGTTATAGCGACAAATGTTGGAGGTCTTCCTGAGGTTGTCCTTGATGGAAAGACGGGTTTTATAGTTGAACCTTCGCCGGAGAAAATTGCTGAGGCGATCGTTAAGTTTTTTAAGGAGGCACTGGCTGATGAATTTTCAAAAAATGTTGAAGTTGAGAAACGGAAGTATTCTTGGGATGTTTTAGTTGAAGCGATTGAGTCATTTTTAAAATAAAAAGGGGCTTTGGAAAGCCCCCATTTAAATCTAATCATTCCTCCTCAACGGCTTCCTTATGCTTTTGCGCCTCTGCGATGATTTTATCAGCTATCTCCTTCGGGACCTCTTCGTAATGTGAAAATCTCGCCTTGAAAATCCCACGACCTTGTGTTAGAGACCTTAAAGCTGACGAATAACGGTAAAGTTCTTTCTGCGGGACATATGCCTTTACAACTTGATAATTTCCTTCCGCTGTCATTCCTATGACTTTGCCTCGCCTGCTTGAAATATCTCCAATGACGCTTCCCATGAATTCTTCAGGGACTTTGACCTCAATTTCATATATCGGTTCAAGCAAAACGGGGTTGGCGTTCATGAAAGCTTTTTTAAAAGCCATTGAAGCTGCAATTTGGAACGCAAGGTCAGATGAATCAACCGGGTGATATGAACCGTAGTCAAGCGTGACTTTGACATCAATAACTGGATAACCAGCGAGTACGCCTTTTGCCATTGTATCCCTTACACCTTTTTCAACTGCTGGGATATAATTTCTTGGGACGACGCCACCAACGATAGCGTCAACAAATTCAAAACCACCGCCTCTTGGCAATGGCTCCAACACAAGCCATACATCGCCGTATTGACCCCTTCCACCTGTTTGTCGTTTATATTTTCCTTGTTCCCTTGCTTTTCCTTTTATTGTCTCTCTGTATGGAATTTTCGGCTCACCGAGTTCAACTTCAACGCCGTATTTTTCCTTCAATCGCTTTGCAATTATCGTCAAATGCATCTCTCCTTGACCACTTATCAAGGTCTGTTGAAGCTCGTTGTCAACCGTGAATACAAATGTCGGATCTTCCTCGTGAAGGGCGTGCAAACCAGCAGCTATCTTTTCTTCCTCACCCTTGTTCTTTGAAATTATCGCAAACTGAATCACCGGCTCAGGAAATTCAATTCGTGGTATGACAACTGGAAATGTCTTCGTTGAAAGAGTATCATTTGTGTGTGTGTTTTTCAACTTTACAACAGCTCCAATGTCACCTGCGTAGAATTTTTGGACCTCTTTCCTTTCTTTCCCATTCATTACATAAAGCTGGCTTAATCTTTCAAGCGTCCCATTGCTCTGGTTTAAAAGGTCAATTCCTCTTGTTATGGTTCCGGAGTAAACCTTGAAAAATGAGAACTCACCCACATGTGCTTCTGAAACCGTCTTGAAAACGAAAATCACCGGCTCAGCTGATGAATCGTAATTTAGGTTTATTTGTTGCGATGAATCGTTTTTCAAAGTCGCTTGTACTTTCCTTTTGTTCGGGCTTGGACAATAATCAACGATGAAATCAAGTATCCGCTTTGTGCCGATATTATGATATGAATCGGCGCATAAAATAGGGAAGATTTTCCTTTCAGCGATTGCTTTTACAAAACCCTCTTTTAGTTCATCTTCGGTTAAACCACCATTTTCAAAGAATTTGTTCAAAAGTTCCTCGTCAGTCTCAGCGACCGATTCAATCAATTCCTCGCGCATCTTTTCAACTTTCTCTTTCAAGTTCTGCGGTATTTCCTCCTCAACATAATTGCCCGATAAATCATTTGAAAACTTCAAGAGTTTCATCTTCAAAATGTCAACCAACGAATTGAATGATGTTCCTTCGTTTAGAGGGAATTGAACAGCAACCGCTTCGTGTCCGAACCTTTGTCTTATTTGCTCAACGACTTTTTCAAAATTTGAATGTTCAGCATCAAGCTTATTGACCACGAAAATAACGCTGTTTCCGTATTCTTTTGCAATTTCCCACGATGTTTCAGTCCCAATTTCAATTCCTTCAACTGATTTTACAAACAGTAAAGCTATGTCTGTCACTTTTAATCCGCTTTTAACCTCACCTATGAAGTCGGCATACCCGGGCATATCAACGATGTTAATTTTGACATCTTTCCACTCGCAATGAAGCAGGGACAAGTTAATTGACGCTTGCTGTGCAATTTCATCTGGGTGATAGTCCGAGATGGTATTTCCTTCTTGAACTCTTCCAAGTCGTGTTGTGACCCCAGCGCTATAAAGAATTGCCTCACCGAAGGATGTTTTCCCAGAACCGCCGTGCCCTATTAAACCGATGTTCCTTATTTTTTCCGTTGGATATTCCTTCACCACAATTCAACCTCCCTTATCTTTTTGTGTTTATGCCTTTAGCTTCGTTATAACAGTGCGAATTGCCTTTATTAAAGCGAAAACTCTTGTAAGTCCAGAGGGAAGAAAATCCGTAGAAGGGCTGTCCCCTGAAAATGCAAATTTGAACTTTTGAAGGTATGATTGTAACGATTGAGTTAAGTTTCCTATCAGTTCAAATTGCGATTGTGCTTGAGCGCTTGCTCTCTCAATGTTTTCAAGTATTGAAGGAAGCCGTTCGTTTATCAGGGTTGTCGTCTTGTTAAGGTTTTCAATCAGAGCTCTCAACTTTACAAATACAAATATCAAATAAACCAAAAGTGCGATTGCACTTGCTAAAAGAAGGGCTAACAAGACCTGAATTATAACTTGCATTTTCAAACCAAATTAAATTTTTCATCCTTTCGCTTTCTTTGTTTCCTCCTTGTAGGTTTCAACTCCTGACTTAACCGCTTCTTTGACGGTGTCAACTTTTTGTTTGGCTGTTGTTATAAGTTCATCAACTTCTTTCTTAATCCTTTCCGCCTCCTCTTTTGCCTTTTCAATTATCTCCTCTGCCTTTGTTTTCGTCTCGGCGAGATATTGACTGGCTTTGTCCTTCGCCTCAGATGATTTCTCCTTTATCATAGTTCGCATCTCCCTTCCACTTTTAGGTGTGAAGAGCATAGCAAGGACAGCTCCAAGTGCCCCGCCAATTAAAAAGCCAATTAAGAATCCCTTGAACATCCCTTCGTTGTTGTCCCTTGCCATAATTATACCTCCATAAATTTGTTTGTTGAATTTCAAAGATAAGATAAAAAGTAAGGGCTTAAAAATCAAGGATTTCAAAACAAACTTATGATATGCCGAGCGCTTCTTTTACTATCTCCTCAATCTGGGATAGATTGTATGGTTTGCGCAGGAACTTCGTCCCCGATGGGAGCTTACCCTTAACCTCAACATCAACAAAGCCGGTGACCAAAACAAATTTAACTTCCTTTGAAATCTCATAAATTTTCTCAATCAATTCATCGCCCATCATTTTAGGCAAACCATAATCAACAAAAGCGATTTTTATGTCTTTGTTTTCTTTGAACTTTTCAAGAGCGCTTTCACCATCTTCCGCCTCCAATGTTTCAAATCCAAGCATTTGAAGATAATCGCGCATTATTATCCTCAAACTTTCCTCATCTTCAACGATGAGGACCTTATGCCCCTGACCGATTTTCTCCATAACTTCTTCTCCCCGATTTATTTTAACTTCTCTTTCTTCGCTTAGGAAGACAGGAAGATAGATGTAAAAAACCGTTCCTTTCCCAAGTTCACTTTCAAAATCAACGAATCCATTGTGTAGCGAAACGACATTTTTCACGATTGAAAGCCCAAGCCCAGTTCCTTTACCAGGTTCTTTTGTCGTGAAATACGGCTCAAAAATTTTCTTCTTAACCTCTTCGCTCATCCCAACGCCTGTGTCAGAGACAGCGATGACGATGTATTTTTCAACCGTTGCCTTCCCAAATTTTTTCTCAACGAAATCACCACCAACCGTCAATGTCTCAATGCTCAATCTTCCACCCGAAGGCATCGCATCCCTTGCGTTAAGCGCGAGATTTAAAATCGCCTGTTGTAAATCCCCGTAAGAGCCCAAAACGACGCATTCATCTTCAACCTTGATTTCAATTTGTATCGTCTTTGGAAGCGTATGTTGAAGTATCCTGACGGTGTCATTTATCAATTGCTTAATTGATATCGGCTTGAATTCCTCCGCTTTCTTTTTTGAGAATTGTAATAGACGCTTCGCAATCTCAGCTCCTCGCTGACTTGCAGATAAGGCGGAGTCAAGATAAGACAGGATTTTTTTATCCTCCGTCTTGATTTTGGCGATTTCAAGCATCCCGGAGATTATACCCAAGACATTGTTGAAGTCGTGTGCAATCCCGCTTGCAAGCTGTCCAAGAACCTCAAACTTCTGAAGCTCAAGAACCTCCTTCTCCTTTTGCTTCTTTTCAGTTATGTCCCTGACAATTGCAACACGACCGAGATAATTTCCACTTATATCGTAAATCGGAAACGCATCTCTCTCAATTATCCTTCCATCTTTAAATTTCAACTCCGGAAATTTTATCTGCTTTCTCTCCGCTACCTGTTTTCTTATAAATTCAATTTCCTCTTCACCATTTTCAATTTTCCCCTTTATCTCTTCAAGGAATTCATCAAACGACTTACCGATGAGTTCGTCTTCGGATTTATAACCGAAGATTTTGCAGAACTCTTTATTTGCAAGTTCAATTATACCTTTGTCATTTTGAAATAAAATACCCTCTCCGATGTTTTTAAATATCGCCTCAAATTTCAACCTGAGTTCTTCTTCGTCTCTATATTTCCTCATCAGCTCGTCTTGGAGTTTTTTCTTCTCGGTTATGTCTTCAACGATAACCTGAACAGCTGGTTTTCCCTCCCATAAAATCATTGACGCTCTTACTTCAACATCAATCACTGAGCCGTCAAGACGGAGGAATTTTTCCTCAATAGGTGGAACTTCTCCGCCCGTCTCAAGCATTTTCTTAATCCTCTCAGTGACAGTTTTCCTGTAATCTGGATGGACGAAGTCAATTACCGGTTTACCTATGATTTCATCTTCAAATTTAGCACCGCCGATCTCAACCGCCTTTTTATTGCACCTTACAATTTTCCCATCCTGGTGAATCACAACTCCAACGGGTAAGTTCTCAAAAAGTGATTGATAAAGTTCTTTTTGTTTCAAAATTTCGCTTATGTCTCTATAAATTCCGAGCACATACATCTTTTCTCCGATTCTAACATAGCTTACACTCACTTCAACCGGGATTTTCCTCCCATCTTTTGCGAGCGCAAGAAATGTATATCTTTGCGGGACGGGGAAACCCTGTTCTATTTTTCTCCTTCTTTCTTCAATGAAAGCCCTTGATTCGGGGGCGACAAGCTCCATAAAGTCAATCTTGTTTAACTCATCCGTAGAATAGCCGAACATCTCTTGAAATTTCTTATTGACATCTACAAATCTTCTCGTTGAAAGGTCAAGTAGGTAAACGGCATCGTTTGAGTTTTGGAATAAAAGTGTATAAAGCCGTTGGATTCTTTCCCTCTCTTCTGATTGTTTCCTTTTCTCTTCTGCTCTGATTGACTCGGTTAAATTTCTGATGAAGATAAACCCGTATATTAGAAGCGAAAGAATCGCCAGACCAGCGAGGATATAAATTAACATCAAATTTTTTCTCGCAACTTTCATAACTTCACTATATTGCATGCTTACAACGAGAACTAAATCGGAGCCGTGGATTTTAAAGTGCGAAAAGCCAGCGATTTTTTCAGGGCGGTTTTTGAGCTTGTATCTAATCGTGCCGTAATTTTTTGCGAGCATCGTATCAATGTAACTGAAAGAGATGTGACAGCGCTTGCAGGACTCGTCTTTAAAACTTGCCTGATTCAAAACCATTTCCGGATGAGCTGAATGAAAGAGAAGAACACGATCAGAGCTGATAATCCAGGTATCGCGAAATGTTAAGTTTAATCTGGTTTGGCTTATCACCGAATTTATAAAAGAGTCAATTCTAACTGTGTAAGCAACGGCGCCGAGAAATTTTTTCCCATCGTAGACAGGAACCGCAATTATCGCTGGATATAAAGTTTCAACTTGAAATGTCGGTGAATAAAGGATTTCGTCAGGGGAGAACTTTGAGATTTTCCTCCAAATGTCATATCCCGAAATATCTTTGCCGATAAATTTTTCATCTGTTGAATAAAATACTTTACCCGATTCATCAATGACTGATATTGAGCTGACATAGAATGGCTTTACATAGCGAAGGTAAGCGTTTAAGTCAGTTTCAACTTGTGGTTTGATTTTCTTTTTAACGGATTCAAAGCTTGCGAGGACTTTCAAACCTTGTGCCCTTGAGAAGATGTAATTTTCAAGTGAGCTGGCAAGACCCTTTGCGTGTGAAATTTGCTCCCTTTCAGCAGTCGCTATGAACTCACCCTCAATTCGCCAGTGAAGGTAGAAGATAAGCAAGACAATTATAACGAAAAGAAACGCGATAGCGAAGGATAAAGTTATATTTGATTGCCTTTGTTTCATTCTCTCTCTCTCTCTCTCTCTCTCTCTCTCTCTACTCATTGAGATTGCGGGTTAATCTTTTTAGAATATAAAAAACGATGGCGAATTTGTCAAGCACTTTACCTGACTTTGTTTAAATGGAAAATTTTTCTTTTTCACTGGTTGAAAGTGGTCGGGGTCTTGACAAAATGAAATTTATTTATTATATTATAAGCCGAATAGAGAAAGAGCACCTCGCATTCAAAAAGTTTAAACGCTTTTTATTAAAAGCTCCTGCCATAGAAATAGATAGTCGTTCTGGGAAAATTTTAAAACTTTAAATTGGAGGTGACAAATGAAAGGTAAGTTTACCATTTGCCTTTCTGTTTTGATTTTCGCTTTTCTATATTTGATTTCGGGGAGTGGGTGTATTAATGTTGACAATCCTGTGATTCAGCCCGTTGATTATCGTTCAAGTGCGAAGTTTGTGAATTTAAGGAGCGGGGCTTCTTTGACTGTTTATGTAGATAAGGAGCAAAAAGGGACGCCTCTTGCTTTTGGCGATGCGTCAACATATTTTGACCTTCCAGCTGGTTCAAGGGTTTTTGTTTTTGACTATGGAGCTGGGAAAGATACCGTAAGGCAATCGCTTGAGTCGGAGAAGAAGTATTCAATTTTTTATGTCAGCAGTACAAATGTTTTATTTGTAAGCGAGAGGAACACATTTGATTCGCCATATCCGGAGGGTAAGGCATTGGTTAGGTTTTTGCATTTAAGCCCCGACCTTGGCACAACAAGAGTAATTGTTAATTTCGCCGGAAAGGATTCCGTTTTCTCAAATGTCGCATTTAAAGGCGGAACACCGTATCTTACGATTTCTTCGTTTCCGGTGAAGTATACTGTTATAGCAGGGACGGATACGGTTGTTAAAGCGTGGGATTCAGGGGTTAGTGGAGCTGGAAGATATTCGGTTGTGGTTTATGGTTCAAGAGCAAGTTTACAAAAAAAGCTTTTCAAAGAAGATTAAGGAGGGAAAGCTATGAGAAACAAATTTAAAATTTTCGTTTTGTTGGCTTTGTTAACTCAATTTGCATTTGCCCAATACGGTAAAATCTCAGGTAAAGTAGTTGATAAGGAGACGAAAGAGCCACTTATTGGTGCTTCTGTCGTAATTCAAGGGACAACGCTTGGTGCTGCAACTGATATCAACGGTAATTATGTAATTTTGAATGTTCCAGCAGGGGTTTACACTGTTGTTGCCTCTTATGTTGGATATCAAAGTGTGACGGTTTCAGGAGTTCAAGTTGTCGCTGGGTTGACGAGAGAATTGAACTTTGAGTTGCCTTCAACGGCAATTGAGTTAAGAGCTGTTGAAGTTGTAGCTGAAAGACCTTTGATAGAGAAATCGGCTACGAATGCGATTCGCGTTATAACTTCTGCTGATGTTGAGAAACTGCCAGTCAGGGATGTTAACACTTACTTTGCGCTTCAAGCTGGTGTTAGTCTTCAATATGGAAGATTGTATGTAAGGGGTAGCAGGTCTGACGAGGTTGGTTATATGATTGAAGGGGCGAATGTGACGAACATACTTGGGGCTTCCACCGGGGCAAGAGGAGGAGCGTTCGCTTCAAGAGATAGATACAGGGCGCTTGGCGGTGGTCTTATAACGACTATCCCCGAGGCACTTGAGGAACTCTCAATTCAAGCTGGTGGATATAACGCTGAATTTGGAAATGCGAATGCAGGAATTGTCCAGCAAGTTTTCAAAACCGGAAGGTCAAAGTTCTCTGGAACGGTTCAATTTGAGACCGATAATTTCGGGAATTATCCAGGCAAAAAATTCCTTGGGACATATTCATACGGTTATTCAGATTTTGTTGTGACTTTAGGAGGACCACTTCTCACAGAGAGAGTTAAATTTTTCTTAGCGGGTGAAAATTACTTCGTCAGAGATTATATCCCTCATTTCTTCAAGGGTTATGACTTCGGATATTTGAAAGACACCGGTAGAAGAGGAGGGAAAAAAGGTGACTCTGCCTATGTCGCTTGGAACGATGCCAACATTCCTGGAAGGATGAGAAATAGATACACCGGAAACGGGACATTGACATTTGATTTTAAGCCGTTGCAGATCAGGGTTGCCGGAGCTTATACTTGGTCTCGTGAAAGGGCAAATAACTCGCTCAGGAACATATTTAACATTGCGAGATTGCCAGTTACTGATTTAACTGAATTTTTCCTTGATGTGAAGGCAGGCTATTTCATAACTGCGAAGACATTCCTTGAAGCATCAGTCAGTTTCCTTGATTATAGAAATATGTCTTATGAACCAGCTTTTAAAGACAATGTCCTTGCGTATGATGATAGTTTGCAGGTTGCAAGAGCTTATGGTTATACATATAGCAGTAGATATGTTGAGCCAAGACCGTATGATTTTTACGGATTCTTGTTTTTCAGACCCGGGACTTTGTTTGCTGGATTCAGCAAGTTCCAGCAGGGTTATTATGGTGGCAACATAGCTTTGACATCTCAAACAGGAAGGCATGAGTTAAAGGTTGGCGCTGGTTATCAAAGGTGGACTATTCGTCATTATGGGATTGGTACTGGTGGGTTGTTCAGAGCTTTCCATTCACGACCGGATTCAGCAAGAAGTGAGACAGCCATTTATAGATTGCTTGGCGGTTATGTGAACAACTATGGTTTTGATAGATTTGGAAGAAAAATTGACAAAGATATTAAAGATGAAAACGGTCAATTAAAGGAAGCTGGTCCAAGGCATCCGTATTTCTTCTCCGCTTATATTCAGGATAAAATTGAGTTCAGTGATATAATTGTAAATGCTGGACTTCGCTATGATTATATGTATCTTGATGCCTGGCGATTGAAGGACCCGAGTGCTCCATTGGCTGACCTTTTAAATAGAAGATTGCTTGATTTAGATAAGGGCAAACCAAGGGCATATTTACAGCCGAGGTTAGGATTTTCTTTCCCAGTGACGGATAGAACGGTTTTCCACCTTCAGTATGGCGTTTTCGTTCAGCCACCAGCTTTGACATCACTTTATGCTGGCTTGTCTTATTACCCAGGAAGCGTATATTTGCCTTCAATTGAATTGATACCCGACCCACTTGCATTTGACCCGGATCCGATCAAGACAACGCAGTATGAGATTGGTTTTTCACAGCAATTCACCGACTTTGCAGCTTTTGATATAACTGGATTTTATAAAGATGTAAGAGGTCAGCTTCAGGTCTCAACTGTTCCTATAACCGGTGGACCTTACGCTGGGACAAAGTACGCAATTTATGCGAATGGCGATTTTGAGAATGTTTATGGGCTTGAGTTCACATTAAGAATAAGAAGAGTGTCAAGGGTTCAAGCACAGATAAATTATACTTTGCAGGATGCGCGAGGGACGAACTCATTTGCAAATGGAGCTTGGGCAGCTGTTGGTATTACACGGATAACGCCGACATTGACGGTTCCACTGACATTCAATCAAACGCACAGAGGCACAATTAACATTGATTATCGCTTCGGAAAGGGAGAAGGTGGACCTTTGCTTGAGAGATTTGGTGTGAATCTTTTGATAACATTTAACAGTGGGCATCCATTTACACTTGCAACCGGTGGTATAGCTCAGCAAGATGCGGATGATGGTGGGATTTTGAACGATGGTGACCCAAGGAATAGAAAACCACTTGAGCCGATAAATGCCTCAAGAACACCTTGGGTTTGGAATGTTGACTTGAGGGTTGACAAGACGATCTCAATCGGTCCAGTTAATATGAATTTCTATGTCTATGTCCAGAACTTGTTTAACACTAAGAATGTGGTCAATGTGTATTACAGAACTGGCAATGCTTACGATGATGGTTTCTTGACGAACCCAGAGCTCAGTGGGACATTCATTGAGCAATTCGGTCAGAAATACATTGAGCTTTACAAAGCGATAAACCTTGAAAATAGACAGCATCAGTGGAGATTCAACGGAATTTTGCAAGACCTTTTCGGTCCACCAAGGCAATTGAGAGCTGGTGTTAAAATTGAATTGTAAAAATAAAATAGTCGGAGGTTTTAGACCATGAAAAAAATTTTAACATTTTCGGTTTTGCTTTTCATTGTATTTAATCTTGCGATAGGTAGAGAGGACCCTTTGAAGAAAAGAGGCGAGGAATTTTTCTTCAAGACGACAGCAGCTGGGGTTACACAGACGATTATGAATGTGAATAACATAACGAGCTGGATTTCTGTTATATCATCCCCGGGTGGTCTTGGTTGGCCACCTCTTATCAGAAACTCTTATAATGGGACATTCCCGAGAGGTAGTGGAGTTGGTATGATTTACAGGGAGGGTCTTATGATAGGAGGGCTTGTAAACGATGGTTCTTTGCCTGTCTTGAGGGCGCAAGGTGTCTTTTACAGGACAAGTATGATACCTGGAAAAATTATCGCTCAAGGTCAAGCTGAGAATCCATCTGATCCAAATGTGAGGCGTGTTTGGAGGGTTCGCCCCGATTATAGGACAGCGGATTTAAGGGCTGATGCTGCGGAGTTTTTCCAGAAGCCGTTGAAAGATGTCACCGATGCTGATGTAGCTGCGGTTCGCCAGCAATATGAGAACGATTGGATGGATTGGCCAGCTTCAAAGGGTGCGCCCTGGTATACGACAACAGGACCTGATGCTTATCAAGTAAAATATGGACCTGGATTTGACCCAAACAATCCAAACCATGTCCCCGGGATTCCGGGTGCACATCAGACGGTTTGGACCGTTGCAAATGATTTGAATTCAGATATTGGAATTCAGGTCTTCGGTTCACCATCAATAGGGCTTGAGCTTCAAGTGACGGAATGGGCTTATTCTGTTTCAAATCCGTTGAACAACATAATTTTCCAGCAATTCAGGATAATTTACAAGGGGACAGCGACATCAAATCCTGGGTCAAGGATAGACAGTATGTATATTGTTAAGTGGTCAGACCCTGACCTTGGGAATTATTCTGACGACCTTGCGGGTTGTGATTCTGTCCTTGGGCTTGGTTTTGTTTACAATGCAAATACAGTTGACGCTGAATATCAAGCTTTGGGTTACCCTGCACCTGCTGTTGGATTTGACTTTTTGCAAGGACCTGCATATTATACGGGGAATCCGAATGATTCGGCGGTTATTGGTTTAAAGTGGAGGAAGGGTTATAAGTATTGGAGTGAGAATGCATTGTCAGCGTTTGTTTTCTTTGCAGCTGGGACTGGGATAAGCGACCCGACGAACCAGTATGAGTGGTATAACCTTATGCGTGCTGGTTTGCCAAGACCTGCTTATCCGGATTACAGACCTTTCTGGACTGCGTTCAGAGATGGATATCCAACGAGATATGCGGTTGCAGGTGACCCTGTGACAAGGACAGGTTGGATTGATGGGAGGGAGATACCACCAGGGGATAGGAGAATTGTTCTTGTCACTGGACCGTTTAGTATGTCGCTTGGAGATACAGCTGAAATAGTCGTGGCATTGATAGGCGCAATGGGTGCGGATAATATTTCAAGCATTCAGGTTTTGAAGTATTATGATTCATATGCTCAATTTGCTTATGACAATCTTTTCGTTTTGCCGTCTCCTCCGCCATCGCCAAATGTTAAAGTAGCTCAACTTGACCGTCAAATTGTCTTGAACTGGGGATGGGATGAAAATAGCGTTAATAAGGTTGAGAATTTCAACTCCGCTGGCTTCTCATTTGAAGGATACAATGTTTATCAATTACCTTCCCCAAACGCCAGTTTGAGCGAAGCGGTAAAAATAGCAACTTATGACCTCGTAAATGATGTGACTGTAATACTTGATAGAACAATTGACCCGAAGACAGGTGTGCTTCTCCTCGTCCCAGTTCAGACAGGTTCAAATTCTGGGATAAAACGATATATTGATTTGAAAACGGATTATGTCCGTCAAAGACCGCTTGTAAATGGTCAGACATATTATTACGCTGTAACAGCTTATGCCTATAATCCGGACCCGACTTCACCATTTAGAGCCCTTGAAAGTACACCCGTGGTTCTTGCTGTAACACCGCAATCGCCACCGCCTGGGTCAAGATACTATGGAACCGTTGGTGATACGATCAAAGCAGTTCGTAAACAAGGAAAAAGCGATGGTGAGGTCTTCGGACTCATTGTTGATCCAACAATGTTAACAGGTCATACTTATGAAGTTAGATTTGAGGAAGTTGGCGGTGAAATCACTTGGAAACTAATTGATAAAACTGCAAATCAGACCAAACTTACAGGTCAGAAAAATCAAAGTGGAGATGATCTTTATTTGGTAGTTGATGGAATACAATTTAAAGTTGTTGGTCCTCCGCCAGGTCCAAAGGGCTGGGAATGGACTAAGGGAACAAGGAAGTTGACTTGGGCAAACGCTGATATTATGACAACTTTTGGACTTCCTGAGCATCTTTTCACATTTAATGGCGCATTTGGATATATCTCACCGTATGGTTTATTTACCACTGGGCGTGAACATAGCGATGTTGTCACACCTGATAAGTTGAGGGATATAAAGATTGTTTTCGCAACAACTGATACAGATGGTAATTTTGACCCGACTCATCAGAATGCGTCTTTTGGATACAGGTATTTGAGAAGGGCAAATGCTGCCCCAGCTAAGCCAGAATTTGCTCCGTTTATAAAGAGGCCAGCACCTGGATATGCATTCCAGGAATTCGGTCTTGACGGTCAACCCAATGTTCCACTTGCTGTTTATGATATAGAGGCAAATCCACCAAGACGACTCGCTGTTGGATTCTTGGAGAATAATGTCGCAGGTGGTTTGGTTGATGGTAAGTATTGGCCTGGGGATTTCAATGTTTATAATAATGTTGATGCAAGTGGACCTCGTGAATGGTTGTTCATATTTGATGTGGATTACAGCACAACGCAAAGTGCAGATCTTTCAAAGGATATTTTGACCAATGATTTGCCAGTTATGTATATGGCTACTTGGAATCGCAGGGGAAATGTTGCATTCAGTGATGGTGATGAGCTTGTAATTTATGCGAATCATCCGAACACGGTTAATGATGTCTACGAATTAACGGCGCCTTCTGCACCTACTTACAGTGTTGAAACAGCGAAAGAAGATGTTGAAAAGATAAATGCATTCCCGAACCCGTATTATGGATTTAACCTCATGGAAACGGACCGACTTGTAAAATATATCACCTTCAATCATTTACCGAAGAAGGCAACCATAAGGATATTTAACCTTGCTGGTGTTCTTGTCAGAACGATTTATAAAGATGATGACACACAATTTGCTCGTTGGGATTTGAGGAATGAGAACAATTTGCCGGTTGCAAGTGGTATTTATATAGCTCACATTGATATGCCTGAAATAGGGAAAACGAAGATAGTTAAATTGATGATAGTTCAAGAACAAGAGTTCTTGCCAGTTTATTAAAGTTAAACACCGCCCCTTTTTGGGGCGGTTTATTAAAAAATAAAAAAACGGAGTTTTGAGCTATGAGGAAAATTTATTTAATTGTGGCTTTAAGCTTGTTCGCTTGCGGTTTTGCTTTATCTCAGTCAAAGGCGGGGACATCTGCTGCGCCGGAGCTTACAATCCCGGTTGGTGCAAAATATACAGCAATGGCTGGTGCATCCGGCATCCTTGCTGAAGGAGTAGAAGCGATAACTTGGAACCCAAGCGGTGTTGATTGGCTTGTCGGAAATGGTCAAGCGATGTTTTCTTACAGAAAGTATATCGCTGATATAGGTATCAATTATCTTGCTGTTGTGGGTAAATTTGGATTTGGCTCAGTTGGTTTATCATTGAGGACATTTAACATTGGGGATATTCCTGTGACGACGGAATTTCAACCTGATGGTACGGGCGAAATTATAAGCCCAAACTTCTTTGTAGTTGGATTGACATACTCAAAAAGGTTATCCGATCGTGTTTCAGTTGGTGCAAACTTTAACCTTGTAAGCGAAAGCTTCGGAAGGGTAAGCGCTCTTGGAGTTGCTTTTGATGCCGGGGTTCAATACAGGAATATGCTTAACATCCCGGGGCTTTCACTTGGTGTTGTGATTAAAAATATTGGACCGACAATGAAATATGGAGGTTCAGGGCTTTGGGTTCAAGCGGAGGTTCCGGGCTCAGAAAGAGGGTTGACATTTTATAAAGTTGAGGCTGCTTCGTTCCAAATGCCGACATCTTTTGATATCGGACTTGGTTATAACCTCGCCCTTGGTGAGGCAAATAACTTCTCATTCACGGGAACATATCAAGCAAATAATTTCTATGCAATTGATGCTTATAAGTTTGGATTTGAGTATGCATTTAGAAATGTCCTCTTCCTGCGCGCTGGCTATAATTACAACAAGACGGGTGACTTGACTTCAATATGGCATCAATATACGCTGGGTGTCGGCTTGAACACAGAGAGCTTGATTGGGCTTAAGCTGTCATTTGATTATGCTTATGTCCCGGTGACATATTTTAGCGCAAATCATCTGTTCAATCTCAAAGTTGGATTTTAATCCCTCATCTGGCGGGCTTTTTAAGCCCGCCTTTTTTATTTCCAATCTAAAAATTTCCCCTCTTGACAGAAAAATTGATTTTTCATAAATTCACTTCGTAACCAACAAAAACAAATCATCTTTAACGCTATGAGAAAATCCTTTCAAGCTTTGTTAGCTTTACTTATTTTGTTTACGCTTTCTTTATTTGCCCAAAACTACACGATTGAACAGTATCTTAACATCAAAAGCGCCAGCTCTCCCACCGTTTCCCCTGATGGAAAATTTATAGCGTATCTTACTGACATAACCGGGACGAATCAAATTTGGAAAATCGGGATTGAGCGGGGTTGCCCGGAGCAATTGACATTTTTTGACGAACGAGTTCAGTTCGCATCTTGGAATCCAAAGGATAAATCTTGGATTTTGTTCGGGAAGGACTCAGGTGGTAATGAGAGAACGCAACTTTTCCTCTTAAAGTCTGACGGAAGCGAGATAAGGCGTTTGACTTTCAAAGACGATGTCATTTATAACTTTGGGGCTTGGTCAAGCGATGGGACGATGTTCGCTTTCACATCAAATGAAAGGAACAGAGCATTCTTTGATGTTTATGTTATGAACATTAAAACCGGAAAAGTTGATTTAATTTGGCAAAATGATGGAAATAACTCCGTCGTCGCATGGTCTTCGGACAATAAGTATATACTCGTCTCACAAAGCAGAAGTAGCTTTGATAATGACCTTTATTTGGTTGAATATCCATCTGGCAAAGTAGTTAACATAACACCGCATACTCAGCCAGCGCGGTATATGAGTCCGAAGTTTTCAAATGATTCACGCAAAATTTATCTACTTTCAGATGAAGGGAAGGAATTTGTTGGGCTTGCTTATATTGATATTAAAACGGGAAAATTAAATTACATTTACAGCACGAATTGGGATATTGAGACATTTGAACTTTCAAAAGATGGTAAAAAGATTGTCTTCGTGTTAAATGTGGATGGTTATAGCGAAGTATACTTACTTGACATTGCTACAAAGAAAGTTGTTAAGCTTGGTTTCCCAACAGGTGGTATTATCGGAAGCTTAAAATTCACAAGCGATGGGCGAAAGTTGATTTTCACATATCAAAGCCCGGTTAAGAATCAGGATATTTACTATTACGATTTCGTGACGAAAAAAGTCAAACAAATCACTTACAGTTCAACTGCTGGAATTCCACTTTCTTCATTTGTGGAGCCAAAACTTGTCCGTTTCAAATCGTTTGATGGGCTTGAAATTCCGGGATATCTTTACCTTCCGAAAAACGCAAAGAGAGATAGTTCTTTGCCAGTTATCGTTTCAATTCATGGTGGTCCTGAAGCGCAAGAACTCCCGAGATTCTCAGCTCTTTATCAATTTTTCATAAATAATGGTTATGCCATTTATGCTCCAAATATTCGTGGTAGCACTGGCTATGGGAAAACATATGCTTCGCTTGATAATACTACAAAGCGTAAGGATGCTATAAAGGATGTGGCGATGATACCGGAATTTTTGAAAACGACAGGTTATATCAACCCGAGGAAAATCATCGTTTATGGTGGAAGTTACGGCGGGTATATGACGCTTTCCGCCGTTACATTTTATCCCGATCTATGGGCAGCTGGAGTTGACCTTGTTGGAATTTCAAATTTCCTGACATTCCTTAAAAACACCGGGGCTTGGAGACAAAGACATAGGATGGCTGAATATGGAGACCCGGAAAAAGATGCTGAATTTTTAAAGGAAATATCACCTTTTTATCATGCTGAAAGGATAAAGGCACCGCTTATGATAATTCAAGGGGCTAATGACCCGCGCGTTCCGAAATCCGAATCAGATCAAATAGTAGAGTCAATAAAATCGCGTGGTGGAATTGTTGAATATCTCGTCTTTGATGATGAAGGTCACGGGCTTACGAAATTGAAGAACAGGATAAAAGCATATAAAGCCGTCGTTGAATTCCTTGATAAATATGTGAAAAATAAAAATTGATCTAGATTGCTTTTATATTTAATGCGTCACGCAGACGCCGAAGCTAAAAAGCCAGGGATGAGCGATTTTGAAAGGGAATTGACGGAAATTGGGAGGGAGATGACGCAAAAAGTTGCACTGGGTTTGAAACGGATGAACATTGAATTTGAACTTCTTGGGGCGAGCCCGTTTGTTAGAGCGGTCCAGACAGCGGAAATAATACGAGAGGTTTTTGGAATTGAAAAGGAGGTTTTAAAAATAAATGAACTCATCCCTGGCTCTGATTTTAAACTTTTGCTTGATGTTTTAAATTCGCTTCATGTGGGAAGTTTATTTCTCGTAGGTCATGAGCCACACCTTGGGGATTTCCTTTCGTGGGTTTTGGGGCTTCCGGGGAGAATTGAGTTTAAAAAGAATAGCGTTGCTTGTGTTGAAATTTCTTCGTTTGTTCAGTCAGGAGGAAGTTTGCGTTGGTTTATTCATCCTGAACAAATTTTAAGTTTAATTGAGGGTGGAACAAAATTGGTTTAAATTTGTCAAAAAAAGAGAGCGGGAGACGGGACTCGAACCCGCGACATTCACCTTGGCAAGGTGACGCTCTACCATCTGAGCTACTCCCGCTGGAGGAAAGTTCATTATAAATATAATGATTTGAGTTGAAAATGTCAAATTTTGAAGATGAAATTTTTGAGCTTTTTGAACCCGTTGATGAAGCGTTTTTTTACTCACGCAACGATGAAAGCGACCCAAGGATGGGGGATTTGGTCTTGAGAAAAAGAGAGGAGTTCAGAGATGTTAATGTGGTGATAATCGGAGTGCCACAAGATGAGGGAGTGACGAGAAACAAGGGAAGACCCGGGGCAAAGGATGCACCAAATGAAGTTAGAAGATATTTTTACCGCTTAACTCCTTTTAATTTTAACTTTCAGGAACAATTAACCAAGTTGAAAATTTTTGACATCGGTAATTTGAAAGTTGACGGATCGCTTGAAAATATACACGAACGACTTGAACGTGCTGTTTATGTATTTGTTAAGAATGGGATTTTGCCAATTGTCATAGGTGGAGGTCATGATATAGCTTTCCCAGATTATCTTGGCTTTGCAAAAAATTTTGATGAAAGGATTGTAATTAATGTTGATACACACCTTGATGTTAGAAATTCTACATTGAGAAATAGTGGAACACCATTTAGACAAATTCTTGAGTGTGAATTTAAGCCGAAAAAGCTGTTTGAGGTCGGAATACAGAACTATGCAAATTCAATTTATCACTTTAATTATGCAATTGAAAGTGGCGCAGTTGTTTTTACGCTTGATAAAATCAAAAGAAGAGGAATTGACAAAATTTTAGAGGAGATAAAGACAGAGGTCAAGGATATGCCAGTTCATTTTAGTTTTGATGTTGATTCAGTAAGAAATTCAGACGCCCCGGGTGTAAGTGCAACTTATCCAGACGGATTGAGTGCGGAGGAGGTTTTGAAAATCGCTCTATTTTTTGGGTTGAACTTCAATGTTAAAGTTCTTGACATTGCCGAATTAAATCCAAAGTTTGACATTGATGGCAAAAGCGCTCGCCTTGTTGCATTTTTCATTCTGAACTTTTTAACAGGACTATCAAATTCGGAGAGGTTAAATGAGTATTGACAAGATTGACCTTTTGTCTCAAGGTGAAGTTTAAAAGTAAATCACGACTTCGTTTGTGTCGCTTTTATATTCCGTCCTGAAAGATTGAAGGTTTCTGCTTGCCGGTCCTTGGATTACATTTCCATCTTTATCAAACTTTGCACCATGGCACGGGCATTGAAATTGCATTGAGGAATTAACCCAGTTAATGGTGCAACCCTGGTGTGTGCAGATAAGCGATAGCGCCTTGAAGGTCGTTTGCCCTGTTCTGAAAACTATTATCGGCGTTGAATTTACTGTAAATGTCTTAAAGCCCCCAACTTGTGAAAGCTCTGGATGTTCACTTAGTTTTATCGTGAAACTTGTACCTTGGGGTGGCTGGACAGGGTTTGACTCCTCCTTTGTGCAACTGTTAAAAAGGGCAGAAAGTGTTGCACCTGTCATTGATGCGATCAAAATTGAACCAGTTAACTGGACGAATTCACGGCGGGAAATTTTATCCTTAAGCATTTGTTTTATCCTCCTTTTTTGTTTTTATAATTATTAACATCGCGCTTGTGAAAGCAATTCCCAAAATTATCCCGAGCATCAGCATTTGATACCTTTTTAAATCAAGGAATAAAGAAAGTGCTTTTCCAGAGGCAAAGCCCATAGTCGTGAAGGTTATAGCCCAGATTGAAGCGCCGATGACATTTAAAATTGAGAATTCCATATGTTTTATATCAGTGAATGCAAAGGCGATCGGTATCAGGTTTCTTATCCCGTATACAAACCTTGAAAAAAGGAGAAGCGGTGCGTCGTATTTATCAATCAATTTTTTAGCCCTTGCAATTCCAGCGTTGAACTTTTTTGATTTTATGAGTTTTGAGCTTAACCTTGAAAGCGTGAAGAAAAACTCCCCATTTACTGTGGAGAGAATAGTTCCAATTAAGACGACGAGCCAAAAATTAACAGTTCCTGTGCTTATCAAATGCCCAGCTCCAATTAATCCGATCTCTCCCTGTAAAATTATTCCGAGGGCTATGCCGATGTAAATTGTTAAACTCATAAACCGAGTTTATCGGCGATTGATTTCATTGCGTCTATAACAAATTGAATATGTTCGTCAAGAGGAATGCCAAGTTCTTCAGCGCCTTTGTAGATGTCTTCTCTGTTCACGGATCTTGCAAACGCTTTATCTTTAAGTTTTTTCTTTACCGATTCAACCGTTACTTCTTCAAGTTTTTTATTTGGTCTTACAAGTGCAACAGCAGTTATAAACCCGCAAAGTTCATCGCATGCGTAAAGGACTTTTGCCATGAGCGTGTCCCTTGGAACGCCTGTATAGTCAGCATGTCCAAGAATTGCTTTTCTTATATCTTCTGGGTAACCCCTTTCTTCAAGTATTTTTGACCCAACCCACGGATGTTGATCTGGCGTTGGGAATTTTTCGTAATCAAAATCGTGCAATAGCCCGACAATTGCCCATTTTTCCTCATCCTCTCCAAATTTTCTGGCGTACGCTCTCATCGCTGATTCAACCGCGAAGGCATGTTTTCTCAAATTTTCACTTTCGGTGTATTCAAAGAGAAGTTTTAATGCGTCCTCATATGTTGGCATTTCATCTCCTATTTTTGTTTTTTGTTTCTTTCAACTCTCAAATCCCTCCCCCACATAAGTTTTGACCTTAACAAATCAAAATAACTCACTTCAGGGCGTTTTACAAGTTTGACTTTGTAATTTGCTTTCTTAACTAAAATTTCAACTGGGGGTTTAAGTTTAAATTCAATTTGTCCATCTGCGGTGAGCAAAATTTCCTTATCGTAAAATTCAATTTTCACTTTTATTATGCTATCATCTGGAATAACTATCGGTCTTGCTGTTAGTGTGTGTGGGCAAATTGGTGCTAATGTTATAACTTCGCTTGATGGTACGACAATTGGACCTCCAGCTGCAAGCGAATAAGCGGTTGATCCAGTAGGAGTTGATATGATCAAGCCATCAGCTGTGTAAGTTATCAGATACTCGTCATTTATGTATGTTTCAATGTCAACAACCCTTGTTGAGCCAGCTTTATCAATGACAATGTCATTTAAACCGAAGTATGTTTCTTCCCGCCCGGTTACTTTCGCTTCAAGAACCATTCTATCTTCAATTCTATAATCACCCTTGCAAATTCTTTTTATGAATTCAAAAGCTTCATTTGGTGAGACCTCCGCCAAGAAACCGAGCTTCCCGAGGTTGACACCAAGGATTGGAATTTGACGATTTCCAACAAGACGAGCTGTTGAAAGTATTGTCCCATCTCCACCAAGTGAAATTATCATATCTGAGTTTGCGATTAACTCATCCAATTCCAACGCATGATTGATTTCGTATGAAAATCTTTCTTTTATCCCCGCCACTATTTCCCTTTGGACGAAAAATTCAATTTTATCGCATTCAAGTTGTTTTGTTAAGTTCAAGACAACCTCATAAAGTGCTTCCTTTTTGATGTTTCCTAATATCCCAAATTTCATTTAAAGGTGATTTTTGTTTATGATTCGTTGTGTTGGGTTGTTTCGGTTTTCTGCTTTTTCTCGTTTTCAACCTCAAAGAAATAATTTATCTTGAGTTGTGAAATTGAGTATTCAAGAAATCTCATCTCGTTTTCGGTCAGGTTTCCTTTTGTTTTCTCTTTTAGCATATCAAGAAGTTCAATTGTAAATTTTGCCTCTTCAAGCTTCTTTTCAATTTTCCCAGTCACAGGGTTTGGAATTTTACCAAGTTGTTCCCATCCCTGTGTGTAGAGTATGAAGATAAGCTGTTCAAACAAACTCATATCTTTCATTTTTGTTATAAGACCTTTATTTTGCTTTTGTTAAATTTTACAAAATGTGTTGTATAAAATCAACTTTGCCGTTTTTCGGGTTGCCCCTCTTGACAAGCGATAAATTTTTTATTATATTATAGGTGAATTCGCTTCTTGGAAGCGCACCTTGAAGATAGATTTAAAAATATCAAACGAAATCTTCAGAGAGCACCTACATAAGAGAAATGTAAAAATAAAAAAGGAGGTGCGCTAACTTACAAGTTGATATTGTCTGTCTTATAATTCATCCCCGAAAACTAAAAATAAATTCATTCACTTTTGTTTTTTCTTGTTTTCCAAAACTTAATTCGGAGGTAAAACTATGAGAAAAATTCTCATCGTTTCGGTATTAATGATTTTAGTAGTTGCGTCTGCGTTTGCACAGCTTGGAGCCATAAGAGGTAGGATAACCGACGCTCAGACGGGTGAACCACTTCCTGGGGCGAATATCTTCTTACTTAACACAGTTTACGGCGCAGCAAGCGATGTTCAGGGATATTACTTGATCAAGAATGTTGTCCCTGGAAGTTATACCCTTGTTGCAAAATATGTCGGTTATCAGGAGTTCAGGCAAAGCGTTCGGGTAACCCCTGGGGATACGGTGACGGTAAATATCCGACTTGCACCAGGGCTCATAACAGTAAGCCCAATAGTAGTAACGGCAATCGGAACTGAAGAGGAAAGGGCGAAACTTGGGACATCGGTTTCAAGTGTAACGGGTGAGCAAATTTTAAGAAGTGGTTATACGAATGTGATTTCTTCAATCGCTGTCAAAGCGCCTGGTGTCTTCACAATTGATGCTGTTGGTGACCCCGGCTCTGCAACGAGAATTGTCCTTCGTGGTCCAAGGTCGCTTCAAACGGCAAATCAGCCGTTGATAGTTGTTGATGGAGTTCCGATTTGGAATTCAACCTTTGGGGCAAGCGTTGGCAATGTTTCAACAATTTCAAGAAATGTTGATATAAACCCGGAGGATATTGAATCAATTGAAGTGTTGAAAGGTCCTGCAGCTGCTGCTATCTGGGGCGCAAGAGCTGCAAACGGTGTTATAGTTATCAAGACGAAATCCGGGACATTTTCAGCTCAAAGGAAGGTCAGGTTATCGCTTAAGTCAAGGATTCATAGTTCTGAGCTTTTGAGACCTTTCCCGTTACAGAGAGAATTTGGGCAAGGTCAATATGGTAATTTTGTGTTTAACTCTGCTTTGAGCTGGGGTGATAGAATTGCTGATAGACCTGGTGGTCCGGATTCGTTGGCAAGACCTGATTATCCATATTCAAGAATTGTTGTTAAGAGGTCAAAGGATACATATGACCATGCGACAGAGCTTTTCCGCAAGCCGATAACTCAGAACTATTCAATTGAAATAAGTGGCGGTGATGAGTGGGGTACATTCTATCTTAATGCAGAGAGGTTGGACGAACAGGGGATAATACTTGCTAACAGTGATTTCAAGAGGACTTCAATTCGCGGTAATGTATCAAGGAGATTTGCTGAGAATATAACTGCAAGGATAAATGCTGCGTATGTTAAGACATCTACCAATAGAGTACAGCAAGGTTCAAATATAAGTGGTCTTTTGCTTGGCGCATATAGAACACCGCCTGACTTTAATAACCAACCATATCTTGTGGATTATAAATCGCCAACAGGCGCTATAACGCCAAATTCGCACAGGTCTTATAGAAACGGTGAAGGTGATCCAAGGCGTGGCGTTGGGTACAACAATCCTTTCTTTACGATCTACAAAAATAACACATTGTTTTACACAGACAGGGTTTTTGGAAGCGCTGAGATAAGTTATGATCCGTTCAAATGGTTGAACTTTACTTACAGGATTGGTGCTGATTATTACACCGATAGGAGAAACCAACTCTGGCCATATCAAGATGCTGCTGTGCCAACCGGTAGGGTGACAAGGCAAGTGATTTCGCAGTATCAACTTAACACTGACTTTATGGTCAGATTCAAAGGTCAATTGGGGAATATTGCAAGTTCATCTTTGTTGCTTGGCTTCCATCTTGATCATGAGCAAACGGATAACACATTTGTACAGGGAACCAGGTTTATCTTAACGGATGCTCCACCATACATACTTAACACACTTGACTATTTGCCTGATGAAGGTAAGACGATAGTCAGGACGGGTGCATTTTACGGAGAACTTGGTGTTGATGTATTTGATCAAGTTTATGTTCGTTTAAGCGGGAGAAATGAAAGCGCATCAACTTATGGGACTGAATCAGGAATGACATATTTCTTCCCATCAGGAAGCGTTGCGTGGGAATTTACGAAGTTGCCTTTCTTCTCTGGACAGCCAATTCTTTCCTTCGGAAAGGTTCGTGCAGCTATTGGTCTTGCTGGTGTTAGACCACCTGCATATGTGACGAAAACATACTATGTAAATGCAAGCTTTGGGAACGGTTGGGGTCCTGTTACAAATGCAATATACTATGGCGGTGGAGCTGTTCAATCATCTCAGCTTGGAAATCCGAAATTAAAACCAGAGATAACAAGAGAGACGGAATTTGGATTTGATTTGAGATTCCTTAACGATAGATTAAGCTTGAGCTATACAAGATACTTTAACAAGACCTGGGATGCCATCTTGAATGTTGCTGTTCCTCCATCAAGTGGCTTCTCATCAAGATGGGCTAACACTGCAAAGATTGAAAACAAGGGGACGGAAATTCAAGTAATCGCTGAATGGTTGAGGTTGGGTGCTTTCACTTGGACGACGACGGTTAACTGGTCGCAAAATAAGAATACCGTCGTTGAGCTTGCTCCTGGAATTGAATCCGTTGGTCTTGCTGGTTTCGTTGATCCAAGCTCAAGGGCTGTAGCAGGTTATCAACTTGGAGTGATCTACGGTTCAAGATGGGAGAGATGGGACAGAGACACAACAGTTACAATTGGCGGTAAGCCGTATAATTTCAAGAAAGGTGATATAAAACTTGATGCAAATGGATTCCCAGTGCCCTCACCAACTTATGGAGTTCTTGGAGATCCTAATCCTGATTGGAGAGCTGGTATAATTAATACTTTGAGATATGGAAGGGTAACTCTCAATGTGGTAGTTGATGTCTCTAAAGGTGGAAAGATTTGGAACGGAACTAAAGGCGCTTTGTATTACTTCGGAACACATGGCGATCAAAACTGGTGGACGACTTTAACTGCAGATCAAGCGAACACTTTGAAGAATTATCTCGGTAGAACCCCGAACGAGATGATAAGCTTGTATCCAACCAGAAAAACCTATATAAAGAACCCAGATGGTACAGTTTCATTCCGTGGTTATATTGCCGATTTTGGAGGCGGTCCGGTGATTGTAGATGAGTACTATTTCTGGTCAGGTCCAGGTTCTGGGTTTACTGGACCATCTGAGCAGTTCATTGAAGATGGTGGCTATGTTAAGTTGAGAGAGGTTTCGTTAACTGTTAACATCCCGTTGAGAAGGTTTGGACTTGAGAGCATTGACCTTGGGCTTATTTTGAGGAACTTTAAGATATGGACGAAGTATACAGGAATTGACCCGGAGACCAACCTCACTGGACCAACGAACGGTCAGGGACTTGACTACTTCAATAATCCACCGATGAAGAGCGTTATTTTCTCTATTAGCATCAATTATTAATAAAAGTTTTGGGAGGGCAGTTTAACTGACTGCCCTTCCCTTTTCTCTTTGAAATTTTTAAAAAGAAAAAATCGGAGCAGGTAAAATGAGGAAAACAATAGGTTTAATAAGTGTTGCATTGGCGATGGTTTTATTTGTAATGGGTTGCTCAAAGATAACAGAGGATTATGTCAAGGGTTACGATACTGATCCACTTGCGCCTACAACAGCGCCATCGCCAAAGATATTTGTTGGAGCACAAACAGCATTTATTGAATTTTATGAGGCATTCCCAAGCCAACTTGCAGCTGTTTGGGCTCAGCAAGCAACCGGTGCCGATAGACAATTTGCTTCTTTTGATATCTACAATATAACTGCGAATGATTTCTCAAATGATTGGTTCCTGGCTTATACCCGTGTTTTAACGAATTTGAAGATAACGCAGACGAAAGCGAAAAGCGAAGGTTTTATGAATTTATATGGCGCAGCAAAGGTTCTTGAAGGAATACATATGGGAAATGTAGCAGCGCTTTGGGGAGATGTGCCATATTCCGAAGCAGCTCAGCCAGAGAAAACATTAACGCCGAAGTATGACAATCAAATTGATGTTTATAACGCTGCAATAGCTGCGCTTGATGAGGGTATTCAAGTCCTTCAGCAAAATACAGCAGACCTACCGCAAGATGTATACTCAACTGGTGGGAAAGTAACGAAATGGATAAAGGCAGCATATTCAGCAAAGGCAAGATATTTAATGCATCTGGCAAGGAAGGATAATTATCCAACGGCAATTCTTGATCAAGTAATACAGGCAGGACTTAATGGTATAACATCAACAACGAGGACAGGAACCGCACCAGCAGCTGGTTATGGCGCTGATGACCTTGTTTTCACGCACGGGACAGTACAAGGGGGTAATATGAATCTTTGGCACTCTTTCATTGTTATTAATAGGTCTGGTTATCTTAGAGCATTGAAATGCTTCGCTGTTAAAATGCTCGGCTCGCGGGGTGCAAGCGAAGCTGGTAGATTTAATTATTACTTTACAGCTGATAGCAACGATTTGAACACAACGCGGGCATATGCTCAAAATGCCTACTTCCCAGTTATAAGGGCTTCCGAGACATTGCTTTTGATTGCGGAGGCATATGCGAGAAAAGGAGATTTAACAAACGCTGTAAGTTATCTAAATAAAGCAAGGGAATACGTTAATAACATTTTTGGGACTACATTGAGAACAAATCTTACCCCAGCGGATTTTGGGAATGATCAGGCACAGGTTCTCCAAGCGATCTTTAATGAGATGTACCTTGCATTGATGCATCATGTTGAGGTATTCAATTTCTTGCGCAGGATTGATTATAAAGTGAATTATGTTGATCCTTCAACGGGACAAACAGTTCAACTTACTCCGAAGCGCGGTACACAATTCCCGCAGAGATTGTTCTACCCGCAAAGCGAGGTTTCAACGAACCCGAATACACCGAAGCAGACATCAGCTGATCTTTATGAAAAGACAAGAGTCAATGGCGGGACGAAATAATTGGTTGTGTTAATTTCCCAATTTTCAAAGCCGTGGCTTTTGCCATGGCTTTTTGATAAAAAAACAAACTTTATAGGAGGAACGACTATGAGAAGTTCAGTAATTTTATTGTTGATTATTTCATTTGTTGTCTCTGCATTTGGGCAAGTGGGTGAAATAAGAGGAACAGTTTATGATAAAGAGACGAACAATCCGCTCCCAGCTGCGTCTGTTATTATAGTTGGAACACAGTTGGGTTCGGCGACCGATGTTAATGGGAATTATATAATCAAAAATGTGAAACCGGGTACATACAAAGTTCAGGCGAGATTTATTGGGTATGGTGCTCAAACGAAGGAGGTTACCGTTAGACCCGGCGAAACAGCCACTGTTGATTTTTATCTTTCTCCGACGGCGTTACAGCTTGATGAAATTGTTGTAACAGGAACAGGGACTGCTCTTGAAAAGAGAAGCGTTGGAAATACGGTAGGGACGGTAACGATAAAGGATATTGAGATCGCTCCGGTTAGAAGCATCACAGAGGTTTTGCAGGGAAGGGTATCTGGGCTTGTTGCTTTACCAAGCTCAGGTCAAGCTGGAAGTGCAGCTGCTATAAGATTAAGGGGACTTATCAGCGTGTCTCAGAGCAATCAACCGTTAATTTATGTTGACGGCGTTAGAATAGACAATGCGCAGATTGATTATGGGACCGTTTGGACAGGAGGTCAGCATCCATCAAGATTGAATGACATTATCCCAGCAGACATTGAAAGAATTGAGGTTATAAAAGGAGCAGCTGCTACGACGCTTTATGGAACTCAGGCAGCTAATGGTGTCATACAGATATTTACGAAGAAAGGTATAAGCGGGCAACCGACGATTAACTTTACAATTGAAAGAGGCGGTGTTAGTGTCCCGAAAAAGTTATATTCAACCGGCTATTTAATTGGTATATTCCCAACTGGAGAAGATATAAAACTTGGAGCAAGGAGAACCCCAGACAGTGTTAAAGTAGCAAGCGAAGGTCTTGCTAATAGTTTGCTTTCAACAGGTCCGTATGAGGCGTATTTTGCATCAATTAGGGGAGGAACGCCATCTGTTGGTTACTATGTCTCTGGACGTTACGAAAATGAAGTAGGATCAATTCCGTCAAACTGGTTTAGGAGAGTGTCATTTAGGGGTAATTTAAACGCCGTTGGAAGTGAAAATTGGGATATTCAAGCGACCGCAGGATACACATACTCAAGATTGAAAAGACCCAACAACGATAATAATATCTATGGTTTGGTTCCAAATGCTTTGCTTGCGAGGAGAAATCTTGCTACTCCAACTAACCCTTACGGTGAGCCATTTACACCTTTGAGTATTGCGCGTGAGCTGAATAACCTTCAGACGACGCACGCTTTTACAGGTGGAGTGACTTGGAATCACAGACCTTTTGGGACATTTAGACAAAAGTTAACAATTGGTTTTGATGTTACTGCCGAAGAGAATGAACAACTTTTCCCATACGGGCTTGGTTTTGTTTTCTATCCTTATGGAATGAAAGGCAATCAAAGGAGAACTTTTTACTCTTTAACGCTTGATTATTCATTAGCTTGGCATGTTGCAATTTCAGATAAAGTTACATCTTCATTTACAGCTGGCTTGCAAGGATTTGCTGATTCTGATTATAGAGTTTTTGGACAAGGAAGGGACTTTCCAGCACCTGGGTTATCTGTAATCTCTGCCGGTGCCGTGAGGACAGCTGATGAGTTTAGATATAGGGTAATTAATGGTGGAATTTTTGCGCAAGAGCAAATTGGGTTCTCAAATATGCTTTTTGTAACTGGAGCATTGCGACTTGATGGAAATAGTGGTTTTGGTCCTGATTATGGGCTTGCACTTTATCCGAAAGCACAGGCATCGTTTATACTTTCAGAACTTGGCTTCTGGCCAAAGTCGTTTTGGAACTCAATGAAGTTGAGAGCTGCTTGGGGTCAGGCTGGTTTGGCTCCGGGTGTTTTTGATAAAGAAAGAACATGGGATGCTGTGGCTGGGCTTGATGGTGTTCCAGCGGTAACCCCAGGAAATATCGGTAATAGAAAACTCAAACCGGAAAGAAGCGATGAGCTGGAATTTGGTTTTGATGCCGGTTTCTTCAACGATAGGTTGGGAATTGAGTTCACAGTTTATAATCAAGTTACAAAAGATGCATTGCTGTTGAAACGCTATCCACCATCTGAGGGATGGTTAAATCTTCAATTGACAAATGTAGGTGAGGTGAGAAATAAGGGTATTGAACTCACGATAAGGGCTTTGCCAATTTCTACTTCAAATGTTTCTCTTGATGTTAACTTCATGTTGTCAACCAATGATAATAAAGTCACATCACTTGGTGGAACTGCACCACTTCCGTATGGTCTTGGTGGGATAGGTGAGGTTAGAGAGGGCTATCCTATAAACTCCTTCTGGGGATATAAGCTTATCGGCATAAAGCAAGGTTCATTGACGACTGCTTTAGCAAGGTTGAATAGCTATCGTAATGACCCACGATTTAACTTCCAGAACCCATCACACAGGCGAACAATTATGAATGCGATTGCAGACGCAGCTGTTGATGTTGGAACTCAAAAGGAATTCCTTGGAAATGCTTATCCGAAGATGAACGGGTCATTCTCAGCGACCTTGACGCTTTTCAAGAGAATAAGCATTTATACATTTGTTGAATGGGCAACGAAGTTCTATGTGTATAATAACACTGCAAGGTTTATGGTTCGCTATAATACCTATGTTCCAGAAATAGAAGCGCAACAAAAAGTTTTCATGGCAAAGGATACAGTTGAGCTTGAACAAGCATTAAGAGAATGGATGAAGTATGATTGGAGGGCAGATGAATTATGGGTTCAAAAAGGTGATTTCATAAGATTAAGCGAGATAGGAATATCGTATACATTGCCAACTGCATTTACAAGGTTCTTTGGCGGGAGAAGAGTTAGCTTAACATTTTCAGCCAGAAATGTCGCTCTTTGGACAAAATATGGCGGTCCCGACCCACAGGTTAATTATGCTGGTCCTGGACCGGATCTTAATCAAGGTTCTGATTTCTTGACCGTGCCTCAAGCAACTCGTTATATATTTAGTTTGAATGTTGAGTTCTGATTTAAGCGCGCGGGCTGTTTTTTGCCCGCGCTAAATTTTAAAAACAAAAAACTTCTGGAGGAGTTTATGAGGGAAAAAGTTTTAAAAACAGCGATTTTTATGGTTTTAGTTTTAGTTTATCTTGGATGCAAACAATCACTTCAAGTTGAAAACCCAAACCAGATAATTGATGAGAACCTTAATCAGTCAACCGCTATAGGTCCAATGATTACAGGTGTTGCTGCTGATTTCGCCTATGAGTATCAATGGACTATAATTTGCTCGGGGTTGTTGAGCAATGAGTTAATTCATATTGGCTCTTTCCCAACATTTAAAGAGATGGCTGATGGACAAGTGCAGGACAATAATACAACCATGGAAAATTGGTATGGGTTTGTACAAAGAGCAAGGTGGGTAGCTGAAAATGCAGTTGAAAGAATCAAAAAAATTGTAGGTGTTGATTCCGCGAAAAAAATGATTGAGTATGCGATGGCTCATATATACGCTGGTTATGCGTTAATTCATCTTGCTGATATGTGGGATGGTTCGCCAATTGATGGGGGTCCGCTTTTGCCAAGGGATTCAATTTATAACAGAGCGATCAATCATTTCACAGAGGTTATAAGTATAGTAGATAATTTACCAGCGGGAAGGACATTTAAAAATGGGCATCAGACATTAAACAAGGATCAAGTTAAAGCGATCGCTTATCTTGGTAGAGCAAGGGCGAAATTATTTAAAGGTGATTTAGCTGGTGCGTATAATGATGTTGCTAACCCAGCATTGTTTACAGGGCTTAGATTTGACGCTGTTTATTCAGAGAATACCAGCCGTGAGAATAACTTAGTTTACATTTATGCATATGATAGACCCGAGGTCGCTGTTGGACCAAGACATCAAATTACTGATGACCCACAGCGTGTCCCTGTGCAACCGCCAACGGCAGGAAGACCATATTGGAGGCAAGCTAAATATACATCACGCGCAAGTGATATTGCAATTGCCAAATGGCAAGAAGCAGCGTTAATAAGGGCTGAATATTACCTATCTCAAAACAACACTACTGCAGCTTTGGCTGAGATTAATTCTATTAGAAGCGCTGCTGGTTTAACCCCAGTAGCAACGGTTGATGTAAATACTCTCAGAGAGGAGAGGAAAAGGGAGTTCTTCCTTGAAGGGATGTATTTACAAGATTTGAGACGGTTCAACGATCCTTTCTTAACCGGACGTATGGCTTTCTTCCCGCTTGGAAGAAGGGAGAAAGATACAAATCCAAATTTGGGCGGTAAATAGTTAAGATTTCCCAATTTTCAAAGCCGTGGCTTTTGCCACGGCTTTTTTTATTTTATGAAGATTTCAATTAACTTTTTGAAAAAACATCTCAGCGCTTATGGCTAACAAAAACTCGCTTCAAAATGTTTTCGTTGAAAAAACAGCAAAGCAAAACTATGTCCGTGAAATGTTTGATTCAATTGCGTATAGATATGATTTTTTAAATCATCTTTTGAGCTTTGGGCTTGACTTTTATTGGCGTTGGTTCGCAATTCGTAAACTTAATCTAAAAGGTGGCGAAAAAATAATTGACATCGCTTGTGGAACTGGCGACTTTTCAATAATGGCTTCCAAAAGAAAACCGTCAATGATTTTCGGCGTTGATGTGTCTTTAAATATGCTTAAGATTTTTCGTCAAAAGGCGCTGAAAAAAGGAATAAAGAAATTACATCTTGTCTGTGCTTCAGCTGAAAATTTGCCTTTTAAAAGCGAAATGTTTGATGTTTGTCTTGTCGCGTTTGGAGTGAGAAATTTCTCCGACCTTGAAGCAGGACTTAAGGAAATTCACAGGGTGTTAAAAAACGGTGGGAAAATCGCTGTGCTTGAATTTTCTATGCCGAAACAACCATTTAAATTGTTTTATCTTTTTTACTTCCGAAGAATTCTACCCTTTATCGGAAAACTTTTTTCAAAACATGAAAACGCTTACACTTACCTTCCTGAATCGGTTTTGAGATTTCCAGAGGGTGAAGATTTTGCAAAAATTTTAAATAATTGTGGATTTAAACGAGTTGAACTCCATCGCTTGACATTTGGCATTGTGACATTATATATCGGGGTCAAAAATTGATTTTTTAAGTTCAAAGAGTTAAATTTCAAATCAGAATTCCAAAGAAAAAGGAAAGTTTATTGCGATTCTTCAAAAAAAGCAAAGGTGATGAGAGTGTGAGTGACTCATCATCAAAGGTCTCGTTGAAATTATCCACGGATAGAAAAATTCAAGAGGAGCTGAAGAGAAGCGGAGAAATTCCAATGCATATAGCAATTATAATGGATGGTAACGGAAGATGGGCTAAAAGGAGAGGACTTCCGAGAGTTTCTGGACATAGAGAAGGTGTTAAGTCAGTTCGCGATGTCGTTGAGGCATGTGCTCAACTTGGAGTTAAATATCTCACCTTGTTTGCTTTCTCAACCGAGAATTGGCGAAGACCTAAAGAGGAGATTGACACACTGATGAAGCTTTTAATAAAGACGCTTCGCTCAGAGACGGAAAAACTTCATAAAAATGACATAAAGCTCATGGCAATTGGTGATATTGATTCTCTTCCAAAGGAAGTTCGTCAGGAATTAAAAGAGGCGATGGAGAAGACAAAAAATAATAAGAGAATGGTTTTGAATTTGGCGTTAAGTTATAGCGGAAGATGGGAGATAATTGAAGCGGTGAAAGAGATCGCAAGGGATGTCAAAAAAGGTAAAGTTAAAATAGAAGAGATTGACGACAAACTTTTTTCAAATTATCTTAAAACTGCTGGAATTCCAGACCCCGACCTTTTGATCAGAACGAGTGGCGAGCTTAGAATAAGTAATTTCTTACTTTGGCAGATCGCATATACCGAACTTTACATCACTGATTGTCTTTGGCCTGATTTTAGAAGAAAACATTTATATGAAGCGATAAGGGATTATCAGCGAAGGGAAAGAAGATTTGGTATGACAAGTGAGCAGATAAAAAAGAAAGGTTTGAACGGCAATGCGTAAGTTGTTGATTTTGATTTTTGTTTTCGTTTTAAATTTGCATTCGCAAAATCAAGAAGTTTACAAAATACTTGGGATATCGGTTGAGGGGAATACATTTGCTCAACCGTCGGTGATTATTGCAAATTCAGGGTTAAAAGTTGGTGATGAAATAAGTTTCGCAAGGGTCGGGAACAATATAATTGCAGGGGATAAAATTAGAAATGCGATCAAGCAGCTTTGGGCGTTGAGGATTTTTAAGGATGTGAGAATAGAAATAGAAAATCAAGTTAACGATGGAGTTTATCTTTTAATAAGAGTTGAGGAGTATCCACGGCTTGAAGATATAATAGTTGAGGGCAACAAAAAGATTTCAACAAAGGATATAAAGAACAAAATTAACCTCGTAAGAGGGCAGGTAATCGCTGAGAATAGATTGTCAGCAGTGCGGAGTGAGATAAAGAAAATTTACGAGGAAAAAGGTTATTTCCTTGCAGATGTAAATTTTGAGGTGTTACCGACGAAGGAGGGCAGGGCTAATTTGAAGGTGAAGATAAACGAGGGGAAGAAAATTTCTATAAAGAGGATAATTTTTGAAGGGAATGTTAAAGTCAAGGATGGGGATTTGAAGGGAGCGATGAAGGATACCAAAGAGAAAAAATGGTGGATGTTTTGGAGGACAGCGAAATTTGAGAGAAAAAAGTTTGAAGATGACAAAAAGAAGTTAATTGAGTATTACAGGAAAAAGGGTTTTAAGGATGCCACGATTCTCTATGATTCCGTTTATACCGATGAAAAAAGGGAAGGACTTTATATAAAGATAAAGCTTCACGAGGGACCGCAATACAAAGTGAGAAATATAACTTGGGATGGGAACACGGTCTTTGATGACAAGGTTTTGACCGAACGACTTGATTTTAAGCCCGGGGATATTTATAACCGTGAGAAGTTTGAGAAAAATTTGTATGGTAACGATCAACAAACAGATGTAGCTTCACTTTACCTTGATAATGGCTATTTGACGATGAGCATGCAACCGGAGGAGGTTAAAGTTAGTGAGGATACGATTGATATCGTAATCCATGTTTATGAAGGAAAACAATTTAGAATCAGAAGGGTTGAGATAAAAGGGAACACCAAGACAAAGGATAGGGTGATAAGAAGAGAGCTTTACACGATACCGGGTAAATTTTTCAGTAGAAGTGACATTGTAAGAAGTATAAGGAATCTTGCTGTCTTGAATTACTTTAATCCAGAGAAATTGAAGCCAGATTATAAGATGGTTAGCGATTCAACAGTTGATTTGACTTATGAGGTGGAGGAAAAGTCAAGCGATACTTTCAATGCTTCGGTCGGCTATAGCAGTTTTGGTTTACTTGGAAGTATAGGCGTAACCTTCAATAACTTTTCAATTTCTGAGCCATGGCGTGGTGGCGATGGACAAATGCTTAATTTTGAGTGGGTCTTTGGAAGATATGATTACAGAACTTTCAGCCTTGGTTTTAGAGAACCTCGGTTTAAAGATACACCGACTTCAATTGGATTTAACATTGTTGATACAAGATATGCTTTTACTTATGACCTGAGACAAACGGGTGGCTCGGTAAGTTTAGGCAGAAGATTGAGATGGCCAGATGATTATTTCAGGGTGGATTATATGTTTAGATTTCAACTTTATAATGTCAGTGGAACGGGTGGATATTATAGAGAGGGTAAGTGGAGTCAGTTTAGTTTTACACAAGTTATCTCAAGAAACAGCATAGACAATCCGATATTCCCAACGGTTGGTTCAAATTTTTCGCTTTCAACTGAAATCTCCGGTGGTCCTATACTTCCGGGGAATACCGATTACTTTAAAATTTATGTCAGTTCTGAATGGTTTAGCAGAGTTTTCAATTGGAACAAACTTGTATGGTATAATTCATTTGATTGGGGTTATGTGGATGGTTTTTATCGTGGTGCTTTCATTCCGCCAATTGAGATGTTTTCAATGGGTGGGACTGGACTTGGTTATATAGCTGTTACACCTTTGCGTGGATATGAAGATATGTCAATCGGGACAACGCCAACACGGGTGCCTGAGGGAAAAGTTTTAATGAAATACACAACTGAGTTAAGATTTGGTGTCACTATCAACCCAATGCCGATTTACTTGCTTCTGTTTGCTGAAGCGGGGAATGCCTGGGCTAGGACAAGACAGGTTAACATTTTTGATTTGAAAAGGTCAATTGGTTTTGGCGTTCGTTTGCATATGCAACCAATTGGGTTGATTGGATTTGATTACGGTTATGGCTTTGATGATGTATTTCCAAAAGATGGAAAGCCAGATGGGTGGCACTTTCATTTTCAATTTGGGAGAGGTTTTTAATTCAAAAACTAAACTATGGAGAAATGATGAGGAAGAGCATTTTCGCATTAACATTAATTTTATTTTTCACTTCCGCTGTATTTTCTCAACAAGCAACGATAAGAATTGGCTATGTTGATTCTGGAGTTATACTCCAGCAACTTCCAGAGGCGCAGAAAATACAGAAAGAACTTGACAACCTTTTGCAGAAATATCAAAGTGAACTTGACAAAATGGTCAAGACATACCAGAGCAAACTTGATGAGTATCAGAAAAAAGAGGCGATGTTAAATCCGCAAGCGAAGGAAAGTATGCAAAGGGAAATAATGGAACTTGAACAGAAAATCTATGAATACAGGGATCAAAAGCTCGGACCCCAAGGTGAGTTTGAACAGGAAAGAGAAAAGCGTCTTAAACCTTTAAGGAATAAGATAATTGATGCCATTGAGGAAGTCGCAAGGGAAGAGAAGTTAAATTTCGTTTTTGACAAAGCAGGGGATGTGATATTGCTTTACGCTGATAAGCAGTTTGATATAACTTTCAAAGTGCTTGACAAATTAACAAGAGGGAGCAAATCTAAATGAAAAGATTTCTTCTGTTATTTGTTCTTACACTTTCATTGCCTTTGTTTTCACAGGTGAAGGTGGGTTATGTTGATTCAGAAACGATAATGAAAAAGCTTCCCGAGGCTCAGGAGGCGCAAAGGAAAATTGATGCACTTGTTCAACAATGGCAAGCGGAACTCCAAAAGATGAAGGACGAATGGAAATCAAAATATGATGAGTATGAAAGGAGAAAACTTATATTGACGGATGAAGCAAGGGCACAAATGGAAAGGGAACTTTCTGAACTTGACAGAAGAATAGCTGAATTTCAAATGCAAAAATTCGGTCCGGATGGAGAACTTTACCGGAAACAAGATGAGTTGATCAAACCTGTGCAGAGTAAGATTTTTAACGCAATAAAAGAGGTCGCACTGGAAGAGGGTTTTGATTTCGTTTTTGATAAAAGTGGGGAGATTTTGCTTTTGTACGCAAACGAAAAATATGACCTTACACAGAAAGTCCTAAATAAACTTTTACAATTGCGATGAAATTAAAGGAAATCGCAAGTTATTTGAACTGTGAAATTGTTGGTGACGCTGATGTTGAAATTAATAAAGTTTCAGAAATTCAAAATGCAAGTAAAGGTGACATTACTTTCATAGCTAATCCAAAGTATGAAAAGTTTTTTGAGACGACGAACGCCTCGGCAGTTATAGTTGCGAAAAATTTTCAAAAGAGAAGGGATGATTTATCTTTGCTTCTGGTGGATGATCCGTATTATGCATTTGTAAAGGTGTTAAAAATTTTGAATCCGCCGTTGGAACTGCTTCCCCCGGGGATACATCAAACAGCGGTGATTTCAAAAACGGCTGTTTTAGGTGAAAATGTCCGCGTAGGTGCAAATGTTGTAATTGGTGAAAGGGTTAAAATCGGAGATAATTCAGTTATAATGCACGGCGTCGTCATCGGTGATGATGTTGAAATTGGTAGCGATGTTTTGATCTACCCAAATGTCACAGTTTATCATAAATGTAAAATTGGCAATCGTGTTATAATTCACTCTGGAACTGTGATTGGAAGTGATGGTTTTGGATTTGCCCCCAGACCTGACGGGACATATGAGAAAATCCCTCAAGTTGGTATAGTTGTGATTGAAGATGATGTTGAAATCGGTTCAAATTGCTCAATAGATCGTGCCACGCTTGGGGAGACGATTATAAAGCGAGGTGCTAAACTTGACAATTTAATTCAAATAGCTCACAATGTCGTAATAGGTGAGAATACAGTTATTGCTGCACAGACGGGGATTGCTGGTAGTACTAAAATTGGTAAGAACTGTGTTCTCGCAGGTCAAGTGGGAATCGTCGGTCATATAGAAATTGCCGATAGAACGACGATAGCAGCTCAGTCAGGGGTTTCAAAATCAATAACAGAGCCGGGGAAAGTTTATTTTGGTTACCCTGCTCGTGAACATTCCATCGCTTTAAGAATTGAAGGTGCGATAAGACAGCTTCCAGATTTAATAAAGGAGTTTCGTGATTTGAAAAGTAAAATTGAAAAATTAGTTTCGGGAGGTTGAAAAATGTTAATATACCAGCAAACGATAAAAAAGCCGGTTTCATTATCTGGCGTTGGCTTGCATACAGGTCAGAGATGCACTATAACTTTTAAACCTGCACCGCCAAATTTCGGGATAAGGTTCAAGAGGGTTGATCTCGGCGGTTCGCCTGAAATTCCAGCACTTGTTGAATATGTTGTTGATGTAAGTCGTGGAACTACGCTTGGAATAGGTGATGTCAGGGTTCACACTGTTGAACATGTCCTTGCTGCTGTAGTTGGGCTTCAGATAGATAACATATTAATTGAGCTTGATTCAATTGAACCGCCAGTTGGTGATGGTAGTGCAAAGCCGTTCGTTGATGCTCTGCTTGAAGCTGGAATTGAAAAACAGGACGAGCCAAAAGATTATCTTATAATTGATCAAGCAATTCTTTATTCTGACGAGAGTAAAGGAGTTGACATCGCTGCTTTACCGCTTGATGATTTCAGGATAACAATTATGATTGACTATAAAAACCCAGCGCTTGGTAGCCAACATACGGGGTTATTTTCGCTTGAAAAGGAATTCGTGACGGAGTTTGCTCCTGCGAGGACATTTTGTTTTTTACATGAAGTTGAAATGCTTTACGAGCAAGGTTTAATACGGGGTGGCAATCTTGATAATGCAATTGTAATTGTTGATAGGGAACTTTCACAGGAAGAGATAGATAGATTGAGCAAAAAGTTTGGTTTGAACGAGGTCGTTTTTCTTGGTAGCAATGGTATTTTAAACAATAAGCCACTTCGTTTTAAAAATGAGCCAGCAAGACATAAACTCCTTGATTTACTTGGTGACCTTGCCCTTGTTGGTGCTCCTATGAGAGCTCAAATCCTTGCAGCAAGACCAGGACATGCAAGTAATATTGAGTTTGTGAAGAAGATAAGAAAACTTTATCTCCAGAAAAAGCTTGTAAAAAAGTATCAATTTGAGAAAAAAGAAGGAGTTGTATTTGATATAAACGCAATTCAAAGAATTTTGCCACATAGGTATCCTTTCCTCTTCGTTGATAAAATAGTTGACTTTAAGATGGGCGAGAAGATAATCGGGGTGAAAAATGTCACGGGGAATGAATTTTTCTTTCAAGGACATTTCCCTGGGCATCCGATAATGCCTGGTGTTTTGATAATTGAAGGAATGGCTCAAACGGGCGGAATTTTGCTTTTGAACGGAGAGGAATCAATGGAAAATAGATATGTTTATTTCATGGCTATAAAAAATGCAAAGTTTAGAAGACCTGTTTTCCCTGGCGATACATTGATATATGAAGTGGAAATGGTTGAGAGAAGAAGTAAGTACTGTACGATGTATGGTCGTGCTTATGTTGACAGCAAACTTGTTGCAGAAGCTGAGATGATGGCTGCTATTGTTACAAAACCTGAATTTACATCAAATGAACAAACAATTGAAAAGGACTCATGAGCACATTCATTGATCCGAGGGCAGTTGTAAGCCCTCATGCAAAAATCGGGGATAATGTAAAAATCGGTCCTTTCACAGTGATTGAAGATGATGTTATTATCGGGGATGGGACGGAAATAGGTCCAAATGTTTTTATAGGTAACGGGACGAGGATAGGGAAAAATTGCAAGATTTTTCATGGCGCATCGGTTGGTTCAATCCCTCAGGACTTAAAGTTTAAAGGTGAGGAAACGACGCTTGAAATAGGTGATAACACGATAATTCGTGAATTTTGCACACTTAACAGGGGAACAGCGCACTCGGGAAAGACAATTATAGGCAGTAATTGTCTTTTGATGGCTTATGTACATGTAGCGCACGATTGTGTAATCGGGAACAATGTAATAATGGCTAATGCTGTGAACCTTGCTGGTCATGTAACGGTTGAAGATTATGTTATAATTGGCGGGCTTGTCCCGGTTCATCAATTTGTTCGGATTGGTCAACATTCAATCGTCGGAGGCGGATGGAGAGTTCCGAAAGATGTCCCGCCTTATATAATGGCTGCAAGGGAACCTTTGAGATTTGAAGGTCTTAACATCGTCGGTCTTAAACGGAGAAATTTCCCTAAGGAAACGATTGAAAGGATTGAAAATGCTTATAGGGTGATATATCAATCAAACCTTACTGTCTCGCAAGCGCTTAAAAAATTAAAAGAAGAATTTGAACCAACTCCAGAAATTCAAAACATCATTAACTTCATTGAGACAAGTCAGCGTGGAATTATAAGAGGACCTTATGACTGAACGATGGCTTTTTTTAAATACTGGATTTAAGCCAGGGGAATTCAATATGAAATTTGATGAAAACTTGGCTTTGCTTTTTTCAAAGGGGAAAATCCCTCCAGTATTAAGGGTTTATGGTTGGAAACCATATGCAATTTCAATTGGATATAATCAAGGTATTGAAATTTTTGACATTGGGAAAATAAAAAGTTTTGGGTTTGACTTGGTACGAAGACCGACCGGTGGGCGAGCGATACTTCACGCTGAGGAACTGACATATTCCGTTGTGATGAATTCCGGCGGAAAAAGTGTGATTGAGATTTACAACCTTATAAGTGAGGCGATAGTTGCGGGGTTAAATTTTCTTGGCGCTGATGTTGAACTTGAAACATCAATGCCTGATTTTTCAAAATCATATAAAGATTATCGTTCAATTCCTTGTTTTGCTATAACTTCAAAGTATGAGGTGAAGTATAAAGGTCGTAAACTCGTTGGAAGCGCGCAGAGACGTTACGGCGATGTAGTTTTACAGCATGGTTCTATTTTGATAGGGGAATTTCACAAGAAGTTGCCAGAATTTTTAAAAACGGAGGATGTTGAAATAATTGAAGAGATAAAAAATGGGATTGAGAATAAAACGATTTGTTTAAGGGAAATCCTTGGTCGTGATGTAAGTTTTGAAGAAGTTGCAGAGGCGATGCGAGTTGGTTTTGAGATGAGGTTCGGTGTAAAATTTGATAAAAAAGATCCCCTCGTTTATGATGAAAGTCACGACGAAAACATTACTTGAGATGAAAAATCGCGGTGAGAAGATAGCGATGTTAACCGCGTATGATTTTTTGATCGCAAAATTGCTTGATGAATCTGGGATTGATGTCATTCTTGTTGGTGATTCGCTCGGCAATGTTTTCCAAGGGCATATGACCACTTTACCTGTGACGCTTGACGATATGATTTATCATACAAAAGCAGTTTGCAGAGGTGCAAAAAGGGCGATGGTTGTCGTTGATATGCCATTTCTTTCTTATCAAGTTAGTGTAGAGGAAGCGGTGAAAAATTGCGGTAGGGTTTTAAAAGAAACATGCGCTGAAGGTGTGAAGCTTGAAGGTGGAAGTGAAATAATTGAAGTTGTGAGAAAATTGACATCAATTGGAATTCCTGTGATGGGACATCTCGGCTTGACACCGCAGAGCATACATAAATTTGGGAATTACGATGTGAGAGGTGTAGATGAAAGCGAGGCAGGGAAAATTTTAAATGACGCCATTGAACTTGAAAAAGCCGGTGCTTTTGCGATAGTGCTTGAAAAAATTCCCGCTGAACTTGCGAAAAAAGTGACTGAGTCAGTCAAAATCCCAACCATTGGAATTGGGGCTGGTCCGCATTGTGATGGGCAAGTCCTTGTAGTTTATGATATGCTTGGTCTTTTTGAGGAGTTTAAGCTGAGATTTGTCAGAAGGTATGCTGAACTTGCAAAAATTATAAAAAACGCATTTGAAAATTACATCTCCGATGTCAAAACTGGTAAATTCCCAGCAGAGGGTGAATTTTACTGAGATGGAACTTGTTTATCCGATTTATCTGTTTAGTTTATTGAGCAAATTTAAGTTCAAAGACGAAATTGAAAAGATTTATTAACATAGTCACGCTGATCGTTTTTCTACTCGGGACGATTCCTTACTCTGTTATTTTTAGATATTGCAAGATGTTTGATTCAGAAACGCTATCAACGATAGAACAAGATTCAGTATATTGTAATTGTGGGACAAGCTCCGATGAGGAAATTTATTTTAGTAGCATGGAAAATTTTTGTTGTTTGACCAAAACAATTGAAAAAGACAAAGTAGATGAATTTTCCAACACGAAGGACGAATCTGTTAAAGTAATTTCAACGGGTTTCATTCCTTTTGATTTTCTCCCCAAGGTTGTGCCCTCCGCAAATTATTCTCTCTCTTATAATTTCAAACCACGAATGGGGCTAAAATTACCTTTAATAAATTGTTCCCTCCTCATTTAAAAATCCGCATCCTCATTTTTTAAATCAGCGCTGATTTTCAAATTTTAAAACAAATTTCACTATTGACCTATGCGTTCAATTATCGCTGTTTTATTTTTCACTATTTCATCTCTCGTTGTTTCACAGACGCTTGACGATTATATAAAAATAGCTCTTGAAAACAACCCTGAGTTAAAATCCTATAAACTTCAAGTTGATATATTGGGAAAGAGAATAAAACAAGCAAGCACACCTTCTGACCCGATGTTAATGCTTGGAGTTGCAAACTTGCCAACGAATTTAAGTTTTACGATGGATATGATGACTATGAAAAAGATCGGTGTAACGCAAATGATTATGTTTCCCGTGAAGTATTCTTTGATGGGTAAAATGGCTCAAAAGGATTATGAAATAGCCAAGGAAATTTATGAGTTGAAAGAGATTGAGCTTATCTCCGATGTTAAGATGCTTTATTTTGAAATTTACTATATGACGAAAGCAATTGAGATTACAAAGAGGTCAATAGATTTGCTGAGGGATTTTGTCAAGATTACATCAACGAGATTTGCAACTGGACAGGGGATTCAACAAGATGTCTTAAAGGCGCAGGTTGAGCTTTCAAAAATGACCGATGAGCTTATCCGTATGGAGAGGGAGCGCAAAGACCTTATAACTAAATTCAATGCTTTGCTTTACAGGAAGCCCTTGGATTCGGTTTATGTCCCGGAGGAATTAAAGTTCGTTGAGTTCACTTTGACATATGATGAGATTGAAAAGATCGCGTTGGAGAATAATCCGATGTTAATCGCAATGAACAAAATGGTTGAGAAAGATAGGTTTATGAGTGAACTAGCAAAGAAAGAATTGATCCCGGATTTTGAGTTGAAGTTTTCATATGGTCAACGATCCGCAATTGAACCAACGGGTGTTAAGGCACATGATATGTTGAGCTTTTCAATCGGTTTTAATTTGCCGATATTTTTTGGGAGGAAGCAAAAATTGAAAATAGAGGAAACAGCGATCGCGGCTAACCAATCTGAGATGAAGCTCTTAGCAGTTAAAAATGAAATCTCAAAGATGATCCAGGGGTCACTTAACGAAATTGAGGAAAAAGTGAAACTCATTGACCTTTATAAAAATGGTTTAATACCACAGGCGACACAAAATTTAAATACTGGACTTGTCGGTTATCAAGTTGGAAAGATTGACTTCATGACCTTGGTTGATAACTTTATGTCGCTTTACAAGTATCAAATTCAATATGAAAAGGTCTTTTCCGAATATCACGCCAAACTTGCTGAGATTGAGAAGTTGATCGGAAGAAGAATTTTTTAAAACAAAATGGAAATTTCAAAATGAAGTTTAAGTTGATGTTAGCAGTTATTTTCATCGCACTTATTTCATCAATTGGTGGTTACTTGATCGGGAAAAAATTTTCAGGTAGGGAAGAAGGACAATCCAAAACAGCAATTTTAAAATCGGAGAAAAAAATTCTCTATTATAAAGACCCAATGCATCCCTGGATAACAAGCGATAAGCCAGGGAAAGCCCCTGATTGTGGTATGGATCTTGTGCCTGTATATGAAGGGGAAGAGGAGATGGAAGAAGGAATCGTGAAAATTGACCCGGTTATAGTTCAAAATATAGGTGTAAAGATTGAGCCAGTTAAAAGGATGAATCTTACAAAGACGATAAGAACCGTGGGAAGGGTTGATTATGACGAGAGAAAAATTGCTGTTATTACGACGAAGGTTTCTGGTTGGATTGAAAAGCTTTATGTCGATTACACAGGTAGATTTGTTAAAAAAGGTGAGCCCTTATTTGAAATTTACAGTCCAGAACTGGTCACAGCTCAAGAGGAATATCTTCAAGCATTAAATTACAGAGAAAGCGTCGCAAGGAGCGGTGACCCAAATATAATTGAAGGTGCAAACCAACTTGTTGAAAGTGCGCGGAAACGTCTCAAATATTGGGATATAAATGAGGAACAGATAAAAGAGCTTGAAAATAAAAAACAGATTCGCAAGACATTGACGCTTTATTCTCCTGTTGAGGGTGTCGTGATAGAAAAAAATATCTTTTTGGGGATGAAGATTTCGCAAGGGATGAATTTGATGAAAATCGCGGATTTATCAAGCGTGTGGATTTATGCTGATATTTATCAGTATGAATTGCCCTGGGTTAGAGTTGGAGAAGACGCTGAAGTTGAAGTATCGTATATTCCGGGGAAAACTTTGAAGGGCAAGGTGGTGTATATTTATCCTTTTCTTCAGCCGGAGACAAAAACTATAAAAGTACGCCTTGAATTTGCAAATCCAGGGTATCTTTTAAAACCAGATATGTATGTCAATGTTAGCATAAAATCAAAAGTTGCGATTAATGCGCTCGCTATTCCTGAACAATCAGTGATAAGGACAGGTACTCGGGATATTGTAGTTGTAGCGCTTGGCAAAGGTAGATTTAAATCCGTTGAAGTAAAGCTTGGTGTCCTTGCCGATGGATATTACCAGGTTCTTGATGGTCTTCGTGAAAATGAAAACATAGTGACATCCTCGCACTTCCTCATAGATTCAGAAAGCAATCTCAAATCCGCTCTCTCAATGTTTACACATCAACACGAAGATTTCCCCCAACAAGGAGCAAAGGACAACAAAAGGCAAGTGATACAGGAGCATAAGGGTCATGATATGGAGCATGATGAGACATCTGGAAAATTCATTGATCCAGTTTGTGGTATGGAGGTTGAACCTGACGAGGAATTATCTTTCACTTACAAGGGCAAAAAGTATTATTTCTGTATGAGGTCTGATATGGAAAAGTTCAAAGCAAATCCCGAAAAATATATTAAACGAAAATAAAGGTTTGAATTCAAATGCTTCAAAAAATAATTGAATGGTCGGTAAACAATAAATTTATCGTCATATTAACAGTCATCTTCGCAATAATCGGCGGTATTTATTCCATTCAAACGATACCAATAGATGCAATCCCTGATTTAAGTGATGTTCAGGTGATAATTTACACGCAATATCCGGGGCAATCACCGGAAATAGTTGAGCAACAGGTGACATATCCGCTTACGACTTCGCTGGTTTCTGTTCCAAAATCAAAAGTAGTGCGTGGGTATTCATTTTTTGGGTTCTCACTTGTTTATGTGATTTTTGAAGATGGAACAGACCTTTACTGGGCAAGAAGTCGCGTGCTTGAATATCTAAACTATGCGATAAATAAACTGCCAAAGGGTGTCGTTCCAGCGCTTGGTCCAGATGCAACTGGGGTTGGTTGGGTTTATATGTACGCCCTTGTGTCGGATAAAAGGGATTTAAGCGAACTTCGTTCAATTCAAGATTGGTATTTAAGGTATGCTCTTACAAGTGTTGAAGGTGTGGCTGAAGTTGCAAGCGTTGGTGGCTATGTGAAAAGTTATAGAATCACGGTTGACCCAAATAAGCTCCTCGCTTATAACATACCGCTTAGCCAAGTGGAGATGGCAATAAAAAGAAGCAACAATGATGTCGGTGGTGAAGTGATTGAAATGGGTGAAATGGAGTATATGATTCGCGGGCTTGGCTATATAAAGACGATTGAAGACATAAAGAAAATTCCCGTCGGAGTAAGCAAATCTTCAAAGATGATGAAAAGTATGCCGGTTGGAGTTGAGGCAGAGATGTCTGTGATGAGTTCTGCTATGGCAAATATGGAAGCAGGGACATCAAAAGAACAGGGAATTGTCTCGCAGAATAGAATTTTTGGCGATGGGACGCCAATTTTTCTTGGTGATATAGCAACGATTTCGGTTGAGCCAACTATGAGAAGGGGAATTGCGGAACTTAACGGTGAGGGTGAAGTAGTAGGTGGAATAATTGTGATGAGACATGGAGAAAATGCTTTAAAAGTTATTGAAGGGGTTAAAAGAAAGATTGAAGAGTTGAAGGCGGGATTACCAGAAGATGTTAAAATTATAACCGTTTATGACAGATCAGAGTTAATTAAAAGGTCAATTGCGACTTTGAGAGAAAAATTAATTGAAGAGTCAATTATCGTCGCGCTCGTATGTCTTTTGTTCTTGTTTCATTTTACGAGTGGGCTTGTTGCTATTTTCACATTACCGACAGCGATTTTAATTTCCTTTATCATAATGAAAATTCAAGGTATAAATGCAAACATTATGTCGCTTGGCGGAATTGCAGTAGCAATCGGAGCTATGGTTGATGCTGCGATAATTATGATTGAAAATGCTCACAAACATCTTGAACACGATTCCGGTAAAAAAGACCACTGGAAGATAATTCTTGAGGCATCAAAAGAGGTTGGTCCATCGCTTTTTTATTCTTTACTTGTCATCACTGTTTCCTTTCTACCTGTTTTTGCACTTGAAGCGCAGGAGGGGAGATTGTTTAAACCTCTTGCTTACACGAAGACATATTCAATGGCTTTTGCTGCATTTCTTTCAATCACAATAGTTCCGATTTTGATGGGATATTTCATCAGGGGTAAAATACCACCCGAAGAGAAAAACCCAATCAACAGATTTTTGATGAAGATTTATCATCCAGTTTTAAATTTTACTTTAAGGTTTAAATGGCTTGTTATAGTGGCAACGGTGTTGATTCTCGCTTTGACTTATATACCTTATTCAAAAATTGGCTCGGAATTCATGCCTCCACTATGGGAGGGTGATTTGCTTTATATGCCGACGACTTTACCCGGTATTTCAATCACTAAAGCGAGGGAAATTTTACAGCAGACGGATAAAATCATAAAACAATTTCCCGAGGTTCATCATGTCTTTGGTAAAATTGGAAGAGCCGAGACGGCAACCGACCCAGCTGGGCTTGACATGATTGAAACGACTATAATGTTGAAGCCAGAAGATGAATGGCGTCCCGGGATGACACCAGAAAAACTTATAAAAGAAATGGACAAAGCTCTTCAAATTCCCGGATTATCAAACGCTTGGACGATGCCTATAAAGACGAGAGTTGACATGCTTTCAACTGGAATTAGGACACCGGTGGGGATCAAAGTTGCTGGTCCTGATTTGAAAACGCTTGAGGAAATCGGGAAGGAAATTGAGGCGGTGATAAGGAAAGTTCCAGGAACTGTTTCTGCATATTCGGAAAGAATTCTCGGAGGGAATTATGTGGACTTTAAAATCAAAAGGGAAGAAGCCGGAAGATATGGTTTAACAGTTGGGGATGTTCAAGATGTTATAATGACTGCGATTGGTGGTATGGAGGTTACAACTACAGTTGAAGGGCTTGAGCGCTATCCTGTTAGCATACGGTATCCAAGAGAATTAAGGGATAATATTGAAAACTTAAAACGGGTTCTTGTTCCTACACCAACAGGTGCACAAGTTCCACTTGGGCAACTTGCTGATATTGAAATCAAAAAAGGTCCAATGGTTATACGAAGCGAAGACACAAGACCAAATGTTTGGATTTATGTTGATTTCAGGGATTATGATGTTGGAACTTATGTTAAGATGGCACAGCAAGCGGTAAAAGAAAATATCAAACTTCCGCCCGGATATACTATAACTTGGAGCGGTCAATTTGAATATATGGAAAGAGCGAAGCAAAAACTTTATTATATAATCCCAGCGACATTACTTATAATTTTCTTCATAATTTACCTAAACACGAGATCGGTTACGAAGGTGATCATAGTTTTTCTTGCTGTTCCATTTTCACTTGTTGGAGCTATATGGCTTCTTTACATACTTGGCTATAATATGAGCGTTGCTGTATGGGTTGGAATGATAGCTCTTGCAGGACTTGATGCTGAGACAGGTGTTGTGATGCTTCTTTATCTTGACCTTGCTTATGAAGAATGGAAAAGGAAAGGGTTATTAAGGACAATTGATGACTTAAAAGAGGCAATTTATCATGGTTCTGTAAAAAGATTGAGACCCAAGGCGATGACTGTCTCTGCGATAATAGCGGGGCTTTTGCCGATAATGTGGAGCCACGGAACAGGAGCTGATGTGATGAAGAGAATAGCTGCACCGATGGTCGGCGGGGTTGTAACAAGTTTTATACTTGAGTTAATTGTTTATCCAGCGATTTATCTTATTTGGAGAAGTTGGAGTTTGAGGAGGGAAGTTGAAAAAGAGTAAGTGGAGGGAAGATGAAAAAACACAAAATTTTATTTCCGTCGCTTTTCGCTTTTCTTTTTACTTTAACATATGCTCAACATCAGCACGGTTCTACATTGCAAAGCACAGAACGGGTTAAAGAGATTGTGTTTGGAAGTTTACTTGCTAAAATTTATTTGCCGATGAAAAACGGCTTGCAGCTTTGGAAGAGGCGAAATTTGCCCTCGCTTTCTCCTCTATAAGAGGGGTTCGCAGAGATAAGAATTTCCGTTGGGCTTGAGGATATTGACGATCTAATTGAAGACCTTGATAGAGCGTTTGATTCAATTTAAAAATAAAGGGGCGTCATTATGACGCCCCAATTCTTTTATTTTTTACCAAATGGGAACACGAATGAAACCCTCGGTTCCACTCTCTTTTGAACCTTGTATTTTGTCCCGTTGTCGGTTCTTTCTGGGGTAAATGTCCATTGATACAGCATGCTTACGATTATATATTTTACAGGTTTATAACCGAGCTCGGCGTATAGAAGCGAGCGTTCGTCAAGTTTAAAAACATCGCCAAAATTTTTAATTCTTACCTTATCATATCCCGCATCAAAGACAATTGTCGGCAAAACCTGGGGCATTTGAAGGTCAAGGTGTAAAGTTCCGCTTTCAGGTTCCGCGTCAAGTTGTTGATAACTTCCAACGATTTGTAATTGTCCAAGTATTGTAAACATCAACTCGCCATAAGTTCCAGCTGTTTTTTTAGCATTTTGCAACGATAGAAGTTTGCTCGTTGCATTTACGGTATCGCGAAGGTTAAACCTTTCAATCTCGTAGAAATAATTAAAGTAACTTGGAAGGAACTTATCTCCGAAATTCCTTCTTTCAACTTTGGCGTTGATGTTTAAAATTCCAAGACCCTTGAAATCAAAAATCGTCCCATATGCGATTCCACTACCGTAGTTCAAAAACTTGACATAATCAAAATAAAGGTCCCATCCGAAGATTTTCGTTCTAATTATCGGAAGACCGATGTCAAATCCAACTATGTCAGGTTTTTTGAGGTCTCTGACTATTTTCCCTTGTGTAGGGTCATATCGTGCGAGTGCATCTTTGTCAAGGTCAGTTGCGTATGTCCCTCCCAATTCAAGGTTTCCGATAATTGGGATTGTGCCAGCAGGTGTAAATTTCAAAGGTCTTACATAGCCACGCAACCCGAAAACGCCGACTTTTCTTAAATCGCTTGTCACTGATTCAAATCCGAACTTTCCAAAGTCAACATCAAATTCAAGCCCGACTTTCCTATCATCGTAGCTTGCGTTATTTTTGTAGTAGTAAATTATCGTTCCGTGCCCGAGGCGAGCATAGTCAAGAGCCCCGATGCGAGCATAAAATGGGTCGCCTTTTAAACCATACCTTACATATCTTATCGCTCTCAAGAAATCGTAAGGTTCATTCCAGTCCTCACTTCTGATTTTACCATCGTTAACGCCGATTCTAAGGTTTACATCAAGACCAACTCCAAATTTTCCGAAAGCCAATTCTGGGGAGATATTCAATAGATAATATGGTTTGCCGTCAAACCAAGATAAGCCAAGCCCCCCGACAAATTCACCGCTTGTTTGCGGTCTAATGGGTTGAGTATCCCTTTGAACTCTGCGCTGGGAAAGCGCAAAGTTTAAGATGGATAATAAAAGTACAAAAACGATTAACCGTTTCATTTTTTCACCTCGCTTATTTTGTTTGAATTATCATCCGAAAACTAATTTACAAATAAAAAATCCAGCAAGCAAGCCAGTTATGTCGGAGATCACACCCGCAGGGACAGCGTGCCTTGTTTTTCTTATATTCACCGAGCCGAAATAAACCGCAAGGACATAAAATGTCGTCTCAGTGCTCCCATACATCGTTGAAACGAGAAGACCAAGGAATGAATCCGGTCCGTGTGTTTTCATTATCTCCGTCATTATTCCAAGAGAGCCACTCCCAGAAAGAGGTCGCATCAATGCCATCGGTAGAGCTTCAGCTGGAAATCCAATTAAATTTGTAATCGGGCTTAAAATTGCAACGAATACATCCATAGCACCGCTTGCTCTGAAAATCCCTATCGCAACGAGCATCGCAACAAGATACGGGATAATCCTCACAGCGACATTAAAGCCCTCCTTTGCACCTTCAACGAATGATTCGTAAACCTTGACTTTTTTGAAGAAGCCATAGAATAGAAACGAAAAAATAACGAATGGTATCGCTATGACCGAAATTATGTTCATTATCTCTTTGAAGTTCATCCTTGAACCTCTTTTTGGTTTTCTTTTTCTTCAAGTTCTTTTCTGAAAATTTTCAATCGTTGTAAAATTTTCGCTGATGTGATACCTGCGATTGTAGCTGCAAAGCCACCCACAATTGTCGTGCTTATTATCGCAGCTGGGTCTCCCGAGCCGAGAGCAGCTCTTACGGCGATGGCGGTGGCTGGGATTAATGTCATACCGCTTGTGTTTATGACGAGAAATGTAATCATTGAATCGCTTGCGGTGTCTTTTTTAGGATTTAACTTTTGAAGTTCTTCCATCGCTTTTAAGCCAAGAGGAGTCGCTGCATTGCCAAGACCGAGCATGTTCGCCGAGATGTTCATTATGATTGCCCCTATTGCGGGATGTTCGGGCGGGATATCCGGGAAAAGACGCTTCGTCAATGGTTTCACCAATCTTGCAAGCAGGTTAATTAATCCAGCGGATTCACCGATTTTCATAATCCCAAGCCACAAAGCCATCACGCCAATTAGACCAATGGCAATTTTAACGGCGATGTCAGAGTATTCAATTATTGCATTTAAAATTTGCTTCATCTTGACAAATGAAATTTTCTCAAAAACAAGCGTAACCTTGTATTTGCCATCGCCGAGTTTCTCAAGGTTAAAAACATTCGCTATTAATTTATCAGTGTTAACTCCCTTCCCCTTCGCCATCAATTTCCAAAACTCCGGCGTCGTTTCACCGATTTTAACTATCAAAACACCTTTTCCGTCTTGATTGACATTGAGCGTGATTTCGTTTTTAACTGAATCAACTTTGAAATTTTTAAGAGAATAAAACTCTTTGAAATAATCACCACTGGCGATTATGTTTCCTCTAAGTTGGGTTCCAAACTTAAAATCATCTTCAATCTCAACGAAAGCTTGAAATTCCACTCCGTTTTTATATTTGTTTGTGGATATTTCGTAAATGTCAGTCCCTATAGCTGTTAAGATTCCAATCGCAATTAGAGCAAGCCAAATATAGTTCATCATGGCTGTGTCAATTTTTTATTTGTGATGTAAATTTTCCTCCTGAAGGGGAATGAATGGTTGCCGTTTTTATTTCTTACAATGACATCAATTGTATGTTCACCATAAGTCAAATTAAAATTAGGGGTGAAAAGCAATAGAGCGAACTTTTTATTTTCAACTGTGGTTATGAAATCCCTCGGAATCACCAAAGAATCAATTTTCATCACAATGCTCTGTTTATCAATTCCTGATTTATCTGTGACTTTTAAAATTATTGTCGGTTTCGTTGTTGTTAAAATCGTATCTGATAAAATTTCAATTTTCGGTATCCCAGCCATTATATATTTTGCAAGCCCCTTAAAAATTCCCCAGGCTTCAACTTTGTTAAACTCATCAATACTTAACCTTCTTTCTTCATATTCATTTGTGAAAAATGTACACTCAACGAGGACAGCTGGAATGGTCGCATTTCTGAGAACATAAAAACCTTGTTTAGGATAAACTATGTAGTCGGACATCGTCCCGTCAAAACTTGCAAGCGAGCCGGATATTCTTAAAGCGAAAGCAAGTTCTCTTTGGATATATCTTGCTATGTCTTTGTTGCATGGATGGAATCTCGGGTCACCTTCAACAGCGTGATACCAAGTTGATGTGTAGTAAGTGTTCGGGTCACCAGGTTGAGCATTGTGATGGATTGAGATGAATATATCAGCACCGCTTTCGGTTGCCATTCTAACTCTATCTTGAAGTGAGACCGTGGTATCTTTTTCTCTTGACATAAAGACGATCGCTCCAGCGCGAGTTAAAAAATCGCGAAGATAAAGTGCTACTTTTAAATTTACATCGGCTTCAACAACCCTTTTCTTTACACCGACACTTCTTCTGTCTTGACCACCATGTCCGGGGTCAATGAAAATTTTCCAGCCGGTTAAGTAATTGGAGTAAAATTTTAGTGTTGAGTCAATTGATTCAGGTTTTTTCCATTCGGTTGGTTTAACATAGTATGGTTTTGGTGCACAGCTGTAGATTAAGAGAGAGATGAGAATAAGGATTAAAGCTCTTTTCATCGGGTTTTTGTTTTTAATATAAAAGAATTGTTCAATTGTTTCAAGCGAAAAAGCTGGATATTTCAAACTTCGTCCGTTTGCTTTTACTTGACAAGAAGGAAAAATTTTATTATCTTATGGAAGCACTTCCAAAATAAGTTTGCTTTTTTATGGGATAACTATTTACGACATAGCTCGTGAAGCGAAAGTTGGTATCGGGACGGTTTCCCGGGTCTTAAATGGAAATCCACATGTCTCCGAAAAGACAAGAAGAAAAGTCCTTGAAGTAGCCCGCCGACTAAATTACCAGCCCCACACTTATGCACAACGGTTGGCAAAACAAAAAGCATACGCAATTTCAGCTGTCATCCCATTTTTCATAAGCTATTTCTTCATTGAAGTTTTACGCGGGGTGCAGGATAAAATCACTGAGTTTGGCTTTGACCTCGTACTTTATGGCGTAAATGATCCGTCCAATCAGGTTGAGCATTATCTTCAGAAAAGCACTTATCGTGGGAAAGTTGACGGGGTTCTTTTCTTCTCAATGAAATTTCCGGAATCTTATGTAAAATACTTCAATCGGCGTGGTATTCCAATTGTTTTGGTTGACACATATCATCCGAAGTTTGATTCAATAAGCGTTGATAATTTTCAGGGGGCTTATATTGCAACGAGACATTTAATTGAAGTTGGGCATGAGAAAATTGGGATTATCGTCGCACGGCTTGAAAGTGTGCCTGCCAAACAAAGATTTGAGGGGTTTAAAAAAGCTTTATCTGATTACGGGAAAAATTTTTACGAGGAATTTTTCGTTGAGGCGAAAGACACACGGCTTGATGGATTTACACGCGAAGCGGGGTATAATTCGTGTATGGAACTTTTGAACAGAAAAAAGGGAATACCGACAGCTATATTTGTTTCAAGCGATATTCAAGCGATTGGAGTAATTGAAGCGTTAAACGAAAACGGGATAAAAGTCCCGGACGATGTCGCAGTGATTGGATTTGATGACATTGAACTTGCGAAGGATTTCGGTTTGACGACAGTGAGACAACCGATGTATGAAATGGGGAAAGTCGCCGTTGAAAAATTATTTGAAAGGATGAACGACAAGGATAGAAAGCCAATGCATATAAAGTTCACGCCAGAGCTTGTCATAAGAAAAACTTGTCCTTAAACACAAGGAGAGGTTATCAATGAATTTGAAAAAAATTTTGCCGTTGATTTTAATCCCTGGACTTGTCATTTGTGGTAACACTGGGAAAATAGCTGGTAAAGTTACCGATGCTCAAACGGGGGAACCAATTGTTGGGGTTAATGTGGTAGTTGAAGGAACTTACCTTGGGGCAGCTACTGATTTTGACGGGAATTATACAATTATAAATGTTCCGCCTGGGGTTTACAGGGTAAAAGCATCCGCCATCGGTTATAAAACCGTTGTTAAGGAAAATGTCCGTGTTTCAATTGATCTTACGACGAGGGTTGATTTTCAGCTTGAGCCAACGGTGATTGAATTAGGTCAGGAGGTTGTGGTTGTAGCGGAAAGACCACTTGTTCAAAAGGATTTGACAGCTTCAACGGCGATAGTTGGAAGCGAATTGATTCAGGCGTTGCCGATAACTGAATTTCAAGAAGTTGTGCAAATTCAAGCAGGTGTAGTTGCAGGTCATGTTCGCGGTGGGAGAAGCGGTGAGATTGCGTATTGGATTGATGGTGTTCCTGTGACAGATGTCTATGATAGGAGCGCAGTTATATCTGTTGATAGAAAATCAATCCAAGAGCTTCAACTTATAAGTGGCGCATTTAACGCCGAGTATGGGCAGGCGATGTCTGGGATAATTAATATAGCAACAAAGGACGGGGGTAATAATTTTAACGGAAGTTTTACAGCATATTTCGGGGGACATGCCACAACACATTCGGATATTTTCACCGGTTTGAAAAAATTCAATCCTCTTTCAATCAGGAATTTTGAAGGAAACTTGAGTGGACCGCTTTTGAAAAACAGGATATTTTTCTATTTGAACGGCAGATGGGTTTATTTCGGGGGTTGGCTTTACGGCATAAGGAAGTTTAAACCGGAGAATATAGTTGACAATCGCGACCCAGACCCAAACAAATGGATTATAAGTTTAAATCCAAAGCAAGGTTTAGGAGACAGTGCTTTCGTCCCAATGAACTGGAATAGGAAAGTTTTCCTGCAAGGGAAATTTACTTTTCATCTTTCCCCGACATTTAAATTGTCGTACAACTATATGTATGAGTTCATGAAGTATCGCAACTTTGATTTTGCTTTCAAGTATAATCCAGATGGGGATTTGAATCGTTTTAACAAAGGAATTACGAACATCATTTCAATCAACCACACATTAAGCAAGTCAACATTTTATCAAGCTAGTTTCTCATACTTTTTCAAAGATTATCGCCATTATGTTTTTGAAGACCCGTACGATCCAAGATATGTTCATCCCAAATTATTGCTCCAGCCCGGACCGTATAGCTTTATCGCTGGTGGAATGAAGATGGATCATTTTTATCGCAACACCGGCACATATGTTGGGAAAGTTGATTTGACTTCGCAAGTGACAAGGGTTCATCAGATAAAAACTGGAGTTGAATTTAGGTATCATACGATTTATTTTGAGGGGTTTTGGCTTGATCTTTCAGACCAAGATAGGGCAAGGGACCCAATTCTTGATTTAAATCCATATGTCAAGACGAGAATCCCTGATATTTCTGAGCCATCGCATACGCTTTTTAAGAACAATCCAAAAGAATTTTCAGCATACATACAGGATAAAATGGAATTCAATGAGATAATTTTAAATGTTGGTGTTAGGTTTGATTGGTTTGACCCTGATTGGCATATTCTTGCTGACCCATCGGACCCAAACATCTATCAGCCGTTGAAACCTCAGAACAGATTTTTTGACACAAATAATAATGGAATTTATGGTGATGAAGGCGATGTCCCGAAAACAGTTGAGGATAGAAGGAATTACTGGTATATTCGTGCTAAGCCGAAATGGCAATTTAGCCCAAGGATTGGCGTTGCTTTTCCGATAACTGATCGCGGGGTGATTCATTTCTCTTATGGTCATTTCTTCCAAATCCCACCTTTTGAATATCTTTACACAAATCCCGAATTTAAACTTGGTTCCGGGACAGGGAACATCGGACTTGTTGGAAATGCTGATCTAAGACCTGAGCAAACTGTTAGCGGTGAAATTGGTGTTCAACAGGCGATTACAAATGATATTGCTATTGAGCTAACCGGCTACTTTAGAGATATAAGAAATTTAACTGGAACAAGAGCGGATGAGATTTTCATTTTCGGTGGCTCGGCTTGGTATAACCAGTATCAAAATACCGACTTCGGTTTCGTTAGGGGAATTGTCTTTTCGTTGGATAAAAGGTTTTCAAATAACTGGGCTTTGACGATTGATTATACTTTTCAAGTCGCAAAAGGCAACGCATCAGACCCAGCTCAGACGAGAAATTTGAGATTGGGTGGGCAATGGCCAGAAGTTAAAATAATCCCTCTTGATTGGGACCAAAGGCATACTTTGAATGTAACACTGACTTATTCAGTCCCCAATAATTGGGGGTTAAGTTTAATCGCACAGTATGGAAGTGGTACCCCTTACACACCAAGGCAGTCAAAGAATATCGGAACTTTGCTCATAAACTCAGAGAAAAAGCCATCAACATTTAATGTTGACATTCGCATTTATAAAGATATAAAGTTTGGTTTCACAACATTTTCACTTTTTGCGAGGGTTTACAATTTGTTTGATATAAAGAATGCCTTTGGGGTTTATAACGATACCGGACGACCGGACTTTACACTTGATTATTTGAGTGCATTGAAGCAACAACCAGTTCAACTTGTGAATCCGCTTGGTGAATGGTTCACAAACCCGACATTTTATTCAGAGCCAAGAAGGATTGAATTCGGTTTGACAATTTACTTTGGTCAGTGAAACAAAAATTTGGGATTTGACCTATGTGGAAAATTGTGAAAGTCATACTGCTTTCTTTTCTATTTTTGCTCATCTTGTTTGATTCATCACTTTCGCAAAAGTTGCGAGGTGACAGGACATTTAGAAAAGTTGGGATACATAATGGAAACCTTGTTAAAACTGTCTTTGGTAATTGGGGAGTTATAGCACAGCCATCTAATCAAGGACCGCCACTTGCCTGGAAATATGATGATAATGGCTACGCAGGCGATGTCAGCATTCTCGTGGGGCTTGAACTTTATTTCCCGAGGTATGACTCTGTCCGTGGTGAAATGGTTGTTGATACTGTTCATTCAGTTGTGATTTGTCCAGTTGATAGACCTGGGGGTGCTTCGGGTGGTGAGACAGGTAGCGGTGGAAAGTTTTGGGGATTTGAACCAGTCCCTGGATATGCAAATCCAACACTTCAAGCACCTGGGAAAGGTGTAGCGATGAGCCATCTTCCTGAGACATGGCCACCATTTTGGCCCGATCATCCTGATTGGATTGACACTGCAACAGGAAAGCCATTCTGGAATGGTTATTTCGGGAAGGGAATTACAAACGCAGACCAAGAAAGTTATTTCGTAATGGATGATAACAACGATGAAAAGTATAACAGAAGATACGGTTTCAGACCGGATTCAACAGACCCGACGAGGATGGGACATGGACTTGTCGTAAAAGTTAGAGGTATGCAATGGTCAAATGTCCTTGCGGAAGATGGAATCTTTTGGATTTACGACATCACAAACGAAGGGACGACTGATTATAGAAAAACGGTCTTTGGATTTTTAGTTGGGACTTGGGTTGGGGCTGGCGGTGGTTCAAGTGGAAACACGGAATGGAGGGATGATTTGTCATTTTTTGACGCTGCTGAGGACTTAACATATTCATGGGATGCGGACAATTACATTGATAGAAGTTCAAATCCGAAGTGGATTGGAAATGTCGGTTATCTCGGTTATGGTTTCCTTGAGACGCCTGGAAACCCCTTTGATGGAATTGATAACGATGGTGATAGCAAGCGCCCGGATAGCCCGAGGTTCAAAGCTGAAGATTTTCCGCCATCACCATTGAACCCAAACGGAACACGAAGAATTCTATCGCGAACCGACCCTGGACCAAACCCCGATTTCCCGAACAATAAAATCGTTTTGATAGAAATTAAAAAAGTTTATTCGCCACTTTACAAAGTTGACCAAACAATTTACGAAAGAAAAGTCGTTTCGCTTGATACACTCTTTAAGAGCGATGCTGATACTGTGATTGTTTATTCGCTTGGTCTGCCGTTTAAAATTTGGCCCGGGAAAGAACTCGTTGAGATTCCGAATAATGGAATTGACGATGACCTTGATGGTTTAATTGATGAAAGCTTTGACCTTCATTACAGGCAGATAAGGAAAACAGCCGATGGTAGGACGATTTTTGACAAGTTGAATCCCCTTGCGTATAAAAATTATTTCACAGGACGCGGATTAGATGATCCAATGATAGATGAAAGAAGAGACGATGGAATTGACAACGATGGAGATTGGGACCCATACTGGGATGATGTTGGTGCGGATGGTGTTTCCGGAACTGGTGATTATGGCGAAGGGGATGGGGTTCCAACCCCTGGGGAACCAAAATTTGACGCAACGGATGTAAATGAATCGGACCAAGTTGGATTGACGAGCTTTGATTTCTTCGTCCCTGCAGGTGCAATAAACATGGCGAACGATGAGGAATTGTGGAGACGACTTGCACCAGGTAATTGGCAAGTTCCTGAGCAATATATAACTGGCTATGTTGAAGGTCCTGACTTTAACGCTGGTTCTGGTTATTTCCCATTAACCGCAAAGCAAACGGAAAGGTTTTCGCTTATTCTTTTCTTTGGTGAAGACCTAAAAGACCTTTACAACAACAAAAGAGTTATGCAAGGCATTTACGATGCGAATTATAACTTCCCGAGACCGCCTGAGAAACCAACTTTAAAAGCAATCGCTGGGGATAGAAAGGTGATACTTTATTGGGATGATGTTGCTGAGAAATCTTTTGACAGAGCGCTTGCGGAAGTTTACAAAAATAAAGGCGAAGATGTCAGAAAAGCGTATGATTTTGAAGGGTATAAAATTTACAAAGCAACAGACCCGAATTTCAACGATGCTCGTGTGATCACCGATGGATTTGGAAATCCGATTTTCTACAAGCCGATTGCTCAATTTGATTTAAAAAATGGCGTTTTTGGGTGGTTTCCGCTTGATATTAATGGTGTGAAATTCTGGTTGGGCGATGATACAGGAATTCAACACCAATTCATTGATACAGATGTTAAAAATGGGATGACTTATTATTACGCTGTGGTCGCTTATGATAGAGGAGATGCCGAGCTTGGTGTTTATCCATCGGAAAATACGAAGTTTATACAACGAACGACAACCGGTGAATTAATTTTTGATAAAAACACCGTAATGGTTACACCAAACGCTCCCGTAGCTGGATTTTTACCTGCTGGGACTGATACAATAATTCATAAACAAGGACCTGCAACAGGTAAAATTTATCTCTATGTGCTTGACCCGTATAAAGTCAAAGACAACCATGTTTATAGTGTGGTCTTTAAAGATACGACTTTTAGTCGTAGGACAAGCGCTTATTCAGTTATTGATATCACTGATCCTCAACGACCGGACACAGTTGTTAAGTGGAGTAGAATTTTTGAAGGAGAAACATCACTCTTTGACGGGATGCGTTTGATTTTTGATAATCATTGGGATGTGAAACTCAAATCAATTGACACTACACAATGGACTAAACCAGCAAATTCAACGATGACTTTTGCCCTTTTCAGCGCTGGAGCTGTAAGAGGGAAACCTTATCCAGCTGATTACGCAATTGAGTGTTATGATGATATTGTTGATACTTCAATGGCATATTCGCCGTTGAGAATACCAGCTACACCTGTGAAGTTCAGGGTCAAAAATCTCACGGACGACAAATATATAAAGTTTGTTTATGTCAATGTTTACAATGCACTCATAAAGACAAGACAAATTAGCATTGGCTTTTGGGAGACATATGGAGGTGAGAGTTCATTCACTTGGGCTGTAATTTTCCAGGGTGATTCTTCGCTTTCGCTTCCTGGGGCAGGGAATAGGTTGGTGTTTAAATTGAGCAAGCCATTTAGAAGTGACGATGTTTATGAGTTCAAAGTTAGAGCAAATAGGGTTGACCCCGAGCTTGCGAAATCACAACTTAACAAAATACGCGTCGTTCCGAATCCATATGTTGTAGCTGAGCGTTGGGAACCACCTCTTCCGCCCGGGATTTCAAGTGGAAGAGGTCCGCAAAAAATTGACTTTACAAATGTTCCTGCTGGTGCTACGATTTACATCTTCACTGCAAGAGGTGAACTGGTAGCGACATTGAAGCATGACAAGGACATCGCTGATGGAACGGTATCTTGGAACTTGAAAACGAAGGAAAATCTTGATGCAGCGTATGGCGTCTATTTCTATGTTGTTGATGCGCCGGGAATAGGGCAAAAGACGGGTAAATTCGCAATTATCAAATAAAAGGTTTCCAAGCTATGAAGAGATTTTTAATTATCTTGTTAATTGCAGAAGCTCTTGTAGGACAATCAAAGGTTGGCACAACAGCTGCTCCCTTCCTTGGAATTGCAGTGGGTCCAAGAGCTATCGGTATGGGTGGGGCATTTACTGCTTTTGCAGGTGATGTCAGCACTCTTTATTGGAACCCTGCGGGAGCATCAAGGATTGGGACAAATGAAATAATGATATCGCATACAAACTGGATATTTGGAACGAGCTTTGATTGGGTGGGGGTCTCAGTTGCAATTGATAGAAACAATTCAATTGGATTAACCATAACACGCCTTGATTACGGAGAGGAAGAAGTTACAACGATTGATTACCCTGAGGGAACAGGGGAAAGATGGGAGGCAAATGATATAGCTATCGGATTGTCTTATGCGAGAAATTTAACAGATAGATTTTCAGTCGGTGGAACTGTTAAGTTCATACAGCAAAAACTTTGGAACGAGAGAGCGACTGGATTTGCACTTGATATCGGCGTGTTGTTTTTAACGGAATTTAAAGGATTAAAACTTGGTGCGAGCATATCAAATTTTGGAACCGAGATGCAACTTGATGGAAAGGACCTTTTTGTGATTTATGACCCTGACCCAACAATTACGGGCAACAATTCAGCTATTAGCGCAAAGTTGAAAACCGATTCTTGGCCATTGCCTTTACACTTCAGAGTTGGTGTTTCAGTTGACCTTTTCAAAAACGAGACAAATTATCTAACGATTTCAATTGACGCTCTTCACCCAAATGACAACACTGAAAGTTTAAATGCTGGCTTTGAGTATAGCTTTAAAGAAATCGTTTATCTAAGGGCTGGGTATAAATCACTCTTCCAAAAGGACTCTCAGGAAGGATTAACAGCAGGGGTTGGATTGAGGTATAAACTCGGCGGGCTTGGTTTTAAGTTTGATTATGCGTATCAAGATTTCGGGATTTTGAAAAATGTTCAGTCATTTTCGCTGTCAATTCAATTTTAAAATAAAAATTTCAGGAGGTGGGAAAGTTTAAAAAGCGAGAGAAATTTTCAATCAAAATTAAATTTTCAACAAAAAACAAAATTAAGGTGAAGCCATGATGAGGAAAATTTTTCTAACGGCGGTTCTGCTTCTTGCCGTTTCAGTTTTTGCTTTTGCACAGACGACCGTAAAGGTCACATTCAATGTCAACACAGCGACATCTCCAAAACTTCTTGTTGACACTTCTCGTGTTGAGGTTCGCGGTTCGCATCCATTACTTGGTCCTTGGGGTAGTGCCCCGACAAACAGGATGACGAACATCGGCGGTGACTATTGGACTTTGACTGTAAGTTTCCCGGACACGATGGTTGGAAAAGTTGTTGAATACAAATTTTACGCTGAGGACTGGGAAGATGGTAGTAATTACTCATTGACCATTCCATCAAGTGATACGACACTTCCTTTTGTATTTTTCAGAAAACAAAATTGGGGACCGAATCCGCCGTATACACCAAGCGATTCAATTGATGTCTGGTTTAGAGTGTATGTTTACAACATACCTGAATTTGACCCAACTAAACATGTGGTTGGCGTAAGAGGTGCGCAACTGCCAAATCATAATGATTTCGGTGATATAAGCTGGGGTAAGACATTCGTCCTTAATCCTGAGCCAGCAAATGATAAGATGTGGTCAGGTAGGTTGAGATTCCCGAGCCCGTCATCAATCGCATATAAGTTCGTCATCGCTTATAAAGATAGTCCAGATGTTGTTGTAAGATGGGAAGGAGATCCAAATAGAGAAGTGACTGTAAATAAAGATACAACATTGAGGTGGACGACATTTGATAGGAAGGTCATAGCTCCAGCTAAGACAGTTCAACTTTATTTCAGTGTTAATATGAGCGTCTATCAGATGATAGGATATTTCAAGCCAGATAGTGGAGATGTTGTTCTCGTTCGCGGTTCATTTAATGGTTGGGGCGAACAAAATCAATTGCAACCTTCAACACTTGAACCTGGTGTCTGGGAAGGATTCGTACCTATAACTGCTGCACCAGGTGATTTCATTGAGTATAAGTATTACATCAAGACAGGTAATAATAATCAAGCAAGGGTTCCAAATGCTGGTTGGGAGCCCGGGGCAAATTACAAGTATACATTTACAGATGCTGATACGCAGGAAGTCCCAAGAAGATATTTCGCAGGGTCTGGACCTGAGGGATTTGTTCAAAAAGACGATGGGGTTGAAGTTTGGTTCTATTGTGATATGAGAGGTGCGACAGATAAGAATGGTGACCCAATTACAAGAGTTGATTCGCTCTTTATAGCTGGGAGTCAACCGCCTTTGTTCTGGATTTGGGATGATCCGACGAGGGACAGATCAGGAGTGAGGTTACACGATGATGGGAAGTATCCAGATAAAGTTGCTGGGGATACGATTTATTCGGTTGCGATTACATTCCCGAAGTGGTCATCAAAGGGACCGATACAGTTTAAGTTTGCAGTAAATGGACCTGTTGACAATGAGGCGGGATTCCAAGAGGACCATCTTTTGTTCCTTGATGATTTGCCAAATCAGCCGGGTAAGAAGGCGATAAATGAGCTTGAGGTTGTGAAGTTTGGGAGACAGCGTGGTCTTGGGGCTTTTAAGGACACGGTGAAGATAGTTAATAAATTCACCGGTGTGAAAGAGACGGGCGAGGTTCCTTTGACATATGCTTTGTATCAGAACTATCCGAACCCATTTAACCCGGTGACGACGATAAAGTATAGCATACCGAACAGTGAGCGTGTGGTTTTGAAGGTTTACAACATACTCGGTCAGGAGGTTGCGACATTAGTTAATGAAGAGCAAAGGGCTGGTGTATATGAGTTGAAGTTTGATGCATCAAATCTCGCAAGCGGTGTTTACTTCTATAAGTTGCAAGCTGGTAAGTTTATAGATGTTAAGAAGATGATGCTTGTTAAGTAAAAGTTTTTCCTTTCCTCTTGACGGGGGAGGATAAAGGTGCTAACCTCTCCCGCAAGAGGAGAGGGGTTGAAAGATTTGAAGTGAAATTTGAAGAGTATCCTCCCCCTTTGATGGGGGAGGATAAAGGTGGGGGTGAAATAGTTAATCACCCCTCACCCTAACCCTCTCCCGCAAGGGGAGAGGGAAATTAAAAATAAAAACTAAAACAAAAACAAAAAACAAACTAACGGAGGTCGCCATGATGAAGCGTATTTTATCAATCATCGGCTTGACCGCTGTTGCGGTCGTTTTCGCCCTTGCACAAATAACTGTTGATGGAGTAATTAGTGAATCTCAATACGCCCTTGTGGCTCAAAAACTAAATACCAATTCAGGATTCGGTCCCAATATTGATGTTCAAAAGATTTATGTTTATCCAGATGTGTTGAATTCAGTTTTGTATATTGGTGTTGTTTGCAAGTTAGATGTATCTAATGACAATGGGATTGGTATATGGTTAAATGTTACAGGAACAGGTTCACCTACTGGTGCTCCCGCGGGAACTTCTTTAGGAGGTATACAACCAGGATTTGGAGGGCATTATTTAGCAACCAGTACATATGTTAATTTTAAGGCGGACTTTGAAGTAGATTATATGTTTGCAATAAATCCAGGTTCTTCATCGACGAATTGTTATGTAGATGCTGCATCAAGAATTGGAACTCCAGCAAGGGTATATTTGGGTAATTGTGGTCAATCGGGTAATCCTCTTAATTACTCAACAACGGGAACTGTGTTTCAAAGTGGATACACTATTACTTTTGCATTTAATAATTCTGGAGGCACTAATACTGGATTTGAAATAAAGATTCCATTTGGAGCTATCGGAGCAAATTCTTCTCATAGTATTCAAATTTTTGCCTTTGTGGTTAGCGCAACTGCTTATTTTTCAAATGTTACTGTTCCAGGCAATGTTGGTGCTGATAACCTCGGATTTGAACCGAATTTTGGAAGTATATCTGGAGGTCCATATCATACAGCTGATATTTCACTTCCCGTTCAAGCTGTTTCTTTAGTTGCCATAACTGGTAATTCAAAGGTTACGCTTGTTTGGGAGACGGGGAGTGAATTTAACAACGCTGGATTTGAAATTTACAGAAAGGCACAGGATGAAAATGATTTCAAATATATCGCTGGTTATCAGACGAACCCTGAACTTAGAGGTCTTGGCACAAGCTCTCATGGTAAAAGATACACTTACACAGATGAAAATGTGAAAGGTGGCGCAACCTATGTATATAAGATTTATGCCGTTGACTTCAACGGGAACCGTCAAGAGTTCGGGTCAATAACCGCAAATGTCGTCGCTGAAATTCCAAATAAGTATGTTCTTTATCAAAATTATCCAAATCCATTTAATCCAGGGACTGAAATAAGGTTTGATCTTCCGAAGTCGGGAAATGTTAAGTTGGAGATTTTCAATTCGCTTGGTGAAAAGGTCGCTGTGCTTTATGATGGCTTCATGGAAGCTGGCTATGGTAAAGTCGTTAGATGGAATGCGAATGGATTCCCAAGCGGTGTTTATTATTACAGGTTGACAGCTGATGGATTTGTTGATGTTAAGAAGATGGTTTTGATGAAGTAAATAATTAACATCACCCCTCACCCTTGCCCTCTCCCGCAAGGGTGACGGGGATTGAAAAATTTAAAAGGTCTCCTTTCCTCTTGACGGGGGAGGATTAAGGTGCTAACCTCCCCCGCAAGGGGAGAGGGGATAAATAAGAAAAAATTTAAAACCAAGAGATTAAATTAAAAATGAAAAAATTCATCCTTTTAAATCTTTTGCTTCTTGTTTCAATCGCTTTCTCTCAAATTGTCCCCGTCACTTTCTATTACAAGCCACAAACACCGGTTAACGCTGTTTTCCTTGCGGGAAGCTTCAACAACTGGGGAAATAATGTCAATGGAATTGTCTCTGACACAAGATTTAGAATGAATTACGACCCTAATTCTGGTGTTTGGTATAGAGTTGAAAATCTCGGCGTTGGGACATTTGAATATAAATTTGTTGAAGATAGAAATGGCGATGGTGCTGGAGAGACATGGATAACCGACCCGAACAATCCGAGGATAAATTACCAAAATTTTCAGAACTCAATTATAATCGTCACCGATCCGATGGTTTTTCACCTTTTACCAAAACACGGAACGATAACTAACCGAGATCAACCTGAGATTTCAGCATACATTTTCTATTCTTCTGGTTCTACTATATCAGAGATAAATCTTTACATAGATGGTCAACTTGTTCCAAATGGGTTGAGTTATTTTAATCCCGGGAGTCAAAGGTTCAGTTATGTTCCGCCTCAGCCACTTTCAAACGGTCAACATTTCATAAAGCTTGAAGTTAAAACATCTTCTGGAAAGGTCGGTCAAGATACTTCAAGGTTTACAGTTGATGTGACATACAGAGTTTATCAATCGGAGTATGAGTTTATTTTTGACCCAAGGAGTTCAAGGAATCCGTACAAAAATATCACGAAGGTGACGCTTCGCGGTGAATTTAATGGTTGGGGGGAAGACCCGATGCAGTTTGATTCAACGCGTAATGTCTGGGTGAAAACATTGAAATTAACCGAGGGGGAGTACGAGTATAAGTTTTATCTTAACAATTCAATTTGGACAGCGGACCCGGATAACCCAGTTACAAGGGGGCAATATGGAAATTCCGTTGCTTATGTAAGAAGACAGCTTAAACCATATTTCAAAGTGTTAAGTCCTGTAAATGGTTCAATCTTTGGAGATACAACTCAAACAGTCAACATAATCGCAAAGGTTTTTGATAGTTCAAGGGAGAAAGGTATAAACCCGAGTTCGGTTAAAATTTATCTTGACGGGAATTTGATTACTGCAAATTTTGATACTTCAACTAAAATTGTAACAGCACAGGTTTCTGGATTGAGCGTTGGAAGACATGAGTTGAAATTTGAAGCGAGTGATAAAGAAGGCAATGTTGGAGTGACTTATTCGGTGTTTGGAATTTATCCATTGGGTTCTGGCTTTCACTATGTTGATAATACCGGAGACGATGTTGGTGATGGTGATTATGTTTATCCTAACGGTTTCCAGCCCGGTTCTTGCGATATTTTGAGCTTTGATATGTTTTTGAATTCAAACAAGGACACAATCTTTTTTGATGTCGGAATTCGCGATATCACAGTTAACACAGGGCTTGTAATTTCAATTAACACATCCATAGATAATTTCATTGCCGACCCATTTGGCGCAGGTGTTGAAATTTCCGATTTCAGCGATCGTGGTTTATACTTGATTTTTGCGCCCGGATTGAACGATCAAAGATTTAACGCAATTTATACAAAGGCATCACCTTTGACCAAATTAAAAAATATAGTGATTAACCCATCGGCGATTGACTCAAACAGAATAAGATTTTCGCTTTCCGTTGATGAGGTTGCAAGTTATCTTGGTACAGTCGCTCAAAAACTTTATGTGACGGTTTATTCTTTTCTTGTTGATGCTTCGGGAAATGTCGTTAAAATTAATTCTTCAAACGGTGGAAGCGATGAAAATGGGAATCCGAATGTTTTTGACATTGCTTTTGTTGATGACGCAGTTCAAAAGAAAATGTTAAGTTATTATGTCACTGGTTCAAGCCCTATTTATTCAAGGATTGATAACGAATGGCGTGGTTATGCTGGTATAAGACCTGAGCAACTTGGATTTGATGTTGCAGGTGTTCCAATAGTTAAAATTTTGACCCAGCCGAGGAAAACGAGGAAAACAAGCGTAACCATAAACGGCGAGATAAGGCGTTCTGATGGAACACTTGCGACAGAAGTCACATACATTGAGCTTTTCGTAAACGGGAATAAGGGAACATACGGAGCATCTGGAGGTAAATTTTCAGCGAATGTTTCACTTGTTGAGGGAGACAACATAATACAGGCGAAAGCAAATTTAAATAACAAGGTTGGTTATTCAAACAAGGTTAACATTTATAGAATAGTTGATCATCGTCCGAATGCAAAGATAACTTTTTCAATTTCCGGAAACACAATATATCTTGATGCAAGAAACAGCACCGATCCAGATGGCGATGTTTTGAATTTCGTTTGGTATGCTGATTCAACGAATCCTGAGTTGATAACTGGGGTTAATGGTTCAACTTCAAATGTTATTGCAATCTCAAAACCACAAACAACTGGAGATTATTTCTTCACGCTTATTGCAAGGGACCCCTCCGGTAATGCGGATACGACAAGAAATTATTTCACAATAAATGCAGATGGATCGGTTTACTTTCCAGGTTATGCTGATAATCCAGCTTGGGTGAAAAATGCAAGGATGTATTTGATATTCCTTCATTCATTTACAGATGATGGAACGATTAAATCGGCGACATCGCGACTTGAATATGTTAAGTCAATGGGATATAATGTCATTTGGCTTATGCCTATTATGTTGAACCAGTATAGAATTGACGCTGTCGGGGGTGGTTACGGTATAATTGATTTTTATAAGATTGCTCCGGAGTATGGGACAATGGATGACTTCAAGGAATTTTTGAGAAAAGCACATTCGCTTGGGATAAAAGTCATACTTGATGTAACTGTAAACCATGTCGCTGATGGTCATCCCTGGGTTCAAAGCATACGACAGTATAAAGAAAATTCACCATATTGGAGTTTCATACAACATACCATATTCCCGCACGGTGAGGAATTACCGCAGTCGTATTCACCTGATTCTGCTTATGTAAGATACGCTGATTGGTCGCTTGCAAATCTTGACTGGTCTGATATTGATTTGAAAAGCTACATGATTGATATGTTGAAATGGTGGGTCAAAGATGTAGGGGTTGATGGTTTTAGGTTTGATGTTTATTGGGGACCGCAAAAAAGATATGGGGAACAAAATTTCGGCAAACCGTTAAGGGAAGCGCTTAAAAAAGTTAAGCCAGATATTTTGCTTTTGGCTGAAGCTGCTGGAACTGGCTTAGGAACAGAGATCATCTACGCTGATAAAGGTGGAGGTGTTGACGCAGCGTATGATAGAAACATGTGGAACGCATTTAGAAATCTGTATTCAATGAGTTTGAATGAGATAAACAATGTCTCAACAAACTACGGCTATTATCCTGGACCAAACGCTCAATATCTTCGTTATATGGAAAATCAAGATGAAACGCGAATTGCTCTAATTTACCAAAGTGACCTGAGGAAGACAAAACCACTTGCGACGCTTTTATTTACAATTCCCGGGATTCCACTTGTATATGCAGGTCAGGAAGTTGGCTTTGGAAATGGGATGGGTGAATTTGAAGGTAGAAGATATAAAATAAATTGGAATGACCCTGATAAAGAACTTTTGCAAGCGCATTATCAACGGCTTGCACATTTAAGGGCGAAATTCCCAGCTTTTAGGAGTAGAGAACATGTTATGGTAAATTCAAACGATTCAAAAGTTTACGCTTATGTGAAAAGGTTTGAAAATCAAAATGGGCTGGTTGTGTTGAATTTTTCAGATCAAACGAAGACAGTATCGCTTAACATAAGAGATGTCGTAAGTTTTACTGGTGGTGTAAATGACAACGCAAATTATTACTTGAACGACCTGTTTAGAAATATCAATCAACAAATTAGCGGTGCTGGGCTTTCAAATGTTCAAATTACGCTTGAGCCGTATGGTTCAGCGGTTTACACGGTGTCTTTGACGAGAGATACTCTTCAAGTTCCACCGATAGTTTCAGTGCCATCTGATGAAGTTGGTCAAATACCTTTGAAATTTAAACTTTATCAAAATTACCCAAATCCATTTAACCCCGAGACATTGATTGAATTTGAAGTTCCGATTAAAAGTGATGTAAAAATTAGCGTTTATGATATGCTCGGTAGGGAAGTTGCGACGGTTTTTCAAGGTGAGTTGAGCCCGGGAAGATTCAAGGTTAAATTTCACGCTGATGGGTTGCCAAGTGGGATTTATTTTTATGAGTTAAAGGCAGGCAATTTCAGAGAGGTCAAAAAAATGATTTTGTTAAAATAACCTCGTTTTAAAGATGAAAAAAATACTCATCTTTTTGTTTGCATCTGTTCTTTTTGCTCAACCGAAGTTTGAAAATGGTTATGTTGTATTTACAATCTATGCTCCCGATGCGAAAAAAGTTGCAGTTGCTGGTGATTTTAACGGATGGAGCAAAAATGATTTCTTGACGAAAGATGAAAAAGGATTTTGGAGTGGGAAATTTAAAATTAAACCTGGGCTTTACCAATATAAATTTATTGTTGATGACAAGTGGATGACCGATCCTGAAAATCCGGTGAAGGTTGAAAATTTCAACAGGACCGATTATAACTCTGTCTTTGTTTTATCTTACGATTGGAAAATTTTGCTTCAATCAGTTCCAGATGCTAAATCAAATCCTGACGATGTTTATCCAAAGACGAACAAAATTTATCTTAACATAATCTGGCATCAACATCAACCTTCCTATATTGACCCTGAAAGAGATGAACTTCGTGGACCTTGGGTTAGGACTCACGGGACGAAAGATTATTACGATATGGCGAGCATACTTGAAAAATATCCCGATGTTCATGTTACAATAAATTTGACTTCATCTTTGTTATTGCAAATTGAAGAATACTATGTGAAAAGGTTAAAGCGTTATGTTGATTTAAAGAGGAATAGAGTTGATGCAAAGCGTTATTTCAAAGACGGTGTTAAGATAGACCCTTGGATTGATTTGATGTTGAAGAACTCGGAGGAGTTTACTGAGGTTGATTTCGGATATCTTTACAAGAATCCGTGGAATTGTTTCAGCGTAAGTGAAGTTGTTTTAGATAGATTTCCAGAATACAAAGCTCTAAAGGAAAAGAATCCGAATGAATACAGCATTTCAGATATCAGGAAGATAAAATTTTTCTTTTATCTTGCGAATTTTGACCCGGATTTTTTGAATGGGAAAATAAACTTGCCAAATGGATTAACAGTTGATTTAACCGATTTAATTGAGCGAAGGGAAGGGAAATACTATCTCAAAAGGGAAATCACCGAGGATGACTGTAATAGAATTGTTGCAGAAACATTTAAAGTGATGTCCTCAATTATTCCGATACATAAAAAATTGATGTATGACCCGAAGACAAAGAAGGGGCAAATTGAAGTTATAACGACGCCTTTTTATCATCCGATTTTGCCGTTGATTTATGATTCTGATATAGCGCGAATTTCTCAACCGTTTGACAAGCTTCCGAAAAGGTTTAATTATCCAGAGGACGCTTATATGCAGGTGAAAAAATCAGTTGAATATTATCAAAAAATTTTCGGTAGAAAACCGCTCGGTATGTGGCCAGCAGAAGGTGCGGTGTCTGAACAAGTTATATCGGTTTTTGTAAAAAATGGAATAAAATGGATAGCCACGGATGAGAAAGTGCTTTCAAAGTCGGCGGGAGGGACTTTGCCTTTTTATTTTCCATATCGCGTTGATGAGGATACGATAAAGGGAAATAAAAATGAGAATGGTTCGCTTTTGATTGTTTTTAGAGATACGCATTTGTCCGACGCAATTGGGTTCGTTTATCAAAATTACGACCCCGAAGTTGCTGCGGATGATTTTATACGTTATGTTTTAAGTTTCGCCCCGAAAGATTCAAGTGAAGAGAGATTGATCTCAGTTATTCTTGACGGTGAAAATGCCTGGGAGTGGTATAGAAAGGATGAAGATGGTAAGGGATTTTTAAACGCTCTTTACAGAAAGTTGAGCAAACTCTATAAGGATGGTCAAATTGTAACTGTGACGATGTCAGAGTGGATATATGGGAATCCAAAAAGAGGTATTAAACCACACCCAATAGTAGAGCATATTGAAATTGAACCGCTCTGGGCAGGTAGCTGGATTAATGCTAATTTTGATACTTGGATCGGTGAGGAAGAGGAAAATTTAGCTTGGGAGTATTTGCTTCATGTAAGGCAGGATATGGAAAAGTTGAAAGTTGAATTTCCAAGGGACTTTGAGTTCCCTAAACTTGGAACGAAGAGATATTACGAACTTAAGGCGTGGGAGTCAATTTTCTCTGCTGAGGGAAGCGACTGGTTTTGGTGGTACGGTGAGGATCAAACCGGTCTTGGTGGAGATGAGCCGTTTGATGAGGGATTTAGGACACATTTGATTAATGTTTATAAATTTCTTCAGAAGGCGGGTTATAAAGTTGAAATTCCTGAATTTCTTAACAATTCAATTCTCCGCTTGAAATGAGAGACCTTTTTGTTTTATGTCTTTCTTTATTGATGTTCATTGTGTCTTGTTCTGAGGATAAAAATGAGATAAGAATAGTTATTTGGCATCAGAAACCACCTGGCGAAAGGGAAGTCCTTGAAAGCGCAGTGAAAAAATATATGTTAGAACATCCAAATGTAAAGGTGATTGTTTTGTATAAAGAGACGGAAGAATTGAGATCGGCTTACATAATTTCAGCAGTAGCAGGAAAGGGACCTGATATTGTATATGGTCCAAGCGACCAGATAGGTGTTTTTGAAGTTCTTGGGATAATAAAACCACTTGAGGAAATTTTTGATACAAGTTTCATAAATCAATTTGACCCGAGAGGGTTGCTGTGGTATAAGGGACATTTGTATCAGATAGGGGATCAAATTGGCAATCACCTTTTTTTGCTTTACAACAAAAAACTTATCAAAAAGCCACCTGAGACGATGAGCGAACTCATTAGTATTGGGAAAGAAATTACAAAAGATATTGATGGGGATGGTAAGATTGATCAGTATGGGCTTGTCTGGAATTACACCGAACCGTTTTTCTTTATCCCATTTTTAACTGGTTTTGGTGGTTGGGTGATGGATTCCGTTGGTAATCCAACTTTGAACACAGAGGCAACTGTTAAGGCGCTTAAATTCGTTCGGGATTTAAAAGATAAATATAAAATTGTCCCTCGTGAATGCGACTATAATACAGCTGATGCTCTTTTTAAGGAGGGTAGAGCTGGAATGTTGATAAATGGTCCTTGGTCTATCGGCGGTTATAAAAAAGCAGGGGTTGATTTTGGAATAACTAGAATACCAAAGGTTGATGAAACGGGGCTTTGGTCATCTCCTATGGTCGCGATAAAAGGTTATTCAATCAATGTCAATGTTGATGAAAGTAAAATGCCTTATGTGATTGAGCTTTTCAAATATCTTGTCAGCCCGGAGGTTCAGCTTGAACATACAAAAGTTTTGGGAACGATACCAACACATAAAAAAGCCCTTGAAAGTGAAATTGTAAAGGGTGACCCTTTGATACAAGCATCTATTTCTCAAATGGAAGTGGGAAGACAAATGCCAGTTGTTCCCGAGCTTCGCGCAATATGGGATGCAATGCGACCTTATTATCAAGCAGTGCTTGGTGGCACAATTTCTTCGGAGGAAGCAGCTGAAAAGATGCAACAACTTGCGATAAAAAAAATTGAAGAGATGAATGAATAAAGGGCGAAACATCTTTATAGTTGCTTTTCTCTTGCCAGCTGTAATTGTGATGTTTGGAGTCATTGTATATCCATTCATTTATAACATCGTTATTTCGCTTTCAAATATGAGTTTGAGGCATTTCCGCGATTGGCGAATAATAGGGCTAAGGCAATATGTTAAGGTTTTCTCCGAGGAAATTTTTTATTCAGTTTTCTTTAAGACATTGATCTGGACATTTGTGAATGTTTCCTTCCATGTAGTTATAGGTGTTTTCCTTGCTTTAATCTTGAATAAGAAATCGCTAAAATTTAAGCCGATTTTCAGAACACTTTTAATTTTACCTTGGGCAATTCCACAAGTTATAACCGCATTAACTTGGAGAAGCATGTTTAACTTTGAATACGGTGCGATAAACATATTTATCGCAAAATATTTGAATTTATCACCCGTAGAATGGCTATTGCGACCCTTTGAGGCGTTCACTGCTTGTATCATAACTAATGTCTGGCTTGGGTTCCCATTTATGATGGTTGTTGCCCTTGGTGGATTACAAAGCATCCCGCAAGAATTATACGAAGCAGCTGAAATAGATGGAGCATCGGCGTGGCAGAAGTTTAAAAATATAACATTGCCGTTTCTAAGACCCGTTATGGCTCCGGCAATTACGCTTGGCATTATATGGACTTTTAATAACCTTAATATAGTTTGGCTTGTTTCAAATGGCGGTGAACCCGGAGATCAAACGCATATACTTGTCTCTTATGTTTATAAAGCAGCTTTTAACCTTTACAGATATGGATATGCGTCGGCTTTGTCAGTTGTGATATTTTTAATATTGCTCGCCATTGGGCTATATTTCCTAAAGAAAACAAGGGCTGTGGAATCAGTGTATGAATGAAAAAGTGAAAAAAATTTTAATTGACTTCTCCGCCTATCTTTTTCTTATTATCTTCACAACGCTTACTGTTTATCCCGTTTTGAATGTCATCAGCATCTCATTGAGACCCGCAGATAAACTTCTCTCAACATCTCTTAGTATAATCCCAGATGGAGCGAGTTTAAACTCTTACATTTCTTTATTTACACAAACACCTTTTTTGAGATGGCTTTTTAATTCAACATTTGTTTCGGTTGTTGTGATGATAACTGGTGTTACGCTTGCCTCAACCGCTGGCTACGCTCTGTCAAGATTTAAGTTCTTTGGGAAAAAAGCTGTTATGATTGGGATTTTGATAACGCAGATGTTTCCAGCTACGATGCTTTTGCTACCACTTTATATTATGCTTATAAAACTCAAACTTCTCAATAGTTATCTCGGTGTGATAATTGTTTACACATCAACCGCTCTACCGTTTTGTGTATGGCAAATGAAAGGATATTATGATACAATTCCTGTGAGTTTAGAAGAAGCTGCGCGAATAGATGGATGTAATCAGTTTCAAGCATTTTATAAAGTTGTTTTCCCACTGGCTCTTCCAGCTCTTGTTATAACAGCGCTTTTTTCTTTTATGTCATCTTGGGCAGAGTATGTCGTCGCTGCGCAAATTTTACAAGAGCCAGAACTTTATACACTTGCAATTGGGCTTAAACAATTTGAATCAAGTATGGCTACACAGTGGGGACTTTACGCAGCTGGTTCTCTTGTTGTGAGTATTCCAGCGGTTTTGTTATTTTTATTTTTGAGCAGATATCTAATCTCGGGATTGACGCTTGGCAGTGTAAAAGGTTGAAAACTAAATTGGATTTTGGCAATGGAAATTAAAGTTAACGGTTTTAAAATTAACTATAATCTACAATTGGTTGAGTCAACTCCCGTTGTCGTCTTTGTTCATGCCTTCCCGCTAAATCAAAAAATGTGGGATGACCAAGTTAAAGCTCTACAAGGTAAATTTTCTGTTCTTACATATGACCTCAGGGGATTTGGCAAAAGTGAAGTTGGAGATGGACAATATATGTTTGAAAACCATGTTGATGATTTTATTGAGCTGATTTTAAGTTTGAAAATTGAGAAAGTTATCGCTTGTGGGTTATCAATGGGCGGGTATGTGATTTTGAGGGCGTATGAGAAGAATCCTTCTCTTTTTCACGGGCTGATATTATGTGATACAAAAGCAGAAGCAGATGGAAACGAAGCGAAGCTCAGAAGAAATCAAATGCTTCATATTTTGAAATTTCACGGAAAGGAAAAATTTATTGAGGAGTTTATAAAAACGGCGCTTTCGCCCAAAACATTTGAAAAAAAACCGGAAGTTGTTGAATTAGTAAAGGGGTTGATAGCGGAAAATGATGAGAAAGGAATTGCGGGAAATTTAATAGCGCTTTCAACGAGGACAGATACAACCTCTTTGCTTGATAAAATTGATATCCCGACGATGTTTATCGTTGGTGAAGATGATGTATTGACACCGCCAGCATTAGCTCGCGAGATTATTTCAAGAATTAAAGGTGGTGAACTTGTTGTAATTTCAAACGCGGGGCATTTAAGTAATCTTGAAAATTCCGAGGAGTTTAATCGCGCAATTTTAAATTTCTTGGAGAAAATTTAATCGCCGTATCTTTCTCGCATAATTTTCGCTACAGTAACCATATTTTTTAACGATGGTATGACCTCCTCCCAATTTCTCGTTTTCAATCCGCAGTCCGGGTTTATCCATATTAAATTTTTGTCAATTAACTTTATTGATCTCTCGGCTATCTCAAGCATCTCTTCAATTGTCGGAATGCGAGGTGAGTGAATGTCATAGACGCCAGGACCTATTGCATGGTCATATTTAAATTTTTCAAACGCATCCAATATCTCTCCTTTGCTTCGCGATGCTTCAATCAAGATGACATCAGAGTCCATAGCATAGATGTATTCAATGATCTCGTTAAACTCTGAATAGCACATATGTGTTTGAATTTGTGTCTCCGCCTTAACTTGTTCATTGGTCAGTTTAAAAGCATTAACAGCCCATTCAAGATATTCTTTCTGCTTTGATTTCTTAAGCGGTAATCCCTCTCTAAATGCTGGCTCATCAATTTGAATTACTTTAATCCCGGCTTTTTCAAGGTCGCTGACCTCATCGCGCAATGCAAGTGCGATTTGATAAGCAATCTCTTTCTTAGGTATATCTTTTCTGTAAAACGACCAGCTTAAAATTGTAACTGGTCCAGTGAGCATTCCTTTGACTGGTTTTGAAGTGAGCGACTGAGCATAAGAAATTTCCTTAACAGTCATCGGTTCAGGTCTTGAAACATCTCCATAGATGATTGGCGGTCTTACGCATCTTGTCCCGTATGATTGAACCCAACCGTTCTTAGTAAATGCGAAGCCCTTCATCTTCTGCCCGAAAAATTCAACCATATCCGATCTTTCAAATTCACCATGCACGAGAACATCAAGACCAAGTTCCTCTTGAATTTTTATGACATTTCTTATTTGCTCTTTTATGAAGTTTTCATATTCATCTTGCGAGATTTTACCAGCAACGAAATCCGCTCTTGCTTTTCTGACTTCTTTTGTTTGCGGGAAGCTACCTATTGTAGTAGTTGGGAATTTCGGAAGACCAAGAAGTGAAATTTGCTTCTGGTATCTTTCTTTGAAGTTATCTTTTCTGCCGATTTTATTCTCATCAATTTCCGCAACTCTTCTTCGCACCCGCTCATCTTTGAATTCATCCCTTATCGCTTGCAAATTTTGTGAAGGCACAGGGAAACCCTCGTTAATTATTTTTTTCAGCATTTTCAATTCATCAAGTCGTTCATTAGCAAATGATAAAAGGTTAATCAACCTTTCATCAAGATGTCCCTTTTCATACTCTATTGAAACCGGGAGATGGAAAAGCGGGGATGAATTTGAAATGATGAGTTTATCTTCGCTGACGAAATTCAAAATTTGATTTATCAAGTCAACGGTTTTCGCAAAGTCAATTTTCCATGGGTCTCTGCCTGAGACAATCCCTGCGATTAATTTTTTGTCCTTTGGAAAGCCAAACTTTTTTAAATTCTCAAGATTTTCATCGTTGACTGTAAAATCAAGTCCAATTCCACTCACAGGCAAATTATTAACAATTTCCTCATATCTTGATAAACTCTCATAATATGTATGGACGAAAACCTCAATATCTTTAAGTCCCTGCGTTAAAGTCCTGTAGGATTCAGTTAAAATTGCAACATCATCTTCTTCCAGATCAAGGACAAGCGCTGGCTCATCAAGCTGGATGGCTTTAACTCCATTTGCCTCAAGTTCTTTTAAAATTTGATTGTAAATTTTTGAGGCATTTATAACAAGTTCCTTAAAATACTCACTCTCTCTTGCTTTTACCATGTGAACTAAAAGTGTTCCCTCTTGCTTCTTGGGAACTTTACCAAGCCAAACATAAGTAAATGGACCAACGATAACAGGTTTAGTTTCAATTCCTATTTTTTCAAGTGCAAATTTATACGAGTCAAGTGGTCTATTTTTTAGAAGTTTGAATTCGTTTTCAAATTCCGGGACAATGTAGTGATAATTTGTATCAAGCCACTTTGTCATTTCACAAGCCACCGCTGTTTTGCTCCCTCTTGCCATTGCGAAATATGTATCAATGTCGTAATTATCACCGAATCTTTTAGGTATTACACCAAGCATCGTTGAAATGTCAAGTATGAAATCGTAAAGGGAAAAGTCGTTTGATGGGATATAGTCAAGTTCAGCTTCATAAAGTGTTTTCAAACGCTGTATTTGAATTTCTTCTGTTAATTTGTAAAGTTCTTCTTTCGTTATTTGACCCGCCCAATAGCTTTCAACTACTTTTTTTAATTCTCTATTTGGACCGATTTTTGGATAACCGAAAGCGGTCGTTTTTATCGCCATCCTCAGTTGAATTTATTTTTTCTTTATTTAGTGTCAATTATACAAAAATTTTGAAATAGTTGCAAATAGTCATAAAACCATTGTCAGAAGAGCCATTCTTACAAGTAGTCCGTTGCGAGTTTGTTTGAAATAAACAGCCCGCGGATCGTCATCAACCTCAATTGATATCTCGTTTAACCTTGGCAAAGGGTGCATTATTATCGCCTTTTGTTTCAACTTTTGAAGCACATCTTTATCAATGAAGTAATTCTTAACAGTTTTCTCATAAAGTTCAATTTTATCCCCGAATCTTTCTTTCTCAATTCTCGTTACATAGACAACATCAACTTCTGATATCACTTTATTCAGATCGTTCTCAAGAGTGAACCAAACATTATGCCTTATTAAGTAATCTTGGATATCTTCTTTTATTTGAAGAAAATCGGGCGCAATGAAGTAAAGCATGACCCTTTCAAATTTTCCAAGAAGGTAAGCAAGTGATCTTACGGTTCTGCCTTGTTCAAGGTCTCCGACGAACGCAACTTTAAGTCCATCAATGTAGCCAAGCTCTTTATAAATTGTGTAAAGATCTAAAAGAGCTTGAGTTGGATGTTGTCCGCCTTTACCATCGCCAGCGTTTATTATGGGAACTTTTGAGACAAGCGAAGCTCTTTTTGCAGCTCCGATTTCAGTATGTCGCAAGACGATGACATCTGCAAAGTTTGAGACAACCCTTATCGTATCTTCAAGTGTTTCACCTCCGATTACAGATGAAAACATATGAGCCTGCTCTGTTGTTATGACTTTTCCGCCAAGGCGATACATCGCCGACTCAAAAGAGAACCTTGTTCTTGTTGAAGGGGCGTAAAATAAAGAAGCCATGATTTTGTTCTGGTAATCAAGTGTCCCGCCTCTCTCAAGTATTTTCTCCATTTGATCGGCAACTTGAAAAATCTCGTGAATGAGTGGAAGCGTGAATTGTTGTGATTCAATTACATGGTTTAACTTCGTCATCTGTTAAGCTTATTTTGATTTAACAATTCTCGTTCCTGCCTTTCCAAGAACTGCTTGAACTAAATTTTCAGGCGAAGTAATGATTGCACAATTTCCACCATTACTTATAAAATCAATGACAGCTTCAATTTTTGGTCCCATGCTCCCGGGTGGGAAATGTCCTTCCTCATAAAATTTTTTCGCTTCTTCAAGGCTAATTACATCAAGCGCCATTTGGTTTGGTTTTTTATAGTTCAGGTAAACTTTGTCCGTGTCGGTTGATATTATAAAATAATCAACATCAAGATATTTTGCCAAGACAGCCGAAGCCCTGTCTTTATCAATCACAGCTTCAACACCAGAGAAGTGGTCATCTTTTTTAACAACTGGGATACCACCACCGCCGACAGCGATTACGATCATCCCATCTTCAATGCATTGCTTTATCGCATCTTTTTCAACGATATCAATCGGTTTTGGAGAAGGAACAACACGACGATAACCTCTCCCGGCATCTTCAATTATCTCCCATCCGAGTATTCTTTTTCTTTCAGCTTCTTCTTTAGTATAAAATGGACCAATCGGTTTGCTTGGTTTTGAAAATGCTGGATCGTCCTTATCAACAACCACTTGAGTTATGATTGTGATGACTTGTTTTTTTATCCCTTTTTTCCAAAGCGATTTTTGGATAGAATTTTGAAGTATGTATCCGATCTCACCTTGTGTTGAAGCTACACAGACATCAAGTGGCATTGAATAAACCTGCCCAGCCCCAGTTTCAACCCTTATTAATTGAGCACCAACCTGGGGACCGTTTCCATGGGTTATGACGAGGTTAAAATCCATTTCAATTAGTTCTGCTATATATTCGGCTGTTTTTTCGGCATTTTCAAATTGTTCTTCAATAGTTCCTCGTTGTCCGGCTCTTATAAGGGAGTTTCCACCGACTGCGAGAAGAGCTTTTTTAGTCGCCATAAAAAAATTTTGTTTATTTATCTTTCATCAACTCATACATAATTGCTTTTTGCACATGGAGGCGATTTTCTGCCTCGTCAAATACAACACTATTAGGTGAATCAATTACATCATTTGTAACTTCTTCTCCACGATGAGCAGGAAGACAATGCATGAAAATCGCATCTGGTTTAGCGAGAGAGAAAAGCTCTTTATTTACTTGATACGGTTGGAAAATTTTCTTTCTAATTTCCGCTTCGGATTCCTGTCCCATACTTGCCCAAACATCGGTGTAGACCACATCTGCATCTTTTACACCTTCGTAAGGGTCATTGATTACAGTTATATTTGCCCCCGTCAACTTAGCATCTTCAACTGCGAGCTCATAGATTTCCTTCTTCGGCTCGTAACCTTTTGGTGTGACAGCCCAGAAATTTACACCGAGTTTTGCAGCACCAAACATCAGTGAATGGCAAACATTATTCCCATCACCGATGAAGACAACCTTTAATTTTTTTAAGTCGCCCTTCTTTTCAATCATTGTGAAGTAGTCAGCCATAGCTTGACACGGATGGAGGAGATCTGTAAGACCATTTATGACTGGAATTTTAACTGCCCTTGCAAGTTCAAGGACGATTTCATGCGCAAATGTTCTTATCATAATTGCGTCAACCATTCTCTCAAGCGTTTTACCAACATCATAAACCGATTCCCTTTTTCCCATTTGAATATCTGATGGAGCAAGATAAATCGCATCGCCACCAAGTTGACGAATTCCAACTTCAAAACTTACCCGTGTTCTCAACGATGGCTTTTCAAAAATTAGAGCAAGGATTTTGCCTTCAAGCGATTTTGAAAATTTTTTTGGATTTGACTTCATCTCCTTAGTCAACTCAAAAATCCGATGGACTTCTTCAATCGTTAAATCATGAATTGAGATAAAATCTTTGTTTTGCATATAATTTACCAAGTTTATTTTTTGATGTTCTTTTTGACGAATTCCTCAAGTATGTCTTGAAGATCTGGCTTGCCTATTTCTTGAAGTTCATATCTAACCCGTACACTTGGCTTGTTCATTTTCAAAATCCTTCTCAAGTCAATTGGGGTTCCAATTATAACTATATCCGCTGGTGTTCTGTTGATAGTTTTTTCAAGTTCTTTTATTTGTTCTTTCCCATAACCAACCGCTGGGAGCAAATCTTTTATCTGCGGGTATTTTTTGAATGTCTCTTTTATTGAACCAACAGCATAATCACGGGGGTCAACAAGTTCCTTTGCCCCGAATTTCCTCGCGGCTAAAACCGCTGCACCATAACTCATCTCTCCGTGAGTAAGTGTTGGACCGTCTTCAACCGCAAGGGCTCTTTTACCTCGTATCAACGCACCATCTTCAACAAAAATTGGTGACGCTGACTCAATTATTATTGCTTTCGGGTTAACCTCCCTTATATTTTTCCGCACAGTTTCAACATCCTCGGGTCGTGCGGAGTCAACCTTGTTTATGACAACTACATCGGCAATTCTTAAATTTGAACTGCCAGGGTAGTAAGTTAATTCATGCCCTGGTCTATGTGGATCGGTTACCACAATGGTTAAGTTTGGTCTGAAAAATGGCATATCGTTATTTCCACCATCCCAAACTATAACATCAGCTTCGCTTTCCGCTTGGCGGAGGATTTTTTCGTAATCAACGCCCGCATAAACTACCCCACCGTTTACAATGTGCGGTTCATACTCTTCCATTTCCTCAATTGTGCAGTTTTGTCGTATCATATCTTCAATTGATGCGAATCTTTGTACCACTTGTTTTCTTAAATCTCCATAAGGCATTGGATGTCTTACGACGACAACCCTCAGACCCATTCCTCTTAACAATTTTGCGACCTTTCTTGATGTTTGGCTCTTCCCACAGCCAGTCCTTACTGCTACAACAGCCACAACTGGAACTTTACTTTCAAGCATTGTTTGATTTAAACCAAGCAATCTAAAACTTGCGCCTGCGGAAATTACCCTTGACGCCCTCTCCATGACATATTGATGTGATACATCGGAATATGAAAATACAACTTCGTCAACTTTAAATTTTTTGATCAATTCCTCAAGCTTTTCCTCGGGATAGATTGGAATTCCCTTTGGGTAGAGTTTGCCGGCGAGTTCGGATGGGTATTTTCTATTTTCAATGTTTGGGATTTGTGTTGCGGTAAAGGCGACGACTTCATAATTTTCATTATCTCTATAAAACATATTGAAATTGTGGAAGTCACGACCGGCTGCTCCCATGATGATGACTTTTGTCCTTGGCATAAAACCTCCTTAAAAAGTTTTTGATTTTGCAGTTATAAAAAAATTAATTGTCGTAGGGAAAAAGAGATGAAAGGGAAATGCCTAAGTTTTGTGGTCTTTTGCAATTATTTGTCTTTGTTTTGCGGACATAATTGAATTGTCGCTTGAAAAGATTGCGAATCTTTTGTAAATTATATTGGAAATTTAAACAAAAAAATTTGAAAAAACAAATTTGCAAAAATTTAAACACAAAGGGAGGTGCGGTATATGTTCAAGGATTCAATTGAATTAAAAAATTATCTCAATGGTATCGTTGAGTTCAATGGCGATGTCAATGTCCTTGACCCTTTGAAATTACGAGAGAAGGCAATTGATGAGCTTGTTTATAACGCTGTTTTTAATCCCGATGAAAATTTGAAGATGGAAATTCGCAATTTGATAAGGAAAATCGCTTGTAAACTTGGGATAGTGCCTTCATCAATACAGCCGTTTTATGAGGCGATGGGGAGAGGCGAAGTTGGCGGGTTTACGGTTCCAGCGGTAAATATAAGAGGATTAACATACGATGTGGCTCGGGCTTATGTAAGGGCAGTGAAAAAGCATAATGTCGGAGCTTTCATCTTTGAGATAGCCAAGTCAGAAATCGGCTACACATTCCAAAGACCGAGCGAATATACCGCTTGCGTTTTGTCTGCTTGTATAAAAGAGGGTTATCAAGGACCCGTTTTCATTCAAGGAGACCATGTTCAAGTAAGCGCAAAAAAATATAAAGAGGACCCAGAAAAAGAGATCAATTTATTGAAAGAGCTTGTTAAGGAGGAAATTGAAGCTGATTTTTATAACATTGACATTGATAGTTCAACGCTTGTTGATTTGAGTAAGCCAACGCTTGATGAACAACAACGCCCAAATTATGAAGTTGCGGTTGAAATGACTGAATACATAAGAAAACTTCAACCTCAAGGTATTGAAATTTCCGTTGGTGGAGAAATAGGTGAGGTTGGCGGTAAAAATAGCACACCCGAAGAGTTGAGGGCTTATATGCAAGGTTATCTCAAGCTTTTATCTGAAAGGGGAAATTATAAGGGTATAAGTAAGATAAGCGTTCAAACAGGGACAACGCACGGTGGAATACCTCTGCCAGATGGAACAATAGCACAGGTTAAAATTGATTTTGAGACACTGAGAGTTCTCTCGGAAGTGGCCAGGAAAGAATATGGATTATCCGGGGCAGTTCAACACGGGGCTTCAACTTTGCCTGAGGAATTATTTGATAAATTCCCACAAGTTGGAACTGCTGAAATTCACCTTGCGACTGAGTTTCAAAATATGATTTACTCAATGTTACCAGATGATTTTAAGCGTGAGGTGTATGAGTTTTTAAAGAAAGAATTCAAAGATGAATGGAAAGCAGGAGATACCGAGGAGCAGTTTATTTACAAGACAAGAAAGAAGGGTTTTGGACCTTTCAAAAAGGAATTTTGGGATTTGCCACAATCATTAAAGGAAGAGATTGGGATCGCTCTTGAGAAAAAGTTTAGCTTGCTTGTTCAGAAGCTCAATGTCGTCAACACCTATGACCTTGTCTGCAAGTATGTTAAGTGAATCAATTGGGAGGGTTATATCCCTCCCCTTTTCAAAAATTTTTAACTGGAATTTCATACGGGGAATTTTTTATTTTGTTTTACTATCCTTCTTTGTCTATAAATCTCCCGCCTCAGATAATAAGTTTTTAATAAAGTTTTACGATGGAGATAAAGAAAAAATTCTAACCTACGAGCTGAAACGACCAAAGGTTGCTCTTGTGTTAAGTGGAGGTGGTGCAAGGGGCTTGAGCCATATCGGTGTCTTAAAAGTCCTTGAAAAATATAACATCCCGATTGATTATGTTGTTGGAACGAGTATGGGAAGTATTGTTGGTGGGTTATACTGCGCTGGGCTTAAATCAGGAGAGATTGAAAAAATCGCCTTGTCTACAGATTGGAGGGAGGTGTTAAGTTTAGGCGAGGGCGAAGATAGGGCAAATCTTTTTCTTGAAAGAAAGTATTTAGTTGAAAAGAGCTTTCTTTACTTCAGATTCAAGGGTTTAAAACCATTGCTCCCATCTTATGTCGTGTCAGGTCAGAAGATAACCGAATCACTTTTCAAAATTTTTTTCAAATCGCCATTTCATTATATCACAAATTACGACAGTTTGAAGCCGAAATTTTTCTCTGTCGCAACCGATCTCGTCAGCGGGAAAAGGGTTGTTTTTTCAAGTGGGAACCTTGTTTATGTCGTCAGGGCAAGTTCTACAATACCACTTGTCTTTCAACCAGTTGTGATTGACACGCTCGTCCTTGTTGATGGGGGGTTAATTTCAAATATACCAGCTGATGTGGCAAGAAACCTCGGCTGTGACATCGTTTTGACAGTTGACGCCACAAGCCCTTTGCGGACACCAGAAGAAATTCAACTGCCCTGGAATACGGCTGATCAAATTGTCGGGATAATGATGCAGTTGTCAAATAAATTTCAACTTGAAAATTCGGATATAGTTATAAAACCAAAACTTGATGAAATTTCCGCATCGGACTTTGACAAGGCAAAATATATAATTGAAAAAGGAGAAGAAGCAGGCGAAGAGAAAATCTTTGAAATTATCACAGCGTTAAAAAATAAATTTTTACTCTTGGCTGATGACGAACCAGTAAAAATTTCAAATTATCGTTTGATAATTCAAGGTGATGGATTACCCGCAAATGTCGTTGATGAGGTTTTCAAAGCGGAGGGATTTTCAACCGAAGAAATGGCAAAAGCGTTTATTGAACTTAAATTGAAAGGGGAATACAAACAAATTGATGTTAAGATAAAGAAAAAGCAATCGTCATATGATGTTGAAATCTGGACCAAACTCAATCCAGAGATAAAAGTTATTGCTGTTTTCCCACAATCGGTTGAAAACTTTCAGATAAGTTCTGATGATTTCATAAACAACGGCTTCATTTCGTTTGAAGCGAACGATTCAAGCTTTATTTTTTATCCGAAGGACAAACTTTTTTATTCAGATGAAAATGCGAATGAGATAAAAAGACGGGTTCTAAAGGTTTTTAGGAGTGCAGGTTATCCATTCGTTAAGGTAAAGGGTTTTGAATTTGATAGTTTAAATGGCGAGGTGAAAATTTACATCACAGACGGCTGTGTATCTGATGTTGAAATTTCGGGGAATAAGAAAACGAAGGGTTATGTGATTTTAAGAGATGTTTTATTTAAGCCAGGTGAAATTTTGACCGAGCGTGGAATAATTCAAACATTAAAAAATTTATGGGCGACTAACCTTTTCTCACAGATCAAACTTGATTACAAAGTTAATGACAGCGTTAAAGTTTTCATAAATTTTATAGAATCGGCATCTCAATTTTTACGGCTTGGTATAAGGGTTGATAATGAGCGTGGCGCCCAAATTTTTTCCGACTTCAGAGATGAAAATTCTTTCGGTTTGAACGATGAGTTTGGATTGACTTTTCAAGGCGGGATGAGAAATTCAAGTTTAAAAATTGAATACAAAGTTGACCGTCTTTTAAAAACTTTGTTGACATATCGTTTTGGATTTTTCCATAACGAGCGAAATGTCTACATTTATAAAACTTCGTTTGGTGAGCGCTCTTTTTCGCTTTCAAATCTCGGCGAGGTGAAATTTATTTGGGCGGGGTTTGAGGTTTCAACAGGTGGGCAATTTGAAAGGGTAGGAAACACACTTTTGAAATATCGGCTTGAAAAAGCAATTGTCAAAAATATATCCATCGCTGATTTCAAAAATGAGGAAAACTTGATCGGTAAGTTGCAGTTAAACATAGAAATTGATTCAAGGGATAGGGCATATTTCCCAAATCGTGGGGTTTATTTAAATGCTTTTTATGAGACATCACAGAAGTTTCTCGGTTCAGATATACCTTACTCAAAAATTTTTTTCTATTACGAAAATTACAACACTTACTTTAAATACGGCTCATTGAAATTTAAATTTTTGTTCGGCTTGTGCGATGAATCAACACCAATGTCACAGCAATTTTTCCTTGGCTCAATAACTGGTATAAATTCGTTTTCCGGGATGAGAGAGGATGAAAATTTCGGGAGGCAGATAATTTCTCTTGGCGTTGAAGCAAGATTTAAAAGTCCAGTAAAAGTTATATTTGACAATTTCATCTCATTGCGTTATGATATTGGTTCGGTTTGGGGAAAGCTTGAAGCAGTTAGATGGAAGGATTTAAGACAAGGAATTGGAATTGAATTTGGGTTTGATACGCCGATCGGCGCGTTGAGATTTAAAGTTGGGAAAAGTTTTATTTTCAAAAGATTGAAACAGGATGTATTGCTATGGGGTCCAACCGTCTTTCAATTTTCGGTTGGTTTTGAGTAATTCATAAATGATTTTTGAGTTTCATTTGGTCAAGGTCAAAGGGGAAAATTTTTATCCCTTGAAGGTTGAGCGAAGGTTCAAAAATAAGAAGATGAGGGAAATTATGCCGATAAATCCAGAAAGAGCGAAAAGTATCAGAAGAAATTTTGTAACGATAAAACCAAACCCCGATAAATAGTGTGGTATCAAAGTTGGCAGTACCCTTGAAATGACAGAGATATTCCCGAGTAAAAAAGTCAAAAAGACGAATTTTTTATTTGCTCCGAGCATAAAACCGCCAAAAATTCCAATCCCAATTGCCCACCAGATAAAACCGATTTGAAATTCCTGATGATTTTGTCTCACAGGTTGCCTTTACTTTAGGGTTCAAGGTGGACTGTCAAGCTTGATAAAGCCCAAAGAAAAGGAACCCAAAGCAACCATTTAACGGGGAGAGCGAGCATCCTTTCAAAAATTATCAGTGTACCAAGAAATGCACCAACCATTATATTTCCGTGTGGTGGTAAAAACTCCGGTATTGGCGGAAGCAAAAAACCACGCGTTAGAGCGATCCTCCAAACGCCGATCACAACAGCAAGGACAAAAGACAAAACGCCGATCAACATTGAAAACTTTAAAATTTGCCTTTCCATAGTTCATGCTTGTTTAGTTAGCTTCACACACCCTTTTTGAGTTGTTCTGTTGCTTTCATAGTAAAAATTCCTTTTTTCCTTAAATTAATCTCGGTATGTTTAAAAAACTTTGACTTAAGTCAGTTTTTGGAGGGATTTTTTGAGGTGAGGAGCGCCCCCAGCGGGATTCGAACCCGCGTTCCAGGCTTGAAAAGCCTGTGTCCTAGGCCTCTAGACGATGGGGGCTATTGTGGGTGAGTAGCGGGGCTCGAACCCGCAACCTCCAGGGCCACAACCTGGCGCTCTGACCAGTTGAGCTATACTCACCATAAGACAATCAAAATATAGAAAATTTTTTTCTGTTTTGCAAATTTTTTTAATTTTTCAAAAAGTCAATCAGTTGGAGAAATGAATTTTTACATCGGCGTTGATGAGTCAGGAAAAGGTGATTTCTTTGGACCGCTTGTGATTGCTGGAATTATCTCAAATGATGAGATAAATCAAAAGTTAATCACGCTCGGTGTCAGGGATTCAAAAAAACTTTCAGATAAGAAAATCGTTGAACTTGCGGAGGAGATCAAAAAGATTTGTATTTACGAGATCGTTGTGATTAACCCGAAAAGATATAACGAGCTCACTCAAAAATTAAACCTTAATCGTGTACTTGCTTGGGGTCATGCTCGTGTGATAGAAAATCTTTTGGGAAAAGCCGAATCGGAAAAAATTGTTTGCACTATGGCTATATCGGATAAATTTGGCGATGAGCATTATCTTATTGAGTCCTTGATGACTAAAGGTAAAAAAATTGAGCTTGTTCAAAGGCACAAAGCTGAAGCAGACCCAGCTGTTGCATCGGCTTCAATTTTGGCGAGAAATGAATTTTTATCCCGATTGAAGCTTTTATCGGAAAAGTACAAAATAGAATTTCCGCGCGGGGCTTCTTCAAAAGTTGTTGAGGTTGCTGGTGATTTTGTCAAGAAATATGGAAGGGGAGAGTTGAACAATGTCGCAAAGGTACACTTCAGGACGAGTAAATTGATCGGGGTTTAAATTTTGAATTTTTACGGTGTTGTTTTTATATTTTTCAATAAATTTATGTGAGAGTTCCAAATAAAACCCCAAATTTTGGTCAGGATGGACATCACAAGGATTAGAAATTTTTGTATTATAGCGCACATAGACCACGGTAAGTCAACTCTTGCAGACCGATTTCTTGAAAAGACGGGCACTATCCCACCAAGGCAAATGGTTGAACAAGTTCTTGACAATATGGACCTTGAGCGTGAGCGTGGAATAACGATTAAATCACATCCCGTTCAAATGAAATACATCGCAAAAGATGGCAATGAGTATACATTTAATTTAATTGACACGCCAGGACATGTTGATTTCACTTATGAAGTTTCGCGTGCTCTTGCAGCAAGTGAAGGTGCAATTCTTGTCGTTGACGCGACTCAAGGAGTTGAAGCTCAAACTATAAGTAACCTTTATCTTGCTGTTGAAGCGGGGCTTGAGATAATCCCGGTGATAAATAAAATTGATTTACCAGCTGCTCAAACGATGATTGAGACAGTGAAAGGTCAGATTATTGATTTAATCGGATGCAAGGAAGATGAGATTTTACTTGTCAGCGCAAAGACAGGTTTCGGAGTTGATGAACTTCTTGAGGCGATCGTTCAAAGGATTCCTCCCCCAAAAGGCGACCCACAAGCACCTTTGCGCGCTTTGATTTTTGATTCAAAATATGATTCTTATCGTGGCGTCGTTGTGTATCTTAGGGTGTTTGATGGCGAATTAAAAGAAGGTGATAAAGTTATGTTTTTTGCCAACGGGAAGGTCTTTGAAGCTGAAGAAGTCGGGATTTTAAAACTTGATAGAGTAAGGACAGGTAAACTCACGACTGGAATGGTTGGATATTTAATCGCTGGCGTTAAAGATGTACACGATACAAGAGTTGGTGACACTGTGACTATCGCAAATAATCCAGCAAAGGAACCACTTCCTGGTTATCGTGAAGTAAAACCGATGGTTTATGCTGGGTTTTATCCTGCTGACTCGGAAAATTATCAAGAGTTAAGAGATGCCCTTGAAAAATTGAGGTTAAACGATGCAGCAATTGTCTTTGAGCCGGAAAGTTCAACCGCATTAGGTCACGGATTTAGATGTGGCTTCCTCGGTCTTCTTCACATGGAAATAGTTCAAGAGCGTCTTGAAAGGGAATTCGGGCTTAACATTGTAACGACCGTTCCAAATGTAGTTTATAAAGTTGTGAAACGGAACGGAGATGTACTTTATATCAACAATCCAACTCAAATGCCAAACCCTGGTGAAATTGACCATATTGAAGAACCGTATGTTAGAGCGCAAATTATAACGCCATCTGAATTTATCGGGGCTTTGATGAAACTCTGCACCGATAGAAGGGGAATTTACAAAACAACACATTATGTCTCTGCTGATAGAGCTATACTTGAATATGAGTTGCCTCTTTCTGAGATAATTTTTGATTTTTATGACAAGCTAAAGTCGGTTTCAAAAGGATATGCTTCTTTTGATTATGAGTTCATTGAATATAGAGAGTCAGACCTTGTTAAGTTAGATATACTTTTAAATGGTGAGCCAGTTGACGCACTTTCATTTGTTGTGCATAGAAGCAAAGCTTATGATTATGGTAGAAAATTATGCTCAAAATTAAGGGAACTTATACCAAGACAACTTTTTGAGGTCGTAATTCAAGCAGCGATCGGAAGTAAAGTTATTGCAAGGGATGTGATTAAACCGTTGCGGAAAAATGTCCTTGCAAAATGTTATGGAGGTGATGTCACGAGAAAGAGAAAACTTCTTGAAAAGCAAAAGGAAGGAAAGAAAAGAATGAAGCAAATAGGAAGGGTTGAGGTCCCGCAAGAAGCTTTCCTCGCAGTTTTAACAATAGATAACGATTAAAACAAAATAAAAATTGAAATGCCCACAAAAAGTAAACCCTCTCCAAAATCAAAGAAAAAGCCCGAAACATTAAAAGAAAAAATATATCATTTCATCAAGGAATTTGTTGTTGTGTTCGGGATTTTCATCGTTCTTAACAGTTTCGTCATTGCATCGTTTGAAGTCCCAACTTCATCAATGGAAGATACAGTTATGGCTGGCGATTTTTTGTTTGTGAATAAATTTATTTATAATCTCGCCACCCCAAGAAACATACCGCTTACTTCAATACGACTTCCTTATGTTGTTATTCCAAGTTTATGGAAAGTTGAGCGTGGCGATGTCGTCGTATTTGAATTCCCGGGATATAGAGACGAAATAAAACATCCAGCGATGATTTATTACTTAAAAAGGTGTATTGGTATCCCCGGGGATACAATTCAAATAATTGATAAAGTGGTTTATGTAAATGGGAAAATTTTTCCAAATCCGAAATATGTTAAATTTGAAAGACCGTATGTATTCCCCAAAGACCAACCTGATCCAAGAATTTTCCCCAAAGGAGCGCCTTTTAACGAAGATAACTACGGTCCGATCATCGTTCCTAAAAAAGGTGATACTATTAGGTTAAGCATTTCAAATTTTGATATGTGGGAGACATTCGTGAAAAGGGAGGGACACGACATTGAGTTAAGGGATGGCAAAATTTTTATTGATGGCGTTGAAAAATATGAGTATGTGGTAGAACATAATTATTACTTTATGATGGGAGATAACAGGGACAATAGTTTGGATAGTAGATTTTGGGGTTTCGTCCCGGATAAGTACATCGTTGGCACGCCGATTATAGTTTATTGGTCTTGGAATCCGGAAATCCCAATCTACAATATCTTAGCTAAAATTGCTTCAATCAAGTTCAGTAGAATAGGGATGATAATAAAATAATTTCTTCTTGAAAATGGAGGAAAGCAAGCCAGAAATTTTTGATGAGGAAAATGTCAATTCAAGGGATTGGCTAAAACCGATTTTAATTGCTGTTATTGTCGCTTTTTTCGTGAAAACATTTGCATTTGAAGCTTTTAGAATTCCTTCCGGTTCAATGGAGGATACATTGCTACCTGGGGACTTTATTATAGTTTGTAAATTTGGATTTGAAGTGAAAACGCCAAAAAAGATTCCTTTTACAAATTTTGAAATTCCACAAGCGACGATAATTCCTCGTTTTTCACCAATTAAAAGAGGGGATGTAATAGTTTTTCGTTTCCCAGGTGAGAAAAACGAAGTTAAACCCAGGGAAAAGGTGAATTATATAAAAAGGTTAATCGGTTTGCCCGGGGATATGGTTCAGATAAAAGATAAAGTTATCTTTGTAAATGGCGAAAGATTTAAAGAGCCGTCAACTGTTAAGGTCAATTATGAATATGTTGTGCCTAAGGGTTTGGAAAATCCATATATCTTCCCAGAGGGTTCAAACTTTAATGAGGATAATTACGGACCGATTATCGTCCCTTATAAAGGTATGAGTGTTAAACTTGACCAGGGTGATTTAAAACGATGGAAAATTTTAATTGAAAGAGAAGGGCATAAGATTGATGTCGCTGATGGAAAAATTTATATAGATGGGGTTCAAACTGATGAGTATGTAATTGAGAAGGATTATGTCTTCGTGATGGGTGATAATAGAAACAATAGTTTGGATAGCAGATTTTGGGGATTCGTTCCTACCGAAAATATCATTGGGCGTGCGTGCTTAATCTATTGGTCTTGGGATTCAAATATACCATTGTTAAATTTAACTGAAAAAGTAAAATCAATTAGATGGGAAAGGATAGGCAAGAGGATTGAATGAGCGGAATTTACATTCACATACCTTTTTGTGAGAGGAAATGCATTTATTGCGATTTTTATTCGGTTGAAAATTTGAATTTGATTGATAGATTCACTGAATCACTTTTGAAAGAGATTAAAATTTTTTCAATTGAAGCCGATTTTTTCAATGATTCAATTTTTGATACTATCTATTTCGGTGGGGGCACTCCATCACTACTTGAACCTGCACAAATTGAAAAAATCCTGAATAAGTTATCGCAAAGTTTCAAAATTTCATCCAACCCCGAAATTACACTTGAAACGAATCCCGGAACAGTTGACAAGAGAAAACTTCTTGAATTTAAGAATTTGGGCGTGAATAGAATAAGCTTTGGGGTTCAATCTTTCTTTGACGATGATTTAAAATTTCTCGGGCGGATTCACACAGGTGAAGATGCTTTTAAATGCGTAAATGACAGCTTTGAGGTTGGCTTTGAAAATGTGAGCATTGATTTGATTTTTGGTTTGCCTGGACAAACGGTTGAAAAATGGTTGGAGAATTTGAAGTTTGCTGTTTCTTTAAATGTACCTCATATTTCGGCGTATAATTTGATAGTTGAAAGGGGCACACCACTTCATGAACTCTTTTCACTTGGTAAGGTTGAAATTCCAGAAGATGAAATTCAAGCTCAACTTTATGAAAGGACGATTGATTTTCTTGAAAACGCAGGGTATGTTCATTATGAGGTGTCAAACTACGCTTTTGAAGGATTTGAATGTCGGCATAACTTGAAGTACTGGCAATATGAAAATTACATTGGCTTTGGTCCCTCAGCACATTCGTTTTGGATTAACAAAAGATGGTGGAATTTTGCCAACCTGAACAAGTATATAAATGCGCTTGATTTGGGGAAAATACCTGTTGCGAATTTTGAAATTTTAGACGAAGAAAAAATGATTGAGGAATTTATTTATCTCGGTTTGAGAAGTAAAGGAATAAATGTTGCGAGGTTCAAAGGAAAATTTGGTTTTGAGTTTGTGGATGGCGATATTAAGGACGAGATTGAAGAACTTGAGAGAGCTGGTTATATAACCATTGAAGATGATTTTATTAAGCTTACGCCAAAAGGTTTTCTTCTTTGCGATGAAATAGTGTTAAGGTTAATTTCAAAAATAAAATTTGTTATGAAATGGGAAAGTTAAAGTTAAATCACATCATTGCTTTTGTTTTATTCTTGATTTCGTTCGTAGTTTTCGCTTTAACTGTTCAACCCAGCGTTCCTTTTTGGGATTGTGGTGAATTCATCGCTGTAAGTTATACGCTTGGAGTACCTCACCCACCTGGAGCACCGTTTTTCATAATTCTCGGAAGAATTGCAACTTTATTACCTATTGCTCAGGACATAGCGAAAAGGGTTAATTTGATAAGCGCTTTTGTGAGTGCATTAAGCGTTATGTTCCTTTATCTCATAACTGTCAGATTGATATTGAGATGGAGGATGAGTCCGCAAAGTTTTATTGATAAAATTACCGTTTACGGTGCGCCTGTAGTTGGTGCGTTGGCTTTTGCATTCAGTGATACCTTTTGGTTCAATGCAGTTGAGGCGGAGGTTTATGCAACGAGCTTGTTTTTGATGAGCTTTGCAATTTGGCTTGGGATGGTTTGGTTTGAGAAAGCAGAACAAATTGAGAGCGATAGGTTAATTTTGTTAATAGCTTATGTTATCGGTTTGTCAATTGGGGTTCATCTTTTGAGCATACTTACAATTTTCACATTGGTGATGCTTGTTTATTTTAGGTTTAGGGAGAGGGTTGATATAAAAAGTTTCACAATTATGGGAATAATTGCGGTTGGGATATTTTTCATTGTTTATAAAGTGATAATTTTTTGGATTCCCTCAATGCTTGATGATATGCCAGCAGTTCCTGCAATTATTGCACTTGCCGTTTCTTATGGGATTTATTATGCGTATAGAAACAGACAGAGGATTTTGTTCAACTTTTTGATGGGTGTATTTCTGGTTTTCATAGGATATACAACTTATGCGATGATAATAATAAGGGCGAATGACAGACCAGCTATAAATGAAAACGCGCCCGATAATCTCGTTAAGTTTGTTAAGTATCTTGAAAGGGAACAATACGGAGAGCAACCCTCTCCATTTAAAAGGCGTTGGAGTCAGGAGCCAACACATCAAGAAAATTATCAAAAGTATCAAAGCGATTGGGATTTCTTTCTGAGGTATCAATTGAATCATATGTATTTGAGGTATTTCTTCTGGAATTTCGTCGGGCGGGCTGGCGATGTTCAAGATGCGCCTGCTGTTTTCTTGAAATCAGAAAGCGGTTGGGGGAAACCGAATGAGTTCCCAAACAGATATTTCGCATTGCCACTTATTTTAGGGCTCTTCGGATTATATTATCACTACAGAAAAGATTGGAAAATGTTTCTTTCGTATCTTGCCTTGTTCATTGTGACGGGGATTGGACTTGCCGTTTATCTCAACATGCCTGAACCACAGCCGAGAGAGAGGGATTATGTGTTCGTCGGTTCATTTTTCGCTTTTTCAATTTGGATCGGTATCGGAACAGCTGGATTAATAGAGCTTATAAGTGATTTAATTCAATCGGAGAGGATGAAAAAAATTTATTCAGTTGGTGTTCTTGCTGTTGCTATTTTCGTCGTCCCAGTGAATATGGCAATTCAAAATTGGGATGATCACGATAGAAGCGGTAATTATGTCCCGTGGGATTATTCTTATAATCTGCTTCAAAGCTGTGAGAAGGATGCAATTTTATTCACAAATGGCGATAATGACACTTTTCCACTTTGGTATCTTCAAGAGGTTGAAGGTGTCAGGACAGATATAAGAATTGTTAATTTAAGTTTGCTTAACACCGACTGGTATATACTTCAATTAAAACACGAAGAGCCACACGGAGCTAAAAAAGTCCCGATAAGTTTAAGCGATAACATAATAAAGCGACTTGGTCTTGTTCAATGGGAACCGCGGGATGTTTCAATACCTGTTCCAAAGGAGGTCTATGAAAAATTTGGGATAACGGATACAGCAATTATAAATCAAGGCAAAATTACATTCAGAATGCCAAATACGATTCAATTTGGCGAGATTAAAGCGATAAGAGTTCAGGACATTTTGGTTCGCGATATAATTGAGACGAACAAATGGGAAAGACCGATATATTTTGCTGTCACTGTTTCACCTGACAATTTCATTGGGCTTGAAGATTATCTTCGTATGGAGGGGCTTGCGTATAGAGTTGTCCCATTTAAGAACCCGAAGGGCTCACCTACATTTGTTAACGAAAAAGTTATGAGGGAATGTCTATTTAATGAGCCGGAAGGATTTTATCGTGAGCCAAGATATGGCTTTAAATTTAGAAATTTGAACAATCCAAATGTTCACTTCTTTGAGACGGACAGGAATTTGATGCAAAATTATAGAAATGCTTTCCTGAAACTTGCAATTTATTATTATGAAAACGGTCGTGATAGTGCAAAAGTTGTTGAAGTGCTTGACAGAATGGAAAGCAAAATCCCGAACGATGTCTTACCGATGGATTACAGATTAAGATACGATGTCGCACGTTTGTATGACATTGTTGGGGCGAAGGAAAAATTTATGAAGATAGCCAAGGAAATTGAGCCAATAGCTTTGGAGCAGATTAATCGTGAGCCGATGAACATTTATGGTGAGTATAATCCTTATGTTATCCTTGTGAATTTGTATGAGATGACGGGTGAGTACAAAAAGGCAATTGATATTTTAAACCGAGTTCTTGTTTATTATCCTCAGCAGTATCAGCATTTGATAAAGGAAAGGATATCGCGACTTGAGGCGAAGATGAATGAGGGTAAAAAATAAAAGCGCGCCCGGCAGGATTCGAACCTGCAACCCACGGCTTAGAAGGCCGTTGCTCTATCCTTTGAGCTACGGGCGCAGTCAATAAAAATATAAAATTTTTTGGAAATTTTTGCAAGTTTAAAAAATTGCCCCGCAATAATTTTGCGGGGCTTTTTATTTTGAGCTGGCGGTGGGATTTGAACCCACGACCTGCTGATTACGAATCAGCTGCTCTACCGCTGAGCTACGCCAGCTTTTTTGTAAATTTAACACTTGAAATCTTCAAAAACAAGTTTTTTGAAACAATCGCACAGGCGTTTTTGAAAAATTTCATCCGTTTTCTTAAATTAAAATTGCAAAACAAACCCACTTAAAGGGAGGTAAAATTTATGCCTAAAAAACCAAATGGAACAGCGAGTTCGGTTCGGGAGAAGTCCCCGAAGAAAATGGAAAATGGTTCAGTCGGTTCGGCTCGGGAAAAGTCCCCGAGGAAAAAGTTGAACAACGAGTCAAAATATTCAATGGAAACCCACCTCATTTACGGTCGCTCATTCACACCGAAATGGGAGTATTCACATCATGTTGTTCCACCGATATCAGCTTCAGCGACATTTCGCCTTGAGTCAGCTCAAAGAGGCGCACTTGGATTTTTGCGCTTCGCTCATACAGTTAACAATGAAGAAGTTGAAATGAAAGCCCCGATTTATATTTACGATCGCCTCGGCGAACCAAACAAAGAAATGCTTGAAGAATACCTCGCTTACGCTGAACAAGGCGAATCCGCTGTTACATTTGCATCGGGAATGGGCGCGATATCAGCTGTTCTTGGGATATTGACGAAAACCGGGGATGAAATTATCGCTCACAAACTCTTATACGGTTGCACCTACGAACTTTTAACATATTGGTATCCAAAATATCAAATAACCGCAAAATTTATTGACCTTCGCGATTTATCAAATCTTAAAAAGGCGATAACATCAAAGACAAGGGTGGTATATTTTGAGACACCGGTAAACCCGACGCTTGAATTAATTGACATTGCAGGAGTTGCCGAAATCGTCAAAGAAGAAAATAAAAAACGCAAACCAAGCGAGAGAATTTATGTCGTCGTTGACAACACATTTGCCACTCCATTTTGTCAGCGACCTTTGACGCTTGGGGCTGATTTTGTCGTCCATTCATTGACGAAAAATATCGGTGGATTTGGAACTGACATGGGCGGTGCAGTTATAGGTCCAAAGTGGAGTCGCGATCAACTTTTGCTCTATCGTAAGGACTTTGGTGGAGTTTTGGGGACGAAAAGTGCATGGACAATCCTCGTTTATGGCTTGCCAACCCTTGCACTTAGAGTTCGCCAGCAGGAAAAAACAGCCATGGAAGTAGCAAGATATCTTTGTTCGCACCCGAAAATTCAATATGTAAGTTACCCTGGACTTCACACCTTCCCGCAACATGAACTTGCTAAAAAGCAAATGGTTGATTATGAAGGTAACTTCGCTCCTGGAACATTGATTTATTTCATCGTCAAAGATGAATCACCTGAAGGAAGAAGAAAAAAAGCCGAAAAATTGATAAATTATCTCGCCAAAAATGCCTACACTATAACTCTTGCGGTGAGTTTAGGAAATATAAGGACATTAATTGAGCATCCGGGTTCAATGACACATGCGACAATCCCAGCAGAAGAACAATTGAAAAAGGGAATTGATCCAGGTGGTATAAGGTTATCAATTGGACTGGAGAAAGTTGATGACATAATTCTTGATTTAAGCGAAGGGCTTGCTCGGATTTAAAATGAAATTGGGTGAAAAATTGCCTCTCTTGCTGAAGCCGGAAATTTTCTTGAATTTTAACGGTATTCTTGCTGTTATGTCAACGAAAGATTTGAATTTAAATTTCACTAACAACGCAAACCCTGAACTTGTAAAGGAAAACAGGAAAATTTTTCTCTCACAAATTGGCATTTCCGAGGGACAACTTGCTATCCCAAAACAAATACATAGTGCGAATTTTTGTCTCGTAAATTCCCCGGGAATTTATGAAAATTGTGATGCTTTGATGACAAATAAAACGGGTATTTATCTTGTTGTGAGCGTTGCTGATTGTGCACCTGTTTTTGTTTTTGACCCGATTAAAAAAGCGATCGCTTTAATTCATTGTGGTTGGAGAGGTGCGAAGGAGAAAATAGTTGAGAAAACCATTTACGGTATGAGGAATTCATTTGGTTCAGATCCGAGAGATTTGATCGTTTACATTGGCGCTTGCGCTTCGGTTTGTTGCTATGAGGTTGATTTTGAGTTTGAAAAATTTTTCAACCGTAGATTTTTAAGGTTCAAACGAGATGGCAAATATCATTTTGACTTGAAAAGTGAAATTTTCTCTCAACTTGTTAATTCGGGAGTTAAATTTTGGAATATAAGCGTAAGTAAGCATTGCACTATTTGTGAAGATAAAATGTTTCATTCTTACCGAAGGGATGGGGATAAATCAGGAAGGATGTGGGCAGTGTTCGGGCTCAATAGCTGAACACTGCCTCTACTCTTCTTATTTCTGGTGCTTCTCTTATGATTACTCTTTCAATTCCAGCTCTTAAAGTCATCATAGATAATGGGCACGAACCACAAGCGCCGATCAATTTTACTTTAACTATGTTGTCGTCTGTAATTTCAACGAGTTCAACATCTCCACCGTCTGCCTTTAAATAAGGTCTTGCGATTTCAAGTGCTTTTAAAACCCTTTCTTTCAAGTTTTCTTTATCCGTCATAATTTGATTTGAATTTTTGGTATCGCTTGTTGTTTAAAGCTTTGTATGCTAACCTGCGCAGCAAGTTTCTTGGCTATCTCTCTAATTATCTTTGCCTCCTCACTTTCGGGATAGGCAATGGGCACAGGTTTTCCTAAATCACCGCTTAACCTAATTCTTGTGTTTATTGGTATCTCTCCGAGAAAAGGGACATTGAATTTTTCGCTTGCTTTTTTACCTCCGCCATGGTCAAATATATCGTCCCTTTTTCCGCAATGCGGGCAAATGAAGTAACTCATATTTTCAACTATTCCAAGTATCGGGACATTTACGCGTTGAAACATTTTTATCGCCTTTCTAACATCAGCAAGCGCTACATCTTGTGGCGTTGTCACTATAACCGCACCTGTAAGCGGTAAAGTTTGAACAAGCGTCAATTGAATATCGCCTGTCCCAGGTGGTAAATCAAAAATTAAATAATCCAAGTCACCCCATTCAACATCTGTCATGAATTGTTTCACCGCTCCACTTGCGATTGGTCCTCGCCAGATTAATGCGGTATCAGGGTCGTCAAGAAGTAATCCAATTGAAATGATTTTTATGTCGTACTTTTGGACGGGCAAGATTTTCTTTCCGTCAGGAGCTAGTTCTGGCTTTTGATCTATACCAAGCATAATTGGGACATTTGGACCGTAGACATCCGCATCAATTAATCCAACTTTTGCCCCCTCAAGTGCGAGGGAAACCGCAAGATTGACAGCAACGGTTGATTTACCAACCCCGCCTTTACCGCTTGCAACAGCAATGGTATTTCTAACATCTGGAAGAAGCACATCTTTTTGTGGGTTTAAATGTTTTGGAACCTGCGCTGTCATTTCAACCTGTACATCATCAAAACCAAGTTTTTTTATCCTCTCAATCGCTTCATCCTTTAATCTATCACGAACGGGACAAGCTGGAGTTGTGAGTTCAATCTTAACATAAACTTTGTTTGAGTCAACGCGAACATCTTTTACAAAGCCAAGAGAAACTATATCACGATGAAGGTCCGGGTCTTGAATCCCTTTTAATGCCTCAATGACTTCATCTACTTTGCTCATGGAAGTTTTGATTTATTTTTAAAGTTAGCATTCCAAACTTAATAACAAATGTTTAAAAATCAAAGTTTTCTAACGAAAAGTGAGTATCGTTTCGTAATCAAAATTTCGGCAAAGTTAAACCGTTTCAAAATTTTCTTAACATTTTCAAACTCTTCTTTTCTCTCACTTTTATCTTTCGCTGTTTTTTCAATTAAAACGAGGGCATCTTTTGTCTTGCTCAGTTGATTTGCAATTTCATTAAAATCGCTTCGCTTTATCTCAATCCATTTTATTGAATGGGAAAGTTTTTTAAACGAGTAGAAAGTAAGTTGCGGGTTCATCCCTTCGGTTGAATGTGGGGAGTAGAGATAAAAAAGAGTTTGATAATTTGAATTGTCAATGAAATTTGCAACTTTTTCAGCGCCATCGTTAAAGCGTTCATAATCGGTGAAAATTATCGTTTTGAAAACGACCAAGGTTGAAATCAATAAAGTGATAGAAAGAATAAAATCATTCAGCGATTTTACCTTTGACTTGACAATTGAAACTAAAAATGGTGAAATCACAAGCGAAATTAAAAATAAAGCCGTTTGCGTTATTGAAAAATTACTGATGTGAAACTTAAAAAATTCTTTGACGCCATTTCTTAAATTCTGACTTGAAGACCAAATAATTGAGATTAGAACAGTTGAAAGTGCAAGCGAGTTTTGTTTTCTCTCAGTGAGTTCAACTATATAAACCGATGAAATTATAACTGCCGGTATAAAAGAAGGCAGAGCATAGGTTGGTATTTTCGTTTTTGAAATTGATGTGATCAAAAAAGTAGTCCAAAACCAAGATTGTAAAAGCAATTTTTTGCTGTCAGCTGTTTTAAGTTTTTTCAAGCTCTCAAACAAATCAAAGAAAACAAGAGCTACAGGTGGAAATTGTACAACCAACTGATTCAAGATATAAAAATAACCAAGCTCTGGTATATTACCTTCAACGCCTTCGGATAACCTTTCAATGATGTGAAACTTAAAGAAAGTGTTAATAAAGTTTCCATCGTGGATTTTTAGCATAAATATATGCCAAGGTAACGAGAGAATTAAACCTGTAAGGGTTAGTGTTGCAATCTGAGATAAAACTTCTTTGAATTTAACATTCTTTCTCACCAGCTCAATGAACAGGAAGATAAAGATAGTTATAACAGCAAAGAAGCCGACGATTATTTTTGTCATCAAAGCGAAGCCGAACGAAACGCCAGAAATTAAAATATATCTTTTCTTTCCGCCATTTAAAAATTCAAGATAAAAGTAAATTGACAGTGTGATGAAAAAGATGTATGCGATGTCCAGTTGTCCCTGTCTTGAATAAAAATTGAAAAGATAAATTGAACCGAGAAAAGGGATGGAAATTAACGCCGATTTTCGGTTGAAAAATTTTTTTATAAGTAGATATGTCAAAACTAAACATAAAGATGAAAAGAGTGCGGAGAAGAAACGGCTTGTGAATTCGTTTATCGTGAAAAGTTTATAAAGCAATGCGGTAAGCCAAATGTAAAGGGGTGGATGTGAAGATGAATACAAGCCACCTTCAGCGTAATCAGTTTGATCTAACCAGCAGTTGAAATAGTAAATTGCTTTAGCTCTTACCGCATATAAAGCTTCGTCCCACATTTGAATTTCTTTGAAACCGAGATTGTAAAACCTAACAATTACAAAGAAGGATAAGAGAAGAAAGGGTAAAAATTTTTTTAGTTTTCCCATATTTTCTCTTTTATTTTTCAAACAGTGCATCTATAAATGACTCTGGATCAAAAGGTTGTAGGTCGTCTATACTTTCACCGACGCCGATGAATTTAACGGGTATTTTAAGTTCATTTGCAATCGCAAAGACAACGCCACCTTTTGCTGTCCCATCAAGTTTCGTTATTATAAGCCCAGTTATGCCCAAAGCTTGATGGAATTGTCTTGCTTGCTGAATTGAGTTTTGTCCTATCGTCGCATCAAGGACAAGCCAAATTTCATCTGGAGCTCTTGGTATTAGTTTTTGAATAACTCTTTTGACTTTTTTTAATTCCTCCATCAAATTTGTCTTTGTGTGTAGTCGTCCAGCCGTGTCAATTAAGACGACATCAATGTCCCTTGCCAATGCAGATTTAACTGTATCAAATGCTACAGCTCCGGGGTCTGAACCTTTTTGTTGTTGGATTATATCAACCCCGGCTCTTTTAGCCCATATTTCAAGTTGCTCGTTAGCTGCTGCTCGGAAAGTATCGCCAGCTCCAATTAAGACCTTTTTCCCCCTGGACTTGAAATTATAGGCAAGTTTCCCAACTGTTGTTGTCTTTCCAACGCCGTTGACGCCGACGATCATTATAACAAATGGCTTTCTATCCTCGGGGATTGAGAATGGATCAAAATTTTGTGAGTCAAACGACGATTTCAAAATTTTTTCAAGTTCATCTTTCAAAGCAAATTTTAATTCTTCCGGCTGACTTAACTTCTCAATTTTTACCCTCTCCTTCAATCTTGAGATTAGTTCAGATGTCATCCCGACCCCAACATCAGCACCAATCAAAATTTCCTCAAGGTCATTAAAAAAGCTTTCGTCAATTGTCTTTGAAATGTTTAAAAGGTTTGAAATTTTATCAATTAAGTTGTTCCTTGTTTTTGTTAAGCCGTTTTTTATTTTTTGAAAGCCGATTTTGTCAAGTATCCCCATAAAAATTAAATCTGTTTTATTTTCAAGTGCTCAAAAAATCTTCTACCGTATACATAGAGTGAAGCAAAAATCATTACGACGCTTATGTAGATAAATAAGTTAAGCAACAAACCCTTTGCTTTCAGCATAGCAAGAGCTATCACTAATGCAATTGATGTGACAGTGTATTTGCCGAGTTTATTTGATGGCAGAACAAATTTTATTTTTGAGCTTAAGTATGCGCCCGCTGTTAAAATTATCAAATCCCTTCCTATCACAACCCCAAAATACCAAATTGGAAGATCACCCTGTTGAACCAAGCTTAAAACGATCAATCCAATGCATACTTTGTCAGCCAGAGGGTCAATAATTTTGCCAAATTCTGTTATTTGATTGAATTTCCTGGCAAGATAACCGTCAGCCAAATCACTTAGATACAAACTGAACATAAAAAGCATTGAAATTGCCCTGTTTAAAGTCAATTTTAAGCCATACTGCTCAAATATAATTTCGCCAGTGTCGTTTGTCAAGAAGTAAATTGTTGGGATTAAAATTATGAAACGGCTGAAACTTAGAAAGTTTGAGATGTTGAAAATTTTTTCCCGCATGCTTAATCAAATCTTTCAGTTGCGTCCTTTATGTGCATTTCGTGTTCAAATTTTTCTGGTTTCTCATCAATGGGTGTTGGATAATTCCCTGTGAAACAAGCTGTGCAGAAACTTAAATTTTTCGGGGCAGATTCAAGCAATTTTTCAACAGAAAGATAACCGAGTGATTCAACCCCGAGTTCTTGTCTTATCGCTTCAATATCACCTTTTAATCTTGAAGCAATTAATTCCTCTTGCGTTGGGAAGTCCATACCATAATAGCAAGGAAATTTAATCGGTGGGGAAGCGACCCTGAAATGAACCTCCCTTGCTCCAGCTTCTTTTATCAATTTCACAAGCGCTTTTGATGTGGTTCCACGGACAATTGAATCGTCAACTATGACAACCCTTTTATTTTCAAGAACGCCTTTGACAGTGTTAAATTTGACTTTAACCTTTAACTCTCTCATATTTTGTTGTGGCTGGATAAATGTCCTGCCAACATAATGACTTCTTATCAAACCGATTTCAATTTTAACATTATTTCCAAGCTTATTGCTTTCGGTGACAAAGCCAAGCGTTGCAGTGTTGCTCGAGTCGGGGACATTTATAACTATGACTTTGTCATTTTCCGTTGATTGTGGAGCGGGATGTTCATGAGCCAAAAGTTTGCCGAGTTTTCGCCTTACTTTATCAACATTTTCCCCAAAGATTTTACTATCTGGTCGTGAAAAGTAAATAAATTCAAAAATACAAAAAGCTTGTCGCTCAACTTTTTTGTCAATCCAATACGATTTCAATTTACCAGTTGCGATGGTCTCATCATCAATTACGAGTATTTCACCGGGGAGAACATCACGGATATACTTGGCATTTATCAGGTCAAAAGCGCATGTTTCAGATGCAATTACATAAGCTCCATCTGGCATTATCCCAAGCGCAAGCGGTCTAAAACCATATGGGTCACGCACAGCAATGAGTTTATCATCTGTCAGTATGGCAAGCGAATACGCTCCCTCAACTTGATTTAAAGCGTCTTTTATTTGTTCAATTTGGTCCTCTTTTTGACTTCTTGCTATAAGATGCAAAATTATCTCTGTGTCCGTTGATGACTGGAAAATTGTGCCTTCTAATTGAAGTTTATTTCGGAGTGTTCTTGTGTTTGTTAAGTTGCCATTGTGTGCTATTGCCAGATTTCCATTTTTGTAATGTACTACGAAAGGTTGAATGTTTGACTTATTTAATGCACCCGTAGTTGAATACCGATTGTGACCGATTGCGGAATTGCCCTTTAAATGTTCGTTGATAATTTTTTCATCTTTGAAAACATCTGCAACAAGACCGATACCTTTGTGATAGTTAAATCTCGTCTTTCCCGTTAAATCATCTCTTTCACAGGATACTATCCCGGTTGATTCTTGTCCCCTGTGTTGGAGCGCATAAAGTCCGTAATATGTTATAAGCGATGCCTGTGGATGTCCGTAAATTCCAAATATACCGCACACTTTAAATTATCCCTTTCTTTCCGATTCTTATATGGTTTGAAAAAATCCACGGCTTGCCATTGAAATATGACTCAACTCTATAAACACCTGTTTCACCAACTTCATAAGCAAATTCGTTATCTGAAGTTTTCGTTATCACTTCTCCATTTCTTAAAAGAAAAGTCACCGTATCGTTAGATGTTTGTGGCAATTTAATTTTCAATTTGATTGGGGTTTCATCAAGTTCAATATAATCACCCATTTGATAAATCTTGCCGTTTTTTTCGGCTGTAAACCTAAATCCCCGTGGGTCGGCAAAGTATGAATAAGTCGTGAAGCATCTTCCGTTTTCAATTGCGGAGAAAATTTTACGCTTATATATTTCAAAATTTTCTTTTTTGCTTTTATCAATCGGCTCATCAAGTAGGACATGCGTTCTTATGCCTCTGAACATGACTTTGTAAGGGAAAACCTCTACTTCAAATAGTTGCCAAATTTTATATTTATGTCCGTGGGCGTCAACCCCACCAATACCGACGACCCTTCTCTTTCGTGAAAGTTCATCCCAGCGTTTTAATGTTTCAGGGTAAGGTCCGTTTAAAGATTTTAATGGGTGAATAAATCTGCGAAATTTATTTTCCTGTGTTAATCCCTCAACCCACTCCGACATATGGTTCCATATTTCAATCCCTGTAAATCCGTCAACATCCCAAGCGTTCCAAGGATAGGGAGGATATTCGGGGAAACTATTTCTCCTTTCATCTGGATGTGCTATTATGCCGAGCCCGTTTAAATTTTTTATCTTCTCAACATATTCTCTCGCTGATTTATTCGGGTAGAAAACTTCATCAACCCCGAAAACAAGATAATGGTTTTTATCATCTGGGTCGTTCAATTCGTAGCCGATGATTATCATCGTATCGCCGTACCAACCTTCATATCCGTCGTATTTCGGTTGCAAAGTATTGTGATCCGTCATCATCACAAAATCAAGACCAAGTTCGCTGGCGGATTTTGCTATTTCAGGTATTGTTCCAGTCCCATCTGAATAAATTGAATGGACATGGATAACACCGATGTATTCAAACATTCAAATTTTCAATTGGTTTATAATTAGTTATTTTTGGCTGACATATTTCTCAAGCAAGATGTTTTTCTCAACGATGTCATCTGTTTTAACGATTTCAACCCCTTCGGCTTTCCACTTTTCAATTAGTTGTTTTCCTCTTTCTTCGTAGATTGGTTTTGCAGCGTCTTCAACGAGATAAATTTTATATTTTTTCCTTTTCAAGAAACCTTCAATCGCATAAGCATCGCATACATCAAGGGCAACGCCAAAAACGACAATTTCCTTCGGATTTATGATTTCAAGCACTGGATCAACATTTGGATTTGAAAAGACATCAAACTTTTGTTTTCTGAAAATTATCTCACTGGTGTGATTTTTAATCATCTCCTCAAGTTCCTTCTCGGAGTATTTTTTGCTGTCAATCCACAGAGGATTCAATGGTTTAGTTGCGTCAATCCGTTCCCATCCGGGCGTTCCCTGCAGGCAATGCGGTGGAAATGTATTTAAATAATCGGGATTGTCGGAGATTTCTTCATCGCTTAGCGTGTGATAGTCGGCTGAGCCCATGATTTGGATATTGTTTTTCCTTGCGTAATCGTAAAGCTTCTTCAAGTTCGGTATAATCTCCTCAGCGTTGGGGACATATAGTTTGCCATCTTTCATCATGAAATCGTATTGTGTATCAACATCCCAGAAAATTATTTCTCTTATCATGGCGCACCTCCGTATTTTTTTCTTTTTCAAAAATTAAAAACAAACGATTGAGTTTCTATGTTTCTTTCACGATTTCATCCTCATTCCGTGTTCTTCACGGTCAAGTATCCAACCCGCAAGTTTTCCTTCGTTTATCGTTTTGAAGTCCTCCCAGTATTCTCTTGTCCTTACATATCTTGAGCTTGTATCGGTAGAGGGAATTGAGTTAACTTCCTCCATTATCTTTTGAAATCTTTTCTTCCAAATCTCCATATTTTCTGTTCTTAAATCAACCCAGCCATCATAAGCCCATTGATTGATTTTTTCTGGTGTGATTTCCACTTTGTTTTCGCCTCTATAAGGCGGGATTTTGATTTCGTTACCTCGTATCAAAGTTTCACCGTCAGGCATAAGAATTGGAATTCCGATTGAAATTATTTGCGATCTTAATTTTTTATTTGTCTTGATGATCTCAGCACATTTCTGGCTCATATCTTTCGGATTTTGCTTTTCTGCGTTCTCAATGCTTCCGTAAGCAAGCTTTAGAAGATGCGCCTCATATAAAAGTTTCGTCAACCTTGGTGGTCCAAGAAGTTCAAACGCGACGCTTTCAACCCCATATTTTTGTTCAAGCTCTCTCATCCGTTTCAAGGCGGTCTCTGTGAGAAAACCAGCTCTATATGTCGGTTCAAGAGTTGCATGATCAAGGGCGTTGATTATATCGTGACCGGTGTTCCCGCCTTTAATTTCAAAAACGACTACTTCGGCAATTTCTTCAGGCGTGACATATTCCATTTGCCCTGGGGTTGAGAGCGTTTCAAATTCAGCCCTTGAAAATAACCCATTCTCGCCAGTATCAATGAAGACTGAACGAAGCGTCTCGTTCAGCTTTTCAAAGTTATCCTCCGTAATTTTCAATTCAATTGTTCCATTTAATTTGAATGCCTTTTCAGGTGGGCAATCAATTAGTTCAATTGGTTTACCGTGACGCTTGATTTCACCAAAGCCGATCCTCTTCCAAGCTATAGCAGCAGTTGGTTTTATCTCTTTCGTTATAGGGGCATCGGGGGTTCTCCCCATTAAGAAGAGCAAAAGCGTATGAGCTCCAGCTACGGCTGACTTGCTAAGTAAAACCTTAGAAGGTCTTTCCTCGCTATGTGTGTAAGGTATATTCAAACCCATTCCTCCCGTTCCGCTCGTTCCGATTTTGACATATATCTTTGTCCCAACCTCTTGCATTGAGCGATAGAGTATCTGAACATGCCTTATTAATTGCGGAACATAAAGCGTTGCAAGAAGTCGCTCTGTTGCTTCAATTAATTTTTCCTTTTCCTTACCATCATTGCTAACTTTAAAGCGGTCAATTGCGTGTAGAACTTCAATACTTGATGTGAAGATGTCTTGGTAAGCAATTGCTGTTGCAGTGTTGATGCAGTCAATAATTATCTCTGGAGAAAATCTGTTCAGGAGTTTATACAGTGCGGATTGTTTCAGAGTTTCTTCGGTTAGTTCCCCAAGGATGTCGTTGATTAAAATTCTACGATATTCTGGATTTGAGAGTATCTCTTCTCTGCTCATGTCTTTGAATTCATCTCGGACGAAGATATTTCCCCACCAAGGTATGAAGAAATTTCTGTCGTATTCTGGAAATTCCTTTCTTAAGGCTTCAACCGCTTCTTCGGCTTCCCACTGTTTGAGGGAAGCAATTATTACATTTCTTGGTTTTTCTTGAATTATTCTCCTTGTGACGGCGGAACCAACAAGCCCCCAAGCTCCAAGGATCAGGACTGATTTTCCTTTGATATCCATAGGGATGGAGAGGTTTTAGTTTTTGTTTCAAAATAATTTATGTATGAAAGTTTAAATTTCCAAAGTTACTGTTCCATGGCATTTTCATATACTTCAAAGGTGTAATGGGGAATTTTTGAAAAAGGGTGGATAATTTTGTAAATTTTTTGAGCAAAAATAAAAAAGCGCAAAAAATGTCAAAAGCTACAAAAGTCGTTGCTGGCGTTTCTTTTGTTTTGATCGTCATACTGATTTCAACGATAGTTTTATCTTACAATTTTATAAACAAATCATTGCCACAGTTTGAGGGTGAGGTTCGTGTACAATTTTTAATTGACTCTGTCCGAATTTACAGGGACGAGAATGGAATTCCCCACATATTCGCAAAGAATGAACACGACCTTTATTTTGCGCTTGGTTATGTCACAGCTCAGGATCGGCTTTGGCAAATGGACCTTTCAAGGAGGATAGCAAGCGGTAGGTTGTCAGAGATTTTTGGGGTTCAAACACTTGAAATTGACAAACTTTTCAGAACTATTGGGCTTTTAAAAACAGCGCAAGAAATACAGAAAAATCTAAGCGAGAAATCAATTGAAGTTTTAAAGTCATATTCAGATGGTGTTAACTTTTTTATTAAAACCCATAAAGACGAACTCCCAGTTGAATTCAAACTTTTGGGTTATGAACCTGAAGAATGGACGATCATTGATTGTATTCTTATAACAAGGTTGATGGCATGGCAACTTAACTTTTCCTGGTGGACGGAGCCGGTTTTTTCCGAAATTTTATCAAGGGTTGGGGTTGAAAAATTTAAAAGGATGATCCCAGAATATCCTGAAAGCGCGCCAGTTATAATTAAAAAATTTTTACCACCGACGGGAAAATTCGTTGAGGCAAACTTGAAGTTTAGAGAGATGTTCGGCATGGTAGCGGAAGGTTTGGGAAGTAATTCCTGGGTTGTTTCCGGTGAAAAATCAGAAACAGGGAAACCAATTCTTGCGAATGACCCTCACTTGCCATTTTCTCTGCCTTCAATTTGGTATCAAGTACATTTAAATGATGGACAGCTTGATATGGCTGGCGTTTCAATACCAGGGACACCAGGAATTGTCATCGGGCGAAATAACTATATCGCTTGGGGACTTACAAATGTTATGCTTGATGATACTGATTTTTACATTGAAAAAATTGATTCGGCAAAGATGAATTATTTTTACGAGGGGGATTGGTTTGAACTTGAGGTTAGGGAGGAAGTTATAAAAGTCAAAGGCAAGGGAGAGTATAGATTTAAGGTATTATCAACGCATCGCGGACCAATAATAAGCGATGTTTATGAATTTAGCTTTTCAGAATATATCCCTAAAGCTGATGCTAAATTTGTCACTTCACAAGCTGTTTCAATGCGGTGGACTGGAAATATGATTTCCGACGAGGTACTTGCTTTTTACAAAATCAATCATGCAAGAAACTGGAACGATTTTAAATCTGGTTTGAAATTTTTTGCCGTTCCAGCGCAAAACTTTATCTATGCGGACATTTATGGCAACATAGGTTATTACTGCGCTGGCAAAATTCCGATCAGGAAAAATTTGAATCCAATTATTTTAAACCCTGGTGAAGTTGACGATTTTGATTGGATTGGATTTGTCTCTTTTGATGAACAACCAAATATCTTAAATCCACCTGAAAAATATATCGCCACTGCAAATAACAAAATTGTTGGTAGAGATTATCCTTACTACATCAGCTATCTTTGGGAGCCAGAATCAAGAGCGATGAGGATAAATGAGATTTTAACATCAAAGGAAAAGTTCAGCGTTGAAGATTTCAAGAAATTGCAACTTGATTATTTTTCGCACTATGCGAAAGAGATGACGCAATATATAATAAACGCTTTTGATGGAGTTGAAGTTAAAGATGTTTTTGTATCTCGTGGAATTAGTTATTTAAAAGAGTGGAATTTTAACTTTGGGAAGGATGATATTGCAACGAGTATATTTAACTCTTTTTTGATCCATATGATGAGAAATACATTTGAAGATGAACTTGGCGAGGAGCTTTACAAAAGGTTCCTGTTTTATTCGGGCGTTCCCGTTAGGATTTTAAAACAGCTTATCGTTAAAAACGATTCACTTTGGTTTGATGATGTTAAAACAAGCGCTGTTGAAAGTAGGGATGAGATCATAAGGAAAAGTTTTGTTGAAGGTATAAATCATTTAAGAGAATTGCTTGGTGATGATATGAATGAATGGCGTTGGGGGAAGATTCATCGGCTTAAACTTATACATCCTCTTGGATTAAAAAGCCCATTTGATAAAGTTTTCAACCTTGGTCCATTTGAAGTCGGTGGTGCAGGGACTACTGTAAATAACGCTGGTTTCAGCATGCTTAAACCATTTGATTGTGTATTAGGTCCATCAATGAGACAAGTTGTGGATTTTTCGGAAAATTTTTTATATTCTGTTATACCAGCGGGTCCATCTGGACAAATAATGAGCAAATTTTACGACAGTCAGACAAAAATTTATTTGAACGGAGAATACCTAAAAATTTATTTTGAAGAGGAAAAATTAAATAACGGGAAGACAAAAATTTTATACCTTTTGCCTGAGGGATGAAAATCAAGGCGAAGAAAATAGTTTTGCCATTAACCGTTGTTTTGATATTGATAATTTTAGTTTCGGTTATATTGAAATTTTCAAACTCTGATTATAAATTTTCAAGTGAAGAGGAAATCTCCGTTCAAAATCCATCTTATCAAATTGATGTTCAAAACGGTTGTGGTGTTGAGGATGTTGCATTTCAGGTTGTTCAATTTTTGCGGACGAAGGGATTTGATGTGATTGACTATGGAAATTATGAGACGACGGTAAAAGAAAGTTTTATAATTGATCATATTGGGAAGCCAGACACAGCGCGATTGATCGCCAGGGTTCTTGGAATTAACGAGGATAAAATTGTCATATCAAAGTCAAAACATTATAATGAATTTACAGTTGTGATCGGCTTGGATTATATTATGCTAAAGCCATTCAAAAACAAAGGTGAGGGAAGTTTTTGAGACCTAAAACACTTGCAAAGCGAGTAGCAAAGCTCGCACTTGAAAAGAAGGCAGAGGACATAGTTATAATGGATGTTCGCAAACTTACATCAATAACTGACTTTTTTGTTCTTTGTTCAGCTGATTCATCAGTTCAACTTAAAGCGATAGTTGATCATATCGTTGAAGAACTTGAAAAGAAAGGTATAAAGGCATGGCATGTTGAAGGTTATACTAATTTAACTTGGGTTTTGATTGATTATGTTGATGTTGTCGTTCACGCATTTTTGAAGCCAGCGAGGGAATTTTACGGACTTGAAAGATTTTGGGGCGATGCTAAATTTGAATATGTTACTGATGATTCGTTGAAAGCAAAAAAGAAGACAAATAAAACAAAGAAAGGCGAATCTGATAAAGATGCTTCCATCAGCGAAGGAATATCTGAAAGCGAAAATTGAAAGCGCTTTAAGTAAAATTGGAATTATCAATGGAACGCAGTTAAATCTTGAGAAACCCAAGATTGAACAGTACGGGGATTTTGCTACGAACATAGCCATGGTGCTTGCGAAAAAAGTAGGTAAAAACCCGAGGGAGATTGCCAAGGATATTGTTACGAATCTTGAAATTGAGCCCGAATTCGTTGAAAAAGTTGAAATCGCTGGTCCTGGGTTTATAAATTTCAAACTTTCTCCGTCGTTTTATATTAAAAGGATTGGGGAAATTTTAAAGCAAGGAGAGAATTTTGGAAAGTTAAAGCTTGGTGAAGGTAAAAAGGCAAATGTTGAGTTTGTAAGTGCAAATCCGACGGGTCCGCTAACAGTGGGGCACGGAAGAAACGCTGTTTTGGGAGATACAATAGCCAATATCCTTGAATGGGTCGGCTTTGATGTGACCAGAGAGTATTATTTCAACAACGCTGGAAGACAGATGAAGATACTTGCTGATTCAGTGCGACTGCGTTATCTTGAACTATTGGGCGAAAAAATTGATTATCCCGAAGATTATTATCAGGGCGATTATATCAAAGATATAGCGAAGATGTTAATTGATGAGTATGGGGATAAGCTTAAAGATGGGGCGGACCTGAAAATCTTCAAGGAGAAAGCTGAAAAAGTGATTTTTGACGATATTAAAAAGACACTGAAACGGCTTGGGATTGAATTTGATGTTTATTATAACGAGGATTGGCTTTATGAGAAAAAGATTTGGGAGGTTGTTGAGGAGCTTGAAAAGAAGGGCTATGTATATGAGGAAGATGGGGCGAAGTGGTTTAAGGTGACGGCGCTTGGTGGAGGGCAGGATAAGGTCTTAGTGAAAAGCACGGGCGAGCCGACTTATAGATTGCCTGATATAGCATATCATATTGAAAAGTTTAAGAGGGGCTTTGATTTAATTGTTGATGTGTTCGGTGCCGACCATATAGCCGAATATCCCGATGTCTTGAAGGCGCTTGAGGTTCTTGGGTATGATGTTTCAAAAGTTAGAGTTTTAATCTATCAATTTGTCACGATTGTGAAAGATGGCGAAGTTGTTAAGATGTCCACGAGAAAGGCGAATTATATAACGCTTGACGAGTTGATTGATGAAGTTGGGGCTGATGTTGTTAGGTTTTTCTTCCTTAACAGAAGTCGTGACGCTCATCTAAATTTTGACCTCAATCTTGCCAAAAAGCAGTCGGAGGAAAACCCAGTTTATTATCTTCAATATGCTCACGCCAGAATTGCAAGCATTTTGAGGTATGCAAGCGAAATGGGAGTTGAGACTGGGGATATTGAAAAGGTGGATTTAAATCTCCTGAAAGAGGAAGAGGAGATTAAGTTGGCGAAATTGTTAAGTGACTTTCCTGATGCGATAGAGTCGGCTTATTATTCGTTTGAGCCGTTGAAGTTAATAAATTATTTGAATGAGGTAGCCGAGGCATTTCATCATTTTTATCACAAGCATAGGGTAGTTGGGTCTGACCCTGGGCTGACGAAGGCACGACTTGCTCTTTGCCTTGCTACAAAAATTGTGCTTGCGAATGGATTTAAAATTCTCGGGGTAAGCGCCCCCGAGAGAATGTAACTAATTTTTTTTCAATGGGTTGAAAATTTCATTTTTTTACTTGACTTTTAAAATAAAATTGCTTATCCTTAAAGCGAATAAAAAACCAAACAGGAGGAATAAGTTATGTGGCGTAAATTGACAATTTTAGCCCTTCTTATTTTTCTAATCCCATTTTATCAATCTTTTGCGGATGTTTATCCGAGCAATGTCAGGGTTACTCAACCCTATAGTAATGAACCGTTTGATGGTAAATTTAATGACTACACTGGGGCAAAGATATGGTTTACTCTGAACGATTCAGCTACGAGAGTTGTTGTTAAAGTTTATCACGATGTAAACCCAGCGCATGTAAGGACATTTGAGCTTTATAATTTAACAATGGGAGATCACTGGGTTTATTGGGATGGAACGCTTGATGATGGAAGTTTAGCTCCTGCGGGGAAATGGGTTGTTGAGATAACTGCAGAGCAGTCGGGTGGATATAGTGCTTGGACAATGTATTACGATGATGATACTGGAGCTAAGGGGTTAAACATTTTCACACGTGGTGTAGATATTAACAGAGATCCGAAAAGCAAAGATTTCGGGTTTATTTATGCTGGCAATTCTGGTGGTCCAATTGGTAATGGCATAATAAGGTATAGAGCTGATGGGCAACCAGCTGGGGATGAAGGAAAACCATTGATATTGTCAACTAAAGATATACTTGGGACAAACAATGTATTCCACGCAACAATTGATTACCTTGGAAGAGTGTATGTATCAAGAACAGCGACTGGTGATGGCGTCTATAGGTATGATCCCAAAGATGGTTCTTTGAAGAAAGTTGTTAGTTTTTCTGGGCGACCGAAAGGTTTAGCAGTTAGTGGAACTGGTAGTGATTTTAAACTTTATATAGCCAATGGTGACAGGTATAATATTCTTGTTGCAAGGTTAGGTACTGATGATACTTTAAAAGTTCCACTTGATACTATTGCTGTATTCTTGCCAGATAGCGTTTATGTGAACGATTTAGTTGTTATAAATGATTCTGTTATGTATGTAAATCTTAAAAAGGGAACGGGAACATTTGGTGCAAATCCAAGTTGGACTGAAAAATATATCATCTATGGAAAAACCAGGGTCACAAGAGCTGATACAGTGTGGTCTATTTATTGGGGTTCATCTGCAAATATAGCTGGAATAGCGTATCACAATGGACAACTTTTTGTATCTATTAGAGAAAGTCCCGCCGGGAGCATAAATGGTGTTTGGAGGGTTTGGAATTTAGATGCTACGCGACCAAATTATGAGCGAATTTTTGAACCACCATTGGGTTCAATTAGCTCAGCTGCTGATTTGACTGTTGATATTGTAGGTAATATTATCTTCTTTGAAAATACAAACGAGCATATTTATTTCATTGCTCCGCCAAATGGACCAAACTCATTTACTCTTGTAGCTCCAGACACAATAAATGTCACCGCTTCTGGGAAAGCGGTTAAATTAGTTTCAATAGCTGAAGCGAGAAAAGATGATAATAACGATTTCATCCCTGACTATAAGGATACTGGCGATACATTAATGGTTACAGGCGTGGTGTTTAGTCCAAATTATACTTTGCCAAGCAATACCTCTTACTATATCTATGATAATACAGGGGCGATAAATGTGTTTAAATCAGGTGTTGCTTTAACATTTAACCCTGGTGATAAATTGCTCGTCATAGGTAAGATTGATCAGTTCAGGGGTTTAACTGAAATTGTCCCGCTAACGACTGATTCCACGACGATAAGAGTTGTTGGCACTGGTTACCCATTGCCGACGCCGAAGAAATTAACAGTTTCTGAATTTTTGAACAACTTTGAAAAATATGAAGCGCAATTGATCCAGCTTGACTCTCTCTGGAAAGCATCAACTTCGCCAGCTTGGCCTTCTTCCGGCTCAGATGCAAACATGATATTTGTATCCTATGCGAAAACAGAAACATTAACAGTTAGAATTGACAGAGATACTGACATTGATGGTAAACCTGAACCGCAATATCCAGTTACTATAATTGGTATAGCAACGCAATTTACCTCTGGGTCAACTGTTGTCACAGGTGGTTATCAAATTTCACCGAGATATTATGACACTGACTTTAAGACGGTAAATCTTCCGCCATCAGCTCCTCAGCTTGCTCTTCCTGCAAATTATGCTTCATTGCATATACTTTCAACAGACACTGTTAAATTCGTATGGTATAAAGCGCTTGATGGCAATGTACCACCTGATACGATTACATATTACTTACGGCTTTCAAGAGATTCAACGATGACGCAAGTTGTTAGAGTTGACACTCTTGTTGCTGACACAGTTAAAGCGATAAAAGGCGCAGAATTATTCCCGTTGTTTGCACCCGGGGATACAACACTTGTTTTGTGGTGGAGAGTTGATGCAACTGATAAGAAATCACCCGCGGTTAAGAGCGTTGTATGGAAACTTAACTTAACTAAGCCAACGAAGGTTGAAGTAGCTGAAGAAGGAATCCCAACTGATTATTATTTGAGCCAGAATTATCCAAATCCGTTTAACCCAGTGACAACGATTAAATTTGGGTTGCCTGAGGACACTCAAGTTGAACTTTCGGTATATAATATCCTCGGGCAAAAGGTAGCAACACTTATAAATGAGTATAAGAGAGCTGGTCATTATGTGGTTAATTTTGACGGGAGTAATTATGCCTCTGGAACATATTTCTATGTTTTGAGGGCTGGAAATAAGGTTCTAAAGAACAAGATGCTTTTGATTAAATAATCTTCCGTACCCCCATCTGTTCCAATCCATTGCCCTCCCCAGATATCTGTGGCTGTGTCATAACCCCTGTTTTGCTTGCGATTATGCAAAAAATACGGTAAAAAATAATTGAAAAATAATAAAGTTTGACGAAACAAATCAGCGAAAATTCGTGAAAAACTTAATTACGACACAGCCACCAGATATCTGGGGAGGGTTTTTTGTTATAAAGCAAAATTTCCACAAACTTTTTCCCTTGTCTCAAATTTCCCCAAATTTAAAACTCCCTTCCTTATAAAAAATCTTTGATTTTCAATTAGTTATGTTCTAGCACAGGTTTTGAAATCTAAATTTTTGAGTATAGATTTTTTGAACTTAAATCTCAAGGTTTTGATGAAACCTATTGATAAAAAAGAGCCGATTTTCACGATAGGAATTGTTGCACAGAGGTTGGGAATCTCTGAACATACGATAAGGATGTATGAACGCGAAGGTCTGATAATACCCTTTAAAAAGGAGAGCGGACATAGGTTATTTAGTGAATATGACATGGAACGGATTGAATGCATTAAAAAAACAATCGCTGAGAAAAAAATAAGCATTGCAGGTATAAGAAGGTTACTTGCTTTGATACCTTGTTGGGAGATTAAAAAGTGTCCAATTGAAATTCGTAAAGAGTGTCCAGCTTATATTGATTTTGATAAGCCATGTTGGCTCCACAAAGCAAATTTAAAAGATGATTGTGCAACGAATGAGTGTCGTGAATGTGATGTGTACAATTCAATTAAAAGTTGTGATGATTTAAAGGAGCTTTTGAAGAAGTTTCTCGTTAGCGCTCAAGTTTAAAACAAATTTCGGAGAAAACTAATGGAAAACAACAAACTTTCAATGGTTGTCTTCAGTGGCGATATGGACAAGCTTATGGCAGCTTTTATTATAGCAACGGGTGCTGCAGCTTCGGGAATGGAGGTGACGATGTTTTTCACATTTTGGGGTTTGCAGGCGATTAAAAAGAGAGAAAGAACCGGCAAAAGCTTTTTCGGACGGCTTCTTGGATTTATGTTAAAGGATATAAACGGTGTTGGTCCGAGCAAGATGAATTTCGGTGGAATAAGTCGCTGGATGTTCAAGAAAATGATGAAGGCGAAAAATGTTGCATTATTGGATCAATTAAGAGATATGGCTGTTCAATTGGGTGTTAAACTTGTCCCTTGTCAAATGAGCATGGAGGTTATGGAAATCTCACCGGAGAATTTGATTTCCGGTGTTTCAGCACCCGTTGGTGTTGCAAGTTTCCTTGAAGAGGCAAGGAATTCAAAAATTACACTTTTCATTTAAAAACAAAATTAAAACATTAAAATGACCGAGCAAATCAAAGTAGACCTCAAACTTGATCTCAAAGGATTGCTTTGTCCTTTACCGATCGTGAAATTATCGCAGGCGATAAAAGAACTGCCAGTTGGTGCCGTAATTGAAGGGGTAGCTACTGACCCCGGGGTTATGGCTGATGTCCCAGCATGGGCTAAATCAACAGGTCAAGAGCTTATTTCAATTGAACAGCAAGGGAAGGAATACAGATTTTTGATTAAAAAAGTAAAATGAGGGTTATATGCTGTTGTTTTCAAAGATACTTGCGTTGATTTCTCTTTTATTCTTTTTCGGAGGAATTTTGTATCATTACTTCGTCACTAAAAGATTAAAGTTTCCATCTGATTTTGCCCGTCCAAAAGGTTCATGGAAAGTTGGTGTTCTTTACTCCTTTACACTTGGTATGATGCCGTGGGCGAAAGAAAGCACAAGAAGACATTGGATTGCTTATTTGCGTGGTGTTGCTTTTCATATCGGCATATTTTCAGGATTGTTCATTCTCGTTCTAAGTTTTTTCTCTGAGCACTTCAATGAAACCGGGAATTTAATTTTCGCATTGATCATTGGATTTGGCGCTTTAATGGGGTTTGTTGGTATCGCTATGAGAATTTTTGAGAGAAATTTGAGGGAAATAAGCACGCTTGATGATTTTATTTCTGTAGTTCTTGTTTCCATTTCTCTTGCCTTTATAGCGCTTGCTTTAATTGAGCCAGCTTTTAAGATGCCGATGTATTTCACTTCTGCGATTATGTTATTTTACGCTCCGCTTGGAAAAATAAGGCATTGTCTTTATTTCTTCTTCTCAAGATTTTTCTTCGGTTTTCATCTTGGTAAAAGAAGAATCGTCCACAGATTTACGGAGGTAAGCTATGGCAAATAATGGGGCGCTTCAAAAAGCGATTGAGGTTCTTGAAAAACAATTAAATCAACCATTAAAAACAGCTCTTGAAGTTTGCGCACGATGTGGAATTTGCGCTGAATCTTGTCATTATTATGTTTCTGAACCAAAAATTGAACATGTCCCCGCATATAGAGCTGAACAATTGAGGAAAATTTATAGAAAGAAAAATAACTTCCTTGGCAAGTTTTTCCCGCGTTTGGTTGACGCTATTGACCTTGATGAGAAAGTTTTTGATAAGCTTGTTGAAATGGCTTTCTCCGAGTGCACGCTATGCCGAAGCTGTACATTTAACTGTCCCCTTGGTGTTGACACTCCTCTCGTTATGAGAACAATAAGGGCTATGGCTACAGCAAAGGCATTTTAAAATTTGAAAAAATCCATACTGAACCTATAACATATCACGACTCTTGTAATCTTGCGAGAACGGGTGGGATATTCAAAGAACCGAGGTTTATTTTAAACTCAGTCGCAAAAGATTTTAGAGATATGAATCCGAATGGAATTGAGAATTATTGCTGTGGCGGTGGAGGAGGTCTTGTAGCATTGCCAGAATATTATGAGAAGAGAATGAGAGCCGGCAAAGCGAAATCAGACCAAATAAAGAAAACAGGAGCAAAAATTGTAGCTGCAGCTTGTGAAAATTGTAAGCTTCAACTTGCTGATTTGAATAATTATTACAATCTTGGCGTTGAAGTTAAGGGAGTTGTTGACCTCGTGGCTGAAGCAATTTTGAATAGAAAAAAAATCAGTTACATCAGTTAATTAAAAGCACCTTAAAACAAATTAATTTGTCAAAATCAAAAACAAAACCTTGGAGGTAGCCATGAGGTTAAGGGCATTGTTTGTCGTCTTACTCTCGTTGTTCGTTTATTCTCTCGTCTATTCTCAAGACCCAGGGAACTTCCCAACGAGCTTGCACGCAACAAGAGAAGGAAAACGCACCTGGTATAAGAAAGAAAACGGTGGCTTTGAAAACATCACTAATATCCCTGTTGAAAATGTTAATTGTCTGAAATGTCATCCTGGAACTAAAGCTGATGGGACTGCTATTGATCCAGCTACTTACAACCCAGATTGTTATGATTGCCATAACTTTAGCACTGGAACCCGGGTACCAGATGATATTTGTTTGAAATGCCACAGCAGGCAAAAAAATGAAAAAACACTTTATCCTGGGGTTGATGTTCATTTTGCAAAGGGATTCACCTGCATGACTTGCCACACTAAGAAGGAAATGCATGGCGACGGAACAAGATACAATTCATGGCTTGATCCTGGTGCAACTGAGGTTAAGTGTGAAAAATGCCATTCTCCTCTTGCGAGCAACACAGCTCATAACATTCATTCAGCAAAAGTTCATTGCACAGCTTGCCATGCGAAAACCGTTATTACATGCTATAATTGTCACTTTGAAAGTGAATTACAAGCGAAGATCAAAAGACCATATGGAGTTCTCAGTGATTTCGTATTGCTTGTTAGAAGAATGCCAGATGATAAAGTTTATTCAGGAACTATTATGACGCTTAAGTATCAAAATCAAACATTTGTGACGATAGCACCGTATAGGTCACACATTATCATGCCAAAGGATTCAACTCGCATGTGCTCCGAATGCCACAATAATGCAAGTGTTCAAACTTATAATCAAACAGGTCAAATTTATGTTGTAAAGTGGGATACCACTCAAAAGAAACTGATCAATACCAAAGGTGTAATTCCTGTTCCACCGAATTGGAAAACAGCGCTGAAGTTTGACTTTGTTGATTACACAGGAAGAGTTGATTCAGCTACTGACCCGACAAAGTGGGTATTCCTTAAGTCAGGTGCTGACTTAATGCAAGAACTATCTACTTATGTGGCGCCTCTTACATCAGAACAAATGGCGAAGTTGTCAATGCAGGTAAGCGTTAAAGATGGAAATTCGCTGATACCGACTGAATTTAACTTGATGCAAAACTATCCAAATCCATTCAACCCGACAACGACGATTGAATTCCATCTTCCAAAGGCGACAAATGTAACGATTAAAGTTTACAACTCCATTGGTGTTGAAGTGAAAACGCTCGTCAATGATAAGAGATACGAGGCGGGGATTCACAGAATAACTTTTGATGCCGAAAATCTCCCGAGCGGAGTTTATATCTACAAGATGATAACACCTGAGTTCTCTGCCTCAAAGAAAATGGTGTTGCTGAAGTAAATTTCTAATTTAACTTGTTTTACTACCAGCGGAGGCACTTGCCTCCGCTTTTTTATTTTTAAGCGAAAATTTTTATTTTTTAACAAAAATTAAATCATCCACCTCTATGGTTGAAAAGAAAAAGACAGGAAAGCAAAAAGACAAAATTGCAAGTTCTAATGAATTAATCCCCGAAAGATATCATTCTGTGGTTTACATTTTGTTAATCGTATTCGCTTTTCTCCTTTTCTTTAATGAGGCACTTTTAAAGGGTAAGGTTTTTGTCTCTGGTGATGTAATTGCATACAAAAGTTGGACAGCTTTGATTGAAGATGCGAAAGTTCAAGGCGTTTCACTTCTTTGGAATCCCTATATTTTTTGTGGAATGCCTGCCTATGCAAGTTTAACTGTCGGACCTGAACGACCATTTGATCTATTGGGTGTAGCGCGCGATTTTATTTTAAATTTGATTTTCAAAATCATACCGAATCGTGATGTTTTTGAATATGTTGTATATTTGATCCTTATGTCAATTGGGGCTTACCTTCTATCACGAAGAAAGGGAATGGAAAAATTCATATCTTTCGTAGTTGCCTTTTCAATGCCTTTTTCAACTTTTTTCATCGTTTGGGTTACCGTTGGACATTTTACAAAGATTGTTACAATGTCAATTCTTCCTTATGTTTTGCTTTTGATAGATGAGCTAATGCAAAGGTTTAAATTAATTTATTTCGTTTTGCTCATAATCGCTCTTTGGTTCATCTCCGCAGCGTCACACATTCAAATGATGTTTTATGTCTATCTTGCTGTTGCGCTTTATTATCTCGTTTATTTCATTCATAAAATTTACCATAAAGAAAATCTCATCGGTTTAATTCGTTCCGGGTTGCTTTTCGCACTTGCAACTCTTCTCGTTTTCGGAATTTTCCTTGATAAATATCTCCCCGTTTGGGAATATAGCCATTATTCAATTAGAGGACAACCTCCATTGATTGAAAAAGTGACAGCACAGTCAAATGAAAACCAAAAACAAAAAACATCGGGGCTTGACTATGACTATGCTACTCAATGGTCTTTTAGCCCTGGCGAAATTTTAACTTTCTTTGTGCCATCAATTTATGGATTCGGATGGAGAAATTATAACGGAGTTTTAACGGGAGGGGAAACAGTAAGGATTAACACTTATTTTGGTCCTATGCCTTTCACTGATGCTCCAAACTACTTGGGAGCTGTCATACTTTTGCTCGCTATCATTGGGATTTTTTTAAATTTCAAAGAAAATGTATTCGTCAAATTTCTCACATTGCTTATCATCCTGTCATTGTTTATATCGTTCGGCAAAGAGTTTCCACTTGTATATGATATTTTCTTCAACTATGTCCCATACTTTAACCGATTTAGAGTTCCAAGTATGATTTTATCCCTTGTGATGTTTGCTGTTCCGATACTTGCTGGTTTTGGTTTATCTTCAATTGTGAGGTCTTATCGCGCCGGTGCGAGTGAAAAAATAAAAAACACATTCAGAAACTTAGCTATCGCTTCGGGTCTTTTATTCGTGATAACGATTATCTTTCCAGGCTTCGTCTCGGAAATTTACAGATCAATTTTTGCCGATAATCAAGCCATCGCTCTTGTTGTGAGAAATAATTTTGGGTTTGTAAACCAGGAAATTTTTAACAGAGTTTATCCCCATATTTATCAATTTATATTTGATAATTTCCTGAAAGATTTAAGAATTTTTCTACTCCTCGCATTGGTTTTATTTGGTGCTATTTACCTTTATCACTCAAAAATTTTGAAGCAAAATATATTTAACCTTGCCATTGCTTTATTGGTGATATTTGACCTTTGGCGTGTTGACTCGCTTACATTGCACTATTCCGATAAAGAAGAAATTCAATCAATCCTTAATCCCCCAGATTATGTTCAATATATCAAGCAAGATACATCTTTATATCGTGTTCTTGAGCTCAGTTCTGGACAACCTGTTATGTCAAATCACCTTGCGATTTACCGACTTCAAAATGTTTACGGCTATCAAGGCGCTAAAATGAGAGCGTATCAAGACCTTATTGAGATAGCGGGGATAACAAACCCATTTGTGCTTAACATTTTAAATGCGAAGTATGTGATAACTGATAATGTTGATTCAACCTTTGGAAATCTTGTTTTTAACGGGACGAAAAAAGTTCTCTTTAATAAAAGTTATCTCCCGCGGGCTTTCTTTGTGAACCGTTATGAAGTTGCACAGCCAATCCAAATTTTAAACAAGATGAAAAACGCCGAGTTCAACCCAATTGATGTCCTTTTCCTTGAAGACACATTGAAAGTTAAAATTGATCCACCAACACAAGACGCTTTTGTTAAGATACTTGAGTATCAAATTCAAAAGGTAAAACTGAATGCGAAAGCTACTGGAAACAATCTTCTCTTTATGAGCGATACTTGGTATCCGAAATGGAAGTGCTTTATTGATGGTAAGGAAGTTCCAATTTTAAAGGCAAATTATGTGTTTCGCGCTGTTGTAGTTCCGGAAGGTGAACATGAGATTTTGTTCGTTTATAAAGATGACAAATTTGAACTTGGAAGCAGGGTAAGTTTAGGTATCAATATATTAGTTTTGATTTTGCTTATCGTGTCAATTGCTCCAGATGTTAAAAAAATGATTGAGAAAGGCAAGAACTCAAAATGAAGATTTTAATCTTGGCTCATAAGATGCCTTATCCTCCAAGGGATGGTGGAAGCATTGTAACTCTAAATTACGCAAAAGCATTTGCTAAACTTGGGCACGATGTGACAGTTCTTGCAATGCAAACTTACAAACGAAAATTTAAAATTGAAGATATACCTTGTGAATTAAAGAAAATGATGACTTTTTACACCGAATATGTTGATACGAAAATCAAACCACTTCATCTTTTTATAAATCTTTTCAGCGATAAATCTTATCACATTTGGAGATATGGCTCGTCAAAAAATTTTGCGAAAAAGTTGGTTGAAATTCTAAAAAATGGAAATTTTGATATCGTTCAACTTGAGGGTTTATATCTTGATCCTTATCTTGAGTTGATAAGGGAGAACTCAAATTCAAAGGTCATTATGCGTGCGCACAATGTTGAGTTTGAAATACTTGAAAGATACGCGGAGTTTGAAAAATCGCCGTTGAGGAAAACTTGGCTTAAAATTCAAGCGCAAAGATTGAAAAAGTATGAGTTAAACAGGTTAAAACTTTATGATGCGATTGTTCCAATTTCAAATAAAGACGCGGAAAAACTTTCCCAAAGCGATGTTCCTTTGTTCGTTTCCGATGGTGTGATTGATGTGAGTGAACAACTCGTTGAAACCTCACTTGTTGAATTTCCTTCGCTTTTTTACATTGGGGCTCTTGATTGGTTCCCAAATCAGCAAGGGCTTGAATGGTTTTTTGAAAATGTTTGGAACGAGATAATTTTAAAAAAGCCGGACTTGAAATTTTATCTTGCAGGTAGAAACCCAGATGCCTGGGATTTTATAAAGAGGAGAAAATTGAAAAATGTCATAACCCTTGGTGAAATTGACGACGCTTATGAATTTATGAAATCAAAATCTATAATGATCGTACCACTTTTTGCCGGAAGCGGTATAAGGGTGAAGATAATTGAAGCAATGGCGCTTGGAAAAGTTGTAATATCAACGAGAATAGGTGCGGAAGGGATTGATTATATAGATGGCGAGAATATTTTAATAGCTGACACAAAGGAGGAATTCATTGAAAAGATTTTGAAGTGCGTTGGCGATTTTGAGCTTTGTAGTAAAATCGGTATGGAAGCCCGCAAGCTTGCGATTGAAAAATACGATGTAAATGAAAAAGCAAGAAAATTGATTGAGTTTTACGAGAGGATAAGAAAGTAGCCCTTTGTAAAAATATGATTAAACCAATTGTTTCGGTTATAATTCCAACTTATAATCGTAAAGATTTATTGGAAAGAGCAATAAAAAGCGTTCTTTCACAAACATTTCAGGATTGGGAACTAATCATTGTTGATGATGGCTCAGCCGATGAGACAAGAGATTTGGTTGAGAATTTCAAAAGAGTTGACCCGAGAATTAAATATATTTGGCAAAACAACTCAGGGGCTCCAGCGAAGCCAAGAAATGTTGGCATATTAAATTCTTCTGGTGAATACATTGCTTTTCTTGATCACGATGATGAATGGCTTCCAACTAAATTAGAGAAGCAATTAATAATGCTAGAAAGTTTTCCAGAAGTTGCATTTGTAGCCTGTAATGTCATAGTATTATCACCTAAGAAAAATGAATTTATCGTCTCTCCAAAATATAAGGGTGAAAAATTTGTAAAAAAGATACTTGAAAAAAATTTAATTTTAACTGCCAGTTCTGTTGTTATTAAAAGATGGGTTTTTGAGAAGGTTGGTTTGTTTGATTAAAACTTTAAGTTTGCTGATGACTGGGATATGTGGGTGAGAATTGCTTTAAAGTATAATTTTGATTTTGTTGATGAGCCATTGGTTAAATATTACTGGCACGGTGAAAATAGAATGATAAGAACAAAAGTAAACGAGAGAATACGCGACTATGAATATTTTATTTATAAACATTGGTCAATTTTAGAAAAATTTCCAAAAGCATTTGATGTGAATCTTAGGTATCTTGGATTATTGAATATGCAATGTGGAAATGTTGAAAAAGCACGCCATTATTTTAAAATCGTTTTGACAAAATACCCATGGTCTTTGAGAACTTTAGTCAATTTAGTTCTTTCTTACATCGGTAAAGATTTGTATGATTTTGCATTGAATTTTAAGAGAAAAGTTGAAAATCTCATTAATAAAAATAAATTGACATAAGGTGCATTTATCCTTGATCGCCACATTCTCAAGAAAAAAGGGAGGCATAGAAAGAGAAAATGAAATGCTTCTAAATAAGTTGATCAATGATGACGAAATTGAAAAAATCACAATAATTTCCCCGGTTGGCTTTGATCAGATTAAAGATGAGTATCTTAAAAACAAAAAAGTTGAATTTCTTGTAAAGTTAAATTTCAGGAAGATTCCGACGGTTATTGAATTCGTTAATAACAGCGACCTTTGTCTTATAACCAATGTCAGACCGACCGCAATTCCGGTCCATCTTTTTAAATCAAAAAAAGTAAAAACTGTTCAAGTCGTTCACGATATAATACCGTGGCTTTACCCCGAGTATTTCCCCACAATAGCTGGATTGACTTATAAAACCTTTAAGATTCTCGTAAAAAATAAACCAGACATTTACATAGTTCATTCCGAGCATACGAAAAATGATTTGATAAAGTATTGGAGAATAGATCCAAAAAAAATTATCAAAGTTTGTTATGGAAGCTTTGTTAAGCCCGTCGCACCGAGGGAAAATTTCGGAAGCAAAAAAATTTTATTTGTGAGCACAATTGAACCGAGAAAAGGCGTTGACAAGCTTCTGGATGCTTTTTTAATTGTTAAGAAAGAGATATCTGAAGCTCGTTTAATTATCGTTGGTAAAGTAGGTTGGAAAGCTGAACATATCTTTGAAAAAATTCGTAAGTTTGTTGATTTAAAAATTGGTGTGGAATATCTTGGCTATGTTTCAGATGAGGAGCTTGCCAAGTTATATTCAGAGGCGGATGTTTTTGTTTATCCATCGGTTTATGAAGGGTTTGGTGCCCCACCTCTTGAAGCTATGTCTTGCGGTTGTCCTGTCGCAGTATCAAAGACATCATCCATTCCTGAAGTTGTTGGAGAAGCGGGAATATATTTCAACCCCCAGGATGCAAATGATATTGCCAAATCGTTGATAAAAATCTTAAGAGACGATGAATTGAAAATTGAACTGAGTAAAAGGGGAATTGAAAGGGCAAAAATGTTCAACTGGGATAAATGTCTTGAAGAATTTGTAAGTGTATTGAAATTTTTAATTAAAAATTAAATTCAACTTTCGGATGATAAAAGTTGCTCTCGTGAGAGGTAGTGGGCTTACAAAATATAAGATGCAGTATTATGAGCCATTGGTTGATAATTTTGAGATATGGGGCATTTGTTCGTTAAATAATCAATTTCCAATTGATGGTTTGAAGATAAAGGTTAAGAAGTTGCCCTCTGTTTATGATTTTGAGATATTTTTCCCAAGGGCTTTAAAAATCAGAAAAATTTATCAAAGGATTTTTTACTATGAGCTATTTTTTCAGAGAATTTTTGGACTGGAGAGCTTCTTAAAAAACTTTGACATTATCCATTCCGTTGATGTTGAGTACTTTTACACTTATCAGTCAGCAAAGGTGAGATTGAAATACAACAAGCGCCTTGTCATAACTCAGTGGCAAAACATACCCTTTGCTTATGGATTCAGAGGTTATAATTTTGTTAAGTCAAAGCGATTTAAAGAAATTGTTGAAGCTGTTGATGTTGCAATTGCAACTTCTGAAAGAGCTAAATTAACACTTGTTCTTGAGGGATTTCCTGAGGAGAAGATTCAAGTTATTATGCCAGGGGTAGATGTTGAAAAATTTAAGCCGATGGCAAAGGATTTTAACTTGATGAGAAATTTTGGGATAAATGAAGATGATAAAATAATTCTTTTCTCTGGAAGATTGCAGTGGCAGAAAGGAATAATTGTTCTTATGAACGCATTCAAACTTTTAGTTATGGATAAAGATTTTGATGGGAATAAATTGAAATTGCTTATCGTCGGTGGGGGACAGCTTTTGAATTGGCTTAAGAAATTTGTTCGTTTTCTTGATATTGAGAAAAATGTGATTTTCGCTGGATATGTTGATTATGAGGAAATGCCGAAATTTCATAACCTTGCTGATGTTTTTGTTTTGCCAAGTGTTCCCGATAGAAGATGGCAAGAACAGTTTGGAATGGTCTTGATTGAAAGCATGGCATGTGGTAAACCGGTCATATCAACTTTGAGTGGTTCAATCCCTGAAGTCGTTGGGGATAACGCTATACTTGTTCAGTCGTTTGATTTTTTTGAACTTTACAAAGCTTTAAAGAGAATTTTATCAGATGAAAAATTACAGTATGAACTTGGAAAACGGGGTAGGGAATTTGTCGTGAAAAATTATAATGCAGTTGACACAGCGCGAAAAATTGAAAAAATTTACAGCTCTTTGATTTGATGCCTTGGTCAAGGAGAAAAGCTATAACTGATATAACTTTCGTTACATTATCACAGTATATGACCCAATTTATATTAATTTTGCGTGGTTTTATTTTTGCAAAATTCCTTGGACCCGAGCAATTTGGCGTTTATTCAGCAATTTTTCTTTTCTATACCTACGGTGTTTACGCTCAACTTGGAATTTTGGATGGTCTTTGGCGCCTCGTTCCTTATTTTTTAGCTCAAGGGGATGAAGCGAAAGGAAGAAATTATTTATCTACTGGATTTTGGGCGTTGAATTTTTTTGGATTAACTTTTGTATTTCTTGTTTTTATCATAAAACTCAATTTTATTGTTTTGTTAAGCGCTGTTGCCGTTTTCTTTTTTTTCAATTTTAGTTTCATGCTTTTAAAGTTTCAAATTCAACATAAGTTTAAACTTCTCGGAGTATATCAAATTTTACTTTCAATTGCAGATCTTATTTTCTCGTCAATTTTAATGTTTAAACTTCGTGTTGAAGGGATTTACATCGGGATGAATTTAGCTCTAATTTTGGCTATTTTGATTGCGGGCAAAAATTTGAATTTGAAGTTTGAGAAACATTTTGACCTATTTGAGCTTAAAGAGATTTTGAAAATTGGTTTTGTAAACTTACTTATCGGGTTTGGATTAAGATTGCTGATGACAATGGATAAATTTTCGGTGGCGAATTTTTTTGATAAGGCAAGTATGGGAATTTATTCTGTGGCGTATAGTATCGGGATGTTGCCTTTTTTTATTCCGATGGCTTTAAACCAAGTCGTTGGTCAAAGAATGATTGAGGAATACGGGCGGACGAAAGCAGTTCAAAATTTGAAAATTTTCCTTGACGAAAGTTTGATGTTTTTATCTTTCGTTCTTCCTTTTGTTTCAATTTTTGCCATTGCATTTGCTGAACCATTTATAATTTTGCTTCTTCCGAAATATATCTACAGTTTGAAACTCGTTGATAAACTTGCTATTTCTTTTTATTTCATTTCTTTAAGTGCAATACCTTTGACTTTTCTCGTCACAATAAATGAGAGAAAGTGGGTAATTGTGTCTGAGTTTTTATTAATAGGATTGTTGTTTGTGGTTAATTATGTAATTGCAAAATCAGGTTTGGGACTTGTTTGGATAACTTATGCGGTTCTTGTCGTTTATTTTCTCTATTTCACCAGTTTGATATATCTGAGTTATAGAAAATTTTACGACATTTTGAAGATTTTTAATCTGGCATTAAAACTTTCTCTACCTGCGCTTCCTATTTTTCTTGTCCTTGCGTTGAAATTTATAAATTTCGGAGAGTGGGGGAACTTGGTTAAGTTTTCTTTAAGAATTATGATCGGGTTAATTTGGATTTCGTTTGCAATTTTTTATTTGAAGAAGAAAACTGTTATTATATCGCAAATGATTCAAATGGTCAGAGAGAGGGTTGGGCTGTGATATTTGTTTATTTGAGTTTGGGTTTTTAATTTTTAAATGAAAGAAACAAAATTATTTAAAAGACATGCAGGAGAAAAAGGGACATATACTGTGGATAGATGATGAAATTGAACTTCTGCGCTCGCATATTCTATTCCTTGAACAAAAAGGTTATGAAGTATCAGTGGCAACGAACGGTGATGATGCAGTTGAGTTTTTAAGGGAAAAAGGGAAGGATATTGATTTGATACTACTTGATGAGATAATGCCGGGAAAAGGTGGATTACAGACATTGGTTGAAATTAAAGAGATTTTCCCAGGCATTCCAGTTGTGATGGTTACAAAAAACGAGGAAGAAAGCTTGATGGAGGAAGCGATTGGTTATAAGATAAGTGATTATCTTACGAAGCCAGTGAACCCGAGTCAGATATTAATGGTCTGCAAAAAGTTTATTGAGGCAAAAAAGATAGCCAGCGAAAAGCTCACTATGGAATATCTTCACGGGTTTCGCACAATTTCAAATGCTTTGATGACCGAGCTTGATTATCAAGATTGGATTGAAATTTATCTGCGACTTACAAAGTGGGATATTGAACTTGACGAACATCCAGAAATTGGTTTAAGAGAATCTCTTTTTGAATTGAAAAGGCAATGCAATGTTGAATTCGGTAAATATATTGAAAGGAATTATCCCGATTGGATTGAGTCGGAAGATAGACCTATTCTTTCTGTTGATATCGTTGAAAGATATATCATCCCTGAAATTGAAGATGGAAAGAATGTTATCTTTTTTGTGGTTGATTGTATGCGGCTTGATCAATGGATTATGCTTGAAAAGGAGTTGCATGACTTTTACATCGTTGAGAGAGATTATTATTATTCTATTTTGCCGACCGCAACCCCGTATTCAAGAAATGCTATATTTAGTGGTTTGTTTCCGATTGAGATAGAGAAAAGATTCCCCGAGCTTTGGGAAGGAAATAATGACGAGGAAAGAAGTAGAAATAAATATGAAAGGGAATTTTTAGAGGATCAGCTGAATAGAAGACGGGTAAAATTGAAATCAAAGATAAGATATTTCAAAATAATTGATCCAGATTTTGGTGTTGGTGTTGAACAAAACATAACAACATATGCTCAAGGTCAATTGACAGCTATTGTGGTAAATTTTGTTGATATGCTCGCTCATAGCAGAAGCGATTCAACTGTGATTAGGGAACTTTCATTTGATGAATCGGCGTATAGAGAAGTTACACGTGCATGGTTTGTTCATTCTTCTTTTTACAGGATGTTGAAGGTGATATCAAGGTTGAAAAATGTGGTTGTGTTTGTTACAACCGACCATGGTAGTATAAGAGCTTTGCGAGGCGCTAAAGTTTTGGCAGATAGGGAAGCTGCGACAAATTTACGATATAAATATGGAAGAAATCTAAACTGTGATGAGAAAGAAGCAATTTTTATTGAAAAACCCGAAACCTACAAGTTGCCGAAGAGAGGCGTTGCAATAAATTATATAATTGCGAAAGAGGACTATTATTTTGTTTATCCCACCGATTATCATCATTATTTAAATCTTTACAAAGATACTTTTCAACATGGCGGTGTATCACTTGAAGAGATGATCGTTCCTATTGTAAAACTTACACCAAAGAATTAATGACCGGAAAATTCCTTACACGGAGCGAAGATGAGACAATTGAACTCGGTAAGAGATTTTCTACAATTTTAGGACCTGGGGATGTTGTTGCTCTTTTTGGAGACCTTGGTTCGGGAAAGACAAAATTTGTTCAAGGTGTGTGTATCGGTCTCGGTGTTTCCGAAACTGTCAATAGCCCAACCTTCATTATCATGAACAAATACAAAGGACGCTTAACAGTTTATCACTTTGATTTTTACAGGGTGAAAAGTGTAGACGAAGTCATTGAAATCGGATTTAGGGATTTTATTTTCAACGATGCAGTGTCATTGATAGAGTGGGCGGATGTTGTTTATGAACTTTTACCAAGTAAAAGATATGATGTTTATTTAAGGTTTATAGACGGGGAAGATGAAAGAGAAATAGAGGTAATAAAACGATGAAAGTACTTGCGGTAGAGACATCAACAGATATTTGTTCTGTTTGCGTTATTGCAAATGGAAAAACTTCACAATGTGAAATTAATTTAAAGCAAATTCATTCCGAAAAAATAATTTCACTGATAGATCAATGCTTAAAAAATTTGAATATGGACCTTGATGAAATTGATGCGATAGGTGTTTCAATTGGACCTGGGTCATTCACTGGGTTAAGGATTGGATTAAGTACTGTTAAAGGAATTTGCTTTGTTAAGGAAAAACCTATCATAGCTGTACCGACGCTTGATGCTCTTGCGTTAAAAGCAGCGAAATTTTATGAGATTTTTTCAAATTTTTGCTTGAAGGAGGTTAACATATGCCCGATAATTGATGCTAAACAAGGTGATTTTTATTATGGGTTTTATTCAATATTTGATGGCAAGGTTGTTAAGTTAGGCGAATTTAAAGTTGGGACTTTCAATGAAATTTTAAATCAAATAACGAAACCGACAATTTTCATAGGTGACGGAGTTAATGAAATTAAAGAAGGACAAATTTTTGACAGGGCAATTTTGTTGAAGGGTAAATTAAATCAACCAGAGGCATATTATGTTGCACTTATAGCAATGGAAAAGTTACAACGAGGGGAATTTTCCGATTTAAATTCGCTTGAACCTCTTTACATCAAAGATTTCAAAATAAAAATGGGATAATCAATGGCTTGGTTTAAAAGATTATCAAGAAATATCTCTGGTGAGAAAAGAGAATTGCCAGAGGGTTTGTGGACAAAATGTGAAAATTGTGGAGAGATAATCCATAAATCACAGCTTGAATTAAATCTGTGGACTTGTCACAAATGTAATTTTCACTTTCGGATCACAAGTCGTGAATATATTGACATATTAATTGACAGGGGAACTTTTAAGGAGATGGACAAAAAAATGCGTTCGGTTGATGTTTTAAACTTTGTTGATACTAGACCGTATAAGGATCGCTTGAAAGAAGCGATGAAAAATACTGGTTTAAATGAAGCAATCGTAACTGGAACGGGTAAGATGAATGGTATCTCAGTTGTGATTGGTGTAATGGATTTTAGGTTCATCGGAGGGAGCATGGGATCAGTTGTTGGAGAAAAAGTAGCAAGGGCAATTGAAAAATCTTTGAAGACAAAAAATCCTCTTATTATTGTTTCAGCAAGTGGTGGAGCAAGGATGATGGAAAGTGCTCTTTCGCTTATGCAGATGGCTAAAACCTCAGCGATGTTAACTAAATTGTCAGAAGCTGGTATCCCTTATATTTCAATTTTAACTGATCCAACCACAGGAGGGGTAACAGCAAGTTATGCGATGCTTGGAGATATAAACATTGCCGAGCCGGGTGCTTTGATTGGTTTTGCCGGACCAAGGGTAATTAAACAGGCAACTGGGAAAGATTTACCAGAGGGATTTCAACGATCAGAATTTCTCCTTGAGCATGGGTTTATTGATTTAATTGTTCATCGCAAAGAGTTGAAGAATAGGGTTGTGCAGATTTTAAAACTTTTGTTAGAGAAGTAATTTTAAGTGGGGATAAAAATTTAAAGTGGAGGTGCCGGGAGTCGAACCCGGGTCCGGAAGCCAAGCACTTAAAACATCTACACGCTTAGCCTACCTTTTAAATTTCGCTCCATCTTTAGGGGGTAGGCGCCCGAGATGGAGCTATCTCAGGTGAATTTAACTTGCTGGGACTCCCTGAGAAAAGTCCCGGCAAGTGCCTGTCGTTGTCCACGCCCTTTATAACCCGGACAGGCACGAGTTATAAAGGACGGGCTGCTTTCTAATTAGGCAGCCAAGGCATAGTTATAGTTGGCACTTATTTTTCGCCGTTTGTTTTACGTGCACACGGCAAAAGCACGGCGTGCAGTTTTAAGTGCCCTCGGCTCCCGTCGAAACCACATCACCCCCTATTTCAAAGAACTATAGTAGTTCCAGAAATTTTAACAATTTAATTTTGTCTAAGGTTTCCATTAAAAATTTAAAAAATCTTATCAAGAATTCCAAACTCGTTATTGCTAATGGCAAAAATACAAAAACTTGCAAATTCATCCAAACTTTCTTATTTTTTTGTAAAAAAGTATGAAAGTAACCAAATTAATATACCGAATTTTAGCAACTGCTTTTTCCATTCAGACACTGCTCACGCAAGAAATTACTGGATTTCTTCCACAAAATATTAGTGCTCAAATTGAATGGGAGCGTAAATTTTTGTCCCTTCCTAAAGCAAGTAATTGTGAAAGGCATTTGTTTATTTTGACCGAAGAACCTCATCCAGCAAGTAGTGAAGCCAGCGATAAAGTTGTGAAATATATTGATAGCGTGTTCAAATCCTATGGATTAAACTCAAAAGTTTTTGAGTATTGGGCTTATCTTCCATATCCTGAGGAAGTTTCGCTTGAGTTGACACAACCCGAGGTCGTTAAGTTTGAACTAAAGGAGACGACTTGGTTGTGGGATAAAGATACATACGATGATAACATCTTTACATTTTACAATGCTTATTCTCCAGATGGGGAAGTTGAGGGGCAAGTTGTATATGTCAATTATGGTCTCCCTGAAGATTATAAAAAACTTAAAGAACTTGGAGTTGATGTGAAAGGGAAAATTGTTATAGCAAGATACGGTAAATCATTTAGAGGAGTTAAAGCGAAAGTTGCGGAAGAGAATGGTGCACTTGGATTAATAATTTACTCTGACCCAATGGATGATGGGTATATGAAAGGCGATGTTTATCCGAGAGGTCCTTGGAGACCAGAGGAAGCTGTACAAAGGGGGAGCATTTATTATATGTTTGAATATCCAGGTGATCCATTGACGCCTGGTTATCCGGCTCTAAAAGACGCAAAAAGAATCCCATCTGAATCAGCGAAAAGTTTGCCTAAAATTCCTACAATGCCTGTTTCATATAAGATTGCAAGAAAGATACTTGAAAACTTATCAGGATTGAATGTCCCGGAAGGTTGGCAAGGTGGTTTGCCTTTCGCTTATCATATTGGACCTGGTCCAGCTAAAGTTAAGATGAAAATTAAATCTGATTGGAAAGTTAGACGAATTAAAAATGTCATTGCAGAATTGAAGGGTTTTGTTGAACCAGAGAAAAAAATAATACTCGGGAATCACCATGATGCTTGGGTTTACGGCGCAGTGGACCCAAATAGTGGAACATCGGTGATGCTGGAAACAGCAAGAGCATTATCTGAACTTGTTAAAAGCGGATGGAAACCAAAGCGAAGCATACTATTTTGCGCTTGGGATGCTGAAGAGTATGGATTAATTGGTTCAACTGAATGGGTTGAGGAAAATTTGAAAGATTTGTCTGAAAATGCAATTGTTTATATTAACATTGATGCTGCTGTTTCAGGTAAAAATTTTGGTGCAAGCTCTGTTCCTTCTCTTGATAATTTTATTCAAGAGGTAATAAAAAATGTGAATGACCCGGAGTCAGGCAATAGTATTTTCTATGAGATGTGGTTAAGACAAAATAAAGAAAATAGGAAAAAATATAATCCAGATTCAGCAAAGGTTAAAATTGGAAGATTGGGAAGTGGTTCTGATTACACAGCTTTTCTTGATTATGCGGGGATTCCTTCAATAGATTTGAGTTTTTCCGGAAATTATGGCGTTTATCATTCACAACTTGACAATTTTTACTGGATGAAAAATTTTGGAGATCCGAGTTTTAAATATCATGAAACAATGGTAAAAATAGTTGGTTTAATGTTGATGAGATTAAGTTCCTGCGACTATCTCCCATTTGATTATTTTGATTACGCAGTTGAGATAGAGAAGTATATAAATGAAATAGATAGTGTTTTTTCAGATGAATTGAAAAGTGCAAATTTGAATCTTTCAAGTTTAAAAGAAAAGGTTTCAAAGTTAAAAGATTTAACAAGGGAGTTAAGAGGAAAACAAAAAATGTTATTGCAAGTTGAAATCCAAAAAATTGAACAAAAATTTTCACCAAAGAAAGGATTATGGAACAGAAATTGGTATAAACACAGAATTTATGCTCCAGGTTACTACCTTGGCTATGGATACCAATCTTTGCCTGGAATTAACGAGGCATTAGTTTTTGGCAATTTTGAAGTTGCTAAAAATGAAATTAAATTATTAGAGAAAATTTTAGATGATGTAAGTTCTTATCTGCAAAATTTATTAAAAACAAAATCGGGTAATAAATGAAGATATTAGTAACAGGTGGTGCTGGTTTTATTGGCTCTCATGTTGTTGATGCATATTTAGAACTCGGTCACGAAGTAGTAGTTGTAGATAATTTGTCAAGCGGAAGTATTGAAAACCTCAATCCAAAGGCAAAATTTTACAAGATGGATATAAGAGACAGTGATATTGAAGATTTATTTAAAAATGAAAAGCCAGATGTTGTAAATCATCATGCTGCACAAATGGATGTTAGAAAATCGGTTGAAGATCCAATTTACGACGCGGATGTCAACATAATTGGAAGTTTAAATCTTCTTCAGAACTGTATTAGGTATGGAGTAAAAAAATTTATATTTGCTTCAACAGGAGGAGCTATTTACGGGGAACAAGATTACTTTCCCGCTGATGAAGAGCATCCGACGAGACCTTTATCCCCATATGGTGTTGCCAAGTTAACGGTGGAGAAATATCTTTATTTTTACAAAGAAGTTCATGGTTTAAACTATGTTGTTCTAAGGTATGCTAACATATACGGTCCAAGGCAAAATCCTCATGGTGAAGCTGGTGTCGTGGCTATTTTCACAAGTAAAATGTTAAAGGGTGAGCAACCGGTAATAAATGGAGATGGTTTTCAAACAAGAGATTATACATTCGTTGGGGATGTAGTCAGGGCAAATGTTTTAGCCCTAAGTTATGAAAAGTCCGATGTCTTCAACATTGGAACAGGCATTGAAACAGATGTTAACACATTATTTCACAAGTTAAAACAACTAACGAGCGCAAATTGCGATGAGTTTCACGGACCTGCAAAACCTGGTGAACAGAGAAGAAGTGTTATAAGTTATGAAAAGATCTATAAAACTCTTGGATGGAAACCGATGACTTCACTTGATGAAGGATTAAGGTTAACAGTTGAGTTTTTTAAAAACAAATTTAAATCGCAATTTGATAGTTGATTTAGTCAATAAGGTTGTAAATGGTGATTTTAAGGCGATTTCAAAAGCTATATCAATTATTGAGAACAATTATCCTGAAAGCGAAGAACTTATAAGAAAAATTTATCCTTATACAGGCAGATCTTACAAAGTTGGCATAACCGGTCCTCCAGGCGCTGGAAAAAGTACCATTGTTTTTCAACTTACGAAACTTTTAAGAAGAGAAGGAGCAAAGGTTGGAATAATTGCTGTTGATCCAACAAGTCCTTTTACAGGGGGATCGCTTCTTGGAGACAGAGTTAGGATGAATGAGTTAACGCTTGATGATGGTGTTTTCATAAGAAGCATGGCAACGAGAGGAAGTTTAGGTGGTCTAAGTAAAAGGGCAGATGAAGCTGGTGATATACTTGATTCAGCTGGATTTGATTATATAATTTTTGAAACGGTTGGAGTTGGACAATCGGAACTTGATGTTGTAAAAGTCGCAGATACGATAGTCGTTGTCTTGGTTCCAGAATCTGGTGACTCAATCCAAGCAATGAAGGCAGGATTGATGGAAATAGCAGATATTTTTGTGTTGAACAAAAGCGATCGCGAGGGGGCTGATGTGGCGGTTAATTCAATAAAAAGTGTGTTGAGTTTTAGACAAAAATTAGATCAGTGGGAAATAAATGTGATAAAAACCATCGCAAGTTCAGGTCAAGGAGTGGATGAATTATTAAGTGAAATAAAAAAGCACAGGGATTTTTTATTTAGAACGGGGGAATTTTATAAAAGAAGGAAGGATAAATTGAAGTTCAAAATAAAAGAAATCATTGAAGAGAGGTTAAGGAAAAATTTCTGGACTGTTGAAAGGGAGAAAATTCTTGACGAAAAAATCTCTTCTTTGGAATTGCCAAAAGCAAACCCATTTGAAATAGCTGAAGAACTAATTGAAAATTTTTACCAAAATAATTTTTTAAACGAAACCAAAAGTTTCCATTAAAAACAAATATCATCCATTAAAATGGATTTTTATTTAACCGAAACACAAAAGCAAGTTAAGCAACTTGCAAGAGATTTCGCGGAGAAAGAAATCGCACCGTTTGTTAGAAAATACGACGAGAAAGGCGAATTCCCATTTGAAATAATGAAAAAACTCGGAGAAATTGGTTTCCTTGGGATAACATTTCCAGAGGAATATGGTGGCTCCGGGTTGAAATACCTTGATTATGTTGTTATAATTGAGGAAATAAGTAGAGTAGATCCATCTATAGGGTTGAGCGTTGCTGCTCATAATGGTCTTTGCACGAATCATATATATTGCTTTGGTGATGAAAATCAAAAGCGAAAGTATTTACCCGAACTTTGCACAGGGAAGAAAATAGGGGCTTGGGCTTTAACAGAACCACAAGCTGGAAGCGATGCAGCAAATTTATTAACAACAGCAGTTAAAGAAAACAACCATTACATATTGAACGGTAACAAAGTTTTTACAACTCATGGAAGCGTTGGAGATGTAGTCGTCGTTATGGCCGTAACTGATAAAACCAAAGGCAAGAACGGTATATCATCTTTTATAGTTGAAAAGGGTTATGATGGACTTATAGTTGGGAAAAAGGAAGATAAGCTTGGGATGAGAGCGAGTGATACTTGTTCATTAATTTTTGATAATTGTAAAGTTCCGGTTGAAAATTTAATTGGAGAAGAGGGTCAAGGTTATAAACAAGCAATGGAGATACTCGCTGGCGGAAGGATAGCCATCGCAGCGTTGTCAGTTGGTCTTGCACAAGGTGCTTTTGAGTTAAGTTTAAAATATGCAAAGGAAAGAAAAGCGTTTGGCAAGTATATTGCTGAGTTTCAAGCTATACAGTGGAAACTCGCGGATATGGCCACGCAAATAGAATCAGCAAGGTTGCTTACTTATAAAGCAGCATATTTAAAAGATCAAGGCAAGGATTATTCTCTTTATGCTTCTATGGCGAAGTATTTTGCGAGTGAAGTTGCTGTGAAGTGCGCCATTGAAGCGGTGCAGATATACGGCGGATATGGATATATAAAAGAATATCCAGTGGAGAAATTCTACAGAGACGCAAAACTTTTAACTATAGGGGAAGGAACAAGCGAAATTCAAAAAATTATAATAGCGAATAAAATTTTAAAGGAAATGGCTCCAATTGATTAAGCAACTGCAACAGATAAAGCATAAATTTTATCAGCACCATTTTGCTTCAAAACCTTTGCGCACTCTATAACTGTTGAACCCGTTGTTATCACATCGTCAACGACAATAAACTTCTTACCTACAACGAAATCTTTATATTTACTTTTAACCTTGAAAGCATCTTTAACATTTTCTTTTCTCTCGTGGAGATTTAACTTAGTTTGCGTTTGAGTGTTTCTTACTCTAACCAAAAGGTCGCCAATAACTTTAACTCCTATAACTTTGCTTACTCCAAGCGCGATTAGCTCGCTTTGATTATAACCTCTTTCGCGCTCTCTTATTTTATGAAGAGGAACAGGAAGAAGCGCATCAGCGGTAATGAAGTCGTGTTCATCTCTTATAGATGAGCCAAGGATTTCACCAAGTATTTTTCCGATTGATCGTTTATTGTTGTATTTCATCTCATGAATTAATTTCTGGACTATTGTGTTTTCTTCAAAGTGAAAACATGAAAACGCTTTACTTATAAAGCCCCCAGCAAATTTTTCCTCAAATTTTCTCTCTATATCAAAGCGATCAACCCTTTCAATTTTACTGAGGCATTCATTACAAACAATCACCCTGCTGTCTTCAAGATACTTTCCACAAATTTCACACTCCGAAATGAAGATGAAATCCATAAAAGAGCGTATAAGCAACTTAAAACCTCGCACGATCATTCGCATAACCTTTTCTTTTTATTAATTATACAAAACTTCCTCTCGTTTTAAAAGTTTTCTTGAATTAAATACATCTTTTGATTAACTTTTTTAAAAAGTCCAACACAAGATGATCGTGCTTGGAATAGAGACATCGTGTGATGAAACATCCGCAGCTGTCTTGAAAGATGGTAATTTGTTATCAAGCGTTGTGTCATCGCAATATTTTCATTCAAAATATGGCGGAGTTGTCCCAGAACTTGCATCAAGGGCACATCAAAAGATAATCGTGCAAGTTGTAGGTGAAGCAATTAACTTGGCAGGTATAAATAAAAGCGATATAAACGCAATTGCTGTAACATACGGACCTGGGTTGATCGGTTCGCTTCTTGTTGGGGTCAGTTTCGCAAAGGCAATGGCTTATGCATTAAGAGTTCCAATAATCGGAGTAAATCACATTGAGGGGCATATTTTCTCTGTTTTCTTATCTAATGAAACTCCAGAGCCACCGTTTATTTCGCTCGTTATTTCCGGAGGTCATACCATGTTGGTTCTTGTGGAAAACCTTCTAAATTTCAAACTACTCGGGCAAACAAGAGATGATGCAGCTGGAGAGGCATTTGATAAAGTCGCAAAACTACTTGGTCTTGGATACCCAGGTGGACCAATTATTGATAAATTATCTCGGGAAGGTGATCCAAATTTTGTTAAATTCCCAAAGCCGATCCCATCAAAGCGAACCTCAGGTTATGAATTTAGCTTTAGCGGATTAAAGACGGCGGTGTTATATTATCTTAAAAGAATAAACTTCCAAAATCTCAGTGAGGATGAGAAAAGGAAGTTTATACCAAATATCTGCGCCAGTTTTCAAAAAGCAGTTGTTGACGGACTCGTTGAGCAAACTTTCAAAGCAGCTATGGACTTTAACATCAAAAGTATATCAGTAGTTGGAGGCGTCGCTGCAAATTCAGAGTTAAGGAAAAGAATGATTGAAAAAGCTAATGAACTCGGTTTTAAACTTTACATCCCGGACCTTACATTTTGCACTGATAATGCGGGAATGATAGCATATGCAGGTTATGTTAAGTTAAAAGCTGGAATAAAAAGCGATTTAGAAATTTCACCAATTCCAAATTTAAAAATTTGACGAGATGAACAGAATTGAAAAGGTTTTAAAAAAGGATAAAAAACTTCTTATACCCTATATAACCCCGGAATTTCCTTTTCCTGGTGTAACTTTGCGACTTCTTGAAGCGCTTGCAGAATCTGGGGCTGATATGATAGAAGTTGGGATTCCCTTCAGCGACCCAATAGCAGATGGTGTAACGATTCAAAATTCATCTTTGGTAGCTTTAAAAAATGGCATCACCCTTAAAAAAATTTTTGATCTCATTTCACTGTTCAGAAGAAGTTACGACACTCCGATTATTTTGTTGGGATATGCAAATTCAATTATAAGTAGAGGACTTGAAAAATTTATCTTTGGCGCTGTTAATTCAGGAGTTGACGGTTTAATTGTTCCTGATTTACCAGTTGATGAAGCGGAAAATTTAATTGATTTATCCAAAAGCTATGGTTTAAGCAATATATTTCTTGTTGCGCCAAACTCAAGCGAAGAGAGAATAAAACTTATCTCTGAAAAATCAACACATTTCATCTATTGCATTTCTATAACAGGCGTAACCGGTGAAAGAGAGAATTTCGGTGATGGTGAGTTTGTTAATTTTATGAGTAAGGTAAGAAAATTTTCTACAAAGCCCTTTGTCGTTGGCTTCGGCATTTCAAAAAGAGAGCATGTTTTAAAGGTGTGGGATTGGGCAATGGGCGCTGTTGTCGGCTCAGCTTTGATAAAAAAATTATCAATTGCGAGCGATGTGTCAATGTGTGTTAAAATAGCTTCAGAATTTATATCTGAGCTAAAATATGGGTCTTTTCGGTAGAAAAAATAAGTATGATGAAATTGAAAAATGGCGCAAAAAAATTGATAAGATTGATATCAGGATAGTTCGCCTTTTAAATAGAAGAGCTAGATACGCAGATGAAATTGGGAAATTAAAACAAGAGTTAAATTTGCCCATTTATTCACCAGAAAGAGAAAAACAGGTCATTGAAAATGTGACAAAACATAATTTCGGACCTTTGTCTGATATGGCGATCAAAAGGTTATATGAACGAATAATAGACGAATCAAGGCGACTTGAAAGAGAATCTGCTGAACAAAGGGAAAAACTACAGCGGGTTTATAATTTTAAAAACGGCAATGTCAAGCTTTTAGATAATCTAAGATATTTAATCTTATTGCTTTCCCTTTTGCTTCTATTTTATTTAAACAAAAATCTTTTCATTACAAACATTCCTCCAACGAAATTAGAGATAGTTGACATTCCTAAAAATTCTTCCTTTAAGTTCGTTTTAGAAACACTCAGTGATCGTGGTTTGATAAGGGACAAATTTTTAGCGTTGTCAGTTTCAAAAGTTTTTGGCTATGACAAAAAGATAAAATCTGGGAGATATATTCTCAGTGATAATCTTCCAATAGCGGTTGTTTTAAATGAAATAGTAAACCCCAAGCTTGTATTTGCGGTTACCGTTACAATTCCAGAGGGCTTAACTGCCAAAAGGATCGCTGGAATTTTAAACTCAAAAGTAGGCGTTGATTCTGCGAAATTTATGTCGCTTGTAAATTCGCCAGAGTTTGCAAGGAAACTTGGAATTGAATCTAACACCCTTGAAGGATACCTAATGCCTGACACATATAATTTTATTTGGGGAGATAAAGAAGAGAATATAATTTCAAGGTTGGTTGAAGAATTCAAAAGGTTTTATAATGACACTTTGAAAATAAGAGCGAAAGAACTTGGCTTCACAACTCACCAAGTTATTACTCTTGCATCAATTGTTGAAGGCGAAGCAATGTACGAGGATGAAAAACCGAGGATTGCTGGCGTATATTTAAACCGTTTAAAAAGGAATATGCCACTTGAAGCAGATCCAACAATTCAATACATAATACCTGACGGACCAAGGCGACTTTATTATAAGGATTTAACAATTCAATCTCCATACAACACTTATCTTAACAAGGGATTACCACCCGGACCTGTTAACAACCCCGGTAAAAGTTCCATACTTGCTGTTTTGTATCCCGAAAAGCATAAATTCCTTTACTTTGTCTCGGATGGAAGAGGACGACATGTATTTTCAAAAACATATGAAGAACATCTCACCGCCGTGAGAAGGTATAGAAAACTTTTAGTTTCAAAGAAAAGCGAAAAAAATTGATTTTATCAATGCTTCGGGAAATTTTAAAATTTATTCTTAAAGTGGACCTTAGGACGATTAGAAATGGTAAAATCAAACACAAGAGGATTTATTCAATCCTTATAGTAAACTTTTTGTGGTTTTTATTTTTAAGTTTGTCGGTTGCGTTTTCAGAGTCGCAAGATACAAGTTTTAAAAGTTTCGCCCTTGATTTTGTTTTGATTATTTTATCATTTGAATTTTTCCTCGTATTCCTTTCTGTTTTGACTGAATTTGAAACATTGATTATAAACCAAACGGAAATAGAATTATTTTCCTTTCTACCAATAAGTCCCAGTAGCTATAAAGTCGCAAAGTTTCTGAACTTTCTGTTTTATATACTTTTGTTGAGTTTATCCTTCAATATAGCTCCTGGGTTGGTTTTGTTTTTTTTCTCTTCGCTTGTTTATGGGTTATCGTGGGGGAAGGGAATTTTAATTTCCATTTCCTATCTAATCACCTCTTTTTTATTCGCAATTTCAATCTCAAATATCGTTATTCTTTTTATATTTTTGACGAGATTAGGAAGCAAAGATTTGAATCGTTTCATCTTACCCCTTCAAATTTTAGTTGTTTTCTTGACATTTTTTGCTTACCAAGTTTTGAATAGATACTTATTAAGTTCAACTTCCGCGATAAACTTATTTGATAAATTTGTTGCTGATACATTTTTTTCACAAACTCCACCAGTTATTTTCTCAAAAATATTTGCATTTTTTTCCGGGATTGACAATAGTTTTAAAGTTTTTGAAACTTTACTTGTATTGTTTATTTCCGTTTTGCTTGTTTTCTTGACTATAAACTTCATGAGCATCAAAAACTTGCTGGATATGCTTGAGCAAAAATACAAAAGGAAAAAGTCGCGAAAAGTTATCCCAGCGTTTTTGAAAATATCAAAAAGATTTCTTTTTAAAAATGAAATTGAAGTCGCTTTTTACGATTTAATTTATGTTCATTTAAAAAGGGACAGAAGCGTTAGGATAAAAATTTTAACTGCATTTACGATATCCGTTGCTGTTGCTATTTATATTTTAACATTTAACGAGATTGATAATCCAATTGTTAAACCAACATCGCGAGCTAATGTAATAATGCTAATGACGCTTCTTTTAACGGCATCGGTTGGAGTAACGACATTTATAAACCACAGGGATTTTAAGGCAAGTTGGATTTACAATTTTATTGAACAAGATAAACTTAAAATGTCCATGAATGCTTTGGAAAAAGTTTTATGGTTTCATACTCTTTTCCCGCTTATTTTGATCTTTTGTTTTGTATACTTAATTTCAGTCCGCGAAACGGAAATTATTCTCGCGCACTTATTGATAACTATTTTACTTGTGAAGACATTTTCCAATATCACTATGCTGATCGCAAACGCACCTCTATTTAGTAAACCGATTGATAAAATTTCATCAAGCCAGAAAATTTATGTCAACCTTCTAACTTTACCTTTCACAATTTCAGCTGTTATGCTTGAAAAGTGGTCTTATAGTTTTTTCAGGTATGGTTTACATCCAAATATATTTTGGTTTATAATGTTGTTGTTTATAGTTGAACGGCTCTTAAATAAAAAAGTTAAGGATAGCTTCAAATGGAAGGCAATAGAAGAGTTATAATAGGTGTGACTGGTGCAAGTGGAGGGATTTACGCATTGAGAACCATAAGGGCTTTTTTAATTTATGGATTTGAAGTGCACCTTATTGTTTCTGATTATGGTAATTTTGTTTTGAAAGATGAATGTGGTGTTGATTTGAAGCTAAATGATCCGATGTCGGTTTTTAAATCTATCTATGGTGAGGAAGTGTTGAGAGGTTCTATAATCAAGTACAATCACAAAGATATGGCAGCAAGAATTTCAAGCGGTTCATTTGAATCTGATGGTATGGTTGTTGTGCCTTGTTCAGTTAAAACGCTTTCGGGAATTGCAAGTGGAACATCTTCAAATTTAATTGAGCGTTCAGCAGATGTTTGTTTAAAGGAGAATCGCCTTCTTGTACTTGTTTTCAGGGAGACACCGTTAAATTTAATTCACATTCAAAATATGTTGATGCTTGCACAAGCGGGAGCAAAGATTTTACCGGCATCTCCAGCTTTTTATCACAAACCTAAAAATTTTGATGATTTAGCGGATTTCATCGCAGGAAAAGTTTTATCACTTTTTAAAGTTGAACATAATCTTTACAAGAAATGGGGAGAGTAATTATGCGGTTTTTGATGTTTTTGATAATTTTCCAACAAATTTTATTGTGTCAAATGGAAGTTAAAGACAAAAGAAGATACAGAGCGAGGGAACTTGGATTAGTAGTTGGTATCTTGCCAACTGGAAAATTTAACGCAATAACTGATGTCAAAGGTGTAAAGGTTGGTCATAAAACTATCATTCTTGGAGATAGCATAAGGACCGGCGTGACTGTTATAATTCCGCATGATGGAGACATTTTTAAAGAAAAAGTCCCGTGTGCTTTTTACGCTGGCAACGCTTTTGGTAAATTTTTCGGCTCAACGCAAATTGAAGAACTTGGGGAGCTTGAAACCCCGATAGCGCTAACAAATACTCTCGCTGTACCTGTCGTCGCGGACGCATTAATTCAATATACGCTTGAAAAATCCGGAAAAGATATTCGTTCAATAAATCCAGTGGTTGGCGAGACAAACGATGGCTATTTGAACAAAATACAGGACAGGGTTATAACATATCAAGATGTACTTGAGGCGATCAATTCAGCTAAATCCGAAGATGTTGAAGAAGGTTCTGTGGGTGCTGGGACCGGAACAATTGCTTTTGGTTGGAAAGGTGGTATTGGAACCGCATCAAGGGTTTTACCAAAAAACCTAGGGGGATGGACAGTTGGGGTTTTGGTTCAGACGAATTTCGGTGGGATTTTGACGATAAACGGAGCACCTGTTGGGCTTGAGCTTGGGAAATTTTATCTAAAAGAAGAACTTGAAAAGGCAGATGGATCATTTATAATCATCGTGGCAACTGATGCTCCACTCATGCCAAGTCAATTGAAACGACTAGCGAAGCGGGCAATGCTTGGTCTTGCAAGAACTGGCTCACCATCAACAAATGGCAGTGGTGATTATGTAATAGCTTTCTCTGTCAACAAAGATTGCAGAATAAAACAATCTGATGACATTTACACGCCACAAACTATTAAGGTACTACCCAATTCGGCTTTATCACCGCTTTTTCAAGCAGTTGTTGAAGCTACAGAAGAGGCGATTTATAACTCCCTTTTTAAAGCAAAAACAATAAGCGGATACATGGGACGAAAAGTTGAAGCCATACCAATTGAAAGGGTAATTGAAATTTTACAAAAGTATAATGTTTTAAACTATGATAAAAAATTTAACTTAAAGCAAAAATGAAAAATAAGACAATTGCAATAATTGAAGATGATCAAGATATTCTTGAACTAATTTCCCTCCATGTACAAAAAGCTGGGTTCAAGGCGAGAAAATTTTCAAACGCTGAAAGCTTTTTGAGATATCTCGGAACAGATCTTCCTGATTTTGTAATTCTTGACCTGATGCTTCCAGATATTGATGGGCTTGAAGTTTGCAAAAGTTTGAGAAATAACCCAAAAACGAGAAATATCCCAATTATAATTTTAACCGCTAAGACCGAGGAACCCGATAAAATCATCGGTCTTGAACTTGGGGCAGATGATTATGTAACAAAGCCATTTTCTCCGAGGGAGTTGATCGCTCGTATTAAAGCGATTTTAAGAAGAGCATCACTTTCGGAGCATGCTGAAAGTAGGAGTAGCAGTATCATTATTGGTGATCTGCGCATTGATCAAAACAAAATGGAAGTTTTCATAAAGGACAAAAAAGTTGATCTGACTTTGATAGAGTTTAAAATTTTGACAAAACTTGCATCAAAACCCGGATGGGTATTTTCAAGGGAACAATTAATCTCAGCGATTTGGGGTGGGGAAAAGGATGTTTTTGATAGAACTATTGATGTTCATATAAAGAAACTAAGAGATAAACTGGGGGAAGTTGGTAAATTTATCAAAAGTGTTCGTGGTGTCGGTTATAAAATTGAAATGCCTGATGAAGAATGAAGGAATTTTTTCAAACGATTGTCTTTTTTGTTCTCGTTACCATCGCGTTAATTTTTAAACCGCTTATTGGATTAGCTCTTGCTATCCTTTTTTTAATACTTTTATGGAAAAAATTTTTTAAACCGATCATTGAAATTAAGACAAATTTTGCAATGTTTTACAATAAAAAAATCGGGACAAAAAATGATTTAACTTCCTTAGATGATATTGAAGAGGGGCTACGAACAATTTATAAATTTTACGAAAATTTGGAAAACGAAGTAGAAAAGCTAAATTTTTATATTGATGTTCTCCTTGATCTGCCAAATGATGCAATAGTAATATTTGATGAAAATAGCAGAATAAAAAAAGTTAATCAGAAGTTTAAAGAGATTTGTTCAAAGTGGAAAACCGCTGATGAGGTTACAGGAAAACTTTATTGGGAAGTTATTCGTGATTTTGAATTGAATGAATTTATAAAGGAGGCATTGTATAATTTAAAAGTAGGCGATAAAACAACTAAGGAAATTGAAGTTTCAGATAAAATTTACTATGCCAGTGCTTCCAAAACCAACTCAGGCGATATTATATTGCTACTTTCGGATATCTCGCTTCAGAAGGAACTTGCCAATATAAAGCGTGAGCTTATTGATAACATATCACACGAACTAAAAACACCTCTTTCAAATATAAAAGGTTACATTGAAACGATTGAAGATGAAATCAAAAACTACAGAGGTAAGAAAGGGAAACTACAGGAGATTTTAAATTATATTGCGCCTTTGAAGAGAAATACGGAACGACTCATTCATATAATAAATGATCTTTTAATTTTATCCGAGATTGAGTCAGGAGTAAAATTTGAGGATGAACGAATTAACTTTAAAGATTTGCTTCAAGATATTTTAAGGTTATATGATAAATCATTGAAAGATAAAGGTTTATCTTGCGAAATTGATGTATCGGATAAATTACCTGAATTTTGGGGGGATAAATTTAAGTTGGAACAGATGTTGTCTAATTTAATTGATAATGCCATTAAATACACTGAAAAAGGGGGGATAAAAATTAAAATTGATTCGGTGGGAAAGGATAAAATAAAAATCAGCGTTGAAGATACAGGTATAGGGATACCGAAAGAGCACATACCGCGAATTTTTGAACGCTTTTATGTGGTTGATAAGTCAAGGTCAAGGCAACTTGGGGGAACTGGGCTTGGGCTATCAATAGTAAAACATGTGGTTTTATCTTATGGCGGTGAGATAAAAGTAGAGAGCAAGGTCGGAGTTGGAACAAAATTTGAAATTCTTTTGCCGGCTCGGAAAAAAGGATAAACCATTTTTTAACTTTTCCTTAACGAAAATTTAACATTAAAATGACAAATTCATTTGAGTTAAAAACAAAAGACAACCTGATTATGAAAATATGAAAATATCAATGGGTCAATCGTTAGCAAAATTAATTTTGTTCTTCGCTTTTCTTTTCCAATTTTTATCCATACCTGTTTTTCCCCAAGATAAGGAGCTTCTTGGCGCTGGTGCTACATTTCCTTATGTTCTTTATTCAAAGATGTTTGATGCTTATTATAAGCAGACAAATGTGAAGGTAAATTATCAATCAATTGGCTCAGGCGGTGGAATAAGACAATTAAAAGAAAAGACCGTTGACTTTGGAGCATCTGATGCATTTCTTTCCGATGAGCAATTACGAGAATTTGATTCTCCGGTTCTTCACATCCCAACCTGTCTTGGTGCTGTTGTGATAACATACAATCTACCGGGCAACCCACAGTTAAAGTTAACACCAGATGTTATCGCTGATATTTTCCTTGGCAAAATTAAAAAATGGAACGATCCAAGAATTACTAATTTGAACCCGGGGATAAATCTGCCAAATTTAAATATAACCGTTGTACATCGCTCTGATGGAAGCGGAACAACTTTCGTTTTCACTGACTACTTATCCAAAGTTAGCAATGAATGGGCTCAGAAAGTTGGACGAGGCACATCCGTTGCTTGGCCAGTTGGGTTAGGTGGAAAGGGAAACGAAGGAGTGACAGGTCTTGTAAAGCAAATTCCTGGCGCAGTTGGATATGTTGAACTCATTTATGCGAAGCAAAACAAATTACCCCAAGCTCTTGTCAAAAATAAGAGCGGAAAGTTTATAAACCCTGAACTTTCATCAATTTCAGCAGCTGGGAAAGCCAAAATCCCAGACGATACAAGGATTTCAATTACTGATACTGACGCCGAAGATGGATATCCGATAAGCAGTTTCACTTGGATACTTGTATACAAGGAACAAAATTACAAAGGTAGGTCGCTTGAAAGAGCCAAACAATTGGTGAAGCTGCTCTGGTGGATCGTTCATGAAGGTCAAGCTTACACAGAACCGCTTGATTATGCAAAATTACCAGGTGAAGTTGTAAAAAAAGCCGAAAAAATCATAAAGTCAATTACCTACAATGGCAAGCCAGTTTATCAAGAAGTTGGAATTAAATAAGGACAAGATTTTTAATCTACTTCTTGTAATTTCAGCGTTTTCTCTGTTAATTCTTGGAGTTGGAATTTTCCTAAGTTTGTTAAACGCCTCTTCACTTGCATTAAAAAAATTTGGCTTTTCATTTTTCAGCGGGAGCGAGTGGAATCCCGTTAGTGAGGAATTTGGAGCGTTGCCTTTTATTTATGGAACTATTTTGACTTCGTTGATTTCTCTTTTGATTTCCCTGCCATTTTCACTTGCGATAATTATTGTCCTTGGTGAGTACTTTAAAAAGGGTATTTTTGCTGAGGTTTTGAGATACTTAACGGAGTTAATAGCTGGCGTCCCTTCGGTTGTGCTTGGCTTTTGGGGGCTTTTTTTCTTAGTTCCGATTATGCGTGAAATTGAAATTAAACTTGGCGTTACTCCTTACGGTGTTGGTATATTAACTGCTTCAATCATACTTGCTTTTATGATTTTGCCATATTCAGCTTCAATTGGCAAGGATGCTATGCGTCTTGTTCCAAACGAGCTCAAGGAAGCAGCTTTTGCTTTAGGTGCTACAAGATGGGAGATGATAAAAAAAGTCATGATACCTTATGCAAGATCAGGTATAATAGCGGGGGTTATTCTTTCATTGGGACGAGCTCTCGGTGAAACGATGGCAGTGACAATGGTTATCGGAAACTATCACGGAATACCCGAAAATATATTTAGCCCGGGAAATACAATTGCAAGTATAATTGCAAATGAATTTACCGAAGCAACTGGGGAGGTTTATCTTTCAAGTTTAATGTATCTCGGTTTAACACTTTTTCTCATCACAACAATAGTAAACTTGATAGGAAGATTGATATTAAAAAGATTACAACATTAAAATATGCGAAGTTACGCATTTAGAATAGCTAAAAGCAAAATTATTTCAGTTATCTTAACACTTGTAACTTTGATTTCAACTATACCTTTTCTTCTTGTTCTGTATTTTATCGTTAAAAATGGAATTTCAGTCATAAACTGGGAATTCATAACGCATTTGCCAACACCTGTTGGTGAGCCAGGTGGGGGAATTTTAAACGCACTTGTTGGCACGGTGATTTTAATTTTTATAGCGCTTATTTTATCTGTCCCATTTGGTGTATTGGTTGGAATTTTTCTTGCGGAAAAGTCAGGGAGTAAAATTTCATTTTTTGTGCGAATGATGTCGGAAATTTTACAAGGTGTTCCGTCAATTGTTGTGGGGATAATTGCTTATCTTTGGGTGGTAAAACCCATGGGGCATTTTTCAGCGCTATCAGGCGGGGTTGCGCTCGGAATTATGATGTTACCCGTGATAATAAAATCAACCGAGGAAATTTTGAAACTTATTCCCGTTGAGATAAAGGAGGCATCGCTTGCACTTGGTGTTCCATATTATAAAACAATTTTAAGGGTGATGCTCCCAGCTGGTTTGAGTGGCATTTTATCGGGCATCTTGGCGGGAACTGCAAGGATTGCTGGGGAAACCGCACCTTTGCTTTTCACCGCGTTTGGAAACCCCTTCTTGAATTTTAACATACTTAAACCTATAAGTGCGATGCCTCTTTTGATTTTTAACTACGCCATAAGCCCATACGAGGATTGGTGGGCAAAAGCTTGGGGTGCTTCTTGCATTTTGGTTTTCTTTGTGTTAACTTTAAATGTGATAACAAGATTAATCTCTAGCAGAAAATGATTGATATAGTTTTAAGAGCAGAAAATTTAACAGCATCTTACGACGATCACATAGTCGTTAAAAATGTAAACTTGTCAATTGTTCGTAACAGCATCACCGCAGTAATGGGTCCATCGGGATGTGGTAAGACCACGCTTATAAGATGTTTTAACAGAATGCATGAACTGTCCCCGAAAGCGAAAGTTGAAGGAAAGGTTTACTTAATTGAAAACCTTAATGGAAGAAGAGAAGAGATTGATATATATTCGGTTGATCCGATGATTGTAAGAAGGAAAATAGGTATGGTTTTTCAAAAGCCGAACCCATTCCCAACAATGAGCATCTATGAGAATGTCATTGCTGGGTATATCTTAAATGGGATTAAACTTAAGAAAAGTGAAGCGGATGAATTAGTTGAAGAGACATTAAGAAAGGTTTCACTTTGGGACGAAGTTAAAGACAGATTGAAAAAGAAAGGAACTTTTTTATCAGGGGGTCAACAACAGCGATTATGTATAGCGAGGGCTCTTGCAATGAAACCAGATATAATTTTACTTGATGAACCTACATCTGCCCTTGACCCTGTAGCTACTGCAAAAATAGAAGAGCTCCTTGAACAACTCAAAAACACCGTGACAATTGTTATAGTTACGCACAATGTCGGTCAGGCGGGAAGAATTTCTGATTTTGTTGCGTTTATGTATTTAGGAGAACTGCTTGAATACGGACCAACGGACACAGTTTTCACGAGACCTTTAAATGAGAAAACGGAAGAGTTTTTAGCTGGTAAAATTGGATAAAAAACTTGAATCAATGCCATGTTTTACGAGAAATTAAATCGCTTAAAGGAAAAAATCATTGAACAAGGCAATCTTGTTGAGAGCATGATTGAGAAAAGCATACGCGGTCTTTTAAATAAAGACAAGGCGCTTTTGCTTGAGGTTCTTCAAGTTGATGAACCAAGGACAAATGAAATGGAAATTGAAATAGATGAACTGTGCATAAACCTTATCGCTCGTTTTCAACCCGAAGCAAGGGACCTGCGAACAATCATTATGATTTTGAAGATGAACAATGACCTTGAAAGGATAGGGGATATGGCTGTAAATATCTCTGAAAGTGCGCTTTATTTGATTGAAAGACCACAGGTTAAGCCGATGATTGATCTACCCAAAATGGCGGAGGAAACAATTCAAATGTTAAAAGATGGAATTGATTCTTTTATTAAGTCCGACGCTAAACTTGCAAAGTCGGTCTGTGAGCGTGACGATATAGTTGATGCCTATCGGGACCAAATTCTGCGTGAGCTAATAACATACATGATATCTGACCCAACCACGATAGAAAGAGCGATCCATATAGAGAGAATCTCAAGGAATCTTGAAAGGATAGCCGACCTTGCTACTAACATTGGTGAAGATGTCGTTTACATAGTTGAAGGGAAGATTATAAAGCACGGCAGATATAAAGAATCAACAGGGAGCGCATAAGCGCCCCCTAGCTTTATCATTGCTGAGATTTCAACTCATCAATTGTTTTCCCATCGTAAAGTGCAATCCCATGTATCAAGGCGTAGATATAGTTTGCAAGATGCCACCTTTCTTCATCCGTTAAAACTTCTTTATATGATGGCATTGGTGAACTATTTAACCCAGTGGTGAAAACGAGATAAATTTCCTCAACAGTTTGTGCCCGTTTAACCTCATTTGGATTTGTAAGGTCAGGTATTAAAATTTTATTTCCCCAGTCATCCGTAAAACCTCTCTTTGCAGCTGGACCATCGCCACGACCACTTACCCCGTGACATTCCCAACATTTATCCAGCTTCACTTAAGGCGAGATTAACTGGATAGGGAAGATCAAGGCGGAAAGAACCAAATTTTAAGTTCAAGTTGCTCATCGGTAGGATATTGTTGTAAATTACATGGGCAACTTCAACTGCTGCTTCATAACCTCCACCTTCAGCTGGGTCAACGACAACAGCAGCAAAATATGAAAGATGTTTTCCGAGTGTTCAAGCAGTAAATATATCAGCCTTGGTTCTCGCAAATGTAAATGTTGAGCTTTTATGTTGCCCATTTTCTTCCTCTTTTGTCCAGCTGAAAGTACTACGAAGCATCGCAGCAAACGGAAGTTGATTTGACATCCAAATCGGTGTTGTTTCAATTGTACCCGGAAGTTGATAACCATTTGATTGAAATCGCCTGCCGAATTCATTTAACATCGGCGGAGATGTGTGGCAAGTAAAACAAGAACGATTATACTTGCGGGCAAAAAGCGGAATTGAATGAGAAAAACCGCTCAAGAAAACGACAAATGCAAGGGCGGTTGCCAATTTGTTTTTCAATCGCATTTTTTACCTCCTTGATTTTGTTTGTTTTTATTTGTGATGCTGAAAATGGAGAAGGTTATAAGAAATGTTAAGAATGCTGGGGCAAACAAAATCACCGTTCTAACACCAATTTTTATTTTACCTGTCTCCGGGTCATAGTATAGTTTAAAACAATGAAAAGAGATATGGCGAGAACCTGTATGGCAGGCATTGTAGCACCTCCGTTTTTGTTTTTGACTTTTGTCAGAGGTGCTCTTAGAGGGGGAAAATTAATCTTTTATAATGGTGCAAGTCAAGTTTTGAAATTGAAGAGGGGAGTTCTTAAATTTTTTCAAGCGGAATAAAATGTAGAAATCGTGCGAAGGAAAATAGGCAGAGTTTTATTTAACAGGATTGTGCTAAAAAACGGGCAAATGACCGTAAGAGAAAGAATTTTAATTCATTGCAAAAGGGACAAACTTTTCATTGATTCAGCCCCAGCTGAAGAAGTTAAAATTTACATGTGCGAAAGCGAGGAAGTTTTAACAAGCAACGAAGACAGTTTTTCAATTTGGATAAAAATTGAAGCTCAATTTGAACCGCCCGAGGATTTTATCATTGAAATTGGAGATGTAAAATTTGAAATTGAGATGCTTTTCCGTCGTAGCGGGATTTGGTGTTTCAGAGTTAAAAAAATTTTAAAGTTTGGATTTGTGAAGTCGGGAAACGAAGTTTTTCTTTGTTAATTTTTGAAATATCACGGACAATTGTTAAATTTTAGCGAGAAAATTTAAAAACAAAATGGAGAAAAATAATGGTTAAAGTCGGAGACAAAGCACCGGATTTCGTTTTAAAGGGACATGATGACAAGGAATATAAATTGAGCGATTATAAAGGGAAAAATGTCGTCCTCGTTTTCTATCCGCTTGATTTCAGCCCTGTTTGTACAAATGAACATGCTTGTTTTGTTGATGCACTTAAAACTTTTGAGGGCCTTAATGCCCAAATCTTTGGGATAAGCGTTGACAGCGTTTGGACGCATAAAGCGTTTGCTGAGAAGATGAAAATTTCTTATCCGTTACTTGCTGATTTTCACCCCAAAGGTGAGGTCGGGAAAAAATACGGCGTCTACCTTGAAGATAAGGGAATTCATAACAGAGTGACAATTGTAGTTGATAAGGATGGAATAGTTCGTTATGTTGAGGAGCACGGGATACCAAATGTCCCAGATGTTAATAAAATAGCTAAGGTATTAGAGGAGTTAAAGTAAAAAATAGCGGGGTGCTTAATGCACCCCGTCTTTAAATTTGATTAAGCGCCTGCTCAAAGTCCCACACTATATCTTCAATGTTTTCAATCCCAACAGATACACGAACCATTGATTCACTTATTCCAGCTCTTTCAAGCTCATCTTTTTTCATCCCAACATGCGATGTTAGAACGGGAATGCTAACAAGAGTTTCAACGCTACCTAAACTTGTAGCGTTTAGCGCTACTTTAAGGGAATCGCAAAATTTTTTCGTCCTACCAAGGTCTCCATCAATTTCAAAAGAAAGCATTCCTCCAAACCCGCTCATTTGCTTTTTTGCAAGTTCATGTTCAGGGTGATTTTTTAAGCCCGGGTATAAAACTTTACGAATCTTTCTGTGAGAGAAAAGGAACTCCGCCAATTTTAAAGCGTTTTCATTTTGTCTTTTCACTCTCAATTCAAGCGTCTTCAAGCTCCTACCAAGAAGAAACGCTTGATGAGGGTCAGGGTTTCCACCAAAGACATTTTTGAATTTTCTTATCCTTTCAATCCTTTCTCTTGAGGACATCACACATCCAAGTATCAAATCACTATGCCCAGAAAGATATTTTGTTGCGCTATGTATAACTATGTCAACACCAAAATCAAGCGGATTTTGATTTATTGGCGTTGCAAAAGTATTATCAATGATAGTTGTTAAATCTTCGCGTTTCGCAAACTTAACAATCTTTTCAATATCAACGATTCGTGTCGTTGGATTTACAGGAGTTTCAAAATAAATTAGCTTTGTCTTCGGACTGATGAGTTTTTCAATTTCGTCAACATTTTCAATCTGGAAGAATTTTACTTTAACTCCAAATTTGGGAAGATAATCTCTAAAGAATCTAAAAGTGACGCCGTAAATTGAGCTTAAAGAAATGATTTCATCCCCAGATTGAACATGGCTTAAAATCGTCGTAGTGATAGCTGCCATCCCCGATGAAAATAAAATTGAATCATCAGCGCTTTCAATCAAAGCGAGTCGCTTTTCAACTTCCTTTACGGTTGGGTTTCCATATCTTGAATAAATGTAAAAGTCATCAACCTCGTCAATAAATTTCTGATAATCATCTGTTTTTTCAACGGCAAATGTTGAGGTTTGATAAATAGGGAAAACAACCGAGCGGAATTGTTTATCCTTTAAATCCCCATGAATTGCAAGCGTGGATGTTCCAAATTTTTTTAGATTCATCGTTAAATGCCTTTGACTATTTTTACCATTTCCCTTACGGCTCTTTCAAAGCCGACAAAAATAGCTCTAGCAACAATTGCATGCCCGATGCTTAGTTCCTCGATTTCCTGTATTTTTGTAATCGGTATAACATTCAAATAATTCAAACCATGTCCAGCGTTAACACGAAGTCCAATTTGGCGGGCTAACTTTGCTATTTCTTTAATTTTGTTAAGTTCTTCAATTTGAGTTTTCTCGTCCTTTGCATTAGAATACTCACCGGTATGTATCTCAATGAAATCAGCACCTGTTTTAGCTGCTGCCTCAACTTGTGCTGGAACTGGGTCAACGAACAAACTTACTTTTATATTATGCTTGTGAAGTTCAGACACGACATCACTCAAAAAATGTACTTGTTCAATTACATTTAATCCTCTTTCAGTTGTTCTTTCAAGTCGTCTTTCCGGGACAAGGGTTGCAAGCTCAGGACGAGTTTCAATAGCAATTTTTATCATTTCTTCGGTTGCTGCCATTTCAAGGTCAAGTTTAGTTTTGATCGTCTCTCGCAAAAGTTTTAGGTCCCTATCTTTTATATGTCTTCTATCCTCGCGAAGATGGCATACGATTCCATCCGCACCTGCTATTTCAGCTATATGAGCTGCTGTTACTGGGTCAGGTTCATTTCCTCCCCTTGCTTCACGAAGTGTTGCGACATGGTCAACATTAACAGACAGTTTCATACATTATCAAGAAATTTGTTTTTAAATTTTCACGAGAGAATTTAATAAAAAGTAGAACTTGTTTCAAGGTTTGTGATTTAGGCGGGTTTTTTGCGCGCCTGGCGGGACTTGAACCCGCAACCTCGGGCTCCGGAGGCCCACGCTCTATCCAGTTGAGCTACAGGCGCGTCTTTACTATTATAAGAAATCCAAATAAAAAATTCAAAAAGCGGAAATAGTTGAAAGCCCCGCCGTGCTGGGTTATAAATTATGGGTATTTTTCCGAGAACCCAGTGAAAAAGTTAACACTGCAAAATCGCAAAAACTTATTGTATTTCAATCAAAAACCCCGACTCTGACACAAACTAT